>PVML01017213.1_pt1 | contig 199747 bp, 193 predicted proteins | sample 1853371 | NCBI WGS metagenome assembly PVML01 (sample SAMN08533508, study PRJNA380276) | Human gut metagenome, whole genome shotgun sequencing project. | isolation source: participant 1, chromium library | host: Homo sapiens | collected 2017
AACCGACGACCTTACGGATGCGAACCGTACGCTCTCCCAGCTGAGCTATAGGCCCATACAGAGTGCTCTCAGCAAAATGAAAGATCCTTGTTGTGGACACTCAGATATTATAGCATAATTTATCCGGTTGTAAAGACCCTTTTTGAAAAAAGTGAAAAGTGATATTGATAAATGGCGGGAAATGATGTATGATATCAAATACAGCCTTCCGACGGACGGCGCAGAGGCGTCCGGCCCGCGGCAAGGCCGCACTAGTCGGGGAGTTAGCGGTGCCCTGTACCTGCAACCCGCTACAGCAGGGATGAATCCCGGCCCCCGGAACTGCGTTGTGCTGTCTGCCCCAGGTAAGCAGCGATGATGGATCGGTCCCGCGCAAGGCCGCACCGTGAACCGTGTCAGGCGGGGAACCGAGCAGCACTAAGCGGACCGCGACCTGTGCCGCGGGGGTCCCGCTCCTGAGCCGGCTGCCTGGGTAACGGGTATAGCGCAGTCTCCAAAGGCCGGTGTGCGGTCTTGCCACGCGCCGGACGCGGCGGGAGAGGGGCGAAGCGACGCGGCTTTCCGCATCCTCCGCCCCTCTCCTTTTTGATTTGATTTGAGGTGACCGCCCTTGTATCAGGCCCTGTACCGCAAATGGCGGCCCCGCACCTTTGACGATGTGGTGGGCCAGTCCCATATCACCGACACGCTCAAGCGCCAGGTGGCCACCGGCCGGCTGAGCCACGCCTACCTGTTTACCGGCACCCGGGGAACGGGCAAGACCACCTGCGCCAAGATCCTGGCCCGGGCGGTGAACTGTGAACACCCGGTGGACGGCAATCCCTGCAACCAGTGTCCGTCCTGCCTGGGCATTGAGAGCGGCTCCATCCTGGATGTGCTGGAGCTGGACGCCGCCTCCAATAACGGCGTGGACCAGGTGCGCGCCCTGCGGGACGAGGCGGTATACACCCCGGCGGCAGTGCGCAAGCGGGTGTATATTGTGGATGAGGTGCACATGCTCTCCACTGCGGCCTTCAACGCGCTGCTGAAGATTTTGGAGGAGCCGCCGGAGCACCTTATGTTCATTTTGGCCACCACGGAGCTGCACAAGGTGCCGGCCACCATCAAGTCCCGGTGCCAGCAGTTCTCCTTCAAGCGGATTCTCCCCGGCGACATCGCTGCCCGGCTGGCCTATGTGGCCCGGGAGGAGGGCATTGAGCTGCGGGGGGAGGGGGCCAGCCTGCTGGCCAGGCTGGCCGACGGCGGCCTGCGGGACGCACTGTCCCTGCTGGACCAGTGCGCCGGTCCATCCGGCCCCATCGGGGAGCAGGAGGTGCTGGACGCCCTGGGGCTGGCGGGCAACCTGGAGACGGCGCGGCTCATGGAGCAGCTCGGCGGGGGAGACACCGCCGGGGCCCTGGAGACCCTGGCCCGGCTGTACGGCGCGGGGAAGGACGTGGGCTCTCTGCTGGGCGAGCTGTCCGCCCTGACCCGGGATCTGCTCATCCGAAAGACGGCCCCCCAGGGGGGCGCGGCCCTGCTCACCGGCGGCTATGACGAAAATACGATGCGCCGCCTGTCCAACCAGTTCCAGACGGCCCGGCTGGTACAGATGCTGGGCCTGCTTCAGACCACCATCGCAGATCTGTCCCGCAGCGGCAACCGCCGGACGGACACGGAGCTGTGCCTCATCCGCCTTTGCGACCCGGGCCTGGACGAGAGCACCGCGGCGCTGAATGCCCGGCTGGCCCGGGTGGAGGAGCTGCTGGCGGGGGGGATTCCGGCGGCCTGCGCGGTACCGGGGCAGCCCATGAAGCAGTCCGCACCGGCGAAGCGGGAGCCGTCCGCCCCAAGGGCGGAGCCAGTCCCGGCAGAGCGCCCCCCGTTGGAGGAGGAGCGGCCCCCACTGCCTGATGAGCCGGGGGAGCGGGTAGACGTAGACGAGACGCCGGAGCCGTCTGCAGCTCCTGAGGACCGCCTGGTGGCCGGAGAGGCGCCCACCGGCGGAGAAGCCGGCCGGAGCGCCGCGGCCGACCTTTGGCCCGGCCTGGTGGCGGCGGTGCGGGGAAAATTTCCTGCGGTCTACCCCTTCCTGAGCAACCCGGCCATGGTGCAGGGGCGGCTGGAGGACGGGGTGCTCACGCTGTGGGTGAAGGACGAGTTTACCAAGAGCATGGTGGGCGGAGCCTCCATTCTGGAGGAGCTGGGGCGGCTGGCCTCGGCTCAGACCGGCGTCCCGGCGCGCTGCGCGGTCAAGGTGGGGAAGGCGCCCGCTGCCCCGGCCGCAGCGGCACCCGCCCAGGCGGCGGAGCACGACAAACTGGACGATCTGCTGGCGTTCAGCCGGCAGTTTGACAACATCATCATTCAGGAATAAAAGGAGTTGCGACCGATGGCAAAGGGATTCAACAGCCGCGGAATGGGCGGCTTTGGCGGCGGCATGAATATGAACATGATGAAGCAGGTTCAGAAGATGCAGCAGGACATGATGAAAATGCAGCAGGAGCTGGAGACCAAGACCTACACGGCCGCCGCGGGCGGCGGCGTGGTCTCCGCCACGGTGACCGGCAAGCGGGAGCTGAAGGAGGTCGTCATTGCCCCCGAGGCGGTGGACCCGGAGGACGTGGAGATGCTTCAGGACATGATTGTGGCCGCGGTGAACGAGGCTTTGCGGGCAGCGGAGAGCGACTCCGCCTCCACCATGCAGCAGCTCACCGGAGGGCTCGGCCTGCCGTTCTGAGCCGGACACAGGGGGACGGGCCAAAGGCCCGCCCCTAAGACTGCCGATAAACCCTCCTGCCGAAGGATTTGGAGGGGAAAGATAGTGTGAAAGGGAACCGTCAGGGTTCCCTTTCGCGTTGGATCAAACGACTTTTTATTATTTTATGTTAATTTTAGAAAGCCCGCCAGCTTGTCGAAACACCTTTTCGACAAGCTGGCAGCGGACCTTTGGTCCTGAAAGGGGGACAGCGCGTGGAACAGACGACACACAGACAGATGTCGGAGAGCTTTCGGCTGGGGGCGGTGCTGGCCCTGACCGGAGGCTTTCTGGATGCGTATACCTACCTTATCCGGGGTGGAGTGTTCGCCAACGCCCAGACCGGAAATATCGTGCTGCTGGGGGTACGGCTGATGGAGGGGGACTGGGGCGGCGCAGGCCACTATCTGGTACCCATTCTGGCCTTTGCCGCGGGGGTACTGGCGGCAGAGCTGATCCGCGGACGGTTCCGGGGGGCCCAGGCCCTCCACTGGCGGCAGATCACCGTGGCGGCGGAGCTGCTCCTGCTGGCGGCGGTGGCCTTCCTGCCCGCGGCGCTGGACAACGCGGCCAATGTGCTGGTGGCCTTTGTCTGCGCGGTCCAGGTGGAGAGCTTCCGCAAGGTCAACGGCAACGCCTTTGCCACCACTATGTGCACCGGAAACCTGCGCAGCGGCACGGAGCGGCTGTACCTATGGGGGAAGACCGGCGAGCGGGACCACGGACACCGGGCGGCCCAGTACTACGGCATTATCGTGTTTTTCATTGTCGGAGCGGCGCTGGGGGCCTGGTGCAGCGGCCGGTGGGGGCAGAGGGCGGTGTTGGGGGCCTGCGTGCTCCTTTTGGCGGCCTTTTTGCTTATGTTTCAGCGCAAACCCCTTGCGAGAACGGGCAAAGGGGTATAAAATAAGAACCACTTAACAATTTGAACCAAAATGGGAGGCACACAGAAATATGGGAGAGCGGTCCAAGGTTTACATGACGGACCTCCGGTGCAGGCCGGGGGTCAGCCTGCTGAACAAGCTGGAGAAGCTGATGCGCACGGCGGGCATCGGGGAGATCAACTTTGAGCGTAAGCTGGTGGCCATCAAGATGCACTTCGGCGAGCCGGGAAACCTGGCATTCCTGCGGCCCAATTACGCCAAGGTGGTGGCCGATGTGGTGAAGAGCCTAGGGGGCGTCCCCTTCCTCACCGACTGCAACACCCTCTATCCCGGCCGCCGGAAAAACGCCCTGGAGCACCTGGACGCAGCCTATGAGAACGGCTTCTCCCCGCTGTCCACCGGCTGCCAGGTGATCATCGGCGACGGCTTGCGGGGCAACGACGACGTGGAGGTGCCCGTGGAGGGGGCGGAGTACATCCAGACCGCCAAGATCGGAAAGGCCATCATGGAGGCCGATGTGATCATCTCCCTGTCCCACTTCAAGGGGCATGAGCAGACCGGCTTTGGCGGCGCCATCAAGAACTTGGGGATGGGCTGCGGTTCCCGCCGGGGCAAGATGGAGCAGCACGCCCAGGGCAAGCCGATGGTGGCGCCCCGCCGCTGTGTGGGCTGCCGCCGGTGCGCCACCCAGTGCGCCCACGGCGCCATCACCTTTGGGGAGGACCGCAAGGCGTCCATCGACTGGGACAAGTGCGTGGGCTGCGGCCGCTGTATTGCGGTGTGCAACACCGACGCCATCCGCCCCGGCAACGACGCGGCCATGGAGGAGCTGGGCTGCCGCATGGCGGAGTACGCCAAGGCGGTGGTGGACGGCCGTCCCCAGTTCCACATCAGCCTGGTCATCGACGTGTCCCCCTACTGCGACTGTCACGGGGAGAACGACCTGCCCATCGTGCCCGACGTGGGCATGTTCGCCTCCTTTGACCCGGTGGCTCTGGACCAGGCCTGCGCCGACGCCTGCGGGAAACAGTCCCCCATCCCCGGCTCCCACCTGGACGAGCAGATGCACAGGGAGGGCTTCTGCGACAAGCACGACCACTTCATCAACAGCATGCCGGACACCGACTGGCGGGTGTGCCTGGACCACTGTGAGAAAATCGGCATCGGCACCCGCTCCTACGAGCTGGTAGAGGTAAAATAACTGCACGACGCGTAGAAAGGGAGTAATCTAATGGACGTGAAGAACATCCTGGCCCACTGCGACCACACTCTGCTCAAACAGGAGTCCACCTGGGCCCAGATCAAGGAGGTCTGCGACGACGGGCTGAAGTACGGCTGCGCCTCCGTGTGCATTCCCGCCTCCTTTGTGAAGCAGGCGGCGGACTACGTGGGCAACGAGCTGAAGATCTGCACTGTCATCGGTTTCCCCAACGGCTACTCTACCACCGCCGTCAAGGTCTTTGAGACCGAGGACGCCATCCGCAACGGCGCCGACGAGATCGACATGGTGATCAACATCGGCTGGGTGAAGGATCAGCGGTGGGATGAGGTGCTGGCCGAGATCAAGGCCATCAAAGCCTCCTGCCAGGGCCGCATCCTCAAGGTGATCGTGGAAACCTGCCTGCTCACCGAGGCGGAGAAGATCAAGCTGTGCGAGCTGGTGACCGAGTCCGGCGCGGACTACATCAAGACCTCCACCGGCTTCTCTACCGGCGGCGCCACCCGGGAGGATGTGGCCCTGTTCAAGGCCCACATCGGCCCCGGCGTGAAGATCAAGGCCGCGGGCGGCATCTCCAGCCTCCAGGACGCCGAGGACTTCATGGCCCTGGGCGCGGATCGCCTGGGCACGTCCCGGATCGTCAAGCTGGTGAAGGGCGAGCACGCCGAGGGATACTGAGCAGAACAGAACGGGGGACCGGCCCGCAGGGGCTGGCCTCCCGTTTTTATTTCTCAAATTTTATAACAGGCGGCCGGTTTCAACATGAAGTTCCGGCGTGTCATCCATCCGGGGGAACGATGTCTCCACGCTACCCACATATCCATCCGCAAGGTCAGTCAGGAGCCTGTGACGCAGTTAGGCCAGTTCCTGGACGAAGCATCCCAATAGTTCGGTGATCAAACAGAGCCTGCCCCCTTTTCAAACAGGGGGCAGGCTCTTTACATAGAGGGGCCAGGGACGATAAAATTTTAGAGAAAATTTCCTGTGGGGCCGACTAAGGACTGGCTTTCCGCGTCTTATTAGGCAGAAAGGAGTGAGCAAAACACGTGCAGCTGCAATTCTCGCATCCTTCCATCTCCGACTCGGAATTTGTGGAACGGATTGAGCAGAAAAAGGCATCCTTTTACCGGGTGGCCTTTGGGTATACACGAAATGAGGACGACGCCCTGGAGGTGGTTCAGGAGGCCGTCTGCAAGGCGTACACCGCCAAGTGGAGGCTTCGGGACCCCGAACGCTTTTACCCCTGGTTTTACCGAATACTGACCAATACGGCGCCGCTGTCCTTCCTCCGCCGGCGGCCGCCGCAGGGGGCTGTGCAGGAGGCGTGGGACGCGCTCCCGGCTGAGGACGGTGAGGAGCGGTGGGCAGACTCCCTCTGGCTGAGGGAGGAGCTGGGGCGGCTGGATGACCGAAGCCGAACCGTCATTCTCCTGAAATTTTACGAGGATATGACCTTCCGGGAGATCGCCCAGGTGCTCCGCAAGCCGGAGAGTACCGTGAAATCCGATTACGAGCGGGGGATGAATCAATTGAAGGAAAGGACGACACAGATATGATACAGACATCCGAAGGAAACCTGCCGCAGGGGCTGGATGCCGCCATTCGCACCGGCCTGGAGCGTGGGCGGCGCACGGTGGCCCGGCGGGCGCGGGTGCGGCGGGGGGCCGTCCGGTCGGCCCTGTGCCTGGCACTGGTGCTGGGCCTGTTTGCCGGAGGGGTGAACGCCTCGCCGGCCTTCGCGGCCGCCATGGAGGAGCTGCCGATTCTGGGCAGACTGGTGCAGGTGTTCCGGGTCAATGCGCCCAGCGTGGACGGCGGACAGACTGCCGCAGGCAGCCGGGCGGCCCTGACCATGGAGCGGGAGGGCGATACGGAATGGCTGACCCTCCGCTACGAGCAGTCCAGCGCCGGGCGCTACCACGCCGAATTCGCCTCTTTTCCCAAGACGGTCACGCTAACCCTGCCCGGGACGGAGCGGGTGGAGATCCTGTCGGAGCTCTCCCGCGCCCAGGACACCAGCCAGTACATCAAGTCTGTTTACACCGCCGAGGGGTGGGTGGACCGCGCCGCCGTGGTCCAACTGGAGCTGGAGAGCGACGCAGATGTGCAGCTCCGGGAGTACCAGGAGCCGGGCAGTATTGTGATCCGCCTGACTCCCGCAGAGAACCGGCTGGACACCATCTATTCACTGCGTACCCTGTCGGCGGACAGCCCGGAGGCCCTCAGGTCCATGGCCGCGCCGGAGGAGGGGGCGCGCCTGCTGCGGGACAACGCAGGTCGGCTTTTTGTGGAGCTGGGCCAGTATGACACCCGGGAGAAGGCCGAGCGGGCCGCCGGTGACCGGGGGGCGGCGGGCCTGATCGTGGAGCGGCGCACCGGCAACAACGTGCCGGTCTGCTATGAGACGGAGGAGGCTTACCAGAGTGCGGTTCTGCTGGACGGGTACAATGAGCTTCTTCAGACTACTGTGGAGGTGGAGCCTATCCTTGCTTTCCTGGAGGAACACCTGGCCGGCGCGTCCGCCGAGGTACAGGACACCATGCTCCGGGGCCTGACGGGCTTCCTGGACGGGAATGAGGCGGGGCTGGACTGGGAGCGGATCGCGGCCTGCTATGCCATGGCGGGACAGACGCTGCCCGAAAAATTCCAATAAAAAGGCGGAGGAACATGAGACAGAGATACCTGAGACTGATATCGGCGCTGCTCCTGCTGGCCGTACTGGCGGCCTGCGGCACGGACAGGGAGGGCGCTGCGGGCGGCACGGTGGAGGGAGTGGTGAACCGGAACGGCGACTTTTTGGTGCTTCTGACGGACGAGGGGGAGTACCAGACCTTTGAATTCGGAGCGGGAGTAGACACAGGCGCACTGGAGGAGGGAGACTGCGTATCCGTCACCTATACCGGAGAGCTGGGCAAGGAGGACTCTACGCCAACGGCCGTAAGTATTTCCAAACAATAGGGGAGAGGGCCCCGCCGGCAGCCTGGACTGCCGGCGGGGCATCTGCCTACGTGCGGAACCAGGGCCTTTCTGCGCTATGCTTGAAAAGCAGGAAGGGGGCCGTATCATTCCCCTGAGAAGAAAAGGGGGACAGCGGTATTTTCTGGCGGCTGCACGGGAGACCTTCTCCATACAAAATTCACAATTATGTGCTATCATCTGTTTCGGGAGTGATTCGCAGTGAAACGCATTTTGATTGTGGAGGACGAGCAGGACATCCAGGAGCTGCTGGAGGCCTACCTGGGCGACGCGGGCTATGAGACGGCAACGGCGGGGGACGGCATTGAGGCGGTGAGCCGCTTTCAGCAGGAGGCGTTCGACCTGGTCCTGCTGGACGTGATGTTGCCCAAGCTGGACGGCTTTGGGGTGTGCGAGCTTATCCGCCGCCAGTCCCGGGTGCCCATTGTCCTGCTCACCGCCCTGGACGGAGAGGCCGAGCAGCTCCGGGGCTTTGATCTGGAGACCGACGACTACATCACCAAGCCCTTCTCCATGCCCATCCTGCTGCGGAAGCTGGCGGCGGTGCTGCGGCGGGCGGGGGGCGGCGCGCCCGGACGCTGCCTGCGCTACCGGGGGCTGACCCTGGACCCCGACGCGGTGGAGGTACGCCTGGACGGCCGGGTGCTGGAGCAGCTCACCGCCCGGGAGTTCGAGCTGCTGCGGGAGCTCCTGTCCAGCCCCGGGCGGGTGTTTACCCGGGAAATCCTGCTGGCCAAGCTGTGGGGCTACGACTTTTTCGGGGACGAGCGGGTGGTGGACAGCCACATCAAGAACCTCCGCAAAAAGCTGGGGGTGGACTACATTGAGACTGTGAGGGGGGTGGGCTACCGTGTGCCGAAGGAACATCCGTGAGAGCCTGACGGCCCGTATCTTCCTGCTCACCCTGCTGCTGCTGCTGGGGGCGGGGGGACTCACCTTCGGACTGATTGCCTGGGCCACCCCCATCACCTATGTGTCCGTGGTCGGCGACCGGCTCCAGGTGCAGGTGAACGAGCTCACCGACCGGCTGGCCCTAACCAAGCTGGCCGACGCCGGGCCCATCCTGGATGTATTTGTCCGGGAGAGCGGAGCGGCGGTATCCCTGGCGAGCCCCGACGGGGAGAGTGTGGACACGGGCTCCCTCTATGTGTCCGTCACAACGGCCGTGCAGGAGTCTGATTCGGTGTCCACCTATACCTATGGCGCCGACGGCGGCCGGGCGCAGAGAGAAGGGGCCGGGCACTATGTGACCACGGCCCTCAGCGACGCCCTGATCGCGGAGGTGACCTTTGCCGACCGGGCGGAAACCTATCAACTGCTGGTTGTCCCTCCCATGCGCCTGGCCAACCAGGCGGTGGAGGCCCTTAACCGGGCGGCGCCCTGCCTGGCCCTGGCCCTGTTGGCCTTTTCCCTGCTGTGCGCGGTGGGGTACTCCCGCTATCTGGCCAGGCCCATCGTCCGCATCAGCTCCATCGCGGGGCGGATGGCGGAGCTGGACTTCCAGTGGAAATGCGGCGAGACCCGGCGGGACGAGATCGGCGCTCTGGGCCGCAGCCTGGATGAGATGGCGGAGCGCCTCTCCGCCGCCCTGGCCGAGCTGGAGGAGGCCAACGCGGCCCTGCGGGGCGACATGGAGCGGGCCAGGGAGCTGGAACGCCAGCGGCTGGCCTTCTTCTCCGCCGCCTCCCACGAGCTGAAGACCCCCGTCACCATCCTGAAGGGGCAGCTGAGCGGTATGCTGGACGGCGTGGGGGTGTACCGGGACCGGGAGAAGTATCTGGCCCGCTCCCTCCAGGTGGCGGGGCGGATGGAGGCGCTGGTGGGGGAGCTGCTGGCCGTGTCCCGCATGGAGTCGGACGGCGCCTCCCGCCGGGAGGCGGTGGAGCTGTCCGCCCTGACGGCGGAGAAGCTGGCCCAGGACGCCGAGCTGCTGGAGCAGCGGGGGATGACCGCGGTGGAGGCGCTGGAGCCGGGACTTCTGGTGGAGGGGGAGCGCGCCCTGCTGGGCCGTGCGGTGGAAAACCTGCTCTCCAACGCCGCCCTCTACTCGCCGGAGGGGGCGGAGATCCGGGTGACTGCGGCGGCCCGGGGGGCTTGGGCGGTGCTGACGGTGGAAAACACCGGGGCCCGCATCCCGGCCGAGGCCCTGCCCCACCTGTTTGAGGCCTTTTACCGGGCCGAGCCCTCCCGCAGCCGGGCCACCGGCGGCAGCGGCCTGGGGCTCTATCTGGTGCGCATGATCGTGGAGCGCCACGGCGGGACGTGCCGCATCGAGAACAGCGCCGACGGGGTGCGCTTCACCGCCCTCCTTCCGCGCCTCTCCACAGAAAACACATAAATTCTCCCTCTCTCCTCCACGGGGGGCCGGTATCCTTGGGACGAACCCAAACAAGAAAGGATGCCGAGCCATGCAAATTACCCTGCAAGAACTGAACATGACCTATCCCAACGGCAAGAAGGCCCTCCAGGGGGTGAGCGCCTCCCTGGACAGCCCCAGCCTGATCGGCCTGCTGGGCCCCAACGGCGCGGGCAAATCCACCCTGATGAAGCTGCTGGTGGCGGGCCTGCTGCCCACCGGCGGCGCCATACGGGCGGACGGCGAGCCTCTGACCAAATGCGAGCGGGCCTACAAGGCCCGCCTGGGCTATCTGCCTCAGGACTTCGGTCTGTTTGACGAGCTGACGGTGGAGCAGTTTCTGGACTACATGGGGGCGCTGAAGGGCCTGCGGAGCGGCCGGGAGAGCATTCGGGCGGTGATCGAGGCTGTCCATCTGGGGGAGAAGCGGCGGGCCAGAATCCGCACCCTCTCCGGCGGCCAGCGCCAGCGGGTGGGCATTGCCCAGGCCCTGCTGGGCGACCCGGCGTTTTTGATCTTTGACGAGCCCACGGTGGGCCTGGACCCGGAGGAGCGCATTCACTTCCGCAACCTGTTTTCCCGGCTGGCCCAGGACCGGCTGGTGCTCCTGTCCACCCACATCATCGAGGATGTGCAGTCGGTGTGCTCCCGCCTGCTGGTGCTCCACCAGGGGCGGCTGCGCTTCGACGGCACGCCGGAGGAGCTTATCCGGGCGGCAGAGGGCCACGTGGGCACCTTTGAGGCGCGGGCGGGGGGCCGGGAGGACGGCCTGCACATCACCGCCCGGGTGAACACCGCCCGGGGCGTGGCCTGCCGGGCGGTGGCGGAGACGCTGCCCCCCTATGTCCGGCCCGCCGAGCCCACCCTGGAGGACGCCTACCTCTATCTCATCTCCGGGGAGGGCGAGGCATGAACGTCTGGATTCTCTCGGTGCGGGAGCTGGCGCGGCTGCTGCGGGGCCGGCTCACCTGGCTGGCCGCCGCCCTCACCGTCCTGTCCCCCCTGGCGGGGCTGACGGTGTACCGGTCCGCCTCGGCCGACACGATGCAGTCCCTCTATGTGGCCAATCCCGCCCTGGCCGGGGGCGTGCTGGGCGGGCTGTTCTTTGCCCTGCTCACCCTCTGCGACTGCGCCCGTACCTCCCGCTGCCGGGTGGAGGTGCTCTGCGACGCGGCGGTGTCTCCCCTGACCGCTGCCCTGGCAAGGCTGATGGCCCTGCTAGGGACGGCGGCGCTGACCCTGGCCCTCACCCTTCTGACCTGGCTGCCCTGGACGGCCCATACCGTGGGCGCCGTCTTTGACGGCGGGGATTATCTGCTGGCCTACCTCATTCTCATGGGCCTGGCACTCCCCCTGTGTATCCTGCTGGCCGGGGCAGCGTGGCAGTTCACCCGCCGCTTTGACCTGTCCCTGGTGCTGGTGGCCGCTCTGGCGGCCCTGAGCCTCACCATCTGGCGGGACAACTGGCAGCTCTGCTGGCTCAACCCCTGCGTCTGGGCCCTGTCCGACGATTTCTCCAACTTCCGCATCCTCCGCTCCGCCGCCTACATGCGCCTGACCTGGCTGCTGGGCCTGGCGGGGCTGTGGGCCCTGTCCTACCTGTGCATCCGGCGGTACGGCCGGGGCCCCCTGGGCTCTCTGGCCCGCACGGCCCGGCGGGTATACCGCCCCCTGCTGGCCGCGGCCCTGCTGCTCTGCTGCGGCTGGAGCTGTGCCGCTCAGCCCTTCATCGACCACAGCAACCCGGATCTCAGCGCCATGACCTTCCTGACGATGGAACCGCTGGAGGGGGTGGCCTGCCTGCGCCGCTCCGTCCAGGTCACGCCGGACACAAGGCGGGGCACGGTGGAGGGTACGGCCTCCTACCAGCTCCAGAATACCACGGGGCAGGAGCAGACGGTGGCCCTCGGCGTCACCCCCGGCTACACCATCTCCAACGTCCGGGCCAACGGGGTGGAGGTCCCCTTCTCGGTGAGCGATTACCAGGAGTACAACGAGGCCAAACTGGAGGTCGCCATCCCGGCCGAGGAGCAGGTGGAGCTGACCCTGGAGTACGGCGGCTTCCCCCAGGAGAGCATGCCCACCATGCAAGGGAGCAAGGAGCTCAGCGGCGAATACCTCTGTCTGGAGAACGCGGCCCTCTCTCCCCGCCTGATGAACGTGATGCCAGGCGAAGACGGCTATCCCGCCACAATTGAGATCACCCTGCCCGCCGCCATGACGGTCATCCCCTTCGGCGCCAGCGAGGCGGAGGTGGTGGCCGAACATGGGGACGGCACCAAGACCTGGCGCTATGAGACCAACCGTGCCGGCGGCATCCTCTACGCCGGCGACTACGTTCGTGAGGAGATCCAGGCCGGGGGGCTCACCATCGACTTCTACTACGGCCGCAAGCACCAGGCCGTCATGGAGGCCGCCGGCGCGGCGGAGGCCGTCCTGGCGGTGATGGACTACTGCGCCGGGCACTACGGTTCTCTTGCCTTCGGGGATGGGGAGCGCCTCAAGCTGATCCAGAGCCGGGTGGCCGGCGGCGGCTACGCCGGGGACGGGGCCAGCCTGCTGGACGAGGCCGACTTCACCGCCCACAACCTGGGCGACGCAGACAAGGGCGGCGGGGCCGCCGAGGTGATGATCCACGAGCTGGTCCACCAGTGGTGGGGCTTGGGCAACATGTTTGACACCGCCGACCCCTGGTCGGCGGAGGGCCTGACGTGCTACACCACCTACCGCATCGCGAAGGAGCTCTACGGCGAGGACTACGCCAGGGAGCACTATGTGAACCAGTGGCGTGCGGAGGTGGAGGACTACTACCTCAACTTCTACGTCCGCCGCCCGGAGTACCTGGAGGCCCTGCCCGAGGCGGAGCGGCTGGCCATCTCCAACTCCCTGTCCGGCATGCGCCGGTACAGCGAGATGCCGCTGAAGATTTTGAAAGCGGAGGAGCTGGTGGGGGGCGAGGCGGCCATGGATGAGCTCCTGCACGGCCTCTTCAACCGGGAGCTGGACCCCATGTACCCCTATCTGACCTACCAGGAATTTTTGGACGCCTGCGGGCTGACGGAGGAGGACTTGACCCTTGATTAAGATATTTCGCTGCGAGTGCCGGCGGCTGCTGTGCAACAAGTTTTTCATCGGCCTGCTGGCGGTGCTGCTGTTCTATGCCGGACAGGTGTTCTACGCCGTAGCCCTCCCCGGCGTGGCCCATACGGCCCCCTTTTCGCCCTGGAGCTTCGGGGCCTACCTGGGGCGGCTGCTGCCCCTTGTGTGGGTGGGGGCCCTGTTCTTCCTCACCTTTTTCACGTCGGCCCGGGAGCGGCGGGCGGCGGTGCTCACCGCCGCCACCCCCGCCGACCCCCGGCGGTACGCCCTGGCCCGCTGCGCTGCCGCCCTGGTGGGGGTGGCTCTGCTCTGCCTGGAGGCGCTGGCCCTGGCCGCCCTGCTCTATGCCCGCCTGTTCGGCTGGACGGACTGGGGCTCCCTGGCCCTGCCTGCCCTGGTGATCCTGGCGCCCCCTCTGGTGTTCGCCCTGGGCAGCGGCTGGCTGCTGGGCCGCCTGCGGCCCTGGCTGCTCTATGTGTGGATGCTCCTCCCCTTTGCCCTGGCGGCCCTGCCTCTGCCGGAGGCCCTGGGGCTGTGGAACGGCGGCCTGTGCACGTCCTATCCCCTGACTCTGGGGATGCTGGACCCGGCTTTCTCCCTCCCGGCGGCGGCCTGGGCCGTCCAAGGGCTGCTTCTGGCTGCCGGGGTGCTCCTTTTGCTGGTGGCGGGAAAGGGGAAAAAGGTGTATAATCAGTGACAGACCGTATACCATAAGCACATAGGTTCCAGAAGGAGGCGTAACAGATGGATTCTAACGAGAGCCGGGCGCGGGCGCTGCTGGGCGACCTGTCCGCCGGGTGCAGCGCGGTGGCGTGGGAGACGGCGGACGGCGGACACCTGTGGGGGCGCAACTTCGATTTCAACCGCATTGCGGCGGACAGCAAGGTGACCTTTGTACCACGGGGACAGGTGTTCTACGCCTGCGGTACCGAGCTGGAGGGCAATCTGGAGCCGTCCACCCGCTGTACGGCGGCCTACGCTGCGGTGGGCATCGGCTCCCTGGTGCTGCGTTCCACCCCGGCCCTGTATGAGGGCCTCAACGAGAAGGGACTGATGGGCGGCCAGCTCTACTACCGCACGTTTGCCCACTTTGCCCCGGAGGCGCGGCCCGGCACCCTGCCCCTCCAGCCGCCCTTCCTGGTGACCTGGTGCCTGGCCACCTGCGCCTCGGTGGAGGAGGTGGCCCGCGCACTGGAGGAGCGGGTGTCGCTGGTGGCCATCCCCATGCTGGGGACCGTGCCGCCCATCCACTGGATGTTTTCCGACCGCACCGGGGAGAGCATCGTGGTGGAGTCCGACCGGGACGGGCTGCACATCTACCGGAACACGGTTGGAGTGATGACCAACAGCCCCGGCTACCCGTGGCACCGTACCAATCTGTTGAACCATCCCCAGCTCCGGCCCCTGGATTACGGAGAGCTGGCCTGGGGCGGGGAGCGGCTGGAGCCCTGCTTTTCCGGCAGCGGGGCGGCCGGCCTGCCCGGGGACTGGTCGTCCCCCTCCCGCTTCGTGCGGCTGGCCTTCCTCCGGGAGCACGCGGTCAAGGGCGGGGACGAAGCGGAGGGGGTGTCCCTTCTGTTCCGCCTGCTCCACAGCGCCGCCTTTCCTCTGGGTGCGGTGGAGCTCACCGGGCCGGGGGAGATCACCCCCCACGACCGGGGCGTGGTGCCCTATGACTACACGGTGTATTCCTCCGTCCTCTGCGCCGAGTCCATGCGCTTCTACTGGCTCACCTACCGGAACAGCCGGGTGCGCTATGTGGAGCTCTCACGCCTGCTGAAGGGAGACCGCCCCCTCCAGTTCGCGCTGGGGGAGGAGCCGGAGTTCTGCGACGTGACCGGTGAAGGCGTATAACACTCCAACAGGGCGCACCACGAAAAAATGCAAAAGCTCAGGTGCATGAAGTGTTTGCGCATGCGGGCCGTCCCGTAATCGCATGGCCGTGCCGCGGTAAGCGGCGCATGGCCAACTTTGCCATGCTTATGAATAGCAAAAAGTACCCCCTGCCGCATGCGGCAGGGGGTACTTTTTTATCAAACGCGCTCCGGGTCCCTGGCAATGGGCTGGAAGTATTTTGTCCGGTACTCCTGAAAGAGGTCGTCAAACTCCTGGTTGAAACCGCCGTGATGCAGCTCGTGCATATAGGCGTGGGAGTCGATGCGCACCTTGTCGTCGGGCGAGGAGGTCTGGCGCAGGATGTGCAGAGCCACGTTGGAACAGTGGTCGGACATGCGCTCCAGATTGATCAGCAGCTCCAGGAACTGGGTGCCCAGCTCGATGGTGCACTCACCGGCCTTAAGGCGCTCCACATGGCGGTTTTTCAGGGTGGCGGCGATCAGATCTACAACCTCCTCCAGCGGCTCCACCTGGACAGCCAGGGTGCGCTGGCGGCTCTGGTAGCAGGCTACCGTCTTGTCCAGCGTCTCTCCCACCGCCGCGGTGAGCCTCTCAAGCTCGGCCCGGGCCTGGGGGGAGAAGGTAATGTTCCGGTCGTGGAGGACGACCGCACTCTCCGAGACGTTGACGGCGTAATCGCCGATGCGCTCAAAGTCGGACAGGGTGTGCAGCAGCTCGGACACCCGGGTGCTCTCCTCGGCGGTCAGCGCCCGGTCGGTGAGCTTGACCAGATAGTTGTCCAGCAGACCCTCCAGCTTGTCCAGCGCCACCTCGGTTTCGTTGAGCCGCTCCAGCTTCTTGGCGTCAAATTTCCAGATGAGCTCCACAGCCAGCCGGTAGTTGTCCCGGGCGAACTCGCCCATCTGCACCACCGCATCGTGGGCCCGCTCCAGCGCCAGGGAGGGGGAGGACAGGAAACGGTCGTCCAGCACGGACAGCTCCCGCTCCTCCGCGTCGCCGGGCACCACCGCCTTGACCAGCTTGACGAGCTGGCGGTGGAAGGGAAGAAGCAGGGCAGTACAGGCAATGTTGAACGCCAGGTGGAGGTTGGCGATAGAGCCCATGTCCATGGTGTTTTCCCAGAACGGAAAGCGGAACAGGGCGTTGCCCGCGTACAGAACCAGCAGGAAAAAGACCGAGCCGATGATGTTGAAAAAGAGGTGGATCATGGCGGTCCGCTTGGCATTTTTGGAAGCGCCCACCGACGAGATGAGCGCGGTGATGCAGGTGCCGATGTTCTGGCCCATAATCAGCGGCATGGCGATGTTGAAGGAGACCACGCCGGTGGTGCTGATGGCCTGGAGTATGCCCATGGAGGCGGAGGAGCTCTGGAGCAGGGCGGTGACCGCCGCTCCCACGGCTACGCCCAGAAGGGGATTGGAGAAGGCGGTAAACACCGACTGGAACTCCGGCAGATCCTTCAGTGGCTCCACGGCGGAGGACATGGTGTTCATGCCGATGAACAGCAGGCCCAGGCCCAGCACGATCTGGCCCACAATGCGCTTGTGCCCGCCCTTGATGAACATGTAGAAGATGATGCCCACAACCGCCAGAATGGGCCCCAGGAAGGAGGGCTGCAGGAACATCATCACGATGTTGTCCGCGTCGATATCACCCAGGCGCAGCAACTGCGCGGTGACGGTAGTGCCGATGTTGGCGCCCATGATGATGCCCACTGTCTGCTCCAGCTTCATGATGCCCGCGTTGACGAAACCGACGCACATGACGGTGGTGGCGGCGGAGCTCTGGATCAGCCCGGTGACGACGGCCCCCAGAAGGACCCCTTTGAATACGTTGCTGGTAAGACGCTCCAGGATATGCTCCAGCCGGCCGCTGGAGAGCTTCTCCAGGCCGTCCGTCATGGTGGACATACCAAACAGGAACGTGGCGATGGCGCCAAACATGGCGACTATATTCGCAATATCCACAATGCTCCCCCAAATCTGACTCCGCGGTCAAATTTTCGAAAAATTTTGCTCATTTCCGACCACGATAAATTATAGCCTTCTGGCAGCGGTTCGTAAATATAGAGGGAGCGATTTTTAAAAATTTAGCAGTTCCACTAAAAGCATTGGGGGAAAAACCGTCAATTTCGTTCACGTTCCGCAGGGGAAGCCCGCATGGAACAGGATCGTTGACATAGGGACAGACGCGGGCGGAATAGAGTGGAACTATGGAGGTGTGACAAATGTTCACTGCGTGGATTTTGCTGATGCTCAACAGCCTGTTCTTCACCCTGCGCCTCTCCGGTGGGGGAAGCGGCTCCTTCCCCCGTCCGCTGAAAGCGGAGGAGGAGCGGATGTACCTGGAGCGGATGGCGCAGGGTGATCTGGAGGCCCGGAACATCCTCATCGAGCACAACCTGCGCCTGGTGGCGCACATCATGAATAACGGTTAAAGCAAAGGACCAATCCGGGCAGAACAGCGGGACAAAACTGCTGTCAGGCTCTGTACGGGTGGATGGGTATAACCGGCATTTGGACATCCTCTATGAGGCCAGAATCTTGTTGTCTGCATGATCCAAAGCCGGAGATGCCTCGGTATATGATATGTGGACAAGCACTGGAATCCATTGTGGCATACATCGCTCACTACATCAATCACGGCAGCACGTCTGCTTGAGCGATGAACTTCAAATCAAATATATCAGTATCATATCATTTGTTGAAGGAGAGCGTTTTGAATACGCTCTCCTTTTTTGATAGGGGGTGATCGTTATGGCTTCCGTGGAACTTTCCTATTATTACGGTTATGAAGCAGAACAGTTCTCATTTTACCGCATCCCCAAGCTACTCTTTACAGACAATCGGTTTGCTGGCATATCGACAGATGCCAAGCTGCTCTATGGCATCCTGCTTGACCGTATGAGCCTATCCATGAAGAACGGCTGGCACGACGACCAGGGCCGGGTATATATCATATTTACCCTGGATGACGTTACGGAGACGCTTGGGTACAAGGCGGAGAAGGCAATCAAACTGTTCAATGAATTGGACACCAAGAAAGGAGTTGGTCTGATTGAGCGGGTGCGGCAGGGCCAAGGACGGGCCTCCCTGATCTACGTCAAAAACTTCGCCGGAGAAAAGCATACTTCGGAAAAACCGAAATCAAGACCTCGGAAAAACCGAGGTCAAGACTTCGGATAATCGAAGGTCAAGACTTCGGAAAAACAGAAGTCAAGACTTCGGAAAAACCGAGGGTAATAAGACTGAGTATAGTGATACTGACTGGAGTAAGAAAAGATTACTTACCGACAAAAGAATAATGGCGGCCCCCCTCTTTTTTGGGGGGCAGGCTGACAATCGAAACGGAGGTGTTATAAATGCACACAATCGCACTGGCCAATCAAAAAGGCGGCGTCGGCAAGACCACCACGGCGGCAAGTTTGGCCATTGGTCTTTCCCGGCAAGGTAAAAAAGTCCTTCTGGTTGACGCAGACGCCCAGGGTAATCTCACCCAGCTTCTGGGTTGGGAGCAGCCGGACGAGCTGAACCCCACCCTGGCAACGGTCATGGGGAAGCTCATCACCGATCAGCCCCTCATCCCCCAGGAGGGAATTTTGCACCACCAGGACGGTGTGGATCTGATGCCCGCCAATATCGAGCTGTCCGCCACCGAGGTGACGCTGGTCAACACCATGAGCCGGGAGACGGTCTTACGGCAGTATCTCGCCACTGTCCAGAAGGACTACGACTACGCCATCGTGGACTGTATGCCCTCTCTGGGTATGCTGACCATCAATGCGCTGACAGCGGCCAACATCGTCATCATTCCGGTGCAGGCCCATTATCTGCCTGCCAAGGGCCTGGAGCAGCTTCTCAAGACGGTGATGCGGGTAAAGCGTCAGCTCAATCCCGGCCTGGAAATCGGCGGCATCCTGATGACAATGGTTGACAACCGCACCACCCTTTCCCGTGGTGTCATTGACCAAATCCGGGCAGCCTATGGGGGACGGGTATTCCACAGCGAAATTCCCCGTTCTATCCGTGCCGCCGAAATCAGCCTGGAGCATAAAAACATTTTTGAGCATGATAAGGACGGGCGGGTTGCGGGAGCCTATGAATCTTTTACCAGGGAGGTGATGAACCTTGGCAGGCAACGTCAAAAGCATGGGCCTGACCTCACTCGATGATCTGTTCAAGAGTGAGCAGGAACGGCAGCAGGACACCCACGAGCGCATCCTGAATATTCCCGTGGGTGAAATTTACCCCTATGCCAGACAGCCGTACTCCATCAAGCGGCCCACGCCGGATCTGGTGAGGCTGATGGACAGCATTGAACAGGTAGGGGTTGCGGAACCGCTGATCGTGCGGCCCCGCACGGAGGGCGGCTATGAGATTATCTCCGGCCATCGCCGTGACTACTGCGCCAGGACGGTGGGCCTGGAAAGCCTGCCGGTTATCGTCCGGGAATACACGGACGATGAGGCGGACATTCTGGTGGTAGACTACAACATCACCCGTGAGGACTTGCTGCCCAGTGAAAAAGCCAGGGCGTACAGCTTAAAGCTGGAGGCCATGAAACGGCAGGCCGGACGGCCACAAAAAAATTGTACCCAAGTTGGAGACAATTTTCGTGGAAGGAGATCCGTGCATATTTTAGGTGAGCAAGTTGGCGAAAGCGCAACCCAAATACAGCGGTATGTAAATCTGACAAAGCTGATCCCTCCCCTGCTGGAGCAGGTGGACAACGGGGTTTTGAAGGTTACGCCCGCAGCGGACTACATTTCCCATCTGAGCGAAAAAGAGCAAACTGCCCTGTTGGTCATCATGGAACGGGATGAGGTTTCCCCCAGCCTGGGACAGGCTAAACGTCTCAAGGAACTGAGCGAGGAGGGAAAACTGGACGCCAATATCATGGAGGTGCTTCTTCGGGAGGACAAGTCCCTGGCCCGGAAAGTGACCTTGAAAAATGACCGCCTGCAAAAATACTTCCCGCCCAGCTATACCCCCAAGCAGATGGAAGAAGTGATTATCCGGCTCCTGGATCAGTGGCAGAGAAAGAAAATGCGGGAACAGGAGCGATGATATGAACGAGATGGATCAGATTCTTATGCGGGAGCATCATCTGGAGAACGAAACCCTTTCCTTGAAGGCAAAGGGTTTATTCTCTATCATGCTGCTTCAGGAACCGACCTGGAATTTCACAGTCCGCAATTTGGCAGAACTGAGCCGGGATGGGATCGAGGCGGTTGGCAATGCCGTTCGTGAACTGGAGAAAGCCGGATATGTGGAGCGGCACCGGGAATACAGCCCGGAAGGGCACATCAGCGGAGTGCGCTATATACTGCACAGAACACCGTGTCAGGGAAAACCGGCACCGGAAAAGCACCAGCCGGAAAAATAAATCAGATTTGGACAAGCGGCTCATGGGGCCGCTTTTTTGTTACCTGAGAGGAGGTTAAAATGAGCGGAACACTACCGGAACACTGCTGTTCCATCCTACCCAGCACCGGGGAACTGATCGTGATTAAGCGAGGCGAGCGTGGGTACTACCGCAGCGAATGGAACACGGACAGTCGGGAGGAAAACAAAAACATTGCGGACTTCACCAACAGCCGCATGGGGATCACGCCGGCACAGTTGGAAGCCATGGTCTGCGGCTCCATGTGCGGCTGGGATGTTCCCGGCGCACAGCCCCAGTTCTATCTCGACAGAGCATCCAAGGAAAAGAGCGTTGCCATCACCGGCCACATCAAACATCCTGTTTTGTCCACCTACTTCCCAGTGAAGGGGCATCTTCATACCTACCGCATTATGGGGACGGAAGCCTATTATATCGACTTTTCCTCTATGCCCAAGATGATGATGGAAGAACGGCTGGGTTACACCTACCATCCCGAATTGGTCACAGGAGAGCTTATGATCCCCGTCTCTTATCAGCAAGGGCAAAACGGAAGCTATACCCTATACCTGGGGAACGGTTCTTTCCGACATACCACGGAACAATATAAAGGCTACACGATGATGGCATCGGTGAGCATGGAAGATCGGGAAATTGCGGTAGGATTTCATTCTCAGGATTCCCGTCAGTATGCCGTTTGGGACTGGCAAGGAAAGCACAGGCCCAATCCCGCACATACGAGCTTTACAGAGTACGCAGAAGCCATGAAATGCTTTGAAACGCATACTACCATGCTTTACGCACTGCATCGCCATTTGAGGCGGGAAACGCATAAACACAAAGATTCCACAGGAAGGGAGCGTTAAAGATGGCCGTACCTGAAATGGCGGGGGATTATGAGATCCTCCAATCTATCCGTTTGGGCGGACGTATGATGCTCCTGGGCTACAATTCCAGAGACAAGGAAACGCCCTATATGACCTGTTATCAGCAATATAACCTGCTGGGTGAGAAGATCTTCCCCCAGGCGATTGCCGGCGACAACTACGTCGAGATCTTGCAGATATTTCTGGATCGTTTGCAGGAGCAGCAAAAAGCGGTGGCGGAATTCCGGGAGAAACGTGCCGTACCCATTGAGGTGCTGGGAACCGAGCATTGCCGTGAGCGTGGCGAGAAAGAATCCCTGGAGGGCAAACTTGTGATTCTCAGGCCGACCAGCTTGGCTGCTGAGTACCGCACAGCGGATTGCCAACTTGGGTACGCAGTTGGCGGCTTTGGGTGCAGCGCAGGAGCAAGAGGCAGAGCCGTGTACTTTCAGGAACTGTTCTCCGGCGAACGGTGCCGGTGGGATGCCTCGGATGTCCTGGGGATTGCAGATCTCACCAAGCTGCCCGATTGGGCGCAGGAAAAGGTAAAGGAGCATGACCACACCCTACCGAAAAAGGAAAAAGGAGGTCACGAGAGATGAGCCAGGAACCCATCAACATTGCGGGCGTATGTGCCTTTCCCAATCCGAATGGGGTACGGGATATGCGGTTTGTAGACTGCAACTACAACACGCTCTTTCTCCTGCCTAACCACAGCAGCATCATTATGACAAAGCCGGACGGCACTCAGATGAAGCACCAGTGTTCTTACATCGACGATTACCACATCTATATCGGGCAGTGCGGCTTTCATATCATGGAGTTTGCGGAAATGGCTTGGCGCAACGGCTACACCTATCTGCCGGAGTATCCGAGAGCGCAGGACTGCTGCGATACCTACGCACTCTACCAGATCAAAGACGTTATCAGGACGGATTACTTCTGCTGCGCCTATGATAAGGCCAAGGGACGGATCAGGCCAGCCGATTACCGCTGTGTGTATCGTGGCAACCTCAGCCCCGGAACCACGCTGGAGGATCTTCGCAAAAAGCACACCATGGAGCACCGGCCCGGAGGCGGCACCCTCCGCTCTCTCTGTGACAGCGATATTCTGTTGGTCAATCAGGGCGGCAAGCAGACCGCCTACTATGTGGAGGCCGAAGAATTCCGGGAGCTGCCCGATAGCTTTGCAGCGCAGCTTTCTCAGCAGAATAAGGCGGAAAGGGCCAAGCATAAATATGAGCCTGAGCGATAAGGAGGCCACGATGGAACTGAAACCCATGAGCAAGCTGGAGCAGCAGTACAGTTATAGCCATGGCGAGGCGGTAGATGCAGCCACACGCTGTCTGGGCCATCTGCGTGGCGACATGGGCAGCACCGGAAAAGCCTTTCATTTCACCTGGTTTGACCATTGCGGAGAGTTAAAGACCCCCGCATTTAAGAGCGAGTTTGACGATGTGATCAACGCCCTGCGGTTTGACGAGGCATACCATGGCATCCTCTCCAGCCGCAGCGCCATGTCAAGCTATTGCTACAAACACCCGGAGTGTTCCTATGGCGCTGGTGTCCGGGAACACGGCGTCAGGATTGATACGGAAGGTTACTCCTATCTGCTGCGGCTCAATCCCAATCCCGGCGAATACAATTTCTATTGCTACTGCTACGAGAAGGAGGCGCTGGATCGGCATCTGGCCCAACAGAAGGAGCCGACCAAGCCGCAAAAGAAACATGAGATGGAGCGATAAGGAGGAACCATGGCGAGCAAGCTGCAAATCGTCACGGAGTTCAGCCAGAAGAAAACCCTGGAACTGGCCTCTGTGCGTGGGAACTGGCAGCGGTACTTAAAAACTGCCGCCAGGATTTATAAGTACCCCTTCCGGGATCAGCTTCTGATCCACGCCCAGCGTCCCGATGCCACCGCCTGCGCCACCATTGAGTTTTGGAACAGTCGGATGGATCGCTGGGTAAACCGGGGCAGCAGGGGCATTGCCCTGTTGGATGACTCCGGCCACAAGACCCGGCTCAAGTACGTCTTTGACGTGTCGGATACACACCCAGGGCGTTATCGCCCCCAGGAGCCGCAGCTCTGGCAGATGGAACCCTCCTACGAGGAGGCCGTACTGGAATCCATCAGCAACAGCTTCGAGGTGGAGCGAGAACCCGGCGTCTCCTTCGCAGAGCAGATCTGTTCCATGAGCCAGGTGATTGCGGAGGACAATCTGACCGATTATCTGGAAGAACTGCGCAACACCAGGGAGGACAGCTTCCTGGAAGATCTGGATGACCTGAATCTCTCCGTGCGGCTGAAAACTCTGCTGGCAAACAGCCTTGCCTACACGGTGCTGACCCGCTGTGGCTATGACGCAGACCGCTACTTTGACGAGACGGATTTTGAGTTCATCCACGATTTCTCCACCTATGAAACCGTGTCTGTCCTGGGCAACGCTTCTACTTCTATCTCAAAAATGGTGCTGCTGGACATTGGACGCACCATTCGCCAGCAGGAGCGCACTGCAAAATTTGCCAAGCAGCAGAACCCTGTGTATGATAGAGCCACAGAGGAACAACACAGGACGGCACGAAAGGAGATTGAACACCATGACCGAGGAACTGACCTACACCCAGATCGGGGAGTACCTGTATCCCAACCTGACCTTGCCGGAGACGGAGGAGGCCCCGATGGGCAAGTACGGGATGCTGCACAAGACGTACCTGAAGGAGAACAAGCCGATGCTGTACGACCGGCTGCTGCTGGCGGGCAAGCTGGACGGGCATCTGATGGACATCGACCGGCGGGCCACCGAGATGGTGGAGCAGCTGACGAGAGAGCTGGCGCAGCAGAACCGGGTGGACGAGGAGATGAAGGCCACCAATCAGATGGCGTGGGTACAGGCCATGAACAACTTCAAGGCTTCGGCGGAGGAAGTGGTACTCCGGCAGCTGATTTACAGCTGATCCCCCCAGCGGAACAAGTTCATAACGCACCTACGGAAGCGGAGAATGTATTGCCTACATCCTCCGCTTTTTTTGTTGGACAGCAAGCCCTTGACCAGTTCCTCCGCTACGGCGGAAATACGGATCAGCTGCGGATGCGGGTGATTCATTTGTTTCAGATGGACATCCCCATGCCCCTTATGACCACCCGCCTCCAGGCTCTCTATCACGGCGGCAACGGCATCACCACAGAGCACGGCCCCATGGCTGCATGGTATGACGAGGACGGCATCCACCTCGCCCACGGGGATCGGGCCAGATATGAAACCAACGCTCAGGTCATCCCCTGGGAGCGTGCGGCCCAGCGCATCGGAGAGCTGCTGGAGGCCGGTCAATTTGCCAGCAACGTGGAGTTGCTGGAGGCGGATGGGTACGAGCGTAATCTTTTGGCGCAAAGCCTGATCTATCTGTACCGTGACCTGAACCGGGAAGATCACCCGAATGATTTCCTTCCCTGTTTAACTGACGGAGCAAAATGGCTGGACTTCACGAAAGATGAACCCCGTCTCTCCAATCTTCTGGCAGACCCGGACTTCCGAAAAACTCTGCTGGCCGAATACCGGACATTTCTCGCTGCCTATCAGGAAGATCGCTCTATCATGCGCTTTCACTACCACGATTTTCGTGGTGTGCTGAACCGCCTGGAGGAACTGGACTTGCCCCGCAAGACCTTCAGCACCACCTTGACGGAACTACCCGCCATCATGCCCTTTATCACGGAGGACGAGATTGACGAGGCGCTTTCCGGTGGAAGCCACTTTGAGGGTGGGCCGAAGCGGATTTATACCTTCTTTCAAGAGCCGCATGACACCAAGGAAAAGGCGGACTTCCTGCGGAAGGAGTACGGCACAGGCGGTCATTCTCACGCCCTGTCCGGCTCTGGATACAGCCACGAGGACTACGACAGTAAGGGTATCCGCTTCACCAAGCGGAACTGCCCGGAAATCAATCTCTCCTGGGTGAAAGTCGCTCAGCGTGTTGAGAATCTGGTGCGTAAAGACCTCTATCTCTCCCCGGAGGCTATGTGGGAGTATGAAGATGAGCTTGCCAGCCAGGAGGTGCCGGTGGGCCAGGAGCCTGCCCCCATGCAATACAACGCCGTCAAGGAGCGATACCCCGACCATGTGGTGCTGTTTCAGGTGGGCGACTTCTATGAACTGTATGGAGAGGACGCCAAGACCTTTGCGCCGGAGCTGGGGCTGACCCTGACCACCCGCCCCGTCCCTGGGGTTGGCCGAGTGGAAATGTGCGGCCTTCCCGCTCACCGGCTGGAGCACTACACCAACCGGATGCGGCGCAACCATGATGTCCTTGTTTCCTCCCTGCCCGCAGGGGCAACGGAGCGCCGTGAGACGGTTATGGAGCGGTTCAGCGGCCCCCGCCGGTATCAGATTCCCTTGGGCAGTACAGTCTACATCGGCACAAAACCCTATGAGATGCAGTCCCTTGGAGAAACCACCGTCACGCTTTACGACCCGGAATTTCCGCTGTTCACCCAGGAGTTCCCCTGTGCAGACTTTGATCGGAAGCTGGAGGAAAATCCGCTCAACGAGCAATATTTCCTCCCTGATATGCCCCAGGAACAGGCGCAGCCGACTAATACACGGGATTACGGCGGCGACTATCGCCTGCTTGACCGACTGCGCAGCGACTGTGAGTATTTTCTGGGAGAGGGCCAGCGAAACGAGAAACACCTGTGGGCAGGGAATGTATCCGCACAGATCCACAAAATGCGGGAGCTGTACGATGCTCTGCCCGAAAAACCAGACTGGCTCACCAGGGAGCAGATCGAGGATTACGCAGACCGCATGGCTGCCCGCTATCAGGTGGCCGTCTACCACCACTTTGAAAACGGCTTTGATGAGCGGTTGGATTATCAGACCCTGGAAGAAGCGGAGCGAGTGGCCCAGGGATATGTGGACGGCACCATGGAGGAGGACGGCTTTCAGTATGACGGCGCTGCCGTCTATGACCTGAAGGAGGAGCGTTACCTCCGCATTATCGGAGAGTACCCAGACCCGGCGGCACACGCCCAGGTGGAGCAGCTTCCCGACCTGGAAGCCGAGGTAAAGGCATGGGAGGTGGAACAGGCCGCAAAAAAACAGGCCGTCATTGATACCCTCTCAGACCGAGAGAAGATTATCATTCAGGCCATGGAAACCGCTGGCTTCCTTTTCACCTTGTGGGAAGGAAGATCGGAGATTACATTTTCTGCCGGGGAATTTGGGTATCCGTCAGTCTTTAAGACTTGGGATGAGGCGTATGCGTGGATCAACGAGGCGCAGCTGAAGGATACTCCCGGCCTTCGGGAACAGGTACAAGCTATCCTTCACCCGGCCCTGGATGAAAAGGGGCAGCTTTCCCAGGCGGCTCCTGCGGCTCAGCACGAATTGACCAATGAGGAATACGCCCAGGCCAATCTGATCCCCGGTGAAACCGAATTTGAGCAGGATGGCCGTAGATACCGGGTACACAGCGTAGATCTCGCCACAGGACAGGTTGAACTGACCGATTTGACCTTTGCACAGTCGGCTGGGTTCCCTATCTTGCGGGTTGAACGCATCGACACCATCCGGGCCTACCTGGAGCATCCGGCCCCGCCGGAGCCGCCCAGGGAACCGAAAAAATCCCGTACCGCAGCACTTTCCAATGTTCTCTACCCGGAGCAGACAGACCGCCACGACCACCGCATCACAGATGACGCTCTTGGTGTCGGAACGCCCAGCCAACGCTACCAGAACAACATCGCCGCCATCCGGCTGTTGAAGCAGCTGGAGAGCGAGGGGCGGCTGGCCACGCCGGAGGAACAGGCGATTCTTTCCCGGTATGTAGGCTGGGGCGGACTGGCAGACTGTTTTGAAGAAACCAACCGCAACTACCTGGAGCTGAAAAACCTGCTGATCCCGGAGGAATACGAGGCGGCGAGAGAATCCACCCTGACCGCCTTCTATACGCCCCCGGTGGTCATCCGTTCCATGTATCAGGCCCTGGAGCAGATGGGCTTTGAGACAGGAAACGTACTGGAGCCGTCCTGCGGCACCGGCAACTTCCTGGGCATGATGCCGGAGCGTATGTCCGGCTCCAGGCGCTATGCCGTTGAACTGGACGAGATCAGCGGGCGGATTGCCCAGCAGCTCTACCAGACCGCCTCTGTGACCATCCAGGGCTACGAAAAGACCAACCTGCCGGACAGCTTCTTTGATGTGGCCATTGGCAACATCCCCTTCGGCAACTTTAAGGTGGCTGACCGGCGCTATGACAAGCATAACTTCCTGATCCACGACTACTTCTTTGGCAAGACCCTGGACAAGGTACGCCCCGGTGGTATCGTGGCCTTCATTACCAGCAAAGGCACCCTGGACAAGGAAAACCCTGCGGTGCGCAAATACATCGCTCAGCGGGCTGACCTGCTGGGTGCCATCCGCCTGCCCAACGACACCTTCAAGGGCGCTGCCGGTACAGAGGTCACGTCCGATATTCTGTTCCTGCAAAAGCGGGATTCCATTCTCGACCTGGAGCCGGACTGGGTACATCTGGGCGTCAGTGAAAACGGCCTCAAGATGAACCAATATTTCATCGACCACCCGGAAATGATTCTGGGTGAGATGCAGGAGGTCAGCGGCCCCTATGGGCCTGAGACGGCCTGTATCCCCTTCGAGGGCCAGGAACTCTCCGACCTGCTGACTTCCGCCATCGGCAACATTGGCGGCTCCATCCAGGAGTATGAGCGTGAGGAGGCGGACGAGCTGGAGGAGGATCGCTCCATCCCGGCAGACCCCACCGTGCGCAACTTCTCCTATACCATCGTGGATGGAGAAGTCTACTACCGAGAAAACAGCCGCATGAATCCGGTGGAGGTGTCCACCACCGCCCTGGGGCGCATCAAAGGTTTGATCGGCCTGCGGGACTGTGTGCGGCAGCTCATTGAGTACCAGACGGAGGATTACCCGGATTACGTCATCAGCGCCGAGCAGCAGCGGCTGAACGGCCTGTATGATACCTTTGTGAAGAAGTATGGCCGTATCTCCCAGCGGGCCAATCACTCCGCCTTCCACTCGGATAACTCCTATTTCCTCCTGACCTCCCTGGAGGTCACAGACAGCGACGGAAACTTCATCCGCAAGGCGGATATGTTCACCAAGCGCACCATCAAGCAAAAGATCAACGTCAGCCGGGTGGACACCGCATCGGAGGCTCTGGCCCTGTCTCTGGCAGAAAAAGCCTGCATTGACATCCCCTATATGACCAACCTGACCGGAAAAGACGAGGCAACCCTGGTGGAAGAACTGCATGGGGTGATGTTTCAGCTTCCCGACAGGGTGGATGATGAGGGAAATCCCATCTATGTAACAGCGGACGAATACCTTTCCGGCAACGTGAGACAAAAGCTGCGGCAGGCGGAGGAAGCTGCGGAAGCCGACAGCCGGTTCCGTGTCAATGCCGAAGCCCTGAAAGCCGTGCAGCCGGTGGATCTTACCGCCAGTGAGATCTCCGTGCGGCTGGGTGCCACCTGGCTCCCCCCGGAAGATGTGGCACGGTTCATGTTCGAGCTATTCGACACCCCCAACTATGCCCGCTTCAACATCAAGGTGCATTACTTCAAGATGACCGGCAGCTGGAACATCGAGGGAAAAAGCTACGACCGCTCCAGCATCAAGGCCAACAACACATACGGCACCAACCGCATCAACGGCTACAAGATCATCGAGGAAACCCTCAACCTGAAGGATGTGCGGATCTTCGACTATGTGGAGGATGCCGATGGACACAAGATAGCGGTGCTCAACAAAAAAGAAACCGCCATCGCTCAGTCTAAGCAGCAGCTGATCAAACAAGCCTTTGCCGATTGGATCTGGAAAGACCCGGAGCGCCGGGAGCGGCTGTGCAAGCTCTACAATGAAACCTTCAACTCGGTTCGGCCCCGTGAGTACGATGGCAGTCACCTGAACTTTGTAGGTATCAACCCGGAAATCACCCTGCGGCGGCACCAAGTGAACGCCATCGCCCACATTCTATACGGTGGGAATACCCTGCTGGCACACGTAGTGGGGGCTGGGAAAACGTTTGAAATTGTCGCCGCCGCCCAGGAGAGCAAGCGGCTGGGACTGTGCAGCAAATCCCTGATTGCCGTTCCCAACCACCTGACTGAGCAGTGGGCCGCTGAATATCTCCAGCTTTATCCCTCAGCTAACATCCTGGTGGCCACGAAAAAAGACTTTGAACCGAAAAATCGCAAGAAGTTCTGTGGGCGCATTGCCACTGGCGACTACGACGCCATCATCATCGGACACTCTCAACTGGAGAAAATCCCTATGTCCATAGAGCGGCAACGGGCCATCCTGGAGGAACAGTTGCGGGAAGTTATGGACGGAATCAGCGACTTGAAGCAGAGCCGTGGGGACAACTTCTCCATCAAGCAGATGGAGCGCACCAAAAAGGGCTTGAAGGCCAAACTGGACAAACTCAACGACCAAAGCCGCAAGGATGATGTGGTGACGTTTGAAGAACTCGGCGTTGATCGTCTCTTTGTAGACGAGGCGCACAATTACAAAAATTTGGCCGCATACACAAAAATGCGAAATGTGGGCGGAATCAGCCAGACGGAAGCCCAGAAGTCCAGCGACCTATACATGAAGTGCCGCTACCTGGACGAGCTGACCGGGGGCCGAGGCGTAGTGTTCGCCACCGGCACCCCGGTTTCCAACAGCATGACCGTGCGCCCGTAAGGGGCTGTAATAATCTTACCTTGAGCAAGTAATAGGGCAAGGTATCAAAGCGGAATAATCCGCACCCTATCGTCACCCGACTTATCCAAAAGGGGAAACCCGATGGGGAGTGTAGCATGTCGGAGGGCACGAAACACGGAAACTTCCAAAGTGTTTGCGTGGTAGTGGCGAAAAGTTATGAATAAGGATGAAAGCTAAACTGCCTGAATGACAGTCGGAGATTGGGCAAAATGTTGCTCCATGCGTAAGGAAGTTATACTCGCATGTACTCTGGTGGATATGAGTCGGCCATGCGTATCCACAAGATACCCAGAGTAAATCAGCCATAGGATAATGGAAAACGACGAACGTCACATCCGAAATCATAACAGGCTTATGTTATTACAGTTCTAAACGGGGATTGCCTAAGGTAAAATGCCGAAAATCGGCTATGAGTGCTATGAGAAAAGTGACTCTGAATATTTACTATGGCAACAGAGTCTCCGTAGTAGTCCGAGGACGGGAAAGCCGTCCACATGGCGAAGGGAGACAGTCTTTCTTCAATACAAATAATAAGGAAAGGTGCGTGAGGCATTATGAGAAGTCCCGAAAATGTATTGAAAAGTTTAAGTGAAAAAGCAAAAAACAAAGAGTACAGGTACGAGAGATTATACCGTAACCTGTACAACCCAGAGTTCTATCTGCTTGCATACCAGAATATTGCGACCTCTCAGGGGAGCATGACGGCAGGTGCAGACGGATTCACTCTTGACGGTATGAGCATGGAGCGCATTGAAAAGCTCATTCAGAAGCTGAGAGACCACTCATACCAGCCGAACCCTGCAAGGCGTGTTTATATTGCGAAGAAAAACAGCAGTAAAAAGCGCCCATTGGGGATTCCGTCAACGGACGATAAACTGTTACAGGAAGTTGTCCGTATGATACTTGAAGCAATCTATGAGCCGACATTCTCTGATAATTCACATGGTTTCAGACCGAAAAGAAGTTGCCACACAGCGTTAAAAGAAATCGTAACGCTGTTCACTGGTGCAAAGTGGATAATCGAAGGAGACATTAAGGCTTGTTTTGACAGCTTCGACCACCATATCACAATACAGCTTTTGAGAAAGCGCATAAAAGATGAAGCGTTCATATCGCTGATGTGGAAGTTTCTAAGGGCAGGATATATGGAACAGTGGACATACCATGAAACGTACTCCGGCAGTCCACAAGGCTCCGGTGTCAGTCCGATACTTGCCAACATCTATCTGAATGAACTTGATGAGTTCATGGCAAGGATGAAAAAGAGTTTTGACAAAGGCGATACAAGAAGCCGTAAAGTCCACAAAGACCATGATAAGGTACGCTGGGCTTATCGGAAAGCGCAGAAAAATCTGGAAATAGAGCGCACAGAAGCAAACCTAGCAGCATTTAAAGAAGCAAGGAAAGTGATGTTGTCCACACCACATTTAGACGAGATGGATGAGAATTACAAAAGACTTCAATACAACCGTTACGCTGACGATTTCCTGATTTCAATAACAGGTTCAAAGCAGGATGCTGAAAATATCAAGGAACAGGTAAAGATATTTCTAAAAGACAAGCTAAATCTCACAATGTCGGAGGAGAAAACTCACGTTACCCATTCCTCTGAAAAGGTGCGGTATCTTGGATACGACATAAGAATATCAAGAAGTCAGGACACAAAGCGGACGAAAAAAGGTCTGCAACGGGTGTGGTATGGAAAAGTGCAGTTATATATGCCGAAAGAAAAATGGATTGCGAAACTGCACGAATACGGTGCGTTTAAAATCAAAAAAGACGAAAACGGCAAAGAGATTTGGAAGCCACTCCACAGAGGGGCGCTTATGCCATTAGACGATGTGGCAATCATCAGTAAATATAATTCTGAAATCAGAGGATTGTACAATTATTACAGGTTAGCAATCAATGTATGCAATCTGGGGAAATTTCATTCTATCATGCGTGGAAGCTGTTTAAAGACGTTGGCGGCAAAATATAATTCTTCTGTTATGAAGATGTATAAGAAATACCGTAGCGTAAAGGGCGACTTTGGCGCAGATTACAAAACCAAGAGTGGAACAAAGCGGTGTGAGTTTTACAATGAAGGATTTAGGCGTAATAACAATATCGCACCTGAATCTGTAGACATTATGCCGAAATACAGAGGGCAGATAAAACCGAATAGTCTTGCAGGACGTTTAAAAAGCGGACAATGCGAGATGTGCGGAGCAAACCCCGTGAAAGTGTATATGCACCATGTAAAGCGCTTAAAAGATTTGAACGCTGATAATGAATTTGATGAACTGATGTTACTGAAAAGGCGGAAGTCATTGGCTCTCTGCCCGAAATGCTACGAAGAAGCAAAGACAAAATCACTTAAACTATGAAAGATGGCGAGCCGTGTACATCGAGAGGTGTAAGCACGGTTCTGGAGGGGGTTACGCCAAGACCACGGACGAAAGGAAGTATGGCGTGGCGTTTCCTACCTTATGAGATGTATACCATGCAAAAGTACCTCCAGCACGACACCCTGCAAGGGAACGACCTGCTGCACTTTGACGCCTGGGCCTCTACCTTCGGTGAAACGGTGACAGCCATTGAGCTGGCCCCGGAGGGCAGCGGCTACCGGGCCAAGACCCGGTTTGCCAAGTTCTACAATTTGCCGGAATTGATGAGTATGTTCAAAGAAATCGCAGATATTCAAACGGCGGATATGCTCAATCTCCCCGTACCCAAGGCCAACTACCACCATGTGGTGCTGAAACCCTCCGAACATCAAAAGGAGATGGTGGCAGACCTCAGTGAGCGGGCCGAGCGTGTCCGCAATAAGATGGTGGACAGCAGCCAGGACAATATGCTCATGATTACCAACGATGGCCGTAAGCTGGCGCTGGATCAACGGCTGGTCAATCCGCTGCTGCCGGACAGCGATACCGGCAAGGTCAGGGCCTGCGCCGACAACATCTATGAGATCTGGCAGCGCACCGCCGCTCAGAAGTCCACTCAGCTGGCCTTCTGCGATCTCTCCACCCCCAAAAGCGACGGCACCTTCAATGTGTACGATGACCTGCGGGATAAGCTGATTGCCAAAGGCATCCCCGCCGAGGAAATCGCCTACATCCACAACGCCAACACCGAGCAGCAGAAAAAGGAGCTGTTCGGCAAGGTGTGTAATGGAGAAGTCCGGGTGCTGCTGGGCAGCACCGCAAAGATGGGAGCCGGAACCAATGTCCAGAAGAAACTGGTGGCCTTGCACCACCTGGATTGTCCCTGGCGTCCGGCAGATCTTCAGCAGCGGGAAGGCCGCATCATCCGCCAGGGCAACGAGAACAAGGAGGTTGAAATCTACACCTATGTAACGGAAAACACCTTTGACAGCTATCTCTACCAGCTGGTAGAGAGCAAGCAGAAGTTCATCGGCCAGATTATGACCAGCAAATCCCCTGTCCGGTCTGCCGATGACATTGACGAAACGGCCCTCAGCTATGCGGAGATCAAGGCCCTGTGTACCGGCAATCCCTATATCAAGGAGAAGATGGATCTGGACATTGACGTGGGGCGGCTTAAGCTGCTGAAGGCCAACCACCTCAGTCAGAAATACAGCCTGGAGGATCAGATCCTAAAGAGCTTCCCCAAGAGCATTGCCAGTTTGGAACAGCAGATCTCCGGTTATAAAAAAGACATGGCGCACCTGACCGTGGAAACAAAGCCCAACCCCGACGGGTTCTCGCCCATGGTGCTTCATGGAACGGAATATGCCGAGAAAAAGGGCGCTGGCACAGCAATCCTGGAGGCGTGTAAAGCCATGACCAGCCCGGAGGCCGTTGTCATCGGTGCCTACCGTGGCTTCACCATGGAGCTGTCCTTTGACACCTTCCGGCGGGAATACCAGCTTGCCCTGTGCCATGAGCTGCGCCACACGGTCACATTGGGCACGGACACCTATGGCAACCTCCAGCGCATCGACAACGCCCTGGAGGGCCTGGAGAGCCGTCTGAAGGACTATGAGCAGGCCCTGGAGGACACCAAGGCCCAGCTGGAAACCGCCAAGGTGGAGGTGCAGAAGCCCTTTGCCCAAGAGGAGGAACTGGCCACCAAATCCGCCCGCTTGGAGGAACTGAACACCCTGCTGAACATGGATCAGCGGGACAGCGAAATGGCCGAGCCATCGGCTGAGGAAATGGAAGAACAAAATGAACGGAATGCCCCTCGCCGCAGCCGTGGGGTGGAGCGTTAAACATGAGCGGCACCCAGTAAATATGGGTGCCGCTCAACAGAAGGAGGCTTGGATATGGATGACGGCAGATATGCCATGACCTTGGATGAAGTTTCCGCAGAGATCATCGCCATCCGGCAAACAGGCGTCCCTTGCGGCCTGATCCAGCCCCGCATGGAGGCGGGGTACTTGCTCACGGATGGTACGGCCCTGCTGGAGAGCGAAAAGGATGAGAACGGGTTCTACATCGGTGGGGCCGGGATGGACGGAATGTATCTCAGAACGCCCCAGCGGTATGAGCCGGTGCGGAACGATAGCGGCAAGGTCACGGCCTTCCGGCTCATGAGCAGCTATCTCACCCGATTTAACCGCCAGGAGCTGGAGGCCATCTTCCAGTATGGCCTGAACACGAAGGAGAATTTGCTTCACGACCTGGAGGCCGTGGTGCAAGCGGTCAAACAGCCGGAGATCCGTGCGGCCTTTTCCAGCGCACGGGACAAACTGGAACCCATTCCCCCGGAGGACTGCCGCCGTCTGATGGCGGACATCCGAGCCGCCTACAAGGGCAGGCATGAGCAGTCTATCCGACAGAGGCAGCAAGCCGCAGGAAAGCCCAGAAAAAGGGATATGGAACGATAATGGAGGTGACTTTATGAACGAATCCCAGATCAACCTGGAACTGTATCACAAAATGCGGGAGGAACAGGACGAGTACCGTAGCTGGCTGCTGTCCCAGCCGCCCAAGGAGATCCTGAATCATGCCTGTGAGTACAGCGTCCGTGAGGATATTCTGGCAACTATGTGTGAAGGCCATTTGCCTCCCATGTTGGCAAAGGCTCTCATGAACACTGAACATCCCCTCGCCTGCGTGTATGCTGAATTGCAAAACAGTGATTACAGGGATAGAAGCTATGAGGATTTAATTGATGTAATCCAAAGCTGCGCAAAAAAGGAACTCAGGCAATCTCCCAAGTTTATGGAAATCTGCATCTACCAAATTGACCCTGATAAAGATCAACACCGGATTGCCTTTTGTTCGTTGGAGGAGCTTATGAAGTTCCAAGGAAGCGACCGAGTGGAGAGCGGCATCTACAACCGTGTCTTTCAGGGCATCGTGGACTGTCCTACTCTGGATGGTGTTTACTATAAATTTAACTCCGATCCGCCGGAGGGCTATACCGGAAGCCCACTAACTATATCGGATGTTGTTCATGTCATCCATTCCCAATCAGTAGAGCCTGGGTTTTATTTCTGTGAGAAGTTTGGATACAAGAGAATTGACTTTGAACCAGAGAAAACGCAGGACATGACCCATGCAATTTCTGTCCTGCTGCTGGAGCCTGGAAAGGTGGCTAAACCGACTTTGGTCAACAACACTCTGAAAGATATGCAGCAGTTGGTTGGAGGCAACATCGAGGTACTTTCCTTGCCGGGTGGCTGTCAGCTCGTTTGTAATGAGGACGGCAAATTCCTCACGCTTCCCCAAAACCGTGCCCTTAAAGATGAAGCTGGAAAAGTGGTGGATGTACTGGTTGGAACCTGCTTTATCTGTGGCGCAAAAGGCGATGAATTTATTAGCCTGACTCCTGACCAGATGAAACAGTTCAAAAAGGAATTTCAGTATCCGCAGAAATTAGTACGGCGCAACAATGAGATCGTGGCAAAGGACATCAAGCCTCACGAAATGGAACGGTAGGTGAAGTCAAAATGGGCTATCAGGAGAGTTTATTTTACATCAGGCCGCAGCGCCATTTTGACAAAATGGTTCGGGCTTACGAGAAGGCCGAGTATGCGGGATATTACGAAGTCGCCGGTGCAAAACCTCGCTCCGTAATCGTACTGAAACAGCCCGCTGGAGAACTACCTGCGGGCACCAGACTTCTGTGGGTATGCGGAGATCGGAGCTTTCATTCGCCCGCCGGAGCGTTCGGCGGGCAGCTCCATACCGGCGGAAAAATCGATGTAATTCCGGTGGAGAAACTATTTGACGGCCCGGAAGATCCCCGGCTTTCCAACATTGATTTGGATTCCCCTCAAACCACGGAAAATGACTATTTGAAGCGGTACAGCGCAGACCATTATGCTTATCGAATCAAGTATGATCGGGAGCGTTAAATAGCCGCACGTTCCATCCTCAAAAACCAATCTCAAACCAGGAGGTGAACTGAGTGCCGTACTACACAAAAGAACAAATTCAGCAAGCTCGGCAAGTGGATTTGCTGACGTACTTACAACGTCATAACCCCGGAGAGTTAGTTCATGTGAGCGGTGGAACTTACTGCACCAAAAGCCATGACTCGCTGAAAATCTCCAACGGAAAATGGTGCTGGTGGAGCCGCAATATCGGAGGCTCTACCGCCCTGGATTATCTGGTCAAAGTATGTGGCTACAAACTGCCGGAGGCGGTTGGAATGATTCTCGGTGAGCAGCCCGCACTTCCTTCCCGGCCTGTATCAAAGCCGCCTCCCAAGTCCCATCTTGACTTCCAACTGCCGGAACGAAATCCCGATACCAGACGAGTATTCGCTTATTTGTGCGCCAGGGGAATTGACGCCGAGATTATCAATCACTGCATCAAGTCCGGCCAACTTTACGAGGACGCCAAACGGCACAACTGCGTGTTTGTGGGCTTTGAATATGGCACGGCAAAATACGCTTCCTTGCGTGGTACGCTGTCTCACTCAACCTTTGTTGGTGAGGTGGCCGGAAGTGACAAGCGGTATTCATTCTGTATGCCGCTGCAAGCCAACAATCGGGAAAGTGTGTGCGTTTTTGAAAGCGCCATTGACGCTCTCTCCTATCTGAGTATCCTCAAGCGAAAGGGGCAGAACTGGAGAAGCGCCAACTGCCTATCCCTGTCTGGAATTTATCGACCCAAAGCCGACGCAGAGTTGAAACTGCCGCTGGCTTTGGAAACCTATTTACATACCAACCCCAACATACGGAGAATTATCTTATGTCTGGACAATGACGAGCGTGGCCGGGAGGCGGCGCAGGCGTTCCAACAATGCTTGCATGGGTATCAGGTACTGAACAATCCACCGCCCAAAGGAAAGGATTACAACGACTATTTGCAGATTCAGAAAGGGATTGCAGGCCGGGTGAAAACCCGTGGGGGAGAGGAACGGTAATTTTTTCGGAAAGGTGCCGGGGGAAGGAGCGGCGTTGCCGCTCTTTCCGCAAGCATCGCATTTGGCTAGCCAAACGCAGCTTGTCAGTGGGAATCCCCCCTGAAACCCCCGGCTCAGAAAGGAGGATTTCATGCGAAACCGTCCTCTCCAGCAAATTGTTCGTCTCAATGAAAACGAGTATCGTCACCTGATTACTTCAGCAAAAATATCCGGTCTTTCCAGAGAGGCTTATATCCGTAAACTCATCCTTGGAGAAACGGTAAAAGCAAAGCCGCCGCAAGAACTGGCGGAGCTGCTGCGGCTGCTGAAATCCGCCAGTGATAACATCAATCAGATTGCTCGTGTATCCAACGCACGGCACTTTGTGCGCTCCGACGAGCTTGCGGAAATCTACTCCAAGTTGGATGATATTTGGGGCAAGATCAAGGAGTTGTGAGATGGGCGTTACGAAGATTCTTTCCATCAAGCATCAATTATCCGCCCGCCTGAACTATGTGACCAATAGCAAGAAAACACACTTGGCAACGGATATTACTTACATCACCAACCCGGAAAAAACGGAACAAAGTTTCTTTGTCTCCGCTATTAACTGTTTGACCCCGGAATCGGTTTATGATGAAATGATGAACACAAAAATCCGGTTTGGAAAAACAGATGGAGTACAGGGTTTTCATATCATCCAGTCCTTTGCTCCGGGGGAGGTCACACCAGAGCAGGCCCACAGCATTGGCCTGGAGTTTTGCAAGCGACTTTTGGGCGACCGCTTTGAAGCTGTGATAGGGACACACCTGGATAAAGCCCATCTTCATAATCACATCATAGTAAATTCTGTTTCCCTCATAGACGGGAGAAAATATCACTCCTCTTATCAACACTACTTTCAGGAGATCCGCAGGATTTCAGATGAGCTGTGTGCGGAGCACCACTTGAAGGTGATTGACCCCAAGGGCAAGGGTGAACACTATGCGGTATGGAAGGCCCAGCAGGAGGGAAAGCCGACCCTCTCTCGAATGCTCCGGGATGAGATCGATCTGGTGATCCGTGATAGCTTTACGTTTCCCGATTTTCTCAACCTGCTGGAGAAAAAGGGATACGCAGTTTCCCGGAATCCCAACCGCAAATACCTGACGGTGCGGCCACCCGGCGCAACGCGGAATTTCCGCCTGGATCGGCTGGGCGAAGGGTACACCGTGGAGGACATCAAACGCCGCATCCAGGAGCAGCAGCGGGCCATTTTGGAAGGCCGTGTTCCCGCCTATCAGCCGCTTCCGGCTCGGCGCTATCGTTTCTCCGGTTCCTGGAAAACTGTCCGTAAAAAGAAGATCACCGGCTTTTATGCGCTGTACCTCAGATACGTTTATCTGCTGCGCCGGTACAAAAGGCCGACCCGAAAAAGAATCTCTTATGAAATGCGTCGTGAAGTGATCCGTTTGGAACGCTATCAGGCGCAATTTTTATATCTCCATAAGCATGGCATTTCCACCGTAGAGCAGCTTATGGAGCGTCAGTCACAAATCGAGCAGGAGATCCAGCAGCGGACAGAACTCAGGCAACCGCTCTATGCAAAAAGGAGGTGTGAAACCGATGAGAAGATCAAAGAAGAACTCGCCCGTGAGATTGACCGCCAGACCGCCTCCTTACGGCAGCTGCGGAAGGAGCGAACACTCTGCAAACGAATCGAACAGCAGGTTCCCGGTATTCAGCAGAACTTACGGGAGTTCGAGGAAAACAAATCACAAAATCAGAAGGAGGTTATCAGACATGAGTACCAGCGGAGAAACCGCTGATCTGATGGTACGGGAAGGGATTCAGATTACCGAGAGCGCCCTCAAGCTGGCAGGGCTGGGAGCCAAAAATCTGGCGGCGCTGCTGATTGCCCTGGCCAACGACAACCAGAAGGTTGCCGGTAAAACCACGTTGAAGCGGCTGATCCAGGATCGGGAGGAGCTGACCATTTTCTCTATCAGTGAGCAGGACTTGGCTGCGTTCAAGAAGGAGAGCACCCAGTACGGGGTGCTGTACTATCCGATCATCAACAAGGCGGAAAAGACCGGCACGGTGGAGATCATGGCAAAGGCCAAGGACGCCCGCCAGATCAATCGCATCCTGGAGCGTATGGGCATTGCCGTTCCCACTCGCCAGGAGGACGAGGCCGCAAAAAAAGAGGTGTCCCGTGTTCCATCCGGCGAAAAATCCAGGGAATACGGGACAGATACGAGAGCAGCTACCGAGACTATGGACAGTGACCCCAATCAGCGCCCCTCCGTGCGCAAAAAGATGGAGGAACTGAAAGCGCAGCAGGCGCAGCGTGAAAAGGGACAGCCCCAGCGTGAAAAGGGCGCTCCCGTTTTTCACCATGCCAAGAACGGCAAAAAAACAAAAGGAGGACTGGAACGATGAAACGTATCTTTTGCACCCTGTGTGCCATGACGCTGCTTCTCTGCGGAGTTATGACCACCGCATTTGCGGCAGCAGCGCCTACCGAAATGCCCCAGGCAGCGGAGGGGGGCAACACCGCATCTCCCGCCACCGAAGGGATAGCGGAGCCAATCCCCACACCTGATCGGGTACCGCTCTATCCCGCTGAGGTGAAGCAAAGCGAAGAAAACGGGGTGACCCGCATTGAGAAAATTTACTATCTTACCTCTCAGGATGACCCGTCCAATATTCCCACCGAGGACTTTGAGCGTGAGGGAAAGGTCTACACGCTGCTGGATGTACTGAAGCAGGCACAGATTGAGAGTGATACTCAGGACTATGTGGAGGTTCTGACCCTGGATTCCGATACCCAGGACATGGAAAAGATTCTGGCCATGCTGGAGCCGGAGCTGGAGGTACAGACCGAGGACGGCTATCAGGGTGTTCTCTCCCTGGATCACACCACCATCACTGTGGAGGCCGCAGGCTACAAGAGCAGCAGCCGCACCGTGTCGGCCACCCGCACCTATCCCAACCTGTCCGGGGCAGATGTATCCCTGATCCCCAAGAGCATTACAGACAGTGGCCGGACGTTGGCGCTGGCCGATGTGCAGTGGCAGGAGGCCGCAACCACCCAGAGCGACGGATATGATATGGCCCTGCGCTATACCGCCACCGCCACCTATACCGGCACGGCCACCAGCAAATACGCCACCGGCTATGTGGTTACGGCAAACTATGTGGGAGAGGTCACCAGGGTGAGCACCGATGTGATTACCTATACGGCGGTGTTTTCCAGCGGCGACTCCGCATCTGCCGGTGAGGACGCTGATGATGCCATCGACATCCCGCAGTCCGCCCCGTTTTCCTTTGACTGGAAATGGCTGCTGATTCCTCTGGGTGTGGGCGCTCTGGGCTGTGCTGGTTACTTTGGACAGAAAGGCTACAAACACTACATCAACAAGAAACGGGGGTACGAATGACATGAAGAAACTGCTTGCCACGCTGCTTGCCGCCTGCTGCCTGACAGGGGCCACCATGCTGCCCGCCAATGCGCTGGAGTATTCCTTTGATGCGCCGGACAATCCGCTCTTTGGCAGGCCTACCTCGGATGACACCATCTATGTGACCACCGGAGCACCGGTCAACACCGACCGCAGTAAGAATGCTGCCCTGATCCCGCCCGCCTTCGGCTCGCCCACCTCCTACGTTCTGGGCAGTGGCGAGCTGCTGACGCCCAATCTGATCCGGGATGGGCAGATCTATACCGGCCCTGGAAACAGCACCTCGACGAACACCGGGACGACCACGATCCCGAATACCTCCACAGTGCCGACCTTGCCTAGTGTGGACACCAGCGGCAGCGTAACGGCCTATACGCCGGTGACGGATGCCCTCTATTACAGCGGCGGCTATATCGCCACCTTGTCCATCCCCGCCATCGGCCTGAAGGTCAACGTCAACGAGGGGACGAGTTCCACTGCCCTGGCTACGGGGGCGGGGCATTTTGAGAACACCAGCATCTGGAATGGCAATGTGGCAATCGCAGGCCATAACAGAGGTGTGAATAACCACTTTGGCAAAATCCATACGCTGTCTGGAGGTGATAAGATTACCCTGACCACAAAGCTGGGCACCCGTACCTACGAGGTGTACTCGGTACAGAAGATCCTCAGTACCCAGGTGTCGGTGCTGGACGCTACCAACGACAACATCATCACCCTTGTCACCTGCGTCATGGATCAGCCGACTTATCGCTGGTGTGTGCAGGCGGCTGAAATTTAAAAGGAGGGAACTATATGAAACGACTGCTTTCTTTGCTCCTGGCTCTGGTGCTCACCCTGGGCATGCTGCCCATCGGCACCCTGGCCGCTTCCAGTGAGGAGGAGGCCCTGGGCGAGATCAACATCTACAACGGCAACTATGAACTGGGCTATCTGTCCATCAATGGTGCCGTTCAGAAGCAGAAATATACCTACTACAACTACCAGAGAGCCGATGGAACCACCCAGGAGATCCCGGCCTACTGCGTCAACCCGGATCAGTACGGGGTCCCCCAGACGGTAGGCCCCGGCCAGAGCATCAAGTACCTGGCCAATGAGAAAACCAAAGACCCCAAGATCGTGTCCATCGTATTCAATGGCTACCCCCATAAGTCCCTGGGGGAACTGGGACTGGACAACAAGTATCAGGCCTATTATGCTACCAAAATGGCCCTGTGGTGCTATATCATTCCCGGTTGGGACATCAACAGCCTAAAGGTGGCACCAGGCCTCAGCGGTACCGAGTTGACCATCGGCAACAAGATCCTGGCCGCCGCCAAGCTGATTTATCAGCGGGGGATGCAGTATTACCAGACCTATGATACGGAGCCCAAACTGACGGCATCCCCGGATCAGGAGGAGGCCTATCTGGTCAACATCGACGGTGAGACTTATCTCCAACAGGTATTTACCGTAGAGAGCACCACCTGGGTGGACAAGCTGAAGGTTAGTGTGGCATTTGCAGACCCATCCAGCGTTCCGTCCGGGACCAAGATTGTAGACGAGGACAACAATCCTGTTACCGAGCTCACTGTGAAAGATGTGGGCGGTACCTTTGCCAGCACCTTTAAAGTGCTCTACCCGGCGGACAGTGTAGAAGGGGAGAGCGGCAGCGTGCAGATCAAGCTGAGCGCTGATCTGTATCACTATGTGGCCTTCTACGCCACCTGTGCTCAGAAGGACCAGTACGGCAATCTGCAAAACTATATCTGTGATACTGCCAGCACAAGACCTATGGAACTGACTGCTGTAAGCAAGTACACGGACACCCCGGATGAAGGAGAACCTGGTGAGCCTGAGGAGCCGGGAGAACCCGGCCTGAAGATCATCAAGCTGGAGACAGGGAGCGAGACTCCCTTGGCCGGGGCGGTCTTTTCCGTGACCGGGCCGGACGGCAGTCCGGTGGGTTCTTTCTCCACCAATAGCAACGGTATCATTGAAATCCCATTGACCCAAGCTGGCCTGTACACAGTGACCGAGGAGATCCCGCCGGAATACCACCTGCTGCCGGACAAGCGCACGCAGCAGGTAATGGCAAAGGAGGGGGAGGTGGCGGAAGTTACCTTCTGGAACGCTCCTTATGGAGAACTGCGGGTAGAGAAAATCGACGCTGCCACCGGAGACCACCTGGCCGGAGCCAAAATCCAGATCAAGCATATCGAAAGCGGAGCCACCTACACCGGAACCACCGAGGCAGGCGGCTCCTTTACATTTACCCAGCTGAAACCAGGGGCCTATGAGATCGTAGAGCTGTCCGCCCCAGAGGGATGGCAGAAAGACCCGCAGACCTACACCACCACGGTGGTCAGCGGGGATACGGTCAGCTACATCTTGAAAAACCAGGCCAACCCCGGTCTGAAGATCCTCAAGTATGATCGAAAGACCTATGAGGTATTGAGCGGCGTCACCTTTGAGATCTTCCGGGATGGTGTGTCTCTGGGCAAATTCCAGACTGATGCCATGGGTGAGATATTCCTGCCTGATCTCCAGCCCGGTACCTACCGGGCCGTGGAGGTGGACACCGGCGGCGACGGCCACATCCTGGATACCACCCCTCAGGAGGTGGAATTGAAGGCCGGGGACGGCATCAAGGAGCTGGTGTTCTTCAATGACGTGAAACCGGGATTGAAGCTGGTCAAGATCGACTCTGCCGATCCATCCAAGGTCATTCCCAATGCGGTCTTTGAGATCAAATCGGTGGCGGGGGACTATGGACCGGAGGAGTTTACCACTGACCAGAACGGCGAGATTGACCTGTCCAAGCTGCCTGCCGGGGCCTATGTGGTGATGGAGAAGTCCTGCAACGGTTACGTGATCGACAGCGCCCAGCGCATCATTCAGCTTGACCCCAATGAGGAAGCCCAGTTTGTCTTTACCAACTCCATCAAGCCCTCTCTGCGTCTGGTCAAGACCAGTGCCGACGGTACCCCGCTGGCGGGTGTATCTTTCCGCATCGCCAAGATTGAGGACGGAAGCCACTACCTGGATCGCACCACCAATGCGCAGGGCGAGATTCTGATCTCCGATCTGGAGCCCGGTGTTTACTCCGTCAAGGAAACTGCCACTGTGGCCGACCACATCCTGGAGCCCACGGAGCACCATGTGGAGCTATTCCCGGGCCGCACCAGCACCATTACGCTCCAGAATGATAAGCGGCCTAACCTGACCATCCGCAAGACCGACAAGGACACCGGCGAACCCATCTCCGGCGTCACCTTCACGCTGAACTATGCGGACGGCCCCACCATCACCACCGAACCCACCGGCGAGGACGGCACCGTGACCATTGAGAACCTGCTGCCCGGTGTTTATACCGTCACCGAGCAGAGCGTACCGGAAAATTATATTCTGGACACCACGCCCCAGCAGGTGACTTTGGAGCCGAACCGGGATGCCACAGTGCAGTTCCAGAACTACAAGCGGCCCACCCTGACCATCCACAAGGTGGACATCAACGGCAACGCCCTGACGGGAGCCATCTTTGAAGTGAAAACCAAGGCGGGCGTGAAGATCGGAGACTTCCCCGTAGGCCCGGATGGTTCCATTACCGTTGAGAACATCCACCTGGATGAGGGCTACTACATCGTCACCGAAATCCAGGCCCCGGACGGCTACATTCTGGACTCCACCCCCCATGAGGTCTATCTGCGGCCCGGTAAAACCACCGAGATCTCCATTGAGAACGAGAAGAAACCGGGCCTAACCATCAAGAAGATTGATTCTGTCACCGGCAACCCTCTGAAGGGGGCAAAGTTTGAGCTTTGGGTAGCCAAGGACAACACCGAGGACGGCACCTATCAGAAGCTGGAACAGAACTTCTACTACACCGACGAAAACGGCGAGATCTACCTGGATAAGCTGGACACCGGCTGGTACAAGGTGGTGGAGGTTGATCCGCCCACCGGCTATGCCCTCCGTGACCCCTCTGAACAGACCATTTATGTGGACAACGACAAGGCTGTGGAGCTGATTTTTGAAAACACGCCCCTCAGCGCCCTGGTGGTCTGGAAGTTCGATTCCGTCACCGGCGAGGCCCTGGAAGGCGCTGTGTTCCAGGTGCGCTACCTGGGCGGCACCTCCGGCAGCGGCGGCACCGTGATCGGCACCTATAAGACCAGCGCCAACGGCAGCTTTACAGTCACCGGCCTGGAGGCGGGCACCTACATCGTGGAGGAGCTGGCCAGTCCCAATGGCCATGTCATTGACACCGCACCCCAGACCGTGTTTGTTTCCGGCAAGGAGCAGGATGTGGTGCAGCTGTACTTCGGCAACTCCCCCAAGGGAAGCCTGTTGATTAAGAAGATCGACAGCGAAACCCATGAGCCGCTCAGCGATGTGGAGTTCATGGTCACCACCGCCGACGGAACCGTGGTGGGCGACGCCAACGGCAAGTTTGTCACTGACAGCGCCGGTACGATTCTGATTGAGGGTATCGACCCCGGCACTACCCTGGTGGTCAAGGAAACCAGAGCCAAGACCGGCTATGAGCTGGACGATACTCCCCAGACCGCTACCATCAAGGCGGGACAGACCGTTACCCTGGAGTTCCGCAATGCGCCCCAGGGCTGTCTCCTCATTACCAAGGTAGACAGCGTGACCCACAAGCCCCTGTCCGGCGTCCAGTTTAAGATTGCCGGGTGCAACGGCTGTGAGTACCCCGCAGGCACCTATACCACCGACGCCAACGGCCAGATCAAGCTGAGCCATATTCCTTCCGGCTGCTACTCCATCACGGAAACCAAGGCCGCAGCGGGCTATCTGCTCAACGGCACCGCCCAGACCGTCAAGGTGGAGAGCGGCAGCTGCAAGGAAGTCACCATCGCCAATGAGCCGCTGGGCGGGCTGGTCATCAAGAAGATGGACAGCGCAACCAAGGAACCCCTCAGTGAGGTAATCTTCAAAGTGACCACCACGGACGGAGCCGTAGTCGGCACGTCCAATGGTGAGTTCCGTACCGATGAAAACGGTTATATCACCATCCCTGACTTGGAGCCGGGTGGCTATGTGGTGCAGGAGCTCAAGGCCAAGGAGGGCTACCTGCTGGACAATACCCCCAAGGCCATCCAGATCAAGGATCATCAGACCTATACCCTGGAGTTCTTCAATCAGCCTGTGGGCGGGCTTGTCATCAAGAAGATGGACAGCGTAACCAAGGAGCCGCTGAGCGAGGTGATCTTCAAAGTAACCACCACGGACGGAGCCGTAGTCGGCACATCCAATGGTGAGTTCCGCACCGATGAAAACGGTTATATCTCCATCCCCGACCTGGAACCGGGCGGCTATGTGGTGCAGGAGGTCAAGACCAAGGACGGCTACCTGCTGGACAACACCCCCAAGACCATCCAAATCAAGGATCATCAGACCTATACCCTGGAGTTCTTTAACCAGCCCAAGGGCAATCTTATCATCAATAAGCTGGATTCCGTTACCAAGGCTCCCCTGGAGGGCGTGGAGTTTGAGCTGACCTACTCCGACGGCTCCTATGTAGACGCAGAGGGAGGCACCCTCTCCAGCAAGGGCCTCTATACCACCGATGCCAACGGCCAGATCATCCTGTCCGGGCTGACCGGCACCATTGTAGTGACGGAAACCAAGACCATCGAGGGCTACACCATCCACGAGGAAACCCGTACCCAGACGGTGGTTATCAATCCCAATGACACCCAGGAGCTGACCTTCTACAACGACCCTGTGGGCGGCGTGGAGATCATCAAGGTGGACGAGGTGGATAAAACGGAGCGGCTGGCCAACGCCACTTTTGAAATCCGCAAGATGGATGACGCCCTGGTGGATACTGTGACCACCGACAAGTATGGCCGGGTGTTCCTGGCTCTGGAGGACGGGGCCTATTATGCGGTGGAGATCGAGGCCCCGGAGGGCTATAAGCTGGACGATACCCCCCACTACTTCGAGGTAAAGGATGGCAAAACCAGTAAGCTGACCGTGACCAACAAAGCCTTCTCCGGCATCCTCATTCACAAGACTGACAGCAGCACCGGAAAGGGCATCTACGGCGTGACCTTCCTGCTGTATGACGCTGGCAACAACCCCGTGGGCCAGTACACCAGCGACAACCAGGGCTACGTCTACATCGAGAATATCGAAACTGGGCGCTACTATCTCCGTGAGCTGGAGAACGAGGGATACATCCTGGACACCCAGCGCAAGACGGTCTATGTGAAGTCCGGCGAGACAACTCTGGTGGAGTGGGAGAACACCCCCATCATGGGGCAAATCCAGATCATCAAGAAGTCGGCGGACGATAACCCCATCAACGCCCTGCCCGCCGGGACGCTGCTGGAGGGCGCTGTATTCGAGGTCTACGACAAGGCCGGCAATGTGGTGGATACCATCGTATCCGACTACAACGGCAGAGCGGTATCCAAACTCCTGCCTCTGGGCCGCTATACCATCCGTGAGGTACAGGCGCCCGACTATTACTCCATCAATCCCACCGTCCTGACCGCATACCTGGATTATGAGGGCCAGATTGTGACCTTCGAGGTGGAGGACAACAGCGTGTCCACCGGCGTATCCATTAAAAAGACCGGCTATGCCGAGGTCATGCCCAACCAGCCTATCCGGTACACCATCACCGGCATTGGCAACACCTCCACCGTGCCGCTGTCCTCCTTCTACTGGAGAGACACGCTGCCCGGTCAGGTGCAGCTTTCCAAGGTGGTCACCGGCACCTACAACCAGCAACTCTCCTATAAGATCGTCTATAAGACCAATCTGAAGGACAGCTATCAGACCCTGGCGGACAGCCTCTCCACCACCAAGAACTATGTGCTGGAAGCCAGCCCTGCGGCCCTGGGCCTTGCCTCCAACGAGCGTGTCACTGAGATCATGTTCGTGTTCGGCACTGTCAAGGGCGGCTTCGGGCAGGTGGAAACTGCCTACATCCATGGCAATGTGGTCAATGGCCTTGCCAACGGCTCCAGCTTTGTCAATGTGGCTGACGTAGGCGGTGTCTACAATGGCCAGTGGATTCAGGCCGTAAGCCGCTGGGTGACCAAGGTTTACGCCAAGACCATCACGACCCTGCCCAAGACCGGGTATTAAGCCGTGAAACGCAGTCAGAATTTCCGCAGTGCCGCCCCTTTGTGGGCGGCACTGTCCATTTTGGTGATTTGGGCAGCCCTGCTGATCGCTACCGCCTATGAGGACGGTATGAATCTATTTACCCTGATGGAGCGCATTTCCGGGCAATTTGCCCGTCCATTCTCCATCCAGTGGAAGCCACACTCCATAAAAGTTGTGCTGATCTGTCTGGTGTGTTACTGCTGTGGCATTGGTCTGTACTATACCTCCAGGGAGAATCGCAGGCCCGGAGAGGAGTATGGCTCAGCCAAATGGGGCTACCCCAAGGCCCTCTGCAAGAAGTACATGGATACCAAAAATCCACTGTCCAACGTGATCCTGACCAGGAACGTGTCTATCAGCTTCAACAGCTACAAGCACCGGCGGAACCTCAACATCGTCGTGGTGGGCGGCTCTGGCTCCGGCAAGACTCGCTTTGTGGCCAAACCATGGCTTTACAGTGCAAACTGCTCCTACATCGTCACAGACCCCAAGGGAGAGCTGCTGCGGGCTTCCGGAAATCTGCTCAAAGAGATGGGATATGAAATCGTGGTATTCAACTTGATCGACCCCAGCCAGTCGGACGGTTATAACCCCTTCGCCTATATCCGCAACGAAGCCGACGTGCTGAAGCTGATGGACAATCTGATCCGCAATACCACACCCAAGAACGCAAATAACTCTGACCCATTCTGGGAAAAAGCGGAAATTGCGCTGGATTCTGCCCTGATGCTCTATCTGCTCCATGAGGCTCCGCCTTATGAGCAAAACCTTGAAATGATTACCTACCTGCTGACCTGTGCGCAGGTACGAGAGGAGGATGACCAGTTCCAAAGCCCTCTGGATCAACTGTTCCTGGAGCTGGAATATGAGAAACCAGACCACATTGCAGTCCACCAGTACAAGATTTTTAAGCAGGCCGCTGGCAAGACGGCAAAGACCATTCTGGTATCAGCGGCTGTGCGTCTGGCGGCATTGGCCATGCCGCAGTTTGCCGCCATGACCTTCCGGGACGATATGGACTTCGGCTCTCTTGGAGAACGCAAGAGGGCCATTTTTTGTGTCATTCCTGTGGCGGACGGCAGCATGAACTACCTTGTGGGTATGCTCTACACCCAATGCTTTCAGGAACTGTACCGGGTAGCGGACGAGAAGTACAATGGCAAACTGCCCATCCCCGTGCGTGTCATCCAGGATGAATGGGCAAATGTAGCCCAGCCGGACAGCTACCCGAAAATTCTTGCAACGTGCCGCAGTTATAACGTGAGCCTAAACATCATTGTCCAGAATATTGCTCAGATCAAAAATATCTACGAAAAGGAATGGGAGAGTATCATCGGCAACTGTGATACCCTCCTGTTTTTGGGTGGCGGCAATGAGCCGACCTCCCTGGAGTTTATGAGCAAGCTGCTGGGCAAGGAGACATTGGACACCCGTACCCGTGGCCTGACCCGCGGGCACAGCGGCTCCAGCTCCACTAACTACCAGCAGGCAGGCCGTGAGCTGATGATGCAGGAGGAAATTCGTTTGATGGATACCGACGATTCTATCCTGCTGATCCGGGGAGAGCGGCCTGTGCTGGACAAAAAATACGACCTCATAAAGCATCCCAATATCAAGCTGACGGAGGATGGCGGCGCAGCGCCCTATGTCCATAAGAGCCTGCCTACCAAATTCGAGGTATCCGATCTGCCCTACGATTTTCGTTCTCTGGACGATTATCAATTTGATACGATGGAGGAATTTAACCATGAAAATCCTGATGAAGATGAAGAAGAATAAGCAGCCCAACACGCTGAACACGCTGAACCGCTGTGCCAGACGGCGCTACTTTGCTGGGGCCTTGACCGTGCTGGCCCTGTCTCTCTGCACGGTGCCCGCTATGGCCGCTGGTTCTGATCCGCTGACGATTGTTGGCAGTTTGTCCGATTTCATTTTCAACATCATCAAGGCCATCGGCGTTATCATCCTGGGCTGGGGCATTGTCCAGGTGGGCATGAGCATTCAGTCCCATGACGCCAGCCAGCGCACCCAGGGCTTCCTCTGCCTGTTCGGTGGACTGATGATCGCCTTCGCCAAGGAGATCCTGACCACCATCGGGGCTATCTAAGTGAAAAAAGCAGCCGGTCTGCCTTCTGACAGACCGGCTGCTCTCTTAGATATGCTCCGGGATATTCCGACGATTGTAGAGGATGCGGCGCACTTCCATCACATCTCCGATCACCACGTAAAAAATCACATAATTTTTCACGTAGATCCGGTAGTAGGGATATTGCCGCTCCTTTGCCGAACGATATGGCTCAAACGCTTCCGCACAGGAAGTGCGCTCCTGGATTGCCTCTTGGACAGCATCCACCAACTGGTCAGCCGCCATAGGGTTTTGCAGATGGATTGCAATATAATCCACAATTTCCGAGAGGTCATCTTCAAATAGCGGCAAAAACCGCAGCTTATAGTGCTTTCCGTCCATGGAGCCGACCCCTCACTCTGCCAAACACTTCTTCTTCCGTATAGCGGATGTCATCAGCCGCCGCAGCCCGGTCAGCTTCGTCCAGGCGCAGCTCCACTTCATCCGTCAATGCGGCATACTGCTCCAGGCTGAGCACCACCATGGAGCCGTAGCCATTCTTGGTCAGATAGACCGGCTGACCGCTCTTGACCGTCTCCTCAATCTCGCTGAATTTGTTGCGCAGATCGGAAACCGGGCGAATATCCAGCATAGCAAAGCCTCCCTTCTTGTGTGGCATTATTTTATCATGATTGCGCCATATTATCAAGACGGCCAACGTATTATCACATCTACCATTCTCGAATACCTGGAGGTGAATCACTTTGGACAACAACTGGGTTGTAGACAACCTACAAAACGCTTTTACCACATGGAACACCAAGATGGAGGAAATGTGGGGCCTGCTGACCCAATCCCCGGAAACCTTCAAAGGCGGCACAATCTGGAGCACCATTGTCACCATCAATGGCGGGATGCAGGCCATCGGCTACGGCCTGCTGGTGCTCTTTTTCGCCATTAGCCTCTTTCGGAGTGCTGCCAGCTTCCGGGATTTTCAGCGACCGGAATATGTGGTGCGCCACCTGATCCAATTTGTATTGGCGAAGGTGGCCATTACCTACGGGCTGGATTTTCTGACGAAAATCTTTGCGGTGTGCAACGGCATTGTGGCGACCGCAGCGGGCAGCATCGGCGGTGCCGACGGAGCCTCCATCACCATGCCCGCCGAAATCATAGATGCCATCAACAGTCTGGGCTTTCTGGAGAGTATCCCGCTGTGGCTGGTCACGCTGTTGGGCAGTCTCTTTGTAACGGTGCTGGCCTTTATTATGATCCTTACGGTATATGGCCGTTTTTTTAAACTCTATATGTACGCCGCTCTTTCACCCATCGCCCTTTCCTCCTTTGCGGGGGAAAGCACCTCCTTTATCGGCAAGTCCTTTCTCAAAAGCTACATCGGCGTCTGTATGGAGGGGGCCGTGGTGGTGCTGGCCTGTATCATCTTTACCGCCTATGTCTCCAGTGGAACTCCCGTCATCGACTCAGAAGCGGCAGTTATCACGCAGGTATGGGGCTATCTGGGTGAAACCATCTTCAATCTTCTGGTGCTGGTTGGGCTTGTAAAAGCCGCCGACCGCATCGCCAAAGAAATGTTTGGAGTGTGATCTATGGAAATCAAAATCAACAAGGAAATCCTGACCTATCAGGAAACCATCTTCTTCGGCCTGACCATGCGGCAGTTTTTCTGCTCCGCCTTGGCGGTTGGAACTGCCCTGGGGCTGTATATGTTGCTCAGCAAGTTTATGGGCCGGGAATCGGTGAGCTGGATCTGTATTCTGGGGGCTGCTCCCTTTGCGGTGGCTGGCTTTTTCCAGTATAACGGCATGAAGCTGGAGAAATTCGCCTGGGTGTGGTTCAAGTCCTGCTTCCTGTTGTCCAATCACCGTGTCTGGAAGTCACAAAACCGCTTTATCCCGGAAACCAAACGACAGGAGGGAAAGAAGAAATGATTAAGCCCTTTAAGGGGAAGAATCCCAACCATGAGAAGTTTTTTGTCCCCCGCAGCGTCCAGCAGTCTATCCCCATCAAACAGGTGCATAAGGATGGCATTTTTGAGGTCGCCGGTCTTTACTCCAAGACCTGGCGCTTTTTTGACGTCAATTATGCGGTGGCTGGGCCGGAAAAGAAGGAGGCGTTGTTTCTCAGCTACTGCGCTTTCCTCAACTCTCTGCCGGTGCGGGCGCTGGTGAAGATTACCCTGTTCAACCGCACCATGAATCAGCAGGAGTTCAGCCGCAACCTGCTGATGAAGATGGCTGGCGACGGCAAGGATCGCTACCGGGTGGAGTACAACGACATCCTCACGGACAATGCCGCCAGCAGCAACAATCTTACCCAGGAGAAGTACATTACCATTTCGGTGGAGCGAAAGAACATCGAGGAGGCCCGTGCCTTCTTCAATCGTGTAGGTACGGAACTGAGCACCTACCTGTCCCGCATGGACGTCATCGTGCGGGATACCAACGTGGTGGAGCGTATGCGCCTGTTCCATGACTTCTTCCGCCCCAATGACCCGGACTTTTACTTCGATCTCAACCGCATCGCTCACCGGGGCAACGACTTCCGGGATGCCATTGCCCCGGATTGCATGACCTTCTACAAAGACCACTATGAGATGGGCGATCAGGTGGGCCGTGTCCTGTTCCTTCGGGACTACGCCAGTTTCATCAAGGATGAAATGATTACGGAGCTGTGCGACCTGCCCCGGAATATGATGATCTCCATCAACCTCCTGCCCATTCCCACCGACGAGGTGGTGAAGGAGATCCAGCGGCGGATCATGGCCATTGAATCGGACGTGGGCCGCTTCACCCAGCGGCAGAACTCCCTCAACAACTTCAACGCGACCATCCCGTACCACCTGGAGCAAAGCCGCCTCCAGACCCGTGAACTGATGGACGATGTAACCACCCGTGACCAAGGCTTGATGCTGGGACAGGTGACGATCACCCATCTGGCTGATACGCTGGAGCAGCTGGATCAGGACACAGAAACCCTGGTGTCAATAGGGCAGGGGAGAGGCTGTCAGATCTCTACCCTCAAATATCAGCAGGAGGACGGCCTCAATACCGTGCTCCCCTATGGCCTCCAGCGGGTGGATGCCATGCGCAGCCTGACTACCGAGAGCACCGCCGTTCTCATGCCTTTCAAGGCCCAGGAGATCCAGGACAAAGGCGGTGTTTACTACGGCGTCAATGCTGTCTCCCACAATCTGATTATCTGTAACCGGGCTAATCTCCTCAACGGCAACGGCTTTTTCTTCGGTGTACCCGGCTCCGGCAAGTCCATGGCGGCAAAGCAGGAGCTGACGTCGCTGATCCTTGGCACAGACCACGACGTAATCGTGGTAGACCCGGAGAGAGAGTACGGCTCCCTGGTTCGGGCGCTGGGCGGCGAAGTCGTTACTATCTCGGCCTCCAGCGATCAGTGCAGCTACATCAATGCCTTGGATTTGTCGGCGGAATATGGCGACGGCAAGAATCCTCTGGTGCTGAAAAGCGAGTTCATCATGTCCCTGTGTGAGCAGCTTATGGGCAGCGGTCAGGTTGGAGCCAAGGAAAAGTCCATCATCGACCGCTGCGCCGGAAACATCTATGAGCAGTACCTCAAGGATTTCAAGGGCGAGCCTCCCACGCTGAAGGACTTGTACCGTGACCTGATGATGCAAAAGGAGTCTATGGCCCATGATATTGCCCTGGCCCTGGAGCTGTTCACCACCGGCACCCTCAATGTATTTGCCCATCAGACCAACATCAACTCCAATAACCGGCTGCTTTGCTTTGACATTCAGGATCTAGGCGAAAACCTCAAGCCGGTGGGCCTGCTGGTCATGCTGGACGCCATTTTCAACCGTGTCATCCGCAACCGGCAACGGGGCCGATACACCCACGTCTATATCGACGAGATCTACCTGTTCTTCTCCAGCGGCTCCGGGCGGGGCCAGAGCAGCATCAACCAGTACAGCAGTGAATTCCTCTATAAGTGCTGGAAACGGTTCAGGAAGTACGGGGCCATGCTGACCGGCATCACGCAGAATGTGGAGGAGTGCCTGCGCTCGGAAACGGCAAAACTCATGTTTGCCAACAGCGAATTTCTTCTGATGTTCAATCAGGCCGCATCCGACCGGATGGAGCTGGCCAAGCTGCTGGGCACCTCGGATACCCAGATGGATCATGTCAACAACGCCCCTGCCGGTCACGGCCTGATTAAAGTAGGTGGGGCCATCGTTCCCTTCATCAATGATTTCCCCAAAGATACAGAGTTGTACCGTCTGATGAGTACTAAGCCGGGAGAGGGGTAAGCAATGGCTGACATTAAGACGAAAGGCTCCATAGAAAAGCCGAAAGTGAAAACCTCCGGCTTTGCCCCCAAAGAAGCCGCATCAATTATCAAGGAAAAATATCAAGAGCAGCAGGAACGCAACGCACCGGGCCAGAAAGACCCGGTGCGTTATGCTACCGATAAAGTAGAGAGCGGCGGCAAGTGGGCGGCGAGAACCGCCGGTGACGCCATCAAACAGAAGGCCAAAAAGGAATTTGTCAAGCAGCGTCAGCAGAAAAGAGCGCAAAGCAGAGATGCTGGGCCGGAGCAATCCCAGCCACAGCAGAGCGACCCGCAGCCCCAACCGTCTGAGCAGGTTCCATTTACTGAGTCTGCATCTCCTGTGCCCAACGAGGCCGGTCAAGCAGCTGAGCAAAACATCCCAGGCACTGCCCAACTAGCATCACCGCCTGACTCCTCTATGGATGCGCACATAGTTGATGCACATAGCCAGGGAGTCACAGCGGCCCCCTCTCAATACTATGGGCGGAACTTATCCACAGAATCCACCCATTTTTCCACAACAGATTGTACCAACTCAGACGCAAAAGCACAAAATGGTGGAGGGCGGCAGAACTCTCAAAGCAGGCAGCAGGCCCAAGGAAGACAAAAGGCCATCAAAGATGCACAAAAATCAAAAGCTCGGAAGGATGAACAGCAGAAATTCAGCACACGGGATCAGGCCAACCGGATAGAATCCAGTCAGCAAAGATCTCACGGTGGGGCAGAGCCATCTGCCGCCCACCTGAATGGTGAGAAGGCCAGCTCTGGTACAAAACGTTTGGGAAGTAGCTCCCAAGCAGCTCAGCGCAGGATAGGTGGAGCGACACCCAATGCACCTGCCGCAAAAGAAGGCGGCTCCAGGATGTTGGGCAAGAAGTCCGCCAGCAAAGCCGCTCATGCACCCAAGGCGGATGGGAACCGCCCCAAATTGGGAGCGGTTCGGCAAAAGAGAAAGCTGGTCATTAAAAACAGCAGGATTGTCCAGCGACAGGTTTCTCCGGCGCAGCAGGCGAAGGCACTGGCTCGTCGGAAAGCACAGAAAGAGATGATCAAGAAGGCCGGTCAGCGGACAAAGCAGGCTGCGACCAAGGCTGGAAAGGCCATGATACGATTTGCCCAGGCAGTCGGGCGGGTAGCCCTGGCCGCAATCAAAGGCGTTATTGCTGCAGGCGGAGGTGTGATCCTACTGATCGTGCTTCTCTGTTTGATCCTTGTAGCTGCTATTGCGGCGTCCCCTTTCGGCATTTTCTTTGCGGGGGGTGGCAGTGAGGACGGCGTTCCTGTATCGGTGGCCGTGGCCCAGGTCAACTATGCCTATAATGAAACCCTGGAAGAATTGCAGACGGCGGAGAGCTATGACGATGTTGTGATTGAGGGAACCGGAGCGGACTGGGTTGACATACTCGCTGTCTTTGCGGTAAAGGTTGCGGGCAGCAATGATGCAGACGCCACAGATGTGGTTACGCTGGACAAAAACCGAATTGACCGACTGGAGGCCGTCTTTTGGGATATGAATGCCGTTGCCCATGAAGTAGAGGAAATCGACCACCCGGAAAGCAGTGAGGGAGCCGATGATGGATACACAGAGCGCATCCTCCACATCACCATTACCGGAAAAACAGCAGAGGAAATGGCTGCGGAGTACGGCTTCACAGACCAACAGCTTGAAATGCTTCAGGAGCTGTTGGAGGAACGGGAAATGCTGGCGGATTTGATTGGAAGTTTGATGAACGTAACCGCCGATGCAAAGGAGGTTCTTTTGAACCTGCCGGAGGATCTGCCCCCAGAGCGTGAGGCCGTCATCCGTGCGGCCTGTTCCCTGGTGGGGAAGGTCAACTACTTCTGGGGCGGTAAAAGCCTCGTCTTGGGCTGGGACAGCCGCTGGGGGCGGCTCACAGAGGTCACAGCGGCAGGCAACAGTACCACGGGCACCTACCGGCCCTACGGCCTGGACTGCTCCGGGTTTGTGGACTGGGTATTTTATAACGCCACAGGCGGCGAGTACATCATCGGCCATGGCGGTGGTGCTATGATGCAGCACAGCTACTGCACCAGCATTTCCTGGGCGGAGGCGCAGATCGGTGATCTGGTCTTTTACCCGGAGGACACCCATGTCGGGATCGTCTGCGGTTGGGACGAGAGTGGCAATATTCTGATCGTCCACTGTGCCTTCAGCGCCAACAATGTGGTCATTACCGGCCAAGAGGGATTTACCACCATTGGCAGACCTGTATTTTATGGAGGTGCCTAATGGAACTTGTGGCGGTGCTGGCAATACAGAAAACTTATGCTTAAGGGGTAATTTCTCGAACTAATTTGCGTTTAGATTTTGCATAGACAACTGTATTACCTGTTCCGCTAGGGGAACCGTTCCAGACAGCAATAACAAGATTGCTGTGGTCAATCATATAGCGATTGCGCTTATCGAAGCAGTCAGGTGTATAGCTGTCCTGAAGCAGTGTCACCTTGTCGCACTGTTTAAGGATAGATTGGTAGCGCTCACGGCACTCGGAAGGCCAGCGGGCGTCCTGCCCTTTGCAAGGGATCACGGCCTCCAGGGTAAGGGACCACCGCTTGCGCAGAGACAGCACAATCTCCGCTGCCCAGGTATCTACCCCCAAGGCCATGCCGGTGAGGAAGTGCCTCACACCATCCTGTTTGACAGCCTGGATGATCTGACGCTTCAAGCGGAATTTCAGCAGTAGGCATCGTGGATCGGCCTCGTTGTATTTCCAGGGAAAGGACTGGGGACGGTGCCCGGTAAAGCAGCAAGTTTGGATCAGCATAGCAGTCACCTCGCGCAGATTGCCAAATTTGTTACGCTCTTGCGTATATCATAACTTATTACAGGAGAATACGCAACTGCGTATACGCTCCTGCGGATAAATAGATACTATCATATCGAGGTGAGGGCGATATGACAGTAAAGCAGGCAGTAGTGGAGCGTTTTCTGGAGATTTGCCATCAGCGAAGAATTAAGCCAAACGAATTAGCCAATCTTGCGGGTATAACACCATCTACGGTATATAGCATGTTGGATGAAACCCGGAAGGATGTCTCCATTGTTACCATAAAAAAGCTATGTGATGGGCTGGATATTACGCTGGGAGAATTCTTCTCTACTCCTGAATTTGATGGACTGGAACAGGAGATAAAATAAGAGTAAGACAGGGCGGCACAGATTTGTTCTGTGCTGCCCTGCTTTTGTTATCGCTTGGCTGCTACGAACCAGCGGCCCTTTTCAAACCACAGATAGGATTCTTTCCCCTGAATACGGCAGGTATATCGATCTCCCACGCCACCAACACTCTGACAGGCTGCCCGGCGGACGTCCAGAATCTTGTCCACTGGGTAGCGGTGGGCCTCGTCGAACTGGATCTCCAGAGGGCGCAACTTGCCGTCGGCTTCAAACCGGACGATCACCGGCACATAGCGCTTTTCCCGTTCTTCCATTTGCTTACCCTCCAAAATAACCGACCGGATGTACGGTGTGATCGTCCTTGGGATTGATGGCCCCCAGCAGAGGGTCGGCAAACAGCCTGGCCCGCTGGATACTCCGGTAGCCGTACCGCTGCCGCAGACGGTCCACCGCTGCGTCGATCCGCTCCCACTTATCCCGGTGGGTCTCCTCCGGGTAAAGAGAGAGCTGGGTACCCGCTGTGGCTTCCACCAGCCCGGCGCCCCGGACGCCAATGCTGCGCAGGGGACGTACCCAGCGGTAGTTTTGGCGGAACAGGTCGCAGGCCGTCTGGGCGATCTCGTCGCTGGAGCAGGTGGGTACCTCCAGCTTTCGCTGGCGACAGAAGGAATTGAGCTCCACATCCCGGATATAGACCTCCACCACCGTGCATCGGCTGGCCAGCTCCCGCATCCGAGAAGCCACGCTCTCTGCCAGCAGAAGGAGCATCAGCTCCACATCACTGTCACAGGTCATGTCCCGGGGCGTGGTAGCGCTGTTACCCACCGACTTGATGTTGGGGATATGGCTGCTTTTCTGAACAGGGGAGGGGTCCAGTCCCAGAGCAAAGGTCTGGAGCACCGTCCCCATCTTACCCAGCTTCCTGGTCAGGGTGTCCAGAGGAGCCTGGGCCAGCCCCCCGATGGTGCTGATGCCCAGCCCCCGCAGCTTCTTGCTGGTGGCTGGCCCTACATAGAGCAGATCCTCCACCGGCAGGGGGTAGACCACCTCCCGGTAGTTGTCCCGTTCAATACGGGTGATGGCGTCCGGCTTTTTATAGTCGCTGCCCAGCTTGGCGGTGATTTTGTTGTCTGCCACCCCGATGCTGCAGGTGATGCCAAGCTCGAACTTCATCCGGTCACTGATTTCTCTGGCAATGGTCATGGGGGAGCCGAACATCCCTACGCTGCCGGTGACGTCCAGCCAGTTTTCATCCAGGCCGAAGGGCTCGATTTGGTCGGTATAGTCCTCATAAATTTCCCGTGCCATCTGGCTGAAGCGGATATATTCCCCCATATCCGGGGGCAGCATGACCAGATGGGGACAGCGCTGTCTGGCCTGCCAGACTGCCATACCGGTCTTGACGCCATATGGCTTGGCAATATAGTTGGCGGCCAGCACAATGCCGTGCCGCTCCTCCTGGCTGCCGCATACCGCCAGAGGCTTGTCCCGCAGCTCCGGGTGGCGCTGCATCTCCACCGAGGCGTAAAAACAGTTTTGATCCACGTGCAGAATGTGTCGCCCATATCCATCACCTCTTGTCTATAGACTAGAACAAATGTTCTCAAATAACAAGAGGGAATTTGTGGCGGATACAAAGTCCTTCTGATGGGACAGCAGTTCGTGGTATACTATCCCTTGTGGTAGAACATCAGTTTTGAGGGAATGGGGTACAGGATATGTGCGGCCGCTATCAGTTTACCGCCGAGCAATACGAAGAAATTCGGCAAATCGTCCAGGCAATCCAGCGGCGTTACGGAGAGGGCGCCTGGCAGACAGGGGAGATTCGGCCCATGGCGGTGGCTCCCGTACTGCTGGACAGAGGAGCGGAGCTGATGCGTTGGGGGTATCAGCTGCCCAACACACTGGTCATCAATGCCCGGGCGGAGACCGCCGGGGGAAAAGCCCTTGTTCCGGGAGAGCGTAGCCATGCGGCGGTGCATCATTCCCTCCAACGGTTTTTACGAATGGGATCGGGAAAAGAGAAAGCACCTGTTCCGTTTCCCAGGAGAACAGGTGCTCTATATGGCGGAGCTATATGAAAAGCGGGAAGGAGAAAATCGCTACTGAATTTTGACCACAGAGGCCAACCCTTCTATGTCCCCCATCCACCACCGGATGCCCTTAGTGCTCTGCCGGGAGCGGGTAGCCCCCTGGCTGCGGGAGCCACAGGAAGCAATTGCCCTGCTCAAAGCTGTGCCGCCGGAGCTGGAGGTCAGCTCTGCCGAGGTGCAACTTAGTTTGTGGTAGTGTAAAAGCCCGGCGGATTATTTGTAGCTGTGCTTTCAACATATTGGAGTTCCTAAGATCAGCCTCTAACATAGCTGGAGCTAAAGAAAGTCAACGGAGTGTAGAGTGGTAGCAGTAGAACAGAGTGGCTTTCATGGGGGACAAAAGACTTGGAAATTCAATAGGTATAAATAAAATTATATGTAGCATAATTGCGTCGATGTGTCCGATAACAGTGCTTTACATTGTATGAATAAGGCAGTATAGTAGGTTCAGTCAACCGCGGAGACAATCTAATAAAGAGAAGGAGAATGACTATGTCGTCAAGTCTTGCCGGGGGCCGCAAGAACGTCGGCTACTATCTCTGGGTCGTTATCGCCTTGTGTTTTATTTTCCTATTCAGCGTGGTAGTACCGCCCTTTGCGGGGATTACCGAAGTAGGCGTGGGTGTTTTAGGAGTATTTTTGGGAGTACTTCTTATTACGATCGCCACGGGAGAGACCTTCTGGCCTGCCATTATGGGCCTGTTTGGTCTGATTATCTGCGGATACAGCACCTCCAGTGGCCTGCTAGCCAGCTGGTTCGGCAACGCCACCATCCAGCAGATCATCTGGGTTATGGCCCTGACCGGTGCGGTTACCGAGTCGGGCGCTGTCAACGTACTGGCCCGCAAGGTGTTGAAGATCCGGGCTCTGAAGGGGCATCCCATGCGCCTGATTGTAGGCTTGTTTCTGACCGTACTGGTATGCTCCGCTCTGGTGAGCAGCCCCACCACCATGCTGCTGCTATGGTATCCCATCCTGGACGGCATTTGTGATATGTGCGGGGTGGAAAAGGACAGCGATTTGAAGCGGGAGCTGCTGTTGGGCATTTACATCTCTGCCATGGGCGCCTATGTGCTGCCCTTCAAGGGAGTCCATCTTTCCTCTATTGCCATTATCAGCGGTATTATGGAGAGCAGTGGTTTGACCTTCAACAACGCGCTCTATCTGGTGACCGCCACTCTGGTGGTGCTGGCCTTTGTGCTGGCATACGCTCTGTTCATCCGTTTTGTGTGGAAGACAGACCTGAGTGCACTTAAGAACTTTGATGTAGACAAAATGAACCTTACTGAGGCCGATCTGAAGATGAACTTCAAGCAGAAAGTTCTGCTGGGCTTCATGGTGTTCGGCATCATCTTCCTGCTGGCCAGCATGGTGCTGCCTGATGACTCCATTATCACCGCCTTTTACAATAAGGTGGGTTCTACCTGGATCTGGATTGTCCTCTTTGCTATCCTGTGCATGGTGCGGGACAAGGAGGGTAAGCCATTTATCAACGGAGTCAAGCTTCTCCAGTCCAAGACTATGTGGGGTATCGTAGCGGTGGCCGGATGCTTTACCATCTGCGGTTCCGCCATTGCATCTGACGAACTTGGTATCAAGGATGCCATTGCATCCTTCCTTGCGCCCGTTCTGGGCAGCGCCAGCTGGCCCATCATGGTCATCCTCTGCGTGGCTATCTCCACCATCTTTACTAACATTACCAACGGTATGCCGGTCAGCTTTACCATCAACGCTGTGTGTATTCCCCTGGCCTGCACCATGCAGATGAACGGCGAGGGCAACGCTACGATTCTGGGCGTGGCCACCATTCTGGCTAGCATGTGCGCCTTCCTCACTAACGGTTCCATCGCCTACGCCACCGTGCTGCTGGGCCGTGAGGAAATGACCAACAAGTTTATCTTCACCAAGGGTGTGGTGACTAATATCATCTTTATTGTGCTGGCCAGTGCCATCTGCATCGTCTTTGGTTATCTGTTCTAAGTTGCTGTCTGTGTGTAGAAAAGGAGTGTTTGATCAATGAGCAACGTATATGTGGAGCCGTCCCGTGAACTGACGGTTGAGGCCGAATGCGATATCCTGGTAGTGGGCGGCGGCGCCGCCGGCCACTCGGCAGCTGTGGCTGCCGCCCGGGCGGGCGCCAAGAACATCATCCTGCTGGAGCGTTATGGCTACATGGGCGGCGACGTCACCGGTGGCTATGTCATCATGGTACCCAACCTGTCCTGGTATAACAAGTCCTTCGTCCGTGGTCTTCAGGAGGAGTGGTTTACCCGTCTGGACAAGATTCCCGGTGCGGTATATGCCCCCTCTCTGGATGAGATCGGCAATACCGACCCTGCGCTTCTTCATCCCTGGAAGTCACACCAGGACTGCGTCAGCCGAGAGGGCTACGGCGGATGTAAGCCCGCTTGCCTGGTACGCTCGGTATACTTTGAGCCCAACCAGCTGAAGATTGAGCTGGACAAGATGCTCCTGGAGCACAAAGATGCCATCACCGTCATGTGCCACAGTTGGGGTACCCGTCCCATCGTGGAGAACGGCACGGTCAAGGGCGTGATCTACGAGAGCAAGGAGGGCCGCAAGGCTATTCTGGCCAAAGTGGTCATCGACGCCACCGGCGACGGCGACCTGTACCGTCAGACCGGTACTCCCTTTGAGAGCATGGCCGACCAGGTCACCCGGGCCAATACCACTGCCCTGGTGTGGCGCATCGGCGGCATCAACTGGGATCTGTTCTATCAGTGGCGCCATACCCATCCGGAGGAGATGGCCGCCCTGCGTCAGGGTCTGACCCGGGTGGCGGGCTTCCGGTGCCTGCCCATTGGCAGCAACCAGAATGATATCTGCTGGATGAATAGCTGGCACGCCAACCGGGACTGCTCGGTGGTGAAGGACCAGACCGAGACCGAGATGAACACCCGCAATACTATGCGGGATGTACTGGAGTATCTGCGGCAGGCGGTGCCGGTTGCCTTCCGCAACGCCTACCTGTACGATATTGCTCCCCAGCTGGGTACCCGCATCAGCCGCCGCCTCAAAGGCGAGTATGTGATGACCACCGCCGACTTTGCCTATGCCATTGAGCATGACGACGTCATTGCTTGGCACTCCACCATCTGCCAGGTCAACGACTGCGGCCCCGTGGAGATCCCCTACCGGGCCATCCTGCCCAAGGGTGTGGAAAATCTGCTCTGCCCGGGCCGCCACCTGTCTGCTGACGGCATTGCCATCGACTGGCTGGACCTGATCCCCCAGTGCGTGGGTACCGGTCAGGCTGCCGGTGTTGCAGCCGCTGTGGCAGTGGCCGACGGTACCACCGTCCACAACGTTAACATCCGCAAGGTTCAGGATATCCTGGTGGATCAGGACGTGCCTCTGCCCCGCAACGCCAAGTTTGAGGCAAAGGATCCCTCCTACAAGGAGATGGTGGAGGAAAAGCAGCATGGCCTGTATACCGACAAGGCCAAGCTGGCTAAGGAGCAGAAGGAGAAAGGCCAGGCTTTGGATCTGGAGTTCCAGGAGAAGTTCAATGCCCCTCCCCAGCACTGAGCCTATGCCCGTCCCAGACCAGTCGGAGGAGGGAAAGCCCTCTCAGCCTCCTTTGGATTTCTGGCGCAGCCTGGTGGATAAGCCGGGATGCCAGACCACCGGGACATGCAATGAATGCGGGCTGTGCGAACACTGACAGAAAACCATTGACCTCACGGTCATAATTGCGGCTGTCAGCATCCATCATTTTTCAAGGAGGAGTTTCTATGTTTCCCTACGCGAATTTGTTCGAAAAGACTCGCATCGGCAGTTGCGAGTTAAAGAACCGGTTCGCTATGGCTCCTATGGGCCCGTTGGGCCTGGGCGATGCGGAAGGTGGCTTCAACCAGCGCGGCATTGATTACTATACCGAGCGCGCCAAGGGTGGCACGGGATTGATCATTACCGGTGTTACCTTTGTGGACAACGAGATTGAGGAGCATGCTATGCCAAGCTGCCCTTGCGCTACCTATAATCCTGTTCATTTTGTACGTACCGCCCGGGAGATGACCGAGCGTATCCACGCCTACGGTGCTAAGATATTTTTGCAGCTGTCCGGCGGGTTTGGCCGCGTGACAATCCCCACCAATCTGGGCGAGTTCCCGCCGGTAGCCCCCTCCGCCATCCCGCACCGGTGGCTGGATAAGACCTGCCGTCCCCTCACGGTAGATGAGATCCATTCCATTGTTAAGAAGTTCGGCGATGCATCCTACAATGCCAAGCGCGCCGGCTTTGACGGCGTACAGATCCACGCAGTGCACGAAGGTTACCTGCTCGACCAGTTTGCCATCGCCCTATTCAATAACCGTACAGACGCCTACGGCGGTAGCCTGGAAAATCGCCTGCGCTTTGCCAAAGAAATCGTGGAGGAGATCAAGTCCCGCTGCGGACAGGATTTTCCCGTGACGATGCGCTACAGCCCCAAGAGCATGATGAAGGACTGGCGTGTAGGCGCGCTGCCCGGCGAGGAGTTCCAGGAGGTAGGCCGGGATCTGGACGAGGGAGTGCAGGCCGCCAAGCTGCTGGTGGAGTACGGGTATGATGCACTAGATGTGGATGTGGGCACCTATGATGCCTGGTGGTGGAACCATCCGCCCATGTACCAGGAAAAGGGCCTGTATCGCAAGTATGCCAAGCTTATGAAGGAAACTGTTGATGTGCCCATCCTGATGGCTGGGCGCATGGACAATCCGGAAATGGCGAGTGCCTGCATTGCTGACGGTACCTGTGACATCATCAGCTTGGGTCGTCCGCTGCTGGCGGACCCAGAATACGTAAATAAGCTGCGTGCCAATCAGTACGATCGGGTCCGGCCTTGCCTGTCCTGCCATGAGGGCTGTATGGGCCGTATTCAGGAGTATTCCGCGCTGAATTGTGCTGTGAACCCCCAGGCCTGCCGGGAGCGGGATATGGCGTATCAGCCCATCTGCCGCCCCAAAAAGGTGCTGATCGTGGGTGGCGGCGTGGCCGGCTGTGAGGCTGCCCGGGTGCTGGCCATTCGCGGTCATGAGCCCCACCTGTTTGAGGCGGGCAGCCAACTGGGCGGCAACCTGATCCCCGGCGGCGTCCCCGATTTCAAGGAGGACGACCACGCCCTGGCCGCATGGTACGCCCGTGAGCTGGAGCGTCTAAGTGTTCCGGTTACCCTGAATCACAAGGTCACCGCCTCCGAGGCCATGTCCGGCGGCTACGACGCTGTGATCGTCGCCACCGGTTCCACCCCCAAGGTGTTCTCCTTGGGCGACGATGCACGGGTGCACACGGCGGCAGACGTACTCACCGGCAAAGCGGACTGCGGCAGCAAGGTTGTCATTGTAGGCGGCGGACTGGTGGGCTGCGAGACCGCCCTGTGGCTTGCTCAGCAGGGCAAGCAGGTGACTATTGTGGAGGCGCTGGATAAACTGCTGGCAGTGAACGGCCCCCTGTGTCATGCCAACAGCGAGATGTTGGAGGCTTTGATTCCCTTCCATCAGGTCCAGGTGGTCACAAATGCCAAGGTACAGCGTTTTGAAAACGGCGTGCTTACCGCCCAGATGCCCGAGGGTGTACACACGCTGGAGGCTGACGATGTGGTGCTCTGCGTGGGCTACAAGGAGGAGGACAGCCTGTACAAGGAACTGGAGTTCTCTGTGTCCGAGATTTACTGCTTGGGTGATGCCCGTAAGGTGGCCAACATCATGTATGCCATTTGGGATGCTTTTGAAGTGGCCAATCACCTGTAACAGGCGGAAAAGGACCTAAATGGTGCAGACAGTATAAAAGTGTTTTTTCAGGAGCGGCGCAGCGGAAGCTGTGCCGCTCCTCTATGACTTTGGATCTGCTTCAGGCGGCAACAGTGTATACAGAAAAAGACACCCCCCTGATATCAGGGGGATGTACTGCGATGGAGTTATATAATCTGCTTCTCCATATACTGGAGGAATACCTCCATTTCGCGGTTATGGGAGAGCGCACCGACCCAGACCATACGGTTGTTGGTGGGGTGGAAAAAGTCCAGGGGGATCTGTCGGATGTTTTGCCAGGTACCCATCATATCCAGCGGCAGAATGGGATAGATTTGTCCCTGCATGGTAAGTTCCCGCAGCAGTAGCTGGTCACTTGTACGCAGCACCACATTTGGCGTTTTTCCCAGTGTCTGAAAACAGGCATTGAGTATGGCCTCGATGGGCATAGGGGCGTTAAAAAAGGCCAAAGGCAAGTCCAGAATGTCCCCGATGCTGATGCTGCCCTTCTGCGCTATAGGGGTTTTCTCCGCTGCACCCAGCATGATGGGATTTTGATAGAGTTCCAGACACTGGAAAAAGGCGCTGTCCGGTCGGGCGGGTGTAAAAAAGGCATCCAGCTCCCCGTCCAGCAGCAGTTTCCAGGCGTCAAAGGCGCTGTGTTCCTCTACACGGAACGTGATCTCAGGATGCAGATGCTGAAATCCATCCAAATAGGTGCGATATACGCCGTAAGCGTTGGTGGGAGTGACTCCAAGGCGGAGAGGGCGCGCGAGGGCCCCCTGATGGAGCTGGTGGATCCTGGCGCGGGTGGTGTTATAGCAAGCTGTGAAGCCGGAAAAAAGCTTTGCTACAATACGGCCGCTGTCGGTCAGTACCACCCCGTTTTTTGAACGAACAAAGAGTTCGGCGCCAAACTCATCCTCAAGATCTGCTATGGCCCGGGAAATAACTGAGCGGGCTACAAACAGATCTTCCGCCGCCGAGGAAATATTGCCCTTTTCACATACTGCCTGAAAATAGGAAATCTGTTTGAGTGTCATAGTTGCCTCCCTATATATTTTGGATAACAGTAAAAATGAATATATATTTTTAAAATAGGCTGCATGAATAAAATGACTGTTAAAAAGGTATTATTACGTTAAACTCTACCATTATTAGATGGTGGAGTATTTTGGTAACTATCGTAGATTTCTCATGCGCAATCACCTGCTGTAGGAATGGCCTTTAAAGATAGGTAAATATGTAAATACAAATGGGGAGTAACAGCTAATGCTGATTTTTCTGAACACAGTTTGTAGAGAGTATCTCCGCTTTATTTTAGCAGACTTAAATGTGGTTTGCCACTTCGAATGCGTTCAGTCATCTCTCGATTTATCCGAGCGAAGTTGACCGGCTGATTGTGCTAGTTATAGGAGATCTGCTGTACACAGATAGTTTAGCGCTATAGGAAGTATCTTATTTATCCACTGTGCCAAAGAAGAGATTCCATACGTACAGAAGAAAGCTCTGCCATATAATACTCATTAGAAAAGAACAAACACCGCCACCCGGTATTGCACAAGAAAATCGGGTGGCGGTCTATTTTTTTAATGTTACTTTATAGATAGTAAAAAAGCACTAAGTCTATTCCCGTCTGAATAGCCCTTGTCGTAAAGCCTCTGTAAGGAGGCCCTATCCTTTTTTAACGTGCTGACGCCGCAGGTATCGTCCGGTGAGAGTATGATTGCTTTGCCCTGACGCACATAGTCCTGAGCCGCAGCCACGCTCTCATTATATCGCTGTGCCCTCTGGCACAGCTTTTTTGCAGCTGCGGGATACTTCTTCCGGATGCATGCTGCCAACTTTTCGTCTTTGTCGGAAGTCCGCAATTCACGCTCCGGCTTCGTCAGAATTAAGACAACATAGTCACAGCCCAGCTGAAATGCCTTCTGGACTGGAACCGGATCGCCTAATGCCCCGTCGTAATACAGATTTCCCTGCACCTCATATGGCTTGCACACAAAGGGAATGGCACAGGACGCCTTAAAGATGCCGTAGTCATCCTGGCTGATGTCGTTCTTGTCGAAATATTTTGCCTGCCCAGTTTGTGCATTTGTTGCAACAACATGAAACTCCATCGGATTATCCCGCAGGGCGCAGTAGTCCAGGGGATTTTCTCCATCGGATTGGCTTAGAGTTCCATATACATAATCTAGGTCAATAAACGAATGCTTGAGGATGAAATTCCGCATACTCATGTACTGCTTGCGAAACGCATATTCCGTGTAAAATTGATGGTTTCGCCCTCTCTGGCCTGCCGCATAGGAGGCCAGATTTGCACTGCCTGCTGAGACACCGATTCCAAGATCAAAGCGGATATCATGATCCATGCAATAATCAAATACGCCGACAGCGTAAATACCTCTTAATCCGCCGCCTACATCAATGACGCCTATTTTCATAAAGTCAGTCCAATTGCCTCCTGATCTCAAAGAAACAGTTCACAAGCCTTCCGCTCAGAGCATGTCTTTTTCAGCATCAGGCTGGCTGCGGAGAGCATGACGGGATTCAGCTTGCGTGCGGAGTGGGGGCAGACAGAGATACAACGCATGCAGGAGATACATGCTTTTTCGTCCACTTTTTTAGAGTTTTCTTTATCAATGGCCTGTACAGGACACTTTGATGTACAGATACCGCAGTTGATGCACTCTTTGGTGGGCTTAGGTACCATACCAACGCTTCCGGCCTTTTTATAAGGCCGATTGCCGGGAATGGCAGGTTTGGAAGTGAAGCCGGCAGAAAGCTTGCTCTGGATCTGTTTGGCAAAGTTGGCAAGCTGCTGTGCGTCCTGTGCATCAGGTCGGCCGGCGGCAAACTGCCGGACGATGGAGTGTTCTGCAATGGTTGCAACCGCCGCGATCACCTGAAAGCCAGCTTGATTGGCGGCGTCTTCCAGCTCTACCAGTGTGTCTTCATAGGCACGGTTTCCATAAACACAAACCAGCACTGCACGGGCCCCTTGGCCGTTCAGCGTGGCCAGCCGTTCAACAGCTGTTGCGGGGACGCGGCCTCCGTAAGATGGCACAGAGATGACTGCCACATCATCCTGCGTTAGCTGGATGGTGTGAAACGCCAGTTTGCTGTCGGTGAGGTCAACATGAGTTACTTCACCTCCCAGTGCTTCCGTCAAAAGTGCGGCTACCTTTTGTGTACCACCTGTGGGACTAAACACAATGTCGTAGAGCTTCATATAAATATCCTCCTTATTTATTTATTCTTCTTTACCAACATGCCAAGACAGAATATAGTGCATTTTATCAGGAAGGGTAATATCGTTCTGGGGCAGCGATTCAAAAGTGCCGGTCAGCCCATGCTCCAGTGCGGTCTGGTGGAAGTGGGACAGCGCAATCCCCAGATCCACATGCTTGATCAGTTCCTCTCTTTCGGAAAGACCCTGCTTATATAAAACGCGTAGAAGTGATAGACATCTCTTGCCTTGCGCACACGCCAGGGCTGTGCATTTGTAGCCGACGGAGCCAGACGCACCATCTCCAAAGGACGGGCGTAGTCCCCAGCCTCGGACATGGTGAGGGGAGTTTGAAAGTCCTCCTGATAGAACAAATCCTACCACGGCTTTCGGGCAGAGGATTTCATGGTAGAGCGCATGAGGGTCTCTTTCAGGCTGCGCTTGGCTGCGGCGTACCCCACCGGGGAGATCGCCGGCAGCAGCTCATCCTTGGGGATATCCATAGCGGCAGTAAAGCTCTCCCGATTGAAGGTAGCTGCCAACCACACCGTGCCCAGCCCCAGATGAGTGGCATACAGGATCAGATTCTCAAATTCATATCCGGCGGCCAGAGGAGCCAGCTTGGTGTTTGGGATAGAAACGCCCAGGAATGTGCTTGCCCCCTTGATCACACCGTAGGTTCCCAGCTTTTCGCCGTTGGAACTGAGCTTCTTGTCAATGATGTATTTGTGGACCGAGACGCCAAAGGGATTGTCCAGCTGGTTCATGCAGTCCACAAGGGCTGCACGGTCCTGAGGAGAGAGAGCCTGATCTTCATAGGTGCGCACACTGTGCCGCTTCTGAATCATTTCCGTGATTGGAATGGATAGCTTCATGTATCTGTGCTCTCCTTTAAGGCTGAATGATTACTTTGCCGTTGAGGCTTCCCTGTGCGACGAGCCGCAGCGCATCATTGGCCTGATCCAGTGAAAAGATACGGGAATCCACGGCGGGCTTGATCTGCTGCTTTTCCACGATCTCGGTAATTTTCTGCAGCTGTGCACCGTCGGAACGGACAAATACAAACCGATATTCCTTGCCCTGCTTTTTAGCGGCCTTGTCATATTTGTTGCCTGCCAGGGCAAAGAGCTGCTTTTTCATACCGGAAAACTGCTTGCGCTCTGCAAATGCTTTATTGGGGCCGGTCCGCAGGCTGACCAACCGCCCGCCTTTTTTCAGGACCGACAGCTCATGCTCGAATTCGTCGGGTCCCAACGTATCGATCACATGGTCGATCTCGGACAGCTGCTCCCAGTAGTTGTCCTGCTTATAATCCATATACCGGTCGACGCCCATGGAGAGGAACTGCTCCCGCGCCCGTTCATTGCCTGTCACGATGACATGCAGGCCCAGTGCTTTGGCAATGGGAACAGCCATCTGTCCAAAACTGCCGGAGCCGCCGGGAATCAGAATCGTCTGTCCAGGCTTTGCCTCCAATTCCTCTGTGATGGCCTGATAGGCGGTCAAACCGGTCAGAGGGATCGCTGCTGCGGTGGTAAAATCATATCCATCAGGCATTTTGGCAATCTCTTTCTGGTCCACTGCCACATACTCGGCAAAGGCACCGATTTTGTCGAGCGGAAGGCGGGTATAGACCAGGTCTCCTGTTTGAAAGCCCTCGACCTTGCTGCCTACCTGTTCCACAATACCGGAACACTCATTGCCTAACGTCAGGGGCATGGAGTAATCCTGAATCAGTTTGACGCTTCCCGTAAGAATCAGAAGTTCCACGGGGTTGACTGCCGCCGCCTTTACCTGGATCAGCACTTCAGAATCCGAAATTTCCGGCTTGGGGATGTCGTTTAGAACTGTATCGATATTTTTGGAGTAGTTTTTGATCTGGACCGCTTTCATAGAAAACCTCTTTCTGAATGAATATCGTTTTTATGGAATCTCTCTTGCTTTTTTTAATGAAACAAGATAAAATGGTTGATGTAATTTGATATATTACATCTGGTCCAGTTTATCACTCGATAGATGTAATGTCAATAGTTACATCAAAAAGACATTTGTTACTATAGGAAGTTTGAAAGGGTATCGAGTATCTATGCAAATCAGTATGAAGTGTTCGATTGCGGTTCATTGCCTGATATTCATGCATGAAGCAAAGGGGATCGCAAAGGTAACCAGCAATCTTCTGGCAGAAAGTACAGGGAGCAATCCGGTTGTGATTCGCAATATTCTCAGCGCACTGAAGAAGGCGGGGCTCATCACGGTGGCTCGGGGAACCGGTGGCGCGGAGCTGTGTGTGGATCCATCCCGGATCACTTTGTATCAGATCTATTCTGCATTGGAGCCCGGGGGAGTGACCTCTATCATTGGGATTCATCCCTGTCAGGATCGCCCGTGTCCTGTGGCGCAGAATATCCAAAAGGTGCTGCGTACCCCATATCATAAGATCGAGAATGCGGTGAAAGAAACCATGGAGCAGATTACACTGCAATCTATGATTGAGGAATTCCATGGACTTGTAAGTGGTAACTAATGAAGTACTTCCATGACTTACATTGAGCCAAAAATGAAAAACGCCTTCCGCTCGTGTTCATCTGGCGGAAGGCGTTTTTCTATCATACAGTGCCGAACAAAACAAGTGCAATCATCACTCGATCCGTTTATCCGAACTGAACACCGTACGCGGTTGATTGGTTGCAGCCTCATACAGCCACTTACCATAGATTGCAAAGGAACATCTCACTGAATCTGCAAACTCTATGGGTGAAAGCGGGACATCGCTTTGGATCCACTTCTCCATCAGTTCAAATAGCATATCGATGGTATGAGAAACGAAAAATTGAAATCTCTTATTTGCCTGGGCATCTACCGGGTAATCCCTTTCCATATAGGGGGTCAGCAGCCTGTGCGTTTCCTCCCAAAAGCCATTTTGGCCCTTTACTTCAAAGGCATGATGGAAGAACTCCTTTTCGGCGTACATCTGAATGCATATTTCCTCGAATAAGTCCCAGAACAGGCTGTCGGCTTTTACCTGGATCTTTGAAAAAAAGCATTTCTGATAGGTTGTAGCCAAAAGAGAGTATTTATCGGGGAAATAGCGGTAAAAGCTTCTGCGGCTGATATGCGCTGCTTTACAAAGATCATCAATGGTGATTTTAGAAAAAGACTGCTGTCGAAGCAATTTCCTCATACAGCGGACCAATGTAAAATGAGTAGCTTCAGATGCCATATAGAAACCTCGCTTTAAATGAAGAGAGATGTCTGAAGGTTTTATAATTCATTATATACCGAAAATGCATTCTGGCACAAGGAGCACACAACAGCTTCATTGGCACAATTCATTTAAAGTGTGACAGAATAACACAACCATGCATTTAGAGTCACAAATACACAGTCAAAATAGATTGTGAAATAAAAAAACCGGAGGCCATGGTATACTTTCACCAAGATAGGTTCATGTAATTGGAAGGGAGATGGGAGCTGCGTTCCGTATGACCGAGTGAGTCTCAAACCCACAAATAAAGGAGTGAAGGTTTCCATGGGTGAATGGAGAAAGACGAGCTGCTATAACTGCGGTGTCTGCTGTGGTCTGGAGGTTGAGATTGAGGATAATCATGTGGTCAATGTCAGACCTGATCCCGCCAGCATGAGATCTCTGGGCGGCTATTGCTGCAGAAAAGGCCGTGCATTGAAGTATTTTCAGGACAACAAGGATAGACTGGATCATCCTCTCAAACGGGTGGGCGATCAATTTGTGGAGATTTCCTGGGATCAGGCGCTCAGTGAAATAGGGGCAAAGGTCCAAGAGATAAAGGCGCAATATGGGCCCAAGGCGTTTGGTACATACGGGGTAGGCTTGGCGGTGGATCATGTTGCCCTTTACCCCTTGCTGGAACTTGGTAATCGTTTAGGAAGCCAGTGGCGCTTTAACCCTGTGGGCATTGAATTTATGGCTGCTTGGTGGAGCAACGGCAAATTTATTGGCCGCCAGTTTCCGCCTATTGAAGGGGAGACTAGCGACTGTGAGGTATTTATCTGCTGGGGTGCCAACACCTATGTAACACATAATGTGGGGAATGCCCGGGTCGTTATCCGGGAAGCCTCTCAGGATCCCAACCGGATGTTCATTGCGGTAGATCCCTGTCTGTCCGAGACTGCCCGAATGGCGGATATGCATATCAGACTGAAACCGGGTACCGACACCCTGCTGCTGAGAGCGCTGATCGCCATTATTGTAGATAATGGGTGGCAGGATCAGGAATTCTTGGACAAGTATACTGTGGGCTGGGAGCAATCGAAACAGTGGTTTGCGGATTATGATGTGGATGGCGCTCTGAAGCTTTGCGGGATTCCGAGAAAACAGGCTGAGGAATTTGCAAAGGTCCTGAGCACAAAGCGCTGGGGCGTTCATGTGGATTTGGGCGTATTCTGCGGCAGACACAGTACACTCAGCTGCTATTTGATCAATCTGCTGGCCGCTGTGACGGGGTGTTTGTTGCGGCCCGGCACCAACGTGGTAGCCAATGGTTATCTGAGCTGGGGACCTTACACGGATGAACATACACCCGATGTTTGGCGTACCTGGAAGACCAACAGTTTTCCGGTGATTGGCTACTATGGAGGCGGATGCCTTCAGGAATGCATGGAGAATCCCAACGAGGATGAACGGCTTCGCTGCCTGTTTGTGGTGGCAGGCAACCCTGCCAGGTCGTGGCCTGATTCCCAAACACTCCAGAAAGAGTTTAAAAATCTGGATTTGATGGTTGTGGTGGACATTGCCATGTCGGAGACTGCGCGGTGCGCTGATTATGTGCTGCCCGGTACAACTGGCTATGAGCGGTTTGGCGGGACCATTTTCACCGGCGGTTATCCCTATTCCACCATGACTGTAAAACAGCAGCTGCTCCAGCCTGTGGCCGAGAGACGCGATGATACGGCCATACTTGTAGATATCATGGATGCCTGCGGCCTGCTGCCCGAGGTGCCACAATATCTGTATGAGATTGCAGAAAAAGGCGTTGCTGCCGGTGATCGCTTGGCGATCCTTGAGCCTGCTCAGAAATATGTAGCTGAAATTCATCGGGAAGACTGCCTGCTGCCTGTGCTCTACAAAACCATGGGTAAAGCGCTTGGCTCTATGGCAAAAGCAGTGTTCTGGGCCAACTTTATTTTCGGAGAGTTGGACATGGCCAATGCTATGCGTGTAGGCTATCAGTTTCCGCACGTTCACCCTGAGTTGGAAAACGATCCTGATATGGCGCCTGTGGTCATTCGTGACCAGGTGTTTGGAGCTGTGGATGCCAGCCCCAGCGGTACTGTAATCGCCGGAGCCAGGGGAACATTGGAGTCGGCAATGGAAGATCTCATTACCTTCCCGGATAAGAAGATTCATGTCTACGATGAACTGGTGAACGAATATCTCCAGGATATTACTCCGGAAAAAGAGGCGGAAAAGCTGACTAATCCTGATTATCCTTATCTGATTTCTGCGGGCATGCACTCGGAGGAGGGAGTTAATACGGTAATGCGGAACCCGGATACGTACCGTTTCCGACAGCCTTATGTACTGCGCATGAATCCCAAGGATGCCCGGGAGCAGGGATTGGCAGACGGTCAGTGGGTCCGTGTGACCTCGAGAGCTGGCTCCATCAAGATTCCTATTGAGTATAACCAGTACTCCACAGAAGGTTATGGATTGATTTCCCACCATTTCGGCCTGTATGGCAACGACGGAAAAGCATATGGCAGTGCGGTGAATATCCTGACCTCCTGCGAGGATGTGGACGAGATCACTGGTGACCCCACTTACCGTTATGTTCCGTGCCGTATTGAAGCATTGAAAGAAGGAGAGAGTCATGATGTCTGGAATTATGAATAAAGAACCGGCCAGCAGCCTTCTGGATATGGCTCTGGAGATACAGAAGGATAAAGGCTGGATTTCTGACGACGATGTGAAGGAACTGGCGCGGCGGAAGGGAATGCCTGAGTCACAGACTTACGAAGCCCTCAGCTTCTATACGATGATCCATCTGAAGCAGCCCGCCAGGGTAGAGATCCAGGTGTGTCGCGGCACCAGCTGCTATACGGCCAAGAATTCTGGGATACTGGAGGAAATTGAGGCAGTCACTGGCTGCAAAGTGGGAACCACTTCCGCTGACGGTGTCTATCATTTGGATTATGTGGAGTGTATCGGTCAGTGTGAGACGGCTCCCAATGTGTTAGTGAATGGCAAGCTGTATTCATCGGTTACCCGCGACGGCATCAGGGCTATTCTGAAGGAGGCGGCTGAGTAATGGCAGTTCAGGAAATGCGGCTGGCACTGCGCAACATGGGGAAAATCGACCCCGAATCCATCGATGATTACATTGCCGTTGGAGGATATGAGGCGCTGAAAAAGGCACGGCAGATGGATCGGGATGAACTGATTTCACAGGTCGAAAATGCATCCAAACTGCGGGGTAGAGGCGGTGCAGGCTTTAATACCGGCTTTAAATGGTCTGGTGCGAAGGCCAGTAAAGGTGATCGGAAGTACATTGTCTGCAACGCTGACGAAGGTGAGCCGGGTACGTTCAAGGACCGGGTCATCTTGGAAAATGATCCTCACACAGTTCTGGAGGGTATTCTGATTGCGGCCTATGCAGTGGGAGCGTCCAACGCTATTATCTACTGCAGAGGCGAGTATGAGAAACAGATCGGATTGCTTCGGCACGCTGTAAAACAGGTGCAGGAGAAGGGACTTGCCGGAGACGTTACGGTGGAAGTATACTCTGGCGCCGGTTCTTACGTATGCGGTGAGGAAACCGCGCTGCTCAATTCGATTGAGGGAAAGCGTGCCGAACCCAGGATGAAGCCGCCCTATCCTACGGTTGCGGGCGCCTTTGGAAAGCCTACCGTGGTTAACAACGTGGAGACATTTGCCAATGTTCCTGTGATCGTAAGCAAGGGTGCAGAATGGTACTCCCAGGTGGGTGCAAAGGATTATCCCGGCACCAAGATCTTTTCCATCTCCGGTGATGTGAAGCGTCCGGGCTGCTATGAAGTAGCCACGGATGCCACCCTGAACAATGTCGTCATTGATTTGGCCGGTGGGGTTAGAGATGGGCATACCCTCAAAGCCATTCAACTGGGTGGGTCCTCATGCGGATACATCAAGGGCTCCCAGCTTGACCAACCTGTGGACTTTGATTCCCTGCGCCGCAACGGCAAGTCTTTGGGCTCTGGTGCCGTGCTGGTACTCAACGAGACCCACAACATGGTGGACCAGGTCCAGCAGATTCTTCACTTTATGTGCCATGAATCCTGCGGAAAATGCACGCCATGCAGAGAGGGGCTCTATCAGGCCTGTCAGCTCATAGACAAATTTGCCGCATCCCAGGGGACGGAACAGGATCTTCAGATGCTGCAGTCGCTGTTTGAGCTGATGTCCAAGGATTGCTTCTGTGCTCTGGGTCAGGGGGCATTGACTGCCTTTGTCAGCGCATATGAAAACTTCCCGGAGGACTTTGCTGAGAGGATGGTGAAATAAAGATGGCGAATATCCATATTACCATAGATGATCAACAGCTGGAGGTTGCAGAAGGGATTACCATTCTGGAAGCCGCCCGGGGAAATGGAATCCATATTCCTACTTTGTGCTTTCTGAAAGAGCTGGACCCTCGCGCTTCCTGCAGAATCTGCGTTGTAGAGGTGGAAGGAATGCGTACCTTCCAGCCGTCCTGTTCCACCAAGGTGCGGGATGGTATGGTAGTTAGAACTAATACCGAAGCTGTACGTGCCAACCGCAAGCTGACGTTGGAACTCATCATGGCCCATCACCCAGTGGACTGCCATCACTGCTTGCGGATTGGCAGTAGCAAAGAGCAGGATCTTGACCCCAAGTTCTGCGAGATGTGCTTTTTCTGCGACTGCGTTCGGGATGGTATCTGTGAGCTGCAGGCTCTTAACCGGGAGTACCATGTAGATAACCTGCCTTTTGCACTGGAAGGCTGCCGCTATGAGGAAGACGTCTCCCTTCACTCCATTATCCGAAACTCCAATAAGTGTGTTAAATGCCGCAGATGCGTAGATGTTTGCAACGATGTACAGAATGTCCATAATTTGGCGATGTTTTCCAGAGGGCAGGATTATCGGGTTACTGCTTCTATGGGCAAGCCTATGCAAGAGAGTCTTTGCGTGCGTTGCGGTCGCTGTGTGGATGTATGTCCCACTGGTGCGCTCTATATGGAAGAAAGTATCGATCATATGCTGTCGGATGCCCATACATACGGCATTACAACAGTGGGTATGGTGTCCGCCTCAGTCCTGCCTGAACTGGAGCGGCTCAATCACATGGAACCAGGCACCCTAGATATTCACCGGGTTATCGCAGGTATGAAAAAAATAGGCATTGACTGCATGATCAGTGAGGAGCAGGTGGTCAACGCCAATCAGGAACTGGCGGAAAAACTGATTCAAACAAGTAAAAAAACGGCAGTTATCAGCAATAGCTTTGCTGTAAAGAATTTTGTTGAAGAGTTTTATCCGCATCTTGCTCATCAGATCTCTTATTATCCCTCTGTGCAGGAAACCTTTGACTCCATGGTAAGAGGGGAAGTTGCAGGGCAGTTTGGATGGGATGTTAACACCATCAAGACAGTAGTATTTACCGATAATAATGAGAATGGTGCAGAAGCCCAGGAAAAGAACACGGCGAATTACTCCATGAACTCCAGAGAAATTTACAGAACATTCCAACGAACGGGCGTGGATTTACGCAGAATCCATTCAAAAGACCCGCTGAAGTTTGGTATGGAGAAGGAATATGTCTTTACAGATGTTACTGGTCCTGTAGCATTTAATTATGAGAAAGAGATTCAGGTTTTGAAGGTAGCCGGCAAAAAGGTTGCCATTGCCCATAACCTTGGTCAGTGCAGAAAACTGTTGGAAGAGTTGGAAAGCGGCTCGTGTCCCTATGATATCATTCGGCTCTGTGCTTGATCTGCAAGAAGTTTTTGAATAAGTTGCGGTAGTAGAAGTCCTAAAATTGGCCCGCGAGTTTCAAAATAAAAAAGGGTCTGTTGCAAAATGCAGTTTTCAGACCCAAGCGGAAAATTTGTGCATCAAAAAAGTTAGCGAGAACCGCCGGCTTGACGGTTTTCGCTAACTTTTTCTTTGGCCTGATTTTACAAAATTCTATTTTGCAACAGACCCTTTTTGCATAAAGAAAACCAGCCGTTAAGCAAGAGATTAAATAATTATGAAAATAGGATTGAAAGAGGAGTATCAATATGCAAATTGTATTATAACGCGTTACATCTCTGGCCGACGTATGACTGTGAAAGCGCTCCGGAGAGACCTCTGAACAGTTTCGGTAGGACAGCTATCAAGATTTTTACGAGATGACAAGCCGTATTGTGGATGCTGCTTAGGGGCATAGGAAGATTTTTGGCTCTACTCCAAAGTTAGTGGATAAAGGGATTTTGTGATATACTCTCTAGGGGGTGATACAGATGATAGCTAACTTTCCTGACATGATAGCCGGATCTCTCAACCTGAGTGAACCGTGGTATGTTGAGGGGGCGGAGTTTTCACCGGAGAAGAAAGAAGTCCACATCTATGTCAATGTCCGGGAGGGCGCAGAGTTTGCCTGTCCTTCCTGCGGAGGTGCCACTGTACGCAATGGATATGAGCCAACAGAGCGTGTTTGGCGGCATGGGGACTGTCTGTTCTACCCGTCCTTCGTCCATTGCAAGCGGCCCCGGGTGAGGTGTCCGCATTGCGGCACAAAGCAGATAAGCGCGCCGTTTGAGCGGAAGAATAGCCGGTTTACCTTGCTATTTGAGGGGTACGCCATGCTTATCCTTGCCGATATGCCGCGGGCAAAGGCAGCGGAAATCCTCCGCTGCAACGAAAAGTCCCTGTCCGCCATCCTCTCCTACTGGGTGAACGAGGCCGTGAGCCGTCAGGACTTGAAGGGGTTAGTGAGGCTCGCCGTTGACGAAACCTCCCGGCTCCGGGGACACGACTATGTTACTGTCTTTGTTGACGCAGACCGGCGGCGTGTCATTGATGTGGAACAAGGCAGAGAGAAAAACGTTATCTCCACCTTTGCCGAGAAACTAGAGAAACACGGCGGTTCCAAAGAGGCTGTCTGTGCTGTTACGAGTGATATGTCCAAGTCCTATCTGCCTGGCATCGCTGAGAACTTCCCGAATGCCCTGAGCGTGATTGACAAGTTCCATGTCAAGCAGATACTCACCAACGCCCTCGATATGGTACTCTGACCAAACTGGTGGAGATCACCAAGATCCGAAGTGCCGAGGCATCTAATTTAAGATTGAAGGCATTTGTGCCTCGAACGAGCGGTGAAGGAAGCTGGTACAGGACAACAACCCCCGTACCCGGAACGAAGAGGAGACCGCCGGGTATCAGGATGTGTTGGCCACCATCCATGAGAGCTTTAACTATATCCTGCCCAAATGCGCTATAAGCCTGCGGCTCCATCGAGACCCTATAAATTCAGTGGAATATCCTACGGCGGATATTATAATGCCTATATCTGGAATTGAGAAAAAGAGTATAAAACGGAAAAACTATACTTGTCTTGTCAAAAACCTTCCTTGACATATGGAAAATCTTCTCTATAATAATAGCAAAGTAAATATATTGCTCCGACTTTTGTGGCATCGGCGCGTTCTTTCTGGAAAGACACGCTGGGTTGTTCTGCTGAACAAGGGAATTGGGTGAGAGTCCCAAACACGTTTCCGATGGCCGGATTGGCCCCGGATTCTGTAGCTGTGAGCATAGAGTATCTGTTTTTTCTGCGAAAGCAGGTCACTGGCAGGCTGTAATGGCCTAACTGGGAAGGCGAAACAGATGCGTGGATGCGGTTGTTTGCATCGGGATATGTGAGTCAGAAGACCTACAAAACAACGGGTGTATTTCCTGTTGGAAACAACACCCGTTTTGTCAGGAAAAGCGGTAGCATCTGCTGCCGCTTTTTATTTTTGTTCTTAGATGGGGACTTCGTTTGGATAAAGCCGCTTCTGTTCATTAAGGTTTGCCAGGATCAGCTCACACAAGAAATGCTCTATTTTCTCTATCAGACCGGTTGCCTCTGAGGCGGGGAGTTCACAGTGGTAGTGCCGCCGGACTTCTCCCAGAAGATATTCTGCCCAGTCTGCAGCCTCCATTTCGGTCAGCATCCCGGCGCGGCGTTGATCCTCCAGATGCACATAAAGGCACACTGCGCTCACTAGAAAAGCGTCCCGATCCAGTTTTTCCATAGTCCTGGAAAACGCCGCAAGCTGATCAGGTAGTCGGATTAGGCAGTCGGCGGATAGCTTGTCCGCTGTGATCCCAAAACGCCGCAAGCGCCTTAACACTGAATGCTGTTCTTGGGCACAGAACCCCGTCTGCCGGAACAGCGCTTCTGTGACGGCCTCCCGGACGGCCAGCGCTGCCAGTTCTCCAAATTTAAAATGTTTGCCTGCGTTCAACAGCATCCCTTCCTCGCCGGTACCACAGATAATGACCATGCCGTCGGTGCCTGTCCCTGTGGCTAGTTCCTGGGAAACGCTGCTGCCCTGCATCAGGTCCCGAAGCACGGCGGTCTTGGCTTCTGTAGCTGTCATGATCAGTTCTGCCATGGCCCCCGGGGAGAGAGGACGGTCAGTGACCAGAAAGATATTGATGGTGCCTGGCGGCACCGGACAGGGCACACCATCCGCCTCTGCTAGGAATGTAGGATCTCCGGCGCACAGGGCGTTGACATCAGCACCGCCGGATACTGCTGCTGTGATTCGCAGATCTTTCCAAAGTTTTGTGATTACCACCATATTGTCCAGATTTGCCGCAGTGTCAAGACCGGTGGAATGGTCCGGGTCTAGGCCAAGACGTTTTGCCACTGCGCGCTGGTGCGCTTGTAGGTTATTTCCCTCCATAGGCCGGCAGACCTCCGCTGTGCCACAGTCGCAGTAGTTGAAGGCGGCGGTCAGATCGGCCCGCATACCACCGCCGTTGGCCCCAGTAGACAGTACCATGCGGGGGCCAGAAAACCGAAAGATAGCAGCCTGTTCCGTACAGGTTAGACGATCGCCGTTGCACAATTCGAAATTGCGTTCCATATATCCTGAGCCTCCGGAATCCTCTGAGATGTTCTGAATGGATTATAGCAGATAACTGCATACAGGAAAAGAAGAAAGGAATTGTTGGAAATGAAACTTCGAAATGCAATTGCCCTTATGATGGTCATGCTGATTATGACAGCCTTGGCCGCATGCGCTCCTGCGGAGATTACGGAGCAAACCGTGCAGCCTCAGCAGACGGAGAAGATTACGGACAGCCGTCCGGACACTGACCGCAGCGGCAATCCTATCACTCTACCGGAGAAGGTGGACAGCATTATCTCCATGGCGCCCTCAGCCACTCAGACCCTTCTGGATCTAGGCTTGAAGGAGAAGCTTGTCGCTGTGGATACCTATTCTGCCATGTATTTTGGCCTTGAGGATTTGCCCACATTTGACATGATGGAGCCGGATACGGAGCAGATGGCTGTTCTTGGCGCTGATCTGATCTTTACCACCGGTATGAGCGCCTCCGATGGTGCGGATCCCTTTAAACCCCTGCGAGATATTGGCGTCTGTGTGGCGGACATTCCATCTGCCTCCAGTATCGACACCATGCTGGAGGATACCCGATTTATCGCCGCTTGCGTGGGTGCACAAGAGACATGCGAGGAACTGATTGCACAGTTCCAGAAGGAACTGGATCAGTTGTCTGATATCGGTGCAGGCATCCAGAACAAAAAGCGTGTGGTGGTCGAAATTGCTTGTGCACCCGATATCTACACTGCAGGCAGCGGCACCTTTATGAACGAGATGTTGACAATGATTGGTGCAGAGAATATTTTTGGCGACCAGGAAGGCTACCTTGCTGTGACAGAGGAAGCGGTCATTACCCTGAATCCCGATGTGATTTTGACAATGGTGGACTATGTGGAGGATCCTGTGGCGGAGATTTTGGGTCGGACCGGTTGGGAGCATGTTGCCGCTGTGGTCAATGGGAATGTGTATCTGGTCAATACCAATGCGGTATCCCTGCCCAATCTCCACGTTATTGATGGAATGAAACAGATGGCAAAAATGATTTATCCCGATGCATATGCTGGGATCGAAGATCCCTTTGCCGCGGGAGAGGCGGCATGAAACGGACGGTCAAAATCCTATTTGCCGTCGCCATAACGCTGCTCATTTTGGTGGGCAGCATCGCCGTCGGTTCTGTGAATCTCACCCCTGGGCAGGTGGCGGAGATTTTAATGGCCAAGTTGTCCGGCAAGTCTGGTACCATTGACCCCAACCTCAGCGCAATCGTATGGGGAATGCGCTTTCCGCGTGCGGTGTTGGCATTCCTGACTGGCGCGGCCCTGTCCGCCAGCGGTACGGTCATGCAGTCCATTTTGAAAAATTCACTGGCGTCCTCTTACACACTGGGCGTCTCCTCCGGAGCCAGCCTTTGCGCGGCACTGGTGATGGTTACCGGCGTTACATTCCCGCTTCTGGGGAGCCTGTTTACGCTCCCGGCGGCAGGCTTTGCTGGAGGATTGGCTACAGTATTTCTGGCACTGGCCTTTGCTGCCCGGCTGGACAGCAAGATGGAGAATCAGACCGTTATTCTGGTAGGCATGGTGTTCTCCCTCTTTGTCAACGCCATTCTGACGCTAATCACTGCGCTGTCCCGGGAGCACCTGCAGCAGATGGTATTCTGGCAGATGGGCGGTTTTACCGGCCGGAATTGGTCCCACGTAGCGGTGATGTGTCCGGTTCTGGTGCTCTCTATGTTGGCGTTGCAGCGATTCACCACTGAGATGGACATCATGAGTTTCGGCGAGGAGCAGGCCATGTCTATCGGTGTAGATCTTAAGAGGGTCAAGCTTCTTCTGATTGGCATTGCCGCCCTGCTTACCGGCACGGCGGTGTCGCTGGTAGGCGTCATCGGCTTTGTGGACCTGATCGCGCCCCATGTGGTGCGAAAAATCTTCGGTTCTGCCCATCGGCTGGTGCTGCCGCTGTCAGCCCTGTTTGGCGGCTCCTTTCTCATGCTGGCTGAATTGGTTTCCCGAACGATCATGGCGCCGACCATCATCCCTGTAGGCGCTGTAACGGCACTGGTAGGCGCACCCTTTTTTGCACTGGTGTTCTTCCGTGGCAGGAAGCTGAAATGAGGTGAACTGTCCCATGCTGCATCTGAAAAATATTTGTGCCGGATATGGAAATGGAGATGTTCTGCATAACATTACCTTTGACCTGCCTCTGGGACAGAACCTATGTATCCTGGGCCCGAACGGCTGTGGAAAAAGCACTCTGTTGCGGGCTATTGCCGGTCTTCTGGAAAGCCGTGGGGAACTGACACTGGATGGGAAACCGGTGGCCGATATGCGTCGGCCGGAAATCGCCTCCCATATGGCTATGATGAGCCAGATGAGTACCGTCTATTTTTCCTTTAGCGTCTATGAGACGGTAATGATGGGCCGGTATCAGAAACTGCGCCGCGGGCTTTTTGCGTCCCCTTCCAAAGAGGACAAGCGGTATGTGGAACAGTATCTGCAGGCCACAGGACTAGAGTCGCTGCGTGACCGGCAGATCTCCGAACTGTCGGGCGGCCAGCTCCAGCGGGTTTTCCTGGCCCGGACACTGGCTCAGGAACCAGAGATTATTCTGCTGGACGAGCCCACCAACCACCTGGATTTGAAGCACCAGACGGAGCTGGTGGCCTATCTGAAAAACTGGTCCCAGGAAAAAGGCCGGACAGTCATCGGCGTACTCCACGACATCAATCTCTCCCTGATGCTGTCTGATCAGCTCTTGTTTCTGAAAAATGGTTCCGTAGCAGGGATGGGGCCCGCCCATACGGTCTTAACGAAAGCATTTCTCCATGAAGTCTATGATATGGATGTAGCTTCATATATGCTGGACTCTCTCAAGCGTTGGGAGCATGTCTCTTGACGCGTTAGGTTCTTAGTGCTACGATATAGTCAGAATTGAATAGAAACCTTTGTGGTTTCCGATGCCTACCGGTTGAGACACGCGGCGCGGAAACTGGACAAGGGAACCGGGTGTGAATCCCGGACGGTAACCGCCGCTGTAAGCGCTGAGACCATATCCGTTGGCGAAAGCCAGTCATTGGGGCAACCTGAGAAGGCAGGATATGATCGTGGGAGATATCTCCATAAGTGTAAAGCGGAAGACCTACAAAGGCTGGATTTGCTGAACGCATAGAGGAGAAAGATTCGGTTTCAATACACAGAAAAAAGGCTGCGGCAATCGTACGGTTGCCGCAGCCTTTTTGTGATTTTGGGGAAATATCATAACACTATGATGTGTTCCATGGATAGTTCTTGACAGTATCGCAGAAATCGTTTACAGCGCAGATTGCGAGCGGGTCTTTATTGGAAGAAGCGGAGATTTGCAAATTCCCGGAGGATGTTACATAACGCAGATGCCGCCTTGGATATCCACCGCGCAAAAGGGATGTACCATATTCCAAACTTTTGTGTGAGCGATTTCGCTCCTGGGAGAACGTATTTAACTAGCGGGGCAGGGCAATCCTGCTGTAGTTGTGTACTTGCGGGAGCTTTCTTATCTGGGGGGGTGACAGGCAGCCTTTTCTGGTGTACTATCCGACCATAAAAGGTGTGCCACTGACTCCCATAACTGCCTGCCTTCTTCTATGTTGGGCAGGACTGTGTCTGTTACCAATGGTGATCAATGTTCGTGCAGACCGCATGTAGGATGGCCTGCATGGTAAAGGAGACTAAAATATGATTCAAAGTATGAGCCTGCCAATCTGTTCCGACACGCTGGGGGAATATCGGAATTGGGCGGATCTGCAACAGGAAGTACATACCCTGGGCTGTGATGGCATTGAGGCGATATGGGGCGGAGAACCCATCCCTGAGGATCTTCCTGCCGGGCTGGTACGGGGCTACCACCTGATTTTCTTCCACGACTGGGTGGATCTCTGGACTGGCAACTGGCCAGCGCTCAAGGAGAAATATGGCTCTCTGGACCGGGCCGCCGCTGTATACGGCGGCCTGGACCGGGAGACGTTGATCCATAGGTATCAGGAAGACCTGGAACGGGCAATGCGCTTGGGAGCCGAATATGTGGTGTTCCATGTATCGGACGTTTCCATGGAGGAGTGCTTTACCTATCGGTTTTCCCACACCAATAATCAAGTTATCGACGCGGCCCTAGAGCTTATCAACGAGCTGCTGCCGGGAAAACAGTGGCCCTTTGCCTTCCTGGTGGAAAACCAGTGGTGGCCTGGCTTTACCTTCACGGAGCTCAGGCAGACAGAACGGCTGCTGGACGGTATCCGCTATGCCAATAAAGGTATCCTGCTGGACACCGGGCATCTGATGAATTGCTGTACCGACCTGCGAAGCCAGAGTGAGGGCGCTGCCTATATTGGCTCCATGCTGGACCGGCACGGTAGCCTATGCTCCATGATTCGCGGTGTCCATTTCCATCAGTCACTTAGCGGCGCATACGTCCAGAGCCATACAGGCCGGCTGCCAGAAGAATGGCCGGTGGAATTTGAGCAGCGCTTTTCCGTTAATTATGCCCATGTGCTGCAAATTGACCAGCACCGGCCCTGGACGGATCCTGCCATATTGCCCATCCTGGAGCGAATCGAACCGGTATGGCTGACCCATGAATTGACGTCCCGCACCAGGATCGAGCGGGCAAGAGCGGTAGAGACTCAGAGAGCTCTGCTGCAAATGAGAGAATATTCCATTAAGTAAAACGAATTTCTATACTTTCTAATCCAACGTTTAAGCAAGGCTTGGATATAAAGATTTAATCATCTAAGCGTTTACTTTTATTTTTTATCAAAAGATCGACATGGATAATATCGGTATCGCCGGACACTCACAAGGCGGAGTAGGCGTAATCAATGCCATTACGACGCAGAAAAATAAAGATATTTTCAAAGCAGCAGTAGCGATTTCTCCTACAAACAAAGAATTGGCTGCGGCGTTGCAATGGGATTATGATGCATCAAAATTGGATGCGCCCATTATGTTGATCTCTGGCGAGGGTGGCGGCGATGATTGGGTGGTGACTGGAGCGCAGTTATCCGACATCTATAACGATATTCCTGGTAACAAAATTATGCTTAGAAGAAAAAGCACCGCACACGGCGAAACGCTCTATGCCGCCAATGGCTATGTGACTGCATGGTTTATGTGGCAACTGCAAGGAGATATGTACGCTGCCAGTGCCTTCACAGGCGATGAACCTGAAATTATGAGAAATTCGCTGTATCAAGACCAGCTTATTGATTTGAATTAAGTGAGGATGGGTAAATGCATAGCTAAAAATTATGATAATCTGATTGGAAACCAGTATTGACTGGTAGTAAGAATATTAACAGGATCTCAAAAGCTATGAAAGGCTCTTGCTATCATGGCGAACATAATATCGTAGTAGGAGGTCGAGCCATGGATCAGTCACATGAGTAGATGACTTGGGGCATCTGTTCTCTTCATTCGGCTTATGTAAAAACCGCCGGTCAAGGGTTAATTGTGATAAGGAGGTAAATTTTATCACTGTTAGCTGACGGTTTCCGGGTGTATATAGTACATCTGACTTCCAAAACAGGAGTTCAGATAGGCTTTTTAGGTCATAGCTGAAAATTATACAGATAAAAGCGAGTGAGTACCGTTCAAAGTGGCGGTTCTCACTCGCTTTTTTCTTGCAACAAGTGACTATTTCATCAGTCCTGGATAGTGAGGCCCAAACGCTCGGCAATCTCCTCCGGCTTCAGACCGGCCTTTTGCGCCTGCTTCATCAAATCCTGGATTTTTTCCTTCTTGGTCTTTCTCGGCTTGCGAGGAGGCTTAGGAGCCAGGATAGCCGCTTTCTGTTTTTCCAGCCCTTTGATCCTGTCCGTCACCTTGGCAATGCGATCATTGTAGACTGCAACCGTTTCTTGCTTTTTCTCCTCAAGGTTCTGGATTTGCTTATCCAATTCCTCGATTTTTGCATCGACCTCGGCAATGCGTTCTTCTGTGGTACGCCGAACTCTTTTGATTTCAGTATCGGGCATTACTCACCTCCACGTGTTCTGTAGTGTGCCTGTTTCCTCAAGCACAGCTTAACAAATTTCGACTTGCTGCGTTAGAGATACCACGTTTCATTTTCCTTTGGTGCCTTGGAGCGCAGCGGAAAGGAATGGTCATAAACATGAAAATCGCTGTGATCTGTGCCAATGGCAAAGCCGGTAAGCTGATCGTGAAAGAGGCCCTGGACCGCAAGCTGGATGTGACTGCTGTGGTTCGCGGCGAGAACAAGACGGAGGCCAGCCAGGTCATCACCAAAGACCTGTTTGATCTGACCGCCGCCGACCTGAAGGGCTTTGATGTGGTCATCGACGCCTTCGGTGCCTGGACCGAGGACACGCTGCCCCTGCACAGCACTTCCCTCAAGCACCTGTGCGACATTCTCAGCGGTACGGACACCCGTCTGCTGGTGGTGGGCGGCGCCGGAAGCCTGTATGTCAATGCCGAGCATACCGCTCAGGTCATGGATGGCCCGGATTTCCCGGATGTGTTCAAGCCCCTGGCGTCCAACATGGGCAAGGCGCTCTCTGAGCTGCGGCAGCGCAAGGATGTCCGGTGGACCTACATCAGCCCTGCCGGGGATTTCCAGGCAGAGGGTGAGCGGACCGGAAACTACCTGCTGGGCGGTGAGGAACTCACCTTGAACAGCCGTGGCGAGAGCATCATCAGCTACGCCGACTACGCCATCGCTATGGTGGACGAGGCTGTGAAGGGCAACCACGATCAGCAGCGCATCTCCGTGGTTCGGGCCTGAACCGCAGCACATCGCAAAACACAATCTGTACCCCAAAGGAGATTATCGCAATGAAAAAGTTTATTTCCAGCGCCCTTGCGCTGACCCTGATCGCTTCCGTCCTGGCCGGATGCTCCAGCAACACTGCTTCCACCTCTGACCCCGGTTCTGCTCCCGAAAGCAGCACGCCCAGCAGCCAGGTGGAAAGCAACACCCAGGAAGAACAGACCAACACCGAAAAGGCCCTGGCCCTGATCGGCACCTTTGCTTCCGGCGATACGGAAACTGCCCGTGAGCTGCTGGACGAGAACTACATCCAGCACAATCTGGCCTATGGCACCGGCGAGGATGCCTTCGTCGGCTCCGTGGAATACCTGGTGTCTGCCGATGTGAAGACCACTGTGGAAAACATCCGTTCCTTTGAGGACGGGGACTATGTGTTCCTCCAGACCGTCTATAACTTCGCCGGTGCTGGCGAGCAGGTGGCCTTTGACATCTTCCGCTTTGATGAAGATGGCGAGATTGCCGAGCATTGGGACAACCTGGCCGCTCTTGCTGCGGAGCCGAACCCCTCCGGCCACACCCAGATTGACGGCACGATGGAAGTGACTGATCTGGACAAGACCGAGGAAAACCGGGAACTGGTGAAAAACTTCCTCTACGATGTGATGCAGGGCAACAATCCCGACAAGACCACTGATTACTTTGACGGTGACACCTACATCCAGCACAACACCGCGATTGCCGATGGCGTTTCCGGCCTGAATGCCGCACTTACGGCTTTGGCTGAGCAGGGCATCCAGATGATCTATGATGCAACCCATCTGATTCTGGCGCAGGGCAACTTCGTTCTGGCGGTCAGTGAGGGAACCTATGGCGGCGCTCCCACAAGCTACTACGACCTGTGGCGTGTGGAGAACGGCAAGATTGCCGAGCATTGGGATGTCATGGAGACGATTGCCGATCAGTCCACCTGGCAGAACGACAACGGCAAGTTCTGATCGAGCATTGTTACCAGCAGGTAACTATACCACAATATTGTGCGTACTTCACGCAGCTAAAGAACGCTGTTACAATTAAATCAGAAACAGAAAGCAAACACTTTCTCAATAACAACAGCAGCAGTTTGGAGGTTATCTATTATGAACGAAGTCGTGAAATTCCTGAATGAGAACCCTGTGCAGTACCTCGCCACCGTGGGCCGTGACGGGAAAGCCAAGTGCCGCCCCTTCATGTTCGCCGGTGAGAAAGACGGCAAGCTGTGGTTCTGCACCAACAACCAGAAGGACGTCTACCAGGATATGCAGGCCAATCCCTATGTGGAGATCTCCGTATCCAGCCCCGCCTATGCCTGGATCCGGCTGAGCGGAAAGGCAGTCTTTGAGAACAATATGCCGGTCAAGGAACTATGCATCCAGAACCCCATCGTCAAGGGCCAGTACCAGACCGCCGACAACCCGATCTTTGAGGTGTTCTATCTGGCTGACGCCCACGCCGTGATTGCCGACTTCTCCGGCAATCCTCCCCAGGAGTACGACCTGTAATCCTGAGAAATCCATACCGATCTTCGGGGCGGGGTGAAAGTCCCCACCGGCGGTGGAGCAGCCCTGTGAAGGCGCAGGGCTGCTCCGCTTTCCATCTTATTAGGAGGCCATCCCATGACAACGCAAGAGATTTTGAACATTCTCCAGTCAGACATCCATTCCGTGGTGTTTGCCACTTTGGACGAACACGGCCTGCCCCAGACCTGTGTGATCGACCTGATGTTGGCGGATGATGACGGCCTTTATTTCCTGACCGCAAAGGGAAAATCTTTTTACCATCGCCTGATGGCAAAGCCCTTTGTCTCTCTTTCGGGGATGAAAGGCGGTGATACCCTGTCAACCACGGCAATCTCCGTGAGAGGGGCGGTACGGAATATCGGAGAAAAGCGGCTGGCAGAAATCTTTGAAAAGAACCCCTATATGGAAAAAATCTATCCCACCGAAAAAAGCCGGAAGGCTCTGGAAGTGTTTCAGCTCTACAAAGGCCAGGGGGAATATTTCGACCTTGCCCAGCTTCCGCCCTATCGACAGAGCTTTTCTTTTGGTGGTGAGCGTATTCAGGAAAACGGCTATCGCATTATTCCTGAAAAGTGTATCGGCTGCCAGGGTTGCCGAAGTGTCTGCCCAGTAAATTGTATCAGCAATACGATCCCTCGCAGCATTGACCCCACCCACTGTCTGCATTGCGGGAACTGCCTTTCCATCTGTCCGGCAGGTGCTGTGGAACGGATCGAAGCAGCAAGTCAAGCAATCAGATAATATCGTTTTTGAGGGAGGACCCTTTATGAACCGTATTCAACAAATCCAATATTTGATTCAGGTGCTTCTGAAAGAGATGCCTGCCTACCAGGAACAAGCAAGGGCCTTCCCCCAGGATGAACTGTCCCAGCGGAGATTGCTCCGCAGTCTGATGAATGTGCGCCCGCCGATGCCTCTGGACCCATCGTTCCTTGCGGTGCAGGACGACTTGCTCTCGGCGGAACGGGAGGAAAAGGGCGTGGTGGAGGCCGACACACTCCCGGATCGTCCCGGTCATCCCGGTATCACCGTCTGGCAGGGGGACATCACCAGGCTGAAAGCCGACGCCATCGTGGACGCAGACAATGACCGGCTGCTGGGCTGTTTCGTTCCCTGCCACGGCTGCATCGACAACGCCATCCATTCGGCGGCAGGGCTTCAGCTCCGGGACGAGTGCAACCGTCTCATGGAGCAGCAGGGCCGCCCGGAACCCACCGGGCAAGCGAAGTTGACCGATGGCTATAATCTGCCCGCCCGATATGTACTGCACACAGTAGGTCCCATCATCCACGGGCGCGTTACCCCGCAGGATAGGGAGCTGCTGGCCTCCTGCTACCGCTCCTGTTTGAAACTTGCATCGGAACATGAGCTGCAAAGTGTGGCATTTTGCTGCATCTCTACCGGAGAGTTTCACTTCCCCAATCAAGAAGCTGCCCGGATCGCTGTTCAGACGGTCAAAGAGTTTCTGCAAGCACCGACTACGGTGAGAAAGGTGATTTTCAATGTTTTCAAGGATATTGACGCAAACATCTATGATGACCTACTCTGAGCAGATCGAGCAGGTAAGGCAGGCGCTGCACGAGGCGGATGCCGTTGTGATCGGGGCAGGCTCCGGCCTGTCAACCTCTGCGGGACTGACCTATTCCGGTCCCCGGTTCCAGGAACACTTCGGAGACTTCATTCAGAAATATAAAATCCAGGATATGTACTCCGGGGGATTTTACCCTTTTGATTCTCTGGAAGAACATTGGGCATGGTGGAGCCGCCATATTCTGATCAACCGATACGAGAAAGCCCCCAAGCTCGTTTATGATGAACTGCTGAAGCTGGTCCATGAGCAGGATTACTTTGTCCTTACTACCAATGTGGACCATCAATTCCAGCTGGCAGGCTTTGACAAAAAACGGCTGTTCTATACCCAGGGAGACTACGGCCTGTGGCAATGCTCGGAGCCATGCTGTCAAAAGACCTGGGACAACGAGGAAACCGTCCGACGCATGGTGGCAGAGCAGCGGGATATGCGTGTCCCCACAGAACTTGTCCCGCATTGCCCGGTCTGCGGCAGGCCCATGACCATGAACCTGCGGTGCGACAGCACCTTCGTCCAGGACGAGGGCTGGTATGCCGCTGCCGGGCGGTATCAGGACTTTCTACGTCGGCACGAGAGAATGCGGATGGTGTATCTGGAACTGGGTGTGGGCGGCAATACGCCGGTCATCATCAAGTACCCATTCTGGAAGATGACCTATCAGAACTCCAACGCATTCTATGTCTGCATTAATCTGTCTGAATCCTGCTGTCCCAAAGAGATTCAAACGAAGGCTGTCTGCATCAACAGGGATGTTGGCACTGTATTGCATGAGCTGTGCCTGTAAACGGAATGCGCAGATCCGGCCCGGATAACGGAGTTGTTAGAAACTTTCTCCCAGTGATAAATTGAAAGCAATATTTCCCTCGTGTGTAAGAAGCGAAGGGAAATATTGCTTTTTTATACTCTTTGTCCTAAATAAGTATAATTCTCAACAAGATTCGACGATTATGCCGTGTTATCATGCTTTCGACAAATATTTTATGTTATAATAAAAAAATTTGGAAAGCGTGATGCCAATGCATGGATTATCTTAGACCAGCAAGGCGATCAGTTTGTCTGAGGTTAGAAGGTATTTTTGCACAGACAGTTAATCTAAAGCATTGGAACGGCTGTTCAAATTTTCATAATTTTACACGCAAGGCACCAGTTTATGTAAGGCATATCGAATTTTGTCGTAAACCCGGCAAAATTCGATATGCCTTTTTTTGTTCTCAAAGTGTTTGGTTTATAACGCACTGGCACCCATTTATTGCCGCTTATCCGTAGCAGCTCCTTTGAATTTTTCCAATCAATTCAAAGGAGTTGTTACAGATGAAATACATTGACCTGCGAAAAGAATACCCTCACCTGGATTCTACATACTCGGAATATCCTGTTTCTTATAAGATCGACGCCATGTTTGAGCAGTGCCGCCTTGCTGAGCAAGCTCTGGAGAAACGGAGAAGCCGGAATGGGGATGTGATCTCCCTGGATAACGAGCCGGGGGTGGAGGCCCATATCCTTGAGCAAGTACCTGGGCCGGAAGAAGAAGCGATGCAGCATATCCAGAACGAAGAACTCTACAAGGCCCTGCGGTCTATCCCCAGAAAGCAGGCAGACCGGATCTATGCCTATTACTTCATGGACATGACCTTGGAGGAAATCGCTGCTGCGGATAGAATTTCCGTACAAGCGGTTTATTACAGCATCCAAGCGGGCAAGAAGAATCTCAAAAAGATTTTAGAAAAATTCTTCCAAGAGACTTAAAAAAACGCCTCCAGATGTCCTTGTTAATAGAGGGGTTTCCACTTCTCGGTGAACCTTGCTACGAAAATAAGTAGCGAGGGCGTGAACCTTGACAAACAGGCTTTCAACGCCTCATGAAAAACCATCGCAGCACAAAAAGCGGCAGGCCAAAACCTGTCGCCGGCCGAAGTATGGTACAGTGGGAATCAGCCTGGTGCCACCACAAAGTACCCCAGCTTTTGCAGTTCGTTCACCATACGGCTGGCCCGTTTGCGCTCACTTTGTTTTCTGCGGATCTCAAAACAGTCTTCGTTGTATGGAGAACCTGTCTTCAACATCGTGTAAATCAGCGCCAGCAGTTTGCGAGCCAAAGCAATCGTTGCACGTTTAGCGCCCTTCCGCTGTTTTATCCTCCAGTACCAACCGGAGAGGTACAAGCTTCGTTTTCCGGAGATGACCCATCCCACCTCACAGAGCATACTCTTCAGATACGGATTACCTTTGTTACCGGGTTCAGTCGGCTAAGCTGCTGGCCACGATGCTACACGGTATGCAGGGCACCCCCTACATCTATCAGGGGGAGGAACTGGGCATGACCAATGTTCGCCTGCCCATCGAGGAATACCGGGATGTGGAGATCCAAAATTTCTATCAGAAGCGGCTGGGGGAGGGGTATCCTCAGGAAGAGATCATGAACTCCATCTATGCCAAGGGGCGGGACAATGCTAGAACCCCTATGCAGTGGGATAACTCCTCCAACGCAGGTTTTACCGGCGGGGCTCCATGGCTGACCGTCAATCCGAACTATACTGCAATCAATGCCGAGTCTGAACTGGCAGACCCTGATTCCGTATTTCACTACTATCGCAAGCTCATCGCATTGCGCAAACAGTATCCCGTCTTTGTAGAAGGAGACTTTACCCTTTTGGAAGCGGAACATCCCTGCTTGTTTGTATACCGCCGGACCTGGCAGGGAAAGGCGTTGCTGGTGGTGTGTAATTTCAGCGGCAAAGATACCCCGTGGCAGCTTCCCAAAGAGTGGAAGGATGGCGAGCTGCTTTTGAGCAACTACCCCCAGCACTCAGGAACGCTACTTCCTTGGGAAGCTAAAATTTTGTACCTCAACAATTAAGGAAATAAATTTAATAGACCGACGACAACTCCACTTATACAGTTTTCGGATCTAAAAAGGAGGAGAATATCCGCTGGTCGGCGGTGCGGTAGTGTGGAGACCTGCCGCAATCCTGCCAGAGTTTTGCTCTTTGACAGGGAGGTCTTACTGCGGAGGCGGCGAGACTACGACTGACATTTATGTCTACTGTAAGCCTGCAGAATATCGTTAAAACTTATGATGGAAATGTTACAGCAGTAAGCGATTTTAATTTGGAGATTGCAGACAAGGAGTTCATTGTTTTGGTTGGACCTTCTGGCTGCGGTAAATCGACTACCCTTCGTATGGTGGCGGGACTGGAGGAAATCTCTAAGGGCGAACTGTACATCGACAATAAACTGGTCAATGATGTGGAGCCTAAAGACCGGGATATTGCCATGGTATTCCAAAGTTATGCTCTCTATCCCCACATGACGGTACGAGAAAATATGGCCTTTCCTTTGAAATTGCGGAAAATGGACAAAGCGGAGATTGAACGCCGAGTGAACCAAGCTGCCGAAGCGTTGGATATTACGCAATATCTGGATCGTAAGCCGAAGGCTCTGTCTGGCGGGCAGCGTCAGCGGGTAGCTATCGGGCGTGCCATCGTTCGTGAGCCCAAGGTACTGCTGATGGACGAACCTCTGTCTAATTTGGATGCTAAGTTGCGTAACCAAATGCGTACGGAGATTATTAAACTTAGGCAGCGTATCGACACCACATTTATTTATGTGACACATGACCAGACGGAAGCTATGACGCTTGGTGACCGAATTGTCATTATGAAGGACGGCGTTGTCCAGCAGATCGGTACTCCCCAGGAGGTTTTTGAGACACCTGCAAATCTGTTTGTGGCTGGCTTTATTGGAACTCCCCAGATGAACTTTTTTGATGCGAAATTGGAAAAAACCAATGTGGGGTATCAAATTCAATGTATGGGGGCGACCATTCCTGTTGACAGCAATATGGCACAAAAACTTTCGGCCAAAGGTCAGGACAGCGCCGAGGTGAGGGTAGGTGTTCGTCCTGAACACATTACTGTGCAGGCGGGGACCGAAAACGCTATCCAGTGTATCATCGAAGTGTCGGAATTGATGGGAAGTGAACTTTATCTCCACGGCACCGTTGGAGAGGGCGAAAAGAAACAGAGCGTGGTCATGCGAATCCAGACTACCGAGTTGCCTGTTCAGTTCCGTGCTGGTGTGCCCTATGGGACCCGAATGAGCTTTACATTCCGAAATCAGTTTATTCATCTTTTTGATCTGTCAACAGAGCGGAATATGCTCTATTAAAAATAGGATCTGTCGCAAAATGCGGCTTTTGAGTTAGAAGAAATATGGCATTGTGAAGTTGCCGAGAAACGCAGCATTGCGGATCTCGGCAACTTTTTTATGACATATTTCCGCAAATACAATCTCTTTTTGATTCATTTCCCCAAAATTCTACATGTAAATTGTGATACTATTTTTGGGTGATTCTATGATATCAAAAACCACTTTAGAAGGTGAGATGCCTATGACATCTTCTCTATTTGTTATAAAATTAAAGAATGTTAGCGTCAGGCGATAATCGCCATTCCGGGTCAGGCGAAAAAGGCCAATTCTGGTCAAACGAAAAACGCCATTTACAAATTGAATAAGTCCTTTACACTGAGGGCATAGCCAGCCCTCGGTGAAAGGAGACCAGATGAAAAAACCTAACTTTCCCGCCATGCTTCCAGCGGTGGCCGAGGTCATTGAGCAGATGATGGCGGAGCAGGGAGACGAGTTCTCCCTGGAGAGAATCAACCTCGCAGAGCTGGAGCGCCGCACCGGGATTTCTCGTGCCAGGCTCCGCAGGATGAAGGAGCATGACTTCGAGAGTACCGAGCACGCATCCAAGGGCAAGAAGGCAAGCACGACCCTCCTGAGCGGCTATACGGGCATCCTGGACGGCCTGCTGAAAGCCGGAGTGACAAACTCTGCCGTGTGCCTGAGCAGGCTCCGTGTAAACGGGTATGCCGGAAGCCAGACCACGATTAAGAACTACATCCTGTCCCACCAGCATCTCATCCCTCCTGTCCGTTATGCGGTTGCTCCGCAGGGAAACCGGGGGCGGAGATACACTACAGCCCCCGGCGAGGCGTTCCAGATGGACTGGGGCTTTACCAAGGTTCAGTCCCACCTGGGAGAAGAATACTCCGCCGCCTGCTTCGCCATGGTCTGCCACCATTGTGGTGAGCGGTATGTGGAGTTCTTCCCCAACGCCAAGCAGGAAAACCTGTTCATTGGCATGATTCACGCCTTCCAGTACATGGGGGTCCCTCAGTATGTCCTCACGGACAACATGAAGAGCGTGGTGATCCGGCGGGGCGAGGACGGCCAACCCATCTGGCAGAGCGACTACGAGCAGTTCATGCGGACTGTGGGTTTCCAGACCAAACTCTGCAAGCCCAGGCACCCCTTTACGAAGGGCAAAGTGGAGCGTCTGGTCCGTTTCGTGAAGGACAACTTCCTGGCCGGAAGGACCTTCTGGAATGTGACTGACCTGAACCTGTCTGCCCTGGACTGGTGCGACGAGCAGAACACCTGCTACCACCGGGGGCTGGGCATCCCGCAGGACATCCACCGGAAACGGTGTGCCACCGTTGTTGCGAAGCTGGATGACCGCCCGGAGCTGCTGTTCTACCTTTGCCCTGAGCGGCGGATTTCCTTTGACGGGTTTGTGAACTACGAGGGGCGGCGCTTTGGCGTCCCTTACAGCTACGGGGGCAAGACCGCCCGCGTGATGCGAAGCGGCTCCTGCCTGTATATCTACTCCGCAGACATGGCCCATCTGCTTACCACGCATGAAGTAACCTGGAGCCACTACGACAGCTTCTGCCCCAACCAATTTGCTTTCCCGGAACAGCCGGAGGAGTTCCCCTCCATGCCGGTGAAAACGGTGATTAGGCAGCTCCCACAGCCGCCCGCAGACCTCTCCTTTGAGAAGTTTAACTTCACCAAGGAGGATGACGAGGATGACTAATTCTCTGTTTGAAGCGGTGGTCCATGCTACACGGGTACTGACCAAGTACGGCCTCACCGTTGAGGAGCTTGCGGCAGTGGTGGAGCAGAACGACATGTCCGATGCGGAAGTCCTCGCTGTTTCCAAGGTCTTTGACTGTCTGCTGACGAAGCAGGAGATCTCCACAGTGAACTTCATGCTCCGCACCAGCCGCCTCCCCATGAAGGTGCCCAAGACTTTTGACAACTTTGATTTCAGCCGCATCACTGGCAAGAATGTGGAGCGGCTGCGCAGCCTTCCCACGCTATCCGCACTTTATGCCCGCAAAAACCTTGCCTTTATTGGCCGACCCGGTACGGGCAAGACCCACTTAGCTCAGGCTTTTGGGCGTGCTTGCTGTGAGCACGGGTTTAGGACCTGCTTCATTAAGATGACGGAACTGCGGGACCGCATGACCTCCGCCCGGAGAACGGGCCGAGAGAGCAGCCTTCTGGCCTACCTTGTCCGCCCGGCCTGCCTGATTATTGACGAGGTGGGGCACTGCGAGTTTGACAAGGAGAACACCCGGCTGTTCTTTGACATGGTGGACCGCCGCTACCAGAAGGACGGCTACTCCAACATGGTCTTTACCAGCAACCGGGACCCCGCCCAGTGGAAGGAGAACTTCTCCGAGAACGATGCTCTCCTGTGTGCGCTGGACCGCATCTTTGACGATGCTGTGGTCTTTACCATTAAGGGGGAGAGCTTCCGGGGCAGGAAGCTAGAGACGGTTTCCCTGCGCACCTCCTCCACCTCCCAGGCTGAAGCACAGACGACCGTATAAACTTTGCCGTCCGGGGGCTGGCTACACTTGATTGGCGATTTTCGTTTGACTAAAATTGGCGATTTTCTCCTGACCCGGAGTGGTTAATTTCGCCTGACGCTAACAAGAATTATTTGGCTCATGGATTTAATCTGAGATTTTTCAAGTTATTTCTTACTATGCTATAGAATTGAGATAACTCCATCAAGATTTCCCAAAATTTTTGATCGATATGTGTACGTCAGGTATATCGAATTTCGTCGTTTTTACGATGTTATTCGATATGCCTTTTTTTATTTTCCGGTTGGTTGGTTTATATCGCACTGGCATCCCTCCATAGCCGCATACCCGTAGCAGCTTCTTTGATCTGGATCTCAGTTCAAAGGAGTTGTTAAGAATGAAATATATTGATTTAAGAAAAGAATACCCTCATCTGGATTCTACATACGCGGCATACCCTGTTTCCTACAAAATTGATGCCATGTTCGAGGAATACCGGCTGGCTGAACAGGCTCTGGAGAAGCGCAGAACTCGCAATGGTGATGTAATTTCCTTGGATTCTGAACCTGGCATCGAGGCATATGCCGCAGAACATATTCCTGGGGCAGAGGAAGAAACGATGAAACACATCCAGAACGAGGAACTCTATAAGGCTCTGCGCTCCATTCCTAGGAAGCAAGCAGACCGGATCTACGCCTATTACTTTATGGATATGACGCTGGAAGAAATCGCAGCTGCAGATGGAACCTCTGTTCAGGCAATTTATTACAGCATCCAGGCGGGCAAAAAAATCTCAAAAAGATTTTAGGAGAAATGTTTAAAGGAACTTAAAAAAATGCTTCCAGATGTCCTTGTTAATAGAGGGGTTTTCACTTCTCGGTGAACCTTGATAACGAAATATCGGCAGTATGAGCAGGTACTTCACTGTGCAAATATAATTTGTTCACCGCCACGACCACTTGTTTAATGCAGGTGCGAGCGATCTATGAATAATACGCCTGGGTGTCCATGGCCCGCCCGGGAGGAGAGTAGCACAGATATAATGGTACTTCGAAACGTTGGCCTCCCACGTAAGAGGGGGAACCCTGCAGCACACGGTTAGTCCGATGCTGTGGAGCTATGAATTGTTCCGGCTATGAACAGCCTGCTCATACTCCCAACTTGCCAGGGGCTCGACAAATGTGGCGAGGAATATGACAGTTATATTCAAAGTCAGATACCACGCACTGGCGGTTTCTGCTGCCAGTGCGTTCATGTGATTTTGAAGTAACAGAGAATCGTACACATCATAGTATCTGTCCGAACTGCATAACTTATCGAGAAGGGAGGGTGGCTATGAATGAGATTGACCGCGAAATTGGGCTTGTTCTTTTGAGACGACTGTGGCAGAGGGATTTTATTTCAGAGGAGCTTTATCATTCTGCCAGTCATTCTCGTTTTTTTGACAGAAAGCATTTCACCCATTATGCTGAAGATAAGCCTTTATAAGTACAAGAACAGAAGGGAGATCAACAGCATGATGACCATTAGAAAGCTGCGGGAACAGTTGCGGATGGGTAGGTCGATCTACGACCTTTCCTTACGGGTGACATATTATGCCCGTGTATCTACGGAGAAAGTGGAACAGCAAGGAAGTTTGGAGAACCAAGTTCAATACTACACGGAATTCATTCAGAAAAATCCCAACTGGACATTCGTACAGGGGTATGTGGACGAAGGTATCTCAGGAACCAGCACCTATAAGCGAGAGAGCTTTTTACGGATGATCGATGACGCCCACCGGGGCCTCTTTGACTTCATCATCACCAAAGAGATCTCTCGTTTTTCCAGAAGTACGTTGGACAGTATCCAGTACACCCAGGAGTTGCTGGACGCTAATGTGGGTGTTCTCTTTCAAAACGACAACATCAATACCCTGGACACGGACAGCGAGTTTCGCTTGGTGGTCATGGCGGGAGTGGCGCAGGACGAGGTGCGGAAGCTGTCGGAGCGTCTGAAATTCGGGTTCCGACAGTCCATCAAGAACGGCCATGTCCTGGGCAACAACCGCTTGTGGGGGTATGATAAGAAGGACTGCAAGCTGACCATCATCCCGGAACAGGCGGAGGCAGTGCGGCTCATTTTTGAGCTTTATGCTACCGGGAAGTATGGAATCCGAAAGATTTCTCAAGAGCTGACCCGGAGAGGGCACACCAGCCTGCTGGGGAATGAGTTTAACCAGTTAACCATTCGACATATCCTGACCAACCCCAAGTACAAGGGGTGGTACTGCGGAAATAAAACCCAGTCACTGGATTATCGTACCAAAAAGAAGGCATTCTTGGACGAAAGTGAATGGGTTATGTACCCAGATCCCAACATCCCGGCAATTGTTTCAGAAGAATTATGGGATCAGGCAAATGCTATCTTCAAGCAGCGGAGCAGGGAGGTGCGGACAAGAGAAACCAGCTACCATAACCGATATCCTTACAGCGGAAAAATCATCTGTGGGAAGCACGGCACCAGCTTCCATCGACAGTCTTTTAAGACTCAGAAAGGAGAGACGGAGTTCTGGCGCTGCAAGACCTATCGCCAGAAAGGAAAGGATGGGTGCGATCTACCGAGTATCCGTACCTATGAAGTGGATCAGGTTTTGGCCAATCTCTTTGAGAAGGTGGTCATAGAGAAAAAACAGATCATCCGGTTGGTACTGGACAGCATTGGGGAAACCTCCTGTGGGGTGGACTACTCCGCTCAGATTGGGCGGATTGAGGTACAGATCACCCAGATCGAGGAGAAGAAGGATAAGCTGCTGGAGCTGAGCATGGCAGATGCCATTACTCTGCAGGAATTCAAGGAACGCAACACACGCTTCAACCGCCAGATCTCGGCCCTGGAGGAACAGCGGGTGGCCATGTGTCAACAGGAACAGAGGCAAAAGGAAACAGAGGTGGACCCTAAGACGCTGGAAAAAGCCCTGTGTGAGGAGCTGGACTTTACGAATGGAATCCAATCCGAAGTCGTGGCGACGATTCTGGATCACATTGTGGTGTTGGAACAAAGCGACGATCAGCAAATCTATTTAGAGATCTATCTTCGGCTGGGGCAGCAGGCTTCAGCCCATTTTCAGAGGGGCGGATTAGTCTCTTGCAATAGTCCTTTAAAAAGTACTATACACCCAACGGGGATCAGGACGATCTGATCTCCATCGGCACCATCGGACTGATCAAGGGGATCAGTACCTTCAAGCCGGACAAGAACGTGCGCCTGGCCACCTATGCCTCCCGCTGTATCGAAAACGAGATCCTGATGCACTTCCGCGCCCAGCGGAAGCTGCAGGGGGAGGTCTCCCTGTCGGATTCCATTGACGGGGATGGGGACGGCAACTCCCTGTCGCTGATGGACACCATCAGCGTGGACGACAATATGCTGGAGGAGCTGGATGCCCGTGACTCCTGCGCCAAGGTGCGCCGGTGCGTCAAGCGATGCCTGGACGAGCGGGAGGCCATGATCATCACCCTCCGGTACGGCCTGAATGCCCGCCCGCCCCTGACCCAGCGGGAGATCGCGGCCCAGTGCGGCATCTCCCGCTCCTATGTATCGCGCCGCGGCTATTGCAAGCGCGGAGGGGGATGTCTCCGGGGGCCGGGACGGCCCGGACGGAGACGCCACCCTCACTGCGGTGTCAGAGCGGGAAAAGCCAGCTTCTCGGAGGGAGGCCCGGAGTGCCGGACGTGCGGCCGACATCAACACCAGTGGTACAGTCAGCTCAGCGGATACCGGAGGTATCCGGCCACCAGGTCAATGAATACGCTGTTGGAGGGACTGCGGGTCAGGTGCCGTCCGGCCAGGGTATCCAGAAGGCTGTGGTCCTCAAGTTTCCAGCAGTCCCCGATTACGGTGCGGACAGCGCGCTCCACCGCGATTGAGGTGGTATGGAACTGCTTGGCGGTTTCCCGGTAGAGACGCTTGGTGATCAACTGGAGGGAGCTGGGATTGGCCGCCACCTGCACAGACATGTATACGGTGTAGTCAAATCCGACCAGGTTTCTGCGCACGCCCAGCCGGCGCAGGAGCAGCTCTGCCTTTTGAGAGGCATTTGCCGCGTCAAAAGTAGGTGACAGGGTGAAATTTGTCATAGGACAGACTCCTTTTTTCAAAAAGTAGATGTAAGGGAGCGTCCATGACTGGTGTGGACCGAGCCGCAAGCGACTCTCTGGTGGGTGGAGCGCATCCGCTGCTTGACCTCCGATAGGCTTTCCAAAAACTATATGTACGCAAAAGAGGGAAATTGGACAAATGATTGAAAGATGGGAGAGGAATCTGCTTTTTTGTGGGGTTAATTTCCAAGGAAGTCGACAATATCCACGGAATAGGATACTTTTTTTCTTTGACAGCCGTTTGGAATGAATACATTCCGTATCTGGCGCAAATACCAAGGTAAAATCAAACGGAATCCATAGGTTCCAGGCTTGATTTTAAGGAGGTCTTCATGTCAGAGAAAATTAAGCAGGATATCTCAATTGGCAAAAACCTGCATCGCCTGCGCAAGCAGGCCGGACTGTCCCAGGAGCAGGTCGCGGTAAAGCTCCAGGTCATGGGCCTCCCTGTCAGCCGGGAAATCATCTCCCAGATGGAACTGGGCCGCTACAGTATCCGGGTCAGCGTCCTGATCGCTTTGAAGCAGATTTACGGCGTTTCTTATGAGGAGTTTTTTCAGGGCCTGCCAGACAGCCGGTAAAATGCAGGGAAGAAAAGCCGGAGCACCTGTGATAAAATAAAGAGAGAGAGAACAGGCGAGGGGGGAATGATACATGAATGAGGAACAGGGGAAATTCCTGGAGGAACTCTACCACGCGAATTTTAAGCGGATGCTCCTCGAGCTCTACCCCATATTAAAGGACATGCCCTCGGCACAGGTTGCCATTCAGGAAGCGGCGCGGATTGCGTGCCAGAAGCCGGAGGAGATGATGAGCAGCCCAAATCCCGCCGGATGGCTGCGGAAAACGGCGGGGCTGGTGGCGAAGAACATGCTGCGGGAGCAGGCCCGCCAGAAACGGACCTTTCTTCCGCTGGAAGTGCTTCTGCCGGAGAGTGAACCGTCAGAATGGGACGACAGCGACCGCGAATTGGTGCAGTTGTGTCTGGATGTCGTCTCCGAGGAGGATTTTACCCTGTTCCGGAGAGTGACCCTGGATGGTTGGACCTATGTGGATGCGGCAAAGGCGGCTGGCATTTCTCTGTGGGCCTGTTACAAGCGTGTGGAGCGAACGCAGAAAAAGCTCCGCCGCGCCATAGAGGAGCACCCGGAGCGATTTTTTTGAGACCTGTCCAAAAACAGGATGCTGTGTACATATAAATTATTGAAGGGGGCGCAATCGAATGGCAAGCCCAAGCAAAAATCAGAACTACGCCTATCTAAGCCGCCTGAGCACCCAAAAGCTGCTGGAGCTGCTGGCCGCTGCGCCGGCGCCCGCAGAAACGCCCGAGGACAAAGCTTATATAGACGCAATTGTGGAGGTGGTCTTAGAGAGAGAAGAGAGACATCCGACAGGGCTTCTACCCGACCCCGAGCAGGCATGGGAGGAGTTTCAGCAGTACTATAATACCCCGGAGGGGGAGGACCTGTCCCTCTACCCGGCAGAGAACCCCGGAACAGCCCCATCAGAACCAGCCCCCTCTCAGACAGAGTACCGGCCCCAAAGAAGGCCAAAACGCCACTTTTTTCGACGCGTTGTCATAGTAGCGGCTGTGGTGGTGTGTATCGCATTGCCCCCTGCGCTTGGTTTCGAGAATGTGTTTCAGTTGATTGGTGCGTGGACAGATGACATATTTCTTTTGAATAACGTAAGTAGTTTAGAGGGAAATGAGATAGAAGCGGATAAAAAAAGTGTTGATATAGAAGAAATATTAGGGGAATTAAATTATAGTGAAAATATTTTTCCAACCTGGATTCCAGAAGGGTTTGAATTAGAAAAGGTCATAACAAATGAGTTTGTCCTTTCAGGAAAAACAGAATTACGTATTCATTATAAAAATGGGCAAACAAGAGAGCTAATTACATTTACTTATAATGTGTACAATAGTATAGCATCAGGTACCATGACAGCTTTTGAGAAGGATGCGAATGCCTTAGAGGAATATTTTGTCGGAGATGTAACGCATTATATATTTGAGAATTTAGGAAAATACATAGCAGTATGGAATCAAAATAATATTGAATGTGCAATTAGCGGAGATGTTTCATTGACTGAATTGAAAGAGATGCTCAATTCCATATATGGAGGTTAGTATATTATGAGAAAAGTGACAAACAGATTTGCTGCAGTAATAATGGTACTACTTATGATCTGCTCTATCCCAGTATCTGCTATATCAGAGTCTACAAACCGAGCGAGTGAACAAATTATGAGTTATTATATAAATGTAGTACCAGCGGGAAATGGAAAAATAGCAATCGCATTTTCTATTGACGGAACCGGTGAAATGAAAAATATTGGAGCAGAAAGTATTATAATTTATTATAAAATTGGAGGCGCGTGGGTCGTAGGGTATGATTTGGATAGATACGATTCGGGCATGAGTACAAAAGATGATTATTATTTCGGGAATGAACTTTATTATACCGGAACCCCAGGTAAAGAATATAAAGTAGAGGTTACAGTTTTTGCAGAGAATTCTTCGGGCTATGATTCTAGAACGAGAACATTTAATGTAACAGCTTAAAGAAAGGGGCGTCCCGATCGGGACGCCCCTTTCTTTAAGCTTGACTGGACAGGCAAGGAATGCCGCCTGCCGCATAAGCTTTACCAAGCAGTAGCAAGGAGGGATATGCTTGGGACAGCGGAAGCGGGAAGTGACGGTACGGTGTACCTATACCGATGGAGGGGCGGAGGCAAAGGATTTGGTACAAGGCTCATTCCGCGCCTTTTTGGCGCGGGAACTTAACAGGGACACCCCTGGGGGTAACTCATGTACCTGGAGATAGAAGGGGCGGAGAGGTACCGCGCCGCACTTTATATTCGGCTGTCCAGGGAGGACGAAACCGACGGGCCCTCAGAGAGCGTCAGCAACCAGCGGGCCATGCTGGAGGACTTTGCCCGCCAGCGGGGGGTGCCGGTGGCCGGCCTCTATGTGGACGACGGCTGGTCGGGCACCAGTTTCGACCGCCCGGAGTTCCGGCGAATGCTGCGGGACATTGAGGCCGGACGGGTGAACATGGTGATTACCAAGGATCTGTCCCGGCTGGGGCGCGACTACATCATGACCGGCCACTATATGGAGCGCTATTTCCCGGAACACCGTGTGCGGTACATCTCCCTGTTGGACGGCATCGACACCGGTGTGGACTCCAGCGCCAACGAGATCACGCCGTTCCGGGCCATTATGAACGACATGTACGCAAAGGACATCTCCAAAAAGATCTCCAGCGTCAAGCGGGACAAACAGCGAAAAGGGCTGTTTATCGGCGGCAAGCCGGTATATGGCTATCAGATGCACCCTGCGGAAAAGAACAAAATTGTGGTGGACGAGGGGGCCGCGTCGGTGGTACGACGTATTTTCCGGCTGGCGCTGGAGGGCCTGAGCTGCCGCCAGATCGCCGCGCAGCTCAACGCTGAGGGCATCCCATCGCCGGGATGCTACGCGGGCCTGTATCCCTCCGGTACCGGACAGTGGAGCGGTGAGCGCATCTCTGAGATGCTGCAAAACGAAACCTATATTGGAAATATGGTACAGGGGCGCCGACGGAAGGTCAGTTACAAGAGCAAAAAGTGCATTCGGCAGCTACCGGAGGACTGGGTGGTGGTGGAGGGAACCCATGAGCCGCTGGTGACGCCGGAGACCTTTGAACGGGTGGGGCGTCTGTTGGCCAGCCGGCGGCACACCCGCAGCCGAACCTATGAGTTTCCACTGAAAGGGCTGCTTTTCTGTCACGAGTGCGGGCACCCGCTGGCGGTGCTCAACCGGAAAAACAGCCGGGGGGAGGATGTGCGGTATCTGGTTTGCCGCACCTACCAGCGGTTCACAAAGACAGGGGGCTGCACCTGCCACTGCATTCAGGAGCAGACCGTCACTCGTGCCGTGGTAGCCAAGCTGCGGGAGGCCTGCGGGGCCTGCCTGGAGCCTGCGGCCCTGCTGCCCGCCGCCCGGTCTGCCGTAGCAGAGGCTCATGGAGGGGAAAATCCCACGGCGGAAATCCGGGCCCTGCGGGCCAAAATAGGCCGCCTGACCACCGTCCTGGACCGGATGTATTTGGATCAGCTCAGTGGCCTGCTGGCCGAGGCGGATTTTGCACGGCTCTACCGGCAGGCCCGCGAGGAGCGCGGCGCACTGGAGCGGCGTGTGACAGAGCTGGAACGCCGGGAAAGCCCGGGGGCCGGGGACAAGGCCGGGGCCCTGGTTCAGCGTTTTCTGGATGAGGCTGGTGACAACCGGGAGCTTCTGGTAAGCCTCATTGAGCGGGTGGAGCTAACTGAACAGAGGGAGCTCATCATCCACTTCCGCTTCTGCCCGCCGGAGGCGCTTTTTTAATGGACCTCTGGTTACAATAACCGCGGCGCGAGGTATCGCGCATTGAGAAAAAAGCACTCAAGAAGCTGGAGGCGGCCATGGGGGCTCAGGAATAAGCACTCCTGTGCCGCGGTACAAAGCGGCTTGGGCCCAGCAAAAAAGGGCTTTACTCCTAGCGGCTGAATGGGATATAATAAAATCGGGAAAAAAGAGAGGGGCGGCGCAATAAAACGCTGCTCCCGTACATTAAGAAGATGACAGGAGCGCGACACCATGTTAATCCTGCTTGAGACAATGGCAGAGGAGCGCCGCACCGCCACTGCGCCGGAGCTGCTGGAGCCGCTGATGGCCCGGCTGGCCGGGGGGGATCAGGAGGCGCTGGCAGAGCTGTACCACCGCACGCGGACGTCGGTGTACGGCCTGGCCCTATCCTACCTGAAAAACCAGCATGACGCTGAGGATGTGACCCAGGACGCTTTTGTGCGGGCCTGGGAAAACGCCCATCAGTACCGTCCCCAGGGTACACCGCTGGCCTGGCTGCTGACCATCGCCCGCAACCTCGCCCTGATGAAGCTGCGGGAGCGGGGCAGGACCCAGGACATGGCTCTGGAGGACTGGGAACGGCTGGCAGCGGAGAACCCGATGGTGACGGTGGAGGACCGGCAGGTGCTGGACGCCGCCCTCACTGCGCTGGCGGATGACGAACGGCAAATTGTGCTGCTCCACGCGGTGACCGGCTGGAAGCACAGGGAGATTGCAGGCCTGCTGGAGCTGCCCCTGTCCACGGTGCTGTCCAAGTACCGCCGCGCGCTCCTGAAACTAAAGACGAAGCTGGAAGGAGGGGATGCCCTGTGACCGATCAGGAACTGGAACAGCGTCTGCGCACCGCGCTGGAGCACGCCGCGCCCGACCATCTGGAGGCGCTCCTCTCCCGGTGCGAACTGCGGCGGGGAAACGTGATTCCCATGACCGTACCGGCGCGGAAGCCGCGGAAAAAGGCGGCCATGGCCTGGCTTGCGGCGGCCTGCCTGGCGCTGGTGGTGGTGGGCGGAGGCGCCGGTGTTCAGTATTACCAGGCCAACGCCGTGGCTTCGGTCATCTCCCTGGATGTCAATCCCAGCGTGGAGCTGGATGTAAACCGGCAGGAGAAGGTGGTCTCGGCCGTTCCGCTGAACGCGGACGCCAACGAAATTCTCGACGGCATGGACCTGAAGGGGGCCGACCTGAATGTGGCGGTCAACGCCATCATGGGCTCTCTGCTCAAGCACGGCTATGTGGACGAACTGGCCAACTCCATCCTCATCTCGGTGGAGGACGACGACGCGGCCCGGGGCGCAGCCCTGGAGCAGAAGCTGACCACGGAAATCGGGCAGGTGCTCGACTCCGCCAAAGTCAACGGAGCGATCCTCTCCCAGACCCTCAGTGGGGACAGCGCCCTTCAGCAAAAGGCGGACGAGTATGGCATCTCGCTGGGCAAGGCCACGCTGATCCAGTCCCTGGTGGACAGCAGCAACCATCTCACGTTTGAGTCCCTGGTGGGGCTGTCCATCAATGAGCTGAATCTGCTGGCCAATTCCACCGCAGTCCAGACCCCGGACAGCGCGGGGGGACAGACCAGCACGACCGCCTCCAACCCGGCGCTAAACTCGGTAGGTACAGCCAGCCAGAGCGCCTATATCGGTGTGGAGGCCGCCAAGGAGGCCGCCCTGACCCATGCGGGTGTGACCAGTGGGGACGTGGTGTTCCTGGAGGCTGACTACGACTATGAGGACGGCCGTATGGTATACGAGGTGGAGTTTTTTGCCGGAAACACGGAGTATGAGTACGATGTAGATGCCGCCACCGGCGCCATTGTCAAGCACGGGCGGGAGCAAAAGGGCGGCAGCCTGACCAGCGGCGGAAGTACCGCTCAGACCGACATCGGCGAGGCGGCGGCCAAAGCCGCGGCCTTCGCCCATGCGGGCGTGGCCGAAGGGGACGTGCGCGGGCTGACGGTCAAGCGGGACTTTGACGATGGCCGCCTGACCTACGAGCTGGAATTCTGGGCAGGTACTACAGAGTACGAGTACGAGATTGCTGCCGCGGACGGCAGCGTGCTCAAGAGCAAGCGGGAGGAGCACCCCAATGCCCTGCCCGCGGACCAGGCCATCGGGCGGGATGCCGCCCGGGACGCGGCGTTGGCCCACGCGGGGGTGGCGCTGACCGACACCTACGAGCTGGAGGTGGAGGAGGAGCTGGACGAGCGCACGCCCTGCTATAAGGTGGAGTTCAAGGCCGGCGGCATGGAGTACGAGTACAAGATCGACGCCAGAACCGGCGGCGTGCTCACCTATGAGATGGATCGGGACTGACGCGGCAAAGCGCCGCCCCGGAGCGACAGGCTCCGGGGCGGCGCTTTTTTTGAAAAGGCTCAAAGCTCCATGTCCAGCAGGTAGGAGGACAGGCCCTTGCCGTGCATGTCCACGGAGAGGGAGCGGGTTACGCCGCCGCCCAGGGCGGCGTACATGACAAAGTTCAGCGCATGGATATTGGGCAGCTCATAGCGAACCACCTCACCCTTGACCATGCCCTTGAAGTGCTCCTTCACCCGCTCAGCGGTGACTCTCTCCTTGAGCAGCGCATAGTCCTTGGGGTCGTAGGCGATGAGGGAGATGTTGGAGATGTTGCCCTTGTCGCCGGTGCGGGAGTGTGCGATATCCCAGAGTTTCATAGAAAATGCCTCCTTTCTGTCTTGAAATCAGACTTCAAAGATCTCGACTTCGGGCTTAACATCGCAGCGGCTCACCAGAATGGAGGCCACGGACACAATGTCGCGGGTGCGCTTGACGGCGCCGCAGCCGCCGGCTGGGCCATTGGTGTAGAGGGCCTCCACCTCGTTGCCGATGAGCTCGGCGTCGGCCCTGGCCTTGGCCCGGCCGGACACGCGGACCCGCACCTCGCTGGGCTCTTCGTTGTACTTGAAGTCAGGGTTCCAGTACAGGCTGTTGCAGCCGATGAGGTCGAACTTCAGCTCGTCAAACACGCCGGGGGCCACCAGCTCCAGGCGTTCCTTGATGATGTCCAGGGCCAGCCTACCGCGGGCCACGCAGCCGGGGCCTCCGTAGCTGATCTCGCCGTCGCCGATGAAGCAGTCCTTGTAGCCGATGGAACACTTGAAGGTCTCGGTCCTGGGCTTGCCGGAGGCGCCCTCCACCTTCACTTTATCCTTCTCCACCTCGGTAAACTTGACCTGCTTGAAGTCGGCCACCACATCGGGGGTCAGGTAGTTCTCGGGATCGTGAATCTCGTAGACGATCTGCTCGGAGCAGGTCTCCACCGTGACCATGCCGCCGGACTCCGGAATCTTGGTGACGAAGAAGGACCCGTCCTCGGAGATCTCCACAATGGGGAAGCCCAGGTGGCCCAGGCCGGGGACATCCTTCTTGCCGGGTTCGGCGAAGTAGCCGCCAGTGACCTGGCCGCCGCACTCCAGGAGGTGGCCCATCATGGTGCCCTTGCCCAGCTTGTCCCAGTCCTCCAGCGACCAGCCGAAGGCGTGGATGGCGGGGGCCATGAAGATGGCGGGGTCGGCTACGCGTCCGGTGATGACCACGTCGGCGCCCTGCTCCAGGGCTTTCAGAATACCCTCCACGCCCATGTAGGCGTTGGCGGAGACGATCTCACCGGGGAGCTTGGACAGGGGCTCGTGGGTCTCCCACACCTCGGCGTCCATGTACTTGTTGATGACGGGCAGCAGATCGTCGCCGGTGACGCAGGCGATCTTCATGCCGGTCAGGCCGTGCCTGCGGGCAATCTCCACGCACTTCTGGGCAGCGGCCTGGGGATTGGCAGAGCCCATGTTGGTGATGAGCTTCACCTTGTGCTTCCAGCACAGGGGAAGGGCCTTCTCCATGCGGTGCTCCAGAAGACCGTTGTATCCCTTGGACGGGTCCTTCAGCTTGGCCTGCTGCCCGATGGCGATGGTGCGCTCGGCCAGGCACTCATAGCTGATATAGTCCAGGTTGCCCTTTTCGATCAGCTCCAGTGAGGGCTCCAGCCGGTCGCCGGCATAGCCGGCCCCGCTGCCGATGCGGATGGTTTTCGTCATGCAATGACTTCCTTTCTGATAATTGACATTTCAAAGACGAGAGAGCGGCTCAGATGGCGATGCCGCGGGTGAGAATGGCGACAACCACCATCACCAGGGACACCAGCCAGGCCAGCGGGATGGTCTTCTTCTGGTGCTCGCCGAAGTCCACGCCGGACAGGCCCACCAGCAGGAAGGTAGAGGCGGTCAGAGGGGAGACGGGGAAGCCGATGGTCATCTGACCCAGGATAGCGGCGCGGCCGACATCTACACCGGCGACGCCGAAGCCCTCGGCGGTCTGAGCCAGCACGGGGAGTACGCCGTAGTAGAAGGAGTCGGGATCAAAGAGCAGGGAGGCGGGCATACCGATGATGCCGATGATGAGGGGGAAGAACTTGCCCATCGTATGGGGGATGATGGAGACTAGCGTGCTGGCCATCTCGGTGATCATGCCGGTGCCCTGCATGATGCCGGTGAAGCAGCCGGCGGCGAAGAGCACGGAGCACATCATGAGGGCCTCCTTGGCGTGGGCGTCCACCCGGGCCTTGGAATCCTTCACGCTGGGGTAGTTGATGACGGTGGCCAGCACGTAGAAGGCCATGAATACCACCGCGGGGGCGAAGCCGGAGAACAGCAGGGACACGATAGCGGCCACAATGAGGATGATGTTCACCCAGAACAGGTGGGGACGCAGCAGGGCCTTCTGCTCCTCGGTGAGCTCCTGCTCGGTATTTCCGGCGGCCTGGAGAGCCACGGCGCCGATGCGCTTTTTCTCGCCGGCTCCCAGGAATGCGGAGATAACCAGCACACATACCAGGCCCACCAGCACGGCGGGAAGGACGGGAAGGAAGAAGGCGACGGGGTTATCGCCCATGCCCAGCGCGGTGGCGGCACGGATGGTGGGGCCGCCCCAGGGCAGGATATTCATGGTGCCGGCGGAGAGGGCCACAATGGTGGCCAGCGTAGTGCGGCGCATGCCGAGCGCGTCATACAGAGGAAGCAGCGCGGGCACACAGATCAGGAAGGTGACCGCTCCGGAGCCGTCCAGATGGACGATGGCAGCCAGAATGGCGGTGCCGATGCCGATTTTGACGGGATCGGTGCCTACCAGGTTCAGAATGCCCTTGATGATGGGGCGGAAGGTGCCGGCATCGGTCAGGATGCCAAAGAACAGAATGGAGAAGATGAACATGACGCCGGTGGCCGCCACGGAGCCGATGCCCTTGGAGCCGGTGATCATGTCGCCCAAGGACTTGAAGTTGGCGAAAAAGTTCACAACACCCTGCGTTCCTTCTGCGGCGCCCTCCGGCACGACCGCGATGAAGAAGCAGGAGATGATGCCGGTGACCACGGGAACTACGATCAGAGCCACCAGCGGAGATGCTTTTTTGGTCATAATCAGTACCAGCATGATGATGACCGTCAGGAATCCGAGAATTGCTAAAGGTGACATTCACATAACCTCCTCTTATTTCAAGCAACCTCTCCACACGCTGCTTGTGCTAAAAGAAATATGCAAGCGGCATGCCAAGATAGGGAGGTATGGATAAAGGCGCAAAAACCCGACCCTCAGGTAGCTCCGGGGAAACAAAGAGCGGGCAGAGAGAGGGCGGGTTTCTAAAATATTAGAATCCAATCGGGCAGAAACCAAATGGTAACTGCCTCTATAGGTTGGTGCGGCTGGTTTCTAATTTATTAGAATAGAATTCTAATAAATTAAAACTGCATATTCAATTTATTGTAAAGGCTGGCAAGAGAGATGCCAAGCTGTGCGGCTGTCTTTTTCTTACCCTCCAGAGAGGCACCATTGCGCTCTAATAGGCGGAGAATCTCCGCCCGTTCAAAGGCCCGGGTACGCTGGGCCAGTGTGAGAGACGGCTGTGCAGTTGGACCAGTCCGGAGGTTTTCGGGGAGGGACAGCTCGGTGATGACGCCGGAGGGGGTGAGATAGGCGCAGAACTCCAGCACGTTGCGCAGCTCCCGCACATTGCCCGGCCAGTTGTGGGCCAGCAGGCGGTCCATGGCCTCGGGCGTTAGCTCCAGGCGTCGCTTGAGCTTGCGGGACAGCTCGTCCAGCAGGCTGCGGCAGAGAGGAGGGATGTCCTCTCTCCGCTCCCGCAGCGGCGGGATGTGGATGGGGAAGGTGTTGAGGCGGTAGAACAGGTCGGTGCGGAATTTCCCCTCCTCCACATAGCGGGGCAGATCGGCGTTGCAGGCGGCGATGATGCGCACGTCGGTCTCCACCTCCTCCACGCCGCCCACCGGCCGGATGCGGCGCTCCTGGAGGGCGCGCAGAAGCTTGGCCTGGAGGCCGACGTCCATCTCGGAGATCTCGTCCAGAAAGAGCGTCCCGCCGGCGGCGGCCTCAAAGAGGCCGATCTTCCCGCCCCGCTTGGCGCCGGTGAAGGCCCCCTCGGTATAGCCGAAGAGCTCGGACTCCAGCATATTGGCGTTGAAGTTGGCGCAGTTGATGGCAACGAACACCCCGGCGGAGCGGGGGCTGGCGTTGTGGATGGCCTGGGCGTACAGCTCCTTTCCCGTGCCGCTCTCCGACTGGAGCAGGACGGTGACGTCGGTCTGGGCCAGGCGGCTGGCCAGCTCCCGGCAGGCCGCCGACCGGGGGGAGACCGCCACAATGGAGTCAAAGGTGTAGTGGGCGGCGTTGGCCTTGTTGACTCGGCGGAGCACCTGACGGCTGCGCTTCTCATAGCGCTCCAGCTCCGCCCGGAAGTCGAAGGCGTCCTTCCAAAAGGTAACCACCGACAGGCCGCCCACCACCTCCGCTCCGTCGAAGATGGGGTACATGTTGACGAAGTAGATGTCCTCGCTCTCCTGGCGCGGGGTGTGCAGGATGGGGCGCTTCTGAGCCAGCACCTCCGGCAGCCGGGCACCGGGGCGCAGTAGCCGCAGGGGGTATCCCTCGATCGGCCCGATGGGCCCGCCGGCCTCCTTCTCCAGAAAGGCCACATAGGCCCGGTTTCCATAGACAATGCGCTCCTGCGCGTCAATGATCAGCACGCCCTCCTGCATGGCGTCCAGGACTGCGCGGGTGATGGGATCAAGCTGCACGGCGGCCGCCTCCTTCCGTTCTGCCTGTATTGTAGCAGAGAAGCATCTGGTTGACAACTGGGGCAATCCCGGTTGACGAAGCGTAGGAAATCGGTTACAATTCCAACAGATAGGCGGAGGAGGGAAGAACGATGGACAAGGCGGCTATGCCGGAGGGAAAGTATCTGGCCTCGGTGAAGCTGGGGCCGAAGGGGCAGATCGTGGTGCCTAAGGAGGTGCGGGAGATGTTCGGCGTCCGGCCCGGGGACACGCTGCTGCTGCTGGCGGACGTGAACCGGGGGATTGCACTCCAGACCTTTGAAAAGGCGGATCCGGTCTTCCGTGATGTCTTTTCGGACCGGGAGCAATAAAAGTGCCGCGCCTTCAGGCGCGGCACTTTTATTTCATCTTGACATTCTGCCTTTGCGGTGCTATAAGTAAGAAAAGTATTACTAATAAGAAATAGGGTGCGTAATATGAGCCGGATCGTCTTTTTCTCCATTCCCGCCTACGGACACACCAATCCCACGGTGGAGGTGGTGCGGCAGTTGGTGCGCCGGGGGCACCGGGTGCGCTACTACTCCTTTGAGGAATTCCGGGCGAAGCTGGAGGGCGCGGGAGCCGAGTTCGTCCCCTGCGACGCCTTCCTGCCCCCCGCCCCTAGGGATCTGGGGCGGCGGATGGGGCACGACTTCTCCAGCCTCATGGCGATGGTGATCGATGTGACGGTGGCCATGGAGGAGAAGGCGCTCCGGGAGCTGGGCGAATTCCGGCCGGACTGCGTGGTAGCCGATTCCATCTGCGTCTGGGGCAAGCTGTACGCCCGGCGGCTGGGGCTGCCGCTGGTGTGCTCCACCACCACCTTCGCCTTTGACCAGGAGACCGCCAGGGCGATGCGCCCCGGCCCGCTGGAGGTATTCTACACCCTGACGGGCCTGCCCCAAATCGGGAAGAGGCTGGCCCTGCTGCGGGAGCACGGGTACGAGGTGGAAAAGCTCACCGACCTGATTCAGAATGACAGCGAGACCGATACCATTGTCTATACCTCCCGGGCCTTCCAGCCCGGCGGCGAGCACTTCGGGGAGCGGGTGGCCTTTGTGGGGCCGTCCCTCCCGGAGCTGCCGCCCCGGACGCAGCGGCGGGAGCGGCCGCTGGTGTACGTCTCCCTCGGTACGGTTATGCACGGGAATACCGGCTTTTACCGGGCCTGCGCGGAGGGCCTGGGGGACGGGCCGTGGGATGTGCTGCTGTCGGTGGGCAGCCCGGAGGGGGCGGCAGCGCTGGGCGCTCTGCCCCCCAATGTCCGGGCAGAGGCCAGGGTGGAGCAGCTCCGGGTCCTGGGGGAGGCGTCGGTGTTTCTCACCCACTGCGGGATGAACAGCGTCAGCGAGAGCATCTGGTGCGGCGTGCCCATGGTGCTGGCCCCCCAGCAGTCGGAGGAGGGGGCGGTGGCCCGGCGGGCTGCGGAGCTGGGGGCGGGGCTGCGCTTGGAGCGCCGCGGCCCGGCGGCGATCCGGGCCGCGGTGGAAGAGGTGCTGGCGCAGAGGGAGGCGTACCGGCGGGCCATCGCGCCCTTGGCCGCCGGATTCCGGGCCGCCGGAGGCGCGGCCCGGGCGGCGGAGAAGATAGAGGAGACGATTGCGCGGAAAACAGAAGAGGCGCGGCCCTAAAGGTGCGCCCCCATAAGGAAGTAATTTAATTGTCGCAGAGCGGCATGGCTGAAAAGTCATGCCGTCCTGCCTTTTCTTTGCCGTTCCACGGTCTGAGCGGCACCCGGCAGGTTGACTTCTCCAATGAAGTTCCAGACCAGTTCGATCTTCTGCCTGCGATGGCCGCTGGACTTGTCCGGCGCATGGACGATGATCTTCTTTACAAACTCATTGACGATGGTGGGCGTCAGTTCCCGGATGCCCACATATTTTCGCACAATGGCTGCAAAGCTGGCAAAATCGGCTTGATCCTGTTCAAAGGTTTCTACTGCGTCCCGCCATGCCTTGACCTGCTCCGTCAGTTCTTTTTGTTCTGCCTCATAGTCGGCGGAGAGTTTCAAGAACCGTTCATGGCTGATCGTACCGCTGATGTCGTCCTCATAAATGCGTTTGAAAATCCGGTCAAGTTCGCCAATACGCTTTTCCGCTTGGGCGATTTCGCGCCTGCGCTTCTTGGCCTCTTTTTCGGCTTCTTGGAACCGTTGCTTTTTCGCGGCTTCCTCAAATGCCATGGCATGCCAGAGCTTGCAAACTAAAGTGCGAAAAAATCTTGACACGACCCCGCCAAATTTCGAGTGTTTGTGTTTTAAAATAAATTCTTTGAACAGCCTAAAAAGAAAAGGAACCGGCGTGCCATTTCATTGCGAAATAACACGCCGGTTTTTTAGCAACCCTGTTTGTCAGCCGTTAAGTTAGTATGATTTTGATACTTCCTTATCGGTGTTCACCAAAAGGGCCGCGCCTCTTCTGTTTACAGAGTTTGAGAATGACCGAGATCCACCTCGGGCATCAGTTCCTGGTTGATAATGGTGAGCATCTCTTCCAGCTTGGCGCACTCCTCCGGGGAGAAACGCTGCCGGATGCGCTCGGTCACGGCATGGACGTAGTCGTTGCTGATGTTGTAGTAGTCCTTGTATTTCTGGGTGACCTGGAGGTGGTACTCGCGCTTGTCGTGGGCGGACTGGATCTTCTGCACATAGCCCTTGCGGATCAGGCTGTTGATCTTATAGGCCGCGTTGGGCGGCGAGATGCGCATAAAGGAGGCGAACTCGTTGATGGTTGGGCAGCCCAGGGCCTGGATGGTCTCCATGGCGAAGGTCTCTACCGTGGTCAGGCTGGCCTCGCGGTTCTGAAAGCGCTCGAAGATCTCCTGATAAAAATGAAGCTTGAATTTGGTATACACGATTTCAAATTTCTGTTCCAACATGCCGGCGCCCCCGCATTGTCATATTTTTTTCATTTTATCAAAAAGCGGAGGGAAGGGCAATCACAAATCTTTGGCCAAGGCAAAGGTAAGCTCTGCCGAAACGGCCAGTTGGCCGCCCACGGTGGCTTTGGCCTCAGCGACAGCTACCGGGCCCTTCTGCTTTAGAATGGTGCACTCCAGCTCCAGTACGTCGCCGGGGGTGACCTGGCGGCGGAAGCGGGCGTTTTTGATGCCGCCGAACAGGCCGATCTTTCCCTTGTTCTCCGGCATGGACAGCATGGTCACGGCCCCCACCTGGGCCAGGGCTTCAATGATGAGCACGCCGGGCATCACGTGGTACTGAGGGAAGTGGCCCTGGAAGAAGGGCTCGTTGACGGTGACGCATTTGATGCCCTTGGCCCACTTGCCCACCTCGCCGTCCACGATGCGGTCCACCAGGGCGAAGGGGTAGCGGTGGGGGATGATCTCAGCGATCTGGTTGGAATTCAACTGCATCATGGCTCAGCCCTCCCACTTCTTGAACAGCACGCAGGCGTTGTGGCCGCCGAAGCCCAGAGAGTTGGACAGGGCATACTCCACCTGCTGCTCCCGGCCCTGGTTGGGGATATAGTCCAGATCGCAGGCCGGGTCGGGCACCTGGTAGTGGATGGTGGCGGGCAGGAAGCCGTCCCGCAGGACCAGAGCGGTGAAGATGGCCTCCACCGCGCCGGCGGCGCCCAGCATGTGGCCGGTCATGGCCTTGGTGGAGCTGACGGCCAGCTTGGCGGCGTGGGCGCCGAACACGGCCTTGATGGCCGCGGTCTCCCCGGAGTCGTTGAGGGGGGTGGAGGTGCCGTGGGCGTTGATGTAGCCCACCTGCTCGGGGGACGCCCCGGCGTCGGTCAGGGCCTGGGCCATGGCGCGGGCGCCGCCCTCCCCGTTGGGGGCGGGGGCGGTGATGTGGTAGGCGTCGCAGGTGGCGCCGTAGCCCACCACCTCGGCATAGATCTTGGCGCCCCGGGCCATGGCGTGCCCGTACTCCTCCAGCATCAGCACGGCCGCGCCCTCACCCATGACGAAGCCGCTGCGCTCGGCGTCAAAGGGGATGGAGGCCCGGCTGGGGTCATCCCCCACGTGGAGGGCCCGCATGGAGGTGAAGCCGCCGATGGACAGAGGGGTGATGGCGGCCTCGGCGCCGCCGCAGAGCATCACCTCGGCGTAGCCGTCCCGGATGTGGCGGAAGGCGTCGCCCACCGCGTTGGAGCCGCCGGCACAGGCGGTTACCGGGCAGGTGCACATGCCCTGAAAGCCCGCCATGATGGCAATGAAGCCGGCGCCCATGTTGGCGATGGTGGTGGGGATATAGAAGGGGGAGGCCCGGTCAAAGCCCTTCTGGGAGCAGCGCAGCTCCTCGCTCTCGGCCATCTCGATGCCGCCCACGCCGCTGGAGACGATGACGCCGCAGCGGGTGCGGTCCTCCGCCTCAGGGATCAGGCCGCTGTCGGCCAGGGCCTCCTTGGCGGCGGCGGCGGCCAATTGGGTGTAGCGGCTCATGTGCCGCACGTCCTTCTTGTCCAGCACGGTGGTAGGGTCCCAGTCCTTGACCTCAGCGGCCAGGTGGACCTTCTGGGCGGAGCAGTCATACCGGGTGATGGGGCCAATGCCGCACACCCCGTCCCGGACAGCCTGCCAGGTGTCGGCGGCGTTGTGGCCCAGGGGGTTGACGGTGCCCAGGCCGGTAATCAGCACTCTGCGTTTTTCCATAATTGCGTTCCTCCTCACATGCCCATTCCGCCGTCCACCTGGAGCACCTGGCCGGTGATGTATCCGGCCTCCTCGGAGGCCAGGAAGGCCACAGCGGCGGCCACGTCCTCCGGGGTGCCGGGGCGGCCCGCCGGGATGGCGGACAGCATGGCCTCCCGGGCCGCGTCGGGCAGGGCGGCGGTCATATCAGTGGCGATATAGCCGGGGGCCACCGCGTTGACGGTGACGCCGCGGCCGCCCAGCTCCTTGGCCAGGGACTTGGTCATGCCGATGAGCCCCGCCTTGCTGGCGCAGTAGTTGATCTGGCCCGGGTTGCCCCGCAGGGCCACCACGGAGCTGAGGTTGACGATGCGGCCGTAGCGGGCCTTCATCATGGGCCGAGCGGCGGCCTTCATGGTGAGGAAGGCCCCCTTGAGGTTGGTCTCGATGACCGCGTCGAAGTCCTCCTCCTTGAGCATCATGGCCAGGTTGTCCCGGGTGATGCCCGCGTTGTTGACCAGAATGTCCAGGGAGCCCAGCTCCTTCACGGCGGTGTCGATGAGGGTTTTTACGGCGGCGGGATCGGCCACACTGCCCTGGACGGCACGGGTCTGGACGCCCAGGGCCTCCAGCTCCTTTCGGGTCGCCTCTGCCGCGGCGGTGTTGCCCGCGTAGGAGAAGACCACGTTGGCCCCCCGGCGGGCCAGCTCCAGGCAGATGGCGCGGCCGATGCCGCGGCTGCCGCCGGTGACGACGGCGGTTCTTCCGGTAAAGCTCATAGCGTTATCCTTTCAGCGCGGCGGAGAGGGCGTCCAAATCGGCGCAGGTCTCCACGGCGTAGGTCTTGATGGCGGGAGCAGTCTTCTTGACAAAGCCGATGAGGGCCTTGCCCGGGCCGATCTCCACGATGGTGTCCACCCCCAGCTCGGCCAGGCGGCGGATGGTGTCCTCCATGTAGACGGAGGTCTGCACCTGCTTCTCCAGCAGGGCGGGGATGGTGTCCTCCGGCCCCATCTCCCGGCCCAGGCAGTTGAAGAGCACGGGGATGCGCATCGCGCCGAAGGCGGTCTCCTTGAACTTCTCCCGCAGGGCGTCGCCGGCGGGGGCGAGGAGGGAGGTGTGGAAGGGCCCGCTGACCTTCAGGGGCAGGCAGCGCTTGGCGCCCAGCTCCTTGGCCAGTGCGGCGGCCTGGTCCACGGCGGCCTGCTCGCCGCCGATGACCAACTGGCCGGGGCAGTTGTAGTTGGCAATCTCCACCACTCCTGCGCCGGCGGCCTGCCGGCATGCCTCCTGGAGCTTCTCGCGGTCCAGGCCCAGCACGGCGGTCATGCCGCAGGGGCGGCCCGCCGCGGCCGCGGCCATGGCCTTGCCGCGAAAGGCGGCCAGGGAAATGGCCTGGGGAGCGGTGAACACCCCGGCGCACTGGAGGGCGGAGTACTCGCCCAGGGAGAGGCCCGCGGCGTAGTCCGGGACAATGCCCCGCTCCGCCAGCAGGGCGGTCATGCCGGCGGCGAAGGCCACCATACAGGGCTGGGTGTACTCGGTCAGGTTCAGCACCCCGTCGGGGTCGGTGAACATGGTGGTTTTCAGATCGAAGTCCACGCCGGCGGCGTCCAGCACGGCGCGGAAGGCGGGATGGGCCTCGTAGAGATCGGCCCCCATGCCGGGGTGCTGGCTGCCCTGCCCGGCGCACAGAAAGGCCAGACTCATTCGCTCAGCCCCTTTCGCACGGCCGCATATCCGGCCATCAGCTCCTCAAAGATCTGCCGCAGGGGACGGAGCTCGTGCACCATACCGGCCACCTGGCCGGCCATGAAGCTGCCGCCGTCCACGTCGCCGTCGAACACGGCCTTCCGCAGGGAGCCCAGGGTGAGCTGCTCCATCTCCTCCAGGGGGACATCCTTCTTCTCCATGCGCAGATATTCCCGGGCCATCTTGTTCTTGAGCACCCGCACCGGCGCCCCGGTGGAGCGGCCGGTGACGGTGGTGTCGTTGGCCCCGGCCTTGAGCACGGCCTGCTTGTAATTGACATGGATGGGGCACTCCTCGCTGGCCAGCAGGCAGGTGCCCACCTGGACGCCGCAGGCCCCAAGGGCAAAGGCGGCGGTGAGCTGCCGGCCATCAGCGATGCCGCCGGCGGCGATGACGGGGACGCTCACCGCGTCCACCACCTGGGGCACCAGGGCCATGGTGGTCAGCTCGCCGATGTGGCCGCCGCTCTCGCAGCCCTCGGCGATGATGCCGTCGATGCCATAGCGCTCCAGCCGCTTGGCCAAAATGGGGGCGGCTACCACGGGGAACACCTTGATACCCGCCTCTTTCCAGGCGGGGACGTATTTGCCGGGGTTGCCCGCGCCGGTGGTCACCACCTGCACCCCCTCCTCTGCCACCACCTTGGCCAGAGCGTCGATGTGGGGGTTCATCAGCATCAGATTGACGCCGAAGGGCTTGCCGGTGTTCGCCTTGGCGGCGCGGATCTCGGCCCGCAGGGCCTCGGCGTCCATCCCGCCGGAGGCAACCAGGCCCAGGGCACCCGCGTTGGACACGGCGGCGGCGAACGCTCCGGTGGCGATGTTGGCCATGCCGCCCTGGATGATGGGGAACTCAATCCCCAAAAGCTCGTTTAATTTCATAGAAACTCCTTATGAAACGCCTCCGCGAAAAAGCCTCGCAGAGGTTCCCCGCCCGCAGGCGGGGAAATAAAATGAAGTCCGTTTTCGGCCGCGATATGTGCGTGGACGAAAACACTTCTCAGCCCACAAGTGTGAGTTTTATCCGGCGAAGCCGGACAAAACTTGCGCGCGGGGGCTGCATCTCTCTCCAACAAGCGGCTCTGCCGCTTGTTGGAAGCTACGCCAGCTCCAGCAGAGCCCCGGCCCAGGTCAGCCCGCCGCCGAAGCCCACACACAGGGCTTTTTGGCCGGAGGTGATGGCCCCGCCGCCCACCAGCTCGTCCAGCAGCAGGGGAACGCTGGCGGCGGAGGTGTTGCCGGTGCGCTCGATGTTGCCGGGGCACCTGGCCGGGTCGATGCCCAGCTTCTTCACGGCAAAGTCGATGATGCGCTGGTTGGCCTGGTGGAACACGAAGAGGTCGATGTCCTCCGGGGTAAGGCCGGCCCGGTCCAGCACCTCCCGGGCACAGCGGGGCACAGCCTCCACGGCGAAGCGGAACACCGACTGGCCGTCCATATGGACATGGGGGGGCGCGGCAGTGTTGACGCCGGGGACGTAGAGCACCTCTGAGTTGCCCCGGCAGCCCAGCACGGCGTGGAGGGAGGGGTAGTTTGCCCCCCACTCCACCAGGGCGGCCCCGGCGCCGTCGCCGAAGAGCACACAGGTGCTCCGGTCGCCAAAGTCCATGACCCGGCTGAGGATTTCCGCCCCCAGCACCAGGCCGTACTTCCGGGGGGTGGAGGCCAGCAGGCACTCGGCGGTGTGCAGAGCGTACACAAAGCCGGAGCAGGCGGCGTTCAGATCAAAGCATATGGTATCCTCCGGAAAGCCCAGCTCCTTTTGGAGCAGGCAGGCGGCGGCGGGGGAAAGAAAATCCGGGGTGACTGTGGCCACCAGGCAGATGCCGATTTCGCCGGGGGCGACGCCGCCCCGCTCCAGTGCCTGCCGGGCGGCGGCCAGACAGAGGGAGGTGTGGCTCTCGCCGTCGGTGCAGTAGCGTCGGGAGCGGATGCCGGTGCGGGTGGAGATCCACTCGTCGTTGGTATCCACGATTTTGGCCAAATCATCGTTGGTCACGACCTTTTTGGGCACGGCGGAGCCGGTGCTGATTAACTTAATCCCGTTCATGTACGCTCCTTTCTCAGGGCCTTCGCGCCCATCGCGCGGAATTTTTTATAGCGCCCGGCGGCCAGAGCCGGACCACTGAGCTTGCCCAGGGCATTGAGCTCCTTGACCAGGGCGGTGTCCAGAGTCCGGAACAGGGCGGCGGGGTTGGTGTGAGCCCCTCCCTCGGGCTCAGGAATGATGCGGTCGGCCACCTCCAGCTCCAGCAGGTCGGCGGCGGTGAGCTTCATCACGCCGCAGGCCTCGTCGCTGCGGGAGGCGTCCTTCCACAGGATGGCGGCAAAGCCCTCCGGGGAGAGGACGGAGTACACCGCGTTCTCCAGCATGAGCACGCGGTTGCCTACGCCCAGGGCCAGGGCGCCGCCGCTGCCTCCTTCCCCGGTGACCACGGAGACTACAGGCACGGTGAGACGGCTGGACAGGGCCAGGGTGCGGGCGATGGCCTCCGCCTGGCCCCGGGCCTCGGCCTCCAGGCCGGGGTAGGCACCGGGGGTGTCGATAAAGGTGATGACGGGGCGGCGGAACTTCTCCGCCTGAAGCATGAGCCGCTGGGCCTTGCGGTAGCCCTCTGGTGAGGGCATGCCGAAGTGGAGGGACAGGTTCTCCTCCAGGGAGCGGCCCTTCCGGTGGCCGATGACGGTCACCGGCTTGCCGTGGAACAGGGCAACGCCGCCCAGGATGCTGCCGTTCTCGGCGCACAGGCGGTCGCCCCGCTGCTCAAAGAAATCGGTAAACAGGTGCTTGATGAAATCTGCCGTGCCGGGGCGCTCCGGGTGGCGGGCCAGGGCCACCCGCTGGGCGGGGGTCAGCTTACTTGCCATGCGCGTCGCCCCCCTTTCCATGGAGCTTCAGCAGATGGAGCAGGGTGGCGCGCAGCGCGTCCCTTGGAACGATGGCATCCAGGAAGCCGTGCTCCAGCAGATATTCGGCGCTCTGGAAGCCCTCGGGGAGCTTTTCGCCGATGGTCTGCTCAATCACCCGCGGGCCGGCGAAGCCGATCAGGGCGCCGGGCTCGGCCAGCATGATGTCCCCCAGGCTGGCAAAGCTGGCGGTGACGCCGCCGGTGGTGGGGTGGGTGAGCACCGAGATGTAGAGGCCGCCCTTCTGGGAGAACCGCTCCAGGGCGGCAGAGGTCTTGGCCATCTGCATCAGGGAGAGGATACCCTCCTGCATCCGGGCCCCGCCGCTGGCGGAGAAAAGGATGAGGGGGAGCTTGTACTTGTCGGCGTACTCCACCAGCCGGGTGACCTTCTCCCCGACGGCGGCGGACATGCTGCCCATGAAAAAGCGGCTGTCCAGGGCACCCACGGCCACCCGCTGGCCCCCGATGCGGCCGGCGGCGGTGACCACCGCCTCGTTCATGCCGGTGCGGCGGCGGGCGCCGTCCAGCTTGGCCTCATAGCCGGGGAAGTCCAGCGGGTTGTTGGAGGCCAGGGGGGCGTCCAGCTCCCGGAAGGTACCCTTGTCCAGAATGAGGCTCAGGCGGTAATAGGCCCCCACGGGGTAGTGGTGCCCGCACAGGGGGCAGACATAGCGGTGGCCTACCAGCTCCCGGCGGGGCACCGCCTTGCCGCAGGCGGGGCAGGCCTCCTCGGTGTGGGCCGGAGCGGGGGAGGAACCCCGCAGGGCCTTGAGGGAGAGGAGCTTCTGGCGGCGCTGTGCAAAGACGCTGCTCATACCTCACGCACCTCCCCGCTGCCGCTCCAGGCCAGAAGGGTGTCCATATGGGCCTCCAGGAAGCCGGTGGAGTAGTTGCCCCGGACGAAGTCGGGGTGGTGGAGGATCTGGTGGAGCAGGTCGGTGTTGGTGGCCGGTCCCTCAATGACCAGCTCCTCCAGGGCCCGGCGCATCCGGCGGATGGCCTCCAGCCGGGTGGGGGCATAGACGATCAGCTTGGCCATCAGGGAGTCGTAGTAGGGGGGCAGCTCGTAGCCGGTATAGAGGCCGGTGTCCACCCGCACGCCGTAGCCACCGGGCAGGTGGAGAAAGTCGATGCGGCCGGGACAGGGCTGGAACCCCTTGGCCGGGTCCTCGGCGTTGATGCGGCACTCGATGGCGTGGCCGCGGAACAGGACCTCCTCCTGGGTAACAGAGAGGGGGAGCCCGGCGGAAACGCGGATTTGCTCCCGCACCAGGTCCAGGCCGGTGACCAGCTCGGTGACCGGGTGCTCCACCTGGATGCGGGTGTTCATCTCGATGAAGTAGAACTGGCCGTCGGGGGCCAGCACGAACTCGATGGTGCCGGCGTTGACGTAGCCCGCGGCCCTGGCGGCCGCCACGGCCGCCGCGCCCATCCGCTCCCGCAGCTCCGGGGTCAGGGCCTTGGAGGGGGACTCCTCCAGCAGCTTCTGGTTGCGCCGCTGGATGGAGCAGTCCCGGTCGCCCAACTGGATCACGTGCCCCTGCCCGTCGGCCATGATCTGGAACTCAATGTGGCGGGGGTTGACGATCAGCTTCTCCAGGTACATCTCCCCGCTGCCGAAGCAGGCCAGCGACTCGCTGCGGGCCTCTTCAAACAGGGGGATGAGCTGCTCCGGCTCATACACCCGGCGCATCCCCCGGCCTCCACCGCCGGCGGAGGCCTTGATGAGCACCGGGTATCCAATGGAGTCGGCCAGGGCCCTGGCCTGCTCGGCGGTGTCTACCGCCCCGTCGGAGCCGGGCACCACCGGCACCCCGGCGCTCTGCATCAGCTTCCGGGCGGCGGCCTTGTTGCCCATGGCGCGGATTACGTCGCCGGAGGGGCCGATGAAGGTGATGCCGGCGGCCTCGCAGGCGTCGGCAAAGTCGGCGTTCTCACTGAGAAAGCCGTAGCCGGGGTGGATGGCGTCGCACCCGGCGGCCTGGGCCACGGTGAGGATGGCATTGACGTTTAAATAGCTGTCTGCCGAGCGGGCGGGGCCGATGCAGTAGGCCTGCTCCGCCAACTGGACATGGAGAGCCTCCCTGTCCGCCTGGGAGTAGACCACCACGGGCTCGATCTCCAGCTCCCGGCAGGCCCGGAATACCCGGACGGCGATCTCGCCCCGGTTGGCAATTAAAATGCGCTTGAACATGGGCTCACCCTTCCCGGTAGCGGAGCAGCGGCTCCCCGAAGGACACCAGGGCCCCGTCCTCCTGAAGGATCTCCTCGATGACGCAGTCGCAGGGGGCCTGCACCTCGTTCATCATCTTCATAGCCTCCATCAGACACACGGTCTGACCCTTTTTCACATGGTCGCCCACCTGCACAAAGGGAGCAGCATCGGGGGCGGAGGCGGCGTAGAAGGTGCCCACCAGGGGGGCGGTGATGCACTTGCCCGCAGGCGCTGGAGCAGCCGCCGGCGACACAGCGGCCGCGGGGGCGGGAACCGGGGCGGCGGCAGGAATGGGAGCGGCCGGGCCGCCCTTGCCCAGCTCCAGGGAGAAGTCCTTGGTGGAGAGCTTCAGGGTGGTGGCGGTGCTGGCGTCAAAGCGGGCCATCAGCTCAAAAATCTCTTGATTGGTCATAACGGCTCCTTTCGGAAAAAAGGCACCGGCCTGCACCGGTGCCCAGGTTCCTTATTACTCAGCGTGATCCTCCAGGTACTTCACCAGGTCGCCCACAGTCTTCATGTTGGGCAGCTCCTCGTCGGCAATGGTCACACCGAACTCCTCCTCCAGAGCCATGGACAGCTCCACGGCGGCCAGGGAATCGGCCTCCAGATCCTCCGCCAGGCGGGCATCGGGGGTCACCTTGTCGGCGTCGCAGCTCAGGGTTTCCACAATAATCTCTTTAACCTTCTCAAAATCCATGACAGATTCTCCTTGCAAAATTACTTCAATCATTTTACTTAAAATTTTTTAAATAAAATAATTTAAGCATATTTTAGCAGGTCATTCGCATTTGTCAAGAAAAAAGTTTGTAAAATAATGGGTTCAATTGGGGTGAGCCCTTGAGCGGCAAGGTGTTTTGCCCGAGAAAAAAGTTGTAGGGTCCCCTTGCGGAGGCGGGCAAATTGCAGTACGATAGCGGAAAAGGAGGAATCATATCGTGAAAGTATTTATTAGCGCGGATATTGAGGGAACCGCTGTTACCGCCACACGGGAGGGCTGTCGGCCGGGGGAATTTGAGTATGAGCGCAGCCGGAAGGAGATGACGGCGGAGGTGGTGGCCGCCGCCGAGGGGGCCCGGGCCGCCGGAGCCGAGCTGGTGGTGGTGAAGGACGCCCACGGGCCGGGGCTCAATATTCTGCCGGAGGAATTGCCGGAGTATGTCCAGCTCATCCGAAGCTGGAGCGGCTCACCGGAGATGATGGTGGAAGGGCTGGACAGCAGCTTCGATGCCGCCTTTTTCGTGGGCTATCACAATGCGGCGGGGGAGGGAGGCAACGCCCTGAGCCACACCATCAACGGCGGCGTGGTTCACCGCATCACCGTCAACGGGCAGCCCGCCTCGGAGTTCCTGATCTACAGTTGGATGGCCGCTTGGTATGGGGTTCCAAGCGTGCTCCTCACGGGAGACAAGACCCTGTGCGAGGTGGGGGCGGAGCTGCACCCCTCCCTGGTTACCGTGCCGGTAAAGGACGACGTGGGGGGACGTTCCCAGGGCCTCAGCCCAGTTTTGGCCCACAGACGGATCCGGGAGGGGGCAGAGCGGGCAGTGAAGCAGGACTTGTCCGCCGCCCGTATCACACTGCCGGAGCATTTCCGGGTAGAGCTGACCTATAGGAGTCACCGGGATGCCTATACCAAGGGCTTCTACCCCGGCGCGGAGCGGGTGGACGCGATGACCTTGGCCTATGAGACCGGCGACTGGTACGAGGCAAACCGTTTCCTTCTGTTCGCCATCTGAGCAATGCGCCGCGTAAAGCGAAGGGCCGCCCGTTATAACCGGGCGGCCCTTTGCGTGAATGAGGGGTGTTGTTTTAAGTAGCCGCCCCGGCCGGGGCGGCAGGGGCAGTCAGCCGCGGCAGCAGCCGCAGCCGCAGGAGGAGTCCTCGTCCTCCCCGCCCGCAGTATCCCAAAGGAACGCGGGGAAGGAGACATACACGGGCCAACGGGTGTTGGCAGCCGTGCCGCCGCCGGGAAAGACGGGCAGCTCGGGGAAGGAGGGCAGGGTGGTGATCCCGCCGTTCCCGGTATTGGAACCGTTCCCGCAGCAGCGACAGCAGCAATTGCGGTTCTGACCTTGACAACAACACATAGTAAGGTACCCCCATTCAAATTTGCGGCGGGCCTTCGCCCCCCACATCGACAGTATACGCCGCAGGTCCGCCGGGGGTGCCTGGACAAACAAGCGCCCCCGGCCCGCAGGGGCCGGAGGCGCCGTTCCATCCGTATGTTAGGCGGCGACCACGTTGACCGCACGCAGCTTGTCGGCATTCTTGGGATCGGGCTCCACATCATAGGTGACCTTCTGGCCCTCCTGAAGGGTCTTGAAGCCGTCGCACACGATGGCGGAGAAGTGCACGAACACGTCGTCGCCGCCCTCGTCGTTGGAGATGAAGCCGAAGCCCTTGGTCTCGTTGAACCACTTGACAGTACCGTGATACATAATGGTACCTCCTGAAAAAAATTTGGAGCTAAATGACATAGAAAAAAACCCACACATTTGCCGCTCGTCTGAAGATCCGACGATGACTACAAACATGTGAGTTCAGGCCGTGCATTTAGACTACTATACAAATATAACACGAAATCCAGGCCACGTCAAGAGGAAAGAAGCGGAAGGGGGCGGCAGGCGCCGCCCCCGGAGGGATTCAGAGACGCTCCTTTTCCGGATTGTCGGAAATGAGCCGCCGGATGGCCTCGTCCGGGTAGGACAGCAGCCGGCCGTATTCCCAGGCGAGCTGGCTGCGATTGCCGCCGAAGTAGGCCCGCTCGGCCACCAGATTGGCCTTGCGCTCCTTCAGGCGCAGGTACTGGTCGAGGATGTGGCCGGCCCGGTAGAACAGGATGTTGAACTTGCCCTGATTCAGCGAGAGGGGAAAGAGGTCGGTGAGCAGCGGGGTGTCCTCTATGTAGAGCTGGTTGCCGTACTGGTGGCAGCAGGAGCGGGCAAAGGGGATCAGGGCGTCCCGCTCTGCGGCGCTGTCCATGGGATGGCTGAGGGCCAGTGCCTTCACCCCGGAGCGCACCATCTCGTTGAAGCAGTCAATCACGCCGCACTGGTAGGAATAGGGATCAATGTTCTGCATAATCAGGGCCTCCTGTCTTGTCCCCTCTATTTTACCCCACCGCTGCCCATATGACAAGCGGGTAAAGAAAGGGAAAAAAAGGAAGATGTGTCGATTTTCTACCGGGCCCAGTCCCGGCTGCGGCCCACCGCCCGGTGCCACTGCTCCAGCAGGCGCTCCCGCTGCTCCGGCGGCATGGCGGGGGAGAAGGCGGTGTCGCACCGCCACAGGCGGCGCAGCTCGCCGGTACCGCTCCACACCCCGGCGGCCAGACCGGCCAGATAGGCCGCCCCCAGGGCAGTGGTCTCCCGGATGGCGGGACGGCGGACCTCCCGATCCAGGATGTCCGCCTGGAACTGCATGAGGAAGGCGTCCCGGCTGGCCCCGCCGTCGGCCTTGAGCTGGCCCAATGGCAGGCCGGTATCCGCCTCCATGGCGTGAACCAGGTCGGCCACCTGGTAGGCGATGGACTCCTGGGCCGCCCGGGTGATGTGCTCCCGCCGGGTGCCCCGGGTGAGGCCCACCAGAATGCCCCGGGCGTACATGTCCCAATAGGGGGCCCCCAGACCGGTAAAGGCGGGTACCAGATAGACGCCCCCGTTGTCGGGCACCTTCTGGGCGTAGTACTCCGCGTCCCGGCTCTCGGGGAAGAAGCGCAGCTCGTCCCGCAGCCACTGGATCACCGCCCCGCCCACGAAGACGGAGCCCTCCAGGGCGTACTGCACTCCTCCGTCCAGCCCGACCGCCACGGTGGTGAGCAGGCCGTTGCGGCTGGCGCAGGGCTTGTCCCCGGTGTTCATCAGCAGGAAGCAGCCGGTGCCGTAGGTGTTCTTGGCGTCGCCGGGGGAGAAGCAGCCCTGGCCGAACAGGGCGGCCTGCTGGTCGCCGGCCATGCCGGCGATGGGGATGCGCACGCCCTGTATGTCGGTGTAGCCGTAAACCTCGCTGGAGGGGCGCACCTGGGGCAGCATGGCCCTGGGAATGTCCAGGGCGGAGAGGAGGGTGTCGTCCCAGTCCAGGGCATGGATGTCAAAGAGCATGGTGCGGGAGGCGTTGGTGACGTCGGTGGCGTGGACGGCCCCGCCAGTGAGCTTCCACAGCAGCCAGGCGTCCACCGTGCCGAACAGAATCTCCCCCCGGCGGGCCTTTTCCCGGGCCCCCTCCACATGGTCGAGCACCCACTTGATCTTGGTGGCGGAGAAGTACGCGTCGGGAACCAGGCCAGTGGCGGCGCGGATATGCTCCTCCAGGCCGTCGGCCCGTAGCCGGTCCACCAACTCCGCCGTGCGGCGGCACTGCCAGACGATGGCGTTGTAGATGGGCCGCCCGGTGGCCCGGTCCCACAAAATGGTGGTCTCACGCTGGTTGGTGATGCCGATGGCGGCGATCTCCGCCGGGTTTACCCCCGACTGGGCGATGACCTCCATCATTACCCCGTACTGGGAGGACCAGACCTCCATGGGGTCATGCTCCACCCACCCCTCCCGGGGGTAGAACTGGGTGAACTCCTTTTGCGCCACGCCGAGAATGTTCTGCTCCCGGTCAAAGAGGATGGCGCGGGAACTGGTGGTGCCCTGATCCAGAGAGAGAAGATAGGTGCCCATAGCGAAGCCTCCTTTTAGAAATTGAGGGTGAAGCGGTCCCGCCGGACGGTGAGCACGCCCTCCCGCTGGAGGGCGCCGATGGTGCGGGACAGTGCGCTGCGGTCCACGCAGAGATAGTCCGCCAGGGCCTGCCGGTCAAAGGGGACAGTGACGGTGGCGCGGCCTGTCCGGGCGGCCTGCTCCTCCAGATAGGAGAGCAGCCGCTCTCGGATGGTGCGGCCGGACAGGTGCCCCAGCTTGCCCGCCAGAGAGAGGTTTTTCTCCGCCAGCACCTGGAGCAGGTTGGAGATGAGCCGGGTGTGGAAGGTACAGGCGGCGGAGCAGGGGGCGGAGATGCGGCCGCAGTCGATGAGCAGTACCGCCGCGTCGGCGGCGGCCGTGACGGTCACCGGCAGGCTCTCCGCCCGGGCGCAGGCGAAGGACTCGGCAAAGAGGCCGCCGGGGCGGATCTCCCCCATGACCACTCGCTGGCCGTCGGCCTTGGTCCGGCTCACCTGCACCTGGCCAGTGAGCACCGCCCCCAGGTGGGTGGCGGGATCGCCGGCATGAAAGATCACATCCCCCTTGGAGTACTGCCGCAGCCGCGCCCCCAGGCAGTCCAGCATGGACAGCAGCTCCCTGTCCTCCATACCGTGGAACAGGGCCACTCTCCGCAGTGCCCCCAGATAGGCCTCCATGGCGGCCTCCCTTCTGTTGCAAAAGCAACCCGTTTGCCTTATGGTAGCAGAAAAAACGGATGAAGGCAAGAGAAAGCCGCCGCCGTCTTGCAAAATGGGGTGGAAGCTGGTAAGATAGGGACAGATTTGACAGAAACGGCGGTGAAGGTATGACAGGTATGTTGGCCGTTGGCGTGCTTCTGATTGCCCTTGGCGTGGTCTTTCTCGCGGTGCCTCTGGAGCAGCTCCAGAAGGTGTTCCGGCGGATGCGCTCCCGGATTGGAACCAAAATCGGCGGCGCGGTGCTGGTGGCAGCCGGTATCGCCCTGGCCCTGTACTGACATGGATAAGGCAGGCCGCCCGCATAAATTGCGGGCGGCCTGCCTGTTTCACGCGGGCGCAGAAATTGCCCTTGACTCTCACACGGTGGCAGGCAGTAGGATAATCCTGAGCTCAGGAAGATCACATATATGTGAGGAATCGGCCATGTTGAAAATCGGTACCTTTTCCAAGTTGTCCAGGCTCAGCATCCGCATGCTGCGCCGCTACGACGAGCTGGGGCTGCTCCAGCCCGTCCACACCGACCCGTTCACCGGCTACCGCTACTACCGCGAGGAGCAACTCACCACGGCGGGGCGCATCGCCGCCCTGCGGGACATGGGCTTCGGCCTGTCCGCCATCGGGACGCTGCTGGAGGATGGCGGACGGGAGGAGCTGGACCGCCATCTGGCGGAGCAGCAGCGGGTGCTGGAGGCCCTCCTGGCGGAGACGAGGCAGCGGCTGCGCCTCCTGGACACGGCCCGTGCACAGTTGAGAAAGGATGAAAGCACCATGGAATACAGCGTTACTCTGAAAAATCTGCCCCAGCGGCGGGCGGCCTGCGTCCGCATGACCCTCCCCAGCTATGAGGCCGAGCACCAGCTCTGGCAGGTGATGGCCCGGGAGACCGCGCCCTTGAGCCTCCGGCTGGAGGAGCCCTGTCTCTGCTCCGTCACCTATTACGACGGGGAGTACCGGGAGCGGGAGGTGGATGCGGAGGCGCAGAAGACGGTCCGGGGAGACTACCCCGACACGGAGCACGTCCGCTTCCGCACCCTGCCCGCCGTGACGTTTGCCTCGGCCACCTTCCGGGGGCCCTACGACAAGATCCGCGCGGCCAACGCCGCCGTGGCCGCCTGGGTGCGGGACAACGGCTATGCCTTTGACGGCCCGGCCTTCAATATTTACCACGTCAATCCCAGCGAGACCGACGACCCGGAGGAGTACGTCACCGAAGTGTGCTACCCGGTGAAAAAGCGGGCATAACATTTCATGCGCACAGGACCTGCCATGAAACGATGCAAAGGCTCAGGCGCATGAAGTAATTGCGCATGTGGGCGGTCCCGGCCCACGCGCTGTCATCTCATGGCCATGCCGCGGTAAGAGGCCCAGGCTTATGCCTGGGCCTCCCGCTGTCAGCCCTCGTAGACCTCCTTCGCCATACGCAGGGCGGCCCAGGCCTTGGGCCATCCCGCGTAAAAGGCGGCGTGGGTGAGTATTTCCGCCATCTCTCCGGCGGTGACGCCGTGGCGTTTGGCGTTGGCAATGTGAAATTTCAGGGAGCTGTCCAGAATGCCGCCGGCCATCAGGGCCGTGACGGTAACGATGCTGCGGTCGCGGGCGGAGAGAGCCTCCTCCCGTGCCCACACCTCGCCGAAGAGCACGTCGTCATTGAGTTGGGCGAATTTGGGGGCAAAGCTCCCAAGCTCGTCCCGGCCCGCCGTTATCTTTTGTTCCATAAAAGACCTCCTACTGATTATCTGTCCCGCCGGTCAGTGCCTCCAGAGCCCGATAGGCCGCCGCGTCCACCGGCTCACACCACTCGTTTTGGGAACCCTCCCCGGGCACCTTGACGGCCAGGTGCTGAAAGGCGCTGTCCACTGCCGCCCCGTGCCAGTGCTTGACATTGGGCGGGATATTCACCACGTCGCCGGGACGGAGCGCCCGGGGAGCTTCGCCCCACTCCTGATACCACCCCCGTCCAGCGGTAACAAGCAGAATTTGCCCGCCGCCGCGGGCGGCGCGGTGGATGTGCCAGTGGTTGCGGCAGCCCGGCGCGAACGTGACGCAGCCTACGGGTACCTGCTCGGTGGAGAGCATATTCAGATAACTGGTGCCGTCAAAGTAAGGGGCAAAGGCGGTGTTCTCCGCCCCTGCGTGGAAGGGGCTGGTGCGGTTGAGCTCTTCCAGTGTCATGGTGCAATCTCCTCTCCGGCCAGGCGGATATTCCACCTGCGGTTGTTTGCTCCTATTTTAAGCCGGGCTGGCTTGACAGGGAAGCGCCGATTTTGTACCATGGTATCAACCAAAAGTTTGAACGGAAGGGAGGAGCGGCCATGTTCAACCCCCAATTGGCCACCTTTGTCTGCGTGGCCGACTGCGGTAGCTTCAGCCAGGCGGCGGAAAAGCTCTACCTCTCGTCCACGGCGGTGATGAAGCAGCTCAACGCCCTGGAGCGGCACCTGGAGCTGAAGCTGCTGGAGCGCACAAGGCGGGGGACCGTCCTGACCCCGGCGGGAGAGGTCATTTACCGCTACGCCAGACAGATGTTCGCCGACTCGGAACGGGCGCTGCGGGAGGCGCGGGCGGCCGCCCAGGCGGCCCGGTCTGCCTTTTGTGTGGGAACCTCCATCCTCAATCCCTGCCGGCCCTTTATGGACCTGTGGTACCGCTTCTGCGGGCACTTCCCCGGCTACCAGCTCCACCTCGTCCCCTATGAGGACGACCACCAGGGGATTTTGGGAGAGATCGGCGCCCTGGGAGAGAAATTTGACTTCCTTATCGGTGCCTGCGACTCCCGTCAGTGGCTGGACCGCTGCAATTTTCTCCCTCTGGGGGAGTATCGCCACTGCATCGCCGTCCCCCGGGGACACCCCCTGGCGGGACGGAAGGGGCTCACCCTGGCAGAGCTGCATGGGGAGACACTGATGATGGTGAAGCAGGGGGACTCCCCTTCAGTAGACCGGGTACGGGCCGCAGTGGAGGCCCATCCGCAGATCCATATTGAGGACACCCCGCAGTTTTATGACATGGAGGTGTTCAACCGCAGCGTCCAGACCGGCCACCTGCTGATGAGCCTGGACTGCTGGACGGAGGTGCACCCGTCCCTGGTGACCCTTCCGGTGGATTGGAACTTCACCATCCCGTACGGCCTGCTCTATCAGCTCCGGCCCGGCGCAGATGTGGCCCGGTTTGTGGCCCTGGTCCGGGGGGACGGCCCCGCATAAGAAGACAGCGCGCCCGCCGGATTTCCGGTGGACGCGCTGTTTGGCCAGAAGGGGGATACGGGCTCCGCCTCATAGTCCGGTGCGGTAAAGGGGGATGACGTTGATGACGGGCTCCTCATAGGGGTGGGCCCGCTTAACGGCCGCCACGGTCTCCTCCACGCGGTCTGTCCGGCAGGTGACCTCCACCTTGAGCTCCGGCGCATGGCATACCTCACCCATCCTGCCCAGATAAGGGGCGGTGCCCGCCAGGGGGCGCCAGGCGCCGATGACAGGGCTGTAGGAGAGACAGCAGTCGTACCGGCCGATATGGCCCGCGTCCACCGACCACAGGGCCTGCTGAACGGCCTCCAGGTGGCTCTCAGGGAGAAAGATTTCCAGCTTGCAGAACTCAGATTCCATGGCCCCTCACTCCTCCCGGTATTCCGGACACTGGTAGCGGGGCTTGCCCCGGCTGGCCCTGCCGTACTCAATGGCTCCGGCAGGACATCCGCAGATGCAGGCCATACAGTGGGTGCACCGGTCCCCCCACACAGGGCGGCCGTCCCGGAGGCGGATATTGTTTTCCACACAGACTGCGGCGCATTTGCCGCAGCCCACGCAGGCGCTGGTGGAGCGGAAGGGGCCGGACTTGATGACAAAGCGGTAAAAGAAGGCGTTCACCGGTCCGGATTTGAGCTTGTCGATCGCTCCGCGCCGGACGGGCGGGAGGGACTCGCCCCGGCGGATGCGCTCCGCCCCCTCCTCCAGCCCCGGCACCGCGGCTGCCACGATAGCGCGGGCCTCCTCCGGCCCGGGAGCGCGGAACAGGGCGATGTAGTTCTCCGGCATGACAACCGGCAGAACGCCGCGGTAGGTGAGGCCCATGTCCCGGCAAAGGGCCTCCAGCCGGGGGATGGGATCGCCGATTTCCGCCCCGCAGGTCATGACAAAGTAGGCGTCCCGGCTGCCCGAAAACCGGCCGCCGCGGAGCAGAGCCTCGAAAATGCGGGGGAGCTGCCAGCCGTAAGTGGGAGACACAAAGACCCACGGGGACCGGGAGGTGAGGGCGGGAAAGTGGTCGTCCCGCAGGAAGGGAAAGGCGTCCACCGCCTCATCCCCCAGCCGGTGGGCCAGCCGTTTGGCGCAGTAGCGGCTGTTTCCGGTGCCGCTGAAATAGAAAATCATCAGGAGCGCTCCTTTTATAAACGGTTATTTCATTTGCTCCAACACATCCGACTCCCAGCGGTGGAGGGCCGCAAGCTGCTCCGGTGTGTGGAACCAGTGCTCACCGCCCTCCAGGACGGTGAGTGCTCCGCCGAACCGGCGGGCGAAGTCCTCTACCGCCGTCCGGCGGAGCATGGCGTCCCCGGAGGCGTACAGCAGGGCGGTGGGAGTGGGCCAGCGGGACACCGGATGGGCGCGGACATACTGGAGGTAGGGCCAGGAGAGGGTCTCCCCGAAGGGAGTGTCCAGCTCGCCGGCCGCCTCCAGTTGGGCCTCGCTGACGCCGGCCCACCCCATCATGTCTCGGATGAGCCCCTCCATGTCCACCACCGGGGAGACGAAAAGCGCCTGCTCCAGACGCTCCCCGGCGAAGGCCAGCAGGGAGAACCAGGCCCCCAGACTGGTGCACCGCAGGGCGGTATGCTGCCACCGCCCTTTGGCATAGCCCAACAGCGCCCGCAGCTCGGGCGCTGCGTGCCAGGGGTCCAGGGGCACCCCGTCCCCGCGGCGTGCCCCGTGCTCCGGCAAGTCGGCCGCCAGTACCTGCCAGCCCCGGGGACAGGCGAGGGCGGCAAAGTCCGCCGCCTCCTCCTTGCACCCGCCCTTGCCGTGGACATACAGCCAGACCCGGTCGGCGGGCGGACCATAGAGGGAGGCATTCAGCCCGGCCGCCTCCAGCTCAGTTAGTTCCATCGCTTCCTCCTCGTGTGCCCAGCAGCTTTACCGGGCAGGATACTCTATTATAACACAAACCTGGAGAAAATGCTTGACTTTGACGCTGCGTCAACTGCTATGCTGTAGAAGAAGGGGGGAATGCAGGATGGAATATTCCATTCAAGCCCTGTCGCGCCTGTCCGGGGTGACCACCCGCACCCTGCGCTGGTACGACGAAATCGGTCTTTTGAAGCCCAGCCGGGTGGCGGAGAGCGGGTACCGCTATTACGGCCCGGCGGAGGTGGACCGGCTTCAGGACATCCTCTATTACCGGGCCCTCGGGGTGGAGCTGGCCCGGATCAAGAGGTGCCTGGACGACCCCTCCTTCGACCGGCTGGCCGCCCTGCGCAGCCACCTGACCGCCCTGGAGGCGGAGCGGGCGCGGCTGGAGGGCCTGATCCGGTCGGTACGACAGACCATCGGAGCCGAAGAAAGGAAGGAAATCATGGACGATAAGCAGAAATTTGAGGCATTCAAACAGCGGGTTGTGGACTGGCACCAGGAGACCTATGGGGCAGAGGCCAGAGGCCGATATGGTGACGCCGGGGTGGACGAGGCCCAGACTGCGGTTTTGAACCTGACCCCAGAGCAGTACCAGGAGTGGACGCGGCTGGGCGGGGAGCTCCAGACCGCGCTGGAACGAGCGGTGGCCTCCGGCGCTTCTCCGGAGGGGGAGGACGGCCGGGCGGCTGCGGCGCTCCACCGCCGCTGGCTCACCCTCACCGGCAACCAGTACGACCCCGCCAAGCACCGGGGCCTGGCCGAGCTGTATGTGTCTGACCCCCGCTTTACCGCCTACTATGACAGGGCTGTGCCCGGCTGCGCCCGGTTCTTACGGGACGCAGTAGCCTGCTGGGCGGAGAGGCTGTGAAAGGGCGGAGCGCCGCGCAGCTGCGCGGCGCTCCGCCTTATTCCAGCTCGTCCAGGCGGTCCTGGAGCTCGTCGGCCATATCCTCCAGTGCCTCGTGGCGTTCTCCCCAGACCTCGTAGGCATCGCTGTCCATATCCTCCGGCTCGAGCTCGTCCAGATGCTCCAGCATAAGCTGGATCCGTTCCAGGCAGGAGAGAAGTTGAGCGCGGTCCATGCCGTCCAACTCTGGCTGTCCGGGAAAGGCTGGAAAATCAAGCGTGTCCCCCATCCGGGTGCCTCCTTTCGGCTCTATGAAGTATGACGATTATACCACAGCCGTTCTCTCATGAAAACATTGCAGGCGGGATTTCTTTCCGACAAGCAATGGAATACCGAACGGCGGAGTAGACACCAAAATAAAAAAGATGCGTCTCCCAAAGCCGTGTGACGCAACACGTTCCATAATCGTTTCCCTCTCTTTTTGAAGAGTGCGTTCACTCAAAAATGCTCTCATGATCTTCTTGATAACGTTCCCTTGAATTTCGGTCAAAAATACAGTATAAACTTTTCGCAAGTCTATCATAAAGTTCTCTCGTATAAAGCAAAAGTATTATTGCAAGTAGCTTCTTATTCAGCGTGACTATGATTTTTATTATACTACATTACGACGGATTTTGCCGCCCCAATAAGACTATGGGGGTTGTTCCCAAAACATACAAGTAACTTTATCGAAGGGACGATTCTCATGAGCAGCAGGCAAAAAAGCATCAAGCCGATGTCAGTAGGAGTTCGAATCCCACCCATTACACGTTTTGACCTTTGAATTTGCTCTGTTTGTATTTGACTGGTGGCATAAGGCGTTTTATATAGGAAAGGCCGAGACTTTTCTAGCAAAAAGGATTTTAGACATTGAATGGCCCTACCTGACCAGAACAAGGATAACCATTTGTTCTGGTCAGGTAGGGCCATTCAATTGGACCCGCCTAACGAGGCAACGACTCTGACAGGCTTTGAAAGATAGCCCGGTTGTGAAGAACCGCCGATGAATCCGGTTTACAGGCGGCGGCCAGTTCATTGAAGGTTTCCGCTCTTTTCTGGTCGCCCAGATGGCTGTAACAGACGCACAGCTGGATACAGGGGAGATAACCATAGCAGTCCGGAGAGACAAAGCCGCCCCTGCGATCATCCCGGGCGCAGGTCAGAGCCAGAGCGTACCAGTAGGCAGCCTGCTGGTACCGCTCCTGCCGGAGGAAGCAGTTTCCGATCTCACAGCAGACCTCTGCCCTGGGGCGGTCGTAGGTGAAGCTGCGAAATAACGCAGCCAGCGCCGCTTGCTCATGGCCCAACTCCTTGTGACAGTAAGCGCAGTGGCAGCATGCGTCAATGTTGTTCTCCACCCAGCCCTGGCCTTCTTCCAGAAATCGCTCAAAGACATCCAACGCCTCCTCCCAGCGATGGTGGTAGTAGAGCTCACGGCCGTAGTAGAACTGCTGACGGGGTTCCAACTGTTTCCCAGCAGCCAGTTGGGCCTGGTAGATACGCAGGTTCCGGTCTGGGTCGGAGGGGCGGGTCTTGCGGTGGGTGACGGCGAAATCCGAGTACAGGACATTCCCAACCGGCGTGACAACCTCGTGGACGGCTCCTACCCAGCACATCCCAGCCCGGTTTTTGATTAGCCTTTCCCGGTAGTAGGAGAAGGTCACGCGGCCGCGTTCGTCAAAGCCGGTGTGGTAGGGGGCCATGACCACCGAGACAGTTGGGTCCAGAGTCTCTTTTAGGTTGAGAAAAGCCTTCTGATCCTCCTCCCAAAATACGTCGTCGGCATCCAGCCACATGCAGTAGTCCATAGACGCATGGGAAAAGGCTTCGTTCCGGGCGGCGGAAAAGTCATCCTGCCAGGGAAAGTCAAAGATTTGATTGGTAAAGTGGGTGGCAATCTCCCGGGTCCGATCGGTGGAGCCGGTGTCCACAATGATAATCTCGTCCACGAGGCCAGCCACACTCTTCAGACAGCGCTCCAGCACATCTTCCTCATTCTTTACAATCATACACAGACTGACGCTTATCATAGTGGCGCTTCCTTTTGATTCATCATGATATTGTTTCCGCCGGTTTTTACCGGCGGCACTCAGCTCAGACGGATGATGGTCAGAGAGGCCCCCGCGCCGCCGCTTACCAGAATGGCGGTTCCGGCAATTGTGGTAAAGAGCTGCAACGTAATGGTGGAGTTTGCGGGCAGGGTGACCTTAATCTGGTTTTCAAAGTTAGAGGTTGAGACCACCGGGTTGATGGTAGAGGGGATGCTGTTCACCCCGTTGATCACCAGCCGGGTTCCCATCAGCAGGGCCACAGTGGTATTCACATGGTAAGATATCTGATAGGTGCCCGCCGTGGCCACGGTAAACACCGTGTTCCCGGTGTTGGCCGTGATGTCGGGGGACAGAACTTGGGCGTTGGGCAGGGGGATTGGGCTGCCCCCCAGCGCCACCAGAACGCTGCTGCCCTGGGTGTTGGCGGCAAAGCCGGCGGTGGCGGTAAGGTTGGGACCTGTGGCTCCAGTGGGACCGGACGCCCCCGTGGGACCGGTTGCCCCTGCCGCGCCCGCCGCGCCGGTGATGCCAGCTACTCCGACGGCACCGTTTGCGCCGGCGGAACCTGTCGCTCCGGTGGCTCCGGTAGCTCCGACTGCTCCGGTGGGGCCCGTAGCCCCGGTGGCTCCGGTGGCTCCAGTGGGACCTACAGCCCCGGCAGGGCCAACTGCCCCGGTTGCTCCGGTGGGACCAATGGGACCCTGAGCACCAGTGGGACCTGTCGTACCGGTGGGACCTGCGGCGCCCGTCGGGCCGGTCGGGCCGTCCGCACCTGTGGGGCCCGTGGGGCCAGTGACCCCGACAGGCCCTTCTGCGGGGCCCGTCGCGCCCGTCGCGCCGGTAGCCCCGGTGGGACCGGGCAGGATGGGGGCGCTCATGGCCGAGGCCAATTTGCCGGTTAGCAGCATCTGCTGCTCCATCACGCTGGACAGCGTCTCCTGCACGCTTTGATTGACCTGCATTACCTCATCCAAAGCCGCAGCCGCTTCAAGGCCTGGCAGAGTACCCAGAACGTATTGCAGCTTTTCACCCTCGGCGTTGAGGATGTGGCTCAGGCTGAGCTCCTCAGCAGCAATGGAGGAAATGATCTCATTGATGCTGCCCTCTCTGCTCAGAGGAGGCTCGATTGGGGGAAAGGTTGGCAGTGACATGAGACATCCCTCCTCAGCTTAGACGGGTAATGGAAAGGGCCGCGCCGGCGGAGCCCGGCAGCAGGGTGGCCACGGAGGCGATGCCAAACATTTGCAGGGAAACGGTGTCCCCGGCGTTTAGGTTCAGCAGGATCTCGTTGGAGAAGTGGCTCAGAGACACCGCAGGGGCCACGGTGGAGGCCGTATTGGCCGCGCCATTGATAAGAAGGCGGGTACCGCTGGCCAAGGACGCGGTGGTGTTTACATTGTAAGAAATCTGGTAGCGCCCGGCGTTGGTTACCGTAAACACCGTGTTGGCCCCGTTGACCGTGATGTCCGGGGAGAGCAACTGGCCGTCCGGAAGGGGAACCAGGGTGCCCCCTACAAGGACGGTCAGCGCCGTGCCGCTGGTATTGGCTGCAAAGGCGGAGGTGGCGGTGATGTTGGGACCGGTGGGGCCGGTTGCACCAGTCGCGCCCGTCGCGCCGGTAATACCTGTTGCGCCGGTGGCCCCAGTGGCCCCGGTAGCCCCCGCAACACCTGTAGGGCCGGTGGCTCCCGTAACGCCGGCAGGTCCGGTCGCGCCGGTGGCCCCGGTGGCTCCCGTGGCCCCGGTGGCTCCAGTAGCCCCGGCAGCTCCAGCCGCGCCGGTGGCCCCTGTCGCGCCAGTAGGCCCAGTGGGCCCAACCGCACCAGTCGCCCCAACCGCACCGGCAGCGCCAACAGCTCCGGTGGGGCCGGTTGCACCGGTTGCGCCGGTGGCCCCGGTCGCGCCGGTGGCCCCGGTCGCGCCAGTAGGCCCTCCGGCAGGCCCGGTAGCTCCGGTTGGCCCGGTGGCGCCGGTTGGACCCTGCATGGGGGAGGCTGTCAAAGCGCCCTGCATCTTTGCTTTCAGAAAGAGCTGGTTCTGCGCCGCGGTTTCCAGCATACTGCGGACGCTCTCATTGGCGGCCAGCACGTCGCTGACTGTGGCGGGAGGGCCGCTGAGACCGGGCAGGGTTCCCAGAATATATTGCAGTTTCTCTCCTTCAGCGTTGAGAATATGGCTCAGGCCGAGTTCTTCCATCGCAATAGAAGAGAGAATTTGATTAACTGCGTCTTCCCGTTCAATGGGGGGATTCACTACGGGAAAGCTAGGCAGAGACATTATCGGGAATCTCCTTTCAAATTGAGAGGTACATACTAATATGCACCGGTGCGCTGGCGGGAGCGAGGCACTCCAAAACGTCGCGCTGGGACATTCTATGTATCTTCCAGCCAACAGGTTCCCGGTGGAACAAAACTGCCCCGGATGTCATAGGGTAAGACGGCGGCATGGATACCCTGCTGCACATCTTGGACCCGGCCCCGCCGGGACGAACTATGGAGTTTTAATATGTCTATGCCCTCCTTTCCACCCAACGGGGCGGATATGACCCAAGAGGAAGCTCTGACCATGATTATCGCGTCCATTGCCATGGAAGAGCTTGCCCTGAGTCATATTCTCAACGCTGAGGGTGAGAAACTACAATATATCCTGGGGACTCTGCCCGGCACAAGCCCCTGTGCCTGTCCCCATGACGTGCTGGCCGTCAACAAAAGCGTCACCGCCCTTGTTGAGGCAGTGACGCAAAACCAGATGCTGTTGAAAAACAAGCTGGCTCAGGTGCTAGAGTTTTGCCCGCTTCCATCGCCCCCGCCGCCAGCTTGTAAGCCGGAGCCGGGACCTACGCCCTGTCCTTCTCCTTGCCGGCCAGATCCCTGTGTGTCCCAGTGTCCGGTGTCCTGCTCCCCACCCCATCTAGTGTCTCATCAGGTACTGTCCTGTGAAAAAAGCGCTGTTCAATTAATAGGACTGCGGGAGAGAATGCTGTGGAATCCGGACTGTCGCCTGTGCTGGAGACAGCGAAGCCGTTCAGGAAAAGATATCTGTTTGGACGAACGTACCCCTGCTCAGATTCAGCTTGATCCAGGGAAAACCTACGCAGTCCAATACGCACTGAATGTCTGCGCCACATCACCGGAAGAGGGGACAATTCTCCTCAGACAGTCGCCCTGTGGTGCGTTTACAGATGCGCTGCCTCTGCATTTTTCCATAGGACACCCGGCACACGGTCAGCAGACATTGCACTATGTCTCTGTAATGCACCCCTGTATAAACAATGGATACAGCGTGAAGTTGTCCCTGATGCTTGACGCCAAAGCGCCTCTGTATGTGGAGCAGGCAGTGATGGATGTGGTAGAGCTTTGATGACATGATTGAGCATTTTAATAGCATGTAACGGCTCTGCCGGGCACAAGAGAATCCAGTACAAAGGAGATAAAACGAATTTTGCTGCCGGACAAAGAATGGCTGGAAAGCCAGATAAAAGCAGGTGTTATATTATGAGCGGAACCTCATTACAACCTCCGGCTTCACCTTGGATCGAGAACGACAGAATATACCTTACGGTAAAAATGACCATACAGCGTCCATCCTTATTGACCGCAATCGCTGTCAGAATGACCGCATTAGTTTGCTGATAGTAGCCGGAGAACCCACGTGGTCTCAGTTATATCCTACACACGCCGGATGGATACGCCGGCTAGATACATCTCGATCAGGGTTTCTTCACACTGCTCTCCCGGCAGCGACAGCTCACAATGGCAACCGTTTTAAAGGAAATCCCCTTGAGCTTGGGCACCTTGAGGGCGACTTCACCGGAAGTGGTAATGAGGCTACGGCTACAGTGGCCGCTGCGGTAGCCTTAGCGCTGTTCATTGCGCTCGTACCGAGAGCTTCTCCGCCTTCGACTTCCAATAACTCGTTGAGGGGAAACCTCCACGCTACCTCGCACCAATTCCTTGTAGGACTCTTAATTACTCCCTCATTTAGTTGTAAAATTTTTGGAACATGGTTTACAGACTTCTTTTGGGATGCTGTGTCGCAATTTCATTCTACGAGAGGCCTGCAACCCTTGTCTCATCTGATCCCTTTTTCAATGTGTGCATTTGGCTCATCTTTTCTGCGAAACTTATTTTACCTTATCCACCGCCAAGGAATGGTGAACAGATGAAGCAAAAGCACTATAAAGGACAGAACTACAGGGAATGAAAAAGCCGCCTGTTACCTCCGGGTATCGTGAAATCAACAGGCCGCTTGATTTTGTGTGCCTTGGTCAAATGAGGAGAGGGTTGAAACGCTCTGTCCCTCCAAAACTGGATTTCGTATCTTCCCAAACCATACTTTTTGTGTTGACTTCTTCTGAAACTATCCGAAATAGCAGAAACACCGCACTTCTCAGTGTTTTTGCTTATATATCTTGGAAGAGACGGTTAAAACCAATATTTATGAGTACCTGTTTCTTCCTCAGTCGAGACAGCATTACCCCTCAGAAGTGGATTTCAAGCGCGGCTTGGCCTCCTGCATCGAGGTTTATAATACACAGTGAATCTTATCGCACATTGCAAAACTGTACGCCATGTCGGGTGGAAGATGTATTCATGAGCAACACATCTCGATGACACTTTAAGAGTTCGAATCTCGTCGTATACACGTTTTACACTTTAATTTTACGCTGTTTGTATTTGATTGGTGACACAAAATGTTTCGCATAAAAAGGTCAAACCTCTTGCAGTCTAAGGAGTTCTGGAATGAAATGACCCTACCTCCTCTGAACAATGTCAGTCATTTGTTCAGAGGAGGTAGGGTCATTCAGTATGGTGCGGATGACGGGACTCGAACCCGTACGGCCATGGGCCACTAGCACCTCAAGCTAGCCAGTCTACCAGTTCCAGCACATCCGCATATTGTCGTCTCGAAAGACTGCTAGATTATTATAACGAGCCGTTACGGATTTGTCAACTGGAATTTTCCACTCCGCACCAGAAAAAGCAAAAAGATCGAAAAAAGGAGTTGACAAGTGGGGGGACAGATGGTAATATAATCTTCGCGCTGCAAAGAGCGCTAAAGATGCGCGAGTGGTGGAATTGGCAGACTCGCTAGATTCAGGTTCTAGTGTGCATTACGCACGTGCGGGTTCAAGTCCCGCCTCGCGCACCATGTCGGAGCAAGCTATGGATCGCTTGCTCCGACTTATTTTATATGTCAGAGCGCGCTCACGCCGCTGCTCCTCCTTTCCAAACAGAACCAGCTTACGCTGGGCTTCGGTTTGGGGCCGCCCTGTGTGCGGCTTTTTTCTTGTCGGTTTTAACCGTCTGTTCCAAATTTGAAAGCCACGTCTTAGCCAATTGAGGCTGAGACGTGGTTTTTAAATTTGGAATACCTCTATGATATGCTGGCAATCAGTCATGCTATAGTGGTGTTTTACTACAAAATATTATCTGGATTTTGCAGGCGAAAGGAAAAGATATAATTTTGGAATCAGAGGATATGGCTGTAGCTTGTAATAAAGAGCGAAAATTGATTACAATTAGCATATAAGCAATTTTGGAAGGATTTTCTGTCAACATGAAGGGGGCATGAAAATTATATCTGAACAGCTTCAGCGATATAGTAACACCCACACCGCATGGTCTGGTGATGACCGGGACGCTGTTACAATGCTCCAGGCATTTTTGGGCTCGGGCGGAAAATCAGTGAGAGGTTCTCGACTGAAGACACATGGCCTAATACGGATGGGACGTTTGAATTAGTCCCGTCTCCAGAGGTGTCTAGGCGGCCAAAGCGGAGCTTTGTGGTCCAGAGTAAGGGAACCTCGACCCCGCAGATATCGCTGGACGGCGCTGTCCACTATCGGCTACGGGATCTTGCCTTCCCTGCATATGTGGCTTTGGAGGTTACGCTGGACCCCGGTATCTTGTTCCTGGTGTTAAATACGGGGAAGCGAGGGCAGGAGCGCGTATTCTGGAAGTACATTTCCCCCAGGTTTCTCGCGTCGCTCGATTTTAGCAAGGACTCCGCGGTGATCCGCTTTACCGGCGGGGACGAGATCAAAAACACGGAAGAGTCTGGGGATGACTTCGTCTGTAGCTGGACGGGATCTCCGACGACCACTCCTTGGGCTTTCGGTCGTCCCCTTTCAGTTGGCCTATACAGTCTCCATTCACAAGGCGCAGGGCCTCGAGTACAATTCCGCCAAGGAGGTCATCCCCAGCAGCAATTCCGAGCAGATCTCCCACGGCATTTTCTATACAGCCATCACCCGTGCAAAGGAAAAATTAAAAATCTTTTAGAGTGCGGATACAATCAATCAGATTATCGACGGGTTCGGCAAGGCGGCCGGCGGCCGGTTGGGTCTGAATATCATCAAAACACAATTTCTGAATGCCGAGGCAGCAGGACCGCCACCCGTCTCTTGACTTTTGGCCTGCATGGAGTATAATAAGGGTGCACAGCCAAGTTTATATGGAGCATCATGACTCTGCGCGAGTGCTGCCCTTCGGGCAGGCGCAGGGATGAGGGAAGCCGGTGGGAGTCCGGAGCTATACCCGTAGCCGTATGTGCTTGAGGTTGCCGTTCGAGGCGTGAGCCGGTCATTGGGGCAGGGCCCTGAGAAGGCGGAACGGCAGACGCAGGAGCGAGATCGCTCTGGAAAGGCACGAGCCGGAAGACCTATGGTGTTTGAGCGTGGGGCGCACGTCGGTGTGCGCCGGGAAAGCGCGCGGAAAAGCGGCCGCGGCGGATCATGGGATCTGCCGCGGCCGCAGTTTTATGCAGGAGACAGTGACGACGAGCAGAAAGGAAGGAGACCGCTATGCTGAATCTCACCTGGATCAAGAACCCCGACCACGTATCCTACTGTAAGGAGAACGAGGTGCTGCCCCGGTTGGCGCGGGAGCTCGGCATCGCCGACCTGGCACAGCAGGTAGAGGAATTCCGGACCCACCCCACGGCGGAGGGGGTAAATCTGAAAGGGAAGAAACGTACCACTTTGAAGCTGTTCATCCCCAACCTGACCTTCCCGGAGCCGGTGGAGATGGGGGAGAACGTGTGGATCTATATGGGGGAGCTGTGCCCCGCCTACTGTCTGTTTACCCCTTGGGAGACAAAAGAGAATTGACGCAACGGGAAGGAGATACGGTTATGGGCGAACAAAAAAAATACTGGGAGGGCAAGCACTTCGCTTTCTATACCAACAAGGAGTGCGAATATTACCCCTGCCACCCGGTGCCGGAGGGGACGGAGTTCAACTGCCTGTTCTGCTACTGCCCGCTTTATATGCTGGGGCGGAAGTGCGGGGGAAACTTCACCTATTTGGAAAGCGGCGTCAAGGACTGCAGCAAGTGCCTGGTACCCCACCGCCGGGAGAACTATGGATTTATTGCCGACAGTTTCCAGAAGATTGCTGGCGAGATGGCGGAACGGGAGAAGAAGGAAGGACAGTAAACGAAGGTTCCAGCCTATACATTCCGAGATGCACATGGAAAAAGCGCCCAACTGCTATGCGCAGGCGGGCGCTTTTTTAGGCATAGGTAGCCGTTCATTTAACAGGTAGCGGGGAGGCATCCTGTTTCAGAAGGGTGTTGCCCGCCATACTGCTGATGACCGGTGCGCCGATCCGGCGGCTCATGTCCAAAGAGGCCACGGTGCAGCGATCCAGATCAATGCCGCAGCCGATATCCATTTTGTGGAGTAGATTGACGAAATCTTCGGTGGGAATGTTCCCCTTGGCATTGGGAATCACGGGGCAGCCGCCCATGCCCGCCAGGGATACGTCAAACCGGGTAAAGCCCAACTCCATGGCTTTCACACAGTTGGCAAGACCAAATCCCTCAGTGTTGTGGATGTGCAGTGAGATCTGCTCTGGCCGGAAGCGCTCCAGAATTCCCCGCAGGATGCGCTCGGTGTGGATTGGATCGGCCTTTCCGGCAGAGTCTCCCAGTCCCAGGGAGGAGGCCCCCAGCTCCATGGCCCGCTGGGCGTAAGCCAGGGTTTTCTCCAGGGGAGTGGCGTCACCGAAGGGGCAGCCGAAGACCGCGCCCAGGGCCGCCTGTACCTGGAGGTCCGGGAGGTTGGCGATGGCCTCCAGGGTGGCGAAGGCCCTGTCCGGCGTGGAGCCGAAGCCCTGGCCGAAGGCGTCGCTGACGGAGAGAAAGAAGTCCACGTGGCGGATACCCAGCGCCCTGGCCCGTTGGGCGGCCTCTACGCTCTCCACCAGGGCAGTCACCTTGACTCCCCTCTCTGCGGCATAGGGGAGCACCGCCTGACAGAGCGGCTCCAGATCCTGGTACTGCCGGCCCCGGACGGGGTCGGAGCTGAAGACGCCGATCTCCAGCTCACGGGCGCCGTAGTCGATCATACTACAGATAAGCTCCCGCTTAACCTCGGTTGGAAGGACGGTCTTGAATTTCTGCCAGCCGTCCCTGGGGGCAACCTCCCTCAGGGACACCAAAGAGGGATAATTCATGGCGAAACACTCCTTTCAAAAGAAGAGGCACACCGCGGACACCAGAATAACCACCGCCGCATAGAGCAGCATAGCCGCGATACCGTAGGTCCAGATGAATTTGTTGTCCATGTTTTTCTGACTGAGCAGGATGGCTGCCTGACCGCTGGACGCGTAGGTGAGGTAGGCCACCATGGAGCTCAGCGAGATGGCCACGGCCAGGATGGTGATGTCATACCCTGCATCCACCAGGGGACCGCTCAGGGCGGATACCAGGGAGGAGACCACCAGCAGGGTGGCTGTGTTAGAGAAGAAGTTGGTGAGCAGCAAGGTAATAAGTACCGTCATGGCCACAAAGAGCAGGGGGCTGTGATTGGAGAAGAGGCCACCCAGGGCCTGCGTCAGCCAGGCTTTGATGCCGTACTCGTCGGCCACCAGCAGGCCGCCGATAGCTGCCATGGAGGCCACGGCCATGACAATGGGCCAGCTCACGCCCTTGGTGAAGGCCTCCACAGGGCAGAAGATCTGTTCCCCGTCCACCCGGATAAGGGCCAGCACCGCCAGGGCCACTGAGGTAAAAAGAACGGTGTCCATTTCCTTTAGGGCGCTCAGCACCGGCATCTCAGGCCAGTAGGGGCTGGTGAAGGAGTGGAGGGCGATGATCAGAAAGGCGGCCAGGGGGATCCACTGCCTCCGGGTCAGGCGCAGGGGCTTGTCCGCCAGGGCCTGGGCCAGATCTACCCGGCCCAGGGCTCGGATGTCGCACCGGAAGAGGAAGCGCAGGGCCAGAGCGAAGACGGCGCAGAAGGCAATGAGAATGGCAAAGGCCTCCGCCACGAAGCGGAAGGTGACTACCTGCACCCCAGCAGCGGCCAGAAAGAACTGCCCTGCCGCCAGATTAAGGGCCGCCATGCTGCCGATGGTCATAGGGCCGATACACATGGTGATAAAGGCGCCCAGGCATAGCAGGCGGGCCAGCTTGCTTTTGGGCTCGATACCGGCCTCGGCGTAGATTCCATCCAGCAGGGTGAAACCCACGATGAGGGCGCCGAACACCCCCATGAAGGCGGCGGCCAGGCCAAAGGCGAAGAGGAGCATCATCACCATGACCATCGGGTATTTTTGAGTGAATCTGCGGGTCAGGAGGAACCGGGCGATGACCTCGCCGGTGTTGTCCCGGATGATGACGTAGCACAGGGCATAGAGCACCACGATCTGCCACACATAGGAGGCGCCCATAAAGGAGCTGATTACCTGGGCAGGGGTCTGAATGCCGTTGATTACCAGGCCGCCCATGGCGAACAGGGCGCACAGGATCAGGTCGTTGGTGGTCAGGATGCCGATAATGGCACCCACAAACACGCAGGCGATGGACACGCCGGCGGGGGTGATCCCCTCAGCCCAGGACGGGATCAGATGAGGGAGCAGTAGCATGCTCGCCAGCATGGCCAGCGTCCCCAGGTAGTAGACCCACGAGCTGTGCTTGGGGGATGCGTTTGTCTGTTTCATCGTTCTTCCTCCTTCTGTCTTTGGTGCGGTTTCACCGCACACCTCTCTCCATGGCAACTATAACACGGGTCGGCTTATTTGTTAAATTCATGTTTTTCCTTTTTATTTATAAGGAAATGTTATATAATGGCCATACCACGAGGAGGTGGCTGTATGACTATCGCGCAGATGTCCCATTTCTATGCGCTCTGCCAGTCCGGAAGCTACACTCAGGCGGCGAAGCAGCTATACATCACCCAGCCAGCCCTGAGCAAAAGCATCGCAGCGCTGGAGAGCGAACTGAACCTCAGGCTGGTGGAGCGCAGCACACGGACAGTGGCACTGACAGCGGCGGGGGAGGAGTTCGCACGGGCGTGTGAGGAGATGCTGGAGGTATATCGTAAGGGGGTGAACAATGCCCGGACGGCGGCGGGCGACATCTCGGGCCTGGTCCGCTTCGGCCTGCCCCGGGACCGGGTCTGCGATACCTTTGCCGGCCTGCGGCGGCATATCGAGGAGGAATACCCCAACCTCCGGCTGGAGCCGCGCTTTTACAGCGAAAACGGACTTCTCCGCGCCCTGGACGACCACATGGCAGACTTCGTCCTGGCTTTCGGCCGGCCCCGGGCGGACAACGTGGGGCGGCAGAGCCTGTCCGTCAGCCAGATCTGCGCCGTGCTGCCCGGCGGCCATCCCCTGGCTGGGGCGGGAGAGCTGAGCTTCTTTCAACTGCGGCATGAGGCGTTTTTGGTCCCAGACTACAAAATCTCCGGTGTGGAGTTTGACACGGTGGTAACTTATGCCGGCCGGAATGGCTTCTCACCCCACGTGGTCCAGGAGGCGGACTCCATTCCCCAAATCTTCACCATGGTGGCCTGCGGATGCGGGATTGCTGTTTTGTCTGAGCTCTATCGCTTCAGTGCCGGAGAGCACGTGGTCTTCGTCCCCCTGAGAGATATCCCGCCCAGCGAGGAGCATCTGCTCTGGCGGCAGCGGGATGACAAGTGCTTAAATGCCATTGTGGAGCTGGCCCGGCGTTACTACGGAGGCGGGATGTAGGACGCTGCGGAGAAAAAACAGGCCGGCCGGAGCGAGGGGTCCCGCTCCGGCCGGCCTGTTTTTTGTTGTTTAGCCTTCCCAAGGGATGGGCCGCCCGGCGGCCAGGGAGGCGGGGACGTCCAGCAGCCGCTGGTTGGAGGAGCCGCGAAAGCGCAGGGAGATGTCCCTGAGAGCCTCCACAAATTCCCCGTCCACCAGCACGTCCACCAGGGAGAGCAGCGCGCCGGTGGCCCCGCAGCGGGCGCGGCTCTGCCCGGTCAGCTCCTCCCAGGTGTAGCCGGAAAAGGCCCACACGGTCTTGTCCGGGAGCTGCTGCCGCAGGCGGTGGAGGAAGGGGAGCAGGGCGCGCTGGTTGTCCGGCTCGAAGGGCTCGCCCCCCAGCAGGGTAAGCCCGCTGATGTAGGGACGGTCCAGGGCCTCCAGAAGCGCCTCCTCGGTCTCGGCGGTAAAGGGCTGGCCGTAGCGGAAGTCCCAGGTCTGGGGCTGGAAGCAGCCCTTGCAGCGGTGGGTGCAGCCCGAGACAAAGAGGGTCACCCGCACCCCGGTGCCGTTGGCGATGTCGCAGGGCTTGATGCTGCCGTAGTACACTGGAACCGCCCTCCTTACAGGTGGAGCACCCGCTCCTTGATCTCCTGGGTGCGGCCCTGGTTCCAGAACTGGGTGCCGATGTAGCCGCAGGTGCGCCGGGCCACGTTGAGCTTGCTCTGTTCCCGGTTGCCGCACTTGGGACACTCCCACACCAGCTTGCCGTCGTCCTCCACGATCCGGATCTCCCCGTCAAAGCCGCACACCTGGCAGTAGTCGCTCTTGGTGTTCAGCTCGGCGTACATGATGTGGTCGTAGATGAAGCCCATGACCTGGAGCACGGCCTCCAGGTTCTGCTGCATGTCGGGCACCTCCACATAGCTGATGGCACCGCCGGGGGAGAGGGCCTGGAACTGGGCCTCAAAGGACAGCTTGGAGAAGGCGTCGATCTCCTCGGTGACGTGGACGTGGTAGCTGTTGGTGATGTAGGACTTGTCGGTGATGCCGGGGATGACGCCGAAGCGCTTTTGCAGGCACTTGGCGAACTTGTAGGTGGTGGACTCCAGCGGCGTGCCGTAGAGGGAGAAGTCGATGTGCTCTTTGGCCTTCCAGGCGGCGGTGGCCCGGTTCATGTGTTCCATGACCTCCAGGGCGAAGGGGGTGGCCTCCGGATCGGTGTGGGAGCGGCCGGTCATGTACTTGACGCACTCGTACAGCCCCGCGTAGCCCAGGGAGATGGTGGAGTAGCCGTTGTAGAGCAGCCGGTCGATGGGCTCCCCCTTCTTCAGCCGGGCCAGAGCGCCGTACTGCCACAGGATGGGGGCCGCGTCGGACAGGGTGCCCTTCAGCCGCTCGTGGCGGCACATCAGCGCCCGGTAGCACAGCTCCAGCCGCTCGTCGAACACCTTCCAGAACTTCTCGCGGTCGCCACCGGAGGAGAGGGCCACGTCCACCAGATTGATGGTCACCACGCCCTGGTTGAACCGGCCGTAGTACTTGGGCTTTCCGGTCTCCGGATCCACGTAGGGGGTGAGGAAGGAGCGGCAGCCCATGCAGGTGTAGCACTGGCCCTCCCCGTTCTGATCCACCTTGTTCTGCTTCATGATCTTCTCGGAGATGTAGTCGGGCACCAGGCGGCGGGCGGTGCACTTGGCGGCCAGCCTGGTCAGATAGTAGTAGGGGGTGCCGGGGCGCACGTTGTCCTCCTCCAGCACATAGATGAGCTTGGGGAAGGCCGGGGTGATCCAAACCCCCTCCTCGTTCTTTACGCCCTCATAGCGCTGTACCAGGGTCTCCTCGATGATGAGGGCCAGATCCCGCTTGGTCTGGGGATCGTCTACCTCGCCCAGGTACATGAACACGGTGACGAAGGGGGCCTGTCCGTTGGTGGTCATGAGGGTGACCACCTGGTACTGGATGGTCTGCACCCCACGGCGGATCTCCTCCCGCAGGCGCTTCTCCACGATGCCGGAGAGCACCTCCTCCGAGGGGGTGCCGCCCACGGCGGCGATCTCCGCCAGCACCTGCCCGCGGATCTTCTCCCGGGAGACCTGGACGAAGGGGGCCAGGTGGGCCAGGGAGATGGACTGGCCGCCGTACTGGTTGGAGGCCACCTGGGCGATGATCTGGGTGGCGATGTTGCAGGCGGTGGAAAAGCTGTGGGGCTTTTCGATGAGGGTACCCGAGATGACGGTGCCGTTTTGGAGCATGTCCTCCAGGTTGACCAGATCGCAGTTGTGCATGTGCTGGGCGTAGTAGTCCATGTCGTGGAAGTGGATGATGCCCGCCTTGTGGGCCTCCACGATGTCGGGGGGGAGCAGCAGCCGCTGGGTGATGTCCTTGGACACCTCGCCGGCCATGTAGTCCCGCTGAACCGAGTTGACCACCGGGTTCTTGTTGGCGTTCTCCTGCTTGGCCTCCTCGTTGTTGCACTCGATGAGGGTGAGGATCTGGCTGTCGGTGGTGTTGGCCGCCCGGGCCAGGGAGCGGATATAGCGGTAGCGGATGTAGCGCTTGGCGGTCTCAAAGGCGCCCAGGCGCATAATCTCGGTCTCCACCAGCTCCTGAATCTCCTCCACGGACAGGGTGCGGCCCATCCGGGCGGCGGCCTGCTCCACGCTGAGGGCGAGCTGGGCCACCTGCCCGCCGGACAGCTCCGGCGGCTGGTCGGTGGCCAGATTGGCTTTGGTGACGGCGGCGGCGATCTTCTCCCGGTCAAAGGCGGCCTCGCTGCCGTTGCGCTTCATGATTTTCACTGGTGCTGCCACTCCTTACAATTCATTCGTCCGCTACATTATATAGGGCTAACTGGAAAAGCGCAATACTATATTTGGCGTTTTGTCAAATCGGACAGACCGGGGTGGAATTCCGGGGCGGGACACGGTATAATAGACAAAACAGACAGCGAAGCCCCGGAAGGAGCCACGGGGCGGTCAGGAGGCATCTGCGGTGCGCATTGATATCATCTTCAGCGATTTGGACGGCACCCTGCTGCTGGGGGACAAGGGACTGTCCCCCGGGACGGCGGAGGCCCTGGCCCGGGCGGCGGAGCGGGGGATTTCCTTCGTGCCCGCCACCGGGCGTTTTTTCAACGCCATTCCCCGGGCGGTGCAGGAGCTGCCCTTCTGTCGGTACGCCATTGTGATGAACGGGGCGGTGGTTTGGGACCGGGCGGAGGGGAGGGCCATCCGCCGGGCGGAGCTGTCCCCGGAGCTGGCCGTTCGGGTGATGGCCCGGCTGGAGGAGGGGGCATGACCGAGGCGTACTATTTCCGGCAGCTGGACAAGGCCGGCCAGGCGGCCTACCACGCCATGAAGACCGGGCTGGCCGCCCTCCGCCCCGCCTTCCCGGTGCCCCGGCTGGAGGGGCGGGAGCTGGGGGACGTGCTGGCCCGCCTGCGGCTGGACTGCCCGGAGCTGTTCTACGTCACCGGCTTCTCCTACCGGGTGCACCCGGCCGCCGCCACGGTGGAGCTGCTGCCCCAGTACCGCTTCGACAAGGGGAAGATCCAGACCCACCAGAAAGCGCTGGCCGCCCGGCTGGACCGCCTGTGCCGCCCGGCCATGGGGCTGAACGAGGGGGAGAAGGAGCGGTATGTCCACGACTTCATCTGCCGGAATGTCCGCTACGACAAGCTGAAAAAGCCCTACTCCCACGAGATTCTCGGCCCGCTGGGCCAGGGGGTGGGGGTGTGCGAGGGCATCGCCAAGGCGGTCAAGTGCCTGTGCGACCGGCTGGGGGTGTGGTGCATCGTGGCCCTGGCGGAGAACAACCCGGACAAGGGGATCAAGTACCGCCACGCCTGGAACGTGGTGCGCCTGGGGGATGCGTATTACCACCTGGACGCCACCTTTGACAACTCGCTGGGATCGGCGGAGCTGATGCGCTACGACTACTTCAATCTGGACGACCGGCGGCTGTTCCGGGATCACGAGGCCCTGGTCTATCCGGTGCCCGCCTGCGCCGACGGGGGGCGGTTCTACTACCGGGAGGCCAGGCTCTCCTTCACCCGCCCGGAGGAGGTGGCCGGGCGGGCCGCCCAGGCCGTCCGCAAGGGGAAGCCCCTGGTGTTCCACTGGCGGGGCGGCCCCCTGACGGGGGAGGTGCTGGGGGAGCTGGCCGCCCTGCTGGAGGAGGCGGCGGCCCGGAAGGGGCGGCACGCCGCCATCCGGCTGAACAGGCCCCAGGCGGTGCTGGAGGTGCACTTCCAGGAGGCGCCTCCGGCCGAGGCCTGCACCGCCCAGGAGGCCAACGAGGGAGAGGAGGAAGGCTGATGCTGCGGGAGTACCTGCCCTTTTGGGATCGGCTGACGGAGGGACAGCGGCGGCGGCTGGAGGAGGGCGCCGCGGTGCGGCGCTTCGTCCGGGGGGAGATGGTGTACGGCGGCGGGGCGGAGTGCGCGGGGCTTATCCTGCCCACCGAGGGACAGCTCCGCGCCTATATGCTCACCAACGAGGGGCGGGAGCTGACCCTCTACCGGCTCTTTCCCCGGGATATGTGCCTTTTTTCCGCCTCCTGCGTACTGCGGGGCATCCAGTTCGACGTGCTGGTGGAGGCGGAGCGGGATACCACGGCCCTCTTTCTGCCGGCGGAGGTGTATCAAGGGCTGATGGAGGAGAGCGCGGCAGTAGCCAACTACACCAGCGAGCTGATGGCCGACCGCTTCTCCGAGGTGATGTGGCGAATGGACCAGATTCTGAGCAAGAAGCTGGACGGCCGCCTGGCTGCCCTGCTGGTGGAGGAGAGCCGCCTGGCGGAGAGCGCCTCCCTCCGCCTCACCCATGACCAACTGGCTCGCCACCTGGGTTCCGCCCGGGAGGTGGTGAGCCGCCTGCTCAAGGACTTCCAGAACGACGGTCTGGTGCGGCTGGGCCGGGGCGGGGTGGAGCTGCTGGACCTTCCGGCGCTGGAGGCTCTGGCATCGGACAGCCTACGGTGATTTTGTCACGGAAGGGGCGGGCTGTTTCTGGTATCCTGAGTACAGACAGAGCGTCCAGGACGGCCCGCCCGTCCGTGAGAAAAAGGAGTGCTGAATGTATGGGACTGTTTGACCTCTTTGCCCGCCGCCCCGCGCTGAGCGAGGGCCTGGAACAATACCGCAACACCTCGGGCGCCGTCCTGCTGGACGTGCGCACCCCGGAGGAATACCGGGACGGCCACCTGCCCGGAGCGAAAAACCTGCCCCTGGACCGGCTGGATACCATCGCCGAGCCTGCCGGGAGCCCACTGTTTGTCTACTGCCGCAGCGGGGCGCGGAGCGCCCAGGCCAAAGCCCGGCTGGCGCGGGCGGGGTATTCCGTCACCGATCTGGGGGGCCTGCTGGGCTACCGCGGGCCGCTGGAAGCATAGGGAGGGAAGCAGCATGAAGGTTGTCATCATCGGCGGTGTGGCCGGAGGGGCCACTGCGGCGGCCCGTCTGCGCCGCCTGGACGAGCGCGCGGAGATCATCATCCTGGAGCGCACGGGCTACGTGTCCTACGCCAACTGCGGCCTGCCCTACTATGTGGGCGGTGTGATCACCGACCGGGAGGAGCTGACCTTGCAGACCCCGGAGGGCTTCCGGAACCGCTTCGGAATTGACGTGCGGGTGGGGCAGGAGGCGGTGGAGCTTCGCCCGGAGCAGCATACCGTCACCGTCCGCCGCCTGGAGGATGGGAGCACCTACGCCCTCCACTATGACAAGCTGATCCTCTCGCCCGGGGCGCGGCCCGTGCGGCCCAACCTGCCCGGCGAGGACGACCCCCGTGTGTTCACCCTGCGCACGGTGGAGGACACCCTGCGCATCCGGGCCTACCTGGACGAGCACCCCGACCGGCGGGCCGTGGTGGTGGGCGGCGGCTTCATCGGCCTGGAGATGGCGGAGAACCTGGTGCACGCGGGGGTGCACACCACCCTGCTCCAGCGGGGCGCGCAGGTGCTGCCGCCCCTGGACGCCGATATGGCGGCGGAGATCCACGCCTATCTCCGGGGCCAGGGGGTGGAGCTGCGCCTGGGCGTACGGGTGTCCGGCTTCTCTCCCCAGGGGGACGGACTGGCTGTAGAGCTGGAGGGCGGGGAGCGGTTCCCGGCCGACCTGGTGCTGCTGGGCATCGGCGTGGCCCCCGACACGGAGCTGGCCCGCCGGGCGGGCCTGGCCCTGGGCGTCAAGGGGGCGATCTCGGTGGACGGGCAGATGCGCACCAGCGCCCCGGACGTCTACGCCGTGGGTGACGCGGTGGAGGTGCGGCATTTTGTCACCGGAGCCAAAAGCCACATTGCGCTGGCCGGCCCGGCCAACAAGCAGGGGCGCATTGCCGCCGACCACATCTGCGGGCGGCGGAGCGCCTACACTGGGGCGCTGGGCACCTCGGTGCTCAAGCTCTTTGACCTGACGGCGGCCTCCACGGGGCTGAACGAAAAACAGGCGCGGGCCGCGGGCGTGGCCTATGACAAGGTGGTGACCTACTCCGCCTCCCACGCCTCCTACTACCCCGGCGCCCGCAACATGACGGTCAAGACCCTCTTCGATCCCGCCTCCGGCCGCATTCTTGGGGCGCAGATTGTGGGGTTCGATGGGGTGGACAAGCGCATGGACGTGCTGGCCGCCGCCATTCGAGCGGGCCTCACCGCCGAACAGCTCACCGAGCTGGATCTGGCCTACGCGCCCCCCTACGGCTCGGCCAAGGATCCGGTGAATATGGCTGGCTATGTGATTGAGAATGTCCGGGCGGGGCTGGTGGAGCAGCACCACTGGGACGCGGTGGCGGAGCTGCCGGCGGACGGCTCGGTGATCCTGCTGGATGTGCGCACGCCGGGCGAGGTCAGGAAGCAGGGACTGCTCCGCTCCGACGCGCTTCACATCCCCCTGGACGAGCTGCGGGGGCGGCTGGGTGAACTGGACAAAGGGAAGAAGATTTATGTCAACTGCTACAGCGGCCTGCGGAGCTATCTGGCCTGCCGCATCCTGTCCCAGCATGGCTTCCAGTGTTCCAACCTGTCCGGCGGCTGGCGCTTCTGGTCCTACAACGCCACCGACCGGGCCCACGATGCCGCGCCGACCCACCTGTGCGGCGTCCCCACTGGAAAGGATTAAAAAATTCCGGCTGCTTTCCTTGGAAAGCAGCCGGTTTTATATGCTATGGCTGAGCAGCCGCCGCTCCAGGGGGAGCGCCAGCAGGCCGCCTGCCAGATAGGCCAGCAGATCCCACGGGTCGCACACGGAGGAGGGCTTATACAGCAGGGGGGCCAGCTCCAGAAAGAGGCCGCAGGCCAGCAGATACCCGGCGGCGGCCGGAACGGAGCGTATGGGGGACAGCCGCCCCAGAGCGAGAAGAAGCTCCACCAGGGCCAGCAGCAGGGCCCCGGCCAGAAGGTCGCTGAAATACCAGGCCAGGAAGAGGCGGAGCGGGCCGGAGGCGGCGGGGAGAAACCACAGCTTGTTGCAGGCGTAGAGCAGGACGGCGGCCCCGATCACCCCCGCGGAGAGGGTGAACTGGCGCTTTAGAACAGGGAGAGGAGGAGAAGCGCCGCGATCACGCCCACGATCACCGCGGCCACCGTCCCGCCGAAACCCATGCCGCCCCTCCCCTCGTCGGCGGGCGGGTCCTCGGCGGGCGGCGGAGGGGGAGAGGAGGGCTCCAACTGTGCGGGATCTACCACCCGGGCATAAGCCCCCACGCCACGCAGGGCGAATGTCAGCGCCTGGGCCGCGTCCTGTGTCATCCCCTCCCGCAGGACGATAGAGGGAACCACCGTGCAGTTATCCACGTAGGCCTCGGCCTCGGCGCGGGAGATACCCAGCTCGGCCATGAGCAGCTCCACCACCTTGCTCTGGGTCTCCGGCCCGTCCGGGCAGGCGGTGAGCACCACGGAGAAGCGGTCCGGGGAAGGGGGAGCGGCCGGGGCTGTGGGCTGCTTGGGCAGAGGGTAGCCGCAGTGGATGCAGGCGGGGGCCTGGTCGGAGATCTGTTTTCCGCACTCGGGACAGGAAATGAGCGCCATGGGGAGAACCTCCTTTTCGCCGGAAGGGGCGGAGTGGTGGGCTAGGAGAGGAGCAAGGCCAGGGGGAGGAGGATCAACTGCGCGGCCAGGACGCCAAGGATCACTGCGGCCACGGTTTTGCCGAAGTCCATGGCGCGGCACCCCTCGAAGGGATGGGGCTGGGGGACGTCGGGTATGGTGGAGTCGAGCACCTGCACCTCGGCCCCCGCCCCGCGGAGGGTGTCGGCCAGCGCCCAGGCGTCCTTTTGGGTCAGATGGGTCTGGAGGGTGGAGGGGGCGCGTTCGGCCGCGGGCTGGGAGAGAAACGCGTAGATGGCTTCCCAGACGCTCTCCTCCAGGTGGATGGCGAGCTTTCGGACGCGGTAACGCCCCTCGGAGTCCTCGGGGCAGGCGGTGAGCACCACGGAGAAGCGGTTTGGATCGAGGGGAGCCCTTGGAGCGAGGGGACAGCCGCAGTGGATGCAGGCGGGGGCCTGGTTGGAGATCTCTTTTCCGCACTCCGGGCAAGCGATGAGGGCCATACAGAGCCTCCTTTCGGCGGAAACCGCCGTTTTTCTTCCAGTGTACCAGAGGGCGGGGGCCCTCGTCAATACTCCTTGTGATCCTCGGCAATGGCGCCGCTGCGGTAGGCCAGCAGGAGGGCCATCAGATCGTCGATCTGCTCCTGGAGCTGGCGGCCCACGTCGGTGCCGGCGATTTTCAGCCGGGACTCCAGCCGCTCGAACACCACGGAGGTGGAGGCGATGTCCTGGCTGGTGCGGATGGCCTCCGCCCGGCCCACGAAGGGCTCGTGGGACACCAGGCGGTAGCAGGCGGAGTTGTAGATGAGGGTATAGCCCGCGATGCCGGTGGTCTGCTGATAGGCCTTGCAGAAGCCGCCGTCGATGACCAGCAGCCTGCCGCCCCCCTTCATGGGGCTCTCCCCTTTCTTGGACTTGACGGGGACGTGGCCGTTGATGATGTGGCAGTGGGGGCCCTCCAGGCCGAACTCCCGCAGCAGCGCCTCGCAGATCTCCGGGTCGTTGTAGAGCTGGTAGTAGACGTTTTTGGGCTCGGTCCAGGTGGACTCGTCGGCGAGAAAACGCCGCTCAAAGGTGGTCATGCGGTCGCGGCCGAAGATGGGGCTGTTGCGGCCCGCCCACAGGAACCACAGGAAGTCCATGCCGGCGGCCCGCTCCGCCGAGCCGGGGGCGGAGTAGTAGGCCCGGCGGGCGGCCAAATCCGCATAGTCCAGAAAGGCCTTGCCGGAGAGACGCCCCCCGTTCACCGGGAAGGAGAGGAGGGAGCCGTCGGCCGCCATGGGGATGCAGCCGTGGAAGAGCAGGTTGCCGTTGAAGATCTTATACAGGCTGCCCTTGGAGTAGAGGAAGCGGACGTGCCGCTGGAGCTTCTCGCTGTGGAGGAAGGAGAGGGTGAGCTGGTGGATCAGGATCTCCTCCTCGGGGGTGAGGGCGTAGGGGTCGGCGGGGTTGACGGTGGGGAAGTCGGTGTCCAGCATGGGATAGGCCCTGCCGTCCACCGTCACAGTCCTGCTTTCGTAGTCGATCTTGTCCAGCAGGAGCCGGTCGGCCATGCCGAAGTCGGGGTTGCGCAGGATCTTCTGCCCCTCCAGCTTGAAGAGGATCATGGTGATGGCCTTATACATCCGGGCGGAGAGCAGCTTGTCCTTTTCGGTGTACCGCTCCGCCTCCTCGCCGGTGAGCTTGACGGAGAAGCGCGTCACGTCGGTGTCCCGGTAGACCTCGTTGGCAAAGACGGACAGGGGGCGCAGAGAGATGCCGTAGCCGGTCTCGATGACCTCCAGGTTGTTGTAGCGCAGGGAGTTGGCCAGCACGGTGGCCACCAGGGTGCGGGAGCCGGAGGCCGCCCCCATCCACAGCACGTCGTGGTTGCCCCACTGTATGTCCACGCTGTGGTAGTCCAGCAGGGAGTCCAGAATGATGTCCGCTCGGGGGCCCCGGTCGAAGATGTCCCCCACCACGTGGAGGTGGTCCACCGCCAGGCGCTTGATGAGCTCGCAGAGCTGCACCAGGAAGTTGGAGGCCCGGCCGATGTCGATGATGGTGGAGATGATGTTCTCGTAGTAGTCCCGCTTGTCGTTGTCTTCGTAGTGGGTGTGCAGCATCTCATCGATGATGTAGGCGTACTCCCTGGGCATGGCCTTGCGCACCTTGGAGCGGGTGTACTTGGAGCTGACCAGGCGGCAGATCTCAATGAGCCGGTGGAAGGTGATGCGGTACCACTCCCGCATGTCGGGGGTCTCCCGCTGGATCTCCTCCAGCTTCTCCTTGGGGTAATAGATCAGGGTGGCCAACTGATCCCGCTCCGCCTTGGAGACGGTGGCGGCAAACAGATCGTCCAGCTTTTCCCGCACGACCCCGGACGCGGAGTTGAGGATGTGCAGAAAGGCCTCGTATTCCCCGTGGACGTCGGAGACAAAGTGCTCCGTGCCCTTGGGCAGGTTCAGGATGGCCTGCAGGTTGATGATTTCCGTACTGGCGGCCTGGACCGTGGGGTACTGACGGGCCAGCATTTTCAGATAGTGCAGGTTTTCGGGGCGGCAGGCTTGGGTGGGCTTCATGCGGGAACCTCCTTTGATTAAACGGGTGATTTCAGTTTATTATCGCACGTTCCGGTGGAGGATGCAAGGGGATAGGGGAATTGCGCCCGGCTTTTCCCGCGCCCCGCCGGAATGGGGCTTGCCAGGGGAGGGACGCCCTGTTATAATAAAAACAGATTTTATAAATTATATTTATTTTGCGAGGGGGATGGATATGGAGAGCCTGGTACTGTCACCGCAGGATGTGGAAAACCTGGAGGCCATGAGCGACGGCTCCACAGGGTACTTTTACAAGATGCTGGACTACCTGGAGAAGCGGGTGGAGGACGGCGTGCGCCAGGGGCGCTTCTCCGAGGAGGCGGCAAAGGCCGACCTGGAGACGGCCCTCTGGTACTCCTACGCCTGCAACAACCTGGACGAATATGAGTCGTACTGCCGGGCGGCGCAGTGGATGGCCGCGTCGGAGGGGAGCGCGGAGGCCGCCCGCTGCGGCATGTGGTACTACCGCTACTCCTGCGCCCTGCTGTACTGCGGGCGGCTGGAGGAGGCCCTGGCCTACGCGGAAAAGGGAGTGGCGGTGGAGCCGGACTATGTGTGGGGCTGGCTGCAGCTGGGCAAGCTGCGCAGCCACTTTGGTGACACGGCCGGGGCCCTGGCCGCAGTGGAGCGGGGGCTGGCCCTGGAGCCGGGGGACTATGAGTTCACCACCCTGGCCCGGGAGATCCGGGAGGGCAGGAGTCTGGAGGAGATGGAGTACCACTGGATCGACCCGGAGCAGGACCGGCGGCTCCAGGCCGGAGAGGCGGAGGAGGGGGAGATGGCGGACAAACGCCTGGCCATCGCCTGTATCCTCTGCGACCGGGCCAATCTGGAGGCCGTCAAGGCGGCCCTGGGCGTGACGGAGTGGGAGGCCGACGCCCCCTACTGCACCTTCACCATGCCCTACGGAGAGGGGACGGTACAGGGCCGCTTTTTCGGCAACGAGGCCGCCCTGTCCAAGCTGTCCGCGGAGTGGGCGGCGGCGCTGGCGGCCCGCCTGCCCGAGCTGGACCGGCGGGGCAGAACCTTCCTGGAGCTGAGGGCGGAGCTACAGACCGACGGGCTGGAGCTGGCGTGGTTCACCATCCAGCGGGACCAGGGGCTACGGCTGTGTTTCCAGGGGGGCGGGCACAGCCAGATGGTGCTGTTCGGGGCCGACTTCTCTTTGCGGGAGGAGGGGCAGCCCGCTCTGGAGCAGCCCGGCTCCGCGGGGAATTTTCTGGCCTTCGTGCTGCTGGAGGAGCCGGAGTGGGACCCCGAGGCCTTCAAGCGGGCGCTGCGGGACCACTGGGGCATTCCCTGCATGACCGAGCCGGAGGATGGGGAGGACGGGGAGAGCACCCTGGTCTTTGAGGTGGAGGGGATGCTGGCGGCCCTGAGCCTCTACCCCTTCCCGGTGCCCCACGGCGAGGCGGAGGAGGCCGCCGGGCGGTGCTACCTGTGGCCGGAGGCCGAGGCGGCTGCCCGGCGGCACAAGGGGCAGCTCCTGGTGTCGGTGTTGGGCCGGGAGGCCGGGCCATGGAAGGCCGCCGCCCTCCAGGTGAAGCTGGTGTGCGCCGCCTGCGGGCAGGCGGGGACTCTGGGTGTGTACGCCAACGGTACGGTCTATCCGCCGGAGCTCTATCAGGAGGCGGCCGCCCCGCTGGACGAGGGAGAGCTGCCCCTGCTCAATCTGGTGTGGGTGGGCCTCTACCGGACGGAGGAGGGGATGGGCGCCTATACCGACGGCCTGCGCAGCTTCGGCAAGGACGAACTGGAGGTGCTGGACGCCAGAGCCGAGCCCGCCGAGGTGCGGAATTTCCTCCTGAACATCGCGGATTATCTGCTGGAGGAGGACGTGACCCTCCGGGATGGCGAGACCATCGGCTTCTCGGAGGAGCAGCGCCTGCCCATCACCCGCAGCGCGGGTGTGGGACAGGAGGGTATGACCCTGAAAATCGGCTGGCCTGGTGAGGTATAAAGTAAGCGGCGGCGGTCGGTAAACCCTTCGGCCGAAGGATTTGGAGGGAAGGATAGCGTGAAAGGGAACCGTCAGGGGTTCCCTTTCACGTTGGATCAAAGGACTTTTTGAAGCATCAAAAGGTCCTTCAGCCTGTCGAAAAGAAGCTTTCGACAGGCTGAAACAGCGGCGGAACGGAGCATCCGTTCCGCCGCTGTTTGCGGTATCAGGGGGTGGTGTCCAGCACCAGGTCACACCCTCCGGGCAGACCGGTGGACTGGAAATAGGCCTCCTCCAGGGGAATCCAACGCTCTAAAAAGGCGGGGAGCCGTTTCGGGCCCTCACGGGCCAGAAGGCGGAGCCGCTGCTCGCCGGGGGAGCAGGTCAGAAAGACGGTGCGGTCATACCAGCCACGCAGGGCGGGGTGGAGGGCGTAGCTGCCCTCCACCAGCGCCAGACCGGTGAGCTCGGCCCGGATGGGGGCGGAGAAGTCCATGGAGCGGCAGTCGAAGGGGCGGAAGCAGGCCGCACCGGTCTCCCGCAGGGGGCGCAGCAGCTCTGCCTCCACCCGCTCATAGTGGACGTTGCCGCCAGGAGCGGCATAACGCTCCGGTGTACGCAGGGCAGGCGGAAGGAAAAAATCGTCCATGTGGAACAGGGGGCACCCCAGCCTGTGGGCCGCCAGTCCGGCCAGGGTGCTCTTGCCGCTGCCGCAGCGGCCGTCGATGGCGGCAAGTGCGGGGCGGCCCAGCCGGGCCAGGGGGGTGAGCAGTTCCAAAAGGGCCTCCAGGGATTCCAAGCGCGGGCCCTCCTCTCGTCGTTTTTTTCAGTATACCACAACGGCGGGACGGAAAAAAGCCAGACTGTCGCTAAATCCTTCTACAGGAGGGGGTCGGGGGAAAGGTCATGTAACAGGGAACCGTCAGGGTTTCCTGTCACATTCATTGGGTCAAACGACGTTCCGCCTGTTGAAAACCTTTTTTCGGGAGGAAAGCCCTGCAAGCTTCTGCCTGCAGGGCTTTCCTGTCTGATATGTTTTACTTGCCCAGGCTGAGGATCTCGCGGGCCTCGGCGGGGGTGGCGACCTGCTTGCCGTACTCCTCGATGACGCGGCGGGCGCGCTCCACGAACTGCACGTTGCTCTCGGCCAGAACGCCCTTGGCGTACATCACGTTGTCCTCCATGCCCACGCGGATGTGGCCCCCCAGCGCCACAGCGCCGTACAGCATCTCCAACGCGCAGTGGCCCACACCAAAGCAGCTCCAGGTGGAGCCGGGGCACAGGGACTCCATGGTTTCCTTCATAAAGATCAGGTTCTTCAGGGAGCCGGGGATGCCGTTGGCGCAGCCCATGCAGAACTGGAAGTGAAGGGGGGCCTTCAGCACGCCCTTCTTCAGGTAGTAGGCGGCGTTGGCAATCATGCCCGGGTCAAAGGCCTCGATCTCCGGCTTGACGCCCCACTCCTGCATGTTCTTGCCCAGCTCCTCCAGAAAGGCAGGGGGGTTGAGGAACAGGGAGGTGTGCAGCCAGTTCATGGAGCCGCAGTCATAGGAACCCATCTCGGGGCGCAGCTCCTTCAGGTGGATCTGGCGGGTGGTGTCGTCGGCGTGGATGTCGCCGGAGGTGGTCATGTTCAGGATGATGTCGCAGTCGGGGTGGTTGGCGCGCAGCAGCTCCACGGTCTTGCGGAACTTCTCCTTGTCCATGGTGCCGTGCCCCTCGTCGTCCCGCATGTGCAGGTGGGCGATGGCCGCGCCGGCCTTCCAGCAGGCGTACACGTCCTCGGAAATCTCCTCCGGGGTCATGGGCACATTGGGGTTGTTGGCCTTGGTGGGCCAGGCGCCCGTAGTGGCCACAGTGATGATCGTCTTGTTCTTCAGCTCGCTCATGGAATTCAGGTCCTTTCTCCATTTGGTGTGGACATCACGTAAAGCGGCGGGCATAGCGCACGCCGCTTTACGGTATGGGTGGAACTCAATCCGGTTGCATTACTTGTTGCGGTTGAACAGCTTGCGCATGTACTCCAGACCACTGTCGCCGTGGCCGGACTCATCGGCGTAGCCGGTGCCGCCGTATTTGTAGGTGCGGTCGGGCACGCTGGCATCCACGTCGTCCTCGTCGATGAAGGCCACGCAGCGGGACATGGCGCCGTCGCCCATGTACCAGCGCAGGGGGAAGCAGAAGAAGTTGAAGACCTTGCCCGGCTTGATCTTGTCCAGATCGCCGCCCAGGTTCTCAACGCCCACGATGCCGTGGCCCAGCATCTCCTTGTGGCAGGGCTCCCAGGTGCCCCATACGCCCAGATCCTCCAGCTCGCCGAACTTCTCGTCGTAGGCGGCCTGGCCGTGGATGCGGATGTACTCGAACTTGTCGAACTCGGCATAGGCCTCCTCGCCGAACAGCTCCTTGTACTCCTCGGTGATGGGCTTGCCGGTGGCGCCCAGCAGGTTCATGCGGGTCATGCCGTTGTTGCCCATGGCGGTGTGCAGGGGGTGATCCAGGGCCTGGCTGTCCATGGCGACGCACTTGACGCCGTGCTTGACAAACCACTTGCCGGCGTCGATGCCGGTGCCGATGGAGTAGTGATAGTAGGCCTTGGAGTCATCGAACAGGCGGTGCATGCCGGTGTTCAGGCACAGAACCTTGCCCTTCAGGGAGGCGGGGTCGATGCCGCACTTCTTGCAGGCCTCGTCCAGGTGCTTGTCGGTGATCAGGGTCCAGGGCTCCACGTCCAGCTTCAGCACCACAGCCTCGCCGGTGTAGGCATCAATGGGCATCTCGTGGGTGTAGCGGGCGCGGCGGCCGTCAAACTCGTACTCCATGACGTGACGGGGGGCGTCGCAGTGGGTGCCGGTGTGCATGGTGCAGGTGATCTTGGAGGTGAGCACGCCGCCCTTGGCCATGGTGTGGGCGTTGGTGATCTCGGGCTTGTCAAAGTAGGGCCAGCGGGGAATCTCCGCGCTGAAGGGATGGGTCAGGTCCACATAAACTTTTTTACCCATGATAAAGTTCCTCCTTGGATAATCATAGCAGAGTGTGGGACAAAAGGAAAGGGAAAGTTTTTACTTTCCGTAGAGCATCCGAATCAGATACTCATTGAGCTCGGCGTTGGACTGGGCAACCTGCTCAGGCGTCCACTTCTGGAAGCCCTCGCCGGTCTTGAAGCCGATCTTGCCCTCGTCGCGGAGCTGCTTGAGCAGGGGGGAGGGCTCGTGGGAGTCCTCCAGATCCCGCAGGATGTAGTCGTGGATGTTGTAGGTCAGGTCGGTACCCACCATGTCGGCGTTCTCCATGGGGCCGAGCTGGGGCAGCCGCAGGCCGAAGGAGTAGCGCACCGCCTCATCCACGGTGGCGGCGTCGGCGATGCCGTTCTCCACGATGGAGATGGCCTCCCGCCAGAGGGCGTGCTGCATGCGGTTGGCGATGAAGCCGGGCACGTCCTTTTTGCACAGCACGGGCTTCTTGCCCACGGAGCGCAGCACCTCCATCACCGTCTGGGCCACCTCGTCGCTGGAGGCGTCGGACTTGACCACCTCCACCAGGGGGATCAGGTGGCCGGGGTTCCAGAAGTGAGTGCCCACAAAGCGCTCACGGTGCTGGAGCTCGGCGGAGATCTCGCTGGGGCTCATGACAGAGGAGTTGGTGCAGAAGATGGTGTCGGGGCGGCAGCGCGCCTCCAGCTTGGCGAAGGTCTCCCGCTTGATCTTCATGTCCTCGAAGACGGCCTCGATCACCAGATCGGCGTTCTTCACCAGATCGCTGTCGATGTCATTGGTAAAGGAGATGCGGGAGAGGCGGTCGCTCAGCTCCTGCTCGGTGATGACGCCCTTGTCCAGAAGCTGCTTGGTGTTGGTGCGGATGCCCGCCTCCACATCAGTGGGGTACAGGTCGTACATGCCCACCTGGAAGCTGGGGTTGGACGCAAACACATAGCCGATGTTCTTGCCCATCATGCCCGCGCCGCAGATGAGAATGTTCTTGATTTCTTTCATGCTGCTCGACTTCCTTCCAGGCTTAGCAGGTCAGGTAACCGCCGGAGCAGTCGCAGTTGGCGCCAGTGATGTAGTTGGAGGCGTCGGAGGAGAGGAACAGGGCGTAGCCCACGAAGTCCTCAGGCTCGGCCAGACGGCCGATGGGCTCGCGCTTCAGGAAGTTCTGATACACGGCGGACTCGGGATCGAACATCCACTCGGTCAGATCACTGCGGAACACGGTGGGGCAGATGGAGTTGACGTTGATGCCGTACTTGGCGCTCAGATCGCAGGCCATGGAGGACACCATCAGGTCGGCGCCGCCCTTGGAGGTGCAGTAGCCGGTGTAGCCAGCCATGCCGCGCTTGGAGCGCTGGGAGGTGACCACCACGATCTTGCCGCCCTTGCCCTGGTCGACCATCTGCTGGGCAACATACTTGCACACTACATAGACACTCTTGCAGTCGGCATCCATGATATACTGCCAGTCGGCCACGGACTGCTCCAGGATGTTCTGGGGCTTGTTAAAGCCGTGGGTGACGGCCAGGATGTTGACCTCGCCGTACTGGGCCACACAGGCCTTAATCATGGCGTCTACCTGGGCCTCGTCGGCAGGATCGGCCACGCCGTAGGCGCAGTCGATGCCCTCGGCCTTGAACTCGGCCTCCAGAGCCTGGAGCTTCTTCTCGTTGCGGCCGGTCATGAACACCTTGGCGCCGGCATAGCCGTAAGCCTTGGAGAGGACGCAGCCCAGAGCGCCGGTGGCGCCGGTGACCAGGGCGACCTTGCCCTTCACGGAGAACATGTTGTCGACGAACTCTTTCTTCACGTTGACCATTTCTGCTTCCTCCTCTTACTTACTGCGCGTCGGGATAATTGATGATGACCAGCATCTTGGCGGGCTTGCCGCTCTCATTCTTCAGGCCGCGGCCCTCGTTGGGGGGGAAGGAGATGGACTCGTTCTTGTGGATGATGTACTTGTTGCCGTCTTTGTCGGTAACGGTCATCTCGCCCTCCAGGACGAAGTAGACCTTCTCCAGGGGGTTGTCGTCGTAGGCCCAGTCAGCACCGCCGTCGGGCTCGAACTCGGACACACCGATCCAGAACTTCTGGGCGCCGGTCTCGTCCTTGCCGTGGTAGCGCTTGCAGGTCACGCCAAAATGACCGGCGGGGAAATAGGGCTCCAGCTCTTCATAAGTACGCTTGATCATTTGAAATCCGCTCCTTCTTATGTCAGCATTTTCAGGAAACCAATGCGATGAATTGGAACTTATGCTTTCCTTTTCGAGCCGTAGTGTATCGGAAAATAAAAATTTGTGCAATACCCACAATTATGTAAGTAGATAACCTGTAGGTTTGCACGTACCAAAAGGTAAGTGCTCCGAAATTGTATAATTCGAATAAAAGAGAAAAAGGGATATTGTGTAAACTATTCGGTACAAAAGTGTATCTCTGTGGAAGTTGGATAGGTTGCACAAATTTCAGCAAAAAATTTTGGCGCGTTACAGTGGGGCGGAAAAAGTTTTCCTTGTGGGAGTGGTGGGGGTGTGATATGATAATGCAGGTCTATCTTTATATAGTTGTATCACAAAAGAAAATGAGGTGAACGCCTGTGAAAGCGGACAATTTTGACACACCGACTAATCCCTATCACTATGTGTTGCACTGCATCGGCGGAAAGTGGAAGATGACCATCCTCCATGAAATCTATACGTACGGCAGTATCCGCTTTAACCAGACGCTTAAAATCCTGCCCATCTCGGAAAAGGTGTTCAGCCAGCAGCTCAAGGAGCTGGTGGAGGCGGGGCTGATCCGCCGCATCTCCTACGACACGGTGCCGCCCAAGGTGGAGTATGTGCTCACACCCAGCGGGGAGCAGCTCATTCCTGCCCTGGACATACTCTATATCTGGAGTATCCGCCAGATGCACGACCGCAGAATCCCCATCGATGCGGATGCCTTTGTAGTGCACAAGTCGGAGAAGTATGTGGACGCACTGGGTGACATCATGCGGGAAAACAACTTCTGGCCCGGGCGGGAGCGCCGGCGCGGCGTGGAACAGGGCGAGGAGTAAACGTATATTGCGTTATTATAGGGAATTATAAGGAAACGGGCGGCGGAAGCCGTCCGTTTTTGTGTGGTGGTGACAAAAAAGTTAGTATTGCCTTGCCAGGAAATCCGCAGTAAACTTTAACAACGTGTAAAGAAACGGGGAATTGAACGCATATAAGGAGGGGTACGCTATGCCCGCTGTAGAACAGGATCTTACCCAGGGCAGCGTCACGCGCAAGCTGGTCCGGTATGCCCTGCCACTGGTGGCGTCCAGCCTGCTGCAGGCTATTTATAGTATCACGGACATCATCATCGCCGGGCACTACATCGGTGATGTGGGAATTTCCGCCATCAACAACGCCAGCATCATTATGAATATGCTCACCCAATTGGCCATTGGGCTGACAGTGGGTGGGAATGTGCTGGTGGGCCAGTATTTCGGCAGCGGCGACCACGAGAACCGTCGGAAAGCCGCGGGCAACATGCTCACCGTGGGCCTCATCGCCGGCCTGCTCTTTGCTGTGGGCATTCTGCTGCTGGGACGTCCGCTGCTGATTTTGCTCCAGTCCCCCACCCTGGAGGAGGCCACCGCCTATCTGAGCATCTGCGGCGTGGGCCTGCTGTTCATCTTTGTCTACAATTCCCTCTCCGCCATCCTGCGCGGGGTGGGCAACTCCCGCATCCCGCTGTACTGCATCATTGCGTCGGTGAGCCTCAACGTGGTGCTGGATATCCTGTTCGTGGCAGGGTTCCACATGGGGGTGGCGGGGGCGGCCCTGGCCACCGTGATCGGCCAGGCGATATCCTGCCTGACCGCTCTGGTGTTCTCCCTGCGCCACCGGGCGGATCTGGGCCTGCTGCCCCGCTATCTCCGCCCCGAGGCGGAGATGGTCAAACGCACCCTGAAGCTGGGCTTTCCGGTAGCCCTCCAGTGGACCATCGCCTCCATCTCCTGGCTGGTGGTGCTCACCCTCATCAACAAGTACGGCGTCACCGTCTCCGCCGGCAACGGCGTGTCCAACAAAATCCGCGACTTCTGCCAGCTCTTCCTCTCCGCCCTGACCACTGGCGCGGGCACCATGTGCGCCCAGTGCCTGGGAGCGGGCCTCTATGACCGGGCCGAGCAGGTGATGAAGACCTGCATGAAGCTGGCCCTGGCCATGGCGGCGGTGATTATCGTGGTGGCCGAGGTGTTTGCCCCCCAGTTTGCCATGATCTTTACCCCCGATCCGGAGGTGCAGCACTGGGCGGTGGTCAACCTGCGCATTGAGATTGTCTGCCAGCTCTTCTACGCCGGCATGTTTACCTACAACACCCTGGCCACCGGCTCAGGGCATACAGTGTTCATCATGTGGAACTCCTTCCTCAACTGCATCGTGGTGCGGCTGATCCTGGCTGTCGTCCTGGAGCACTTCCTGGGCATCTACGGCGTCTACATCGCCTGCGGCGTCGCCGTGGCCAGCTCGGTGCCGGTGGGCTGGTGGTTCTACCGCTCAAAGCGATGGATGACCATGAAGAACATCCACTAGAAATAAGGGGCCGGGGGCGCCTGCGCGCCCTGCCGGCCCCCCTTTTTTCCCCAAAGCCGCGCAGAGAAACCAATGTTTTTTACAGTTCGCCAGTTGAAAGCGCGGGCCTGGTACGATATACTTAATACAGACAGTTCAAAATACGGCCATCGGGCTGAGAAATGGGAAAGGTGAATCGGATGGAACAGGCAAAGGTTCAAAACCTGGCATTGACGGCGGCGCGTTCCCGGCTGCTGGCGCTGGATATGGTGTACGGCGCGGCGTCGGGACACATCGGCGGCTCCCTGTCGTCGCTGGATATCCTCACAACCCTGTATTTCCACGTGATGCGGGTGAACCCCGACGCTCCGCAGGCCCCGGAGCGGGATCGCTTTGTGCTCTCCAAGGGGCACTGTACGCCGGCGCTCTACTCCACTATGGCCCAGCGGGGCTTTTTTCCACTGGAGGAGCTCAAGCAGTTCCGCCGCATTGAAGGGCACATGTCGGGCCATGCCGAAATGCGCCACGTCAAGGGCGTGGATATGTCCACGGGCAGCCTGGGGCAGGGGATCTCCGCGGCCGTGGGCATGGCTCTGGCGGGCAAAGCCGACGGCCGGGACTACCGGGTGTATGCCCTGCTGGGCGACGGCGAGATCGAGGAGGGCCAGGTGTGGGAGGCCGCCATGGCGGCGGCCAAGTACCGCCTGGACAACCTGTGCGCCGTGGTGGACGTCAACGGCCTGCAGATCGACGGCGCCACGGCGGACGTGATGCCCTCTGAGCCGCTGGATCAGAAGTTTGAGGCCTTCAACTGGAACGTCATCCGTGTGGACGGCCACGACTACGCCGCCCTGGCGGAGGCGTTTGCTGCCGCCGCGGCCTGCAAGGGAAAGCCCACGGTGCTCCTGGCCAGGACGGTGAAGGGCAAGGGTGTGTCCTTCATGGAGGGGGACTACGGCTGGCATGGCAAGGCCCCCAACGCCGAGCAGTATGAGAAGGCCCGGGCGGAGCTGGCCGCCCGCGTGGCAGAACTGGAGGGAAAGTAAGCATGGCAGAGAAGATTGCAACCCGCGCGGCCTACGGCGAGGCCCTGGTGGCCCTGGCGGAAGAATACCCGGAGCTTGTGGTGCTGGACGCGGATCTGTCCGGCTCCACCATGACCAAGGGCTTTGCCAAGGCCCATCCCGACCGCTTTTACAACATGGGCATTGCCGAGGCCAACATGACCGGCGTGGCCGCCGGCCTGGCCGCCTGCGGCAAAAAGCCCTTCACCAACACCTTTGCCATGTTCGCCGCCGGGCGGGCGTGGGAGCAGGTGCGCAACTCCATCGCCTATCCCCGGCTGAATGTCAAGGTGGTGGGCTCCCACGGCGGCCTGTCCGTGGGGGAGGACGGCGCCACCCATCAGTGCATCGAGGATTACGCCATCATGCGGGCCATCCCCAACATGATGGTGGTCTCCCCCTGCGACGGCCCCGAGATGCGGCAGGCGGTGCGCGCCCTGCTGGACTATGACGGCCCCGCCTATCTGCGGCTGGGCCGCCTGGCGGTGGAGAGTGTCACCGACGCTATCCCCGGCTACACCTTCCACCTGGGCCAGGGCGTCACCCTGCGGGACGGCTCCGACGTGACGGTAATCGCCACCGGCATGATGGTGCAGATGGCGCTGAAGGCGGCGGAGAGCCTGGCGGCAGAGGGCCTGTCCGTCCGGGTGCTGGATATGCACACCATCAAGCCCCTGGACGGGGAGCTGGTGCTCAAGGCGGCGCTGGAGACCGGGGCCATCGTCACCACCGAGGAGGCCAACGTGGTGGGCGGCCTGGGCTCGGCGGTGGCGGAGTTCCTGGCCGAGCACCACCCGGTGCCGGTGGTGCGCCACGGCGTCAACGACGTGTTCGGCCGCTCCGGCAAGGCGGAGGCCGTCCTGGAGGCCTACGGCCTCACCCCGGAGGGCATCGCGGAAAAGGTGCGCCATGCGGTGAAGCGGAAGAAATGACGGACATCAAGCTCATCTGCCTGGACATGGACGGCACCCTCCTGGGGGCCGACCACGCCACGGTGCCGGCGCGGAATATCCGCGCCCTGCGGGCGGCGTCGGAGCGGGGGGCGGCGGTGGCCGTCGCCAGCGGCCGGCCGTGGGGATTCCTGCACGAGGTAGCGGAGCAGCTGGGCGTACTGCGCTACGCGGTGCTGTCCAACGGAGCCGCGGTGCTGGACGTGCACACGGGGGAGTGGCTGTACCGCAACTGCCTTCCCGAGGAGACCCGGCAGGCGCTGACGGAGCTGCTGCTGGAGGAGGGCGTACCCTTTGAGGTGTACTGCGAGGGGGAGAGCTGGATTCAGCGGGACCGGCTGGAGGGCGTGCTGGCCCACACCTTCTCCCCCGAGTTCCGGCAGGTGCTCCGGGAGCATGCCCGCCTTCCGGAGGAGCTGAACGCCGCCCTGCGGGGGCGGATGGCGGAAAAGTTCCATATATTCTACGTGCTGCCCCAGCGGCGGAAATCCCTGATGGAACGGGCGGCGGCCTGCGGCGCGCTGGAGATGGTCACCTCTTTCGCAGAAAATCTGGAGTTTACCGCCGCCGGCGTCAACAAGGGGACCGCCGTGCAGGCCCTGAGCGCCCGGTTGGGGCTGGGGCCGGAACAGGTGATGGCCTTCGGCGACGCGGGCAACGATCTGGAACTGCTGGCCTGGGCGGGGTGGTCCTTTGCCATGGCTAACGCCTCGGCGGAGGCCAAGAAGGCCGCCCGCTATGAGACCGGCTCCAACGCGGAGGGCGGCGTCGGCATGGCGGTGGAGCGCTGGCTCCTGGCGGAATAAATCAGAAACGGCGCATGGCCTTTTGCCATGCGCCGTTTTGCCAGGCGGCGGGGAGGCTCAGTCCAGCGGCCTGGCATCCGGTATCCCATCCCTCTCCCCGCTGGCCTCCCGACGAACCCGGCGGAAGTAGCGGATCAGGAAGAACAGGGTAATGAGCAGGCAGAGGGACTCGGACACCAGGGGGGAGAGCCAGATGCCGTTGGCACCGAAGAGAAAGGCGAGCGCCACCAGACAGCCGGAGATCAGCACCAGGCCCCGGCCAAAGGAGATGGTCAGGGAGGGGATGGGGTGCTCCATGGCGGTGAAGAAGCCGGAGATCACCACATTGAAGCCCACAAAGAGGAAGGCGAAGGAGTACAGCCGCAGAGCGGACACCGAGGAGGCGAACAGGGCGCTGTCCGGCTGGAGGAACAGGCCCACCACCGCCCCGGCCAGCACCTGGCACAGGACAAAGAAGCCGGCGGCGAAGCAGGCGGCCAGGCGGATGCCGTAGGTGAGGAACTTGTGGCACACTGGCCGCTCCTCCGCCCCCAGGTGGTAGCTGCACAGGGGCTGGATGCCGTGGGCGATGCCGATCACACTGTTAAGCACCAGGGTATTCACATAGCTGATGATGGTATAGGACACCAGGGCGCCGGGGCCGATGACACGCTGTATGATGTGGTTGAACAGGAAGATGACCATGCCGTTGGAGAGCTCGCTGAGGCCGTCGGCGGTACCCAGGGGGATAATGCGGCGGTAGGCGCCGGGGTCGGGCTTGAACCGGCCGAACCGCAGGGGATAGCGGTGGGTGAGAAAATAGACGGCAAACACCGCCGTGGACGTGGCCTGGGCCAGCCCGGTGGCCAGGGCCGCCCCCCACACCCCCCAGTGGAGATGCATGACAAAGATGTAGTCCAGCACCACGTTCATCAGGCCGCAGGAGATGACGCCGATGATGCTGACATGGGGCGCGCCGTCGGCCTTGACCTGGACCTCCAGGTTGTAGGACACGGTGAAAAAAACGGAGAAGCAGGCGATGACCCCCACGTACTCCTTTACCAGGTGGTGGTTTTCCCCGGTGGCCCCCAGGAAGTCCGCCACCCAGTCCAGGTTGAACAGGACCAGCACCGCCAGGAGCAGGGTGGCGGCGATGACCACGAACAGGTTCTGGTTAAAGTAGTTGCGGGCCCGCTCCACGTCCTTCTGCCCCAGGGCGATGGACAGGACGGTGGAGGTGCCGGTGGCCAGCAGGATGCCCAGGGTGAACACCAGGGACACGAAGGGCAGGGACAGGTTGACGGCGGTGAGGGCGTGCTCTCCCACGCCCCAGGCCACAAACATGCCGTCCACCAGGGAGTAGAGCGAGAAGATCCACATGGACACAATGGATGGAACGGTGAATTTGAAAAAGCGGCGTACCAGGTTCAAGTTCATAACCCCCTCTTGTTAAGATCATGTTAAACCCTCGTACTATCCGAAAGTCAAGAGCCGGAGGGAAAAAAGTTGAAGCAATTTTATCAGATCCACGAGCTGGCCAAGCTCTTTGATCTCTGCCCCGACACCCTGCGCTATTATGAGGAGAAGGGGCTGCTCCACCCGGTGCGGGGGGAGAACCGCTACCGCATGTACGGCATTCAGGACGTGTGTACCCTCAACATCATCCGCGCCCTGCGGGAGCTGAAAATCCCAACCCGGGCCATCCGCGCCTATCTGGAGCGCCGGTCGGTGGGGGAGACGCTGTCCCTGCTGGACCGGGAGGAGGCGCTGCTCCGCCGCCGCATGGCGGAGCTGGAGGCGGCTCTGGAGGAGGCGCGGGCCCGCCGGGCCAGGCTGGAGCAGTACCGCGCCGCGGAGGACGGACGGGTCTTCTTCCGCCGGGAGGAGGCGCGGCCCTACGTGTTCCTGGAGGAGGACATCATCCTGGAAAAAGAGATCGACTTCCTGCTGAAAAAGCTGGAGCACCGCCACCAGGACTATCTCAAAATCATCGGCAGCCAGTGTATGGGGGCGGCGGTGGATGAGGAGTGGCTGTCCCGGGGAGTGTATAACCACTTCTCCCGGGTGTTCTTCCTCACGGAGCCGGGCCTGCCCCATGACGACGCCCTCCCGGCGGGGGAGTACGCCTGCCTCTATTACCGTGGGGCCTATGACCGCCTGGAGGAGCACTGCGGCGTCCTGCTGGCGGGGATCGCGGCGGCGGGCCGCCGCCCGGCGGGGCCGCCCCTGGAGCTGTACCGGGTGGACGCCCACGACACCAACCGGGAGGAGGAGTACGTCACCGAGCTGCAAATGCGGGTGGAATAACAAAACTGTCCCGCGCCGGAGCCATCCGGCGCGGGACAGTTTCATTGGTTCAAAAGCGGTTCAGCGGCACCGAGCCGTCGTCGGCGCCCTTCTCGATGGCTTTCACCACCGCGTCATACCCGTAGGTATCGTTGACCTGGATGTGGAACGTCTCCCCCACCTTCCGGCCCAGCAGGGCCTTCCCCAGAGGGGACTCCTTGCTGATAAGGCCGTGGAGGGCGTCCTGCCGCATGGTGGTGACCACCTGGTACACCTCGGTGTCCCCCTCGTCCTCCAGAAAGACGGTGACTCTGTCGTAGAGCTGCACCCCGTCGCTGGCCCCGGCGTCGGGGAGCACCACGGCGGTCTTGATCATGTTCTCCAGGAACCGGATGCGGCTCTCGTTGCGGTTTTTCTCCTGCTTGGCGGCCTTGTACTCGAAGTTCTCACTGAGATCGCCGAAGGCCCGGGCCTCCTTCACCGCATCCAGGAGCTGGGGCCGGAGCTGGATGCGGCGGTAGTCCAGCTCTTCCTTCATCATTTGAATGTCTTTTTTGGTCAGTTCATTGTGCATGGCGGAATCCCTCTTGTTCTATGTTGTTCCACCATTATACCACAAAGCGCCGGCGGAATGGTAGAATGCGCAATATTTTTCGGCTGCCCCGCAAGGGGCTCAGCGGCCGCGGAATTTCCGCTCCTCCTCCCCCCGGAGGATGCGGCCCAGCCCCCGGATGTGCCGGGAGAGCATGATCAGGGCCAGAATCAGGGCCAGCAGCCCGGCCTCCCGGCCGTGGCAGAGAAAGGCCGGGGGGACAAACAGGGCGGGGATCACCACCGCCCCCAGGGGCAGCCAGCCGGAGAGCAGGGTGACGGCCAGTCCGGACAGACAGGCGGCCGTCCCCCATAGGGGGGAGAAGAGGATGAGGGCGGCGCAGGTGACGGCCACCCCCTTTCCGCCCCGGAAGCCCCGCCAGAGGGGGAAATTGTGGCCCAGCACCGCACCCAGCCCGGCCCACAGGCCGGACAGGCCGCCCAGGGCGGGGAAGAGCGCCCGGCACAGCCCAAAGGCCAGGGCGGTCTTGGCGATGTCTCCGGCCAGTACCACCGCCCCCCAGCCCTTTCCCAGCTCGTGGGCCAGATTGGCCATGCCGGGGTTTCCGGTGCCCAGGGCGGCGGCGCTTTTGCCGGTGCGGGCGCGGGCCACCAACTCGGCGGTGAGGAAGCAGCCGCAGAGATAGCCCAGCAGCAGACAGAGCAGACGTTGGAGCATGGAGACCTCCTAGTTCGCCCGCCCCTCCCGCAAAAATACGTAGGAGGCGGCGGTGGAGTGGGCGGGGGAGAAACGGTAGCCCAGCCGGTCGAAGCCCTGGGCCGCCTCCGGCGTTTCGGCGTTCCGCTCCGCCAGGAAGCGTACCATCTCCCCCCGGGCCATCTTGACATAGACCCCCTTCTCCACCACCTTGTCTCCGTCCGTCTCGCCGAAGGTCACGTCGATCCACCGCACGGGAGGGGTTACCCAGGGGCGTACCGCTTTGGCGTACTCCGCCGAGGCCAGGTTGAGCAGGGTGTCCTCCCCGCCGGCGGTCAGCGTCCGGTACAGGGAATCGCCCCAGAAGTCGTAGAGGCTTTTGCAGAAGGGGGTGCTGCATCTGGCCCCCATCTCCAGCCGGTAGGGGAGCACGCCGTCGAAGGGGCGCAGCACCCCGTAAAAGCCGGAGAGGATGCGCAGGTGTGTCTCGGCATACTCGAACTGAGGCCGGGTGAACAGGTGGGGGGCCATGTACTGGTACTGGATGCCGTCGTAGGAGAGCAGGGCGGGGGTACCGGGGCGGCGGAGATCCATCTCCTGAAAGCGGCGGAAGTTCAGCTCCGCGATGCCGTCGTTACAGGCGAGCAGCTTTTTCAGGGCTGTGTAGTCCAGCCCCCGCAGCCACTCCGCCAGCACCGCCGCCCGCTCCAGCAGGGCGGGGGCCTGCCGGGGGGCGAGAAAGTCCCCGTCCTCCCGCATTTTCTTGGCGGGGGAGATGAGCAGCTTCATTCCCCGTCCTGTCCCTTCCGATGGGCGGCCTGGCCCTCTGCGATGGCCTGCCGCTCCCGGCACAGCTCGGCATGGAGGGCCACGGAGTCCCACTCCCGGTTGGTGGGGGTGAGCACCGCCTTCAGCCGGACGGGGGCGAGCTTCTGGCGGCGGAACGCCTGGAGGAACAGATCCAGCAGAGGGCCGGGGCAATTGACGATCAGGAGCATCTCGTCGTCAAAGCCGTCCCCGGAATAGGGCGTCTCCGGGACGGCCCCCTCCGCCAGCGCCCCCAGGGGCAGGCCGTAGGACTCCCTGGGCACCAGGGCGGTGCGCAGGCGCAGGGACAGGCACATACGGCGGATTTTGGCCCCCCGGGGGTTGTCCAGATTGTAGAGCAGAATGGTGGGTGTGTTCATGGGCATCAGCCTTCCTTTCACCCGCCATTGTACCGGGTTTTCCCCGGCCCGTCAACCGGGGCTAGAGGACGTTCTTCAGGGTAAACTGTTCGGCCTCGTAGAGCAGGGAGATCTGGGTCATGAGCCGGGCGTTGGCGGCGGAGTACTCCCCGGCCTCCTGGCAGGTGAGGAACTCGAGCACCTCCTGAAAACCGGTATAGATCTGATCGGTGTCGGAATGGCGCAGGAGGATGTGCAGGTAGCTGTCCCGGGACTGCCACTGTGTGAGGGCCTGCTCTGTGAGGACGCGGGCTTCCTCCCAGTCCCCGGTCTCCGCCCGGGCCTCCGCCTGCTCCAGAAGGGCGTTCAGCGCCCCGGTAAAGCCCCGCAGATAGAGGTTGTTGCACAGCGTTGCGCCGAACAGGACAGCCAGCAGCAGGGCTGCGATCCACAGCCGCTTCATACCCGCCCCTCCTTCTCCGCCAGGTAGACCTGGTTCTGCTCATCCACAGTGAGGAGAAACACGTCCTGGCTGCGCTTTACGTGATGGGCCTTGAGCTGCCGGTCCAGCCAGATGTCGTCCAGTCCCCGCTGGCGCAGGTTGTGCTCCAGCACCCGGCCGTCGTTGATGATCACCAGGGGCAGGCCGGGCTCCTTTGGGTGCAGCTCCATCTGGGCCGCAGTGACGGGCTGCTGGGCCGCGTAGGGGAGGACGGAGATCTGTCCGTTGGTCTCCAAAATGGCGTATTTAATGGAATTGAGGTCGGTGATCCCCTTCATACGCAGCTCCTCCATCAGCTCGTCCACTGTAAAGCGGTTTTTCTGCATCTCCCGCTGGTGGAGCTTGCCGTTTTCCACGATGATGCTGGGACGGCCGCAGAGCACCGCACGGAAGCGGACGCTTTTCATGGTGAGCACCGACAGGGCCATGGTGAGGCAGAGGAGGGTGAGGATGGGGATGATGCCGGTGAGCAGAGGGATGCCGAAGTCCTGCATGGGCACGGCGGCCAGATCGGCGATAAGCAGGGCGAGCACCAGCTCCGAGGGCTCCAGCTCGCCCACCTGGCGCTTGCCCATGAGGCGGATGCCCACGATGATAAAGAGGTAGAGAATGATGGTGCGCAGAAATGCGATGACCATGAGAAGACCTCCCGCGGTAATGTTCACCGTTCAGTATGGCCGCCGCCGGGCGGATTATGTACGCAGGGGCCTTGACGCTGGGAGGGTATGGATGTTATAATATCGAAAATCAATAAAAGAAAGCGGCGAACGCATGAAAAAGCGGACGAAAGGAGTGCTGGCCGCCGCTCTGGCGGCAGCCGGGGTGTTTTTGCTGGCGGGTCTGGACGCCCGCCTGCTGGTACGCGCCTATACGGTGGAGAGCGGGAGACTCACCGGCCCGGTGCGGCTGGCGGTGCTCACCGATCTGCACGCCTGCGCCTATGGGGAGGGCCAGCGGGAGCTGCTGGATGCGGTGGCGGAGCAGTCACCCGACCTGGTACTGTTGTGCGGCGACATCGTGGACGACGAGCCCCGGATGCCGGAGGCGCGGGCGCTGGACACGGTGGAGGCCCTGGCGGCGGTATGGCCCACCTATTATGTCACCGGCAATCACGAGTTCTGGACGGGGCGGGTGGACGAGGTGAAGGCCCGGCTGGAGGAACGGGGCGCGGTTGTGCTGGCGGGGGACTGTGTGACGGTAACGGCGGCGGGACAGACGGTGCAGCTCTGCGGCATTGACGATCCCTCTGTGGGCGAGACCCGGTGGCGGGAGCAGCTGGAGGCGGTGACCGCCGCCCTGGATGGGGAGCACTGCTCCATTTTGATGACCCACCGGCCGGAGCGGACGGAGGACTACGCGGGCCGGGGCTTCGAGCTGGTGCTGGCGGGCCACGCCCACGGGGGCCAGTGGCGGCTGCCCGGCCTGCTCAACGGCCTGTTTGCCCCCGACCAGGGGCTGTTTCCCACCTACGCCGGCGGCCGGTATGCACTGGGGGACACCACCCTGCTCGTCAGCCGGGGGCTGGCCCGGGAGAGCACCCGGCTGCCCCGGTTCTATAACCGCCCGGAGCTGGTGATGGTGGAGCTGCGCCCCGGGCTGGAGGAATTTCCTGCAAAAAAAGAATGAGGTCAAAATCTTATTTTTAACTTTTGGGGCGTATTGCCGTGGGAAAATCGGCAATACGCCCTCTCTTTTTGTCCAAATCCACGGTTTTTGCTTCCGGGCGCAAAAGGGTGTTGTCAGGCGGGAGGTTTTCGGTTACAATCGTACAGATAACTTGGGAACGAAAGGCGTGATGCAGAAGATGAAAGCGACCTTGATCCTGGAAAACGGTATGACCTTCGCGGGCCGCAGCATCGGCTCCGGTGAGGAGCGGATCTGCGAGATGGTGTTCAACACCTCCATGACCGGCTATCAGGAGATCCTGACCGACCCCTCCTACGCCGGACAGGGCATTGTGATGAGCTATCCCCTCATCGGCAACTACGGCGTCAATCACGAGGACAACGAATCCACCCGCCCCTGGGCGGAGGCGTTCATCGTCCGCCACCTGGCCCGGCGCGGCAGCAACTTCCGCTGCGAGGACGGGCTGGATTCCTATTTGAAGCAATTTCATATCACCGGCATTGAGGGCGTCGACACCCGTGCCTTAACGAGAATACTCCGCAGTCAGGGGACCATGAACGGCATGATCACCTGTGCGGAGCATTTTTCTGTCCCGGAGTGCCTGGAGCGCATCCGGGCCTACCGGGTGGAGGGCACCGTGGAGCGGGTGACCCGCAGGGAGGCTCAGGTGTACCCCGCCCTGGGGGAGCGGCGGCTCCGGGTGGCCCTGATGGACTACGGTGTGAAGGAGAACATGATCCGCTGCCTCCAGAACCGGGGCTGTGAGGTGACGGTGTTCCCCGCCCGCACCCCGGCGGAGGCGGTGCTCTCCGGCGGGTTCGACGGGGTGATGCTCTCCAACGGCCCCGGCGATCCGGCGGACAACGTGGAGATCATCACGGAGGTTCGGAAGCTCTATGAGAGTGAGCTGCCCCTCTTTGCCGTCTGCCTGGGCCACCAGCTCCTGGCCCTGGCCACCGGGGCGGAGACCCGCAAGATGCGCTTCGGCCACCGGGGGGGCAATCACCCGGTGAAGGATCTGGAGCACGGCCGGGCCTACATCACCAGCCAGAACCATGGCTATGTGGTTACCGCCGAGAGCGTGGACCCGGCGGTGGCGGAGGTGTCCCACATCAACGTCAACGAGGGCAGCGTGGAGGGCCTGCGCTACCGGCGGCCCAACTGCTTCACCGTCCAGTTCCACCCGGAGGCCGCCCCCGGCCCCATGGACACCGAGTATCTGTTTGACCGCTTTGTGGACAGCATGAAGGGAGGACGCGCCCATGCCTAAGAATCCCAATATCAAAAAGGTGCTGGTGCTGGGCTCCGGCCCCATTGTCATCGGCCAGGCCGCCGAGTTTGACTACGCCGGCACCCAGGCCTGCCGCGCTCTCAAGGAGGAGGGCGTGGAGGTGGTGCTGGTCAACTCCAACCCCGCCACCATCATGACCGACAAGGACATCGCCGACCACGTGTATATCGAGCCGCTGAACCTGGCCAGCGTGGAGCAGGTCATCGCCAAGGAGCGGCCCGACTCCATCCTGCCCACCCTGGGCGGCCAGACCGGGCTGAACCTGGCCATGAACCTCCACGAGCAGGGCATCCTGGAGAAGTACGGCGTGCGCCTGCTGGGCACCAGCCCGGAGTCCATCCGCAAGGCGGAGGACCGCCAGGGCTTCAAGGACGCCATGGAGGCCATCGGCCAGCCCTGCGTCACCAGCGACGTGGTGGAGAGCGTGGAGGCCGCGGTGGAGTTCGCCGGGCGCATCGGCTATCCGGTCATCGTCCGGCCCGCCTATACCCTGGGGGGCTCCGGCGGCGGCATCGCCTACGACGAGCCCTCCCTGCGGGAGATCGCCGACCGGGGCATCCACCTGTCCCGGGTGGGCCAGGTGCTCATCGAGCGGTGCATCTCCGGCTGGAAGGAGATCGAGTTCGAGGTCATGCGGGACTCCGCCGGCAACGTCATCACCATCTGCTCCATGGAGAACATCGACCCCGTGGGCGTCCACACCGGCGACTCCATCGTGGTGGCCCCCACCCAGACCCTGGCCAACCGGGAGTACCAGATGCTCCGCTCCGCCTCTCTCAACATCATCTCCGCCCTGGGCATCGAGGGCGGGTGCAACGTACAACTGGCCCTCAACCCCGACTCCTTCGAGTACGCGGTCATCGAGGTCAACCCCCGCGTGTCCCGATCTTCCGCCCTGGCCTCCAAGGCCACCGGCTACCCCATCGCCAAGGTGGCCGCCAAGGTGGCCCTGGGCTACACCCTGGACGAGATCCCCAACGCGGTGACCGGCAAGACCACCGCCTGTTTCGAGCCCACCATCGACTACTGCGTGCTGAAGATCCCCCGCCTGCCCTTTGACAAGTTCACCACCGCCAGCCGCACCCTGGGCACCCAGATGAAGGCCACCGGCGAGGTGATGGCCATCGGCAATTCCTTCGAGGGGGCGCTGATGAAGGCCATCCGCTCCCTGGAGCTGCCGGTGAAGTCCCTCCGCCTGCCCGGTCTGGACGAGCTGTATACCGAGGAGATCGAGGACCGCCTGGTGAACATCGATGATCAGCGGCTCTTCGTGGTGGCCGAGGCCCTGCGCCGGGGCTTCTCGCCGGAGAAGATCAACAAGATCACCAAGTACGACCTGTGGTTCCTCGACCGCTTCCAGAACATTGTGGATATGGAGGACGCCCTGGATCACGGACATCTGGACGGCGACACCCTGCGCCGGGCCAAGGAGATGGGCTTCTCCGACGCGTGGATCGCCGCCCTCTCCGGCCGGGAGCAGAAGGAGATCAAGGCCCTGCGGGAGTCCTTCGGCATCCGCCCGGCCTTCAAGATGGTGGACACCTGCGCCGCCGAGTTCGAGGCCCAGACCCCCTATTACTACTCCACCTACGACCAGGAGAACGAGGCCGCCGGGGCCAGCCGGGCGGATGATGGCGCGGAGAAACGGAAGGTGCTGGTGCTGGGCTCCGGCCCCATCCGCATCGGTCAGGGCATCGAGTTCGACTACTGTTCGGTCCACTCGGTCTGGGCCTTCAAGCGTCTGGGCTATGAGACCATCATCATCAACAACAACCCGGAGACCGTGTCCACCGACTTCGATGTGGCGGATAAGCTCTACTTTGAGCCGCTGACCGCCGAGGACGTGCAGGCGGTGGTGGAGCTGGAGAAGCCCTGGGGCGCGGTGGTGCAGTTCGGCGGCCAGACCGCCATCAAGCTGGCCCAGGCCCTCACCGACATGGGCGTGCCCATCCTGGGCACCTCCGCCGATGGCGTGGACGCCGCCGAGGATCGGGAGCGGTTTGACGAGATTTTGAACCAGTGCGGCATCCCCCGGGCCGCCGGCCGCACGGTGTTCACCACCGAGCAGGCCCTGGCCGCCGCCCACGAGGTGGGCTATCCCGTGCTGGTGCGCCCCTCCTACGTGCTGGGCGGCCAGGGCATGGAGATTGCCTACAACGACCGCAACATCACCGAGTTCATGCGCATCATCAACCAGGTGGAGCAGGAGCACCCCATCCTGGTGGACAAGTACCTCATGGGCCGCGAGGTGGAGGTGGACGGCGTCTTCGACGGGGAGGAGCTGCTCATCCCCGGCATCATGGAGCACATCGAGCGGGCCGGCGTCCACTCTGGCGACTCCATCTCGGTCTATCCCCCCATCCACATCGAGGACAAGCATAAACAGACCATCCTGAAGTACACCTATGACCTGTCCAAAGCCCTGGGCGTGGTGGGCCTGGTCAACATCCAGTTCGTCATCTATGACGACCAGGTGTATGTCATCGAGGTCAATCCCCGCTCCTCCCGTACCATCCCCTATATCTCCAAGGTCACCGGCGTGCCCATCATCGACCTGGCCACCAGGGTGATGCTGGGGCAGAAGCTGCGCGACCTGGGCTACGGCACGGGCATCTACCGGGAGGCGGACTACTACGCCGTCAAGATGCCGGTGTTCTCCTTCGAGAAGCTCACCGACGTGGATACCGGCCTGGGCCCGGAGATGAAGTCCACCGGCGAGTGCCTGGGCCTGGCCGAGTCCTTCCCCCAGGCGCTGCTCAAGGCCTTCAAGGGGGCCGGTATGAAGGCCCCCAAGAAGGGCGGGCGCATCATCATTACCGTCAAGGACGAGGACAAGGACGAGATGATTGGCATCGCCAGGGGCTTCTATGATATGGGCATTGAGCTTCTCGCCACCAGCGGCACCTGCAAGGCGCTCAACGAGGCGGGCATCCCCGCCCGCTGGGTGGCCCGCGTGTCCGAGGCCCATCCCAACATTCTGGATATGATCGCCTCCGGTACCGTGGATCTGGTCATCAATACCCCCACCCGCGGCCGCCGCCACGACACCGACGGCTTCAAGATCCGCCGCTCCACCGTGGAGCACTCCGTGGCCTGCATCACCGCCATCGACACCGCCCGGGCCATGCTCACCGTCCGCACCCAGGGCCGGGCCGCTGAGCTGCGCCCCATCGACATCACTGAAATCTGAGGGGAGGAAACCGCCATGCGTCTGCACCGCCTTCGCTTTGATATCTGGCTCTGCCTGCTGGTGGCCTATCTGGTGTCCCTGGGCACGGGGGCCGCAGCCTCCGCCCTCAGCGCGGCCACGTATGACGGCTATGCAGAGGTTCACTCCGCTGCTCCTGGCCAGGCGGGCAGTCCTGCCGGGCCAGAGGTTCCCCGGGCACAGAGTATCGCGGAGCTGCTGGAGCTGGATACTTTCACAGTGCTCTCCCAAGGTATTGCCTACCGCAACGAGGGAGCGGGCTATTTTGAGGGCAGCTATCTCTATAATTTGGCCCTCCCCTCCGGGGAACGGGTGGCTGCCCGCATCCATACTGAGAGCGTACAGGATGGAGAGAACTTCGCATCCGGGCAGGTTGTCCTCCCGGTGGGCCGGGTGATTTGGGCCGACCTGGAGGAGGACCCCGCCTTCCTGGAGCAGATCACCTCCGGCTATCCCCTGGACCGCACCGACTTCTACGTGGACATGGCCGGAGAAGCGGTACGCTACAGTCAGGAGGAGCGGACGGAAAATCATGTTATAGTGGTTCAATTGGTTACCGTTCTGGTCTGCTTCCCACTGCTCCATGCCCTGGGCTCCCGCAGCGGGATTTTCCCCGCTTTCTTTCCCTCCGTGCGGAGGGAAAAGGCGGGGCGGAATTGACCCGGCCAGCCGGGAACCTTTTTCCAGTCCCTTCGTCTAAATGAATATCAACGACAGGAGGGAAATGCTTTGAAACGACTGCTGACTTTATCCCTGGCAGCCCTGCTGGCTGCCGGTCTCACCGCCTGCGGAGCGGCAGAGGAGCGCGGCGATTTAGCCGCCAAGCCGGTGCTCTACCTCTACCCGGAGGAGGAGACGGAGGTGACTGTGACCCTGGACTTTGACGGGACGCTCACCTCCACCTACCCGGACTACGGGGATGGCTGGACGGTGACGGCCCGGCCCGGCGGCACCCTCACCGATCCGGCCACGGGCCGGGAATACTACTGCCTGTTCTGGGAGGGGATCACGGATGCGGAGTACGACTTCTCCACCGGCTTCTGCGTGGCGGGGGAGGACACCGCGGCCTTCCTGGAGGACGCCCTGGACAGGCTGGGCCTGACCGAGCGGGAGGCTGACGAATTCATCATCTACTGGCTGCCAAAGCTGGAGGGCAACCCCTACAATCTGCTCTCCTTTCAAACGGAGGCGTACACAAGCTCCGCCGTTTTGACCATCGACCCGGCCCCCGACACCCTGATCCGGGTGTTCCTGGCGTGGAAGGGCCTGGACGCGCCGGTGGAGGTGGAGCCCCAGAAGCTGACCGCGCCGGAGCGCGCTGGCTTCACCGCCGTGGAGTGGGGCGGCGCGGAGGTAGTGCAATGAAGAAGCTGCTGTTGCTGCTTGCGCTCACTTTGCTGGCGGCGGGACTGGCTGGGTGCGGCAATTCCAGTGGAAATGTTGCGGTGCCGGAAAAGCCGGTGCTCTACCTCTACCCGGAGGAGGAGATGGAGGTGACCGTCACTCTGGACTTTGATGGGACGCTGACCTCCACCTATCCTGCGTACGGCGATGGGTGGACAGTGACGGCCCGGCCCGACGGCACCCTCACCAATCCGGCCACGGGGCGGGAGTACTACTGCCTGTTCTGGGAGGGGATCACCGAGGCGGAGTATGACTTTTCCGCCGGCTTCTGCGTGGCAGGGGAGGACACTGCGGCCTTCCTGGAGGACGCCCTGGACAGGCTGGGCCTGACCGAGCGGGAGGCTGACGAATTCATCATCTACTGGCTGCCAAAGCTGGAGGGCAACCCCTACAATCTGCTCTCCTTCCAGACCGAGGCCTACACCGACTCCGCCGGGCTGACCATCGACCCGGCCCCCGATACCCTGATCCGGGTGTTCCTGGCGTGGAAGGGGCTGGACGCGCCGGTGGAGGTGGAGCCCCAGACGTTAACCGCGCCGGAGCGCGCCGACTTCACCGCCGTGGAGTGGGGCGGCGCGGAAGTGGATTGAAGACTGCGCTGAAAAGCCGCCGGACCTGACCGGGTCCGGCGGCTTTTTTACGGAATGCTTGCGCTTTAGGCCGGAATATGGTATCCTAAACTGTAAAAATATCGCCGGGCCTATGGGCATGGCGTGAGAGAAAACGAGAGAAAGAAGGCAAGATGATGTCCCATCAGACCGTGATTGTCCTGGATTTCGGCGGCCAGTACAACCAGCTCATCGCCCGCCGGGTGCGCGAGTGCGGCGTCTATTGCGAGGTCAAGCCCTACACGACCCCGCTGGAGCAACTCCGCGCTATGGAGCCCATCGGCTTCATCTTCACTGGCGGCCCCAACTCCGTCTATGAGGCGGGCGCGCCCAAGGCTGATCCGGCCATCTTTGAGCTGGGTGTGCCGGTGCTGGGCATCTGCTATGGCTGCCAGTTCATGGCCCACGCCCTGGGCGGCCAGGTCACCGAGGCCCACGAGGACACCGCCCGGGAGTACGGCAAGACCGAGACCTATTACGACACCGCCTGCAAGCTCTTCAAAGGCCTGCCGGAGCAGGGCATCTCCTGGATGAGCCACGGGGACTACATGGCCAAGGTGCCCGAGGGCTTCGCCCTCACCGCCCACTCTGACGCCTGCCCCAACGTGGCCATTGCCGACGAGAAGCGGGGCCTCTACGGGGTGCAGTACCACCCGGAGGTCAATCACACCGAGCACGGCGTGGACATGATCCGCAACTTCCTCTATGAGGTCTGCGGCGCCAAGGGCGACTGGACCATGGGCGACTACAAGGAGAGCTCCATCAAGGCCATCCGGGAGAAGGTGGGCGGCGGCAAGGTGTTGCTGGCTCTGTCCGGCGGCGTGGATTCCTCCGTGGCCGCCGCACTGCTGGCCGAGGCGGTGGGCAGCCAGCTCACCTGTGTGTTCGTGGACCACGGCCTGATGCGCAAGAACGAGGGCGACGAGGTGGAGACCGCCTTCTCCAAGTGGGACATCCACTTCGTCCGGGTGGACGCTGAGGCCCGCTTCCTGGAGAAGCTCTCCGGCGTCAGCGAGCCGGAGCGCAAGCGCAAAATCATCGGCGAGGAGTTCATCCGCGTCTTTGAGGAGGAGGCCAAGAAGATCGGCCGGGTGGACTATCTGGTGCAGGGCACCATCTACCCCGACGTGATCGAGTCCGGCGCCGGCGACGCCGCCGTGATCAAGAGCCACCACAACGTGGGCGGCCTGCCCGACTATGTGGACTTCAAGGAGATCATCGAGCCCCTGCGCCTGCTCTTCAAGGACGAGGTGCGGCAGTTAGGCCGCGAGCTGGGCCTGCCTGAATACCTGGTCATGCGCCAGCCCTTCCCCGGTCCCGGCCTGGCCATCCGGGTCATCGGCGATCTGACCAAGGAGAAGCTGGACACCCTCCGGGATGCCGACGCCATCTACCGGGAGGAGATCACCGCCGCCGGCGAGGACAAGAACATCAACCAGTACTTTGCCGTCCTCACCAATACCCGCTCCGTGGGCGTCATGGGCGACGGCCGCACCTACGATTACACCCTGGCGCTCCGCGCCGTCACCACCAGCGACTTCATGACTGCCGACTGGGCCCGTATCCCCTACGATGTGCTGGACAAGATCTCCACCCGCATCGTCAACGAGGTGAAGGGCATCAATCGTATCGTCTACGATATCACCTCCAAGCCCCCCGCCACCATCGAGTGGGAATAATTTCAGAGGCCCGGAAAAGCCTGAAATAACTGGGTTTTTGAAGGGTTAAGGCCCTCCGTGGCAACGATTTGGCAACACTTTTTCATTATTCATAAAAAGAGAGCTAACTGATTTTGATTAGTCAGTTAGCTCTCTTTCTTTTATATTGATTCTTCCGCTACATACTGGATCTGGATTTTCGAAATATCGTATTCCGCACCTTCATGTGAAAGACTTTCAACCCATCTTTTCATGGAAGGTAAAATTGCTTCTGGCGCGATAATTGCAAAAACACAGGTAAAGTTTCGATGCTTTAATGTTTCATAATTAGCCCCTGCTCTATATAAACGTTCAAGCGATGTTCTGAGCATTTGAATGGTTCGCGGTTGTTTCCAATATTTAATTTCATATATCAAATCGATGTTATCCATTGTTGATACGGCAACACCATCATACTCATATTTACCAATCTTGATATTGCGCAAAAAAGAATACCTGCGTTTTTTCCGAACAGGCCACTCATTTACAACCTTGGCAAAGTAACGATCTTCAATATCCAAGTGCTTGATTATTGCTGAATGCTCGGATACGTTTGCCTGCAACTCATTTTCTCTAACTTCCTCCGTTGTTTTCTCGAATATTTCAGAATTCTTCATTTTCTCATTCTCTAACTCATGTCGAATTCGATCTGCCTCTATCACTGCATCAAGATTCTTTTGAACTTTTTTCCAATTAGTTATTCCGGTAACTAACAGAATGATACCCGCAACAAACAATAATACGCAAGCAATAGGAAGAACAATAATCACTATTTTCCAAAGAAAACTTTGCTGTTGAAGTAGATTCTGCGAATATTGTGATAAACCGTCGAAGTCAATTTGGCTAATTAGGATTACATCATTGCTAAAAACGAAGTAAAGGACAACGAACGGCAAAGCAATAAATATAACGCCAAGCGATACCAAAAATTTATGGAGGCTATCATATTCTAATTTGTCCATATTCTTATCCTCCTTTACTCGCCTATTTTGTCATTAAAATCCTCAACGAGCATATCACTAAGCTCCTGCGAAGGAGTAACTTTATGCCAATATCCGGAGGTATCAAATTCGGGATAGTGATAACGCCAGCGGTCATAGTCCTCCTGAGTGATCTCACCCGCCTCCAGCATGGCGGCGGCCTGCTGCCAGGAACAGAGCATCTCGTGAAGCCGGGCGGTATCCTTGCTCTTCCGTACATCGACCTTCAGGCAGACTTCTCCATCCATCTCGCTAATCTTGAGACCGTAGTTATCCTCCAGGGTAAACAGGGTGTGCATCAGCCCCACATAGGAGTCTATGTCCGGGACGGAGAGTGCATGGGGCGAGACATCCAGTACCTGGGCTAAGGCGGCGGTAAGGTCTGCCTTTGGGGTTCTTGATCCTGTTTCATACTGAGCAAGGCGCACATCGGCAGACTTCTCCGGGAAGCCCAGCGCCATGCCGAGATATTTCTGAGTCATCCCCCGCAGGAGACGAAAAAAGTGAATCCGTTCGCCAATCGCCATATCATCCACTCCAATCGTTGGTTCTTCTTAGGAAAAGCGTAGCAGAAATGCTTAGTAAAGTCAAGAGAATCCTAAACAATTTTATTTAATTTATTTTGCGCACCCTAATTGACACAAGCTATTTTGCTTAGTATAATGACGATAGACTAAGCATAATAGCTTAGTGTCAATAAATAAAAAAGAACTGCCGCAATCCCTGGTTATATATTCGGGAAAAAAGTGGCGGACGAAAGTGAGGAGGCATTTATGGAACACAACATCCAACCGCAGCAGCCATCAACGAAGAAAGGAAGGTATTTTCAATGCAGGCACAAAACTTTATGCGCGTGGAGGAAGTGGCCCAGGCGCTGGGCATCTCCAAGTCCCACGCCTACAAGGTGATCCATAAGCTCAACGCCGAACTCCGTGAGAAGGGCTATCTGACCATCTCAGGGCGGGTCAATCGGAACTTTTTCATGGAGAAGTTTTGCTATGGCAAGACGGGAAAGTCCAATGGTATGAAGTCAAGTAGGTGATGCAAGAAAATTTTAAGCGAAACAGAGTAAAAAGCACTGTGTAGACAGCAAAAAGGCAACACCAACCAAAGCCCTGTCCCTGAGAAATTTTGAAACAGGGCCTATGAGTCAGAGTGGCAAGCTGCGCTCTCAGCCCTCCGGCGGGATATACAGGCGGTTGTCCTTTAGCAGCCGAAAGACCAACCGGACCAGTTTTCTGGCAGTTAAAGCGAGTGCGCGTTTATGCTGGTACTTGTTGACCTCTTTGAATTTGAGGTCATAGTAACGCCGGAACTCGGAGTCGCATCTTCTCACGGAGTTGGCGGCTTCCAGCAGGTAGTAGCGGAGATAGCGGTTGCCGGATTTAATCATTCTGGAGTGTTCGGCCTCGAAGTCGCCAGACTGGCTCCTGTTCCAGACAAGGCCGGCGTATTTGGCAACCGAGGCTTGGGAATCAAAACGGTGGATATCACCAATCTCAGCAATGATACCGGCGGAGTAGACCTTGCCAATACCGGGGATGGAGGTCAAAGTGTTCGGAATGATTTCAAACTGCTGTTCAATGGCCTTATCTAATACTTTGACCTGCCCTTTCAAGGCGCGCATGGAGGCAATAGAAACAGCCATTGCTTGGTTTACAGTGTCGTTTACTGTTTTGGGCAGCCGATAGGAGCCTTTGGCTGCAGCCCGAACTGCCTTGGCGGTAGCATCCGGGTCAGCAAATTTGCCACGGCCTGTTTCAGTAATAAAGGCAGTCAGTTCCTCCAGGTCGGCATTCGCCAAGTCATCCACGGTTTCAAAGTGTTCCATGAGTGCGATGGTGGTGGCGCTGGTGTTCTGAATGTCTTTGTCCTGGGCCATGCCGGAGCATTTGAGGAATAAGTAGTTGGCGAACCGCTGCTTCTCCCGGGTCAAGTTTTGGATGACATCAAATCTGGCTCTGGTAAGGGTTTGCAGGGCTTTGTAGCGGTAATCGTCCATGTAGACCTCCCTGTTGATTCTGCCGAAACGGAGATGGTCGGCAATCACAAAGGCGTCCACCCAGTCGTTCTTTGGCAGGTCAGAATAGGCTTCCTTGAATTTCCGCACCTGCTTTGGATTTAGAACATGGATTTTCCTCTGAAACCGCCCCAAGCGGCCATCCTCACGAAGAGCATAGACTAGGCTGTCCCCGTAGATGGAGGTGGCCTCCAGGCCAATCACCACACGCTCAAGCTGCATGGAGCCAAGTGCCGATACGATTCTCTCTGATAACAGTTTAGCACCGCCAAGGTTATTCTGCACGGAGAAGCTGGAGTGTTTGCTGCCGTCCGGTTTCATCAGGTAGGCCACATTGTTCTTGCTGCTCACATCAATGCCAACGAATAGTGGATTCACAATTTTCACCTCCCCGCATGGAGATTTCAGGCCAGCAGGCTTTGAGATACCCATGATAACCGGAGCATCTGGCACCCTCGCTTATCAGAATCATTCCTGGGCAGACCAATGCGATAGCCCTCACTGCTGAAAGGGCGGTCTTGTCCCAGGCAAACAGCCAATGAGTTTGCAGCTAACTTCCGGTTCAGGGGAACAGACTTTCAGTGAAGTAGCCTTACGGCTCAACCGGAGGACTCAGAACTTGACCCTGCTGTCCTACAGCTATTGTATCACGGGCACCTCAAAGCCTGCTGATACCTGAAACTATTAACTTTGAAACTTATTATACGAGGAGGGCTAATCATGGCAGTCTATAAGGAAGAAAAGACAAACACCTGGCGGGCGGTCTACCGCTATACTGACTGGAACGGTGAGCGCAAGCAGACCCAGAAGCGGGGCTTCAAGACCAAACGGGAGGCACAGGCCTGGGAGCGGGAACAGCTCAACAAGACCAGCGCCGATCTGGACATGACCTTCAGGAGCTTCGTGGACCTCTACACGGCGGATATGAAAACCCGGCTCAAGGAGAATACCTGGGCTACCAAGGACCACATCATCCGTACTAAGCTGCTGCCCTACTTCGGCAAGCTGAAAATGTGTAACATCACTGCCCAGCAGATCATTACCTGGCAGAACGAGATGCTGAACCATAAGGACGAGAACGGCAAGCCCTACTCGCCGGTGTACCTGAAAACGGTCCACAACCAGCTCAGCGCCATCTTCAACCATGCGGTTCGGTACTACAACCTCCGGGAGAATCCCTGCAAAAAGGCGGGCAGCATGGGCAAAAAGAAAAACCGGGAGATGATGTTCTGGACCAAGGAGCAGTACCTGAAATTTGCGGAGGTGATGATGGATAAGCCGCTATCATTCTATGCCTTTGAGATGCTCTACTGGTGCGGTATCCGGGAGGGGGAGCTGCTGGCTCTGACTCCGGCGGACTTCGACTTTGAGAAGCGCACCGTGTCTATCAACAAGTCTTACCAGCGGCTGAACGGTCAGGATCTGATTACCACTCCCAAAACTGAAAAGAGCAATCGGATCATCACCATGCCGCAGTTTCTGGCCGAGGAAATCCAGGATTACATCAAAATGCTTTACGGCATCGGGCCGAACGACCGGATGTTCACCGTCACCAAGAGTTATCTCCACCGGGAGATGGACCGGGGAGCCAAAGAAGCGGGAGTACCGCGTATCAGAATCCACGATATCCGTCATAGCGCGGTGTCGCTTCTGATTGACATGGGATTCTCCGCCACAGCCATCGCGGACCGAGTAGGACATGAGAGCATCGATATCACCTATAACTACGCACACCTGTTTCCGTCCAAGCAGGCGGAAATGGCGGATAAATTGAACATGGAAAGGAGCAATTAAAAATGTCAGCAAAGAATATGGACAAGCACAACCGTTGGAGGAACAAGACCGTGGCCTTCCGGGTCTCCCCGGAGGAGGACGCCCAGATCGAGATGGCGGTAAAGCTCACCGGTTTGACCAAGCAGGATTATATTATCCGTCGGCTGCTTTGCCGGGATGTTGTAGTGCAGGGCAATCCCAGGGTCTATAAAGCACTACGGGACCAGCTGGCCGCTGTGCTGGACGAGTTGCGGCGGATCGAGGCCGGGCAGGGCGTAAACGATGAGCTGCTGGACACCATCCAGATGATTGCTACCATTATGAACGGGATGCAGGAGGACTTTGCCTATGACCGATGAGAAAAAGAAAATGACCGCCCAGAACTCATCTGTTGGCGCAGATGATGGGCAGTCAATCTCTCAAAATTCCAAGTTCACTATACCAGACCCGGACGAAAAAAGCAATTCCCCGGAAAAAGATTTGGAGGAACTTTACCAGAAAATGCGCCGCATCAGCGACCCAGCTTACCTCCATACTGTGACCCTGGACGAGCTGATGGACAATGTGTTTGATGGCAAGTCTGCGGTGATTGAAAACCTGCTCTACACGGGAGCGTACATCCTTGCCGGTGCGCCCAAAATCGGCAAGTCCTTCCTGGTGGCGCAGATTGCCCACCATGTCAGTACCGGGCAGGACTTGTGGGGCTATAAAGTCCATCAGGGAACCGTCCTCTATCTTGCTCTGGAAGATGACGAGAGCCGGTTGCAGCGCTGGATGTTCCGTATGTTTGGCGTGGAGGGGACAAGCTCTCTTCACTTCGCCACCAACGCTAAGATGATCGGCGGTGGCCTGGATGAACAGCTGGAAAAGTTCGTTCGGGAACACAGTGATACCAAGCTGATTATCGTGGATACCCTACAAAAAGTCCGTGAGGCTGTGAGTGACAGTTACAGCTACTCCAGCGACTATGAGGTGATCGGCAAGCTGAAGCAATTTGCCGATCGGTATGGGGTCTGCGTCCTGATCGTCCACCATACCAGAAAGCAGCCTGCGGGAGACAGCTTTGAGATGATTTCTGGTACAACCGGCTTGCTGGGCTGTGCGGATGGGGCGCTCCTGATGCAGAAGGAAAAGCGGACAGATAGCAAGGCTACCCTGGAGGTGGTAGGCAGAGACCAGCCGGATCAGCGGCTGTATCTGAGCAAGGACCAGGAGAACCTGGTTTGGGGGCTTGACCATACGGAGAATGAGCTTTGGAAGCAGCCTCCAGACCCGGTGCTGGAAGCCGTAGCAAAGATCGTATCTGCCGACAACCGGGAATGGGCAGGAAGTCCTACCGAGCTGGCACAGGCAATTCAGACGGATATGGCAGTAAACCGGCTTACGAAGCACTTGAATGTGAATGCTAGCCGCTTGTTGGAAGAACATCAAGTAAAATACGAGAACAAAACCAGACACGCCGGGCGGCGCATCCGGCTGACTTACATGGTGGTGGAAGCGCCTGCGTTTGAAGTGATCGAAGTAATCGAGTAAAGCGCGACGCTTGCAACGGTCGCGACGGTGTTTTGAGGGGCACTCCCAGCACCGTTGCGACCGTCGCCACCGTCGCGGAAAGGAAAACTGAGGTGGTGTTTTGCCACCCCATCTTCCAAGAGGGAGTCCCATTTTAAGGCACCCTAGTGGCACCATAGGATGTCGCGCTTCACGACACCCTATGCCCGAAACAGAGCCCCGGGTACAGGGGGCAAAAAGCGTTCGGAGAACGCGCAGCCACAGAATGAAATTCTGTGTTCAAAAGGGGCTTGGGGGCGCTGCCCTCAACAAGCAGACGGCAGGAAATGTGAGTGTGTATTAACACTCGCATTGCTTGCCTGTCGTGTGTGTGGCTATCCACACGCATTGCTTGCCAGTAACTAAAACAACCGAAACGGCCCTTGTGCCGCTGCGGAAAATCAACTGAAATTCAAGTATTGGGAGGTAACAAGTATGAGAAAGATTTTGTCCTGTGAGTTTAACCCGGACACCGCTTGCGTGGAGTTGGGCCTGTATGACGGGACGCTGCTCTCCATTGACTGCACCGCCGTGGAGAACGAGGTGGCAAACAGTATGTACCAGCGGTCAGAACTGGACTGGCTGATCTATAACGATCCGCTGGCCTATGCCAAACTGATTTTGAATGGGGCCCCTGAATTATATCTAAAATTAGTAACACAGAAAACTCCGTTAGATTGATGGCAAAGAAAATCCGCCAGAAGCAACACTCTAAAGGGTGCGCCTCTGACGGATTTTTTACATCTTATCAATCAAAGCAAATACAACAGCCTGCTGTTCTTCACTTAGCCTTGACCAGCGTTCCAGAAGCTTTTTCTGCGCCTCAGTCAAGGAAACAGGTACATCTTCTTCGGCAAACAGTTGAGAGAGCGTAATGCCAAAGGCTGTGCAGATTTTCTCCAGGGATGAAATGGTCGGAACCATGTTCTTGCGATACCATGAGGAGATCGTGGATTGCGGCAAACCGGAGCGTTCTGCAAGCTGATACTCTGTCCAGCCCCGCTCCTCTCGATACGTGGTTATAACCGAGAGAATATCCTTCACCTGCATCACTCCTTTGCTTGTGTTCTTCGTAAATTATACTTTGATAAATCGTTGTGATTTAATCATTTATATCGTATAATTTTAACGATAAACACAACTATAAAGGAGGGGAGAACTTTGAACGGAAAAAGCTGTTTTTTCATCGGGCACAGGGAAACATCGGAGGCAATTTACCCAACATTGTATGCGGCTGTGGAGCAGCACATTTTGGAATATGGCGTTACAGAATTTATCGTTGGCCACTACGGCGTATTTGACCGCCTTGCAGCGTCAGCAGTTAAGGCCGCGAAGCATCTCTACCCAGATGTGAAGCTCATTTTGCTATTGCCATACCATCCAGCAGAGCGGCCCATTCCAACACCCGATGGATTTGATAACACCTTCTATCCACCGGGGATGGAAAGCGTCCCGCGCAAGATCGCAATCGTGAGAGCAAACCGCTATGTTGTGGATCATGTAGACTACCTCATCGCCTATGCGTGGCACCCAGCCAGCAATGCGTGGGAGCTGGTGGAGTATGGAAGAAGGAGAAAAGGTCAAAATCATTTGCAGGTAACAATATTAAAAAGATGAACAATAGTTTCCCATAAACTTTATGAATACTCATTGTTTCATGAGGTTATCTTGTTGTTTTGTGTGTGATGTGGTATAATATAAGAAATTCGACAATGAATGGGGAATTGATTATGCCAGTCAGTTATGACAAGCTATGGAAGATACTAATTGATAAACGGATGAATCGAACAGAGCTAAAAGATATGGCTGGTATAAGCTTCAATGTTTTGGCCAAAATGGGGCGAAATGAATATATATCAATGGATAGTCTGGAAAAAATATGCTGTGCTCTTGATTGTAATATTGGCGACATCATTGATATTATAGCAGATAAAAACTAACAAAACTGGAAGGAGGAGAAACACGTGGAATTTAAACAGTATAGAGGAAAGAGTATCCTTGCATGGCTTTCTTATAATGCGAATTACGAAGATCCCCATGGAGGTATTAACAATCGCTGCTATGTTTATCCTCGTGTAATGAATGGTGCTAATTATGACCCTATTGACTCGACCGATTTTCCTAAATTGGGCCGTATCGAAGTGCGTATTCAAGGCGGAGACAGCGCTGATGATGTGTATTCAAATTTCGGCCCTTTAGTTAATATCAGGATCAATGGAGATCCATATCCCAATTACGATAGCAATAATATGTATAGTCTCAAGTATAATCCACAGTATGGAAAAGCTAATTCTGAAATTTGGATTGAATCATTTTCCGGCAAAGGATTTTATCAGGTCATTGATGTCAATAGTAGTATTGAGACAATACAAAGTGAGCGCTCAATACCTGAACCCGATTGCATAATTCGTACAGCACTTATCTTGCTAAGATGCGAAGATAAATTATATGGTCCTTTCGAATGCGATACAAAAGAAGGGATGACAGCACTCCATGGATTAAAGGATTACCAATATAGTGTTGGCGAATATGCTGCAATGAATTACAATGATGATCTTTTAGTAATTGAGGATCAGGACGGAGAAGAAGCTCTCATTCTCATTCCAAAGGTATCCGTTCCTTCCTCTGACGAGTGCGAAATTCGTTACGATTGGATAAGCGAAGAAGTACTTATTGATAGTTTTGTTGATTCCCTGCGTGTCGAGAATTCCTACACTCGTGAACAAGTGCGTCAGCTCAAGGAAATGGTCCATCAGCTTGTTGAAAGCGGTGCCGGTGTGCAGTTTACGAATGACCGTATTGCTAAGATGCAAGCACTATTGCAAAGTATCGGTCAAAAAGAGGAATATGTCAGAGATGTTGTGGAATATGCACTTACGGATGAAAGCATGAAAGCAGCTCTGACTGAAGAAGTTGCGAATAATTATTTTGATCGGATTCAGAGTAAAATGCTTGAATTCTCCTCGGTGCAAGAACGCATAGACGGACTAAAGAAACAGGAGGCCGCCTTACAGCAAAGCGTGGAAATGCTTCAAGGAAGTGCTGAACATGGAAAGGCAGAAAGTTCTGAAGATGACCAGATAAGAATTTCTGAATTAACTCAAGAGATCGAAGAGTTGCGCAAAAGAAACGAGGCTTTAAACGAAGAAATCGGTCTTCACAAAGAAATAAAGGTTCTCACAGCAGAACGGGATCATTGGAAAAGCGAGCGAGACAAGGCAAAAGACAACTATGACCAACAGTTGATTGATAACAATGAACTTAAAAAGCAGTTTGATGCCACACTAAAATTGTTTAATGATAAAGCTACACAAACAGCTCGAATCCTTGACAGTAAGTTACTTGATAAAATTTTGCGCGGGATCGGTGAAGAACCAGCCGTAGAGGATATTGTGCCCTTTGATAGTTCTTTGCTCCATGCTGAGCCGATGGATGCTGTTGACATTATCAAGCGTGTAACTGATTTCATTAGTGAAAAAGCACACAGAGATGTAACCTCTAATGATGTTGCAAACTACCTTATCTGTATTACACAGGGGTTTATTACCACATTCGCTGGTGAACCTGGGACTGGTAAAACCTCTCTCTGTAACATTCTCGCAAAAGCTTTGGGGTTAGTAACAGATATTCCGCAAAGGCGTTTTGTCGATATCTCTGTCGAACGAGGGTGGTCTTCCCACAAGGACTTTATTGGATACTATAATCCTTTGTCGAAAAAGATGGAACGCAGTAACGGGGAAGTATTTGATGCATTCGAGCGAATGGATAGCGAATATGATTGTGACCAGTCCAGAGTTGCTCCCTTTATTATCCTTCTCGACGAAGCAAATCTCAGCCCTATAGAGCATTATTGGGCAGCGTTCCTTAGAAACTGTGACTTCGCATCTGTGTCTAACCGTTCTATTCCTCTTGGCGGAACCAAAAGCTTTAAGCTTCCTGAGCATCTTCGCTTTCTTGCAACGGTCAATTTTGATCATACGACAGAGGAACTCTCCCCAAGATTTTTGGATAGAAGCTGGGTTATCATGTTGGAACCAACCAGAGTGGATGATGAAATCGATGAGGATATCAAAAATGTTGAAGATATGGTATCTTTCGAGGCTATGAAGGCAGCATTCTGTATTCGGGAAGATGATGTGATTGATGAGGCGGTGCAAAATAAATGGAATGCCATTCAGAAGATTTTTAGAGATAGATCGCTCCAAATTATGCCTCGAAATCTGAAAATGGTAAAAAATTACTGTGCGGTTGGATGTAGATGTATGGAGCGTGACACTCCTGCAACAAAATTTGCGCCTCTGGATTACGCGTTATCCCAGAAAATTCTTCCTACCATCAACGGAAACGGCGAGAACTACCGCATGTTGATTGAAGACTTGCTGAAAGAATGCACGGCACAAAACATGCCGATAAGTGCTAAGCACCTCGAGAGAATGAAGCGTATTGCAGAAAATAACATGGGTTTCTATCAGTTCTTCTCTCGATAAACGACTAATACAAAAGGAGGACATATCCATGATGGTAAAATGCACCTTATCATGTCAGAACCCAAGCCAAAGAGCTGAGTTCAACCTGTCGGACTGCCTCATGGATATGTCCTCTGTTGATTTTTCTAAATGCGCTGCGGTTTTTGAAGATGGCAGCTATGAGATTTACTTTGTGTGTGAGCAGTATAATAGGACTGAAGTTAAGTCCGTTGCTGTATGTGTGAATGGTGAGCAAGTAGGCGACATAATTTAAGTGCTAATACAGCCATTGTTGAGGGATCTACAAGATACAGAGATGATATCTTTGCTAAGCAACCCTTTTTGCTCCATTATGATCTTATTGCTGTTTCTTTTATCTTGTCATTTGTTGACGGCTCATCCAAAGAATATTTTACAGATTTTTTGCTGTGTGTGAGCAAGAATCAAGAAGATGCCACTAATATACAAAATATGCTCCAAGAGTTGATTGCATTTGATGATTCACAGGTTGGTGAATGGATATTTTCTGATGGAAAACGAGGTGCAAGCAATAGCCTCTATGAAGGAAAATGGAATAAGCGCGCATATAAGTCTCTGAGTTCATATATTCAATTATTGGAGCAAGTAATTGCGTGCTATAAAAATAATTTTGCATACTTCAGGATGCAAGGTAAACATACAATCAAGCAGTCAAGTGTACTCGTTCCTTATGAAAAGGTGAAAAAGGTTTCTCGTGACAGTTTTAATTGGATTATGCAAAATGCGGATCAATTAGCTAATGTTCCTTATAGTAGTGGTGTCCAATATCAGGGGAAAAACTATTTGCCTTATCACCTCAAAACGGATGCAAGCCAAAAAAGTTGGGACGTGTATGAAAATAGGATAGTCATTTCTTTTTTACACACCGTCTTGTTAAATGCAAAACAGATTTTTTTGGAGTTTGACAGAGATATTTTGAATGAGGAGCGGATTATTTCAAGAATTCATGGAAGTTTTCCCAAAGAATACTGTGCGCCAATCATTACAATTAAATCCTTGCAGATTTCTTTTTGCAGAATTCTATTAGGAAAGCTTAATCACTCCATTGATACACTGCAAAATCTCTACACGCAGTATGAAACGCTTTTTGATGTTCAAACTTCAATGCTGACGACCCTTCCAAGAAAAACAAGTACATTTTGCGAAATCAAGCCTTATGCTCAAGTATTTAAGATTATAGTTCACTGGTTCCAGTATGGTGAGTACAGTCTGGAAAAAGAACGACTGATTTTGCAGGTTAAAACATTGGATAAATTGTTTGAATATTATTGCTTACTACAGCTTTTAAAGCTGTTAGCAGATAATGGATATCATAAAGCTGATATCCAAGAGCCTGCATTCAAGTACCTCTATACCTCGGCAGACGGGCATTACCAGAACGAACAAGATGTAGCAAATACATATGTGTTGAGCCGTAATCACATAACAGCAACATTATACTATCAGCCAGTTATTAGTGCATTTAACTTTGAAAATGGCCTTACATTATACAGAACAACAAGTAAAAAAGGCTACTATACCCCAGACTTTGTGTTGAAGTTCTCGTTCTCTGAGCATGATGAGGAGTACATAATTTTTGATGCAAAATTTGCAAGTAGAGATACCATTAAGAACTTTCGGTTGCCAGAAGTTATTCGCAAGTACTCATGTGAGCTATGTGTAGCCGCTAACTCTCGTGCGCCTAAAATGGTATGGATTCTTCAAGGTAGGGTAAATAGTAATGAGAAGGCGATTTGGCGATACCACAATTCGCCACTAGTTTCCGTATGCCGGCCCGCCACATCATTTGGAATTGTTTCAGTCAATACAACTATAGAGATCAGGCAGCGATTGTGGAATGAGATAAAAAGTAATATCTTGCTCCTGCAGTAAATCTTAGTGCATTTATCCTATTTCACATTATTTCGATTTTAGTGTGCATAATAGGTGACACCTATATAAACTTCTGGCAACACCATGGCAACAAAAAATCAGATAGCCTCTACTATCTGAATAATGGAAATAATGCCAATACCCTGAACTAAATCCCATAAGCAAATCTGTTTAGAAAACTTCTGACAGGAGCGAGTGGGAATAAATATTTAGTGTTTTTGGAATCCTGAAAAGCGTTGGTAATACAGCGTTTTTCAGGATTTTTCTTTTTTGGTGGCTACAAATTGGCTACATTTGCAGCGATTTTTGTAGCCAGAGGCTCACGGCATGATGCCGTCAAGGGTCGTGTCAAGATTTTT
>PVML01017593.1_pt1 | contig 199692 bp, 174 predicted proteins | sample 1853371 | NCBI WGS metagenome assembly PVML01 (sample SAMN08533508, study PRJNA380276) | Human gut metagenome, whole genome shotgun sequencing project. | isolation source: participant 1, chromium library | host: Homo sapiens | collected 2017
GTGTCTTTGTGATGGCAGCCGGAACTCTTGTTATGGCGCTGAAGATGGGAAGGATGGAAGAACTGTGAATTCCAGTTTTCTGCTATCATAAAACAGAATATATCTGACAGAACGCACCGTAGAAATACGGTGTTTTTTGTTAACCAAAACCCATAATTCAATACATAACCACAGGTTAGTACAAATAACTTATGTGCTTTTTTGAAAGGCTTAGAAAGGGATATTTACCTCGATTTTCGTCCCGAGAAATGACACAAATAAGGCTTAATGTATCTTCTCTGTGGTTTTTATATTTTCGGCAGGAAAGGAGGATTGCTTGCTATGCCGAGAATGAGCAGGAAGCGGAAACAAGAGTGGGCGTTGTTTCTGAATGAAAGAAATCGCATTACCTACAACGGACTTTGCAGAAAATGCAGTAGTGAATGTAAGCAGAGTTTTCGCTGTGTTGTGGTGCATTGCCCAAAATATTTATCGAAAAGGAGAACAAAGAACTATGAAAATGATTGAAAATGAAATGAATGTAACTGTACCTCTTGAATAATTAGGCTTTATAGCGTAAAATAAAAAAGTACCCTGTTCAAAACGAGTGCGTTGTTAAAATGTTATATCATTTTTATAATGTATAGCTGGCATCTCTGTTTTATTTACATTTAGACCAGTGCAGGAGGAATGCGCGGCTGCAGGGTATTTTTTTGATGCAAAGAATGCACAGAAGTGAAAGTGAGGCTCAAAATGAGATTACATCCGATTATTACATCATTGCTTGAACAGGATATGTATAAATTTTCAATGGGACAGGCAATATATCATCAATTTTCCGATTATAAAACGACATGGACATTTAAATGCAGAAACGAGTATGTTTATTTTACGGAGGAAATGGTAGAAGAGATAAGGGAGCAGATTAAAAATTTCTGTAAGCTCAGATTTACAGAGGAAGAATTGGAATATTTAGACAATATAAAATGGATAAAAGGTTCATATGTTGATTTCCTTAGATTATGGCAGCCGAGGTATGAGGATTTTTCGATTACAACTGACGGAGACAGAGGACTTTCAATAGAGACAGCAGGGACATGGTTAAATACATCAATGTATGAGATACCGACACTTGCGATTGTGAATGAAGTATATTTTAGAATGGCATACGATTATGAAAGTCTGCTTAAAAGCTTTAAAGAGAGACTTCTTGAGAAAAAGTGGATGATTGAGAGTGGTGGTTACAAACTTGGCAATTATTCGGAATTTGGACTTCGCAGGAGACTTTCAGCAGAGGCACAGGAGTATGCTATCGAGGAATTAAACAGTGCCAAAACAAAAGAGTCGGTGTTTGTCGGAACGTCAAATGTGTATCTTGCAAAGAAGCATAAACTTACACCTGTCGGAACAATGGCACATGAATGGATTATGTGTTCAGGTCAGGGAAATAAAAAACATAACCCGGCATATTCAAACTGGTATGCACTTGATGCATGGGTAAAAGAGTACGGTGTGTTAAACGGAACGGCACTTACCGACACAATTACAACAGATTGTTTTTTGAGAGATTTCCAATTGACATATGCAACTCTTTTCAGTGGAGTGCGTCATGACAGCGGAGACCCTGTAGAATGGGGAGAAAAAATGATAGCCCACTATAAAAATCTAGGTATTGACCCGGAGATGAAAACACTTTTGTTTAGTGACAGTCTAGATTTTAAGCGTGCGGATATGATAAGAAAACATTTTGAAGGGAAAATAAAAGTTGCATTTGGAATAGGAACTTACATTTCAAACGATACGGATGTTGATGCACTTAATATTGTTATGAAAGTTACAAAGTGCAATGCGACAGATGTTGCAAAAATATCTGATACTCATGGAAAAGAAATGTGCCAGAATCCGGAATATGTCGATTATCTGCAAAGATGTATTGATTGGAGAATGAAAAACGAGTAAAAAGACAGAAAAGTGTGCAAAATAGATTTATGTGTTAAGCAGTTAAGCCATAACCACACAAGAAAAAAAATACAAAAATATAATGATAAAAAGTATCAATATACATTCTTGACAAGATACCCCCACAAGGTATATATTATGAAAAACGTGATATATACCTTGTGGGGGTATTGTGTTATTGTTTTAAATAAAAACCGGAAATTTACAAACATTTTGAAAGGAATGGTGATTTATTATATATGGAACAAAATCAGATAGCTGGGGATAATGATATTGAAATGCCTGATATTGCCGATACTTCAGAAAAAAAATGCTGTTGCTGCGGCAATACAAAAAAAACTGAGCGTGCCCAGACGGACAAAAAGAAACTTATGAACCGCCTTAGCCGTATTGAAGGGCAGATTCGTGGAATTAAGAAAATGATTGAAAATGATGCTTATTGTAATGACATACTTATACAATCAGCAGCTGTGAGTGCGGCGGTAAACGCATTTAACAGGGAACTCTTGTCAAATCATATTCATTCTTGTGTTGTAAGAGACATAAGAGAGGGAAATGACGAGGTTGTAGATGAGCTGATGGGGACATTGCAGAAGCTTATGAAATAAATAGTTTGAAAAATTATGGGAAATGGAGGATAAAATGGAACAGTTTAAAGTTGCGGGAATGCACTGTGCTGCCTGCAGTGCCCGTGTAGAAAAAGCCGTTTTGAAAGTGCCCGGTGTGACTTCATGTGCAGTCAGCCTTTTGACAAATTCAATGGGTGTTGAAGGTGATGCGGATGCACAGACTATTATATCTGCTGTAAAACGGGCGGGATATGGAGCGTCATTGAAGGGTGAAAATGAAAGCTCAGAGGCGGCAGAGGCAGGACTTGAAGATACGGATACGCCTGTACTTAGAAAACGTCTTATAGCTTCGATAGTTTTTTTAGTTGTTTTAATGTATTTTTCTATGGGACATATGATGTGGGGCTGGCCGCTTCCTAAGTGGTTTGATGGAAATCATGTTGCTATGGGACTTTTACAAATGATTCTTGCGGCGATTATTATGATAATAAACCAGCATTTTTTTATAAATGGTTTTAAAGGTCTTATAAATCGTTCGCCTAATATGGATACGCTTGTAGCACTGGGCTCAATGGCATCGTTTGTGTGGAGTGTGTATGTATTATTTGCCATGACGGGAGCACAGGCTGCTGGGGATGAGAAAGCTGTCATGGATTATATGATGGATTTTTATTTTGAGTCTGCGGCAATGATTCTTACACTTATAACAGTGGGAAAAATGCTTGAAGCACATTCTAAGGGAAAAACAACAGATGCACTCAAGGGGCTTATGGACCTTGCACCTAAAACGGCAGTAATAGTAAAAGATGGCGAGGAAAAAACTGTTGCTGTAAAGCGTGTGAAAAAAGGAGATATTTTTGTTGTTAAACCGGGTGAGAGTATTCCTGTAGACGGGGTTATAACAGAAGGCGGCAGTGCCGTAAATGAATCCGCACTTACAGGTGAAAGCATTCCTGTAGACAAAGAAGTCGGAGATATGGTATCGGCGGCTACGATAAACCAGTCGGGATTTATTAAATGTGAAGCAACAAGGGTAGGAGAAGATACAACATTATCACAGATTATAAAGATGGTTAGTGATGCGGCTGCAACAAAAGCTCCGATAGCAAAAATTGCCGACAAGGTATCAGGTGTATTTGTTCCTGTTGTTATTATTCTTGCAATCATAACGACAATCGTATGGCTTATAGCAGGAAAAGAAGTCGGTTATGCACTTGCCAGAGGTATTTCAGTGCTTGTTATCAGTTGCCCTTGTGCACTCGGACTTGCTACACCGGTTGCAATTATGGTAGGAAACGGTGTGGGAGCAAAAAACGGTATTTTGTTTAAGACGGCAGTTTCAATTGAAGAAACGGGCAGGATAAAAATAGTTGCACTTGACAAAACAGGTACGATAACAAAGGGAGAACCTAGAGTAACAGATATAATTCCGATGAGAGAATATGATAACGAAACTTTGTTGAGACTGGCATATTCTCTTGAGATAAAAAGCGAACATCCGTTGGCAAAGGCTATTGTTAATGAGGCGGAATGCAGAAATATAAAAGCAGATGCTTTAGAAGATTTCAAAGTGCTTCCTGGAAATGGTCTTACGGCATCATATAATGGAAACAGGATTACAGGAGGAAGTTTTAAATTTATAAGTGAGCAGGCAGAAGTATCGGATGAATTTGGCAAAAGGGCAGAAAAGCTTGCAGAGGAAGGAAAAACACCGCTTCTTTTTATGCAGGATGATAAAGTGTGTGGTATTATAGCCGTAGCAGATATAATAAAAGAAGACAGTCCGGCAGCAATCAGAGATTTAAAAGATATGGGAATTAAGGTTGTCATGCTTACAGGTGACAACGAGAGAACTGCAAATGCAATAGGAGCACAGGCAGGAGTTGATGAGGTAATAGCAGGTGTTCTTCCTGATGGAAAAGAAAGTGTGATAAGAGAACTTATGAATCAGGGAAAAGTTGCAATGGTTGGAGACGGAATCAACGATGCACCGGCTCTTACGAGAGCCAACGTAGGAATTGCAATCGGTGCAGGTGCCGACATAGCTATGGATGCGGCAGATGTTGTTCTTATGAAGAGCAGATTAAGTGACGTTCCGGCAGCAATCAGACTCAGCAGATATACAATAAAAAATATTCATGAAAATCTGTTTTGGGCATTTATATATAATATTATCGGAATACCGCTTGCGGCAGGTGTCTGGATACCGATATTCGGCTGGACATTAAATCCGATGTTTGGTGCTCTGGCAATGAGTTTATCCAGCTTTTGCGTTGTGACAAATGCATTGAGGTTAAACTTTGTAAAGATAAAAAATTAAAACAATAGACATTCATTATCATAAATAAAATAGATATTTATTGATAATGATGCAGACAGGAGGAAAAAGCTATGATAAAGACAACAGTAGGAATTGATGGAATGATGTGTGGAATGTGTGAGAGCCATGTAAATGATGCTATAAGAAAATCATTTGATATAAAAAAGGTATCATCTTCACACAGCAAGAAGAAAACAGAAATAATTTCTGAGGAAGCAATAGATGAAGATAAGCTTCGTGCTGTTATAGACGAAACAGGATATACAGTATTATCGGTAGACTCAGAACCATACAAGAAAAAAGGATTTGGATTTTTTAAATAAAAAATGTTTATCTAAAAATCACAAAAATAAAAAATCATAAAGTAAAAGTGACGAAAAACAATGTTTGTTGCACTGTATGTATGAACAGTAATCAAATGCGTTTTTGGTCACTTTTTTCTCGTTTTGTGTCACTTTTTTTCTCGTTTGGTTGACATGTGAAAAGGGGTAAATTATAATAGTAGTATTAAGGTTCTCAGGGTGCAGTGCGCCTTTTGGATTAAAAAATATAAACAAATTTTGCATAGGCAAAGTGATTTTATAGGGAGGAAGAGTATATGAATCGAAAAAAGAAGAGTATGAGAAAGCGGATTTTGGCATGGGCACTGGCAGCCGGAATGGTTGTGTCAGGATACAGCGGAAATGGTTTTGTGATGACATCATTTGCGGCAGAGAGTGCGGCAGTTGAGACAGGGAAGTTCGGAAATAAGAGCGAGTTTACATATACAATAGAAAAGAATAAACTGACGATAAAAGGAAATGGGAATATGCCTAATTTTGACAGTGGGGCTGCTCCGTGGAAAAGCAGACTTTCATCGACAGGCAGTGATGGCATAAAAGTCATTGAAATAGATAAAGGAATTACTTCTATAGGAAAGAATTCCTTCAATGTTGCAAGTGGTTCAAGCATCAGCGAAAAGAATTCTGTCAGTGAGGTAATATTACCACCTACGCTTAGTGAGATTAAAAGTAAAGCATTTGCTAATTTGAAGAAACTTGACACAATTATCATAGGGACTTCAGGTACTATTGCAGTTGACGCATTTGAGGGTTCAAAGTCTCCTGCAAAATGGTGCTATCTCGGAGATGGTATTTGTCCGACAGATTTTGGTGGGATATCGTTACAGGATGAAAGTGGAACAAAGGATGTTACCATTACCATGACAAAACATTATTATGACAGTGAGGGTAAGGCAGAAAGCGGTAGTGCCACTACAGATAAATACATACCAAAAGATATAGCTGAGGGAACTTTTTATGATGGTACATCGTATAATATAAAAAATTTCCCGAGCGGAAAAGATAGTGAATATACATGGTATACTGATGAAAAGATGACAGGAACTGCATTTAAATATACGGATATTACACAAAATGGAGTGAGTCTTAACTTATACGGAAAGAAGAAAACCGTTTCGCCATCGACAGCATCGACTGCGACACCAGCACCGACTAAAGATCCGGTTTCTCCTAAACAGCAGCCGGTTATCGGAAATGTAACCTGTGTAGGAACAGTTTCACCTACAACGAGTTATGACAAGGTTACATTGACAAGAACAGACACTACGGTTCCGGGAACATTGAAGTTAAAGCCAACTGATTTTGGCAGAAGCGGAAGTAATCAGTGTGATTATGTATTTACACCGACAGACACAAGTAAATATGCGGAAGTTACAGGAAAAGTATGGGTAAATGTTGACAGAGATACATTGACATCTATAACTGCTGACGGAACTTTACAAAAAGGGACTTATAAATATGGAGAAAGTTTTGATATAAGTGGTTTGAAAGTAACAGCGCACTTCCAAAGCGGAAAGTCGAAGGATGTTACAAATTATATAAAGGCAACTGAACTGAAAGTTGGAACTACAAGTGTTGACATTTCATATACGTTTGACAGTGTTATGAAGAAAATTACATATACCGGATTTGTAGTTGGAAAGGGAGATATTCCTTCAGGAGCACCTAAAGATACTGAAGTGGATAATACAATAAAGACTGTAAGTGCGGCGGCAACTGCTGTTTTGGGTACAGGAAGCAGATGGCAGTTTGATTCAACAAAATTAAGCACAGTGATTCCGGCAGGCGGTAATGTTGAGGTTACGGCAACATACGGAGGAAGTGATGCTTCAAGCTATACAACTATAACGAAAACTGTCAAGATAAGCAGAAAGGCATGTGTCGAGGACAATAAGATTGTCTATACAGGAGCCGGAGAAAGTGCACCTACATGTACTACGGCAGGTGTAGGTCATACAGTGTGCAGCAAGTGCGGTGACGTTATGAGAACCAATATATCTGTAGCGGCATTGGGACACAATATAGAGTATGTGGCAGCAAAGAGTGCAACATGTGTAGAAAAAGGAAATGATGCTTATTATAAATGCAAAAATTGTGGAAAGACATATGTAGATTCAGCAGGAAAAACAGAAATTAAACCTAAAACATATGATGCATTAGGTCACAAATTTGACGGACAGACACCGACATACACTTGGTCATCAGACCATAAGAGGTGTGACGCTTCAATAACATGTAAAGTGTGCAATAATAAAGTGACAGAGACAGCACAGAGTGTTTGCACAACATTGCAGGAAGCTACATGTCAAAGTGAAGGTGAAGCACTTTATATGGCTGATTTTAAAAATACCGCATTCAGTGTACAGTTTGAATATGGAAAACTTCCAAGAACAGGTCATTTTCTTAAAAAGATAGAGAGAGTGGAGGCTACTGACACAACAGAAGGCAATATTGAATATTATGAATGTACAGTATGTCATAAGCTGTTTTATGACAGTACAGGTTCAATGGAGATTACTGATAAGTCAAGTATAGTAATTCAGCCTAGTGGAGTGACACCTACTTCGAAGCCGGCAGAGACAGCGACTCCAGCAGAGACACCAAAGCCGTCACAGGTTACGCCAAAGCCGGTTGATACAAGTGTCCGTGATACATCAGGGGCAATTTACAGGGTTACAAGCTCAGATTCAAAAAAACCGACAGTAGAGTACAAGAAAACAACGGCTGTTGTAGGGGGAAGTGTCAAGATAAAAAGTTCCGTAAAAGTATTGGGAATTACCTATAAAATTACTGCCATAGCTGCCAATACATTTAAGAACAACAAAAAAATCACAAGTGTGACAGTTGGAAGCAATGTAACTTCTATAGGAAAAAGTGCATTTGAAAAATGTAAAAAATTAAAGAGCATAACGCTGAGCAAGAATGTTGAAGATATTGGAAAAAATGCCTTTAAAAATTGTAAAAATTTGAACACGATTACTATTAAATCAACTAAACTTGATGTTGATGGTGTTAAGAAAGGTGCATTTAGCGGAATCGGCAAAAAAGTTGTTGTGAAAGTTCCTAAGAGTAAATACTCTGCATACAAAAAGTTATTAAGGGAAAAAGGTCTTAATAAAAAAGTCAAAATAAAGAAAATATAGAATATTTATATAAAGTGATTGTTAAAAAGCCGGACAATTAAGAAGAGATAATTGTTCGGCTTTTGTATAAGGGCAAGCGAGAGAGAATGTTGTAATTATTAAATTTATATATGAGAATGAAGGAGTGCTTTTATTATGAAAAAGATAAAAATTGTTTTTATGTCGGCAGCAAACAAAAAGTCTGATTATGGCTATGTGGTCAAGAAGATTGTATTAAAAAAGATAAAATAAAGGAATCTTAAAATGAGTAAAAAATATATTATAAAACAGATAGTCGAAGCAGATTTTGGATGTGAGGGACGACCGGATGGATATGTACCGATGGTAAGAGTCTATCTTGGTGATGAAAATGGTGTGGAATCTATAGTTGAAATGGAAGATGCCAAAATGTATGAACGGCAGCTTGATGAGGGTATGGAGGTTATAATAGGAAATGATGGGACATTGATGAATACATTAGAGAAAATGGAGGAATAGAATGTTAAATTCACTTACAAGGATGAAGCTTAAATTTTTATCTAATCATCCCAAGTTTGCATTTTTTGTTAAAAACATATTTTCAAGAAAGATAGAAGCCGGGACAATTATAGAGATAACGGTAAAAAGACCGGGGGAAAATCCGATTACTTCAAATATGAAAGTGACAGAGAGTGATATTGAACTGTTTGAGAATGTGAAAGATATAATAAAAAAGTAGGGATAGGGGTAAAGTAAAAAACAAAAAGGCGAAATCATGTAGAGATTTCGTCTTTTTGCTTTTTTGCTGTAAATGCGAAGTATATTTTATTGGTAAATGGAAGATAATGTAACAGGGATTATTTGTCTGGTGTTTTGGGTTAGTATAATACACTAGAGAATAGTCCGGGTAAAAAAACAAAAACTGTTTAAAAAGCAGTTAAAGAAATGAGTTTATGGAAGGGGTAATATATGGAACAGACAGAAGTGAAAAAGGAAACCGTAAAAAATGATAAAAAAACAAAAATGTTTTGTTATCAGTGTCAGGAGACAGCCGGAAATAAAGGCTGTACAGTATCAGGAATGTGTGGAAAAGTTTCTGAAGTGGCAAATATGCAGGATTTGCTTATATATGTAACTAAAGGACTTTCGGCAGTAACCACTAAATTAAGAAAAAAGAAAATTGCAGTTGACGATGCTGTTAATCACAGAGTTACGTTTAATCTTTTTACAACAATAACAAATGCAAATTTTGATAAGGCTTCAATCAAGAACAGAATTAAGGACACTTTACTTGAAAAGGAAAGACTTCTTAATAAACTTGGAGATGATGACAGAGAAGAACTGCCTGAAGCGGCGTTATGGAACGGCGATGAGAATGAGTTTGAGAAGAAAGCGAAAGAAGTGGGAATTGTGAAAACGGAGGATGAAAATGTCCGTTCACTCAGAAGTCTTATAACCTATGGGATAAAGGGAATTGGTGCATATTCAAAACATGCAAATGCACTTTTAAAGGACAATCCTGAGATAGATGCTTTTATTCAAAAAGCACTTGCGGCTACAATGAATGATGATATGTCTGTAGACAGTCTGGTGTCGCTTGCACTTGAAGTTGGAAAAAACGGTGTGGCGGTTATGCAGCTTTTAGATAAGGCAAACACAGATGCATATGGAAATCCTGAGATAACAAAAGTAAATATAGGAGTGAGAAAAAATCCTGCAATTCTTGTATCCGGACACGACCTTAGAGATTTGGAGATGTTGTTGGAGCAGACAAAAGGAACAGGCGTTGATGTGTATACACATTCAGAGATGCTTCCCGCTTGTTCATACCCAGCATTTAAAAAGTATCCTAATTTTGTAGGCAATTATGGAAATGCATGGTGGCAGCAGAAAGAAGAATTTGAAAAGTTTAACGGACCGATTCTTATGACGACGAATTGTATTGTTCCGCCAAAGGAGAGTTATAAAGACAGGCTTTATACAACGGGAGCTACAGGCTATCCGGGCTGTAAGCATATTACGGGAGGATATGGGGAAAAGAAAGATTTCAGCCAGATAATAGAACATGCTAAAAAGTGTCCTCCACCTACAGAGATAGAGCAGGGTGAGATATATGGAGGTTTTGCGCATGCACAGGTTGTCGCACTTGCAGATAAAGTAGTTGATGCTGTGAAATCAGGAGCGATAAAGAAATTTGTAGTGATGGCAGGTTGTGATGGACGTGCAAAAAGCAGGGAGTATTATACGGAATTTGCAAAAGCACTTCCGAAAGATACAGTTATACTTACGGCAGGATGTGCAAAGTACAGATATAATAAACTCGACCTTGGGATGATAGGAGATATACCGAGGGTGCTTGATGCAGGTCAATGCAATGATTCATATTCATTGGTAGTTATTGCTATGAAATTAAAAGAAGCATTTGGACTTGATGATATAAATGAACTTCCGATAATCTACAATATTGCATGGTACGAACAAAAGGCGGTACTTGTGTTGTTGGCACTTTTATCACTTGGAATAAAAAATATTCATTTGGGGCCGACACTTCCGGCATTTTTAAGTCCGGAAGTAGTGGATGTACTTGTTGATAAATTTGATATTGCAGGGATTACAACTGTTCAAAATGATATGAATATATTCTTTGGTTAATAGTTATTAAGTGGGATAAGTTATTTATGGAGATTTTTCCTGTATTTTGCCGGAGTAATGTTTTGGATTTTTTTAAACTGTCTTATAAAATGCTCGGTATTTTTGTAGCCGCAGAGAAAGCCGATTTCTTCAATAGGTTTATTTGTCGAAGATAAGAGTTCGCAAGCTGACTGAATACGGCTGTTTATAACATCGTTAATACAGGTTGTATGAAAAAAGTGCTTATATGTATTATGCAGATAACCACTGCTTATATTTAATGATTGTGCCATATCATCTATTTTCCAGTCATTTTGCGGAGTGGAATATATTTTTTCACGAAGAGATGTAAGTTTATAGTAAATATCAGGAAAAGCTGAGATATTGCTTTCATCAATAATTTTTTTTATAAGTGTATCGGTAAGAGAATTTAATATGGTGTTTTTGTGTGGAGTATTTCCATAAAATTCACTATTAATCAGATGAAATAAATTATAGAAATTGTCAGGGTTGTGAAGATGGACAGGCATTCCAAATGGGAAAGTATCAGGGAATGTAAGAGTTGCCTTATCTATGTGCATCCAGCAGTCAATATAATCATTTTCATCAGCCTTGTACAGGTGTTTTTGATAGGGCTTAAATATCACTGCACAGTTTTTGGGAATGGCATTAAAACATTTATCGGTATAATTGTTAGTAATGCTGCTGAAACCACCTTCTGTGTTAATGAAAAATAATGATGGAGTTTTAATTAAAAGCAAAAGATAAGCGGGATGTCCAAGTGGTCTGTTAACGATAAAAGTGGAATCATGTAAGGCATTTTCGCCCATTTTTAATATTTTTATCATACGTTTTCTTTCCTTTCAATGGTGAACACAATTGTTCTTGATATCAGAATATATCAATTTCTGATAAGTATAAATCATAGAATAAGTAACGTCAATCAGATAAAATAAATAACATGATACAAGAGTCAAAAACAGATAGCAATGAAGCAATCCGTGGCATTAGTTTGGGTCAAAATACCTTTTGACCCAAACATTCATAATATTACAATACAAAATGAAAGGCGGTTGAAAAGATGATAAGAACTTTTAGAACACATAATATTAGAAAACAGCAGGAATTAACAGGAAGATACTGGGAGTTTTCGGCTTGCAGCGGTGAGTATGCAGGAGAAAAATTTAATGTTTTAACTCCTTGCTGCTGGGAGAGTCATCCTAAATTTGCGGGGTATCGTGGAGAAGGGGAATATACAACTACATTTGAAACGGGTGGAAATATAAGAATTGAATTTAAAGGTGTAAGTCATACAGCAGAAGTATATCTGGATGGCAAAAAGATTACAGAACATTATAATGCATATACGCCGTTTGATACGGTATGCCACAATTTGCCATATGGTGAACACACACTGATGGTAAAAGCTGACAACAGGTTTAGCAAAAAGAGTGCATTACATATACCAAACGATTATATGTCATATGGGGGTGTCAGCCGTCCGGTTGTACTTGAGAATATATCAGATGTATATATTAAAAATGTTCATGTGACACCGTATAAGGAAAATGATAAGTGGAGAGCAAAGATAGAGATTTATATTGAAAATATAGGAGTAGCCGGCGAAACAGAAAACAGCAGCTCAGATGATATAATGAAAAGTAAAACTGAAGAAATAGATAAGAATAAGAGTGAAAATATTAACATTGAAATAAATACGGCAGGAAAGTATATCATTTTGGAAAATATTGATACCTTAAGACAAAATAAGGTGACAACAGAAATAGAATTTGAAAGTGTGCGCGAGTGGACGCAGGAAACGCCGAATTTATATGAGATAGAAGTAAAACTTTTAAGAGATAAAAATGCTTTTGACGATTTTATTGACAGATTTGGTTTTAGAGAAATAAAAATAGCAGGAAAAGGGATTCATTTAAATGGAAGAAAAATAAGGATAAAAGGAGTCTGTAGGCATGAGGACCATCCTCAATTTGGTTGTGCACTTCCGATGGCTGCGATTGCAGCAGATATTGAACTTATAAAAGATATGGGAGCAAATTCAATAAGAACATCTCATTATCCGAATGATGAAATTTTTCTTGATATATGCGATGAACAGGGAATATTGGTCTGGGAAGAAAATCATGCAAGGGGATTAAGCGAGGCAGATATGAGAAATCCCAACTTTGAACCTCAGGCTGAGAAAGTTATAGAGGAAATGATACCGGCACATTACAATCATCCATCAATTTATATCTGGGGTATATTAAATGAATGTGCAAGCGAGACAGAGTATGGAAAAGAGTGCTATAAAAAACAATTTGATATTATAAGAAAACTTGATACATCAAGACCATGTTCATTTGCAAGCTGTAAATTTAAAACGGATGTATGTTTGGGACTACCGGATGTGGTTTCATACAATATTTATCCATTATGGTATCATGATACAGCACCGGATGAGTATCTTGATGCTTTGTATAAATGGGTACAGAATGAAACAGAAGGAGCAGGAAAACCATTTATGATAACAGAAATAGGAGCAGGTGGACTTTATGGATATAGGAATAATTATGATTCAAAATGGACTGAGGAATATCAGGCGAAAGCACTTGAAAAACAGCTTACGGAAGTTCTTGACTATAAAGAATGCATAGGTGTTTATATATGGCAGTTCTGTGATATAAGAATAAGCGACGAATGGTTTGGTGGAAGACCAAGGACAATGAATAATAAAGGAATTGTGGATGAGTTTAGAAGAAAGAAGTTGGCATATAATGTGGTAAAGAAGATTTTTGGTGAAAAAATGTAAAAGTGTAAAGAAAAATTTCGTATTTGAGGTAATTACGTTTTTTTGTTATAATTGTTTGGAATAGCTTTAGTAAAAAAATTAGCAAGAGCATTGCTGTACAGTAGACTTTTTAGCATATATGAGATAGCATGCAATATTAAAAGTTGTAAAGTTATGGTTCAAAAGGTGACTTTGGAGGATAAATAATGAGTTGTAATAATGTCATTGATGATTTGAAAAATGGAATTGAGACTGTATGGATAAATCAATATAAAGAAAACGTGGGTGAGCGTGAAAAAATAAACGGTCACGGTTTTATTGAACTTAAAGCTGCACAGAACAGACTTATGCGTTTTATGCCTTATATTGCAAAGGTTTTTCCTGAAACAGCAGACAGAAAAGGTATAATAGAATCTGAACTTGTAAAAATAGATAAAACAAAACAATTTTTAAATGAAAATGGAGCCGGGATAGAGGGGACTCTTTTACTGAAAAAGGATTGCAATCTGCCTATATCAGGCTCTGTAAAGGCAAGAGGCGGGATTTATGAAGTGCTTAAGATTGCTGAGACTCTTGCGGTAGATAAACATATGCTTCACCCGACAGAAAACTATGAAAAGATTGACTCGGAAGAATTTAGAAGATTTTACGGAAAATATACTATTCAGGTTGGTTCGACAGGCAATCTTGGACTAAGTATCGGGATAATGGGGGCAAAACTCGGTTTTAAAGTCATTGTTCACATGTCAGCAGATGCAAAACAGTGGAAAAAGGAAATGCTTAGAAGCAACGGTGTGACGTTGATGGAATATGATACCGATTATACGGAAGCGGTTCAGGCGGGAAGAGAAGCATCTGAAAAAGATGAATACAGTTTTTTTATAGATGATGAGAAATCGGTTGACTTGTTTATGGGATATGCGACAGCGGCAATGAGACTTAAAGTGCAGTTGTTTAAAAATGGAGTAGCAGTTGACGAGAATCATCCGTTGTTTGTCTATATTCCGTGTGGAGTGGGCGGTGCACCGGGCGGAATAACATTTGGTCTAAAGCAGATGTTTGGAAATTTTGTTCATTGTTTTACTGTAGAACCTGTACAGGCACCATGTCTTTTGGCAGGACTTGCAACAGAAAAATGGAATGATATATCGGTAAAAGATTTGGGATTGTCAGGTAAGACAAAAGCGGACGGGCTTGCGGTATCAAAGCCTTCAGGATTTGTATGCGAGATGATGGAGCCGCTTTTATCAGGAGCATTTACGGTTAAAGATGAGAGACTTTTATCATATTTGAAGGAAGTATATGAAAAGGAGAATATATTTTTAGAACCGTCAGCGTGTGCAGGATTTTTTGGAGCAGAAAAACTTATGCAGAGTGATGAAGGAAAAAATTATATTAGGGAAAACGGACTTAAAGAGCAGATGAAAGATGCGACCCATATTGTGTGGGCAACAGGGGGAGGACTTGTACCTCAGAAAGAAAGAGAAAGATATATAAAAGGAGAATCTTATATCGCACCAAGTGCTGATGTAATTGGAGATGTTACTTTAGATGAAAATGCTAATGTATGGTATCATGCTTCAATAAGAGCAGATGCAGATAAAATTTATATAGGAAGAAATTCAAATATTCAGGATAATTGTGTAATTCATGTTGATGAGGGGTATCCGGTTTATATTGGCGAAAAAGTAACCGTCGGGCATGGTGCGGTAATACACGGTTGTGAGATTGGGGATTGTTCTCTTATAGGAATGGGAGCTGTTTTACTAAATGGATGTAAGATAGGAAAAAATTGTCTGATTGGAGCAGGTACACTTGTGACAGGAGGTACTGAGGTGCCTGACGGTTCGGTGGTGATTGGAAATCCGGGCAAAGTTGTTAGGAAAATAAAGGATGAAGAACTTGAGGCGAATGTAAAAAATGCAGTGAAGTATGCGGAGGAAGCAAAAAACGGATTTGGAAAATAAGTTTGTTGAAATTACATGAATTTAAAATAGACAAAATCGAATTCTGATTTTGTCTATTTTCTATCTTTAATAACTTATAAGAAACTTTTAAGCACCTGCAATACTCCGTTTTCGGTATAAGGAGCACATGTATGTTTTGCAGCTGAGATAACTTCAGGCCGTGCATTTGATACGGCGTAGCTTGTACCGGCATTTTTAAGCATTTCAATATCGTTTAAATTGTCACCAAAGCAGCAGACTTCATCGGGGGCGATATTGTATTTGCACATCAAAAATGAAATTGCAGTCCATTTGCTTATACCGATTGTATTGCAGTCAACCCATTCCGTTCCGGCAGAAGTGACATGAGCTTTGTCTTTCCATGACGGAATGAAGTGAGGGGAGCAAAGTTCTTCACATGCGGTAGGATGGTAGACAGTGAACTTTATAATGTCATCGTTTTCAAGTTTTGTAAGGTCGTCAACTTCACGCATTTCAAAACCATAAGAATCTCTTAGTCTGTGAAAAATCGGGCTTGCACCGTCTTCAGCATAGCAAAGGTCAGGAGTTGCGGCAAAATAGTCACATGCGGGAAGTTCGTCTCTTACCATGCGGCACATATCTTTCCAAAGAGCAGCCGACATGGGGTAAGTTTTTAAAATCTTGTCCGGTGTACGCACAACAGTACCACCGTCAGTGATATACATTAACTTGTCTTTGATAGGAGCAAAAAGTTTTTGCTCGCTGGAAAACTGTCTGCCTGAACATACAGTAAAAATAATTCCCTTATCGATAAGTTTACTTATTACAGTCATATATTCAGGGTCTATTATAAGAGTGCCATCTTTAACAAGGGTGCCGTCAATATCAGTAGCAATCAATTTTATCATAAAAACAAAACCTCATTTCTAAATTTTAAAATTAAATAATGTAATATAGACCAATGCAATTATATATTAGAAACATAAGTTATGCAATGGAATCAGTGTTGCTTTTTCCATTTTCCCGGAGTTATACCGGTTTATTTCTGATATAGTTCCTGTTATACTGGGAAAGACAGTAGGGGCAATGCTTTTTTTAGCACTTCCTTTATATATTGTTAATAGAAGGAACAGGGGATAAATAAATCATGTGGAAAGGAGATTTAGTAATGGCATCAGAAAAAAGCAATACATTATATAAAGAATTATTAAAAAGGGGATTTCATGAGGAACTTTGTAAGGAGATAGCATTTAAGTATATGAATACGGACTATACGGCAACAAGAATGCTTGGTTATCTTTATCGAATAAATTATCTGAGTGAGGAAATGCTTATTGACGAAATGCTGGCGATTTTAGAGGACCGCGAAAGATTTTGCAAAAAACATGAAATGGAAGAAGCGCAGGCGTCTATAAACAAAGTTTATAATGAGGGAATTTAGTAGAGTTTATAATTTAAAAACTAAAGGATATTTTAGAAATTTAAGGATGTTATTCAACTTTGGATGATTATTATATGTTATACTATAATCGGTCAAAGTTTTTTGATGTTATTTTGTTCTTACAATTCCTTTTAGGATAGCGTCGCCGGAAGAAAATGTTGATGATGAAGAAACATCAGGGCATTAAAACGTCCTGATGCAAAGGAAATTCCTATTATTGCAATGACAGCCAATGCATTTAAGGAAGACAGGAAAAAATGTCTTGCGGCAGGAATGAATGAGCATCTGGAAAAACCGCTTCGGATGGATATGGTTATTGAGACTATTGCGAAGTGCTGTAGTGAATAAGTTTTTAAAGTTATAAAAAGAAATGGAATGATGATATGAAACTGGAATTGGCAAAGACTATGCGTAGTTATAAAAAAGAAAACATTATAAAAGATGTAATCACCGGAATTATTATTATGGCGGTTTCGATACCTATTTCAATGGGGTATGCACAGATTGCGGGACTGCCGGCTGTTTACGGTCTGTATGGTTCTGTATTTCCTATTATAATGTTTGCTTTATTGTCTACATCACCGCAGTTTGTATTTGGTGTAGATGCGGCTCCGGCAGCACTTGTCGGTTCTGCACTTATCGGATTTGGCATAGAAAGCGGTTCAGATAAGGCATTAAAAGCAGTTCCGCTGATTACCTTTTTTGTAGCGGTGTGGCTTTTGGCTTTTTATATCATGAAAGCGGGAAAGCTTGTCAATTACATATCAGCTCCTGTTATGGGAGGTTTCATTACGGGGATATGTACTACAATAATATTGATGCAGGTTCCAAAATTACTTGGCGGTTCTGCCGGGACAGGTGAGTTTTTTGAACTTGCAGAGCATATTGCAGAGACTATGCATAATATAAATATACCGTCTGTAATTCTTGGAGTTCTGGCATTGATTATATTGTCTGTATCTAAGAAGATTGTGCCAAAGTTTCCTATGGCTGTAGTGCTTATGGGAGTGGGTGCGGTTATGACATATTTTTTGCCAATAAGAGAATATGGAATAAAGACTCTTGACAAAGTAAATACAGGACTTCCACAGTGGACTTTGCCGGATTTTTCCGTATTGCCGTTAAGAGATGTAATTATCGTCAGTTTGTCAGTTTCGGTTGTTATTCTTGCGGAAACACTTCTTGCAGAAAATAATTTTGCACAGAAAAACGGGTATAGGATAAATGACAATCAGGAAATACTCGCATTTTCAATGGGAAATCTTGCAGCAGCATTTACGGGATGCTGTCCTATAAACGGTTCGGTATCAAGAACGGCAATGGGTGAGCAGTATCAGGGAAAGACACAGCTTATGGGAATTGTGGCAGGAATTTCAATGATGCTTTTGCTGCTATTCGGAACAGGTTTTATTGGTTATCTTCCGGTTCCGATACTTACAGCCATTGTTATCTCTGCACTGGCGGGAGCAACAGAATTTGAATTGGCATTCCGTTTGTGGAAAGTGAGCAGGACAGAATGCATGATTTTTGTCGGTGCATTTATGGGTGTACTTTTTCTGGGAACGATAAACGGAGTTCTTATTGGAATAATATTGTCTTTCTCTGAAATGATAATCCGTACTTCCAAACCTGCAAGATGTTTTTTGGGAATACAGCCGGGACACAGACATTTTCGTGATTTGCAGGAAAGCAGTCAGATACATGCTATAGATGGTGTGATTATTTATCGGTTCAGCAGCAATCTTTTCTTTGCCAATGTGCAGATATTACAGAGAGATATAGAGGACAACATAAAAGATGACACAAAGGCGGTTATTATTGATGCCAGTGCTATCGGAAGTATTGATATAACGGCGGCAGACAGACTTGCAATATTATATAAGAATTTGAAAGAAAAGGAAATAAAATTTTATATAACTGAGCATATTGCAGATTTGAATGAACAAATGAGAAAACTGGGCATAGGTTATCTTGTAGAAGCAGGATGTGCGAGAAGAACAATACATATTGCGTTAAAAGATATGGAGATAAACCGCCCGTATCCGTTGGAGGGTGGAATAGATAACGACGAGATAAGCGTTTCTAAAAAGAGGGCGGATAACCGTGTACAGGAATTTGTATGGGCATTTGGCAGGCATGCGGAGGAGGAAATCGAGAATCAGATAGCAAATCAGATAAAACAGCTTAAGAATGAAAACGGAGATGTAGAGAAATTATTACATGGTTTGTGGACACATATGGAGGAGCTTGACCAGGATGAATGGCTTGAACATCTTGAAGAGCATTTGAAAGAGATTGTAAATATATCGGGTAGAGATGAGCAGACGCTTGCAGCGAAACTTGAAGAACATAGAACAGAAGTTTATGAGAGAATTGCATCGCAGCATCCGGAACTTGCCAAGCGATTTAAAGAGAGACGTCATATTCTTGATGAACATTTGAAAGAGCGCAGACCTGAGGTTTACGAACTTGTTATGAAATTGCGCAGCAGGAAAGATGAGTGATGATGAGGGTCAAAAGGTAATTTGACCGGTGCATCATAAACTTAATAAATAAAAAGAATTTTATGAAAGATGAAAGGAGAAAATTATGGGACTTATCAGAGCAATGGGGGGTGCTGTCGGTGGAACTTTGGCAGACCAGTGGAAAGAATATTTTTATTGTGAAGCTATGGATGCAGATGTACTTGTGTGCAAGGGACAAAAAAGAGTTTCAGGAAGAAGCAGCAACACAAAAGGAAGCGACAATATTATTACAAATGGTTCAGTTGTCGCAGTAAATGAAGGTCAATGCATGATAATCGTTGAGCAGGGCAAGGTAGTTGAGCTTTGCTCGGAACCCGGAGAGTTTGTGTATGATACTTCTACAGAACCGTCTATATTTGATGGAAAACTCAGCAAATCAATAAAAGAAGTTTTTGCCACAATAGGAAAGCGTTTTACATTTGGCGGTGATACGGCAAAAGACCAGCGGATATATTATTTTAATACTAAAGAAATAATTGGAAATAAATACGGAACACCTAATCCGGTGCCTTTCAGGGTTGTAGACAATAATATAGGTCTTGATGTGGATATTTCCATCAGATGCAATGGTGAGTATTCATATAAGATAGTAAATCCTATATTGTTCTATACAAATGTATGTGGCAATGTTGAGGAAGAATATGAGAGAAGCGAAATTGACAGTATGCTTAAAACAGAGCTTCTCACGGCACTTCAGCCGGCATTCGCAAAAATATCCGATATGGGTATACGTTACAGTGCACTCCCGGGCCATACAATGGAAATCGCAGATGCATTGAATGCTGTTCTTTCAAAGAAATGGGCAGAACTTAGAGGTATTGAGATAGCTTCTTTTGGCATAAATTCTGTTACCGCATCAAAAGAGGATGAGGAAATGATTAAGCAGCTTCAAAAGACAGCTGTTTTACAAAATCCGAATATGGCGGCGGCAACGCTTGTAGGTGCGCAGGGCGAAGCCATGAAAGCGGCGGCTTCTAATCCTAACGGGGCGATGACAGGATTTATGGGAATGGGAATGGTTCAAAATTCAATGGGAACAGATGCACAGAGCCTTTTTGCGATGGGACAGCAGCAGAGAATGAAACAGCAAAATCAGGCACAGCAGCTGGCAGAACAGGAACAGAGGTCTGTAGCACAGGCAGGGCAGCCGGGGCATAATAATGCGGCAGTTTCAAATGAAGTTTCAGATGGCTGGGTATGTGAATGTGGAATATCAAATACAGGAAAATTCTGTGTTGAATGTGGTAAACCTAAGCCTCAGCCTGTACAGGGCTGGGTTTGCAGCTGTGGCACGGTAAACAAAGGAAAATTCTGCATGGAATGTGGTGCAAAGAAACCGGCAGAAGCACCTCTTTACAAATGTGATAAATGTGGATGGGAGCCTGAGGATCCTAAAAACCCGCCGAAATTTTGTCCTGAGTGCGGAGATCCTTTTGATGACAATGATATTCAGAAATGAGGTTAATTATGGATGATACAATAGCTTATAAATGCCCTTGCTGCGGTGCTGCTCTTGTGTGGGGAAGCAAAGAACAGGAGCTTGTTTGCGAGTATTGCGACAATACTTTCACGGAAGCGCAGTTAAAAGAAATTCTTGAGGAAGAAAATAAAAAAGTTCAGGAAGTAAATGCAGCGTGGAATGAGGAAGAACAGGAGCAGGAAGAAATTCAACTGAATGGCATGAAGGTTCATATATGCCAGTCATGTGGCGGAGAGATTATCGGTGACGAAAATTCAGTTGCTACAGAGTGTGTATATTGTGGTAGTCCGACAATTCTTACCGAAAATATTTCAGGAGTAAACAGACCAAAATATATTATTCCATTTAAAATGGATAAGAAAACCGCTAAAGAAAGATTAAAAGAATTTTACAAAGGAAAGCGTTTGCTGCCAAAAGAATTTTCTAATAAAAAGCATATTGACAGCATAAAGGGGGTGTATGTTCCATTTTGGCTTTTTGACTGTGATGCCGATGCAGATATTACATATAAAGCGAACAGGACACATTTTTGGAGTGATTCAAACTATGATTATACGAAAACTGACCATTATATGTTGAAAAGAAAGGGAAAACTGTCATTTGAAAAAATACCTGTCGATGCCTCAAGTAATATGGATGATGCTTATATGGATTCGATAGAGCCTTTTGATTATAAACAGCTTGTTGAGTTTTCAGAAAAATATCTTTCAGGTTATTATGCCGATAAATATGATGTTACTATTGAAGCGAGTGTACCAAGAGCAAATGAACGTGTGAAAAAGAGTACAGAAGACAGAGTTCGTGATACCGTTCATGGATATGAGTCGGTTTTCGCTGAAAGCAGCAGGATAAATGTAAAAAACGGAAAAGCAGAATATACCATGTTACCGGTATGGCTGCTCAGCAAGAAATACAAAGATAAGATATACACATTTGCCATGAATGGCCAGACAGGAAAAATTGTCGGAGAACTTCCTATAGATAAGAGCAAAGCCTTTAAGTATCTTTTTGGAATAACAGCGGCTGTATTTGCCGTGTTACAGATATTTGTCTGGATATAGGAGGGGATAAAGCATGGAAAATAAATTTAGAGAGAGCGTTATTAGCACAGCGTTGAAGAGAAATTTAAACTTAAAATTATCTTCATTGAAGAAGTTTATGTTTCTTGTTGTGTCTGTCTGCATTATGGTATTTTTAGTTGATTTTTCAATAAGCAGTGCAGCTGAGAAAAGCTATGTGATAGATGAGGCAGGTCTTATAAGTGCATCTGATGAGAAAAAACTAAGTGAAAAAATAAAAGAGATTCAGAAAGAAAAGTTTGATGTTGTTATTTTAACAGTTAAATCATTGGATGGAAAAAGTGCACAGGATTATGCGGATGACTATTATGATTATAACGGTTACGGAATAGACAGTGAAAAGAGTGGTGTGCTTTTTCTTGTAAGTAAGGGTGACAGAAAATATCATATTTCTACAACAGGTGTGGCAATTAAAGCTTTTACAGATTATGGCATAGAGTGCATAAAAGATGAGATTAAACCATATTTATCCGATGGAGAGTATTTTGATGCATCTGATAAATTTCTGGATATGTCTATCGACTTTGTGCATGCCTACAAAGACGGTAAGCCGTATGATACTGACAATCCTTATATGGAAAAAGCAGATTATGTTATATTGGAAATTATAGCTTTTGTTATAGCGTTTGTCATAGCAGGTATCAGTGTTGCAATAATGAGATTCAGGATGAATACGGCTAAACCTAAGAAAACGGCGACAGAGTACATAAAAAAAGATTCGTTTAGACTTACAAGTGAAAAAGACATTTTTATGTATTCAAGTGTAACAAAAACAGCAAAGCCAAAAGATGACGGGGTTTCTTCGGGAGGAAGTACGACGCATACGAGCAGTAGTGGAAGTACACATGGAGGTGGCGGAGGAAGTTTTTAAAGCAGGGAGCCAAGAACTCTTTGACCACAATATTATTTAAAGCAGAGATTGGTATAGACTTTTCGACAGACGGAAAGTTTATATCAATTTTTGCGTTAAAATGCATAAATAACAGTTCAGCCTTTCATCTCCTGCATTCATAATGAATATTTTTACAATTTGATTTGACATTTTTTGAAATTTGGTATATAGTTTCTTGCTGCTTACATAGTGAATTAAATGGAGGAAAAGTAATGAAATATTTTACGGGGTATGAATTGTTGTGGATTTTCTTTGTTTACTCATTTCTGGGATGGGTATTAGAAACAGCGGCAACAACTTTAAAACAGCGTAAGTTTGCAAACAGAGGACTTGTGAATGGACCGTTTTGTGTCATATATGGAATTACCGTGGTGCTTATGTCTGTAGGTTTGCAGGAACTGAGTGGTATATGGCTGTTTTTGTTCGCAGCGGTTTATGCGACTGTAGCAGAGTGGATAAGCGGTCATCTGATAGAAAAGGTATTTCATGAAAGATGGTGGGATTATTCAAAGCGAAAGAGAAATCTTGACGGGTATATATGCGTCTCAGCATCAGCTTTTTGGGGATTGCTTGGCTATATAGCGGTTCGTTTTGGAAACAGGTTTATAATTTTTCTGTTAAAAATATTACCACACATTTTTATGAAAGTATTGCTGTTAGCTTTGATAGTGGTAATGTTTATCGATATTTTTGCGTCAGTTGTGCTTTTGAGTGGAAAGAGCAGAAATCCGGAAAAATGGGCGGCGGCAGATGCAGGAATTGACAGAGTAAGTATTGGTCTGCAAAGGAAGATAAACAATTTAATAGAAAGAAGAATAAGAAAAGCATATCCAAAAGCCGTAAAGACTGAGGAAACAAAAAAAGGCGATGATGGTGTATTTGCCGGTGGATGTTGTTTCTATAAAATTGTACTGCTATTTATAGTTGGGGCGTTTTTAGGAGATGTTACGGAGACGATATTTTGCAGAGTTACGGCGGGAATATGGATGAGCAGGAGCAGTGTAGTGTGGGGACCGTTCAGTATTGTCTGGGGACTTGCGCTTGCATTGGTTACATTGTTTCTATACAAATATAAAGACAGAAGTGAGAGTTTTTTATTTTTGACAGGGACACTTCTTGGCGGTGCTTATGAATATCTGTGCAGTGTTTTTACGGAGATTGTATTCGGAAAAGTTTTTTGGGATTACAGTGGGATTCCGTTTAATCTTGGCGGCAGAATAAATCTGTTATATTGTTTTTTCTGGGGGATAGCAGCCGTGATATGGTTTAAAAAGTTTTTTCCGAAAATTGAAATGGTTATAGAAAAGATACCGGTCAAGTTTGGAAAGGCAGTTACATGGTGTCTGCTTGTGTTTATGGTTTGCAATATAATTGTGTCGTGCATGGCACTTGTAAGATATGATGAGAGAAGTAAGGAAAACAAAGTGATGCAGTCAGAACAGACAGAGAGCAGCAATGTGAAGGTCTTAGATAAAAATTTAAAATCGTGGCAGAAATGGATGGATAAACATTATGATGATGCAAAGATGAAGAAAATTTATCCGAATGCAAAACAGAAATAAACTTAACATGCAAAGAGAAATTGCAGAAATGGAGGCTATTATGACATTTTATCAGGAATTACAGTTGAGTTCAGTTGGTTCAAAACAGCTTATAAAATCAACAAAGGACAAAAAAGAAAAGCTGAGACACATATTGATTTACAATTTTAAGGTATATCTTGTTATGGTATTTTGTGTTGCAGTTGTAACTTTGTTCACAAAAATCACAGGAAGCGATAATAGTGTGGTAGGTGTTACTGTACTTCTTGCAGTGCTTGTGCTGAGACAGGCAGATTTTGGAATAAAAACGACACATGGTCTTATTTCAATAGCAGGCATATTTTTGATTCTTATGGCGGGACCCAGATTTACAAATACACTTGCACCGATACCGGCATTTGTGGTAAATGTAATCTGCATATTATTGCTGATGATTTTAGGATGTCACAATGTTATAATGTATAACCACTCTACATTTGTATTGGGGTATCTTTTGCTGCAGGGATATGATGTGACCGGTCGTACATACGCACTTCGTGTGGCAGGTTTGTTTTTTGGAATGATTTTGTGTATGTTTATTTTTTACAAAAATCAGAGAAAACGTCCTTATCAAAGAAAATTTATTGATTTATTCAAAGAATTTAATATTCACTCAGCAAGAAGCAGATGGTATGTAAGACTTTCTGTGATTGTATCAAGTGCGATGCTTATCATGTCACTTCTAGGACTTCCGAGAGCTATGTGGGCAGGAATCGCATGCATGTCGGTATGCCTTCCATTCCCGAATGATGGCATAAAGAGAGCTCCTGACAGAGGAATCTTTAATATTGTAGGATGTTTGATATTTATGGGACTTTATTTTGTTCTCCCCAAATCGCTGTATCCTTATATCGGAATGATAGGAGGAATAGGTGTCGGCTATTCGGCAGGATATGCATGGCAGACAGTGTTTAATACATTTGGAGCCTTATCTATTGCATCAGGAATTTTTGGAATGCCGATGGCAGTAATGCTTAGGATAGGAGCAAATGTATTGGGATCGGCATATACAATATTATGCACAAAATTATTTGGCTGGCTTGTACAGATTACTGACAACAGAAAAAATGTAAGTGCAGATGCAGGTGGAATATAATTTTTAGTGTGGACAAGACAATATTAAAATTTTCCTGGGGGATTGTTTATACATTCCCCCGGCTTTTTTTCATTACATATCTGTAGGCAGGAAGCAGAAACATATCTGCACAAATCCAGGCAAGGGGACTTGCAAGTACAACAAAGATATATCCGAATATCGGTACAAGTACAAAACCTGCGATGGAACGTGCTATCATTTCACAAACTCCTGCGAGTATTGCAAATCCCGGAAAACCAATTCCCTGAATCATAAAACGAACTATGTTTACAAGGGCAAGCGGCACATAAAATATAGCATTTCCTATCAGGAACATTGAAATTTTATTTATAAGAGCAGTTTCTTTACTGCTTACAAAGAGCAGAGCAAGATACCTGCTGAAGAAAATCATAAAAACAAGTATCGTAAGCGAGTAGATAACACCAAGTTTTATGCAGGCTTTAAGTCCCTCGTCAATGCGATCGTACTTAGCAGCACCTTTATTCTGTCCTCCGTATGTAGCCATGGTTGAACCCATTGCATCATAAGGACAGCATACGAACATACTGACTCTGCTTCCTGCCGTAACTGCGGCAACTATAGTTGAACCCATGTTGTTTACGGCAGTCTGTAATATAACACTTCCAATTGCAGTTATTGAATATTGAAGCCCCATAGGAATACCCATTTTGCAGAGCTGAAGTATATGTTTTGGTGAAATCTTCCAGTCATTTTTACTAAAGTCAAGATGTTTGTATTTCCTGACTGTATAGAAAAGGCATATTATTCCTGAAACAGCCTGTGCACTGACTGTGGCAACGGCTGCACCGCTTACCCCCATTCTCTTTACAAGAATGAGGTCTAGAACAATATTTAATATAGAAGAAAAAATCAAAAAAACTACAGGTGTAAAACTGTCACCGAGTGAACGGAGAATACCTGACACCATATTGTAGAGTATGGTAGCAGGTATACCCATAAAAATAATAAATATATATATGTAAGCATCATCAAAGATATTTGACGGAGTTCTCATGACAGTGAGAATATCTTTTGTCAGAATACCTATTATAATAGTAAGAACTACTGCAAACAAAAGTGAACACCATACGCAGTTAGCAATATAACTTTTCAGACGATTGGTATCTTTTGCACCAAAAGCCTGAGCTATAGGAATGGCAAAACCGTTACATATTCCTATACAGAATCCAAGTACCATAAAATTTATTGAACCTGTCGAGCCGACAGCTGCAAGAGCATCAACACCGAGCTGTTTACCTACTATTATAGAATCGACCATATTATAAAACTGCTGAAACAGCATTCCAAACAGAAGAGGAACGCCGAAATTAAGTATAAGTTTCATTGGATTACCGGTTGTGAGGTCTTTTGAACCGCCTAATTTTAATCTACTCATTTTATCTCCTCTCTTCATATATAATGATGTTTGTTTTAAAAGTTATTTTGCAACTTGTATCATATATAATTTTTTGTAACGATTTTACATTCTAGCACAGTTCATTTCAAAAATAAAGTACATTTTTTACGAATTATTTTCGTTGCGTCTGCTTTGATGATAACGCAGCAGATGGAAATTTATACAAGTTATTTTACGAAATGTCAATGACACACTGGTATATGTATATTTTTTTTGATATAATGAAAAAGTGTCTTTAAAAAGACAGAATATATTTAAGAAAGAAATGAGGAATAAGTAATGAAGAAAAAAAGAGTCTTTAGTTTTTTACTTACATTAATACTTGCTTTCAACATTGGTTTTTCTTTTCAGGGAAGTACAAATGTTGACGCAGCATCAAAAAAATATGTCATTAAGATTAATAAGCAGATGAATTGTGTGACGATTTACGAAAAAAAATCTTCCGGAAAACTCAAACCTGTCAGGGCAATGGTTTGTTCAGCCGGAAATGCCACTCCTATAGGAACATTTCCGCTCGGAGAGAAGATGCGCTGGCACACATTAAACGGACCATGTTACGGACAGTATTGTACAAGAATTACAAGAGGCTTTTTGTTCCATTCAGTTTGGTATTACAGACGAACACCATCTTCTTTGGCAGTAAAAGAATACAATAAACTTGGAACGACTGCTTCACACGGATGTGTGAGACTTATGGTAGCAGATGCAAAGTGGATTTATGACAATGTTCCGTCAGGCAGCAGTGTTATTATATATAATTCATCAAATCCGGGACCTCTTGGAAAACCTAAGGCTGTAAAAATAAGCGGAAGTACAGGGTGGGACCCATCAGATGTTTGGAGCAGCGGAAATCCTTGGAACAGCAAGAAGCCTTCTATAAAGGGCGCAAAGTCAAAAACAGTGGCTTACGGTTCAAAGTATAAGGTAAAAAAAGGTATCAAGGCAGTAAACACTGTCGGAAAAGATTCAACATACCTGCTTAGTACAAGCATAAAATTCAACGGAAAGAGTGTAAAGAGAGTTAATACATCAAATCCGGGAGTTTACAAAGTTACATATTCAATTACGGATGAGGCAGGAAAAGCCGTTTCTAAAACAGTGAAAATTAAGGTTAAGGCAAAGAGAGCTACACCAAAGATTTCAAATGTTAAGAATATATACATTAAATCAAAGAGCCAAATGACAAAGAAGATCGTTCTTAAAAATGTAGTTATTACACAAAAAGGCATAAAACTTGATGCAAAATATGTAAAAGTTACATTTAAGAAACTTAAGAAGAATGTATACAGAGTGACTTATATTGCAAAGAGAGAAAGCTATGAAGCTAAGAAAACAGCAAAAGTTTATATTGATACAAAAGCACCTGTAATCTCAGGAATTAAGAATGGTGCACAGTATGAGGCAGAGTCTGATGCAGTTATAAATGCTGAGTACTGCCGTGGATTTATAAGCGGTGTAAGTGACAATTATACTAAGATTAAAGTTTCTGATATAAATATCAAGATAAATTCTACAGAAATTGAAGGCAGATATGAAGTTGTTTATACAGTGAAAGATGAGGCGGGAAATCAGGCTAAATATACAATTTATATTGTTAAAAAAGCCGGAACTGCTTCAGGCGGAGCTATTTCATAGATGGTGATAATGTAAATAGTTTATTTCAATTTCAGTGTTAAACACAGCAAAATATAAAAATAATTCATTCACAAAATATTGTTGTTGAGAATTAAAATCTGTGATAGACTAAAAAGTGGCAGTATTATTACTGCTGCTTTTTTGTCGATTGTTCACATTTAAAATGTGAATGGCAAAGCTTTTTTATTTTTATGGAACAACAAAGAAAGGAATTGAAACCATGAATTTTCTTGAAGAAAAAATAGTAAAAGAAGGCGTTGTAAAGGAAGGAAATATTTTAAAAGTTGACAGTTTTTTGAATCATCAGATGGATGTTAAACTTTTTAAACAGATGGGTGAGGAGTTTAAGAAGCGTTTTGCAGATAAGCCGATAAATAAGATCCTTACTGTGGAGGCCTCTGGCATTGGAATTGCCTGTATCGTGGCAGAATGTTTTGATGTTCCTGTTGTATTTGCAAAGAAGTCAAAAAGTGTTAACATTGACGGAGAAGTTTATAATGCGGAAGTTGAGTCATTTACTCACAAATGTAAAAATCAGGTTCTTGTGTCAAAGAAATTTTTAAATACTGATGATCACATTCTTATTATAGATGATTTCCTTGCAAACGGATGTGCATTGCAGGGACTTATTTCTATTGTTTCACAGGCAGGCGGAACAGTAGAGGGAATCGGAATTGCTATTGAAAAAGGTTTCCAGCAGGGTGGAAAGATAATAAGAAACCTGGGTTTTCAGCTTGAATCACTTGCAATTGTTGAAAGCATGGATGCATCTGACGGTTCAGTTGTTTTTCGTGAGCAGGCTTAAAACAGAAAAATAAAATGGAGAAAAAATGAGATGAACGATAAGATATCAGATAAAAATAAAAATTAGGCTTCAATTGATAATATTTACAAACTGGATGGAACTGTTCCGGTATTAAAGGCTGTTCCGTTTGGTTTACAGCATATTCTTGCAATGTTTGTTGCAAATATTGCTCCTATTCTCATAGTCGGCGGGGCAAGTGGTCTCAGTGACAAAAATATAGCGTCACTTATTCAGAGTGCAATGCTGATTGCCGGAATAGGAACGCTTATTCAGTTGTTTCCGATTTTCAGAAAAATCGGTTCAGGACTTCCTATAGTTATGGGAATCAGTTTTACATTTGTATCGGTTTTGTGTTTCATTGGTGCAAAGTACGGTTATGGAACGATAATGGGTGCAGTGCTTGTCGGCGGTATTATAGAGGGAACTCTGGGACTGTTTGCAAAATACTGGCTTAAGATAATATCACCGATAGTTTCGGCAAGTGTTGTTACGGCGATAGGTTTTTCTCTGCTTTCGGTTGGTGCGACTTCATTTGGAGGAGGAAGCGGCAGTGAAGATTTTGGTTCAGCACAGAATTGGATTCTTGGAACGATAACACTTTTATGCTGTATACTTTTTCATATTTTTGCAAAATCGTATTACAGACAGTTGTCAGTTCTTTTTGGTCTGATTGTTGGATATATAGTGGCATTAATAATGGGAGTTGTTGATTTCTCTTCATTAAGTGATATGAGGATTATAGCAATACCACACCTTATGCCGTTTAAAATGGAATTCAGAGCCGATGCCATAGTATCGGTAGTGCTGATATTCTTAGTTTCGGCAACGGAAACTATAGGAGATACCTCAGCGCTTGCTTCTTCGGGACTTGACAGATATGCAACTGAAAAAGAGACATAAGGTTCTATTGCATGTGATGGATTTGTAAGTGCACTTTCATCAGTGTTTGGCTGTCTTCCGATTACATCGTTCAGCCAGAATGTAGGACTTGTTGCTATGACAAAAGTTGTACTTGGAGGTTGTACGATAATGATGTTTGGAACTATTGTTGTGAGCGGTCTGCAGATGATAAGCAAATGTGGATTTTCACAGAGAAATATTGTTATCGCTGCATTGTCGCTTAGTGTCGGACTTGGATTTACACAGTGTGAAGATTTATTTAAAATTTTCCCACAGATAGTGCAGACTGTTTTTGCACAGAATTGTGTGGCTGTAGTGTTTATTGTTTCGATAATATTAAATCTGGTTTTGCCAAAAGACATGGAAGTTACAAGACCGGGAGAATAATTTGAAAATATATTCATGTAAAAATAAGTAAAAGTGAATAACAAGAGGGTGAGGGAAAGTTATGGAAAAACAGGTTGCAGTATTGATAGACGGAGATAACATTTCTGCAAAATATGCAGAGAGTATAAAGCAGGAGGCATTACAGTATGGAAATATAAAAGTTTTCCGACTGTATGGTTCCGTTAATTCTCCAAATACAAAAAGATGGTATCCGGTTATGCCAAAACAGGGAATAATGCCTGTTTTGCAGATTTCCTATGCAAGCGGCAAAAGTATAGCAGATCAGGCTCTGACTATAGATGTTATGGATTTGCTTCATTCGGACAGTATTGATATATTTTGCATTGCATCAAGTGACAGTGATTTTACAAAACTTGTATACAGGCTTAAAGAATCCGGAAAGATAGTTATCGGAATGGGTGAGTCAAAGACTAAAGAAGCTCTTGCAAAGGCTTGTGATGAATTTAAGATACTGAATCTTATTTATCAGACGGAAGAGGAAACTTCAAAGCCTGATGAAAGTAATGTTGAAGATGCAAAGAACGATAAAAAGCCAAATAAAAACACATCAGAAAAAGAACTTTATGAAGAGGAATTTTTGGATGATGAGGATGAAGAAGAAATTGATGAGAGTGAGATAAGCATTCCTGAGTTGTCAGAAATTTCTTCATATATATCCTCTTACATTGAAACATTGGACAGTGAGAGAGTAAATCTTGCGACACTCGGCAATGTACTTAAGAAAAGATTTTCAGGATTTGATGCAAGAAATTATAAATTTAGCAATATGACACAGATGATGCGGAAAATTGACGGATTCAGGGTAGAATCAGAGAATGCACCTGATGGTGTACATAAAGTTGTTTATATAAGTCTTGATGAAAAGAAATAGTGCACATTTTTGAGAAGTTGTGAAGAAATAATTACATAAAAGAGGAAGTGAGTTTATGTCAAAAGAAAGTATTCCATCAAACCATATGGAGATATATTGGCATGATTATGCAGGCAGTATGGGAAAAACACCTATTGTAAATGCAAGTCTTACAGAAAAAGCGTCTGTAATAGGAAGAACAGGTCTTATGCTGCTTTCGTGCGGAACCGGTGCATGGCGTGTCAGAAGTTCTATGAATACAATAGCTACGAAACTTGGGATAACATGTACAGTCAATATTGGACTTATGTCGATTGATTATACCTGTTTTGATGGTCATGACTGTTTTTCACAGTCATTATGTCTTACAAATACAGGGGTAAATACTTCAAAATTGAACAGACTTGAGCATTTTGTAATTGATTTTGAAAAAAAAGGTGAGAATATGACAGGTGAAGAACTTCATGCACATCTTGATGAAATAGAGAAGCTTCATGGACTTTATTCGCCTGTTGCACTTGGATTTGCTGCGGCATTGGCATGCAGTGCTTTTACATTTTTACTTGGCGGCGGACCTGTTGAAATGCTTTTAGCTTTTTTGGGAGCAGGTGTTGGCAATTTTTTAAGATGCAAACTCGCAAAACATCATTTTACTTTATTCCTTTGTATTGTTTCATCTGTGGCAGCAGCATGCCTTGTTTATACGGGAATGTTGAGAGTGGCAGAAGAGATTTTTAATATTTCACTTCAGCATCAGGCTGGATATATCTGTTCCATGCTTTTTATAATTCCGGGATTTCCGTTTATTACAAGTGGAATTGATTTGGCAAAGCTTGATATGAGGTCGGGAATTGAAAGACTTGTATATGCACTGGTTATAATTATTGTTGCTACGATTACGGCATGGATAATGGCATTGCTGCTAAATCTTAAACCGATTGATTTTCCAGTGCTCAAAATGTCTGTGGGATTGCATCTTTTCCTTAGATTGATAATGAGTTTTTGCGGTGTCTTTGGATTTTCAATAATGTTTAACAGTCCGGTTGTGCTTGCAGCAGCAGCGGCTGTTATTGGAGCAATATCAAATACACTTCGTCTTGAACTTGTTGATTTGGCATGTATGCCTCCGGCAGCTGCAGCGTTTATCGGAGCATTTTGTGCCGGAATTCTGGCATCTGCTTTAAAGAATAGAGTTGGATATCCGAGAATATCCATAACAGTACCGTCTATTGTTATAATGGTACCGGGACTTTATTTGTATCGTGCGGTTTATAATCTTGGAATAATGTCGCTTGTAACATCGGCATCATGGTTCGCATCAGCCATGCTAATTATACTAGCATTGCCGCTTGGACTTATATTTGCTAGAATATTAACTGATAAAACCTTCAGGTATTGTACATGATGAATTTTTAAACATATTTTCACGACATGAAAGTACAATTCCGTCAATACATTCAAGATGATGCAGCATATGGTTTTTAAATTGATGAATTGGAAGCAAAACACCCAATTCATCATATTTTTGCTCATTTTTAAGTCCTGTTTCCTGTCCGTAGTAGACCATAGCGGTAGGGGCACACTTTTGAATTTTCTGAAAAGTATCCCATATGATTGCATATGCTTCTGCTTCTTTAAGACCCAATGCAGCTGTGTCAGGAAGAGCATATAATATAAGAATGCCTCTTTTGCCATTGGCAAGTTTTTCGTCAATTTCCATATTATCAGTATAAGTTCTTTCAATATCATAGCCATCCGCAAGAAAAAGTTTTGAACGTGGGGCAAGGGTGTGCTGCTTTTGGATTTCCTGAAATTTTGAAAATTCATGATGTGAAATATCTGATTTTATGTTTTTTAAGAGCATACCATCAGCATCTGTGAGTAATGCAGGATTTTTTCCGGCTTTTCCGTGAAATCTTTTTGGGATGAGGTAGGCTTCACGGAGCAGATCAAGCATGCTTCTTTGGCATAATTCAAGCAGCAGACCGCTAATGTCACCTGTTTTATATGAAGAGAAAAGTATGTTTGTAAACCGCTGTGAATTTTCATCAATCGTAAGATTATCCATAGATATATGTTCATAAAAAACATCACTTAATTTTTCACAGGCGATTGGAGATGATAAAATTTTTTCAAAAATCTGTTCAACGGATTCTTCTTTTGGAATTTTTTTAATAGTGTTTATTTTTTCTGACATAGTAACAGCCTCCTTTAAAAATATATCTATATTAAGTATAATTGAGTATATGATATATGTAAAAAGTATATATTATATAACGAATATGTATATGGTATATATGTGAAAAGACTTGAAATTCAAATTTTGTAGTGATAGAATTTTTTTTTGAAATAATCAATAGGAGGAAAAAGTTATGAAGCTTGTAGAAAATGAATTTATAAAATTTATGGAGAAGTTTGATGAGAACCCTTTCAGGATTATTTTGGAAGATGGGGAGCATATGATTGGAGATGGTGAACCTGTGTTTACCGTAAAGATAAACAAGGTACCCAAAATGACGGATATGCTTACAAGTACATCAATTACATTAGGAGAGGCGTATATGAATGGCGATATAGAGATAGAAGGCGATTTATATACGACTCTCAATATGTTTTTGGGACAGATGGGGAAATTCTCTACAGATAAGAAAAAGTTGAAAAATATTATATTTACATCAAAATCAAAGGCAAATCAGAAAAAGGAAGTTTCCTCACATTATGATATAGGTAATGATTTTTATAAAATGTGGCTTGATGAAACATTAAGTTATTCATGTGGATATTTTAAAAATGATAATGATACCTTGTATCAGGCGCAATGCAATAAAGTTGACAGAATATTGGAAAAACTTAATCTTTCGGAGAATATGACCTTGTGCGATATAGGATGCGGCTGGGGATTTCTTCTTATAGAGGCTGCAAAAAAATATAAGATAAATGGTGTTGGAATAACACTTAGTAAAGAACAGAAAGCAAAGTTTGAACAGCGTATCAAAGATGAGGGACTTTCAGAAAGACTTGAGGTAAAACTGCTTGATTACAGGGATTTACCGAAACTTAATAAAAAATTTGACAGGGTTGTAAGTGTTGGAATGATAGAACACGTCGGAAGAGGAAACTATGATGAATTTATGCAGTGCGTCAAGAGTGTTTTAAAACCGGGTGGAATTTTCGTTTTGCATTTTATCAGTGCATTAAAGGAATATCCGGGAGATGCTTGGGTTAAAAAATATATCTTCCCGGGCGGAGTTATTCCAAGTCTCAGAGAGATTATTCAGATTGCAGGAGAGCAGAGATTTTATACTGTTGATGTTGAGAGTCTTAGAAGACATTATAACAGAACACTTCTCTGCTGGAATGAAAATTTTCAAAAGCACAGAGCAGAAGTTGTTGAAATGTTTGACGAAAAGTTTGCAAGAATGTGGGAACTTTATCTTTGTGCTTGTGCCGCAACCTTTATGAATGGTATAATAGACTTGCATCAGATTGTATTTACAAATGATGTAAATAACGAATTACCAATGACAAGGTGGTACTGATTTTTATAAGGTGGAAATGAGGATAAAATGATTACATTAAATGATTATTTGTATTCAGGAGATACAGTTTTTCGTATAATACAGAAGTATATTGAAGATTTGAGAAAAGAGGCGAAAGAACCACGCAATGAAGTAGATATGATGCATTGCAATTTTCTTGTACAGATTTTGGAGCTTCTTGAACATAATGAATTTTTGACGGCACAGTCACAGAAGATAAGAGACTTTTATATGTATATGGCAAAGGAGTATCCATATCTTGCCTTTACATTTAAAGGTCGTATAAAGTCTTTGATTCGTGCCGAGGAAAAGTTCAACGGTTATATTGTTGAGTATATTTATGATTATTATATGAAAAACAGGAAATTTCCGCCTGTTTCGGACCTCAAAAATAAATTAAGCTGTTTTAGGGATATAATAGCGTACAGAATTGTTATTTCAATGCCTAAATGTCATTTGAAGCAGGGAGAGGATAAGGATGAACAAGAGATAAAAATTTTGTATGAGATAGCAAATATTCTTCTTGGTTTTTTGGAGGAAAGAGGTTTTACGGCAGAACCAGCAAGAGGTGTGGCAGTGAGTCATTCAAAACTGCTTGACGATGACGTAAGACCATATTACAGAGATTATATATCAGATGACAAAAGCAGTGAGTACCAATCACTTCACATCACATTTTTTGATAACATTGCACGCTGTTTTATGGAAGTACAGCTTAGAACAAAAACTATGGACGACAATGCAGAGATAGGACCGGCAAATCATTTGGGATATGAAAAAAAGCAGGAGCATGAAAGAGCAAGAAGGGACATGATTCCAAAAGGTGAATGTATTTATTTTGATGAGGCTTATGAAAGAGGTATGAAACTTCAGCAGCTTGAACTTTCAAAACTTGATGTGAATATGTTTGCAGCTGTAAATAATAGCCTTATAAATGATGGCTGCGGTCTTTATCGAGGAAGACAGATTCTTCCGTATGAGCATTTGTCGAGGTTTCAAAATGACCTGAGAAGTTAAAAAGGAGAGGAGAAGATAGTGTATGAGAAAAGGAAGTTCTAAAAAGATGCTGTCGATTTTTATAGCGACAGCTATGATGATTACAGGTTTAGTTTCAGTAACTATAAAAAATTAACAGGCCGCTGCAGCGGCGAAAAAGGCAGGGGTAAGTTTTAAAAGTGCCGCTTATACTGTGTAGGAGGGCAAAACACTTGCACTTAAGGGCAGGATTACAAGAAAAATCAGGTTAAAGGAGCTAAAAAGTATACATCAAAAACCATTCAGACAAAAGTGAAAGTTGTGGCAAAGGAAGTTGACAAGTATTGTTTAAATGATGAGATGTATGTCATTATAAATATTCACTGGGACAATGGCTGGTGGGGAATGTTTGGTGATGTTAATAAAAAGACCGTATACCTTTTAAGTAGAGGGTATACGGTCTTTTTTGTCTTTTTGGATATTAAATTTTTTACTATTTTGATAAAAGTTTATATGTCTATAAAGTTAAAATGATTTTATTTCATGTATTCAGGTGTGACATCTCTTCCCATGCCTGAGAGCAGCTTTTTGTCACTTTCTATGGTAGAACCAGATGTTGTGAGCATATTTCCTGTAATTGTTGCACTTGCTCCACCAGAGAATGCAGCTTCACCATCATTTGTGATAAGTGCACGTCCGGCAGCAAGACGGACATTTGCTTCAGGATTTATATATCTGAAGAATGCAATTGTTCTTAATATGTCATTTTCTGAGAGCTGTTCAAGATTTTCAAGCGGTGTGCCGGGGATTGGCATCAAAGCGTTGATAGGAATAGACATGATACCTAATTCGGCAAGTGAAACTGCCATATCAAGTCTGTCTTCCCAAGTCTCACCCATACCGATTATGCCTCCTGAACAGACACAAAAGCCTTCTTCCTGAGCAGCTTTGATAGTTGCAATTTTTTCATCATATGTATGAGTTGTACATATATTCGGAAAGTTCCTTCGTGATGTTTCTATATTGTCATGGTAGCTTGTAACGCCAGCTTCATGGAGTCTGTGGAACTGTTCTTTAGTGAGAAAGCCAAGAGAAGCACATAAATCAAGTTTGCATTCTTTGTGCATTGTTTCATATGCATCTATAGCTTTTTCAAAATCTTCACCAGAAAGGCTTCTTCCTGCTGTAACGATAGCAAAGCGGTCAACACCTTCTTTTTCGTTTGCAAGAGCCTCAGCGAGTATTTTTTCTTTTGGAAGAAAGTCATATACTTCACAATTTGTGTGATTGTGAGCAGACTGCGCACAGTATTTGCAATCTTCGCCGCATCTGCCGCTTCGTCCGTTGATTATCGTACAAAGGTCAACTTTATCGCCACAGAAATATTCGCGTATTTTATCAGCTCCTTCTAAAAGAGCATCAAGTTCACAGTCGATAAAAAATGACAAATCATCTTTTCTTGTAAGCCTTTTTCCGTTAATTATGTCATCAGCAAGTTTTTTTAAATCCATAATGTGCCTCTTTTCTTTTGTCTTAATAATAAATAGAGCAAACTGTAGAGAAAGTCTGCTCTTTTGTGAGTTAGAGTACTGCTTGAAAAGTATTAAATCAGAGCAGTAACAAGTGTTATTATATAGGTAGCAAAAAGAAATGTCAACCTTTAAAAATGAGAGGTTGACATAAGCGTAGGAGATGAAAGGCTGAATTGTTGCACATAAAATAGTAACAGTTCAGCCAAAAAAAGTGTTGTTTATCGTACTGTATGATAAACAGCAACCGGTAATAATATTTTTACTTAGCCGATTTAAGATTTTTTTCTATTTTTTTGAGACATATGAGGCATGTTGGTACAATATAAAGGCAGGCAAAAATCCACGCAGTCTGGTCGGCAAAACATATTGCATTAAATTTGAAAATCGGTACGAACATGAGACTTACAAATATACGTGCAATCATTTCAACAGCACCGGAAAAAACAGCTCTGCCTGCATATCCAAGACCCTGTACACTCATTCGGCAGACATTTAGTATTCCAAGTGCCCAGAAGAAACATCCGAGACATGCAAGATATTTTCCTGAGGCATCTAAAACTGCTGTTGCATTACGGCTTATAAACAATAAAGATAATGTCCTTCCAAAAAGAATAAGTATGCATCCTGAAATAAGCCCATAACATACACCTATCGTTACACCTTTTTTTAGGCCCTCTTTAATTCGTTTCAGATTGCCGGCACCGAAGTTTTGGCTGCAAAATGTAGACGCTGCAGTTGCAATCGCATCGAAGGGACACATAAGAAACTGCTTGATACGCATACCTGCCGTAAATCCGGAGATATATGTACTTCCAAGACCGTTGTTTGCAGACTGCATAACCATGCTGCCTATAGCGGTGATGGAATATTGAAGTCCCATTGGAACACCCATCACTATCATCTGTTTTGTTGTATCTGACTTTATGCGGCAGTGTTCTTTAGATATACACAAAATGGGAAATTTCTTTATTATATATATAAGACAGAGAAGTCCGCTTACACCCTGTGACATTATTGTTGCGAGTGCCGCACCTGATACACCGAGTTTAAATACAATGATAAACGTAAGGTCAAGTATTATATTTAAAATACTTGAGAAAACAAGAAAAAGAAATGGTGTTTTACTGTCGCCGACAGCTCTTAACAATCCTGATAAGAGATTATATAAAATTGTAAAAGGTATTCCTAAAAATATAATGAAAAGATACGAATATGCATCGGTAAAAATATTTTCAGGAGTAGACAGAATATGTAATATATTTGGACAAAGAATAGCACAGGCAGTTGTTATGACCGCTGCAAAAAGTATTGAGAGAAAGCCGGCATGAAAAATGGCTTCTTTCATTTTATGGATATTTTTTCCACCAAAATGTTGAGATACCGGAATTGCAAAACCACAGCAGATTCCCATACAGAAACCGAGCACGAGAAACTGAACGCTTGAAGATGCTCCTACACTGGCAAGTTTTTCTTCTCCGAGATATTGTCCGACAATTGCGGTATCTATCATATTATATGTCTGTTGAAAAAGATTGCCAAGAAGCAGTGGGATGGCAAAACTAAAAAGATGTTTCCATATGTTCCCTTCAGTCATATCTTTTGTCATTATAAAACCTCCTAAAAAGCAATTTAAAAGAGCTTCAAATTTTGAAACTCTGTCTGCCTGCATTAGTATATTAACATTATTATTGGCAGGATTCAAGATTTGGTTTTGAAATAGGGCTACCGCAATCCCACTGGCTTTAGACGGAGGGTTAAGGTAGCCGGAAGCGGAGGTTTGTGCTATACTTGCGTTATGGGAACGTGGAAATCAAAAAACAGACACAAATATTTGTTACAGTATCATATTATTTTCGTATGCAAGTATAGAAAGAAATTGCTGATGTCAAAACAAATATCAGATGATATAAAGCGGTTTTCTTATGAGATATGTCAAAAGCATAAAGTCATTATCAGATATATGGAGACAGATAAAGATCATATTCATTACATGATAGAAACAGAACCAACAATGTCTATCAGTAAAATAGTAAATCTGATGAAGAGTTATACAACATATCATATTTGGAAAAGATATCCGGATTATCTACGAAAACATTTCTGGAAATAACATACTTTTTGGACGGACGGATATTTTGTCTGCAGTGTAGGAAATGTTTCAGAAGAGATGTTGAGAAAATATATAGAAAGAAGAGGTAAAAGCAAGGTTACACAGGGAATATAGTGGGCAGATTAAGTCAGCGACCGTTTCGCAGGTTTCCAGTGGAAAATACTATGTGTCCATACTTGTAGAAACGGAGCATAAGGAACTGGCACATACAAATCATAACATAGGAATCGATTTAGGAATTAAAGATTTATGTATTACTTCCGATGGGAAGGTATATGAGAATCTAAAAATTATAAAAAAATACGAGAAACAGCTTGTAAAGCTGCAAAGGCAACTGTCACATAAAGGAAAGAGAAGTAAGAACTATTATAAAACAAAGAAAAAGATAGCATTATGCCATGAGAAAATAAGGAATATAAGAAAAGATTATCTGCATAAAGTTTCACATGAGATTATCAGCGAAAACCAAGTGATAGTTTCAGAGAATTTACAGATAAAAAACATGGTAAAAAATCATCATCTGGCAAAAGCCATAAGTGATGTATCATGGTATGAGCTGACAAGACAGTTAGAGTATAAGGCAAAATGGAATGGCAGGAAATACATCAAAATAGATACATTTTATGCAAGTAGTCAATTATGTTCTGTTTGCGGGTATCAGAATCCAGATACAAAAGATTTGTCAGTGAGGACATGGATATGTCCGAAATGCGGAGCAGAACATGACAGGGATATCAATGCCGCGAAAAATATACTGACAGAAGGATTAAGACAAATAGCATAAAGAAATATATAGGGCAGGGACTGCCCAAATTAACGCCTGTGGAGATAGTAGGTTACGAGGTCGATGAAGCAGGAAGCCCATTGGCTTAAGACAATGGGTAGTTCACAATCTAAATATATATTATGCTGTTGACTGTAATTTTTCAATGAATTATACTTATCTAAAATTGAGATATTCTAATATAAAATGGGAATAGCGGAGGAAAACAAATGACTAAGAAGCAGCGTGCTTTAGAGATAATAGACAGATTAAAAAAAGAGTATCCTGATGCGGACTGTACACTCGATTATAATGAGGCATGGAAATTGCTGGTAAGTGTAAGGCTTGCCGCACAATGTACAGATGCAAGAGTAAATGTAGTTGTAAAAGGGCTTTTTGAAAAATATCCAAGTGTAGAAGCACTTGCGGATGCGGAAGTTTCAGATATTGAAGATATAGTAAGACCATGTGGTCTTGGAAAAAGCAAAGCGAGAGATATAAGTGCATGTATGAAAATGCTGCGTGACGATTATGATTGTAAAGTTCCTGATGATTTTAATGAGCTTTTAAAACTTCCGGGAGTTGGAAGAAAGAGTGCGAATCTGATAATGGGTGATGTATTTAAGAAACCTGCTATAGTTACTGACACACATTGCATACGCCTTGTAAACAGGATGGGACTTGTTGACGGAATAAAAGAGCCTAAAAAGGTTGAAATGGAACTGTGGAAAATAATACCGGGAGAAGAAGGGAGTGACTTTTGCCATAGACTTGTATGGCATGGGCGTGAGATTTGTACGGCAAGGACAATGCCGCATTGTGAAAGATGTGTGTTGGAAGATATTTGTAAGAAAAAGATTTGACAAGTAGCAAATTTATGATGTTTTTTCTTCAAAATAGTTGTTTTTTATCATTAGTAACATTTGTTACGGAAATTACAGGAAAAATGTGGTATTACTATGATGCAGGTGTAAAAATGTAGTATTTTATTTTCATTTAATGAAAATACTAATAAAAACAGCAAATGCATACATATGTGTGCATGACAGGAGGTTTATCATGGTAAAAGAAGTAAATATAAGAAAAGTGGCAGTGATCGGCTGTGGTTTTGTTGGTTCTACGTCTGCATATACACTGATGCAGAGCAGTCTTTTTTCGGAGATGGTTCTTATAGATGCGGACAGGGCGAGAGCAGAGGGAGAAGCACTTGATATAAAGCATGGTCTTCCGTTTGCAAAACCTATGAATATATATGCAGGAGATTACAGTGATATTGTGGATGCGGCAATTATTGTTATTACAGCAGGTGCAGCTCAAAAGCCGGGAGAAACAAGACTTGACCTTGTAAAAAAGAATACTGCAATTATGAAATCAATAATAGGAGAGATTAAAAAGCAGAATTGTCAGGGGATTTTACTTATAGTATCAAATCCGGTGGATGTGCTTACAAATGTTGCACTTAAAGCAAGTGGATTTCCTGAGAACAGAGTAATTGGTTCAGGAACAGTGCTTGATAGTGCAAGACTTAAATATCGTCTTGGAGAACATCTTTCTGTTGACAGTAGGAGCGTACATGCATTTATCGTAGGAGAACATGGTGACAGTGAAATTGCAGTATGGAGCAGTGCAAATGTTTCGGGGATTGCAGTTGACGATTTCTGCGAGATGAGAGGTCATATAAATCATGATAAAAATATGCGTGCAATAGCCGAGCAGGTTAAAAACAGTGCATATGAGATAATTGAAAAGAAGAAAGCTACCTATTATGGTATAGGAATGGCTGTAAAGAGAATTTGTGAAGCTATAGTAAGAGATGAAAAATCAATACTTCCTGTATCAAGTATGATACATGGTATATACGGAATTGATGATGTCGTTCTGAGTATGCCGGCAATAGTCGGCAAAGATGGTGTCGAAACATTGGTTCCGATAAGCATGAGCAGTGATGAAGTAGAAAGGCTTAAAGACTCTGCAAAAACACTTAAGGAAGTTTTAGAACAGGCTGAGTAGATAAGAAATGTCGGTGACTGTCATATATTAATGGTATTTTGCTGTTTGTGTCTGAGGGTTACTGTCTTTGCACCAAAGGTGTAAACAGTAATTCATAAGATGCAGGCAGCAATAGTTTTGTCTGCTGGGGTACAGTACACTGGGTTTTACAAAAGGCAAGGAAAGAATAGGTATGAAACATAAAATAAGTTTAGAACAAATAGAAAAATTTATATCAAAAAGTAAAGACAAAGCCATTGCAGAAAAGTTAACGGCAGGAATTGATTCATATAAAATACTGTGTGATTATATAAGTGAAAAAATGGATTCGGGGGATTTTGTTCCTATAAAAAGAAGCGGTTCAAATGGGAAAAGACCACCGCTTTATAATGTGTATTGGAAGATTGAAGAAGAAAAAGATAGCAGCGGGTTTGATGATGAGTTAAACTTTAAATTATCAGCAAAAATCAGCACAGAATATTATAAAAAGCACACTGAACAATATAAAAAAGATAGAAATGCCGTACTTAAATTAAGTGAGTTTTTGAAAAATGACAGCAAAAAACAAAAGCTTGAAAAAGCTGAGTCTGTAAATGAGCGCAGTTTTGAGATATGGAATGATGAAAAATTTATAAAAGGTGACAGTGAGAACAAAAGTAAGAATGAAAACAGAGGCAGAGGAAAAAGGATACTAAAAAATCTTGGGCTTGATTTTTCGGATTTGAATGTATATGAAACACCGGAACCTTTTGTTAGTTATACATTTGACAGACTGGTTCCGCAAAATGTACTTATTATTGAAAATAAAGATACATTTTATACTATTAGAAAATACATGCAGGATACAGGAAAGAATGTGATATTAGGTGAAAAATTTGGAACAATTATTTATGGTTCAGGTAAAAAAGTCATAGCTTCATTCAGGGATTTTGAATATACAGCCGAGAAATATCTTGCGCATAGAAAAAATAAATTTTTATATTTTGGGGATATGGACTACGAGGGGATAGGAATTTATGAAAAACTTGTGGAAATTTTTAAGGAAAAAAGCACAGAGGGTATAATTGCTGAAAAAATGATGGTCGAACCATTTAAGGAAGCATACATAAGAATGTATGAAAAGGCTGAGAGGGTTGGAATGGACAGGCTTCCGGTTACAAAAGAAAAACAGAACAGAAATATTGGTCAGGTATTTGCTTCGTATTTTGAAAGTGAAATGTGGGAAAACTTTGAAAATCTTCTGCTGACTGAAAAATATATTCCGCAGGAGATAATAAATATTTGGGATTTTGAATAATTTTTTGAAATTTGTAACATATGTTACGGATTTTTTTGCGACATTAATGTATTATAGTCAATGTCGAAAGAAAAAGTAAAAGTTTGTGTTACAATATATAGTGTCAAAAGTTTTAGAGTAAAAAAGAGGTAGTTTTTTGACACTGCCATATATAATTAAGAAAGGAAAAATATGGAGAATAAAAAGTTTTGCTTTCAAGTTGGGCAGACCGCAGAGCTTCAGGACGAACTTACCGGGGCATTGATTGGACTTGCAAGAGCATGTGAAAATAATCCGTATGATGCGAGTGTTACGGATATTATTGCAGAAGGCCTGTTTGCAACAATAACAAATGTCAATCTTAATGATGAAATTATCAGAGAAATGACAGAGAAAGTCAGAAAAAAGAAATATGAAGTTGTTCCAAATTGCCGTGTGTGTACAGCAAAGTGCGGTAATACAGATGATTATGATGTCACAAGAATCCGGAATGAGGCTGATGATATACGTTCACTTAAATCACTTATACTTTGTTGTATAAAGGGGATGGCAGCAGATTTATATCATGCGAATTTGCTTGGTTACAGAGATAATACGGTAAATGATTTCTTTATAAAAGCATTGTGTATATTAAGCTATGATTTGAATAAGGAGGAACTTCTTAAGGTTGTTACGGAAGCTGAAGAAGTAAAACACAAATGTATGGAACTGCGAAGTAAATCAAATACTGAAAACGATGAATATAAGAGGCAGATATATGGATAAAGATGAAAATGACAGTATAATACAGGCATTGAGCAAATCGGCACTTTGCAAAGAATTTACACAGGATGAACTCTTATCTTTATTAGAAGAAAACAATACAGAGATAAAAAAATACGAGAAGGGAAGTTTTGTATTTGAAGAGGGTGACGTACCCGACAGGCTTTATGTGCTGATATACGGTTTGGTTGAAGTTTCAAAACTAACTTTTTCGGGGAAGAAGATTTTGATAACAACTATTGAAAATCCCGGAGATATGTTTGCGGAAGTTTATATGTTTATGGGAGAAAGCAAGTATGACATGTCGGCGCAGACTGGAGAAGAGTCGTTGATACTAAGTATTTCGAGTGAGTTTTTTGAGAATATATCGTATAATACTAATGCTTTAGCTGCGGAAAAGATAAGAAAAAATCTTATGAGTATATTTGCAATGAAAGCATATAATCTAAGCGGCAAGGTAAGATTGCTCGGATGTGGCAGCATAAGGGAAAAAATTTCACTTTATCTTATTGAAAATCAGACACCGTCAGGTGAGATAGCAAAAAATCCTTCAAGGGAGGAACTTGCAGATTATCTTAATGTGACAAGACCTTCTCTTTCAAGAGAACTTGGAAATATGGAAAAAGAAGGCATCATCAGGCTTGATGGCAGAAAGATAGTTATTGTGTCGCAGGAAAAACTTGAAGAGTATTTATAAAAACTTGAGACCATTAAAAGTTTAAAATAAAAATATTGGAGGAATAAAATTATGGCAGAGCCTATGAAAAACATTGAAAATCAAAGGTACTTATACTCAAGGATGAGATTTCCTACGCAGATGGACAGGTTGTGAGCAAAACACTTGTATAAAATGATGCGGTAAGTGAGACGTTGTTTGTATTTTAGAAAGGAAGAATAAAATGATACGCAAGATAGTTCATATAGATGAAGAAAAATGTAACGGTTGTGGTGCGTGTGCTAATGCGTGCCACGAGGATGCGATTGCTATGATTGACGGAAAGGCAAGGCTGATTAAAGATGATTATTGTGATGGTCTTGGAGACTGTCTGCCTGCATGTCCTATGGATGCAATTGAAATTATAGAGCGTGAGGCAAATGAATATGATGAGGCGGCTGTCAAGGCTAGGATCGCCGCAAAAAAAATGGCTGAGAATGCAAAAAAGAACGGTGCACCTGTTCATGTCTGTCCGGGCAGCATGGCAAGAAGTTTACAGCATGCACAGACGGAAAATGCTATAGAAAAAGACTGCAGTAACGCAGATACAGGAAACGGCAACTGGAAACCTGTAAGCAGATTAAGCCAGTGGCCGGTTCAGATAAAACTTGTTCCGACATCTGCACCGTATTTTGATGGGGCTAATCTTTTGGTGGCAGCAGATTGTACAGCGTATGCCTATGCAAATTTTCATGAGGACTTTATCAAAAATCACATTACGCTTGTCGGATGTCCTAAACTTGATGATATTGATTACAGTGAGAAGCTTACTGAGATAATTAAGAATAACGACATAAAGAGCGTGAAAATAGTCCGTATGGAAGTTCCATGCTGCGGAGGTCTGCAAAATGCAGTTGTAAATGCCTTAAAGAACAGCGGTAAGATGATTCCGTGGCAGGTTGTGACGATTTCATGTGACGGAAAAATTTTAGAAAGCTTATAAGATATTTTATGGATTCGGGTTTTGGCAGGGGAAAATGCCGGAACCCGAATTTGTTCATTATTGATAAATTTTTCTCAATAATGTTATTGACAACTATTCTCGATTAGATTATACTAACGCATGGATGAATGATAATCAACAAAAGAGATTAAGAAAGAGGATGATATGATGCCATTATCAATGATAGCTGAAGGACAGCCTAGCGTAATAAAAAAAATAGGCGGTAAAGAAGAAACACGCAGATTTTTAGAAAATCTTGGTTTTGTTGTGGGTGGAACAGTTACTGTTATTTCACAGATTGGTGGAAATATGATAGTAAATGTCAAGGATGCCAGAGTTGCCATCGGTAAAGATATGGCAAATAAGATCATGGTCTAGAAAGGGGAAAATGATGAAAACATTGAAGGAAGTTAAATGTGGCGAAACTGTAAAAGTCACAAAACTTACAGGAGTAGGAGCGGTAAAGAGACGCATCATGGACATGGGAATTACCAAAGGTACTGATGTTCTTGTAAGAAAAGTCGCACCACTTGGTGATCCTATTGAAGTGACAGTAAGAGGTTATGAGCTTTCACTGAGAAAAGCAGATGCAGAAATGATTGAAGTTGAGTAATTTTAAGGCTCAAATTTTTTTTGGTCGCGGGTTAGCTTGTACTAATTACAGCAAGCAAATACAAATTTGGTGTAGGCAGTCAAAACTAAATGTAGTAGTAAATAATTTTGGCACATATATGGTTGATGGATTATACATATAAAATCATATGTGCGGATTGGAGAGAAAAAATGTCAATTAAAATTGCATTAGCAGGTAATCCTAACTGCGGAAAAACAACATTGTTTAATGCACTGACAGGTTCAAACCAGTATGTAGGTAACTGGCCTGGTGTTACAGTGGAAAAGAAAGAGGGAAGATTAAAGGGAAATAAAGATGTGACAGTAGTCGATCTTCCCGGTATTTATTCATTATCCCCATATACTCTTGAGGAGGTTGTTTCAAGAAATTATCTTATTGATGAGAAACCTGAGGTTATCTTGAACATCATCGATGGAACAAACCTTGAAAGAAACCTTTATCTTACAACACAGCTTACAGAACTTGGAATTCCTGTTTTAATAGCTGTAAACATGATGGACGTTGTTCGTAAGAATGGCGACCAGATAAATATTAAGAAACTTGCAGAAGAAACAGGTTGTGAGGTTGTTGAAATTTCAGCACTTAAAGGTGAGGGAATCGTTGAGGCAGCTGAGCAGGCAGTTAAACTTGCAGGTAAGAAAGTGGCAGCTCCTAAGCATTCTTTTGAAGCTAAGGTAGAAGATGCCCTTAAAGATATTGAGAGCATTGCACTTGGTTCAGTAGAGGAGTCACAGAAACGCTGGTTTGCAATTAAGCTTTTTGAGAACGATGAGAAGGTTGCGGAGAAGTTAAATCTTTCAGACAATGTTCTTAAAGAGATTGCTGAAATTAACAAAAATGTAGAAGATGAGCTTGATGACGATACAGAAAGTATCATCACAAATGAGAGATATACATTTATCACATCTATTATTAAGGATTGTATTAAGAAAAAATCAGCAGGAAAGCTCACAACATCGGATAAGATTGATAAAATTGTTACAAACAGAATACTTGCACTTCCTATATTTGCAGCAATTATGTTTGTAGTTTATTACATAGCAGTATCATCACTTGGTGGAATTGTTACAGACTGGACAAATGATACACTCGTAGGTGCATGGATTCAGCCGGCAGTACAGGGATTTTTGGAAAATGTCGGTGCAGCAGACTGGCTTGTATCACTTGTAGTTAACGGTATTATCGGAGGTCTTGGTGCTCCTATCGGATTCGCACCTCAGATGGCTATTGTATTCTTCTTCCTCTCACTTCTTGAGGATTGCGGATACATGGCAAGAATCGCATTCATCATGGATAGAATTTTCCGTAAGTTTGGTCTTTCAGGAAAGAGTTTCATTCCGTTCCTTATCGGTTCAGGATGTGGTGTCCCGGGAATTATGGCAACACGTACAATTGAAAACGATAAAGATCGTCGTATGACAATTATGACAACAACATTTATTCCTTGTGGTGCAAAACTTCCTGTTATTGCACTTATCGCAGGATATTTATTAAACGGATGCTGGTGGCTTGCACCGCTTATGTATTTTGTAGGTATTATTGTAGTTATCGTTTCTTGTATTATTTTAAAGAAAACATCACTTTTTGCAGGTGATCCGGCACCATTCGTTATGGAGCTTCCACAGTACCATATTCCTTCACTTAAAGGTGTACTTCTTCATGTATGGGAGAGAGTATGGGCATTCCTTAAGAAAGCAGGAACAATCCTCTTCCTTTGCTGTGCAGTTATGTGGTTCCTCGGAACATTCGGTATCCAGAACGGAACATTTGGTATGGTAGATACAGAATATTGTTTCCTTGCTTCAATCGGTGGAGCTATCGCTTGGATTTTCAAACCACTCGGATTTGGAACATGGCAGGCAGTTGCATCATCACTTTCAGGATTTGTTGCAAAAGAAGGCATCGTTTCAACAATGGGTGTACTCAGTGGACTTGGCGAAGTAGAAGAATATGCAGCATCTATGCATGATCAGTTTGCACAGTTCTTCCCAACAGGAATCGCAGCAGTATCATTCCTTATGTTCAACCTTTTTGATTCACCTTGTCTTGCAGCTATCTCAACAATGGCAAGAGAGATGAAATCAAAGAAATTTGTAGTATTTGCACTTATATTCCAGAATGTATTAGCATATTGCGTAGCACTTATGGTATATCAGATTGGCGGACTTATCACAGGTTCAGTAGCATTCGGACCTGCAACAGTAGCAGCATTTATTGTAGCAATAGTAATACTTTACTTCCTTTTCCGTCCGGACCCAAACAAGAAGAGGGAATATAAGACAGCAGCAGGAGAAGCTTAAAAATAACATAAAGTGATTTTTAGATAAGCGGAATTTTTACAATGCATACTAATTTAGAAGTTAAACCGGTTGATGTGGTTATCTTAATCGTTCTTGCAATTATGTTTGTGTTAGCGATAAAGATAATAATAGGTTTTTTTAAAGAAAAATAGACAGTTAACAACAAAGAGATGAGAGGTGGGGAATCATACTATGGCGATGGCAGTGATGGAACAAAAGAGAAAGATACAGGAATCACAGAATTATCAGCGTACAAAAATGCAGAAAGATATGGTGATACAACGTCTTAAAGATGATGGGTGTCGTATAACAAAGCAGCGTCTTATGTTACTTGACATTATATTGGAAGAAGACTGCTCATGCTGCAAAGAGATATATTACAAGGCGGCAAAACAGGACGGCAGGATAGGCACTGCCACCGTATATAGAATGGTTAACAAACTCGAGGAAATCGGGGCTATCAGCAGAAAAAATATGTATAAGATAGCCTGCGGTTCCGGGTGTGAAGTTGAAAATGCCTGCACTATTGAGTTTGATGATGATACGGTTGTTGAGTTGTCAGCAAAAAAATGGCATAAGGTTATAAAGGCGGGACTTGCGGCATGCGGTTATCCAACTGATTTAAATGTGCGCAGTGTTATTGCAAAATCATGCCAGTGCGGAAAGTAGAAAGTAAAAAGAATGCAGTTTTGTCTTTACAAGACTGCATTCTTTTTTCGTACTATTTAAGTAGTTGTTTCTTAATATAAAATAATTATTTTCTGAATTTCTGTGGAGAAATTCCATTTATTTTTTTGAATTGTCTCGAAAAATGTTCAAGGTTTTCATAACCGCAAGTGGCTGCAATTTCAGAGATAGAGCTGTTGCTTCCCTGCAAAAGTCTTGCAGAATGTTCTATTCTTGCTTTTATAATGTCCTGGTGAACTGATATTCCAAATAGTTTTTTATAGGTATGCTGAAAATAAGATGTGCTTAATCCAAGTTTATCTGCAATTTCGTCTGCACCGGAGGGGACATATTCATAATTGTAAATATGTTGTCTTAACTCTGAGAATTCGTCAAAATACTTGTCAAAAGCAGAACCGGAATTTAGTGTAGTCCTGTAAATGTCGCTGAATTTATGAAAAAGAGTTTCGGCTTTGCTGCTCATAATATATTCATGCTGATCGCCTTCATTAAAATATTCTATAAATAAATCGGCAATCATATCGGTTATTATCTTCGGAGTTGAAAGTGTGATAGGTGTATTAAAAGGAATTTCAAGTTTCTCAAAAAAATTGTCATAATTGTCAAAGTCAAAATGAATCCAGTCATTTATAAAACAGTCATCAAAATTTTCTGATTTAATATGCCTGTAAATCTGAGGTTTATTCTTTTCGTATAAGATAAAAGTATTTTCGGGAACTTTTGTGTAATGCCCGTCTTTCATTATTTCAGTTGGCCTGCGCAGATACAATAATAAATAATCACCTGAGCCGGTTGAACGTTCTACACAAAAGCCGGGACAATTTTGAAAATGGTATCCTATTAATTTTATTTTAATCATAACCTATCCTCCGAAACACAAAAATTAAATCTGGAAAGTATACATTAAGTTGCCACAATTTAATGCTTAACGTCTTTTTTATTATAAAATAAAAAGCGAAAAAAATCAAATATATGACAACTAATATCATGGACTTGCGTATAAAAAGTTTATATAATCATACTTATCAAATTAAATACAAATGCACTGTTGTTGTATAAAATGCCGAAAAAACTTCCTCTCGTAAACTGTTTTTATTTTGGTAAAGTACAATATATGTGCATTGTATTTAATATTTAAATATAACTAAAAAGTTCAAATGTTATGTTGTTTTGGAGAAACAATACAAATTTAAAAGAAAAGAGGATGTGTATGAGATTAAGTAAGAAGAAAATTTTGGCATTATGCATGAGTGGTGCACTCATTTTGTCTTCAGTACCAGGTGTGTATATGGAGGGTACTGCGGCAAATAAAAGCAGCGTAGCTGTCGTAAAGTTAAGTGAAACAAACTTAAAACTTGTAAAAGGTAAACAAAAAAAGATAAAAGTTACAGTGAAAAATGTAAGCAAACTTAAAAAGGTTACATTTAAGAGTAAAAATAAAAAAATTGCATCTGTAACTTCAAAAGGTGTTGTAAAGGCCGTAAAAGCGGGCAGTACAAAGATTGAAGTTACGGTACGCTATATTCCGAAAAATTCGCAAAAAGTCAGTAAAAAAACATTGAAATGTACAGTGAAAGTTTCAAAACCTGAAGACACAACAGATGTGTTACCGGATGCAGAGGCACAGCCTACAGCTACACCTGTACCGGCAGTTTACGGAGAGGCAGGAAAAGTCAGTGAATATAGTAAAGAAAAAAGTAATTATTCATTGAGCGTTGATGCTTCTGATAAAGTACATGATATAAGTGATATATTATATGGAATATTTATAGAAGATATTAATTTTGCCGCTGACGGAGGCTTGTATGCTGAGATGGTTCAGAACCGCTCATTTGAATTTACAAAACTTGCCTCAGACAACGAAAAACATGCTTGGAACAATGTCGGTGATGTAACTGCAAATGTGGTTAAGGATGATAAGACAGGCTGTCTTAATGTAAACAATCCAAATTATATGGTTATTGAGAATAAATCCGATGAAGAAGCCGGTATTGCGAATAAGGGATTTCTTGACGGCATGTCAATAAAAAAGAATGCAGGATATGATTTTTCTATTTATGCAAAAGGAATTGACGGCTACACAGGTTCTTTAAATGTAAAAATAATGAATGGCAAAGAGGTTGCCGGCAGTGGTACTATTGAAAAGGTGACAAGTGACTGGAAAAAATATGAACTTAAACTTGACTCAAATGTCACATCAAACAGAAATGTAAAATTACAGGTTACAATTCCTAAAGGAAAGATTGCGGTGGATATGGTATCACTGTTCCCACAGGATACATACAAGGGAAGAAAGAATGGTCTTAGAAAAGATCTTGCACAAAAACTTGAAGAACTTCATCCGGGATTTTTGAGATTTCCGGGAGGATGTGTAGTTGAGGGTGCAACTATTGAGACGAGATACAACTGGAAAGATTCCATCGGTGCAGATGCAAGCGGACAGCCGTTTGAATTTAACGGTACATACGGTGATGTTGCAGCAAGAAAACAGGGACAAAACATATGGACTGATGAGTGGGCAACCAATGACCAGAATCCATCATTTATGACATATGGTCTTGGATTTTATGAGTATTTCCAGCTTGCTGAGGATATAGGAGCAATAGGAGTACCTGTTATCAACTGTGGAAAATGCTGTATGGGTCAGTCGAACGGAAACGGTCCTGCACTTGATTCTGCTGAATTCAAACAGTACATTCAGGATGCACTTGACCTTGTTGAGTTTTGTCGTGGAGATAAAACTACAAAATGGGGTAAAATAAGAATTGCAATGGGACATGAGGAACCGTTTGAACTCAAATATATCGGTATCGGAAATGAACAGTGGGGTGATGATTTCTTTAAACATTATGAAGCGTTTGTAGATGCATTCAATGACGCAAAGAAAACAAATCCGGCACTTTACGGTGATATTGAACTTATGTTTACGGCAGGTGTCGATGACGGAGACAGCGGAAAAGATATTTACATGCAGGCATATAATGAAGCTGCAAAATGGCTTAAAGCACATCCTGACAAGACGATAAATGATTTTGCGGGTGCTATTGACCATCATTATTACAATGAGCCAAGCTGGTTCTTGACACATACTGATTATTATGACGAAAAGAATTACAGCAGAGATACTGACAATATGACCACATCAACATATGGCGGAGGAATGAATGTATTTCTTGGGGAATATGCGGCACAGTCAAATACATGGAAGGCGGCACTTTCGGAGGCCGCATATATGACGGGACTTGAGAGAAACGGAGACATAGTTAAGATGGCGGCATATGCACCGCTGTTTGGAAATCTCACGGCACTTCACTGGTCACCTGACCTTATATGGTTTAATAATAATACGGTTACAAGTTCGGTTAACTATTATGTACAAAAGATATTTGCAAAAAATGCAGGAACTACTCTGCTGAAATCAGATATGACAGGAGCAACGGTGACATCAAAACCATTTGGTGGAAAAGTTGGTGTAGGTACATGGAACACGGCAGCAAAATTTGATAATGTAAAGGTGGTATCAAAAGATACAGGAAAGATTTTAGGAAAAGAGACATTTACAAAAGCAGCAAACTTTTCAAAATACTGGGAGCAGGCTACAGATGGTGTATGGTCAGTGAAAAACGGAAAGCTTGTCCAGTCATCGGATGTGACAAATACAGTTACATATGGAAATCAGGGAAGTGTTGTATATTTTGGAAACAGTTCATGGAAGAATTATACATATACTGTTGAAGCTACAAAGATTTCAGGTCAGGAAGGTTTTATGATTCCATTTTCAGTCGGTGACAAAAATGAAAATTATTTCTGGAATATTGGTGGATGGAATAATACTGTATCATGTTTACAGAAAGTGTCAGGAGGTTCAAAATCCGGACAGCTTGCAGGTACGGTTACAAGCTGTACTATCGCTGATGATGTGAAATACAATATAAAAATAGAAGTAAAGGACAGAAACGTAAAATGTTATCTTGATGGATTACTCTATGTAGACTATACGATACCTGAGACAGAAGGAAGCGAGAGTTATCAGGTTGTAAGTACGGACAAAACAGGAGATGTCATTGTAAAACTTGTAAATGTAACAGGCACAGACAAAACATTTGCTGTTGATATTGCAAATGCAGGAGAAATATCCGATGAGGCAGATGTGGATGTAGTTGCAGGAAACAGTGAGAATGATGACAATATTCTCGGAAAAGAAGAAATTGTTACATTAAAGAGTGACAAGGTAAGCGGAATAAAGGATAAATTTAATTATACGGTTCCTAAATATTCTGTAACTGTTCTGCGTATTAAGCATAACGGCGACAACTAAAAACAAAGTTATAAAAAATAGGAGGATTTTATGAATTATCGTAATGTTGGAAAATCAGGTCTTAAAGTAAGTGAGATTGCTGTCGGAAGCTGGATGACAGACCTTGCCGGTGATGATAAGGTTAATATTGCAAGAGACACGATAAGACTTGCATATGAAAAAGGCGTAAACTTTTTCGACTGTGCAGATGCCTACAGCGGCGGTGAAGCTGAAAAGTTTTTAGGAAAAATTTTAAATGAATATCCGAGAAACAGTTATGTTGTTTCAAGTAAAGTATTTTTCCCGACAGGCGGCGGAGCAAATGACTGGGGATTATCAAGAAAACATATTTTTGAAAATGTTGACCGTTCGCTGAAAAATCTTAATATGGATTACATAGATTTGTATTACTGCCATAGATTTGATAACACAACACCTATGGAGGAAACTCTTAGGGCATTAAGTGATTTGGTGTCAAAAGGAAAAATTTTATATTATGGTGTCAGTGAAGAGTGGGGAGCAGCAAGACTTGAGGAAGCACAGAGAATAATCGAGAGATATGGTTTATATCCGATGACGGTAGTGCAGCCCCAATATAATATGATAGACAGATATATTGAACATGAAATTATGTCTGTATGTGAAAAATACGGTATAGGAATAACACCATTTTCACCGCTTGCCCAGGGACTTCTGACGGGAAAATATAAAAAGGGAGAGCCTTATCCGGAAGGGTCAAGAGCAACACATCAGGCGGATAAACAGATAAACAATCTTCTTACTGATGAAAATCTTGATAAGGTTGAAAAGCTTACAAAGATAGCTAAGGAGCTCGGAATCAATATGTCGGTGCTTGCACTCAGCTGGATTTTAAGAAAAGAGATTGTATCAAGTGTTATTACGGGAGCAAGCAAGCCGTCACAGCTTGAAAACAATTTGGCGGCGGCAGACTTTAGAATTTCTAAGGATGCACTTGATGAGATTGAAAAGATTCTTGATTTTAAAAAGTTTGAAAGACATGTAGGTTAGAGTGCTCTTTTGTGAAACAAAGAGTATGATATTGAGAAACAGTTTCAAGAAAAGACAAAATAGACTTTTGTTGATTAAAATTTATCAATAAAGCATAATTAGCTTTGTCGTACCGTGTTTCCTGTTATATAATGTCACAAAAGGCAAAATTAAGGAGGAAATTATTATGTTAGATTGTTTAAAAGCTATTAATTGGAAAAAGACAGGTTTATTTGCAGCAGGAGTTGCATTTGGTACAGCAGGAATCAAGATTCTTTCAAGTGATGATGCAAAGAATGTATATTCAAATTGTACAGCAGCAGTTCTTCGTGCAAAAGACTGTGTTATGAACGTTGTATCAACAGTACAGGAAAATGCAGAAGATATTTATGCTGAGGCAGTAGAAATCAACGAGGAAAGAGCTGCAAAAAAAGAATGCTTTGAAGATGAAGCAGAAGATTTTGAAGAAGTTGATGATGAAGCAGAAAGTGCAGACGCAGAGGCAGCAGCAGAAGCAGAGTAGTTAACAGGTTTGAAAGTGCAGATTGTGAGATACATATTGCACAAAGTTTATCAATTAGATAATAATCTGACATATATTTATACAAGACATCTGATTTTTCAGGTGTCTTGTTTTAGGTATATGGCAGTAAGATGATTCTAATTGAAGTTAAATCAGTAGTACGGAAATGGGGGACAAAAATGAAGTTTTCTATTAAGCATGAAATAAAAGGCAGAATAAGAGTTCATTTACATCAGACCAGAATGTCCTTTGAACAGGCAGACACATTATTATATTATCTTACAAATAATCAGTATGTTACAAATGCAAAGGTGTTTGAAAGAACATGTGACGCTATTGTATATTTTGTCGGAGATAGAGAAAATATTATAGATGCGTTGAAAAAATTTGCTTATGAAAATGTTGACGTGCCGGCAGCAGTATTAGAAACATCAGGAAGAGGACTTAACAATACATATCAGAGAAAAATGGTTGAAAAAGTCGTTTACAGATATGCAAGAAAGATATTACTTCCTTATCCGGTGAGAGCTGTCTATACTACGGCAATGTCATTAAAATATATTTACAAAGGCGTAAAGACTTTGCTTAAAGGAAAGATTGAAGTACCAGTTCTTGATGCGACAGCTATAGGAGTATCAGTTCTTAGAAATGATATAAAGACAGCGGATTCAATAATGTTCCTTCTCGGAATAGGTGAACTTTTAGAAGAGTGGACACACAAAAAATCAGTTGATGATCTCGCAAGAACAATGTCGCTCAATACTGGAAGTGTCTGGATGCTCTGTGATGGAAAAGAAGTTCAGGTATCTTCAAATGATGTAAAAGAAGGCGACTGTGTAGTTGTTCACATGGGAAATATTATTCCGTTTGACGGTGAAGTCTATGACGGTGAGGCTATGGTTAACCAGGCTTCAATAACAGGTGAATCAATGCCGGTAAGAAGAGTTAAGGACAATTATGTTTATGCCGGAACTGTTGTTGAGGAAGGCGAAATAACTATCAAGGTTAAAAAAGTCGGTGGTTCAAGCCAGTATGAAAAAATCGTAAAAATGATAGAAGAAACTGAGAAACTTAAATCATCAAGTGAAAGCAAGGCGAGTCATATCGCAGACAAACTTGTTCCATATACTCTTGCAGGAACGGCACTTACTTATCTTCTCACAAGAAATACTACTAAAGCGCTTTCAGTGCTTATGGTCGATTTTTCATGTGCGCTTAAACTGGCAATGCCAATAACGGTTTTATCAGCAATAAGAGAAGCAAGCCTTCACAATGTTACGGTTAAAGGCGGAAAGTTCCTTGAAGCAGTTTCCGAGGCAGATACAATAGTATTCGATAAAACAGGAACTCTTACAAAGGCAAAACCTACTGTTGTAGATGTTGTTTCATTCTGCAGTGAGACACCGGATGAACTTTTAAGAATTGCTGCATGTCTTGAAGAACATTTCCCACACTCAATGGCAAAAGCAGTAGTTGAAGCCGCTAAAGAAAGGTCACTTGAACATGAGGAAATGCATTCAAAAGTTGATTATGTTGTTGCTCATGGTATATCAAGTTATATTGACGACAGAAAAGCTGTTATAGGAAGTTATCATTTTGTATTTGAAGATGAAAATTGTACAGTGCCTGAGGATAAGGCAGAGGAATTTGATAATCTTTCTGAGCAGTATTCAAGATTATATCTTGCAATTCAGGGTGAACTCGCAGCGGTTATACTTATAGAAGACCCTCTTAGAGATGAAGCTGAAGCAGTTATAAATTCTTTAAGAAAGTCAGGAATAAGCAAGGTTGTTATGATGACCGGAGACAGTGACAGAATAGCCAAAAACATAGCCGAGAAAGTCGGAGTAGATGTTTATTATTCTGAAGTTCTTCCGGCAGATAAGGCGGCGTTTGTTGAAAAAGAGAGAAAAGAAGGCAGAAAAGTGATTATGATAGGTGACGGAATAAACGATTCACCGGCTCTTTCAGCAGCAAATGTCGGAATAGCAATAAGTGACGGAGCAGAAATAGCAAGAGAGATAGCTGACATAACAGTTGGCTCTGATGACTTGTATCAGATAGTAACACTCAAAATGCTGAGCGATGCACTTATGAAGAGGATTAAGAAGAACTATAGAACTATAGTCGGATTTAATTCGGGATTGATATTGTGTGGTGTGACAGGACTACTTGCGCCGACAACGTCAGCACTTTTACATAATGCATCAACACTTGCAATAAGTTTAAAGAGCATGGAAAGTTTTCTTGATTGATTATAGTATAATAAATAATCAGATTGACTAATAACAAAATATATAATATATAATTCAAGTAAATGACACCTTTTTCTCAATAAGACTGATATTGAGAAAAAGGTGTCATTTACTTTGTTGACTTTATCATAAGATTTCTATATCATAAAATCAAAGTTAGCGATGACTAACTTAAACATTTCACTTTGAAAGGAGAATTATCATCATGGGTAAAATTAGTGTTGTATATTGGTCACAGTCAGGAAATACACTTGCTATGGCAGATGCAATTGGGAGAGGAATTACTGCCGGCGGAGCTGAAGCAGAGGTTACTAATGTCAGTAGTTGTCAGGTAAGTGATTTAGATGGGGAAGAGGTATTTGCACTTGGTTGTCCTGCTATGGGAGCAGAAGTTCTTGAAGAAAGCGAGATGGAACCTTTTGTTGCAGACCTTGAAGGAAAAGTAAAAGGTAAAAAAATTGCTTTATTTGGTTCATATGGCTGGGGAGATGGTCAGTGGATGCGTGACTGGGAAGAGCGTATGACAAGTGCCGGAGCAACAGTAATAAACGGAGAGGGACTTATCTGTCAGGAGACACCTGATGATGATGCGATAAGTGAGTGTGAAAGTCTCGGAAAACAGTTAGCTGGGATGTAGAGAGGTTACTTAAAAAGGTGACTCTTAAAAATACAGTCAGACAGAGGAAGCTGTATTAAAAGACCTCACCTTTAAATAACGGCTGCCGTCAGAATGAAAGTGAGGAATAAAACATTTTGGATATTTCAGAGGCAGCCGTATATTTATCAAATAAAAGGCACGGATAAATGTGCAGAAAAGAGGAAGATATGAGCGTAGTTATAGTTGGAGGACATGACCGCATGGTCTGTAGATACAAAAAAATCTGTAAGGAGCACAATTGTAAAGCAAAAGTTTTTACCCAGATGTCAGCAAGACTTAGTGAGCAGATAGGAAGCCCTGATTTACTGATTCTTTTTACAAATACAGTTTCACATAAAATGGTTAAATGTGCCATAACTGAGGCGGAAAAATGCAATGCAGATATAGTAAGATGTCATACAAGCAGCGGAACTGCATTAAATGAAATTCTTACAAATGCATGCATGGCATAAATATAAGATTCTATAATAATATACACTTGCTATTCGGTCTGAATTACATTATACTAAAACATAGTTGTTCTGATATTGCTGTCTGCAAAGCTGCAGGCAGTAATATTTCATTGTTATAAAATCGGTTAAAAAAGCGCATATATCAGTTTTTTACTGAATTTATGCTGCCTGAGATGGGGATATGGAGGTAATATGTGATGGCGTACGATTATGTTATAGTAACGGATTCAACAGCAAATCTGCCTGAGGATATGATAGAAAAATATGAACTTGAGATTTTATCATTGAACTATTATATTGACGGCGAAGAACACAAGGGATACATCAAAGGTGAAAAAACTGACATGGCACCATTTTATTCTATGATGCGTCAGAAGAAGGAGATTACGACATCCTTGGTTACGGTTGGGGATGCCATGGATTTGCTTGAAAACATTGTAAAAGAAGGAAAAGATTATATTTATATAGGATTTTCTTCTGGACTTAGCGGAACTTTTCAGGCAGTATCACTTGTAACTGATTCATTGTCACAAAAATATCCTGAGAGAAAGCTTTATGCAGTTGATTCTCTGGCAGCGGCTCTAGGCGAAGGTCTTCTGGTAAAATATGTTATTGACAACAGAGAAAATGGCATGTCTGTTTCTGAGAATGCCGATTGGGTAGTTAATCACAGAAACAATATCTGTCATTGGTTCACTGTTGATGATTTATTTTTCTTGAAGCGTGGAGGCAGGGTTTCGGCAACCACTGCCATTGTGGGCACTGCACTTAGTATAAAACCGGTTTTACATGTTGATGACAACGGACATCTCATTCCAATGGAAAATGCCAGAGGAAGGAAAAAATCACTTGATGCATTGGTTAAACATATGAAAGAGAGTGTAGTAGAGCCTGACGGTCAGTCTGTGTATATAAGTCATGGCGACTGCCTCAAAGATGCTGAGTATGTTGCCGGCAAAGTCAAGGAAGCCTTTAATGTCGGGGAAGTTGTGGTAAGGATGCTTGACCCTGTTATAGCATCACATTCAGGTCCCGGTACAGTGGCGTTATTCTTTTATGGAAAACAAAAGTAAATCATTATATGGAGGAAACAGACAATGAATATTTTAGTAGTAAATTGTGGAAGTTCATCACTTAAATTTCAGCTTATTGATTCAGATACAGAGCAGGTAAGTGCATCAGGAAACTGCGAAAGAATAGGTCTTGACGGAATGATTACATATAAGGCTCACGGTGAGAAGTTTGTTACGGAAACAGACCTTCCGGAGCATGGAATTGCAATCAAAAAAGTTCTTGAACTTCTTGTAGATAAAGAGAGAGGTGTAATAAGCTCACTTGATGAGATACATGCAGTAGGACATCGTATGGTACATGGTGGAGAGAAGTTCTCTTCTTCAGTTATCATTACAGAAGATGTTATAAAAGATATTGAAAGCTGTAACGACCTTGCACCGCTTCACAATCCGGCAAACATTTTAGGTGTTCGTGCATGTCAGGAAGTTATGCCGGGTGTAAAGCATGTTGCTGTATTTGACACGGCATTCCATCAGACAATGCCTGCAAAAGCTTATTTATATGCACTTCCAAAAGAGTATTATGAAAAATATGGGGTACGCCGTTATGGATTCCATGGAACAAGCCACAGCTTTGTATCAAAGAGACTTGCAGAACTTGCAGGACTTGACTATAACAACTCAAAAATGATTATCTGCCATATCGGAAGCGGAGCAAGTATTTCTGCAATTAAGAATGGCAAATCAATTGATACAAGTATGGGTATGACACCACTTGAAGGACTTGTAATGGGAACACGTTCAGGAGATATTGATCCTGCAATTGTTGAATTTATCTGCCAGAAAGAAAATATTTCAGTCAGTGAGATGACGACAATCTTAAACAAGAAGTCAGGTGTACTTGGTCTTTCAGGAGTATCAAATGACTTTAGAGATTTGGTAGATGCAAGAGAGAGCGGAAATAAAGATGCGGCAAATGCACTTGATGTACTCGTATACCGTATCGTAAAATATATCGGTGCATATTATATGGCACTTGGCGGAGTTGATGCTATTGCACTTACAGCAGGAGCCGGAGAGAACAATAAAGAAGTTCGTGAGATGATTATGGAAGGAATCAGTGTACTTGGCGTAAAGATTAACCAGGAGGCAAATCAGACACGCGGAGAAGAGATACTTCTTTCAACAAAAGACAGCAAGGTTCCTGTATGGATAGTACCGACAAACGAAGAACTTGCAATCGCAAGAGAGACAGCAAGACTTGTAAAATAGTTTTTGCTGCAAAATGTAACAGATGAAAGGCTGAATTGTTACTGTAAAACAGTATAGTCGTTTATGCCTAATAAAAATAATAATAAAAAATCTGTCAAAATATATTGACAAGCCTATGAAAATTGGGTATAATCGGAGAAGTGTTGTAAAGGAAAAGGCTAGGAGGTGGAATGTAATGTCTATTTGTCCAAAGAATAAATCTTCAAAATCAAGAAGAGATAAAAGAAGAGCAAATTGGAAGATGTCAGCACCAAATTTGGTAAAATGCAGCAAATGTGGAGCTTTAATGATGTCTCATAGAGTATGCAAGGCTTGTGGTTCTTATAATAAGAAGGAGATTCTTGCAGAAGCAGCTGAATAATCAATTTGAGAATTTTATCATAATAAAAATAAGTCCTTATCGTAAGATAGGGACTTATTTTGTTGGGTGCGCCTTGCGGCGCACGTCGCTAATGGGTGAAAGCCCCTAATCTACCCTAGTAGTGGGAAGGATACAGCCAAGACCAAGGGTGTCCATCGTGAGGTGGAATCTGAAGGAAGGTGGAGGCAAATCTCCGGTCTGACGAACAGAAATCACATCAGGCTACAGTTAAGGATAAGGTTGCCCACCAAACCAAAGTCCAATAACTACTCGGAATTAACTGTAGTAAATGTGGCAGATATATGGAGAGAAAGTGACGTGTGGTACCAAGGGAGGTCTCGTCAGCGGTTGGAAACAGAGTATGAAAACCGTTAGTAACAACGAATGGCGAGAAGTCAGCAGAGGTCATAGTACCATTATGGTTGCAAGCATAGTGGGAAGGACTGAACTTTAGGAGATGTGAGTAAATGAATGTAACCAAAGATGGATTTAAGGACAGACAACTTCATATTGAGGACTATCTGCAAATGGTATCTGCGGAACAGAAAGAGTATGCAGAAGTGTCCGCCCATCAGAGGATTGCTGAAAACAACGACATCATCACAGATTTTCAGACGGACAATCTAATGGAACAGATTTTACACAGGGATAACCTTAACAAGGCTTATAAGAAAGTAAAATCAAACAAAGGGGCAGGAGGTGTCGATGGAATGAGCGTAGATGAACTTCTAGGCTTTCTGAAAGACAACCAAGAGCAACTAATCCAACAGATAAAGGATGGAAAATATAAGCCCAACCCAGTCCGTAGGGTAGAAATACCCAAAGAAACAAAAGGCGAGTTTAGAAAACTGGGAGTGCCAACAGTAGTTGACAGAGTGTTTCAACAGGCAATCACACAGATATTAACGCCGATTTACGAGAAACAGTTCTCGGAGGATAGTTTTGGATTTCGACCAAACAGAGGTGCGCATGACGCACTGAAACAATGCCAGACAAATGTCAATGATGGATATGTATATGTGGTAGATATGGATTTAGAGAAGTTCTTTGACACAGTATGTCAGAGCAAACTAATTGAAGTACTATCACGAACCATCAAGGATGGGCGGGTAATATCACTCATTCACAAATATCTTAATGCTGGAGTTATCAGCAGAGGAATGTTTGAAAAGACAGAGGTCGGGATGCCACAAGGTGGACCATTAAGCCCACTTTTAAGTAACATCATGCTGAATGAATTGGATAAGGAACTTACACGGAGAGGGCATAGATTTGTCCGATACGCAGATGACTGTATGATTTTCTGTAAAAGCAGGAAAAGTGCAGAAAGAACCTTAAACAACATAGTGCCATATATTGAGGGAAAACTATTCCTGAAAGTAAATCGCACCAAGACGTGCGTGGCACATATCAGCAAAGTCAAATACCTTGGCTATAGCTTCTATAGATACAAGGGAATGTGCAGATTTCGGGTACATCCAAAATCAGTAATAAAGATGAAGAATAAAATCAGAGAGCTTACAGACAGACATAACGGATGGGGAAATGAATATCGGGCATTAAAACTGACGCAGTTTATTAGAGGATGGGTAAATTACTTTGGAATGGCAGATATGAAAATTCTGTTGCAGAGTAATGACAAGTGGTTACGCCATAGAATAAGGGCAATCTATTGGAAACAATGGAAGAAACCTAAAACGAAATACCGAAAGTTGAAAGAACTCGGAATGAATGAAGACTTTATTCAATGGCACGCAAATATGCGCCAGGGTATTTGGAACTGTAGCAATAATAGACTGGTACAGTTTGCCTTGAGTAATGAAAAACTCCGTGAATGGGGATATCCAACATTCACAGAGTTTTACTTGAAAAGATGTGAAAACTAAAGAACCGCCGTATACCGAACGGTACGTACGGTGGTGTGGGAGGTCGGTAGATAAAATAATTATCTACCTCCTACCCGATTGTAAAATCTTGCAACAAAAACATAAAGCTGCTAAAATATCTCATGAGGTGAATCACTGTGAAAAGTATAAATCAAAAGCGATATATTAGTTTGATTATTGTAATACTTTTTGTATTAGGAATGTGTTCTGAAAATTTGAGAACAGATTCTTCTTTTGAGTACACAAATACAGGACAACAGGAAATAATAGGAATATCAGACAGTAAATTGTCACAGTATGACATCTGCACTGACAATTTATTGAGAATAAGCGAAAAAGATAATGAAATAATACAGGGAATTATTCAAAGTATCCGCTTAAAGGCAAGACAGAATTACAGATTGCGCTTGTTGGCATCGATAAGAAATGATTTTGTTCAAAGCCATGTTTATATAACTGAGTCAGTGTTGATAAAATTATTGTCAGGCATTATATTCAGCAGCATAACCGTGGTTTCGTACATACATGCCAAGGATGGCGAAAAATAAATAATACCTTACAAACTGCATTAACCTGTTACTTATGTCATGGCACTGTCTGACATAAGTTGATACATAGCAAAAAATATTATCAGAAAAGGACAGTGCAGAAATGAGGTATTATTATGAATATAATTATGTGGATTGTTATAATTTTAGGTGGAATTTTAGGAATTGCAGTAACTCTTGGCACTGTAGCCGGAATGGTTGGTGTGATTTTTTATAAAGTGTATCGTAAAATGAGATATGGCATTTCACTGTATGACTGATAAATTACTTATATAAATTATTCGTATATGAAATTATAAAAAGAAAAAGCCTTTGCAAAATATATTTGTGAAGGCTTTTGAACATGGCAGCATAATATTAAAGATTTGTAAGCTGCATGCAGACATAATTTTTCCAGAAAGAATTATTATCGTTGGCTGTTTCGAGGTCGGGAATAGTTTCTATTTGGTAAAATGAAATTTTATCACGCAATGCAAGTTTATATTTTATAAAACAATTATCTGTGTCGGATTTGTTATTTTTTATCGGATGCAGTGATGGAATAAAATATCCCTGCTTTTTTGTGTAGCATGTTGCGGCGGTTGCCTTTTTTCTGTGAGATTTGTTCATATAAGCGGCAACACTTTTATGAAGTGCAATATCTTTATCCGAAAAATAATAATAGTCTTTATAATTTTTAATATAATTATATAAGATGCCTGATAAGATTGGAACCTTGAGCAGGACGGTATTATTTTCAAAGGTGAGCTGCAAATTATCCGTCTCCTGATAGACTTTAGAACTGCTTTTAGGAAACGGAATATTTATATCAACTTTTTTGGGAAATATAAGTTCATCAACAGTGCATAATATATTTAGCATTCCGTCCTCGTCAATTGTTATATCCGATATATAAAACTGTTTTGAATATTCATTGAATATAGTTTCGTCATCGGATATTGGAGAGAGTGCGGAAATATCATTGTAAGACATTATGCTTGCTACATTTAACATGTTTTCAATATCTTCATAATTGTGAAGAAACAGAATTTTTTCAAGTTCATCCGCTTTTGCCGGAGCAAGAATTTTTTTCTGCATATATTCTGTATAAATTGGGATAAGTTTTCCACCGTCAAATTTATCGTCCCTTACAATGCCAAGCCATCTTTCGAGAGCAGTCTGGTTTGCTTTCGAGAGATTAAGCATTTTTTTGACAGGTCGTATATATGCAAGAATATCAATAGAATATATACCGCTTTTATCATTTAATATTTTATCGGAATGTTCTGACGGGGATATGCCGTGTTTATCACATTTATTTAAAATATATGGTATATCAAATGTCTTTCCGTTAAAATGATAAAGATAATTATAGTTTTCAAGAATATCAAGAAAACTGTTTATCATATCGGCTTCACTTTTATAATTATCGGCAAAAAATTGTATGAGATGCCAATTGTTATCTTCTTTGTTGTAGAACATAACTCCAATCATATAAAGAGAAGAAGCTTTTGGAGACAAACCGGTTGTTTCTATATCAAAAAAAAGAATTTGTTCAACAGGGTGTCTGAAATAATATTTGAATTTTGGAACTTTACATTTGTAATTAAAAGTTTTCATAAAAACCTCGATTTCTTAAAAATATAATGATATTCGCAGCTTGGACAGTGAATATTAGTACAATTACTTCTATTATAATAACATATTTTTATTTGACATAAAAAACAAAAATTATCAATATTAAATAGCTGAGCAGTTCGTTTATAAAAAGCTTGCCGGCAATACCAAAGTTACATCAGAACATTTATTTGCCAAAATGCTTTGACTTATGTTAAAATATATTGATATGAAAAATTGTCAGGAGGGAGTTTAATTGGAAAAGTTTTTTAATTCAGATTCTGCCTATGAAAAATGGGTCAGAAAGAATAAAAAAAAGAAAAGCTCACAGCAGTTTGAAATCGGAAAAAAGAAATATCTGAAAGGGCTTAAAGGAAGAGTGCAAAACAATCTAAGTGGATTTTTAAGGGTATTGGTTACGGCACTTATTGTTTTTTTGCAGGTATTGCTTATAACATTTCTGCCATTTTTGCTCAGACAGTTTACGGTATATTTTTATTTTATAGTTGAAATTATATCTGTTATTGCGATTGTTACTTTGGTAAACCGCAATCAGAGTCCTTCTTACAGGCTTGCGTGGATATCCATAGTGCTTCTGCTGCCTATAAGTGGTTTCTTTATGTATTATTTGTGGGGAAGGTCAGGAAAAAAGAGAAAATATCTTGATTTGTATATACTAAGGCAGATATCTTACGGAAACAAATTTTTATTGGGAGATAAAAAACTTGTAAATGATTATATAGACAAAAATCCGGTGGCAGGCCGTATGGTTAAATATATGTCTGCTGAGAAATATATGTTTACGGGAGGCAATGAAGTAACCTATTATCCTATGGGTGAAGATGTTTTTGAAGATATATTTGAAGACCTTGAGAAAGCCGAAAAATTTATACTTATTGATTTCTTTATAGTTGCTGAGGGGGCACTGTGGGATAAAATGCATGAAATACTTCTTAGAAAAATTGCAGAAGGTGTTGAAGTGAAGTTCATGTATGATGATTTTGGAGCTGCAATCAGAACCGGCAAGTACTTCAAGAGAGTTCTTGAAGATGAGGGATTTGAGGTGAGAATATTCAATCCGATACACAAGTATACGGGAGAACTTTATATGAATTTCCGCTCGCATCAAAAAATACTCATAATAGACGGTGAAGTAGGATATACAGGAGGATTTAATCTTGCAGATGAATATGCAAATCTTATTGAGCGTTTTGGTGTATGGAAAGATACAGGTGTAAGAATATGCGGTGAGGGTGTATGGGGACTTACTGTTGTATTTTTACAGATGTGGGAAGTATGCGGAAGAGATGATGTGCATATAGATTATCTTAAATATAAAGCGGTATATCCGAGAGTTGGAAACACATATTGCCAGGTAATATCGGACGGACCGGCAAATAATCCGAGAAACCCGATAGAAAGCATTTACAATCAGATGATAATGTATTCAAACAAATATCTTTATATAACTACACCATATCTTATAATAGAAGATTATATGAAACAGTCTCTTATCGAGGCGGTAAAGAGGGGCGTGGATGTAAGGATAATTACGCCAAATATACCGGACAAAAAGCAGGTGAAGATGCTTACAAATTATAACTATGGTGTCTTACTCAGGGAAGGTGTAAGAATTTATGAATATACGCCGGGATTTATACATGCAAAACAGATACTTACGGAAGATGCAGTTATTGTTGGCACTATAAATATGGATTACAGAAGTTTTTATCTGCACTATGAAAATGGGGTGTGGATGTCGGGAAAACAGATTCAAAATGCTGTAAGGAGAGATTTTGAGAAAACATTTGAGGAAAGCAGGGAAATTACTTATCAGGATTGGCTTAACAGACCGAGAACATGGAAAATGATTCAGCCAATATTAAATGTATTTTCAACATTATTATGATTTGACGCAGAAGCGTTTTTGAAAAGAGGAGGCAAAATGGTTTATACAAATGTATGTAAGCATTGTCACAAAGTTTTTAAGTCAAAGATAAGAACACTTTGCTGTAAAGAATGCCGCAGTGTTGACGATTCGCAGCTTGATGATATTGTGGCATATCTGAGAATGTATCCAAACAGTAATGCACTTCAGATATCGGAGGAACTTGGAATACATCCGTATGAGATAATAAAATTTATGGATGAGGGCTGGCTAAATACCGTAAATGGTACGTTCAGCCGTTTGGAGGATGACGAATGATTAGTTTTATAAAAGGAAAACTGGTTCACATATATGAGAATGTTATTATAGTAGAAAATAACGGGATAGGTTATGAGATATTTGTGCCTGTGTCGGTTATAGGAAATATGCCGCTTGTAGGCAGTGAAGTTATGATATATACATATATGCATGTAAGAGAGGATGCATTGCAGCTTTTTGGTTTTCTTGACAGAGATACGCTTGAAATATTTAAGCTTCTTATCACTGTCAGCGGAATAGGACCAAAAGGAGCTATATGTGTTCTTGGAACATTATCTGCGGATGACATCAGATATGCGGTTATGGCAGAGGATGCAAAGACGATTGCAAAGGCACCGGGGATTGGAGCAAAGACTGCAAGCAAAGTGGTTATTGAACTCAAAGATAAGCTTAAAATGCGTGATGTGGCAGAAAATATTTCGTCAGAAATTGACGGGCAGCAGAGTATATTTGATGACGGTGGTTCAAAGCAGGCAGTATCAGATGCCATAGAAGCACTTGTGTCACTCGGTTATTCCGCAACGGAAGCGACTAAGGCAGTCAGGAAAGCTGATGCAGGTGACGATGTTACGGTTGAAGAACTGCTGAAACTGAGTTTGAAATACTTATATTCATAATGGAGAAAATAGATGGCAAAAAGGAGTATAACAACAGAATTTACAGAGGAAGATGCGGGTATAGAAACGACGCTAAGACCTAAATTCTTGAAAGACTATATAGGTCAGGAGAAGGTTAAGGGTAATCTTAAAATATACATAGAAGCGGCAAAACAAAGAGGCGAGGCTCTCGACCATGTTCTTTTATATGGCCCGCCGGGGCTTGGAAAAACTACACTTGCAGGAATTATCGCAAATGAGATGGGGGTAAATTTTAAAGTAACTTCAGGACCTGTTATAGAAAAAACAGGTGACCTTGTTGCAATTTTAAATGGTCTTGCAGAAGGAGACCTGCTGTTTATAGATGAGATACACAGGTTAAACAGACAGGCGGAAGAAGTGCTTTATTCGGCAATGGAAGATTACGCAGTTGATATTGTGATAGGAAAAGGGCCTACGGCAAGGTCTATAAGAATGGATCTGCCTAAATTTACGCTGGTAGGTGCAACTACAAGAGCAGGAATGCTTTCAGCACCTTTGCGTGACAGGTTTGGAGTTGTGAACAGAATGGAATTTTATACAACGGATGAACTTTATAAGATTATCACAAACTCAGCAAAAGTGCTTGGCGTAGAGATAGAAAAAGATGGTGCAATTGAACTTGCAAGACGTTCCAGAGGAACACCAAGACTTGCGAACAGAATGTTAAAACGTGTGAGAGACTTTGCACAGATAAAATATGACGGCAGGATAACAAAAGAAGTTGCTGACTTTGCACTTGATCTGCTTGAGGTAGATAAACTTGGACTTGACAACACGGACAGACAGATAATACTCACAATGATAAATAATTTTGGAGGAGGGCCGGTCGGACTTGAAGCACTTGCCGTATCAATAGGTGAAGATGCCGGAACTATAGAAGATGTGTATGAACCATATCTTGTACAAAACGGACTTGTTGCAAGAACGCCGAGGGGAAGAAGTGTTACAAAAGCCGGTTATGAGCATTTTGGAATTTCATTCTCAGAGGAATAATGATTTCAAAAATATTTTAACAATTGCGATAAATTAAAATATATAGTACAATAAAATGTGGTGTTGTATAAGACATAGTCAAATATGGCATATTTTGAATGATAAACAGAAAATATAATTTAAGGAGAAATATATAAAATGGAACAGAAGCAGATAATATTAACAGGAGACCGTCCTACAGGCAAACTCCATGTAGGTCATTATGTAGGTTCATTAAAAGAGAGAGTAAAATTACAGAACTCAGGAAAATTCGATGAAATATATATCATGATAGCAGATGCACAGGCTCTTACTGACAATGCAGAGCATCCGGAAAAAGTAAGACAGAACATTATTCAGGTTGCACTTGATTATCTTGCATGCGGTCTTGACCCGGAAAAATCAACTATCTTTATCCAGTCTATGGTACCTGAACTTACTGAGCTTACATTTTATTACATGAACCTTGTAACAGTATCGAGAGTTCAAAGAAACCCTACCGTAAAAGCAGAGATAAAAATGCGTAATTTCGAGGCAAGTATTCCGGTTGGATTTTTCTGCTATCCGATAAGCCAGGCAGCAGACATAACGGCATTCAGGGCGACAACTGTTCCGGTTGGAGAAGACCAGATGCCTATGATTGAACAGTGTAAGGAAATAGTACACAAATTTAACTCAGTATATGGAGAAACACTTACAGATCCAAAGATTGTACTTCCTGACAACCAGGCATGTTTGAGACTTCCGGGAATTGACGGAAAAGCAAAAATGAGTAAATCACTTGGCAACTGTATTTATCTTTCTGATGAAGCAAAGGACATAAAGACAAAAGTAATGTCAATGTATACAGACCCTAATCACATAAGAGTTGAGGATCCGGGTCAGGTCGATGGCAATCCGGTATTTATCTACCTTGATGCGTTCTGCAAACCGGAATATTTTGAGAAATTTTTGCCTGATTATAATAATCTTGATGAATTAAAAGAGCATTACAAGAGAGGTGGACTTGGAGACGTTAAAGTCAAGAAATTCTTAAATAATGTAATACAGGCAGAACTTGAGCCAATCAGAGAGAGAAGAAAATCATGGGAGAAGCGACTTCCGGATGTATACGATATTTTGAAAAAAGGAAGCGAAAAAGCAGAGAAAAAGGCGGCAGCCACATTGAATGATGTAAGAAAAGCAATGCAGATAGATTATTTTGATAATGGAACATTATAGGGTGATTTTTGTTAAAAATTTAAATAAGGCAATCATAGGTTAAATAAATTTTAGTCTATGGTTGCCGTTTGTTTTCGGGTGATGTTATTATATCATAATAACTGTGCATGTTTTCTGAGTATAATGGAGTTTCAAAGAAACTCCTAAGATGAGCACATTGTGCTCATTATATCATAAATGGAAATGTTTCGTGAATGACGGTAGTTTGTGTTGGAGGAATGTTATGAAAAAAATTAGTGTAGGAAATCAGAGTTTCGAGACTATAAGACAGAAAGATTGCTTTTATGTAGACAAGACAAATTTCATAAGTGAGTGGTGGGAGTCAGATGATGTGGTGACCCTTATCACACGTCCACGTCGTTTTGGGAAAACATTAAATATGGATATGATTAAATGTTTTTTTTCAAATCGCTATGAGAACAGGGGTAACTTGTTTGAAGGACTTAATATTTGGAAAGAAGAAAAATATAGAAAATTGCAGGGAACATATCCGGTGATATTTTTGAGCTTTGCTGGAATAAAACAAACAGGATATAATCAGGCAATTATAATGATAAAAAAAGAGATAACGGATGTATATAATAGGTATGATTATATAATGAAAAGTGATTTATATAATGATAATGAAAGAGCACAATTCAAATCGGTCTGCATAGATATGAATGACGAGATAGCGCAGAGTGCGGTTAATGATTTGGCAAATTATCTTAGCCGTTATTATGGCAAAAAAGTAATAATACTTCTTGACGAATATGACACACCGATGCAGGAAGCATATGTAAATGGTTACTGGAATGAGCTTGTAGCCTTTACAAGGAGTTTTTTTAATTCAACATTTAAGACAAATCCATATCTTGAACGAGGTATAATGACAGGAATAACGAGAGTATCGAAAGAAAGCATTTTTTCAGACTTAAATAATCTTAAGGTAGTCACGACAACAAGCATGGAATATGCGACAAGTTTTGGATTTACGGAAAAAGAAGTGTTTGAGGCACTTGACGATGCAAATATGCCAAATGAAAAAATAGAAGTAAAAGAATGGTATGATGGATTTACATTTGGAAATATAAAAGATATATATAATCCATGGTCGATTACAAATTTTTTACAAACAGGAAAAATTGATTCATATTGGGCGGATTCAAGTTCTAATAGTATAGTAAACAGATTGATAAAAACGGGTTCTTCTGCTGTAAAGCAATTGATGGCAATACTTCTTTCAGGTGGTGTTATAGAGAAGAGAATAGATGAGCAGATAGTATTTGAACAATTGGATAAAAATGAAGATGCAATATGGAGTTTATTACTTGCAAGTGGATATTTGTGTATTGCATCATATCGTGAAGAGGGTCGATTAAAAAGAAAAGTATATGGATTAAAACTTACCAATTTAGAAGTAGAACAGATGTTTGAAAGAATGATAGAACAATGGTTTGGAGAAGAAAAAGTCAATTATAATGAGTTTGTAAAATCACTGCTTGCAGGTGATACGGAAAGTATGAATGAATATATGAACAGAGTGACAAGAGGTGTGATAAGTTACTTTGATACAGGAAAAAGCCCATCTGACGAAGCACCGGAGAGATTTTACCACGGGCTTGTATTGGGACTTATGGTAGACCAGATAGATAATTATATTTTAAATTCAAACAGAGAAAGTGGATTTGGAAGATATGATATAATGCTTGAACCAATAGATAAAAATAATGCAAAATATCCGGGGATAGTGATAGAGTTTAAAGTTTTTAATGCCAAAAAAGAGAACACATTAGAAGAGACAGCCCAAAATGCATTGAAACAGATAAAAGAAAAAGCCTATGATGAAGAACTTATAAAAAGAGGTTTAAAACAGGAAAATATCAGACACTATGGTTTTGCTTTTAAAGGTAAAGAGGTGCTTATAGATACAGATGGGAAATAAAATACAATGTAATTATTATTTAAATAATGAAAGTATGCTCTCAGCATTATACACCAAGAAATAAATATGCTATAATTCCTAAAGAACATGAGTAATGTTTATAGTAAAATTGTTAGGAAGTGGAAATTATGAGAGAAAGAAAAAGTAATTTGAGAAACAGGAAAATCATAGGTGTTATTATAACTGCCATCATAGCAGTTTGCATGATTACGGGCAGCATGAGTTGTATTAGTACAACAGCAAGTGCAAACAGTAAAGCAAGTTATCTTAAAAGTTACCAAAAGTTAGTGAAAAAGTGCAGCCGAAAATTTACTTATTCCGGTTCACAGGCGGAGATGAATAGAGAAGCTTGTGCTGAATATAAACTTTGGGATAATGAATTAAACAGAGTTTATAAAAAGATAAAAAGCTCACTTTCAGATAAGAGAGCAAAGCAGTTGGTCGCATCCGAAATAAAGTGGATTAAAAAAAGAGATAAGAAGGCTGATAAGGATGCAGCAGGCTGGGTAGGCGGAACAGGGTATACATTGATGTACAAATCATCCCTGACAGACCAGACAAAAAAGAGAATTAAATGGCTTATAAGAAATTATGCATAATATATGTATAATCTTTTAAATCACTAATAAAAAGGCAATGATTAGACAGGCAATAATTTTGTCTGCGGGGTCATTGTCTTTTTTCTATGCTGGCAGCAGTTTACTTTGAATAACAGTTTTGATATATTAAAGATTGGAGAGGTTTGTTTTGTGAATTTGTAGAAAAAGGAGAAAAAACATGGTAAATTTTCAAAAATTAGAATCTAGTGTAGCTGGTTTAGAAAAGCAGTTACAGGAAGTTAAAGAACAGATTGCAGAAATCAGAAATGCATATCAGGAAGAGTGTCATCCGGGAAAGACGGATATCCGGCAATACATATTAGAAAAAGCAACAGAACGGTTTGGAGAAAATTATATGAAACCGGAAGAGGATAGAGGATTTTTTGATGATTTCTATGATGCAGTCAAACGAAAAGTTAAGAAAGATTCTATGATAATGGGATATAGTGAAAACGGTGTAGGAACGGTTTTTTGCGATAATGCAGTATATGTATTCAAAACATGTGATCCTTTTAAAATGGATTTTATGGTTCAATATGATGAAATCGAAGATGTTGATTATGGAAGTTCAGGAGATAAAGATTTTATTGAAATCACAGTATCACAGACAGCAGCGGGAAATAATAGCTCATCAATATTGAGTGTTTCAGCACCAAGAGTATATTATGTAACTAAAGTTTTTGTTCCAGAAATGCAATATGCTGTCCTTTTGAAAAGGATGTACAAGCTACTTCTCGACATTTTAGAATATGTCAATGCCTAAAAAGTCAGGCAGATTATAGGAAATATGCCGGCATGTGACAGGCAGGACAATCTAAGGGTACAGTAATTAGTACATAAGTACCGTGTGCAGAAAAGAGAAGGTGAAGGAAATGACAGAAAAAGAAAAGAAAGAAAGGGATAATAAAGATTCCCTAATTGGTCTGGCACAGGGTGAAATCGTGCAAAGGCATGGAGAAGCGTCCAGCCAGATTTTACAGGCTTATAAAGGGATTCGTGTTGATCATAATGGTCATTTGGAAGATTTTTATGGGCGTAATTTAAAACAGATTAGTGAGTATAATTTAGGAGACAACCCGGATGTTTCAAGAAAACAGCAATCTGGATTTTCGGCAGAGTTGATTAAGGAATCACGTGATAATAAGCAAGCGGTTATAAATGGAGAAAGCAATCGAACCAGAACAACAGATGGCATTGGAAAGACAAATGATACACAGTATGACCATGTTATAGTAGATGAAAACGGAAATGTACAGGAAGGCTCAGGCAGCCAGATGAAGTTTTTAAAATCCCGTACCACAGAAAATGGTCAGACAAAATATAATGTCATCGATAAGCTTGCCAAAGATACATCTTGGGATCGGTATGATGGACCGGTTGACATTCCATCTGATCAATATGAGGGTGCAGTGCGGTATGCCAAAGAAGAAGCTGAAAAGTTAGAAAAACAGGCAGCAGCATTGCGGGAGCAAGGCAACATAGAAAAAGCCAAAGAAATAGAAGAAAAAGCACAGCGTTACAGAGATGCACAAAAGAGAGTCAGAGATTCAGGTGTTTCTTCAGCAGAAGCATTGGACGCCAGAAACAATCCTGAAAAATTTGTAGCAAAAGAAATGCTAAAAAGTGGTCATGAAGCAGGAGTAGCGGCTGCAAAGGGGACAATGATCGTATCTGGTGTTGTATCCGGCGTAAAAAATATGTGTGCAGTCGTGGCAGGAGAAAAAGATCTTGACGAAGCAGCAGTTGATGTGACGAAGACTGTTGCAAAAGATGGTGCTACCGCATATAGTGTTGCTAATATTGGAACAGGGATAAAAGCATTGATGCACGCATCTAAGAATGAATTAATCCGTGAGCTTGGTGCAAGTGCTGTTAATCTTCCTGTTTTGCTTGCTAATACAACAGTTTCTGTCGGAAAGAATCTTTACCGTTTTGCAAAAGGAGAGATTAACTCAGAAGAACTTGTGTATGCATTAGGTCAAAATGGAATGGAACTGACGGGTGGCTGTATTGGTGGAACTGTTGGATTGGCATTAGGCGGACCGATAGGAGCTGCGATTGGAAGTTTTGCCGGAACTTTAATTTCAAAAATAATTTATAATGGAGTAACTAAGATCCTGCATGAAACAAAAATGTCGGCACAGAGGCGGAAAGCACTGGAACAGATTTCACAGGAAGCAGTTGCACAGATTGCGATTTTGAAAGAAGAATTAAAACAATATGCACAGGAAAAATATGAAGAACGGGAACGCTTGATAGATAATCTTTTTTCGGAAATCGAAAGAACTTCTCTTAATAATGACATCAATGGCTATATTCGCTGTATTGACCAATTCGGTAAAGCATTCGGCATAGAACTGGCATTAAACAGCAAAGAAGAGATTGAAGAATTTATGCAGGATAAGGAAAGCGTGCTCGTTTTATAAAGTGACAAAAGCAGAAAAATGGAGGTGATTAGATGGTGCCACTTGCATTATTAGCAGCATCTGCTATTTTTGGAATTGATGGAAAATTAAATGCAGATGAGGCAATGAGAGTGTCAGAACAGGCACAGGATGAATATTCTTGTGCGGTCGAAAAATTTAATCAGAGAAAAAAAGACGCAGAAAAATCATTACAGACGCTTGGAGAGACAAAACTGAATATTTATGGAACACAGATTCGTGACTTTGTATCTGCATTTTCTATTCTTAAAGAGACACAGTTACGGGAAGGAAGTGGAATCAAGGAGTTAGAAAAGCTTTCTTTTGATGACAAACAATTTGAACAACTAAAATTAGATACATTAGAAAACGAAAAACTGCTTGAATCGAATCCGACCAGAGATGTTTTTTTTAGCTGGGGAATTGGAGGAATGGTGGGACTTGCATTTTATCATTCCAAAACAAAAGGGCAGAAAGATGATGCGTATGCTAATCTGGCAATCGTTAAAAAAAGAGTAGCAGAAATGGAATTAGTGGAAGAACAATTTTATATTATTCAAAAAAATGCAGAGCAGTTACAATCTTTTTTTGAACGCTTCAGTAAGATTATGGATAAAGCCAATCAAAATCTGTATCAGATTGTCGAACAGAAGAAAGAATGGAATCTGCTTATGTCGGATGAAAAAGACAAGGTGATTGTTGCATTAAAAACAGTGCAGATTTTAAAAGCAATGATTGATATGCCGCTTCTTGGTGAAGACGGTATGCTGACAAAAGATATATGTGATATTTTATCACAGCGTGAGAACGTATTAAAAGTTTTTGGCGACCAGACCGGTTTAGCACAAGTGTAACAGTAAGGAGAAAAAGGGTATGACACAAAAAGAAGAAATTACAAAATGTTTAGCTGAATATGCATGGAATATTTGTACAGTGCAACGCTTTTATATGGGAGATAGTATTCTGGCAAAAGCATTAAAAAATGCAATTAAAACATATGCAACCGGGGTATCGGAATCTGATGTGATTGCTTTATTAGATGAAACTATTACGGCAAATGGAAAAGAGGGATATCTTTTTACGGATACTATGGCATATTATAAAGATTCCGGAAAACAGGGTGAATTTGTATATAAAGACATTAAGGGTGTAGAAGTAGAAGATGAGGATGAAGATCCAAAGACATCATTATACATTTATACAAAAGACGGTGAGGAGTATGAATGGCGCAGCAGATTAATGAACAAAGTTCCTGTATATAATTTTTTTAAGGATGTCATGGCATATTTTAAAGAAGAGAAGAAAAAACAGGAAGAAAAGATTATTAAATCCACAGTAAGTGATGATGCTGAAAAACAGGTAAGTGATTTGCTTGCAAGATTAACAAAATAAAATATTCTTTGCAGAAAAAAGAAGGAAAAGGGTATGATTATGAATATAATTGGTGGCAGGATAAAATGTCCTAAGTGCGGAAAGATTTTAAAAAAGAAGGTACTTATTTGTCCTCATTGTGGGGCAGTTATTGGAAGTATAAGAAGTTGAAGGAAAGATTATTATTAGATATAGGTATATCTATAAATTAACAGTTATTTAAATGATGAGTGAGCATAAATCTCCGGTAAAAAAACGGGGATTTTTTGCTATTTAATATGAGTATTATGCTGACAGCATAATACTTTTTTTGAAATATTTGATATGATTTTAATAGTACATTTATTTTGAAATTAATTTTAATTTTGGATATAAATTTTGGGAGTTTAATATAAAAAAATTGGGATTTCTAACAAAAGATTAGAAATTTTTATGGAGGTATGATTTCATGAGCGAAAAATCTGAGAAAAATAGCTGGGATTTATTAGATAAATCAAGAAAATTTAAAGATAATTTATTGAGATTATTAAGAGAAGATAAGGACGTAAGACAGGAGATTTTTTCTTTAGTAAATACAGTAGAACGGAGTACACAAATAAAAGAAAATGTGTTAAATCAAGAAGATGCCGCAGACATGCATATAGAAGACCGTGAAAAGAGTGAAGAATTTTCGGATTTGATTAGAAAGCAGGAAATTGAGATTAATAATCTTAAGAAAGAATGTAAAAATAAAGAATTACAATTTCAACTTATAAAAGAGGATAGCCTGAAAAAAATAAAAGAATACAAACATATAGTATCTGAATTGACCGAGAAAAACAAGCAATGTGAGAGTGATAAGAATAAGTATTTTATGGCACTTGATACCATGGATGCCAAATATAAAAAATTACAACAGGAATATAATCAAATTGAAACAGAAATGAGACAGCTTAAAACAGAAAGTTTAAACGCTGTAAGATGTGCAGAAAGTTTTCAAAAAAATTATGGAAAATTAGATGAGATGTATCAAAAATATTTAGGTTTAGGAGAGAACACACAGCTTGGATTACAAAGGGTATTAAGTCCTGATGGAAATATTGCACAAACAGCTGAGATATTTTTTGGATACGGGATTCAAGAGGATAATTTGGAATCATTGTGGAGTATGATAGCTATGAATTACTCGGTTTATGATAATGTTGGAAAATTGCAGGATTTGGTAAATATATTCTGCTATTTTTTAGAAATACATAAAAAAGTAACATATAAGACAGTAAATTATTTTTGTCCGCTTGAAGGGGAAGAATATGACGAGAGAAAACATACAAGGACATCTGAAAGTAATGCTACAGGCAGGATAGCAAAAGTAATTTTACCTGGGTTTGAAATTGGAAAAAACATATCCAAAAAAGCATTGGTATATGTTCAATAACATGTTCGAGTAAAAATAAATATACATACAGAAAAGAGGATTAAGATGGTAGACAAGACTAGAAGTATAGATAAAATACAAGTTTCTGACAATATTATGAAGCCGTTGATAAAGAAAAAGAAAATTGAAAATATTGAAAAACTATTTTGCAATTTACTTGACGAGACAGAAAAAAGAATTCGTTCTTCCGAAAATGAGTGCGATTGGATAAAAATCATAAATAAACCATTCTACTATGTTGATGGTATGCTTATTGTGGATATAGAGAGAAAATATATAAGCAGTACGGCATTTAGTCAGCTCCCCGGATTTACTTTAAATGGAATAAGCAGGGATAAAGCTGTGAAATTATTTTATAACAATAAAAATAAAAATCCATTATTAGATGAAAATGGCTATATATCATATACTGATGATTTAAACAATTTTTTCTCAAATAAAAGTTGCATATATATTAATACAACAGGTTCATATCCAACATACGACTTTCATTATAATAGCGATTATTCATATTCAATCAGTAATACAACGTCAGTAAAATTGCCGACATATAGCTTGAGCGATATTGAGAAAAGTAAAATTGTTACATATTTTTTGAAAAATAATTTAAATATTTATGACGAGGAGGAAGATAAAGAAAAAAATAAGTGTTTTGATTTCTTGGCTAATTTATATAACAAAGAGCAGATTATATGTGACAAAGAGCAAAATAATACGGAAAATGAGGATGATGCTTTAATCTTTGGCTTTAATGATAAAACAGATATAGAGCAGATTTTAAAATTTACAGAAAACAATGATGCCAATATACTTGGACATGATTTTTCAGATAGTAATATTAAGACAGAACTTATAAAAGGCAGAATAGATGTTGGATCAGACATGTATAACTTTATATGTGACAGTATTTTATCATGTGATGAAACAAGGGTGCATATGGAAAAATATCCTGAGCATATTCTTAAAGACCCCGAAAGTGGTCATTGGGAATTGTGGTGTGATGATGATAAGTCGAAGAAAAGCAGTGCTGATGAAGTGAACATAAATGGAAAACTTGTTGCGAGAAATCCGGTATATGATGCACTTAATAACAGAAGTGGTGTTGTGGGTATCGATTTTGGTACAAAGAGCACTGTTGTTACATATCGTCAGAGCAGGGCTGATGTTTTGCCGATGCGAATAGGAAGCGGAAAGTATGGAAGAGCTGTTTCAATGGAGGATTATGAAAATCCGACTGTTATGGAACTTAGGGATGTCAAAGCATTTATGGAAGCATATAGCAAAAAGGCAGGTCGTCCTTTGACAAGTTGGAATGATTTGCTTATATCACATGAAGCATTTTCACAGATGAAGGATGACCAGAGAAGCGGTGATACATTTGCAACATTTTTCAGTGAATTGAAGCAGTGGGCGAATGATAAGGAAAGGCAGGTTACTCTGCGAGATGCCAAAAATACTGAAATAGAAATTCCGCCATATATGAATCTTAAAGATGGAGATTTTGATCCGATAGAGATATATGCATATTATATTGGTATGTTTATAAACAATATGGTACATAAAATATATTTAAGATATAAGATGTCGTTTCCGGCTAAAATAGAAAAGTCGGTAAGAGATAAAATACTTAAAAGCTTTGAAAGAGGAATCAAAAAATCGTTGCCACAGGCTGTTTTAAATGATGATGAATGTATGAAAATATTCAGGGTTGAGCAGGGTGCAAGCGAGCCGGCAGCTTATGCAATATGTGCATTGCAGGAATATGGTTTCGATCCTGAAGATGACGAAAAGATGTATTACGGAATATTTGATTTTGGTGGCGGAACGACAGACTTTGATTTTGGAATATGGAGCAGCAGTGATGAAAATGATGACAATCATGATTATATGATTTCAAGATTTGGTGAAGGTGAAGACCCATATTTAGGTGGCGAAAATATACTGGCTGTTTTGGCATACAATGTATTTCTAGATAATTATGAAAAGTTAAGTGAAAAAAATATTATTTTTACGAAACCATATGGTGAAAAAGAACAGGTGGGAAGGGAGTGGCTTATAAGTCAGGATTCTCAGTATGCTCACTTTAATTCTAAACATATGATGGAAAAATTAAGAGGAGTGTGGGAAGGAGATGCTGAGGTAAGAAAGAAAATAAGTGATGGAACAATTCAGGTTACTCTATTAGACAGAGATGGAAAACAAAACAATAATTTTGCCATTGAAGTGTCACTTGAAAAACTTGACAGTATTATTGAAAAAAGAATAGATAGCGGCGTAGAACAGTTTTTTAGCACACTGAAGAATTGTTTTGATGAAGGAAATAGTTTTGAAAAGATTCACGATATAGATAAAATAAATATTTTTCTTGCCGGAAATTCTTGTAAATCGCCGGTAGTATTTAAGTTATTTAAAAAATATATAGACGAGTTATATTCAAATATGCCCGCTGACGGAAAAAAGTGGATAAAAGTATATCCGCCATTAGGTTCAGAACAGGCAATAAAAGTACAAAGAGGGGAGTTAGAGCCTGATATAGACAGTATAATAAAAGATTTAGAAGGTGTTGGAGTGCAGAAAAAAATATCTTCGGGAAAATCAATTCCAAAAACGGGAAAAAGTGAAGTCACAGAGATTAAAAAAGAAGAAACTGAAAATAATGCTGAAAAGTCGAATGTTGAAAGCAGGAAGCTTTTAGAGCGTATAAGCAGACCAAACGGAAAAACAGGTGTGGCATTTGGACTGCTTGATACAAGGGTAAAAGTTGTACAGAATGAATCAGAAGAAAGTTCGTTTAAATATTACATTGGACAGAACAGAAAGAAAAAATTTAAATGTATTATTGATAAGGATAAGCAAAAATATGGACAGTGGAAACGTTTTTGTCAGGCATCTGTTGATACTTTTGATATATGGTTTACAAGAACGGCGAACGCACCTTCAAACAGTGTTTCTATAAATGAGATAGGAATATATTCTGAAACCGGTTTTATTGATGAACCATCAGAGGATAAGGCTGTATATATTAAGCTTGTGTCACCGACAGACATAGAATACACAGTGTCATCGCTTACAGAGGAAGAGATAAATAAAAATGAGGTATCAATAAAAGGGGTAGAGAGAATTACTTTACAAGAGAAATAATGAGAGGAAACATTGGACATGGAAGAAAGTATAATTGAATCTAAAATCGCTGAAAGAATATGTATATCTAAGGAATATACAAATGAACAATATGAGAGTGAAAAGATAAAATTAATAAGAAAGAGTATCAATGATATATTTGAAGATTTGTATTTGGAGTTAGAAAAGTGCTGGAAAAGAGAGGTACTTAGTTTTCATAATGGGGATTTGGTATATTATCCAGAGATAAATGTTATGCTTGAGAGGCAAAATCCGCCCAAATTTAGGCTTGAAAGGGTAAGCATAAATTTGCCTAGAAATATACAACCTAAATTATTGACTGAGATTGGAGAAAAAAGTGAATTTTTAGATTTTAATGAAGCTGTAAAAATATTTGCGGAGTATTCAAATCAAATTTATAGTTTTAAGCAGATATTTTGCAAGTCAGGGGAAAAAATGGGGTGCATGATAAAGGAGAGTAAGGATAAGTATTATTTCAGGGAAATCAGACAGAGCAATTATATTACAGGATTATCTTTTGCAAATGATGTTATAAGTAGTGCCAGAGTACCAAGATGCAGTCATCCGGATACTAATATAACTAAATTAGAGTTTGCATTAAAATATCAAATAGATATATCTGAGTTAGAAGGTAAATGTGCACAGATATATGTTCAACTGGGAGAATTACAAAGAAATAAATATATAGTTATAGAGCACGGAAAAATATCATTAACAAAAGAGGGAGAGAAAGCGGCAGTTTCAGGAAAAATAAAGGGGATAAATATAAATGATATATGTGAGAAAGCTCAGAAAAATAATTCATTAAATGTTAAAAATGTAAGTTTAAAAGGCAAAAGTGTCGAGGAGAAAAAATTATATTTAGCAGATTATTTGAAATGTGATAAATATAGGGCAAATATCGGTGAGTATGATCTAAAACGTCTTGAAGATCCAAATATGGGACATTGGGAGTTATGGGAAGGAAATGAGATGCCAAATGCGGTTTCTGTTTCAGCGGAGGATAGGGTTATTGCGAGAAATCCGGCAGCAGATATTCAGGAAGATAGTATAGTAGGTATTGATTTTGGTACAAAAAGTACAGTTGTTGTATATCAGGACAGGTCGGGAAATATAAAACCTATGCCGGTGGGTTGTGGAGATATAAGAAAAGAACTGTCATCGGAGGATTTTGAAAATCCAACAGTTATGCAATTTATAAATTTGGAAAAATTTATTGGAAGTTATAATGAAAAGGCAGGAAGACCTTATACAAAATGGAATGATCTTATTGTTTCTCATGCAGCAAATGAAAGTATGAAAGATACAACAATCAGAAGTGATGAGTTTTATTCATATATGTATGATTTAAAGCAATGGGCAGGTGAAGGAAATCAAAAGACTGTTATACATGACAAATCGGGAAAAGACATATTGCTGAATACATATGAAGAAATTATTAACGATGGAAATGAAGAAAATAACGTGGAGGTGATTGATCCGATAGAACTATATGCATATTATATTGGGCTGTATATAAATAATATGAATAATGGTATTTATATGGATTATGTATTATCATTTCCTGTTACATATGAAATGAAAATAAGAGAAGCAATTTTAAAAAGTTTTAGCAGAGGCATAAAAAAATCATTGCCTGAAAGTATTTTAAACGATACGGAATTGATGAAAAAATTTAATGTTCAGGCTGGAACAAGTGAGCCTGCTGCATATGCAATATGTGCATTAGAGAGATATGGATTTGAACCGGAAGAAGGCGACAAAGTATTTTATGGAATTTTTGACTTTGGCGGAGGTACGGCAGATTTTGATTTTGGAGTATGGACTGCTTCTGACAATGAAGATCTTTATGATTATTGCATTGAGCACTTTGGTTCTGAGGGAGACAGATATTTAGGCGGTGAAAATTTATTACAATTGATTTCTTTTGAAGTATTTAAGGAAAATATTGAACTTTGCAGAGAAAAAAATATAACATTTTATAAGCCTAATGAGTTTATAGATGTACCGGTGGAAATGAAAGGGTATGTAAATGAATCTCAGGAAGCACGTATTAATCTTAAACTTATGATGGAAAAATTAAGACCATTTTGGGAAAGAAGAGAGGCAAATGAAGAGAATAGTGTTGATACGGAAACAAATGGATTAAACAGTGAGTATTCAAGTTTTAAACTTGGTTTATTTAATGCGGAAGGGGAATATATACCAAACTTGATATTGGATGCAGATACAGGTGTACTTGAAGAGATACTTAGAAATAGAATCGCCAAGGGTGTAAGACAATTTTTTAATGCATTAAAAGAAATATTTTCAGAAAAATATTTAGAAAAGACATTGAGTCTGGACAAAATAAATATTTTTCTTGCCGGAAATTCCAGCAAATCACCTATATTAAAAAAGGTATTTGATGAGAGCATACAGGAATGGAGTAAAAATATTTCTCCTGAATTTGATTCTGATGAAACGGCTAACAAATTTTTTGAAGTGTTCCCGCCGCTTGGAACAAAAGAGGCCAGAGCTATACAGAAAGAAAGGGGAATTGATGACAGCTCAGAACTTGAATCACCTACAGGAAAGACCGGTGTAGCGTGGGGGCTTATTGAAGGAAGAAAAGGTGGACGAATTGAAATTAAAGAAGAAGTTACCTCTGATACGGAGACTAAATTTGCATATTATTTAGGAATAAGTGTAAGGAAAAAATTTAAAGTTAAAATTCTAAGAGATGCAGACTATGATGTGTGGTACAAATTTATCCCTGCATTAAAAGAAGTTTTTGAAGTAAATTACACAAGTATTCCGGAAGCAACAAATGGAAAGCTGCCTGAATCAGATGCAAATGTACTGAGAAAAAGGCTGATGTTAGACAAATGTGGAGAAGGATTATATGTATACATAAAACTTAAAGGAAGAGATATTATAGAGTATGCCTTAGGAGACGAAAACGGGAATATAGAAGAAGATACTGTTAAAAATGCAAAACTATAGATATGAGGAGAATGTGATATGGATAAAAATTTATTTGAAAATGAAATTTTAACTGACAAAGATAACTATTATCTTACATCAAATGATACAAAGGTTCTTAACAAAGCGGAGTATGAATTCGATCTAAGCGATATTGCTCTATATAGAATGGAAGAAGTATCGTTTGAGGATCAATCGCCTAGAAAAGAGGCTTTAGAAAATGTACTTAGTACAATGAAGATTGACGGCATCAATTTTATTTATTTACTTTTAGGGGATGAAAATGGTGTTAATTTTTATTATGGTATATCAAGAAATTTTGTTTTAGGAAAAGAACCGGAACTTTCTATCATGGATATTGGTGAAAAGATACTTGAGCCAAGTATTAAGGGAAATTTTAGAGGAAGCCGCACAAGGAAGGTAGAGAATGAGGAAAGACGCAAAGTATTAGATGAAATTTATAATATGAAAGAGTTCAGTATGCTTGAAGGCGTTCCGGGATATACAAAAGAGGACGAAAAATTCCAAGGTGTTGACAGACTTGCAGATGTTATGATTGGTGATAAGTTTGGTTTTATGATAATTGCTACACCGGCAAGCTATGATGATATTAAAGAAATTGAGAAAAATCTTTATGATGTCTATTCAAGGCTTGTTCCACTGGCAAAGGAAAGTGTTCAATCCGGAACAAACAGCAGTAAGAGTGTATCAGAGGGAACGAGCGATAGCGTTTCAAACAGCGTGTCAGAAAACTATTCAAAATCTAAACAGGAAAGTGTAAATATATCAGATGGAACGAATAGAAATGATACAAAGACGGATGGAACGAATACCAGCAAGGGTACAAACAAAAATAATTCTTCAGGAGATGGTTATAGTTCGTCAAGTAATGGAACTTCTACATCAGGAGGAGAAAATCATTCAAAATCAGTAGCGACAGGAGTGAATCATTCGGAATCTAAAACTACAGGTGGAAGTGAGACAAATGGTACTTCAAAGACAAATGGTACAAATAAAGGTAAGAGTACACAAAAGACAAATGGAGAAGGAATTTCAGAAACTAAATCACATGAATTTATAGATAAAAAGTCACAGGATTGGATAAAATATCTTGATGATGTAATATTGCCGCGTCTTGATTACGGAATGGGAAAGGGAATATTTATCACTACATCATTTTTATTTAGTGATAGCAAACCGGTATTAAAAAAATTAGAGAATACAGCGATTTCGCTCTATAGTGGCGAGACAGGTAATAAAGTTCCGTTAAGGGCATTTTCTGTTGACAGAAATAGTGAAATATTTAAATCATTAAAATGTTTCCAGCTTCCATGCGGAAGAATAAATAGTAAGAAAAATGGAGAACATGAAAATGTTTCGAGATCTGCACTTTCACAATATATGAAAAAAGACAAGTCATTTGTTATAGGAAATTGGATTACAACCAATGAACTTGCTATGATTGCCGGACTTCCTCAAAAAGAAGTAGTAGGTTTAGCTTTGAGAGAGGAAGTGGAATTTGGACTTAATCATCAGGTTGAAATTACTGATGAAAATAAAATTCTTCTCGGGGATTTAGTTCAGAGTGGAAATGTGCTTAAGACAAGTCCTATATATCTTGACAAGGAAAGTTTAGATAAACATATATTTGTGTCAGGTGTCACAGGTAGTGGAAAGACAACAACTTGTCAGAACATATTATGTGGATGTGATTTACCGTTTCTTGTAATTGAACCTGCTAAAACTGAATATAGAATTATGAAAGAGCAATATTCTGATTTGATGGTATTTACTCTTGGAAATGAGAATGCCGGGACTCCATTCAGACTTAATCCATTTGAATTTTTCCCGCATGAAAGTATTACATCAAGGGTCGATATGATAAAGGCTAGTATAGAAGCTGCTTTTGATATGGAAGCCGCTATTCCTCAGATAATAGAGAGCGCAATATATGCTTGTTATGAAGATTATGGATGGAATATTTCTAAAAATGAAAATACTAGATTTGAAGATCCGTTTGCAGATGGAGTTTATGCATTCCCGACATTAGAAGATTTGATAAACAAAGTACCGGAGATGGTTGACGAACAAGGCTTTGATGTAAGATTGAAGAATGATTATATAGGTTCAATTAAGGCACGTTTAATGGGACTTTTGATGGGTTCAAAAGGAATGATGCTGAATACAAAGCGTTCTATAGATTTTAAAGAGCTGCTTGAAAGAAAAGTTGTATTGGAGCTTGAAGAAATAAGAAATGGTTCGGAAAAATCTTTGATAATGGGATTCGTGCTTACAAATCTTTTGCAGGCGATTAAAGGCAAATATATTGAAACAGGAAAGGCATACAATCACATTACATTGGTTGAGGAAGCACACAGACTTCTTAGTAAATATTCTCCGGGAGACAGTATGAATATGAAACAGGGTGTGGAGACATTTACGGATATGCTTGCTGAAATCAGGAAGTATGGAGAATGCCTTGTTATTGTTGATCAGATTCCTAATAAACTTACACCGGAGATACTAAAAAATACAAATACGAAAATTGTACATAAATTATTTGCTTCTGACGATAAGGATGCGATAGGAAATACTATTGTGCTTGATAAAGATCAGAAAGAATTTTTGTCAAATTTAGAAACTGGACGAGCAATAGTATTTTCTCAGGGATATAATAAAGCATTACAGGTTCAGATTAGAAGAATGACGGAAACAGATGCAAAGATAAAAATTGTTGATAATGATTTGAGAGATTCTGTTTATGACTACTATATAAAGAACTATAAAAAAGGTATTATAATCAATACGCAATTTTTAGATAAAGAGCCGACATTTGAAGAACTGCAGAAAATACTTGATATATCAAAAGAAAAGGAGTTATGCGAGGCGGTTTATGAATATGGATGCATGTATAAAAAACTTCCGTCAGATGATATGTTAAATAATATAAAAAATGCAATAACAGATAAAAGATTAGAACAGGTATATTCTGAAATTTCAAATGCGAAAAGTACGAAAAATGATGCTGTTGAGATTTGCAAAGAAGAACAAATAGAAATATTAAAAGAATATATGAATAGGTTCGATAAAGAATATTTGGTATATCTGTTAACAGCAGCACATTGCAGGTCAAAAGAAATTAGAAAAACAGATGCATGGATAGAAGCAAAAAAGGAATTGGGAAGTGATGCTAAAAAGAAAAAGATATTGGCATATATCAATAAGTATATTTCAGATGAGAAAATGAGTTTAGAGGAAGTTAGAAGATTTTGTAATATACTTTAAAAATTAATGGCATTATAAATGGCATAATAAAAATTAAAATACGTGTAAATGAAATACGAGGAGAAAAAATATGGGATTATTTTCAGATTTTGTTGGTTTTGTTGGAGATGTGATAAGTGGTGTAGGCAGTTTTTTGTCTGAAGGATTATCTATGGCGGTTGGTGCACTTACCGGGATTGCAGAGACAATTGGAAATGGAATAAAATCGTTATGTGAATCGGTAGGAAGCGAGGCATTGGCGTTAATTGGCTGTATAGCAATGTCGATATTGATTCCGGGGTTTGGACTGCCTGAGATATTTGCAATTATTGAATGTATTGCACAGGTTGCAAAAATATTGAGAGTAGGCGGAGAAGATTCACCAGAGGAGTTAGGTATGAAAACAGAAATAGCAGATAAAAAGCCGGAAGATTTTGATACAATACAGGATTATATAAAGTATCTTAATGAAGAAGTAAAACTTGATAAGGACGCAGTTGATAATTTATCAGAGGTAGATAAGGCAAAATACGGTGCAATGGGAGCAGCCTTAAATATAAAAGCAATTGAAGAAAAATATGATGTCAGCTTATCACCGGCTTTTCTTCGTGATGTGACATTGATGAAATTATCAAGCGAAGAGGTTGCAAAATGTATTGACAAATGCAAAGAAAATGGTATTGATAAAGTTCAAGATATGACAGACTATCTTAGAGACAAGCCTATTAGTTCAGATAAAGATACAGTTTCAGATGCTATGATTGATACGTTGTCAGAAGTTTATCCTGAATTAAATAAAGAAGAACTTGAAGTAAAGCTTTGTGAAATGCGTGAAAGTTTAAAACAGGAGTAAGGAGTTTTTGTGTAGATGGTTAAGAAAAATATAATTTTTTTAGAGAAAGATATGGTGTCACTTATTCGACATAAAGGGGACAAAATTGAGTTTATAAAAAAAGACGGAGAAACGGATTTTAGAGTATCAGATAACTTTTGGAAATGGTGGAAAGAAGCTGTTTCATATTTGCCGGATGATGAAACTGATTTATGTTTTATTTATGATAAAGATTATGAACTTTTGCATGATGATTTTTTGAATGAAGTAAAAAAAGTTGAGTTTAAAGATTCCGTATGGAACATAAATTACATAAGGAGCTTTTTTTGGGAGTTAAAACCTACATATTTCAATGTATGTCTTGTGGATCGGGCAGATAGAGAAATATATCTTAGCGGAAATGAGGGAAAAAGTGTTTCGATCAAGAAATTTTATACAAATATGGAATTTGACGGTGTTTCCATATCTTCGTGTGAATTGAAAGACGAGGGAGAAATACAAAATGGGAATGAGAATGTTGAAAAAATTGATGAAAGTGAAATCTCGGATATAGCAAAATATTTCGTTGATCTTATACGAAAAGAGAGAGGATATAATTAACTAAAAGCGAGGCCAGATTATGACAACATTTATTCCACCCTACATGGGTGAGGAAATTAAAAGCAATGCCGAAAAAAAGATGTATGATGTTCTTCAAAAACTCAATATGAAGAATGCGTATGTTCTGCACTCGCTTGGTCTGCCGAAACACCAGTCAAAAATATACGGTGAGATTGATTTTGTCGTTGTGTGTGACAGAGGTGTTGCATGTCTTGAAATCAAAGGCGGACGGGTTGAATGCAGAGACGGAAAGTGGTTTTTTAAGGACAGATACAGTGTCGAGAGAGAAAAGCCTGAGGGACCGTTTGCTCAGGTTACGGGAAATATGTTTAGTCTGCGTGATGTTTTGAAAAAGAAATTTCAGAACAATAAACATATGAAAAATCTTTTGACAGCTTGTGGTGTTGTATTTCCTGATATTGAATTTAAATCAGTGTCACAGGAAATTATTTCAGAGATTGTTTATGATAACAGGACAGAGGATATTACCGGTTACATGAACAGGGTATTTGATTATTGGGAGGAAAGACAGCATAGGCAGCCAAGCCGTTTGTCGCCGGGTGACATAAGAGATATTGTGCAGTTTTTAAGAGGAGATTTTGTGTTTATTCCGACACTGTCAGACAGACTTAACAGTGTAGAAAAAAGACTTGTTCGTCTGACGAGTGAGCAGGCGCAGCTTATGCAGGCTTTGTCTTTGAACAAACATCTTTTGATTGAGGGAAATGCGGGAACCGGAAAGACACTTCTTGCAGTTGATTTTGCGAAGAAAAAGGCGGCTTCCGGAAAAAAAGTTCTTTTTCTTACATACAATAAAAATCTTGCAAATAATGTTATCAGACAGGTTGATACTATTGAAAATCTTAAGGTAATAAACATTCACGCTCTGTTTGGCGAGTATGTTGTAGTTGATGTTAAAAAAATGCAGGAAAATCCAAATGTTTATTTTTCGGAGATACTGCCTGAAATTTTTTATGAATATTTATCTGAGCTTTCTGATGAAGAGTTAGAGAAAATAAAATATGACCTTATTATTATGGATGAGGGACAGGATATTTTAAAACCGTTATATTTATATTCACTTGATACGCTTTTACGCGGCGGTTTTGCAAACGGAGACTGGGCTGTATTTTATGATGAAAAGCAGAATATATACAATCCGGATTATAATGACGGAATGGAGATATTGCGCGGCTACAACTGTACTGAATTTAAATTGTTTGTTAATTGCAGGAATACGGTACAGATAGGTACATACAGTTCAAAAATCAGCGGTATAGATTTAGGTGAATTTATCAGAGAAAACGGAGAGGAAGTTCAAAATATATCATATGAGGATGATGACGATTTTAAGAAAAAGATTACGGGAATTTTGAAGAATTTGCGTAAGGAAAAGGTTGATATAAGGGATATTGTTTTTCTTGCTCCTAAAAAATATAAAAATTCAAAAGTTGCACAGGCAGGGATAGAAGTAAATGAAATCGGTGACAATTTTGACAGCTCAAAAGAGCTGCCTGTCTATGCGACAATTCAGGGATTTAAGGGACTTGACTCAAAAATAGTTATACTTACAGATGTTGAGTATATAAGAAAAGAAAATTTATCAAGTTTTCTATACATTGCCGGGACGAGGGCAAGAACACTTCTGTATATTGTTACACCAAAGGGGTTTTTCATTTGAGGGTATATTGCATATAATAAAAAACAAAAAAGATGGACTATCTAACATAAAGAGACTATCGCATTAACAATTTTTAAGTTTTGATGCGACAGCCTCTTTATATTTATATGTTAGATTATTACACAGAAAGGTGTATTTAAACAGTTACATCCCTAATCTAAGGCATTCTGTTTAATATCTTTCTTACCATAATATAGCTAAATAGTGCAGTAACAGCCTCTGTAATCCAAAATGCATGCCAGACACCATAAGCACCTATAAATCTGCTTAATATAAATGAAGCAGGTATTATTATTACTACATATCTGAAAAGTGAAATTAAAAGAGATTCTATACCCATGCCGAGTCCTTCTAAAGCACCTGAGGCTGTGACGGATATTGTGGAAATGATGAAACCTAAGCATATGATGCGAAGTGCTGTCTCACCGGCTTTTACGGTTGCTTCATTTGCCGTAAACAGACTCATAAGCTTGTCAGGGAATATAAGGCATATGATTGTTCCGAATATCATTATCGTGCTGCTTAAAATAAGTGATGTATTGTATATTTTATGAACACGTTTTTTTTCGCCGGCACCATAATTGTAACCTATTATAGGACGCATTCCCTGAATCAGTCCGTTTGCCGGAAGATAAAGAAATGTCTGTAATTTATAATATATGCCTAAGATTACTACATACATTCCGGAAAATGAAGTCAGTATGGCGTTGAGTGCGGATGTCAGCACCGATGGGAGTGCCATGTTCAATGTAGCAGGAATGCCTACAGCATACAGTTTCTTTACTATCTGAAAATCAAAATTAAAATTTTTGATATTGAATTTTATTCCTATATCATATTTTGTATAGATGAAAATATAAAGTAAAAAAGTTGAGATTTGTCCTATTGCTGTAGCAAGTGCGGCACCGCTTATTCCAAGCCCTTTAAACGAACCGACTCCAAAAATGAGGATGGGGTCAAGTACAATGTTTACTATACAACCGAACATAAGGCTTATCATTGTGAATGTCATTTTTCCTACTGCCTGAATTACTTTTTCAAAAACAAGACTTATACATATAAATATTGAAAATGAAAAAACAATATGTGAATATCTTAATCCCAGATTTATAATATCTTTATCAGATGTGAACATTCCTAAAAACCGAGGGATGATAAGGTTACATATAAATGTGAGTAAAACTCCGTGTATAATGGAGAAAAACATACCAAGGGATGCTGCATTGTCGGCTTTTTCTTTGTTTTTGGCACCTAGAAAATATGATATTACAGCATTGATACCTACACCAAAGCCTATTGCTATGGCATTGATAAAGTTCTGGACAGGAAAGACAAGTGAGAGTGCAGTCATGGCATTTTCGCTTATTTTTGCAACGAAGAAACTGTCAACAATATTGTAAAGAGAATTTACAAGCATTGAGATTACCATTGGCAATGACATTGATAAAATAAGCGGCAGAACCGGTTTTGTTTTCATAAAATCATTGTTGTTCATTTAGTACCTCATGATATGTTGTGTATAGTAAAATTTCTTATTGAAGTAATATAAAAAATAATGTACGTAAGTAAAACAGTACAAAATTAAAATAATACAAATAATGCAGTGTAAAAAATAAAAGATAATAAATAATACAAAAAAAGCACGCATTAAAAAATGCGTGGCGAAAAGATGATTGTACAGGAAAAATCCACTTAAAAATTTTCAGTATTATATGTGTTAAAAATAGTGTACTGTATCATTGACATTTTGCTAAATAGCTGGTATAACAACGGGCATAATAATACTGTAATTTTTATATATTGTCAATATTAATAATGCAATTTATTATTTGAAACGGTATCAAATAATGACAGGCATTTGCGAAAATACATGAGCGTTTTCGTAAATGCCTGAAAATATTTTATGATATTTTATAAGTATTTTAAAAGTTCGTTGTGTAACTGTTTTGCTCGTGCAATCCAGGTGTGTTCTGTATTTGCAAATTCAAATGCGTTTTTCTGTATTCTTTCAAGTTTTTTAGTATCATTTAATGCCTCTGCGAAAATATCGGGCAGTTTATCCATATGTTTTAAGTCGTAAAAGAGAATATTTTCATCCGGGGTAAGTATTTCGTCAAGATATTTACTGTGGTCTGTTATACAGACGGCTCCGTTGCACATTGAATTAAATATTCTGTCGTGTGCACCGTCTTTAAACCAAGGCATGACATTTAATGAAAGTTTACTGTCGGCAAGAGCTTCAAGGCATCCGTATGAGAGCTGTGCCGGGTCCATATCAATATTTTCGGGATGTTTACAGCGGAGTTTTTCATAACCCTGTCCGACGCAGTGTATTTTAAAGCCGGCATCTGCCAATGTCTTTACAACTTCACCTCTGAAATAGCACCTTATATATGTATCTATGAAAATCATATTCGGAATGGCAGTTTTTACTTCTTCGCGCGTAATGCCGGGAATTGCTTTCTTTAGATGTTCTTCCATTGCAATGTCATCAGGTTTGTCAGGATTTGTGATAAGGTCATGTATTATTTCAAGATAAAACATTGCATACTCATCGCCAAGCCTGTTTATTGCACCGTCAAAAGTTTCAGGCGGTGTGTAATTTCCGGTAAAGCATATATCATATTTGCGTTCGTCTATAGTTTTGAAATTTCCGTCAGGATAAAGAGACGTTCCACCTAGAGGAATAAACGGACCTCTCATCAGTTTAGGATAGAATTTTTTCATGTATTTATCATGAAATCTGTCTATGGAGACTTCGTAAAAAATATCGGGGTGAATGTCGAAAAGTTCAGGATAAAAATAAGGATGGTCTACAGCAATATTTACACAAGGGATTTTTCTCTCATCCCATATGGATACACCGTTCATATTAAAAAGAGATGTTTCGTAATGTATTCCGTCAAAGTTGAACGTGACAAGTATAGTGTCATATGGCGTAGCAAAATCATATAATTTTTCGGCACTTTCCTCTTCGACAGTCTGGTCGAATATAAAAATTTTGTAACCTAGAGCCTCAAAGCCTTTTTTTAGCTGGAGTGAAAAAAATTCAAGTGTTTCTGTACCACCTGTCATCAGAACTATTTTGTGTCTCATTGTTTCCTCATTTCTAAAATTATATCATAAATTTGTGCATGTCTTTTGTACATAACAAAGCTCTGTTAGAAACTTTTAATATAAATGCTTATGCATTTATTGTACCATATAGTCGAAATTTAACAAGGATAATACCATAAATTGTTTTACTTTTACGGGAAAGTCAGATATACTGTAATTACTATACATGCGTTGAAAAAATGGTTATTTAATACAGCAAAAAGATACGAAAAGGAGGAAAAATAATATGAAAACAAAAGTGAAAAAAAGAGTGAGTATTATTTTGACAATGGCTTTATGCATAACACTGGGGAGCAGTTATGTGAGAGCCGATGATACAAGTGCGTCAACAGCAATATTGCGTGGGCATCGTGGAAAGGCTGCAGCATGAACTGGACTATTGTAGACAGCTGGATGGAAGATGGAGATGATTATAATATTGACCGGGTAGGACATAGGAGATGGCTTATAAATCCAAAAATGAAGTACACGGGATTTGGTGCGGTATCAGGAAATAGAGGAACATACAGTGCAGTGTATGCTTTTGATACTAAAAACAGCAAAGCAGCTGAGTACGGTGTTGCATGACCGGCACAAAATATGCCTGTAGAGTATTTTGGAGCAGGATTACGAGGCCGGCGATGTATATAATGTAAGTATAACAGGACTTGGTGATGGAAAAGATGTAAGCTATTCTGTTAATTTCTTCGAGCTTGGAAAAATATCAAAGCCGACAGAAGTTAAGATTAAAAATGCGAATGTTAAAAAGAATAAAGTGACGGTTTATTTCAAAAAGGTTAATAATGCATCAGGGTATGAAGTGCGCTATTCAACAGATTCAAAATTTAAGAAAAATGTAAAAAAGAAATTGGTATCATCCAAAGTATCAAAAACTACAATTACATTAAAAAAGTCATATAAAAAATGTTTTATTAGGATGCGCGCATATACTAAGAAGAATGGCAAAAAGATATACGGCAATTGGGGCAATGCATTTGCAATATCAAAGTGATAGATATATGAATGGCAGTAACCAGGATATCAGCATACATACTGCAAATCGGATTTTGTGTGTTTACAAGTTGCGTGAATTATTTTAATATAATCATAATATGAAATATAATATTTTGTTGGAGGACATTTATGAATATGAAATTTACAAAAATGCATGGATGTGGCAATGATTATGTTTATGTAGATTGCACAAATGAAATGATAGAAAATCCAAGTGAGGTTTCAAAATATGTCAGTGACAGACATTTTGGAATTGGTTCTGACGGACTTATTTTAATATGCTCATCTGAGACTGCGGATTTTAGGATGGCTATGTACAATGCTGACGGTTCAGAGGGAGCGATGTGTGGTAATGGAATAAGATGTGTTGCAAAATATGTTTACGATAAAGGTCTTACAGATAAGAAAAATATTTCGATTGAGACAAAGAGTGGGATTAAGGAACTTGAACTTACCGTAGAGGACGGAAAAGTTTCACTCGTAAAAGTAAATATGGGTGCACCTATTCTTAAGGCAAAGGATATTCCTGTTGATGTTGATACTGAAAAATGTATAGATTCAGATATAAATGTTGACGGGAAAGACTACAAAATCACATGCGTTTCTATGGGAAATCCACATGCAGTTACATTTATTGATGAAGATGTAAAGATATTTCCAATTGAGAAAATCGGTCCGAAGGTTGAAAATCATCCTATGTTTCCGGACAGGGTAAATACGGAATTTGTTCAGGTATTAAACAGACATGAGGTAAATATGCGTGTGTGGGAGCGAGGTTCAGGCGAGACACTTGCATGCGGTACCGGAACATGTGCGACAGTTGTTGCGTGTGTCTTAAATGGTCTTACTGATGATGAGGTTACTGTTCATCTGCTCGGCGGAGATTTGTTTATAAAGTATGACAGAGAAAACGATACAGTTTGGATGACAGGGCCGGCAGTGATTGCATTTGAAGGAACTATAGAACTATAAAAATATAAAATGATGCAGTGGAGCAATCCGTGGCATCATCATAAAAAATGTGCTTAAAAAGCTGTATGGAAATGGAGAACATAAATGAAACTTTTAGATTTGGTGAAAGATTTGGATTTTGAGTGTGTACAGGGAAGTACAGACATTGATGTTACAACACTTGTGTATGATTCACGAAAGGTGGAGCAGGGAAGTGTTTTTGTATGTATAAGCGGTGCCGTGAGAGACGGACATGATTTTGCAGAGGATGTTGTAAAGTCGGGCGCAAAGGCACTGATTGTTGAAAAGGATGTTGAGGTATCAGGTGATGTTACGGTTATAAAAGTAAAGAATACAAGACTTGCTTTAGCTGTTTCATCAGCTGCATATTTTGGCAATCCTGCAAATGAGCTTACAACCATCGGAATTACAGGAACAAAGGGAAAGACAACTTCGACATATATGGTTCGTTCGATATTAGAGGAATCAGGTATTAAGACAGGTCTTATCGGAACTATTGAGAGCATAATAGGAGACGAGGTTATACCATCGGCGAATACCACGCCGGAGTCATACATTGTACAGCAATATTTCAGAAAAATGGTTGACGCAGGCTGCAAATGTGTTGTCATGGAGGTTTCATCACAGGCACTTATGCTTGACAGAGTAGGCGGATTTGTATTTGATTACGGTATATTTACAAATCTTGAGCCGGATCACATAGGACCTAATGAACATAAAGACCTTGATGATTATATTCACTGTAAGAGCTTGCTTTTTAAGCAGTGTAAGCATGGTATTTTCAATGCGGATGACAGTCATCTTGAAAAAATTCTTGAAGGTCATACCTGTGAGGTTGAAACTTACGGATTTTCTGAAAATGCTGACATAAAAGCGTCAGATGTTCATCTTATGGATAAAGGAGGAACTCTTGGTGTTGCATATCACATGAGCGGTCTTATGGATATGGATGTTGAGATTGATATTCCGGGGAAGTTCAGCGTATACAATTCCATGACGGCGATTTCAATATGCAGACATTTTGGAGTGAGAGAAAGCGTTATACTTGATTCACTTTCAAAGGTAAGAGTAAAGGGAAGAGTTGAGATAATACCTGTATCTTCAAAGTTTACTATTATGATAGATTATGCGCATAATGCCATGAGTCTCAACAGTCTGCTTACAACACTTAAAGAGTATTCACCAAAGAGACTTGTATGTCTGTTTGGATGCGGCGGAAACCGTTCGAGAGAACGCCGTTTTGAGATGGGTGAGGTATCTTCTAAACTTGCGGATTTTACTATTGTCACATCTGATAATCCGAGAAATGAAGAGCCACAGGCAATCATCGATGATATTGTGACAGGCGTTAAGAAAGCAGATGGCGAATTTATCACGATTATTGACAGGGCAGAGGCGATAAGATATGCGATTGAAAATGCAAAAGAGGGTGATGTTATCGTGCTTGCAGGAAAGGGACATGAGGATTACCAGGAGATAAAAGGAAAGAAACATCATATGGACGAAAGAGAACTTATTGCTGATGTTGTTAAAGATGGTAATTTTATTAAATAATGGTGTTTACATCAAATAAACATAAAATTAGGGGAAAGAAATGATATTTGCTGATGTGATAGTAGATATATCAGTCAAAAGCCTTGACAGACCGTTTCAATATATCGTGCCTGAGGAGATGGAGTTTGATATTGACATAGGTTCCGTTGTGAAAATTCCGTTTGGAATGGGAAACAGGACAATGACGGGATATGTTGTAGGACTTTCTGGTGAAGCTAAATTTGATATATCTAAAACGAAAAGCATACTTGAAATAATGAAGCAGGGAGTGGTTGTAGAATCACACCTGCTTTCCCTTGCTTATTGGATAAAAGAAAATTACGGCTCAACAATGAATGATGCCATTAAGTCGGTTATGCCTGTAAAAAAAGAGGTTAAAGAACAGGTTAAAAGAATAATATATCCGGCTGTTGATATGGAAAACATGAAGATTAAAAGAGACGAATTTGAGAAAAAACACAATAGTGCGAGGGTAAGGCTTCTTGATGAATTTCTTAAAATGGACAAAGAAACATATAATGCAGGTCTTGATTATTCTTATATAACAAAAAAACTTAATCTTACAGCCGGTGTTATAGATGGACTCAGAAAACTGAAAATAATTACGGTTGATGCAATGCAGCAATACAGAAATCCTGTCAATGCCGTTAGCGATACACCTGAGACAAGACCTGTTTTAAACAGCGGACAGAAACACATTGTCGATGCAATACTAAATGATTATATAACAGATGTAAGAGGGACATATCTTATACATGGCATAACGGGAAGCGGCAAGACAGAAGTATACATGAATATTGTTGAGAAAGTTGTCTGTCTTGGAAAACAGGTCATAGTGCTTATTCCGGAAATTTCGCTTACATTTCAGATGGTCAACAGATTCTATAAAAGATTTGGAAACAGAATATCAGTAATGCATTCAAAGCTGTCGGCTGGAGAGAGATTTGACCAGTATACAAGGGCGAAAAAAGGTGAGATAGATGTTATGATAGGTCCTAGGTCAGCATTGTTTACACCTTTTGAAAATCTTGGTCTTATTGTGATTGATGAGGAACACGATACGAGTTATCAGAGCGAGATGCCGCCTAAGTATCATGCAAGAGAGGTAGCAATACAGAGAGCAAAGATGGTCGGAGCAAGTGTTGTCCTGGGTTCAGCAACTCCTTCAGTTGACTCGTATTACAAGGCACTGAAAGGCGAATACAGATTGTTTGAACTTAATGAGAGAGCCGGAAATGCTGTTTATCCTAAAATTTATATAGAAGACCTAAGAGAAGAATTAAAAGCAAGAAATTATTCAATTTTCAGCAGAAAACTTGATGAACTCATGCGTGACAGGCTTGAGAAGAAAGAGCAGATTATGCTCTTTTTGAACAGGCGTGGATTTGCAGGATTTGTCTCCTGCAGACAGTGTGGCGAAGTGGTAGGATGTCCGCACTGTTCAGTGGCATTAAAACCACATATGGCGGGAGACAGAGTGTCATATCTGATGTGTCATTACTGCGGTTACAAAATGCCTATGCCTGATAAGTGTCCGGAGTGTGGTTCGCCGTATATTAGCAGTTTTGGGATAGGAACAGAACAGGTGGAACAGATGGTCAAAAAAAGATTTTCGGCGGCAAAGGTTCTTAGAATGGATGCAGATACGACAACAGGAAAAAATGCCCATCAGGATATACTTAAAAAATATTCAGGCGGAGATGCGGATATTCTTATAGGGACGCAGATGATAGTTAAGGGACATGATTTTGCCAATGTTACACTGGTTGGAATACTTGCTGCCGACCTTTCGTTGAATGTTGGAGATTATCTTGCGGCAGAGAAAACTTTCCAGCTTACGACACAGGCATGCGGCAGGGCAGGCAGGGCAGATAAGCCGGGAGAGGTCGTTATACAGACTTATCAGCCAGAGCATTACAGTATAGTCTGCGCGGCACGAAATGATTATAAAAGTTTCTATGAGCAGGAGATACTTATAAGAGAAATGTTGCAATATCCGCCGATTTCAAATATACTAGGAGTGTTGGTGCTTTCTGAAAATGAGAGCAGTGTGGATAATCTTGCAAAGATATTGGCAGATAAAATGAAATTATATCATGATGTTACCGTTCTTGGACCAACGCCTGCCGCAATCGCAAAGGCAAAGGATGTGTACCGCAGGATGGTCTATGGGAAATGTACAGATTATAAGATATTATGTTCAGTAAAAAACAGTTTTGAAGAATTTATGCAAGAAACGGAATCATTTAAAGATTGCCGGCTTAATTTTGAATTTAACTGCATTTGATTTTTTCTTTTAAAGTATATTAAAGATTAAAAATAATATAAATAAGATGGAGGATAAAAATATTATGGCAATAAGACAGATTAGAACAATTGGTGACGAAATACTTACAATGAATACAAGACCTGTTAAGGAGATGACACCGAGAATAAAAACTCTTATTGAGGATATGCTTGATACTATGTATGAAGCACAGGGAGTAGGTCTTGCAGCACCACAGGTAGGTGTGTTAAAGCAGATAGTTGTTATAGATGTAAGTGAGGAAGGCAATCAGCCTATTGTTCTTATAAATCCTGAGATTGTCAAGTTATCGGGAACACAGACAGGACAGGAGGGATGTCTTAGCGTGCCGGGAAAAGCCGGTATAGTTACAAGAGCAAACTATGCTAAGGTAAGAGCATTAAACGAGGATATGGTTCAGATAGAAGTTGAGGGAGAGGAACTTCTTGCAAGAGCGCTACAGCACGAAATAGACCATTTATCAGGTGTTCTCTATGTCTCAAAAGTTGAGGGTGAACTTGTCAGTGCATCCGCTGAGGAAGAATAGGGATAATCTGTTAGAAAATGATGCAAGGTTCAAAATACCCTGGACATCACAAAATATGAAAAGCTACATGCAGAAAAGAGGTTAAGTATGAATATAGTTTTTATGGGAACACCTGATTTTGCAGTTGGAACATTAAATGCTCTGATAGAAAGTGAGCATAATGTAATAGGAGTTGTGACACAGCCGGACAAACCTAAGGGACGCGGTGGAAAGATGATGTTTACACCTGTAAAGGAGGCTGCCGTCAAAGCAGGATTACAGGTTTATCAGCCTGAAAAAGTCAGAGACAGAAAGTTTATTGAAATATTGGAAAAATTGTCTCCTGATGTTATCGTTGTCGTTGCATTTGGACAGATATTACCTAAGGAGATACTTGAACTTCCTAAATACGGATGTATGAACGTTCACGCATCGTTACTTCCGAAACTAAGGGGAGCGGCTCCGATACAATGGTCTGTAATAGATGGAGATGAGGAGAGCGGAGTTACCATCATGCAGATGGATGAAGGTCTTGACACGGGAGATATGCTTCTTGTGAAAAAATATAAGCTTGACAAAAAAGAGACAGGCGGAAGTCTTTTTGATAAGCTTGCGTCATTTGGCGGTCCAATGATACTTGAAGTATTGGAACAGGCACAAGAGGGAAAATTAAACCCTGTAAAGCAAGATGATTCCAAACATACTTACGCAAAAATGTTGAGTAAGGCAACTGGAGACATTGATTTTACAAAGACTGCCGTAGAGATTGAGAGACTTATAAGAGGTTTGAATCCATGGCCGAGTGCATTTACTCATATTCACGGAAAAATGCTTAAAATATGGGAAGCAGATGTTTTAAGCGGTGAAGAGGTACAAAAATATGATATGACGGATTTAGAACCGGGACATATTGCATATGTCGATAAAAATAAGATGCTTATAAGTACAGAAGAAGGATACCTTGATGTAAAAGAGGTTCAGCTTGAAGGTAAAAAAAGAATGGAGATATCAGCGTTTCTTCGTGGTTATAAAGTAGAAAAAGGGGAAGCTTTAAATGGCTGATGAAGTTAATAACATAAATAAGATTAACAACATTGATAAAAATAATTACATTAATAAAATTAATGTAAGAAATCTTGCACTTGATGTTGTGGTGGATGTCATGGATAAGGGTGATTATTCTGACAAGGCGATACACGGTGCACTGGAAAAACATGGTGATCTTGAAAAAAGAGACAGAGCTTTTTTTACAAGACTTTGTCAGGGAACTATAGAATATGCTGTTCAATCTGATTATATTATAAATCTTTTTTCAAAGACAAAAGTCAGAAAAATGAAACCCGTAATACGCGGTATTCTGCGCATGGGGGTGTATCAGATAATGCATATGGACAGCGTTCCTGACAGCGCTGTATGCAACGAAGCTGTCAAACTTGCAAACAAAAGAAAATTTACAAATCTAAAAGGATTTGTAAATGGAGTTTTGCGAAATATTTCAAGGGAAAAAGATAATATAAAGTTTCCTGAAAAAAATAACGGATTTTGCAAATATGCTTCTGTTAAATACTCAATGCCTGAATGGATTGTCGAGTATATAAGAAGCCGTTACGGAGAAAAACGTGCAGAAAATATTTTTGAGGGATTTCTAAGTTCTGATAAGGGCATAAGTGTGAGATGCAATATTTCAAAAAGCACTCCCGATGAAATATTTATGATGCTTGAAAGCCAGGGAATGCAGGTTAAAAAAAGTGAACTTTTTGGTTATGCATTTAATATAGACGGATTTGATAAAATAACAGATATAGATGCATTTAACAATGGATATATACAGGTTCAGGATCAAAGTTCGATACTTGCGGGACATGTTTATTCTGTCAAGGGTGATGAAAATATAATTGACATATGTGCCGCACCCGGAGGAAAGACGCTTCATGCGGCGGACAGATTAAATGCGGCAGAAAAATCAGGCATTGGAAATATCATTTCATGTGACCTTACAGAGCAGAAAGTTAAACTTATAAGTGATAATATTAAAAGAAACGGTTTTAGAAATATATCAGTTGTGAAAAATGATGCCCTTGTCTATAAGAAAGAATGGGAAAATACAGCAGACATTATTATAGCAGACCTCCCATGTTCGGGACTTGGAGTAATCGGTAAAAAATGTGATATAAAATATAAAACAAAAAGAGAAGATATTGCTTCACTTTCAAAAATACAAAAAGAGATATTAAAAAATGTCAGCAGATATTTAAAAAAAGGTGGACAGCTCATTTACAGTACATGTACAATAGCAAAAGAAGAAAATGAGGATAATGCAGAATGGATACTTGAAAATCTGCCTTTTGAAAAAGCAGATATTTCAAAGAGAATGCCGGAAAAGTTAAAAAAATATATGACAGACAATTCATATATACAGATTTTGCCTGATATGGCACAGACAGACGGTTTTTTTGTGGCAGCATTTATAAAGAAGTAGGATGGTGATATATTGGCAGAAGATAAAATTGACATTAAGAGTTTGGACTTCATGGAATTGCAGGAACTCTTAGAGAGCATGGGTGAAAAAAAATTCAGAAGTAAACAGTTATATGACTGGATTCACAAGAATCTTGTTTTGAGTTTTGATGAGATGACCAATCTCTCAAAGGATATGAGAAAAAAGCTTGCTGATACATGTACAATAGAAGGTGCAAGAATTATAAAAAAACAGGTTTCATCTGACGGAACAGCAAAATTTCTAATGAGACTTTCAGACGGAAATACAGTCGAGAGTGTGCTTATGAAATATAAGCATGGAAACAGTGTATGTATATCAACTCAGGTGGGCTGCCGTATGGGCTGCAGATTTTGTGCATCGACTGTCGGAGGACTTATAAGAAGCCTTAAAACCTCTGAGATGCTTGACCAGATATATGAAATTCAGCGAAGTACCGGCGAGAGGGTTTCAAATGTCATTTTGATGGGAATTGGAGAACCGCTCGACAATTACGATAATGTCGTTAAATTTATCAGAATGTTATCTGACGATAAAGGGTTAAATATAAGCCAGAGAAATATTACGTTGTCAACTTGCGGACTTGTCGACAAACTTAAAAAACTTGTAGATGAGAAACTTACAATCACGATTGCGATTTCACTTCATGCACCGAATGATGAACTCAGGCGGGAAATGATGCCTATTGCTAACAGATATTCAATAGAGGAAATAATTGATGCATGCCGTTATTATGTGGATAAGACCGGCAGAAGAATCACATTTGAGTACAGTATGGTTGAAGGGAAGAATGACAGCAGGGAATGTGCCATGCAGCTTGTAAATCTTGTCAAAGGTTTAAACTGCCATATAAACCTTATACCGTTAAATCCGGTTGAGGGCAGAATGGGACAGCGCTCAAAGGGAGCAGATATACAGGCTTTTAAATTGCTACTTGAAAAAAATCACACAAATGTTACTATAAGAAGAGAGATGGGCAGGGATATTGATGCTGCCTGTGGACAATTGAGGAATAAAGAAAAAGGAGGAAACTACGATGAAAGCATATTCAAAGACTGATATTGGAAGCAAACGAACCATGAATCAGGATTCTGTTTACTGTAATGAAAATTCAGTTGGTAGTTTCCAGAATTTGTTTATTGTAGCGGATGGAATGGGAGGACACAAAGCGGGAGACTATGCTTCAAGACTTTGTGTCGAAAAAATTGTTTATGCCGTAGAACAAAGTAAGAGCATAACTCCGGTTACGATTTTGGAAGAGGCTGTTACAGAAGCTAATAAAGGTGTATTGGAAGAAGCAAAAGCAAATGCTGAATATGAGGGCATGGGTACAACTATGGTTGCATGCACACTTCAGAAAGATACATTATATATTGCCAATATAGGCGATTCACGTTTATATATTATAAACGACGATATAAAACAGATAACAAAGGACCATTCATGGGTAGAAGAAATGGTCAAAAAAGGTGAGCTTACAGAGAGTCAGGCGAGAATACATCCGCAGAAAAACATAATTACAAGAGCCTTGGGTATAGATGAGGTTGTTCATGCAGACTATTTTGAGATAGATGTAAAACCTGACGATAAAATACTCATGTGCAGTGACGGTCTTACAAACATGGTTGAGGATGAGGATATTGAATACATAATACGTCACAGCAGTTCTATAGAGAAAGCAGTGGAAAATCTTGTGGAAAAGGCAAATGAGAATGGTGGAAAAGATAATATTACGGTCATTTTAGTACAGATATAGAATAAGAAGATGTTGAATGAGAAAGCCGCCGTGTAAGGCAGAATGGAGGAAAGTATGATTAATCCCGGAATGATGATTAGTGATAGATATGAAATTATCGACAGAGTGGGTTCGGGTGGAATGGCAGATGTTTACAAAGCAAAATGTCATCGTTTGAATAGATATGTTGCAATAAAAGTATTGAAACAGGAATACAGCAGTGATGCTAAATTTGTGGCAAAATTCAGAGGAGAAGCACAGTCGGTTGCCGGTTTATCACATCCGAATATTGTAAATGTATATGATGTTGGAGAGGACAATGGTCTTTACTATATAGTAATGGAACTTGTTGAGGGCATAACTCTCAAGAAGTTTATTGAGAAGAAGGGAAAACTCGATGTAAAAGAGGCTGTAGGAATTGGAATACAGATTGCCCAGGGTATGGAAGCGGCACACAACAATCATATTATCCACAGGGATATTAAACCGCAGAACATAATCATATCAAAAGAAGGAAAAGTAAAAGTAACAGATTTTGGAATAGCAAAGGCTGCTACTTCAAATACGATTACATCAAATGCTATGGGTTCAGTCCACTATATAAGTCCTGAACAGGCGAGAGGCGGTTACAGTGACGAGAAAAGTGATATTTATTCACTTGGAGTTACTTTATATGAAATGCTTTCAGGTAAAGTGCCGTTTGAGGGAGAGAGCACAGTGACGGTTGCACTTGCTCATATTCAGAATGAAGCGACACCGCTTGAAGAACTTGATGCAACGATACCTTTGAGTCTCTCAAAGATTGTACAGAAATGTATGCAGAAAAAGCCTGATATGAGATATATGTCATCAGCAGCGCTTATTTCTGATTTGAAGAGGTCATTATCCGAACCTGACGGAGACTATGTCAATATTGTAGATGATGAGGATGTTTTTTCACCTACAATAAAACTGTCAGATATAAACGATAAAGTAAAAGAAAATTATGCACCTGAAGAACCGCAGGAAGAGCAGCTTGAACAGGAACAGTCCGATGATGCCATAGACCCTAAGTTAGAAAGAATATTAAAGATATGCAGTATTGTTGTAGCGGCAGTTATAATTATAGTCATATTTTTGATAATCGGAAAAGTAAGCGGATGGTGGGGAAAGGGCATAAAGGAAGATACGAATACACCATCTGTTACAACGCAGGCTCCGGTAGAGGAGACGCCGGAAGTTACAGATGAGCCACAGGTGGGTATGGTTGATGTTCCAAATATTTCAAATCGTACACTTGAGGAAGCTCAGGAGATACTTGAGGAGAAAAAACTTAAATGGAGACTTGTCCCGATTGAATCCGACGAGACACCAAATACTGTTTTGGAGCAGGATCCGGAGGCTGGAAGCAGTGTTGAAGAATATTCGCGTGTTACAATCAAATACAGCAAGGGAGACAGCGGAGTGACAGTACCTGACCTTGTGAAATATACGGAGGCAGCAGCCAAACAGAAACTTGAAGAACTAGGTCTCACTGTTTCCGGTACAGTAAAACAGTACAGTGATACGGTTGACAAAGGGCTTGTCTGTGGAACTGACCCTGTAGTAGGCTCAAGCGTAAAGAAATATTCATCTGTAAAGCTTATCATAAGTAAAGGACCTGAGAGCGACAATGTCACGATGCCGAATATTGTTGGAATAAAAGAGGCAGTTGCTCTTGACAGACTTACTGCAAGAGGACTTACCGGAAATACAACAAATGTTTCATATATATATTCAGATAAATATGCGAAAGGCATTGTTGTAGGGCAGGCTATAGAGGCAGGAACAAAAGTCCCTGTCGGAACGGTTGTCGATTATACGGTAAGTATGGGACCAAAGAAAACTGAGCCAAAGGTGACACCAAAACCGACACCTGTACCAAACTACACTTATGAAGGAAGTGTTACGGTAAGTGGAAATCCATTTGATTATGAAGATGATGACCCTGAGGTAATAAAACTTGTTCTCGAACAGGATGGAAAGTCTAAGACAGTATATAAGGGCACACTTTCATATGACGATTTTCCTAAGAAATTTACAATAAAGGGATGGAGTGAAAATAACGGTACCGTAACTTTATACAAGGGAGATGTTGCAACAGGCAATTCATACAATGTAGAATTTAAAAAGGTTAGGCAGTAATGCAGGGAAAAATAATTAGAGGAATTGGTGGATTTTATTATGTTCATATAGATTCAATAGGCATTGTTGAATGCAAGGCAAAAGGAATATTCAGAAACAAAAAAGTTAAGCCTTTGGTTGGAGACAATGTTGAGGTTGAAATACTTGATAAGGAAAAACTTCTTGGCAGTATAGAAAATATATTGCCAAGAAAAAATACGATAATAAGACCTGCAGCAGCAAATGTTGATCAGGCTATTGTTATATTTTCTGCTTCGGTTCCGAAGCCGAACCTGAATCTTCTTGACAGATTTTTACTTATGATGAAGACACAGGGAATTGCAACAGTTATTTGCTTTAATAAAAAAGATGATGCCGAGGAAGAATATCTTGAAGAACTTGCAGATAATTATCGAAAATGTGGCAGCAGAATTTTTATGACAAGTACGGTGACAGGAGAGGGAATAAAAGAATTTGGAGAATGTCTTAGAGGAAAGACCTCTGTGCTTGCAGGTCCTTCAGGTGTCGGCAAATCATCGCTCATAAATGTACTGTTTCCAAAAGCAGATATGGAGATAGGCGAGATAAGTGAAAAAATAAAAAGAGGAAAGCATACGACCAGACATTCAGAACTTTTTTCGTTAGGTGACGGGGTCTATCTTATGGATACACCAGGATTTACATCTTTGGGACTTCCTGAGATGGAGAAGGAAGAACTGAGGGAATATTATCCTGAGTTTGAGGAATATAAAAATACCTGCAGATTTTTAGGATGTGTTCACATTCATGAACCGCAGTGTAGTGTTAAAATTGCACTTGAAGAAGGAAAAATTCCTAAGGGGCGTTATGATAATTATAAGCAGTTTTTTGATGAAATAAGCAGTAAAAGAAAATATTAAGCACAGGAGGAACACTATACAATGGAGGACAGAATTAGTAAACTGGCACCATCAATATTGTCGGCAGATTTCTGTAGGCTCGGGGAGCAGATAAATGAACTTGAAAACAATAATATAGATCTTTTGCATATTGATATTATGGACGGAGTTTTTGTACCGTCAATATCTTTTGGAATGCCTGTTATCAAGTCAATAAGGAGGATAACAGATATGTTTTTTGATGTTCATTTAATGATAAGTGAACCCATAAGATATATAGAAGCCTTCGCAAAATGTGGAGTTGACGGAATTACAGTGCATGTTGAAGCATGTAAAGATCTTGAGGCAACGTTAGATAAGATAAAAGAGCAGAACATGAAATGTGCCGTGGCAATAAATCCAGATACTGAAATAGAAGAAATCACACATGTGCTTGAAAAAGTGGATATGGTTTTGGTTATGAGTGTATATCCGGGATTTGGAGGGCAAAAATTTATATTGGAGTCTTTTGAGAAGGTGGAGAGATTAGACAAGATAAGAAAAGATAAAAATTTGGATTTTCTTATTGAAATAGATGGTGGAGTTAATGTAGAAAATGCCGGAAAGATAGCAGAAAGCGGAGCTGACTGGCTTGTTGCAGGAACTGCCATATTTAGCGGAAATATAACTGAAAATATAAACAAAATAAAGGAGGAGATTTAATTGCTTCTTGAGACTATTCCTTTAGGCAGGACAGTGGAAATATATGTAGACAGGGAAGGCTATAGATACAGACTTACAAGCAAAGTAGAATATGCAGATGAAAAAAAAGTGTGCGTTACACTTATATCGGCTCGTGGACGTGCATTCAAATTTATGCCGGAAGATAATGTCAGTATAATATACAGAGACAATGAGACTATGTGGGAGTGGCCGAATTGCAGGGCAGGAATTGCGAAAATGGAAGGTGTCCTGATACACTATTTTGAGATAAGTGATAAAGGAAAATCCTTTAACAGAAGAAATGCTTACAGAGTGACACTTGATACTGAGACAATGTTTGGATTTTATATGAATGCTTCGACAGGTATGAGGGTCTCTGAAATGCCATATCCGGATACTGATGATCCTGATTTTTTGAGTTATAAGACGCCGGTTCCTGAATTTGTTCAGGGAATGGTAAAAGATGTAAGTGAAACAGGCGTTAATATATGTCTTAATGTTTCGATGAAAACAGACGATGCAGTTTTCTTCAATATTCCTTCACCTCTTGGAGAACTCAAATCTAAAGCACAGATTGTGAGAAAAAGTGAAATAAATTCCAAGGGAAGCAAATATTCATATTCATATGGATGCGTTTTTCAGCAGACTGATAACAGACTGATAAAATACATATATGACATTCAGAGAGAGAGGTTGAAAAAGCAGAGAGAACTTCAGGAGAGAGAGGAAGAACTCAGAATGGAGATTTCTGCACAAAAAGGCCAGTTGGTGGGTGAAAATCCGGAAAGTGCCGAGTGATTATGAAAATATTTAATAAAACATTGATTATCAGCGGTGGAAAAACGGACATAGATTTTGCAAAAGAATATTTGGAAAAACATCAATTTGATACGGTTGTGTGTGCTGATTCGGGACTTAATACGGCTTATGCGTTAGGATTAAAAGTTGATTATTTCATGGGAGACTTTGACAGTGTTTCATCAGATGTGTTAAAATTGTACATGGACAGAAAAATTCCAAATTCAACAGATGCAGAGTTTGTTCAGTATCCGGCAGAGAAAGATGCGACAGATACTGAACTTGTGCTTGACTTTGTGCTTGAAAACAATCCATCAACAATCGTTATATTGGGAGCGACAGGCGGAAGGATAGACCACCTTCTTGCCAATATCGGAATATTATTGAAAGCATTAAAGAAAGATATTGAAACATATATTGTTGACAGATATAACAAAATTTTTCTTGTTGGAAAAAATACGGAGTTATATAAAGATGATATGTGGAATAAATATATCTCATTTTATCCATATACGGATGAAGTGACAAATTTAAGATTATCAGGATTGAAATACGAGCTGTATGGGGAGGACATAAAGATTGGAAGCAGCAGAACAGTGAGTAATGAATTTCCGGATGACTGTGACAAAGCCAATGTATTATTTGATGATGGAATTTTGATAGTCATACAGTCGAAGGACCAATGATAGCAGCAGGACAATAGGGGACTAAGATTAGGGTTTGCACCTCTTACTAATGATAGTTCCAAATGAGGGGTGCGAAAGGGCGATACGATATGAACGAAAAAGAAATAGTGGAAAAGTTTGCTGTAAAATTTAGAAAGTACAGCAAAAAGTCTGAGCGAGTGAAAAAAGCAAACCAGATGGTTATAGTCTGCATGACTATAATAAAAGGTTTTTTACTGTTTGGGTTTATAGCTCAGATACTTCTTGGCAGACAGGGTGCGGCGATGATAGGAGTACCGGCTGTCATATTAGCTGTAAGTATTATAGCGGATTGGTTATTATATATTAAGGATCATTCATCAGCCGTCTTAAAAAATGTGATGATTTACGGTTTTCTGATAGTATATGCATTTCTTAATTTCATGAACGGTTCAGAGTTTGTAATTTTATATATTATTCCACCATTGCTTTGTTGTATGCTTTATTATAACAAGCAGTTTAATGTAAGTATTGTGATAGCTGCGATACTTATAATTGTGATACGTGCAGTAAAAGAAATGATTTTGATTGGAATAGTAAAACAGTCAGAATTTATGATGATGGTAATTGCGGTTATGACACTTTTGTTTTTCCAGTGGGCGGCAAGGGTGTTGAAACAGTTCGATCATGATGCCATGCACACGATGCAGGATGAGCAGAAGAGGCAGGATATAATGATGAAAGATATCCTGAATGTTGCTGATATGACCAGAGTTAAGGTTGAAGAGACATCGGACAGAATGATAGGATTGAAAAATTCAACAAGTTCAGTAAACCAGTCATTACATGAGATTGCACAGGGGATATTAAGTACGGCAGAAAGTATACAGGAGCAGTCGGAGATGACAGGTAAGATTCAGACTGCAGTGCGGATTGCCAAAGAGAATACTGAAGAAGTTGTCAAGTCTGCTCAGACATCAGCGGAACAGATGAACAATAACACTCAGCGAATGGAGATATTGAAAAAGCAGTCTGAGGACATAGAGGCAGTTGAACTTGATGTTGAAAAGGCAATGGATGAACTTAGGGCTAAAGCAGAGGAAGTTTCAAATATAACCAAGGTTATCTTTTCAATATCAGACCAGACAACACTTCTTGCATTAAATGCTTCCATAGAGAGTGCAAGAGCGGGAGAGGCAGGAAAAGGTTTTGCTGTTGTTGCTGACCAGATAAGAGACTTGTCGGATCAGACTAAGAAGTCAACAGAACAGATAGAACAAATTGTCAATCAGTTAAATGAAAATGCCGACTTTACGGCAAACCTTGTAGGAAGATCAAAGGCTGCTGCAAGTAAACAGAAAGAACTTATCGAGGAAAATGTAAAAAGTTTTGATGAGCTTAGCAGGCAGTCAGAGGAATTGTCAGATCGCGCAGACAATCTTGAACGTGAGATTGAAAATCTGTTAGAATCAAATAATCGTATAGTTGAGAGTATTACACAGCTTTCTGCTGTAAGTGAGGAAGTTACCGCAAGTACGCAGGAGGCAAGCAATATGAGTGAGAATGACATGAAAGAACTTGAATCTGTTGCAGGTAGTGTATTTGAGGTTCAGGAAACTGTTGATAAGTTGAAGAAATATAATTCAGATAAAGCATAGTAAATGTTTTATGGTGCGATAATAAATAGTCAGAGTGAACATATTGATATTTGCTCTGGCTATTTTTATAAAAAATCAGGTTTTTCTAAGTACGGTGAGATAGGACTTGATGAGGGGTGTCCTCACATTTGGATGAAGAAGATATTAGGTTAAATATGCGAATAAAAAATTTTTGTTTGAGCATACTATTTTGGAACAAAAATAAATTAAAAACATTAACAGGAGGGTTTCAAATGGTATTAGAACAAAAAGAGATGGATGTTATAAAGGAGTTACAGACACAGGAAAAAAGCTGTGTAGAGAAATATCGCAGATATAAAGAGCAGGCATGTGATATGGAACTTAAAAATCTGTTTGAAAAAATTGAAAAACTTGAACAGAAACATTATGACACACTTGGAAAGGTTCTTGAAGGAGAGGTGCCTGAGTGTAACTGCAATGATGATGATGGTAAAGACTATGAACCGCCGGTGACATACACTCAGGCTGATAACAGTGAAGATAAAAAGACAGACTGTTTTTTAGTGACAGATTGTATTGGAACAGAAAAGATGGTTTCGTCAGAATACAATTCAAAAGTATTCCGATTTGCAAATGCTGCACTTAGAAAACTGATGGCGGATATTCAGATTGAAGAACAGAATCATGCGGAGATGCTTTATAAATATAAGACGGCTAACGGAATGGCATAAGCTTTTTGAATTCCTTGTATTTTTATATCTGCTTTGGTAAAATATATAAAGTATTAAATTTTTGATTTTAAATCTTAAAATCGGAGTTTGCAAAGTCATGCTGACACAGAAGGAGGACCAAAGATGGATTTTTATAATAGAGCATTGGAATTAAAAGACGAGACGATACAAAACAGACGGAATATTCACAAAAATGCGGAAGTCGGTCTTGATACACCTAAAACTAAAGCGTTTGTAATTGAAAAATTGAAAGAATACGGATTGGAGCCTGAAGAATGCGGTTATGGAGTTACGGCACTTCTTGGGAAGAAAGAAGGTAAAGTTCTTTTGCTTCGTGCAGACATGGATGCACTGCCTATGGCTGAGCAAAGCGGTGAAGAATTTGCATGCCCTTCAGGAAAAGAGGCTCATACATGTGGCCATGATTTTCATGCCGCTATGCTTCTTACTGCCGCAAAGATGTTAAAAGAAAACGAAGATTTGATTGACGGAACCATTAAATTCATGTTCCAGCCGGCAGAGGAGACATTTGAAGGCAGTAAAAACATGATAGAGAACGGCATTTTGGAAAATCCGAAAGTAGATGCAGCACTTGCGTATCATGTATCACCCGGAAAGATGCCTGTAGGTTTGTTTATGTACAACTCAAAAGATACTATGATGTATTCTGTTGACGGTTTTAAGATTACGATAAAGGGAAAAGGCTCTCACGGGGCGTATCCTCATGTAGGTGTTGACCCGATAAATATCGGTGTTCATGTTCATCTTGCATTGCAGGAACTTATAGCAAGAGAAAGTGACCCGTCAAAAGCATGTGTTCTTACTGTTGGTCAGTTTAAGGCAGGAACGGCGGCAAATATAATTCCGGAACAAGCGGTTTTACAGGGGACTATCCGCACAAATGACAATGAGGCAAGAGAAAAACTTGTGAGAAGAATGAAGGAAGTGGCGAAAAAAACGGCAGAGGTTTACAATGGAACAGCAGAGATTGAGATGATTTCCGAGGTACCTCCACTTATATGCAATCCTGAATTTACAAATGAGATTGTAAGTTATATGAAAGAGACAAACATTCCGGGACTTATGCCATATCCTGATGTATCAGCAAGTGCTTCCGAGGATTTTGCCGTTATAGCAGAAAAAGTTCCAAGCACGTTTATGTATTTATCGGCAGGCTATATGGATGAGCGTGGAGAATATCCGGCACATCATCCGAAGGCGAGATTTAATGAGGACGTTTGTCCGATAGGCTCGGCTTGTCTTGCACATTGTGCCGTAGAATGGCTCAGTAAGCACAAATAATTTCTAAATCAAAGAAATTTTATGAAAATAAAATAAGATGATGAAAGGGGTAAAATACCAGATAGCAATTTGTATGTAAATATATATTGCTATCTGCTTTTGAACCTTGCATAATAATATAAAATTACAAGGAGAAGAAAAATGGCAGATACACAGAATACACAGGTTGCAATACCGCTTCCTGAAAATAAAAGAAAATGTGTACAGGCAGGCTGCATATGCATGATGCTTTCGGTAGCGATGTACGGGCTTGTTTTTGCAACACTCACATCACCTATATTGGAGAGCGTAAATGCGATGGGATATGTCGGCTTGTTTTCGATATTCTCGGCACTTGGTTTGTCTATTATGACACCAATCGGCGGTAAACTCGGTGATTTGATTGGACGCAGAAACATAGTAGTGATTCCGGGAATTATATGTGCAGTATGCGGTATCGCATTTGCATTTGTGCGTTCGCTTGTTCCACTTATGGTATTAAGACTTTTGATAAGTCTTGCACAGGGAGCATTTACAGCAGCACCTTACATTATAACAGGACTTATAAATGAGAGAAAAAAAGTGCCAAAGGCGATGGGAATGCTTGCGACATCGATAGCGGTAGGTGGTTTTGGCGGAAGTATTTTAGCAGGAATTCTCACAGATATGGGAATGCTTCAGGCAGCGATAATTATGCCGGCAGTACCTCTTATAGCAGGAGTGCTTCTTATCGGTTTAAACCTTCCAAACCAGAAGAACGAGGAAAGCGTAAAACTCGATGTACCGGGAATAATAACACTTGTTATTGCACTTTGCGGCATATTGCTTGCACTTAATTTTGGTTCTTCTGTAGGATTTACACATCCTGCAATTATAGCCGGCTTTATTATCGGTATTGTAGCGTTGATTATGTTTGTCAAAATTGAAAACAAAACGGATGAACCGCTTATACCGATGTACTTATTTAAAAACAAAAAATATACTGTTCTTCTTGTGATAGGCTTTATATGTTATTTTTATCAGAATGCTATGAATGTATATGCGCCTATAGGGGCATTGCAGGTTATGAAAGCATCTACAAGTCTTACGGGAGCGTTACAGATGCCTAGAACCTTGCTTACAATAATACTTCCTACAATTGCCGGAGTATGGGTTGGCAAGAAGGCTGCAAATGCATGGAAAGCTATGGTTGTGGCAACTGTTTTTGTTGTGATACCTATGGCTATGATGGCATTTACCACACCATCTACATCAATAATGTTATATTTTATTGCACTTACTGTTACGGGAATTGCCGAAAGTTTCAGAGCAGTTTCAATTACGCCGACGGCACAGGCAACTTTGGAACCGCATGATATGGGTGTAGGAACATCACTTGTGAATTTTTCAAATTCGCTGGCACAGACTATCTCGGCAGCAGTTTTTGCGGTTGCTTACAATGCGTGCACGGCATCTGATCCTACGAATACCGCATTTATAAAAAACGGTGTAAATGCAGTATTTATAGTGGCAACTGTAGTTACAGCGGCAGGATTTATTTTGGCTGTTGCAGTTATAAGACCACTTATAAATGAAAAATAGTTGTCTGCTTATTCAGATGTAGTAATAATGTTAATTAAAGATTAAAGCCTGTTTCTCAAAAAAGAAAGAAAATCTGTTTTGGATTTCCTTTCTTTTTTGTTATATATGCACTAAAAACAGGTAAATTTCGCTGATAAAATTGTCTTAAATTACATGCAATTGCATTGGTATTTTAAGGGTAGTTAAATTATAAACAATGATATAAAATTTTAAATATAATGAATGATAAAGTTAATTAAAAATACTTTACAGAGTTATAATTTAACAGCTTAAAAATAAAGGAGAGATTGTAATGAAAAAAAGAAGGTTGAAAAAAGTAATGACAGGAATGCTTACGGGTGCACTTGTTATTTCCGGGTTTGGGATAGGAGGCTTTGCACAGAAAGCAAAAGCAGACAGTACAGAGCTTAACTTAAATGGAAAGTACCATGCGGCACTGGGAATCCAGACGTGTAATGTGGAATGGTTTTCACGTTTTGGATATTATGGAAAAGATGACAACAAATATTATGGTACAGATAAATTTGCAAAACTTGTAGGAAATGATAAAACTGCAAAGGGAACTTTCAATGATGTTGAGATTGCAGGGAACGGAACGTATGAAGTATCACTGACAAATGCAGAATTTCAGGGTGAAACAGCAATATCACAGCTGCATATTGCAACGGATATACCGGTCAAAGATAAAGATGACCTGATTAAATTTACGGATGTAAAGGTTACGGTAAACGACAAAGAGTTTGTTTCTTATGACAATGCAATACTTGAAAATGAAAAATATAATAAAAACGGAGCAGTTATACTTATTGCAAATCATTGGAGAACAAATGTTGTTGCAGCACTTAAAGATAAAGGTGTTTTAGAGGATTCAAGCAACGGATACAATCTTTTGAACGGCAAAGGCAAAGAGAATATATCAGTAACATTTACAGTATCAGGATTCAATTATAATAAGGGTGAAACTCCTGACGGAGAGCCAATAATAATTGATGTTTCACCGGCAGCAAAAGTCGGTACAAAAAAGAAAGTATCAGGGAATACATATGTAGTTACAAAGTCTGATAAAAAAACAGGAACTGTAGCACTTGTTGCAGGAAAGAAAACAGCTGCAAAAGTTACAATACCGGGTGCCGTCAAAATAGGAGATTATTCATATAAAGTCACAGAAGTCAGAGCTTCGGCATTTGCCGGAAGCAAAAAAATTACAAGCATAAAGCTTGGAAAGAATGTTGTAAAAATAGCCGATAAAACATTTAGCGGATGCAGTAAACTTGACACTATTGATTTATCTTCAAATACATCACTGAAAAGTGTTGGAAAAAATGCAATAAAAGGAGTATCAGCAAAGTGTGTAATTAAAGCTCCGAAAAACAAAAAGGCAGCATATAAGAAATTATTTGCAGGCAAAGGGAAAAAAGTAACAGTGAAATAATTTATCACTATCAGGTTGCAAAGCGGATTGTGAATATCCGTCTGACCATATAAAATAAGGAAGGAATGGTACTAAAATGAAAATAGCAAAGAACTTTAAAAAGGCAGCAGCACTTACGCTTGCAGGAGCAATGGTATTGTCACTCTCAACAGGAGCACAGGCTGATGCAGCAAAGAAGAAAAAACTTGATCTTAATGGAAAGTATCATGCGACAATGGGCATCCAGACATCGACAAAGCTTTGGTATAACCATTTGGGATATTATGAGAAAACTCAGAATAAGTATTATAAGACTGATAAGGCGGACAAGATAGTATATACAAACCCTGATACACAGGAAGAAACAACTGCAACAGGTACATTTACTGATGCAGAGATAGCAGGAAACGGAACATATACTTTGAAACTTGAAGGAGCAGACTTCCAGGGAGAGACAGCGATTTCACAGCTTCATATTGCTACTGACATTCCTTTAAATGACAAGATTAAATTTACAAATGTAAAGGCAAAAGTGGATGGCAGAGAAGTTACTTCATTTGATGAAGGAGTTCCTGAGAATGAAGAGCCATACTTACAGGGAGGAACAGTTATCCTTCTTATGAACCATTGGCGTCCTGAACTTGTTAAACAGCTTGAGGAGGACGGACTTTCAGAGAGTGCTGAGAGCGGATACGATTTGCTCAAAGGTACTACTGATGAAAGCGTAGAGATTACATTTACTGTTTCAGGATTCAATTATGACAATCCGGATGCTGTGGAGGAAACACCGGAACCTACACAGGCAGCAGATAGCAGCAGTGTTTCGAGTTCAACTTCAGGCAGTGAAACAGACAGTGACAGTTCAGAAGTTCCTGTTGTACCTATTGTTATAGTAGTTGTGGTAGTAGTTGCAATCGGCGGCGTTATGGTTTTCAGATCTAAGAAAAAATAATTTTAAATTTCATATACTTTAATATTTAAATGCCCTATAAACATTTTTGCTGTTTATAGGGCATTTTTGCCGCATAATAGAGGTTTCAAGATACAGGTGAAAAAAGTTCTACAGGACTTCCTAAATCAAATGTGTTATACTATGAATTGTACTTGCGCACAAACTTGAGATGCCCTGAAAAGCGGGCAAGAATGGAGAATGATATGATTATTTTTGACGAAAAAGAAAAGATATTTAAAATTGACACGGAAAATACAAGCTATGTGATGGGAGTTATCGACGAGAAATATCTTGTACATATTTATTATGGAAAGAAACTTACTGGTACTCATCTTGCCTATCTTCTTGATATGGATAAGGAGGAACTTTCAGAAATTCATATAAATTACGGAGAGAAGTCATCATTTCTTGACAGACTTCCTATGGAATATCCGACATCGGGAATGGGTGATTTTAGACAGAGCTGTATAGAAGTGGCAGAAGATATAGGAAAATACGGTGTAGAGCTTTACTATGAGTCGTATGAGATTATTGACGGAAAACCTGAACTTGAAGGACTGCCTTCGACATTTGGTGATGATGTACAGACGCTTTGTATAAATTTAAAAGACGATATCCTGAAACTGGAAGTTGAGCTCAGATACTCTGTTTTCGCCGGAAATGATGCAGTTATGAGAAGTGCTGTTATCTCGAATTATGGAGATAAGCCGTTATACCTTGACAAAGTATTATCTGCTTGTGTTGAACTTGGCTACGGGCAGAATGAATATATTACTCTTCACGGTTCATGGGCAAGAGAGAGAAGAATTGACAGACAGAGAGTGGGATTTGGATACCACAGTGTAGAATCGTCACGTGGAATATCAAGCCATCAGGAACATCCTTTTATGGCAGTTGTCTCTGAGGGGGCAACTCAGGAAACAGGCGATGTATATGCGATGAATTTTGTGTATTCGGGAAATTTTGTCTCATTTATTGAAAAGAGCCAGTTCGGTTCACAGCGTTTTGCAATGGGAATAAATCCCAGAGGATTTTGCTGGAAACTTGGTGCAGGAGAAAAATTTGCCGCACCTGAAGTTGTAATGGTATATTCCGATTCAGGTCTTGACAAAATGACTTCAACATTCCATGACCTTTACAGGGAACATCTTATAAGAAAGTCATGGGTTTACAGTAAAAGACCTGTGCTTATAAACAACTGGGAAGGCACATATTTTGATTTTGACGAGAAGAAGATATTTGATATAGCCAAAGAAGCCTCAAAACACGGAATAGAGATGTTAGTCATGGATGACGGCTGGTTTGGAAAAAGAAACGATGACAGAACAAGTCTCGGAGACTGGTTCGTAAACGAAGAAAAATTAAAAGGTGGCTTAAAGAAACTTGTAGATAATGTAAATTCTTTGGGAATGAAGTTTGGAATATGGTTTGAGCCTGAAATGATTTCGCCCGAATCGGAGCTTTACAAAAAACATCCTGACTGGGCAGTACATATTGAGGGAAGAGAGCCGGGACAGGTCAGAAATCAGCTTGTGCTCGATTTGAGCCGCAGGGAAGTTATAGAATATGTATATGAATCAGTAGCGTCTATTTTAAGACAGGCAAACATTGAGTATGTAAAATGGGATATGAATCGTCCGTTTACCGATATAGGAAGCAGTGAGCTTGATGCTGACAGACAGGGAGAGATAATGCACAGACATACACTTGCGGTTTATGAACTGCAGGGAAGACTCTTAAAAGAATTTCCTTATCTTCTTCTTGAAAACTGCTCAAGCGGCGGAGCGAGATTTGATCCCGGAATGCTTTATTTCAGTCCTCAGATATGGTGCTCGGATGATACGGATGCGATTGAAAGGCTTGCTATCCAGGAGAGTACGGCACTTATGTATCCGCTGTCTGTAATAGGAGCGCATGTGTCTGACTGCCCAAATCATACGGTAGGCAGAGTTACTCCGTTTAAGACAAGAGGAATTATTGCTATGGCGGGAACTTTTGGGTATGAGTTAGATGTTACAAAGATACCTGAAGAGGACAGAGATATGATAGCTTCACAGGTTGAGACATACAAAAAATACTGTCCGCTCATTCAAAGTGGTGACTATTACCGCATAGCGTCTTATCAGAATAATCATTATTTTGACTGCTATGAGATAGTGTCAAAGGATAAAAAAGAAGCAATCTTTGTGTTTGTACAGGTGATTGCACAGCCTAATATGCATAGCATAAGAGTTAAACTTAAAGGTCTTGATAATGAAGCAAAATACAAGATAAACGGAACCGTATATGATGCAGATGCGCTTATGAACGGTGGATTTATTATTAAGAGACCTTGGGGAGATTTTCAGGCAGAATTGTTCCATATTGAAAAAATTAACGATTAAGTTATGGATTACTGACAATTTACTTAAATTATGATAATTTTTAAGTAAAAGTTAATATGTTCATGTGCTTACAGAGGAGGCATGAAAGGTTCGGCTGTTGCATATGTATCATCATATTTGCTCGGAGGCGTTATGGAAGAACTTAAGGTAAAATCATAGCAATTGGAGGAAGAAAATATGGCAAAAGCAGTAAAATTATCAGATATTGCTGCGAAAATCGGGGTAAGTACAGTTACGGTTTCAAAGGCTTTATCAGGTCAAAAAGGCATGAGTGATGAGTTGAGAGAGCGTATAGTTGCCCTTGCTGATGAGATGGGTTATGTCAAGAGAGTACAAAATAAAGAAAAAGAAACAGGCAGAAGTTTTAATTTGGGTGTTATAGTTGCCGAGAGATATATAGTTGAAAAACAGTCTTTTTATTGGAATATATATCAGGAAATTTCCCAGAGAGCAATCAAAAAGAGATGTTTTACAATGATTGAGATTGTAGAATACGCAGCGGAAAACGGATGTGTTATGCCAATACTTTTATCTGAAAATAAGGTTGACGGCATTATCGTAATGGGAGCATTCGGAAAAAAATATATGAAAGCAGTAGAGAGATGGACGAAAGATTTTCCGGTTCTTTATTTCGATACCACTATAGGTGATGAGGCAGGAGATTATATTGTGAGCAACAATCTTTACGGTGGATATAATATGACAAATTATCTTCTTGACAGAGGACACAAAAAGATAGGATTTGTAGGCACAAGACTTATGATACCGAGTATTGATGACAGATTTTTTGGATATCTTAAAGCTCTTATGGAAAGAGGTATTGAGTACCGCAAGGACTGGATTATCGATGACAGAGACAATGTGTATGGAAAAATGGACTATGACAGACAATTTATTCTGCCAAAGGAAGTTCCAACGGCATTTTTCTGTAACTGCGATAAAGCTGCAAGTCTCATTATCAGAAAACTTGAAGAAGCAGGGTACTCAGTGCCAAATGATGTATCGGTTGTCGGATTTGACAATTTTGAATATGATCAGGAAGCGGATATAGGAATTACTACATATGAGATAAATATAGGTGAGATGGCAACGAGGGCTGTCCACATTATGATTCATAAAATGCAGAATGCATCTTATTCTGCAGGAGTTTTTTCTATACAGGGAAAAATAATAGAGCGTGATAGTGTGAAAACCATAGATGGGAGCATACCATATGCCGATTAAAAATGAATTTTAATCTTTAAATAAATCATGCAATAAAGGGAGAAACGCTTATCCTTGAACTTGACGGAAAAATGCAGATAGTTGCCTCTGTTGCCAAATAATTTTAATATGATATGACTTTGGAACGATATAAATTTTTTAGGGGAATTTATATCGTTCTTTGTCGTATTTCTATTTGTTTAATGGAAAATTGTATAAGATTGACAAATGTATTGTTGTAGGTTAGGATAGGGATTATAAATAGGCGAAGTCTGAAAGTGAGGTTTTATGTTTGTTGTAAGATGGTTTTTGGGGCTTGGAACACGTATTAAGAGTATTTTGATTACTGCGCTGATACTTATTCTGATTTTTGGCACGATTTTGGTGAAAGTTCATTTTTCAAAGAAAGCAGTACCAAAAGTTTCATATTCTAATGTTTATTCCGAAAGGATTGAGGGGATAAGTGAACTTGCGGTATTGGGTACAACGTACAATGGGATTACCGAGGTTAGAAATGAGTGGTTTTTAGATGTGCTTGACGAAGTTGCACTTATGGAATATAAGGCGGAAGTAAAAGTCGGAGTTGAACTTTCAAAAGCAGAAGTAAAAGTTGATGATAAGAAAAGAAAGATTGATATTAAATTGCCGTCAGCGGATATGATTGATATAAATATATTAAAAAGCAGTATAAAATGGGATCAGGTTTCATGGAACAAACTCGAGGGAAAGCAGTTTTTAAAGCAGGGACAAGCCCAGGCGGAACTTGAATGCAGGGAAAAAATAGATAAAACGGATATGGTCGAAAAAGCAAATATGAGAGCAAAGGTACTTGTCGAGGATATGTTTGAGAGCGCAAAAAAGTGCGAAAATCCATATACGGTAAATGTATCGGTAAAGCAAAGCGGAGACATCAGTGAAAATGTCAGTGTCAGATAGTGAAATGAGAATTAAATCTGTGATACATTTGGTGTACTGTTAAAAAGATGAAGTGAGGTAAAATGGCAGACAATAAAATAACGGATAAAAGCTTAAAAGAAAAGGTTTTGGACAACAGACTTGTTCGCAGCATAATAACTGTTGTGGCGGTTATGTGCGTGGCATTTATAATACTTTTGGTAAAAATTAATATTGACAATAAAGATGCACGAAGTTCTGTTGTGACTGAAGATTTTATAAGCGGACAGCTTCAGGAATTAAACGAACTTGCCACCTCGAAAGTCATATATGATGGGGTTGTTGAAATGGAAGATGACAGCGGTATATTTAAGAAAAAATTTTATGTTAAATACACCGGTGAGGTTAAATCTTATGTAGATATGTCGAAAGCAGATATTAAGATAGATGACAGAAAAAGAAAGATAAGTATCACACTGCCGCATGCAACTGTCGGTGAGCCTAACATAGGAAACAATTATCAGTTCTATGATACTTCCTGGATAAAATCAGATAGTCTGGAGGCGGGCACAAAAGCACTTGTTAGAGCTGAGGAAGACTGCAAAAAGAAAATTGATGAAAAAACAATGATTGAAACAGCGGACGGTTATGCAAAAGAAGCAGTTGAAAATCTGCTGTCATCATTTAAAGATATTTCAGAGCCTTATACTTTCGAGGTGAAATTTAAATAAGAACAATATAGTATTGTTTACAATAGCTGCTGTGACGATTGTTACGGCAGTATTTTTTGCGATTTTTTTATAATCATGGTATAATGATACAAATACTACTAAATCTGTAGCATTTGTAGAAATTTAATGGCGCTGTTTATATTGAAAGTATGAACAGCAGAAAAAATGATAGGAGAGGATTTAAAATACTATGAAAGATTATACGATTAACACTAACTGTGTTCAGGCAGGATATACTCCGGGAAACGGTGAGCCAAGACAGATACCGATTTATCAGTCTACAACGTTTAAATACGATACAAGTGAGGACATGGGAAAATTGTTCGACCTTGAAGCAGAAGGATATTTTTATTCAAGACTTCAAAATCCTACAAACGATCTTGTGGCTGCCAAAATTGCAAAACTTGAAGGAGGAAGTGCAGGAATGCTTACATCATCCGGACAGGCGGCAAACTTTTTTGCAATGTTTAATATCTGTGAGACAGGAAGCCATATAGTGTCATCTTCATCTATATACGGAGGAACATTTAATCTTCTTGCAGTTACGATGAAGAAAATGGGAATAGATGTTACATTTGTTGACCCGGATTGTACAAAAGAAGAGCTGAATGCTGCATTTAAGGAAAATACAAGAGCGGTATTTGGTGAGTCGATTGCAAATCCGGCACTGACCGTACTTGATATTGAAAAATTTGCAGAGGCGGCACACGAACACGGAGTACCTCTTATTGTAGATAATACATTTCCGACACCGGTAAATTTAAGACCGATAGAGTGGGGCGCAGATATTGTTACACATTCGACAACAAAATATATGGATGGACACGGAGCTGCTGTTGGCGGAGCAATTGTTGACAGTGGAAAATTCGACTGGATGGCACACGCAGATAAGTTTCCGGGACTTTGTACACCTGATGAATCATATCATGGCATTACATATGCAGAGAAATTCGGAAAAGAGGGTGCATTTATCACAAAATGTACATCACAGCTTATGAGAGATTTGGGATGTATTCAGTCACCTCAGAGTGCATTTATCCTCAATCTCGGACTTGAGTCTCTTCATGTACGCATGCCAAGGCATGTAGAAAATGGGCAGGCTGTTGCCGAGTTTCTTGAAAAGCATGAAAAGGTGGAATATGTGAATTATCCTACACTTCCGTCAAACAAATACTATGAAATGGCAAAAAAATACCTTCCGAACGGTGGTTGTGGTGTTGTCTCATTTGAGATAAAAGGCGGAAGAAAAGCGGCAGAGAAATTTATGAAGAATTTGAAACTTGCAGCTATAGAAACACATGTAGCAGATGCGAGAACATGTTGTCTTAATCCGGCGACATCTACACACAGACAGATGACAGATGAGCAGTTAAAAGAAGCAGGAATATCTGCCGGTCTTATAAGAATATCTTGCGGTCTTGAAGATAAAGAGGACCTTATAGCGGATATTGCACAGGCACTTGAAGCGTAAAGGCAGTGCATGTGTTTTTGTGAAATTCTAAATGTATATAATGACAGATAGACAAAAAGACAGAAAGAAAATAATCTTCCTGTCTTTTTGTCGTTAGATGGAAGTCTATAAATAAGTGTCAAAAGTGTTAAAAATTCTATACCTTCCAGTGATAGTTTTTTGATTTTGATATATGCATTTCCGGCATAAACGATATAATTGGAGTCCTTGTATAAAGAGGTGTTACTTAATCTAAAGTTGTCGAAAAATATTATTTGACATAAAAGTATCATAAAAAAAAGTCCAACTTGACCTTGACAATAAAATATCTCACCACTATAATGATAGCTGTATTAATAAGTTACGTTTACATAGAGTACAGAAACATCATATATCTGTGTATTCGTTACCAAAAAGAAAAAATGGAGGCAGACACATGAGAAGAAAAGTGGGAAGAAAGGTCATTTCGACTGTATTATCAGCTGCTTTAATTACATCTGGAATCGCATTTCAGAGTAGTGACATATCAGCAGCTAAGAAAGTTACAAAGTTAACTTTAAACAAGAAGAGTGCTACATTATATCAGGGAGCTGATAAGGCATATTCTTCAATTACATTGAAAGCTACAGTAAAACCTAGCAAGGCCGCAAAGGTTAAATTTACAACAAGCAATAAAAAGATTGCTACAGTAACAGCAAAGGGTGTTGTAAAAGCTAAAAAGGCAGGAAAAGTTACAATTACTGCAAAAGCCGGAAGCAAGAAAGCTGTATGTAAGGTAACAGTAAAAAAAGTATCTAAGAAAGTCAAGAAAGTAACAGTAAAGAAATCTAAAGTAACAGTTTATGTTGGCAAGACAAGCAAAATTTCTGCAACAGTAACTCCAGCAAAAGCAACAATTAAAAAAGTTAAATATACAACAAGCAATAAGAAAGTTGCTACAGTAACAGCAAAGGGTGTTATTAAAGGTGTAAAAGCCGGAACAGCAAAGATAACAGTTGCAGCAGTTGACGGAAGTAAAAAGAAAACTACAGTTACAGTTACAGTTAAGAAAAAGGCTGCAAAACCAAGTACAGCTCCTACAACAGAGCCAAGTACAGCACCAAGTACAGCTCCTACAACAGAGCCAAGTACAGCACCAAGTATAGCTCCTACAACAGAGCCAAGTGCAAAACCAGCAACATTACCAAGTATTTCACCAAGTGCAGAACCAGCAACATCACCAAGTATTTCACCAAGTCCAAGTGCAACACCTGGCAACAATGGCGGCGGTTCATCATCAAGTGGAGATACAACACCTGTATATTCAGAAGTAAAGGCTATTGACAATGGTAATGGCACTGTTACATACCCTCTTAATACAGATAAGACTTACAAAGTTATATATGGTAGTGAGAGCGCTGAGATTACAGCAAGAGATGTTGAAACTATTATGACATATGTTAAAACATATGCAGGACAGGCAAATACATATAATACTGTTGCATCAGCATATGAGAAATTTAATGCAAAGATTAAAACTGCTGAAGGACAGAGTGCAAGCTTAGACAATCTTGATGCAGGAAAAGTAACAGTAAAACTTACAGGTAATGACACATATCATATAACAGTTGCAGGAAAAGCAAATACTTCAGCAAATGGAGAATATGATGTAAAAGTTACAGTTTTAGGTGACAATGTTAAGGTTGAAACAACTGATTCAACAAACAAGACAGTTACAGGAACAATAACAAGCATTACAGCTAAGAAGATTGTTGCTAAAGATATTAAGGTTACTAAAGATACAAAAGTAGTTGATATTGCATCAGCAACAGTAGAACTTAGCGACCCATATGTAAGAGTTACAGTTCCAAAGTCTGACAAACTCAGCAACTTAAAAGTTTATGCTAAATAGCATTGTTTAAAAACCCCTTTGTTAAATATTATATGATGGCTGCCGTAAATTTTGCGGCAGCCATAAATTAACAAATCTGATAAAAACGGATAAGTATATTGAAAAGAGTATCGAATATGAATAAGACAAGAATAAAGAAAAGTATAGCAATATTGACATCGGCTGCAATTTTATTAACAGGTATTTCAGTATCAGCAGCCACAAAAAATATAAAATTTGTAAAGAGCAAGCAGACAGTTTATGTAGGAAAAAAATTAACTTTGAAAATAAGCGTGCCAAAAAAATATAAGAAACAGACTTCAAAAATAAAATGGAGTTCTTCAAATAAAAAAGTGGCAGTTGTAAATAAAAAAGGCGTGGTTACAGCAAAGAAAACAGGTAAAACAGTGATTAAGGCGAAGTTTTATGGGACAACAGCTAAGTGTACCGTTACTGTAAAGAAAAAAGCAACAACAGTAAAGCCGACGGTTAAGCCTGATACAACAGCAACACCGGCTCCAACAGCAGTGCCTGCAGAAAGCAGTACACCGACAGAAAGTTCAGTACCAACAGAGAGCAGCAAGCCTTCTGAAACTAAAACACCTGTAGAGAGCACAAAACCGACAGAAAGTGCAGCACCAACGGAGAGTAGCACACCGGTTCCGACAGAAAGTGCGGCACCGACGGCAGCACCGGAACAGAGTACACAGCCAACACAGACGCCAGATGCAGGCAAAGGAAAGCTTACTCCTGTTTCAGGCAATGGTGCGGTGGCAGCATATGGTGTTGTCAAAATCAACGGAGAAGTAAGAACTGTTTATCTTGTAAACAGAGATTATGACGGAAGTCTTAAAATTGGTTTCAAAGGAAATGTTTATGAGCAGAGCGGAAGTGTAAAAGACGGCTTGGTTATGCTTGACACATTGTATGTGACAAAAACAAATTCGGCAGGAACGATAAAAGTATCAAGGAAAAGTCCTGATACAGTTTGGACAATATCTGACCTTGTAGATAATAAAGACTATTATTTCTATGTTGAAAGAAGAAATACATATGATACATCTTATACAAATTGTGGAGCAATTTACTTTATAGGAGATGTATCTGACGTAGTATCAGTATATTGATTAATAGTATGGGAGTCTTAATTAAATGAAAACATTAATTCAAAAGATATGCATTGTTATGGTGGTGATTGCAGGTACATTTGCATTTGGAACGACAGGTGCAAGTGCTGCGGGAGGTCTTAATGCCGCTGAGCAAAGAGCAATAGCGGCTGCGCAGCAGCCGTTTGAATACAATGGAAAAACATATGTTGTAAATTCGTCATATATATCACAGGCGACAGCCAAGTTATCTGCTGATAATGTTGATATGTCGGATGCTGAGGCGAATCAGTATATTGCACAGTTTGGTGGCAGTCATCAGGAACTTGTGGAAGAGGGATACTGTAATGAGGTGTCATCAGGCAGTGGAAATGACGGAACTGATGCTTCAGAAAAAAAATCTGACAGCAAGAAAGATAATAAAAAAGACAAAAAAAATACGGATGGCAGCAGTAAAAAATCAGATGATACCGAAAGTGAACATTCGACTAAAACATCCAGCTTAAACAGAATCTTTTTGAAAAAGTTTTTAGGTGCGGGTAAACAGCAGACTGATACCACAAATGAACAGCAGCCGGAAAATACAGCAACAGCAAATCCGCAGGAAACATCGGCTGCTGAAAATGTCTGGGTTGATGAGGAAGACAAGCTTAATACAGTTTCAACTATAACGGCAGATGATGTTGACTATACATATGCAGACAAAGTTGATATTTCGTATGGCAGCAGACAGTATGACTCTGAATATGATTTTCTGAAAGATATTCTGCATATCAAGGAAATAAAAATATTGTGGTTCTGCGTTTTAGCGGCAGCAATATTGGCACTTGTCTTACAGATAGTATATATATTTACTGTTAAAAAAAGAGGTCATAAGAAAAGAAAATTAAGATGTGCGATAGCAGCATATTCAGGAGCAGTTATAGCCTGCATTACGATATTGATGATAGCATCACTTGTAGTTAGATGTGGATTCTTAAACACAAGTACGGTAGACAGAGAACTTATGGAGAGTGACTATTTTTCGGGAACTGTACAGACTGTAAGAGAGATGGCAAAAAAAGACTTAAAAGCGGCAGGATATGATGAAAGTCTGGCTGAGGACATATTTAAGCTGTCAAATATTTATATTACGCAAAAGCAATGTATTAAGGATGTACTTAAAAAGGGTGTAAATAAGCAGAACTTTTCAAATCAAAAGATTAATGAACTGCTAAAAGAAAAAATAACAAACGGCTCTGAAAAAGAAAATCAGAAATTGACTGAAAAATTGGAGTCAGATTATAAGTCTGCATTTTCATTTAAATATGGAGATGCTGTATACAAATGCAATAAAGAATTTAATGCAGTATTTATCGGAATGCTTATATCAATGGTACTCATTTTTGTGATTATGTTTGTTATGATATTCCAGATGTACGAATATAAGCATAAAGCGGTAAGAGTGTATGCATTTGCTATAACCATAGCAGCTGTACCGGCGATAGCAGCAGGAGTATTTTTAAAGATAGCCGGGGTGGTATCAAAAGTTAAAATATCTCCGGTATATTATCAGGATTTTCTTACCAAATATCTTGGATGGAATATAAATATATGTATTTATATGGGACTTATAAGTCTGCTTATAGGTATAAGTTTATTTTTTGTCAAGAATTATCTGCACAGACTTTATGTAGAATAACCGGTCAGGAGGTGAGGTAAAATGCAGCCGCATAATGAAAGCTCAAATAACGATAAAGCAAATTATGATAAATCGAATCGCAATGGGTCGTACTATTATGATTTGCATACCCATATAATTCCCGGTGTGGATGATGGCTCAGACAGTCTTAAAGAATCATTGGAAATGATAAGACAGATGCGTGAACAGGGAGTTCTAAATATAGTTGCAACACCTCACTATCCGGATGGGCAAAGTGAAAAAATAAATGATGCGTTTATATTACTCAAAGAAAAAGTAAATGAATTGTATCCTGATATGAAACTGTATCTTGGAAATGAACTTTTGAATGGTCCGGGTATTATAGATGCATTAAAAAATAAAAATGCATTGACTATAGCTGATACAAAATATATCCTTGTAGAATTTCTTCCGGGGGATTCGGCAAAAAAAATATATGCCGCATTAAGAGAATATATTATGGAAGGGTATATTCCGATTGTCGCACATATTGAGAGATATGAAAAATTATATAAAAATTATGATTTTTTAGATGAACTCATAAATATGGGTGCGTATATTCAGATGAATACGGAAAGTATTGTAGGAGGTTTGTTTGACAGGCATGCTGCGTATTGCCGCAAGCTTTTGATGAATGGTTATGTACATTTTCTTGGAAGTGACTGTCACGGTGCAAACAGGAGAAAACCACTTATGAAAGCTGCGATTGAAAAATTAAAACCGGAATTTGTTAACAGCAGTCTTGCAGAAAAAATACTATTTGAAAATCCAATAAAAATGTTGGAAGGAAAATACATTTGAGGAGTAATCTTATGGAAAAAGAACAGAATGATGAAGTTGAGATTGACTTAGTTGAGATTTTTACTCTGCTTAAGGAAAAGATAATAAAAATATTTGGAATCGGTGTAATACTTGCGGCATTGATAGGTATTGGAACATTGTTTCTCATAAAACCAAAATATGAATCAACATCAAAACTCTATATAGTAGGTGAAACAAACTCAATAATGTCACTTACATCATTACAGGCAGGTTCACAGCTCGCACAGGATTACATACATATAGTTCAGAGCAGGCCTGTATTGGAAAAGGTTATATCAAATTTAAATCTGGATATGGAATATGATGATTTGCTTGACATAATCACACTTAATAATCCGTCAGACACAAGAATACTTGAAGTGACAGCAAACACGGATGACCCTTATGTGGCAAAAGAAATAGTAGATGAAATCGGAAAGGTGTCTGCTGACAGAATCAAATCAATAATGGGAGTTGAGCCTCCTACAACAGTTGAATACGGACATGTGGCAGACGAAAAATCAAGTCCAAGCCTTGTGAAAAATACGGCGTTAGGATTTTTGGCAGGAATATTTGGAAGCTCATTTATCATAATAGCTCTTTATCTTTTGAACAATACGATTTCATCAGAAGATGATGTAGAAAAGTATCTTGGACTTAATAATCTTGGAATAATTCCAATTGAAGAAGGTTCAGTTGAACAGATGATGAGAGATAAGAAGAAGAGAAAAAAACGTCAGAAGCAAAAGGCAGGTGTAAAACATGAATAAGATAAAGTTTGAAACCAGAAAAGAACTTGACTACAGGACAAATGAAGCTTATAAAGCATTGAGGACAAATATAGCCTTTTGCGGTGACAATGTCAAAGTAATAGATTTTACAAGCTGTACACCAAATGAGGGAAAATCAAGTGTTACATTTAATCTTTCGGTATCGCTTGCTGAGGCCGGGAAAAAAGTAATTATGATAGATGCAGATATGAGAAAATCGGTTCTTGTCGGAAGATATAAGGTAGGAAGTGTTGAAAAGGGACTTGCTCATTATCTCACAGGTCAGAATACATTTGATGAAGTTTGCATGGAAACAGATATTGAGGGAATGGACATAATATTTTCCGGCAATTATGTGCCAAATCCGGCGGAACTTCTTGGCAGTGAGAATTTTGAAACGCTTATGAAATTCTGCAGGGAAAAATATGATTATGTCATAGTTGACACACCGCCGCTTGGCTCGGTTATAGACAGTGCCATAGCAGCTAAATATGCGGATGGAGCAGTTATAGTCATAGAAGCAGATGCCATAAATTATCATTTTGTGCAGGATGTAAAAAAACAGCTTGATAAAAGTGGAGTAAGAATACTTGGAACCGTACTAAACAAAGTTCCGGTAAAAACAGGGAAATACGGTTATGGAAATTATGGATACGGCAATTATGGTGAGTATTAGTAATTTTTGTTAAGGTACGAGGAGCCTGAAAGATAATGTATGAAAAGAGACAAAAGAAATGGGATAAACATATTGATTTTATTCTGCTTGATAAACTATCCATAACAATTGCATTATTTTTGGGTTATGTAGTAAGACATGGTTTGGATCTTACTCGTAAAAATATATTCCCGACCATATACATAAGACTATGGATTATATTGTTGATTTTTGACATGTGTGTAGGCTTTTTGTTTGAAAGCTATACGGGAATACTAAGACGTGGATATTTAGATGAGCTGAAAAAAGCAGTCAAGCATGGCTGTATAACAGATATGTTTGTTATGGTTACTCTGTTTATAAGTAAAGAATTATCATTATATTCAAGAAAGACCATGTCTGTATATTTCATAGTGCATATTCTTTTGATGTATACATTAAGGTGTTTAAGAAAGCATTCTTTACGGAAAAAAATGATAAACAATCCGTATGTTGAACATATGCTGATATTGACAGACAAAAAACATAAGGATACATGTGTTAATAAATTATCAGAGGACAAGTACAGAAATTATAAGATTGTCGGAGTAGTAATAGCGGAGCAGGAAGACATTGTAAAGAAATATAAGGTACAATACGAAAAATTATCGAAAAAAGAAGAAAGTGTAAAAAAAGATGATTTTTTAGAAGCAATGGAGGAAGTTGCAGCTACATTTGATGGCATAACGGCAGATACATCAGACATCATGGAAGTTTGTAAATTTGATGAACTGGAAGATTACCTTCTGAACAATGTAATTGACAGCATATTTGTTGATATGGAAATGACAGAATATGCAAAGAGTTTGTTAATCAATTATCTGATGTCATCAGGAGTAACGGTACATATGAATCTTATAAATCTTCCGCATGAACTCTTAGATAAATCTGTAGAACAGATTGGGGAGTTTACGGTTCTTACCGCCGGGATGAGAGTTGCAACAAAAAGGCAGCTTATAGAAAAAAGGCTGATGGATATAGCAGGCGGTCTGACAGGTCTTATTATAACAGCGATTGCATTTGTCATATTTGCTCCGATAATATATATCCAATCACCCGGACCTGTATTTTTTAAACAGGACAGGGTTGGAAAGAACGGAAGAATATTTAAATTGTACAAATTCCGCTCAATGTATATGGATGCAGAAGAAAGAAAAAAAGAACTTATGTCCCAAAACAAGATGGATGGACTTATGTTTAAGATGGATAATGACCCAAGAATAACTCCGATAGGAAAATTTATCAGAAAATATTCGATAGATGAACTCCCACAGTTTTTAAATGTCATAAAAGGAGATATGAGCCTTGTAGGGACACGGCCGCCAACGGTTGATGAATACGAGCAGTATCAGCTTCACCATATGGGAAGACTTAGTTCAAAGCCGGGAATAACAGGGCTTTGGCAGGTGAGTGGCAGAAGTGATATGACAGATTTTGAAAAGATTGTGGAACTGGATATAAGATATATATCTAACTGGTCATTGAGTGAAGACATAAGGATTTTGTGGAGAACAGTGAAAAAGGTTGTTCACGGTGAAGGTGCAGAATAGTTTGGAAAAAGGAAGTGAAAATATTGTGGTATGTAATTCAGACAAAATCAGGGTGGCGATGTTCGGTCAGAAACGACTTTCACGAGAAGGCGGCATCGAAATTGTTGTAAAAGAGCTTTGCACCCGGATGGCACGAGATGGATGTCAGGTGACTTGTTACAACAGGTCAGGGCATCATGTGAGTGGGGCAGAGTATGATAGGAAAATTGAATATGAAGGAATATGTCAAAAATCTGTTCCGACCATCGAGAGAAAGGGTTTGGCTGCTGTATCTTCTTCTGCATTTGCAGCTCTTTATAGCGCATTTGGAAAATACGATGTGATTCACATCCACGCTGAGGGACCTGCATTTTTTGCGTGGCTTCCAAAGATGTTTGGAAAAAGGGTTATCGTGACGATTCATGGAATTGACTGGAAACGCGAAAAATGGCAATCAGGATTCGGCTCAAGATTCATTCGGCAGGGCGAAAAGAACGCAGTAAAGTATGCGGATGAAATTGTTGTTCTGAGTAAAGGTGTCCAAGATTATTTTCGTGAAATCTATGGGCGAGAAACTCATTTTATTCCGAACGGGGTGAATCGTCCGGTAAATCGAAAGGCTGATTTGATAACAAATCAATTTGGACTGACGAGCGATTCTTACATATTGTTCCTTGGCAGGCTGGTGCCGGAAAAAGGCATCCGATATCTTGTGGAGGCGTTTAAGAATGTCAAGACAGATAAGAAGCTTGTAATAGCTGGTGGTTCCAGCGATACAGATTCTTTCACGAGAGAGTTAAAAGATCTAGCGAAAGATGATCACAGAATTATATTCACGGGATTTGTTCAAGGAAGCCTGCTGGATGAACTATACAGCAATGCCTATCTCTATACACTGCCTTCAGATTTGGAAGGAATGCCATTGAGTCTATTGGAAGCAATGAGTTATGGAAACTGCTGTCTGGTGTCTGATATTCCTGAATGTGCAGAGGTCGTGGAAGACAAGGCAGTGATTTTTAGAAAATCGGATGTAAGTGATCTTCGAGAAAAATTGCAAGATGCCTGTGATCATCCGGAAGATGTCATGAAACTAAAAAAACAGGCGGCAGATTTCATCTGCGGAAAGTATGACTGGGATGATGTTGTTGAAAAAACATTAAATCTGTATAGGAGAGAATGATGGTGTGAGTATTAATAATCAACAATCTCCTCTAACCGAACGCAGGCAGTGAGATGTACATAGTGAAAACGCCAGAAAAATGGCGTATTTACGGCACTTTTCGAGAGCTGGGTAGAGCTGCGAGAGCATTTTTTATCTCGCTACCTAGGTTCGGTAACAGCAGATGATTTTATCATAAGGACTTTCAGTATGACTACCTGCGTTTGTATGGAGCACTCTGGTTTATGAACAACACATTGGAAGTGTTTCATCTGAACAGAGATAGTGAAATAGAACATAAAATAAGGAGAAAAATAACGTGAGGACGCTGATTTTGAATAAATTTCTGCACCGAAACGGCGGATCAGAAACGTACATATTTAAATTGGGTGAGGCGCTGGAGCATCACGGACACGAGGTTCAGTACTTCGGTATGGAGCACGAAGGCCGTTGCGTGGGCAACCGGGTCAATGCTTATACGTCCGATATGGATTTTCACGGTGGGAGCAAGCTGTTGAAGCTGACCTACCCAATCAAGACGATTTACAGCAAAGAAGCAAGAGTACAGTTGAGAAAAGTTTTGGACGACTTCCAGCCGGATGTCTGTCACCTGAACAACTTCAACTATCAGCTGACACCTTCCATCATTCTGGAAATCGTGAAGTGGCGTAAGGAGACCGGAAGGGATTGTAAAATCATCTTCACGGCGCATGACTACCAGTTGGTTTGCCCGAACCACATGCTGAACAATCCGAACACCCACCAGAACTGTGAGAAGTGCCTCGGCGGCCATTTCGTGAACTGCATGAAAGGCAAGTGCATCCACGGCTCCACGGCGAAGTCTGCCATCGGCATGATGGAGGCCGAGTTCTGGAAGTGGAAAGGGACTTACAAGTACCTTGACACCATGATCTGCTGCTCTGAGTTTATGAAGAGCAAGATGGACAGCAATCCGCTGTTTGCGACGAAGACCGTGGCAATGAATAATTTCATCGATAAGGTGGAGTGGAAAGAGACAGAAAAGAAGGATTATGTCCTTTACTTCGGTCGCTTCTCTGAGGAGAAGGGCATCGGCACACTCATCAAGGTCTGTAAGGAGCTGCCGGATGTGCAGTTTATCTTCGCAGGCACCGGCCCGTTGGAAGAGACGGTAAATGGAATTAAGAACATCAAAAACGTTGGCTTCCAGAAAGGTGAGGCATTGGAAAAGCTCATCCGTGAGGCAAGGTTCTCCATCTATCCGTCTGAGTGGTATGAGAACTGCCCATTTTCCGTGATGGAATCCCAGATGTACGGCACACCAGTGCTGGGAGCTGATATCGGCGGCATCCCAGAATTGATTCAGGTCGGTAAGACCGGTGAGCTGTTTAAGAGCGGAGATGGCGACGAGTTGAAGAGCAAGATCCGGAAGCTCTGGGATGATAAGAAGCTGTGCGATGAGTATAGCAAGAACTGCAAGGACATTAGCTTTGATACTATCGATGAGTATTACGAGAAAATTATGAAGGTGTATCAGTAAGACTGGTACGTGAGGAGAAAATTTATGGCTACAAAAGCGGATCGATATGAGGGAATAGATGGATTGAAGGCGTATGCCATTATTGGCATTGCGCTGATGCACGTTCTCGCAAATGGAAAATATGGGATAGGAGGATTTGTGTTTGGAAAACTTATCCCTAATTTCGCAAACCTCGTTTTTCTTTTCATGATGGTCAGCGGTTTTGGTATGTGCTGTGGCTACTACCAGAAAATCATAGACCGTAAGATCAGCGTTGAGGAATTTTACAGCAAAAGATACATCAAAATCTGGCCGTATTTTGCATTGCTCTGCGCGCTGGATTTTGTGATTTCACCGAGCAAGAACTCACTGTATGAAGTGTTTGCAAATCTGACTTTGTGTCAGGGACTTTTGCCGAATGCAAATATTTCGGTTATCGGTGTGAGCTGGACACTGGCGGTCATTTTTGTGTTTTATATGCTGTTCCCGTTTTTCTGCTTCCTGATTGGAAATAAGAAGAGGGCATGGGGAGTGGTAGCCGCGGCATTAGTGTTCAACTACCTGTGTGGAAATTACTTCAATGCCGGTAGAGCCAATATCGTTTATGATGCAATTTATTTTATTGCAGGAGGCCTAATCTTCCTTTACCGGAAAGAGCTTGCTGAATTTGCAGTAAAATCCAAAGTTATCGCCGGAGCAATTCTGCTGATTGCCACAGTTGCTTATTTTGTAGTAGGTGGCAATACGCTAACAATGTTGTTCTTCTGTGTGGCAGCACTGGTCGGTACCCTCGGATGCAATCAGGGGGGGGGTACTGGTCAATCCAGTTGCCAAGTTCCTTGGCAGTATCAGCTTCGAGATCTACCTGTGCCACATGGTAATTTATCGTGTGCTTGAGAAATTGCACCTTGTCCATCTGTTTGGTAATGGCTTACTTGCATATATCTTCACAGCAGTTGCGGTCATCTGCGGTTCTGTGGTGTTCTCGGTATGTGCCAAGTGGTTCTTAAATAAAATTGAAACTTTGATTGTTAATAGGAGAGTTAATCATGTCTGAAGAAAAGAAATTGAATGGTACGGTTATCGTCACTTATCGTTGCAACGCTCGTTGCTCCATGTGCAACCGTTATAAAGCACCTTCCAAGCCGGAGGAAGAAATCAGCATCGAAACCATCAAGAAACTGCCGAAGATGTACTTCACGAACATTACTGGTGGCGAGCCGTTCATCCGCACCGACCTGAAGGATATCGTGCGTGAACTATACAAGAAGTCTGACCGTATCGTTATTTCTACGAATGGTTTCTTCACCGACCGTATCGTTGATCTGTGCAAGGAGTTCCCGCAGATCGGTATTCGTATCTCTATCGAGGGTCTGGAGCAGACCAACAACGAGATTCGTGGCCTGCAGAACGGCTACCAGCGTGGTTACGGCACACTGAAGAAGCTGCGTGAGATGGGCATGAAGGACGTTGGCTTTGGCATGACCGTTCAGGACAAAAACGCTCCTGACCTGGTTCCTCTGTACAAGATTTCCAATGAGATGGGCATGGAGTTTGCAACTGCTTCTCTGCACAATAGCTTCTATTTTGTTGAAGCGAAGAACATCATTCATGACCGTCCGATGGTGGCTAAGAACTTCGAAAAATTGGTTAATGAGCTGCTACGTTCCAACAGCCCGAAGAAGTGGTTCCGTGCTTACTTCAACCACGGTCTTATCAATTACATCTATGGCCAAAAGCGTCTGCTTCCGTGTGATATGTCTTTTGACACATTCTTCATTGACCCATATGGAGATGTTATGCCTTGTAATGGAACAAAAGATAAAGAAGTCATGGGTAATCTGAATAACCAGAGCTGGGATGAATTGTGGAATAGTCCGGAGGCGGAGGCAGTTCGTAAGAAGGTGCGTTGCTGTGACCGTGACTGTTGGATGATTGGTAGTGTGAGTCCTGCTATGCATAAATATATCTGGGAGCCTGGATTCTGGGTGGTATGGCATAAGCTGAAAGCACTGTTCATGAAGAAACCATATTCTATGTACGAGTTGAAGGTTGTACGTGATTTCAGAGATGGTAAGGTAACGAAAGAGGAACTGGATAAGTGTAGCACATGTGATATGTGTGCCGTTGTTAATAATGGATTAAGTGAAGCAAGTAAGGCACAGCTGGTAGGTAAGACCGGTGAAGAGATTGTGGATGCTGATATTGCGGAACAGATGAAAAGGTAAATTTTAAGTATCGATGGAGAAATTGAGATGAGGAAAAAGATTAAAAGATACTGGATAATGATGAGACTTATGTTCTTTAGACACGGAATTCAGGCAGCAACGTACTTAAAGGCTAAATCCATATTTAAGCATATGGGAAATAATTGTGCATGGCATGCAAAGAAAATTCCATCAGAACCAGAACTAATTTCGTTGGGGAATAATGTTCATATTTCCGCTGATGTAAGATTTATTACACATGACATTATTGGAGATATGTTTAATCGAAATCCGGAAATTAGTAAAGAATATCATTTCCCGTTCTATACAGGGACAATAAAGATTAATGATAATTGCGTAATAGGAGCAGGAGCTACGTTGATGTATAATACAGAAATTGGTCCGAACTCTATTGTTGCAGCTGGTGCTGTAGTGACAAAAAATGTACCAACTGGCGAAATATGGGGGGGGGGGGTACCTGCGCACTGCATAGGTTATACATTAGAACTTGTTGAGAAACGAAAATGTGAAACATAAAAAGAAAGTGAAATATATGATAGGTATGTTAATATGACTCGAACAAAGGGAAACTACAATTACTATATTTTTATTTTGATTTTCTATTTGATAATCTTTAGAGAATTATTAGAAAATTACCTGCCAATATTTGGATATTTAGATGAGCTTATATCTTGCATGGCTATTCCGATTGCAATCAAAAAATTGTATGAGAGACATGGACTTCTACGCATCAGAAAGAATAGCTACCCATTTTGGGTTGGTGTTGCAATTCTGTTTGCATTAGCAGGAAATATAGTATATGGATATCAGGATATGCTGAAAGCTGTTTTACCAGATTTGTTATTGAACCTTAAGTTCTGGCTAAGTATTTATGTAGGTATAACATTATTCAAGAGTATTAATCTGTCTTTGAATGGAGGAAAAATTGCTAATCATATTAAAGCGGTAGTATGGCTTTATGTTTTGTTGCTTTTCTTGGATAAGTTTTTGAATTTGTTTCCAGGTGACTACAGATATGGAATGAAATCCACGTTTCTTTTTTATGGACTTCATACAATATTTTGTGCTATGTGTGTTTTTTTACTAGCACTTCTATTATTGGTAAAGGATAAGACGAGACATTTTACATTATATAGTGTTATTCTTTTGCTTTTAATGGCTTCCACTATGAGAAGCAAGGCTTTTGGCGGAGTGATTCTGTATATTCTCTTGTATTATTTGATTAATGTTTATAATAAGAAAATTAAGTTAAAAAGTGTAATTCTTATAGGTTGCTTATGCTTACTTATTGGATGGAGTCAGATACAGTACTACTTCTTTAGTTCTATAAGTGATGGAGCGGCACGCAATGTTCTTCTTCGAACATGTTTCGACATCGCAAAGGAACATTTTCCATTAGGAGCAGGGTTGGCAACATTTGCGTCGCATTATTCTGGTGTGGTATATTCACCGCTCTATTCAAATTATGGAATATCGAATATTTATGGACTGACAAGAGACCATCCTAGCTTCATTTCCGACTCTTTTTGGCCTATGGAAATTGCACAAAATGGGTATTTGGGGGCCGCATGTTTTATCATGGCATTATATAAATTGTTTGTAGAAATATCAAAAATTAAAATCAAGAATCGTAATGCCTATTTTAGTGCACTTTTTGCACTTGGATATTTATGTGTTTCGTCGCTTGCAGAATCGGCCTTTGTGCATTTCTTGAGTATTCCAATTGCATTGGTTATTGGTGGATGTTTGACACAAGCTCATTATGTACGAGAGGATGATCGGTAATTAAAAAATTCGTGTATAAGCTAAGCACCATGATTTTCGGTATTGTGAAATGAACTATGTGCTTAATGAAGATATCAAAGGAAGGTAAGCAGTAAATGAAAATAAAGTCAATTATTCAGCCAGGAGTAAAGCTGATAAAAACCTGTGCTGATAACTTATCATCAAAATATTACAAAACTACACAGGATAGCAGATTAATTAAGCAACTGAAAAACTCTAGTCAAAATAATCGTTGTTTTATTATTGGTAATGGTCCAAGTCTTAAAATCGCAGATTTAGAAAAACTGAAAGGTGAAGATTGTTTTGCCTGCAATAGAATATACAATCTTTATGATAAAACAACCTGGAGACCAAAATATTACTGCTCTCAAGATAGCAAAGTGCTAGAGCAGATTAAAGGAGATTTACAATTTGCGATAGAAAACTGTGAACTGTGCTTCTTACCATATAAATTCAGATCCATGTTTTCGGATGAAATATTAACCAATGAAAAAGTTAGACTCTTTTTTAAGCCTTATGTTTCAGTATATAGTCCGGATGGTACATATCCAGAAGGCTTAATGCCTTTTTCAGATGATATAAGTGTTGGAATATATGACGGATTATCTATCACATATGCAATGATTCAGATTGCGGCGTATATGGGGTACAAAGAGATTTATCTAATTGGAATTGATCATAATTATAATATTAAAAATGGTGTGGTTGAAACTGCTGGCAGCTATGCTGAAGGGATTAAACCAATTGATATGTCTACACAGTTTCCACCGGAATTGTTACTCTGTGAAGTATCGTTCAGAGAAGCAAGAAGATGGAGTGAAGCACACGGTGTAATGATTGGAAATGCAACACGTGGCGGAAAACTTGAAGTCTTTGAAAGAATAAATTTAGATGATTTAGTGTAAAGGGAGTCGTAAGATGATTACAATTAGGAAACCATATACAAAAGAGTATCAGGGAACAACTCGTCTGTGTGCAGATATATTATTAGGCGACGTGAATAAAACGTTTTATTTTGAAGTCGCTAAAGAATATGAACCGTATCTTTGCACTGAGGTTTCTGACGCTTTTTTGGTTGGTATATTAAATTACGCCATGTTCAACGGTGAAGATATAAAAGTGGAAGGGGCAGTTAGCGAGAGACTTTTATATCAAATAAAAACATATTTTTTAGTGACGCTTCCGGTTGTAAGGCCACGAGCGTATAAGAGAATCAATGTAGAGGCGGAACCTTATATTGGAAAAATAAACACAGAAGGTGCAGTTGGGACTTCAGCAAGTGGCGGTGTTGATTCTTATTATTCTATTTCTGTTCATACGAAGGATGTTCCTCAAGATTATAGGCTCACTCATTTATTGATTGCCAACCAGTTTAATCACTATGTCTCAGAGGAGGATACGAGAAAGAAATTTGAAGATTTGTTGAGCAGATCGCAACCGATAGCAGAAAACTATGGATTAAAACTTGTGGGGGTGTACACCAATCATAATGACTTCTTATTTGATGGTTTTGTACAAGAGTATTCTTTGAGAATCTGTTCTTATGTGCTTGCATTGCAGAAATTATTTGGTGTGTATTATGTGAGTTCTGGAGTGCCTTTTGGAGAATTCGATTTTGCAAGTCACGATTCTGATGGGTTTGATGTTTTAAATCTCGCTTTAATGAGTACAAATAGTTTGACATTTTACTCATCAGGTGGAGAAGTGTGGAGAACGCAAAAGATTAAGAGGTTTGCTGATGACCCATTCATACAGAAGAATTTGAAGGTCTGCAATAACAGTGATGATAGGAATTGCTGTACTTGCGAAAAATGCATGAGAACGATGCTTTCACTTGACATAATTGGAAAGTTGCCAGAGTTTAAGGAATCGTTTGATCATTCCGCATTTCAAAGAGGAAAATTCAAGTACCTGATAGTCGTAGAATCGAATACCATTGAGGCAAGCAGAGATTTGCTAAGAAGTATTAGAGAATATGATTATCACGTTCCAACCATGACAATACTAATAGGAAGAACGCTATATAGGCTTGGATGCTATATAAAGAGTAAAATTAAAAAGATTCACTTTTTAAGGGAAATCTATTTCAAATTGAAAATTGATTATCTGATATATGGAGAAAAGCAGGCAAGAACTTATAGATACGGAACAAAATATGAAGTTCGTTAACAAAGGAGAATAAAATCATGTTTGATGTATTTGAAAAAAACGAGTCTGAAGTACGTTCGTACTGCAGAAAATATCCGGTTATTTTTGATAAAGGATTGAATTCGGAATTGTATTCAGTTGATGGTAGAAGATATATAGATTTTCTTGCCGTGGCTGGTTCTATGAATTATGGGCATAATAACCCTGAAATTAAGGATAAAATATTGACATATCTGCAGGATGATCATGTCATTAATATGATGGATATGTATACTTCTGCAAAAGAGGAGTTTCTAAGTACTTTTTCTTCTAAAATTCTTGAACCGAGAGGATTGAATTACAAGGTGATGTGTTGTGGTCCAACAGGTACAAATGCTGTTGAAGCTGCTATTAAATTGGCTAGAAAGAACACAAAGCGAACTGAGGTATTGGCATTCGGAGGGGGGTTCCACGGAATGACACTCGGATCTCTTGCACTTACAACGGATAAGGTTAGTAGAGAAGGGGCTAGTTTGCCACTTACAAATGTAACCCACATTCCGTATGAAGGCACGCAGGGGATTGACTCAATTGCCTATTTAAAGTGGGTTTTGACCGATGATCATTCAGGTGTTGATAAGCCTGCTGCGATTATATTAGAAACAGTGCAAGCTGAAGGTGGCATTAATGTAGCAAGTGTAGAATGGCTTAAAGAGGTATATCAGATCTGTAAAGATAATGACATCATAATGATTGTGGATGATATTCAGGTTGGAAATGGGAGAACCGGTACGTTCTTTTCTTTTGAACGAGCTGGGATCAAACCAGATATGGTGGTTTTATCAAAGTCCATTTCTGGCTTTGGTATGCCGATGGCGATTTTGTTGATAAGACCAGATCTTGATATCTTTAGACCTGCAGAACATAACGGTACCTTCAGAGGCAACCAGCTTTCTTTTGTTGGTGCAACGGCGGGTATAAATTATTATGTCGAACACTCCATGGATAAGGAAGTTCAACGCAAAGCGAAGATGATCAGTGATTTTTTAGAAAGTGAAATTATTCCTTTAAATAAAAACTTATCCTACAGAGGAATAGGATTTATATGGGGAATTGATTTTAATGCTATTGATTCGACTCTTGCCTTGAAAGTAGTTCATAAGGCATTTGACAATGGATTGATTATGGAGGTAGCTGGAAGGAAAGACGGCGTATTAAAGATAATGCCACCGTTAACGATTCAAGATGACATTTTGAATGAGGGCTTAAATGTAATGAAGGAATCCATAGTTGATGTACTCAACTAAATTCGAAATTAAGCTTCCTTCCAAATTATAAAGAGGATCATGAAGAATTTAATTGAAAAATATAAATCAATGCCAGTTCAGGTCAGGGCTAGTTTTTGGTTCCTGGTTTGTGGTGTACTCCAAAATGGCTTAAGCGTTATTACGCTTCCTATTTTTACGCGCTTACTCAGTACAGAACAATATGGTTTGTCGAGTACATATTTTGCGTGGAATGATCTCGTTGTTGTTGTATGTACACTGCGCCTTAGCTATGGTGTCTTCGACAAGGGCATGATTAAGTATGAGCACAGTAGAGATAAATTTGAGGCTGCACTACTGGGTTTAACGACGACAACCTCGCTTTCGATGCTTACCTTATTCTTAATATTCCATGATGCAATTGAAAAATTGACGGGTATGAGCTTTGTGCTTTGCCTTTCGCTTTTCCTTGCACAGATTTGCGCTCCTGCGATGTTGTTCTGGACTGCTAGAAGTAAATATGAATACAAGTATCGGAAATTTACCATAGTTACAATTGCGACTGCAGTAGTAGGAACGCTTTTAAATTTATGTGCGGTTCTATTTATTAATTACGATAAGGGTGTTGTGAAAATCCTATCGTATCAAATTATATGGGCTCTTATTTATCTGATTTTTTATATAAGAATTTTCTGGCGAGGGAAAATTTATTTTGACAAAGGAATATGGTCTTATGCGCTTAAATTTAATTTGCCTCTTATCCCCTATTTCTTGTCAACGCTCGTTTTGGACAAGGCAGATCGAATTATGATTGGTCAGTTTTGTGGTCAGTCAAGCGTTGCACTATACAGTGTTTCATACAATTTAGGACGGCTGATGGTTTTACTCACGTCAGCGTTGGATGCAACGTTTACACCTTGGATTTATCAGAAGATAAAGAATTATCAGGATAATAAGGAAACAGACGTAAGGAGTATTCATAATATAACAGTAATGTTGATGGTTGGGTTTTTAGGAATGGCAACATTGTTTATGCTTTTTGCACCTGAACTTATAATGATTTTTGCAGATAAAGCGTACGCAGATGCAGTCTATGTTATTCCCCCTGTAGTAGCTGGTTATTTCTTTGTTATGTTGTACAGTCTTGTATCCAAGGTTGAGTTTTATTATGAGAAAACTAAAAACGTAGCGGCTATAACTGTAATCGCATCAGGGCTAAACATTGCTTTAAATTATTTACTTATTCCGAAATTTGGCTATGTGGCAGCAGCCTACACAACCTTGATTTGCTATATGGTTATGGCAGGATTCCATATGCTGTACTCAAGAAAAATCGCTGGCGTAGAATTGCAGAATGGATCAATATTTCCATGGAAAATGTTTGTACTGTTATCTGTTGTGATGCTTACTATTACAGGAGTAGTAAATGCAATATATCCGTATGTTGTCGTGCGGTATATTTTGATTATTGGTATGTGTGTGTTGGTTTTACTGTATAGAAAGAAAATTCCAGAGGTTATTGGATTACTGAAGAAAAGATGCTGAAGGGGGATTAGAGACAATGACTATAAAACATATCGGATTATTAAACATTCAGCGATGCGATAGTCATGGTGCTGTTTTGCTTGCGTATGCAATGGAACATTTTTTATTAGAAGAAGGATATGCTGTAAATACGATTGATTATAAATATGCAGGTCGTATTGTGGAGAATAATGTTCTGAAAAAATTGATTAACAAGTTATTGATTAAATGGAAAAAACAATTACATATGTTCTATGCAAATAAGACGGTTTGTGGTGAATCTGTTAAGTCTGAATATGATATACAGCATTCGCATTTTGAAGAGTTTAGAAAAAACTTGTTGACGCTTACAAAAGAGGTTACCAATGTTAATGATCAAATAGTTAATTCGTTTGATGCCATCGTTGTGGGAAGTGATGTTGTTTGGAAACCAGAAATCGCTCGGTGTATTGATCGCGAGCTTTATTTTCTACGTTCCCCAAAGAAAGAGATTAGAAAAGTGGCTTATGCTGCTTCTATTGGCACAAACGATGCGGAATTTCTTGAGAAATATGAGGAGTGCTATGAAAATGCATTTGATTGTCTTGATTTTATATCCGTTCGCGAAAAGTCAAGTGTTTCATTTATAAGGAAATTTACTGATAAACAGGTAGATGTTGTGATTGATCCAGTTTTTCTTCTTGATAAGTCAGAATATATGAAAATTGAAAAGAAGACAGATTATAAAGTTAAAGGAAGCTATGTATATGTTTATATTTTAGGAACAAACGAAAAAGCAATCAAACTTGCTAATGATTTTGCAGCCAAAAATGGATTATCAATTGTTTTGGATATCAATGAATCATTTGAACTTTCAAATCTCATTACTGTTCCATGTCAATCCGCTATTTCGGCTGGACCACAAGAGTTTCTATATAATTTGAGAAACGCATCTTATGTAATGACTGATTCATTTCATGCTACAGCTTTTTCAATAATATACAACAAACCGTTCTGGGTATTCAAACGAGGAAAAATTAGTGTAAGAATGAGTGACTTGATTAATACGTTTTCATTAGGTGGCAGAATGGTATCTGATACACTAGACGATAGCAATATTGATTGGGTGTGTGTGAATCAGGAGATTCTTAAGAGAAGGAAAGCAGGGGCAAAATGGTTGCTTAATGCTTTGGATAATCATAAAGAGAGGGAGGCATATGAATAGGAATATATCACAATTAGATGAATGTTGTGGCTGTGGTGCCTGTGTATGCGCATGTCCAAAACAATGTATCTCGCTAAAATATGATGACGAAGGATTTTATAAGGCGTATATTGATGAATCAAGATGTGTTAACTGCGGAATCTGTATGGAAAGATGTCCAGTAAATAAAAAGAAATCTGATAATTCGGATGAGTTTAGTAATGAGATTTGTGCTTATGCTGCTACTTCTAAGGATAATGAAATCTATATGAAAAGTTCCTCTGGTGGGATTTTTTCCGTGATTGCGAAGAAAATATTAAAAAATAATGGATCGGTATTTGGCTGCGGATCAAATGATGATTTGCGTCCTATTCATATGGAGATTCGTAATGAATCGGATTTAGATAGAATCAGGAGGAGCAAATACGTTCAAAGCTACATGGGAAATGTATACAGTAAGATTAAGGAAAGACTTGAACAAGAAATAGATGTTCTTTTTGTTGGCACTCCTTGCCAGGTCGCCGGCTTAAAAAAGTACCTAGGAAGACAATACGACCGTCTTTTGACAGTAGATTTAGTTTGCCATGGGGTTCCTAGTCCGCAGATGTATATGAATAATATCGAATACGTAGAAAAAACAAAGCATAAAAAACTGAAAAGTTTTGAATTTCGCTTGAAATCTCAGCAGTCAAAACGATACTTTACATATACATATACATATACATATACATATACATATACATATACATATATAGACGGAAACTCCGAAGTTAAACCATATTACAAGGATGCTTTTTATAATGCATTTTATGATATGCATTCACTTAATGAAATCTGTTATAAGTGTCCATTTTGCAATTTGAACAGGCAAGGAGACTTGACGATAGGTGATTATGAGTGGGGAAAACAGTATCACACAGAATTTAAAGATGACGATGACATAAGTTGTATTCTGTGTAACACAAAGGCAGGACAGAATGTCCTTAGCGAGGTGAAAGATGCATTAAAGATTTCACCAACAAAAATTGAATGGATAATTGAAAAAAACAAGAATCTTGTTAGGCCAACTGTTCGTCCGGTATATAGAGATTGTATATACCGAGACATAAAAAATATGGGATATGAAAAATGGGCAGACGGCTATTTTCATTCGTTACGATATTATAAAAAAACGCCACTATTTCGACCGGTTGTAAAGCTGAAAATATTGCTTAACAAAATAGTGGGAAGAGGATACTAGTTATGGAAAAAAGAAAACAGATTGAGTGGATTCAATATGCAAGGGCTTTCTGCATAATTGCAGTAATATTCATTCACTGTAAAAGTGCAGAAGAATATAGAGTGCTTGAGGGTACGAACATAGTATACTGGGCATGGATGCTCATTCGAAACTTTTTAGATTTCCCAGTAGGATTATTTTTTGTGATTTCTGGATATTTAGTCAATGAGAAGAATGTGCTCTGCGGTACTTTTTTGAAAAATAGATTGATTAGATTAGGCTTGCCTTTTCTTGGTACTCAGCTACTTAACATGTTGTATGTGTGAAAAATTTTAGGAAAAAAGATTGCTTCAAAGTTTTTTGGAATGTGAGGTTAGAAAATGAAAGTAGTAGGAATTATTCCAGCAAGATATGGATCAACCCGTTTGCCGGGAAAACCGTTAAAGGATATTCTTGGGCATCCAATGATTTGGTGGGTATATAAAAGAGTATGTACTGTTGAAAAGTTGGATGAAGTGTATGTTGCTACAGATGATGAAAGAATCAGAATTGTTTGCGAAGCAAACAAGATTCCTGTTGTGATGACAGCTAGTACACATAGAGCAGCAGCACATAGATTGCAAGAGGTCTCAGAAACAATTAAAGCAGATTTCTATGTTCAATTAAATGGTGATGAACCTTTGATTAATACTGAGGCAGTTGCTGCAGCTATTCCAGATAGTGTACCGCAGAATGTAGAGTTTGGAACAAATATTATTACGGAGATGACTGATCCGGCTCAAGTAATGGATCCATCAAATATAAAGATGGTATTTGATGATAATATGAACGCTCTGTATATGTCAAGAACACCAATTCCGTATCCGTTTAAGGCTATTGATTTTAAGTATTATAAGCATGTTGGTATCATTGGGTACAATAAAAAAATGCTTGATTTTTACAAAAATTCAAATCCAGGTCGGTTTGAATTGATTGAAGGAATTGATACTTTAAGATTTTTAGATTATGGAAAACAGTTGAAACTTTCTTTGATAGCAGAGTGCCATAGCTTATCAGTTGATACAGAAAAAGATCTTGAGATGGTCATTAAAATGATGAAGGAAGGAAATAAATAATGGCATCATATGATTTAAAATTGTTGGATTGTACTTTGCGTGATGGTGGGTATGTGAATGACTGGAAATTCGGTTTTAATTGTGCAAAAGATATCATTAATCGTCTTACTAAGTCGAATATTGATGTCGTAGAAGTTGGATTTTTGCGGAATGTAGATGAATACAATCCAGATGTCACAGTGTGCAATCGTATCGAGGAACTTAACAAGCTCTTGCCAGATGATGCAGGAAATACAATGTATTCGGCTATGGCAATGAGAAGTAATTACGATATTAATAAATTATCCCCTTACACTGGAAGTGGGATAGAGATGATTCGAATTACCGCTCACGATTATGATATTGAAGATGGTATGGATTTCGCCAGAGAAGTCAAGGCAAAAGGATACAAATTGTCAATTAATCCAATTAATATTATGGGCTATTCTGATGAGCGTATTCTTTGGATTATTAAACAAGTAAACCAAATTCAGCCTTATCAGTTCTCTATTGTTGATACATTTGGAAGTATGAAACGAAGAGACTTGGATCGAATTGTTTCATTAGTAGATAACAATTTGGATAGAAATATAAGAGTTGCATTACATTTGCATGAAAATATGTCTTTAAGTTGTTGTTTGGCACAAGCATTTATAGATAAACATTTGAATCGACCGGTTGCGGTGGATGGCAGTTTGATGGGAATGGGCAGAATCCCAGGAAATTTGCCCATTGAATTGATTGCAGATTATTGCAATGATTATACAGGAAAAACATATGACATTGATTACATGATGGATGCTATTCAAGATTATATTGCACCGTTGAAGGGTGCGCCTGAGTGGGGATATACTCCGGCATATTTCCTTTCTGCAAGATTTAATTTGCATAGAAATTACGCAGAGCATTATTTAAAAAAAGGCGATCTGACAATAAGAGACATTAATCATATATTGGCGCGATTTGCTGATGATAAAAAGACTGCATTTGATGCAACATATGCGGATTCAGTGTATGAGGATTATAAGAGCAATCGGATTGATGATTCTGGAAGCCGAGCAGAACTTTACAATTTGCTTTCCGGTAAAAAAGTTCTCTTGATCGCACCGGGAGCATCGATTTTAACATATGAAACGAAAATCAAAGAATTTATTAAGCAGGAGAATCCTGTGGTTATAGCAATTAATTTTGTACCGGAATCGTATTTGGTTGACTTTGCATTCTTCAGTAATAACAAGCGTTTTAGTAATCTTGAGAACATTTCCTGTAAAACGATTATTACTTCTAATCTTATTGGTAGAATATCAGACTATAAAATTGATTATAACAGTTTGTCAGGAGCCTTTGATCAAGGATGCAATAGCTTTATAATGCTTCTTAAGCTCTTGAAGGAAATGGATACTAAGGCTATTTATGCCATAGGAGCTGATGGCTATACAGAAAATGGAAATAATTATTATACTACTAACATAAGAACATACACTGAACACGGAAATAAATTTAATTTGGCTGTTGCTAATGCTATTCGGAATCTTGATGTTAGGGTTGCTTTTCTGACACCATCCGCTTATGATACAGAGGAGGAGGGAAAGTAATGGAGCTTAAATTAATAGTTATTGATGTGGATGGAACAATGACAGATGCAGGGGTATATTATGATGAGAGAGGAAATGAGTTGAAAAAATTCTGCACGAAGGATGCAGCTGGGTTCTTTGCTGCACATAGTGTTGGAATTAAAATCATGGTTCTCACAGGGAGAGAATGCGCTGCAACTACTAGAAGGATGACAGAGATGAAAGTGGAATATCTTTATCAGAATGTAAAGAACAAGGCAGAGTTTTTACAGACATTTATGTCTCAGCATAAATTAAAGAAGGAAGAGGTTGGCTACATCGGTGATGATTTGAATGATTTGCCACCGATGATGCTTGTTGGATATATTGGCTGCCCTGCAGATAGTTGTCCCGAAATAAAAAAAATTGCAAATTATATAAGTGGCGTTAAAGGTGGAAATGGTGCTGTTCGCGATGTGATTGAACATATTTTACATGAGTCAGGACAGTGGGATAATACAGTTTCAAGAGTTTATGGAATCGGTATTTAAGAGGAAATTATATGTTGGAAAATTTAAAAAATAGGGTGTGTGCAGCCAATTTAGATCTTGTTGATAAAGGTGTGGTTATTTACGCATGGGGAAACGTTAGTGGTATATCAGATGATAGAAAATACATGGTTATTAAACCGTCTGGTATTGATTATGCCGGAATGTCTCAAGATGACATGGTTGTAGTAAACATCGAAACGGGTGAGAAGGTAGAAGGAAAATGGAATCCATCCTCGGATTCAAAGACACATCTCGAGGTTATGACGTAGCGTCATCATCAGGTCTTATTTGTATGGAAATGCAAGGAGCAATGACGATCTTTGCAGTAAATCTTAAGAGAATAATTAAATTAATGAATGAGAAATAAGAACTTTGTCCGAAAAAAACAAGCAATTTATATTTCGCCTAACAAAAAATCCACCAGAATCATAAAAACTCTGATGGATTTTTTGTTAGGCGAAATATAAATGGTATGTTTTTCAGTGCCCTCCTTTAGCTGTGGGGAGTGTCAAGTTATTCCCGCTGTATCGGAAGAAGATATCAAAGCACTGACTTATTGATTATAATTATATTTTTTTACTCTGCAAACCCGGAAGTTATATCATCACTTTGCTGCCAGATACAATAGACCTGATACAACATTGATCGGATTCCCTTCCATAAACTGCTTTATATTATCCGCCAGAATAGAAACCAACCGCTGTCTTGTCTCAAGTCCTTTCCATCCCATGTGTGGCGTCAAGAGGACTTGATCCATAGTATAAAGAGGGCTGTTCTCTTCAGGTGGTTCAGTTTCCTGAACATCAAGTCCGGCTCCTGCAATCGTACCATTTTCCAATGCTTCTATAAGAGCAGCCTCATCAATAAGTGCACCTCTTGAAGTATTAATGATAAATGCTGAGGGCTTCATAAGTGATAAAGACTCTTTGTTTATCATATGTTTTGTACTTTCCGTCAATGGACAGTGCATGGAAATATAATCACTATTCTTGAGTAATTCCTCAAGCGATACATAGCGGATCCCCTTCTCATCCTCTCTCGGTGTCCTGGTATATACAAGTATGTTCATATCCAAAGCCTGTGCGATCTGGATAACTTTCCTGCCAATGTGTCCTGCACCTATAACACCAAGTGTTTTTCCGTTTACCTCAACATGCGGAACCTGAAGATTTCTGGTAAAATTGTCATGATTTCCGCATGCCAGCATCTTCATCTGTACCTGCATTGCAGAACTCAGATTCAATATCATCATGATAGCAGTATGTGCCACACGTTCTGTGCTGTATGCCGGGATATTGCAGACAGTAATCCCTTTCTTCCGTGCTGCTTCAAGATCAATATTATTATATCCCGTACCTGCCTCGCAGATCAGTTTAACAGATTCCGGGAATTTCTGTATCATTTCTGCACTCACAGGCATCTCCTTTGTTACAATGATATCTGCACCCTGAATACGCTATGACAGCTGCTGTTCTGTTGTATCATCATATACTGTATAACATCAGAAGATAAAACGGAAAAATCCAGCTTCCCATCAAAATTCATTTTCTTTGCATTCAATACCACACATTTGTCTTTCGCAGTAAATTCCTCCTTTTAAATTAAATAATCTCTCGGAATCTCTAAGCCAGTAAATACAAGGCTTTTAGATTCCTTTTTTATTAAAATCCCCCACTTTTTTGCCAAAAACACTTGACAAATCGCTCAAAATTTGCCGCGAAGCCGATTGAATATATTTTATTTTATCGACTGGAGGGCGATTTTTATTTTATAGTTACAGTTAGATATGATAACATAAAAAGGACAGATATTAAATAATCTGATTAAAATTTAGTCATATGAATAATGCCTGTCCTTTAATTATTTTGAATATATTTAGGCAAGTAAGATGAAGATAAAATGCGGTTCAATAATCAAGGCAGCAAATGAACTGTTTTCTGAAAAGGATGAAATCATAGAAAACACAAAGACAATGATGGATATAGTCTGCAATACGGATGACCTTGATAAGGAATTAGGTGATAAGGTCGCAGAACTGAATATTATTGTAGAGCAGATGCCGACAGCCATAGCAGAGAACAGCCGGATGGCGCTTGACCAGAATGAATATGAAAGAAGATATGCCGACCTTACAGAAAGGTACAATATCATCAAATCAGAGTATGACAAGATTTCACAACAGATTGAAAGCAAAAAGGCTCAGAGAGAATTATTTAAGGGATTCATCCATCCGTGCGTTGGAAAAGCAGGGGGCTTTGGTAGAAGAATTGATGAGGGACTTTGGAGCAGCCTTGTGCAGGAAGTGGTGGTAAATGTCAAAGATGATATACGATTCATCTTTAGGAACGGATTTGAAATAGAAACGAAATAAATTAAATCCTGATTTGACACATACTATAATAGAAGAAAAAATTCAGAAATTTGATTACAAAAGGTCAAATTCGTCAGTAACCATCGGGCTTGACGGGTTTGATCTTTTATATTGCAGAAATATGATATAAAATGGATATGTGAATTTGCCGATATAAGGTATAATAGATATATTGAATTTAACAAATTCTTTAGGTTAGAAAATTTGCAGCTTCGCACCATGTAGTTACAAAGAGACCAGAATGTTTTCTGCTCATAGTAGCTTGTTTCAATATTCCAGCGAAATGAATATAACAACAGTGGAATGTATTTCATACTGTCACTTCTGGTTTGATTTAGTGGGGCGTTTTCCTGACAGGCACAGAAAATCTGCAGATCTTCTGGGAAAACTGTACTGAAAAACAGTCGCTTTGTACCATGCTCTTTTTCAGTGGCAGTAACATAAGCAAGAACTTCCCTGTTGCCGAAGATATTGGTGAGAACCCGGCGAACACCGGTGCAACTTAAGTATCATAGGAATAAAGACCCCCGATGCGGCAACATCGGGGGTTTTGTTTTGTGTTCGCTATGGAACAATAGCTTCTCTTTGTCTGAAGACATTATATCATATGCAAAAAGGATTTGCAATATACAAAAATTTTGAGTTTCCCCATTTTTTGAGAAACTAAATCATCTGCAAAATAAAAAAGCAAAAACACTGCACTAATGTTATAATTAAATCTCGACAAAACAAATAAAACAAAGGAGTGTTTTTGCATGATTAATTATAACAGATTAGGATATGAAATTAAACGGAATTTAGCAAATTTCTCAGAAAAAATTTCAAACGGATTGAAACAACCACAAAACAAATTTCTTTTACAGATGCTTTATGGTATTTTAATATCTCGGTGGTTAAGAAATAGATAAACGAGGAAGATGCAGTTATTGTTATTGATGATTCTGATATTACCAAACCATGCAGTCCGAAAATGGAAGCGATTTCTGATGTCCGTGACGGTAGTACAGGAGAAATCAGAAAAGGATACTTTACTGTGGAAGCTGCCGTGCTTTCACAGAATAAAAAATGCCACTTCCCGTCTACGAAAAAGTCTTTTCGGCGGCAGAAAAAGGGTTTATCAGTGCAACACACGAGAATCTACAATGCTTGAAATCGTTGTCTGCACATTTCTCAAAGAACTGTGTCCGAACACTTGACAGAGGATTTGACGCAAATGATTACTACAGATATTTCTTGAAATAGGGCTACCGCAATTCCACTGGCTTTAGACGGAGGGTTAAGGTAGCCGGAAGCGGAGGTTTGTGCTATACTTGCGTTATGGGAACGTGGAAATCAAAAAACAGACACAAATATTTGTTACAGTATCATATCATATTTGGAAAAGATATCCGGATTATCTACGAAAACATTTCTGGAAAAAACATACTTTTTGGACGGACGGATATTTTGTCTGCAGTGTAGGAAATGTTTCAGAAGAGATGTTGAGAAAATATATAGAAAATCAAGGGTAGGAAGGTGGCGACAGTGGGTGTTAAAAGCATATAAATACAGGATATATCCTAATAGCGAACAAAGAATTCAGATTGCAAAAACATTTGGCTGTTGCCGTTTTGTTTACAATCAGACATTGGCATATCGGAAAGAAATATACGAGAAAGAGAAAAAGTCAGTTAGTAAAACGGATTGTAATAATTACTGTAACAGAGAATTAAAGAAAGACTATGAATGGTTAAAAGAAATAGATAAATTTGCACTGACCAACGCAATCTATAACATGGACGCTGCATATCAAAAATTCTTTAAGGAGCATGCAGGATATCCGAAATTCAAGAGCAAACACGATACCCATAAATCATACACAACAAATTTCACAAATGGAAATATTGCGGTAGATTTTGAGACAGGGAAGATAAAAATGCCAAAATTAAAAGAGGTAAAAGCAAGGTTACACCGGGAATATAGTGGGCAGATTAAGTCAGCGACCGTTTCGCAGGTTTCCAGTGGAAAATACTATGTGTCCATACTTGTAGAAACGGAGCATAAGGAACTGGCACATACAAATCATAACATAGGAATCGATTTAGGAATTAAAGATTTATGTATTACTTCCGATGGAAAGGTATATGAGAATCTAAAAATTATAAAAAAATACGAGAAACAGCTTGTAAAGCTGCAAAGGCAACTGTCACATAAAGGAAAGAGAAGTAAGAACTATTATAAAACAAAGAAAAAGATAGCATTATGCCATGAGAAAATAAGGAATATAAGAAAAGATTATCTGCATAAAGTTTCACATGAGATTATCAGCGAAAATCAAGTGATAGTTTCAGAGAATTTACAGATAAAAAACATGGTAAAAAATCATCATCTGGCAAAAGCCATAAGTGATGTATCATGGTATGAGCTGACAAGACAGTTAGAGTATAAGGCAAAATGGAATGGCAGGAAATACATCAAAATAGATACATTTTATGCTAGTAGTCAATTATGTTCTGTTTGCGGGTATCAGAATCCAGATACAAAAGATTTGTCAGTGAGGACATGGATATGTCCGAAATGCGGAGCAGAACATGACAGGGATATCAATGCCGCGAAAAATATACTGACAGAAGGATTAAGACAAATAGCATAAAGAAATATATAGGGCAGGGACTGCCCAAATTAACGCCTGTGGAGATAGTAGGTTACGAGGTCGATGAAGCAGGAAGCCCATTGGCTTAGGACAATGGGTAGTTCACAAAGAACTGCTTGCAACAGTATAGTTGGTTAAAGGCAGATGTTTTACACAACTGATATAGATTCAGTTTATTTTGCTTGACGTTGCAAATTATCTGATTTATAATCTTTGTAAAAAGTAACTTGCGAGTTACTAACTCACGAGTATAATTGTTGGAGGTGAGCGGATGAGTCAATTCTATTGTCGTGAGGATGAGCTTCGGAAGCTGAACAAGCGATATGCGGATGATAAGTTTGAGTGCATTGTTATCTACGGCAGACGACGTGTTGGAAAAACAGCTTTGATCAATGAGTTCTGTAAAGATAAACCTACCATTTTCTTCTCTGCTTTGAATACGACAGGAAAGGAAAATCTGGAGGCTCTCTCGAAGTCAATTATGAGCTTTGAGCGGCCGGATATGGAGTCTGCACCGGAGTTCAGATCCTATGATGCAGCTTTGGATGAATTGACAGCACTTTCAAAGGAAAAACGGCTCATCTTTGTTATTGATGAGTATCCGTATCTTGCGAAAGCAAAGCCGGCTATTTCTGCGATGCTGCAGCATATCATCGACCACAAATGGACAGAGTCCAAGATGTACCTGATTCTTTGCGGTTCGTCTATGAGCTTTATGGAGAGTCAGGTGCTTGGTAAAGAAAGTCCGCTGTATGGCAGACGAACCGGTCAGTTTAAGATTGAGCCGTTGGACTATAAGGAAACAGCTGTGTTCCATCCGAATCTATCTGCAGAGGACAATTCTCTGATTTATGGAATTACAGGAGGCGTTCCTCACTATATCAACAAGTTGGATGTGAGGGATAGTGTGAATGAAGCTCTGTTGGACAATTTCTTTGACCGTTCCAGCTATCTGTATGAGGAACCGGGAAATCTGCTGAAACAGGAGCTTCGAGAGCCAGCCATTTATAATGCAATTATCAAAGCGATTGCAGAAGGTGCTTCCCGAATGAACGATATCAAGATGAAAGTCGGCGAGGAGAACTCAGTCGTATCGAAATATCTAAAAACGCTGATTGACCTTGGCATTGCTAAGAAAGAAATGCCGATTACAGAAAAACCGGGTAAGAAAACCATCTATCTGCTGGCTGATAACTTTTTTCGATTTTGGTATCGGTTTGTTCCGGTCAATATGAGTGCCATTGATTCTGGTAGAATTGCAAAGATCTACCCACATGCGGTAAAACAGTATCTTCCGGATTACATGGGTTTGATTTTTGAGAAGATGTGTAAGGATTATCTGCTCTATTATTCGGATAGTCTTCCTATTGAGCTGAGTGAAATCGGCCAGTGGTGGGGGACAGACCCGAAGAAGAGAAAGCAGATACAGATTGATATCGTCGGAACACCTGTTGCGGGTAGGGACTATATCATCGGTTCGTGCAAGTACAGAAATGAGAAAATTGGCGTAGATGAACTGGATTTGATTCGAGATTATGCATCTGTTTTCGGAAAAGGCAATAACTATCATTACTATATCTTCTCAAAAGGCGGATTTACAGATGGACTTTTTCAGGCACAAGAGCGCAGTGAGGTTCAGCTGATAACGCTGGAAGACCTTTACAAGTAAAAATTAAATATATCAGCCGGTAAAAAGGCATAAACCTATTACGTTTGGGATAATGAAATAGGTTTATGCCATGTCAAGTATATCACAAAAATACTTCTTTTTCTTTAAAATAACTATAGTCAGTGTTAATATATTTGTAATTATAGCTTAAAATCGATGTTTGGAGGGGTGTGTATGGCGAAAGTAGTGGGGATTGGAAAACAAAGATTTGACAAAATAGTTGAAAATAATTGTTTTTACATAGATAAAACTATGTTTATAAAAGAGTGGTGGGAAAATCAGGATGATGTAACTCTTATAACAAGACCAAGACGTTTTGGAAAAACATTAAATATGGATATGGTCAAATGTTTTTTTTCGGTTGATTATAAAAATAGAGGGGATTTGTTTGAAAAGTTTGATATATGGAAAGAAGAAAAATACCGTGAATTGCAGGGAACATATCCGGTAATATTTTTGAGTTTTGCAGATATAAAACAGAACAATTATAATGATGCTGTTGAAAAAATGAAAAGAATAATATGTGATATATGCCAGCAATTTGAATTTTTAAAAGATTGGGACGGGTTAACAGAAAATGAAAGAGAAAATATAAGAAATATAAGTTATGATATGGGTGATGTTATGGCACAGGATTTATTGAAAAATATGTCTAACTATCTTAGTCGTTATTATAAAAAAAATGTGATAATTCTTTTGGATGAATATGATACACCGATGCAGGAAGCGTATATAAACGGATATTGGGAAAAAATAGTAACATTTACCAGAGGTTTTTTTAATTCTACTTTTAAGACAAATCCATATCTTGAAAGAGCCATAATGACAGGTATAACAACAGCTGAATATTCAGCTATTATGAAGTTTGCTATGCAAACTTCTAATGGCTCGGCTTTAGCCGAGACTATGTCTAAGGAGAGTATATTTTCTGATTTAAATAATCTTGACATAGTTACTACGATGTCGCAAAAGTATGAAACAAGTTTTGGATTTACGGAAAAAGAGGTTTTTTCAGTACTTGATGAGTATGGCTTATCTGATAGAAAAACCGAAGTGAAAGAATGGTATGATGGCTTTACATTTGGAAATAAACCAGACATTTATAATCCTTGGTCGATAGTAAGTTATTTGGATAAGAGAGAAATTGGTTCATATTGGGTTGACTCAAGTTCAAATGGACTTATAAGTAAGTTGATAAAAACAGGCTCGGCAGGAATCAAAAAAACAATGGAGATACTCCTTGAAGGTGGCGTGATAGAGAAGAGAATAGATGAGCAGATTGTTTATAACCAGATTGATAAGAAAGAAAATGCAATATGGAGTTTATTGCTTGCAAGTGGATATTTGTGTGTAGTAAAGCTAAGAGTTGAGGGAGAACTTAGAAAAAAAATTTATACATTAAAAATTACTAACAAAGAAGTTCAAATGATGTTCGAATCAATGATTGAAGAATGGTTTGACAATGGGAATGATTCCAATGAAAATTTCATAGAGGCAATGCTTGTAGGAGATTTGTATGCAATGAACAGCTATATGAATGATATTGCACTTGATACATTCAGCAGTTTTGATGTTGCTGGACGAGAAGAGTCAAGAATACGACCGGAAAATTTTTACCATGGTTTTGTACTTGGACTTATGGTAGATAAAAGAGATGATTATATAATTAAGTCAAATAAGGAAAGTGGTTTTGGAAGATATGATGTAATAATGGTACCAAAAAATATTGAAAATAGTAAGTTGCCCGCTTTGATACTTGAATTTAAGGTTATAAATTCTTCAATTGAAAAATCTTTAGAAGAGACAGTGCAGGCTGCACTGAAACAAATAAAAGAAAAGAAATATGATACGGAACTGTTAAAGGCAGGGGTGAAAAAGGAACGTATCAGACATTATGGATTTGCTTTTGAGGGAAAAAGAGTTTTGATTGGGGGAGAATGAACATAGGTAAACGATTTATTTGTATCTATTTAAAACCTGTGATAATATTTAAAGAATAGAGGATATTTGGAAGAATGATAAAAGTATTTAATATTGATATTACAAGGGAGATGCGTGTATGTCAAAAGTAATAAGCATAGGTAATCAGAGTTTTGAATCAATTCGTACAGAGGATCGTTTTTATATAGATAAAACATTATTTATAAAAGAATGGTGGGAGATGGCTGACAGTGTGACACTTATTACGCGTCCGCGCCGTTTTGGGAAAACATTGAATATGGATATGATTCGGTGTTTTTTTTCTAATGAATATAGGAACAGAGGAAGTTTATTTGAAGGTCTTGATATTTGGAAAGAAGAGAAATATCGTAAATTGCAGGGGACATATCCAGTGATTTTTCTGAGTTTTGCCGAGATAAAACAAAACAATTATAATGATGCTGTAGAAAAAATCAAAAGAATAATATGTGATACATGTCAGCAATTTGATTTTTTAAAGGAGTGGGATGGCTTAACAGAAATTGAAAAGAAAAATATAAATAATATCAGTTACGATATGAGTGATGTTATGACACAGGATTTATTGAAAAATATGTCTAACTATCTTAGCCGTTATTACAAAAAAAATGTGATAATTCTTTTGGATGAATATGATACACCGATGCAGGAGGCGTATATAAACGGCTACTGGGAAGAACTTGCAAATTTTACAAGGAGCCTTTTTAATGCGACATTTAAAACAAATCCATATCTTGAAAGAGCAATTATGACAGGTATAACCAGGGTTTCAAAGGAGAGTATATTTTCTGATTTAAATAATCTTGTTGTAGTTACAACAACGTCAAATAGATATGAAACGTCATTTGGATTCAAAGAGGAAGAGGTATTTACAGCACTTGATGAGCATGGATTTTCTGATAAAAAAGAGGAAGTTAAGAGATGGTATGATGGTTTTTCATTTGGAAATAAAAAAGATATTTATAATCCATGGTCGATAATTAATTTCTTAAAAACGGGAGAGTTCGCCGCTTATTGGGCAGATTCAAGTTCAAATGGACTTATAAACAGTCTTGTACAAAAAGGGAGTCCATATATAAAGATTATGATGGAAACTCTTTTGCAGGGTGGGAAAATAGAAACAACGATAGATGAACAGGTAGTTTTTTCAGAACTTGATTATTCGGAAGATGCTGTATGGAGTCTTATGCTTGCTAGTGGTTATCTTAAAGTTATATCAGCCGAACCACTTTTGGGAAATAGAAGGAAAGCACGCCGGTATAACCTTGCGCTTACAAATCTTGAAATACAATTTATGTTTGAAAATATGATACTCAGGTGGTTTAGTCCTGCAAAGATGGAAACAAATGAGTTTGTAAAAGCACTTATAAATGGTGACGTAGAAGCAATGAATAATTATATGAATGATGTGGCATTAAAAACATTTAGTTCGTTTGATACAGGGAAGCATATGTCAGAGAAAAAAGCACCAGAAAATTTTTTCCATGGTTTTGTATTAGGGCTTATGGTAGATCAGACAGAACATTATATTATTAATTCAAACCGAGAGAGTGGTTATGGGAGATATGATATAATGCTTGAACCTGTGGACAAAAATAATGCAGAATATCCTGCGATTATAATTGAATTTAAGGTAATAAATAAACATAAGGAAGATTCACTTGAGGAGACAGTGCAGGCTGCACTAAAACAGATTGAAGAAAAAAAATATGATATTGAACTTATTAAAAGAGGTGTAAAAAAGGAAAATATCAGACACTACGGATTTGCCTTTAGAGGCAGGGAAGTTTTGATTGGTTAATGATTTTAGCGTATAAGTTAAAATGTATAGTATATTAAAAAAGCATCAGTCTAAGATGATTGGTGCTTTTTGTCCGAGAGACGATATATTTAAAGTACAAATTTGATGGGAGGAAAGTTAAGTTGCTATATGATTCGTTATACAATTATATTTTAAATGATATACATGATGTATTGATTTATTTAAATAATGGAATTAAAGTGGGGGTTGTTTATGCAATTTTATTTGGTATTATAAGTTGTTTTATATATCATAAACAGGTGACAAAAAAACAATCTGAGACTTTTTGGTCAAAGTATATATTTACATGGCGTTTTGCTGGAAGTACATTGTTTATCATTTATTTTTTTGTGTTATGTAATATAGTTTATTTTTCGAGGGAACCGGGTTCGAGAATTGGCGTAGATATGCGGCTTTTTTCTACGTGGGGGACAACGAATCAGGAACATGCGTATGTTATAGAGAATGTGATTTTATTTATTCCGTTTGGAATTTTGTTTCCGGCGTGTCTGCCTGAAAAAGTATCGGTTTTGACAATATTTACGGGTGCGATATGCAGTGTCAGCATTGAATATATACAGTATAGGACAGGATGTGGGTATTGTCAGCTTGATGACGTAGTAACAAATATATTGGGAACTATAATCGGATATATTGTTTTTATGGTTTGTCATCGCAGATTATATAAAAACGAGAATTTTATATGAATAAGATATTGATAACTAATCGAAGTTAGCATATACTAAGAATGTGAGTTAGTATATGCTAACTTTTTTATTGTTTTGTATTGACTTTTTTTGAAAAGTGTGATACATATATTCATATGAACAAGTATTCATATGAAACAAAAAGAAAAAATGATTTAAGATGTAAAAACATCAGGAGGAGTGACGCTATGTTTCTTGAAATTAAAGATATTAGAAAACATTACGGAGAGGGAGAAAGTAGAGTTGAGGTTTTAAAGGGAATCAACATTGAAATTGAAAAGGGGGAGATATGTGTTTTACTTGGACCTTCGGGTTCCGGCAAATCTACGCTTCTTAATATTATTGGCGGTATAGACGAGGCAGATGCCGGGTACATAGCCATAAATGGTGACAAAATTGAGGATATGAATGAAAAGCAGCTTACAAGATACAGAAGAAAGCATCTTGGTTATGTTTTTCAGATGTATAATCTTATACCAAATCTCAATATAAAGGAGAATGTTGAAACGGGTGCGTATCTGAGTGACAATCCGATGGATACAGACGAAATACTTAAAGGTCTTGGACTTTATGAGCACAGACATAAGCTTCCGAATCAGCTTTCCGGAGGACAGCAGCAGAGAACTTCGATAGGAAGAGCGATTATAAAAAATCCTGACCTTCTTTTGTGCGATGAGCCGACAGGTGCGCTTGATTACAATACTTCAAAGGAAATTCTTAAATTGATAGAAAGTATCAATAAAAAATACGGAAATACAATAATTATTGTTACTCACAATGATGCCATAAAAAATATGGCTGACAGAGTTATTACGCTGAGAGATGGAGAGATAAGAAAAAATTATAAAAATGAAAATAAAATTTCAGCGAAAGAACTTGAATGGTAGGAGGTGAGAAAATGAAAAATCCACTTACAAAAAGACTTCCGAGAGAATTAAAGGGAGATATTGGGAAGTATCTTGTTATCTTTTTATTTATGACTATGCTTATAAGTCTTGTATCAGGATTTCTTGTAGCCGATAACAGTGTATATGACGCGTATAAAAAGGGATTTGACAAGTATAATGTGGAATATATAAATTTTGTTACGGCTGACAAGTTGTCTGATGAAACGATAGATAAACTTGAAAAAGAAAATAAGGTTAAGATATATGACCAGAGATATTACGAATTAAAGGAAGCAAAAAGAAATTCGACTATAAGAATATATGGGGAAAGAAAAAATGTAAATAAGTTATGTGTAATGTCAGGACAGCTTGCAAAACAGGATGATGAGATTGCACTTGACAGAGTGTTTGCAAAAAACAATAACTATAAAGTCGGAGACAATATAACAATTGATAAAAATACATATAAAATAACAGGTTTCATCGCAATGCCTGATTACAGCTGTGTGTTTGAAGATAATGCCGATATGATGTTTGACTCGGTGAACTTTGGTGTTGCTTCAATGACTGACAGCGGTCTTAGTAAACTTAAAAAGAGTAAATTAAGTTATTGTTATGCAGTGAAGTATGATAAAGAGCCTGAAAGTGACAAAAAGCAAAAGGATATGTCAGATGATTTTCTTGAAAATCTGAGCAAGCAGGCTGTTGTTACATCTTATTTACCACGTTATTCCAATAAAGCGATTAACTTTACCGGTGATGATATGGGTGGCGATAAAGCAATGTTTATCTTGTTTGATTATATTGTTATAGCGATACTTGCATTTGTTTTTGCAATAACAACGTCCAATACAATAGTCAAAGAAGCGGGAGTGATAGGTACTTTAAGAGCATCGGGATACACAAGGGGCGAGATAGTAAGACATTATATGATAAATCCGATACTCGTGACATTTATATCGGCTGTTATCGGAAATATTATCGGGTATACGGTTATGGTGAAATTTATGGCGTCAATGTATTATAACAGTTACAGTCTGCCGACTTACAATACATTATGGAATGCAGAAGCATTTGTGGATACGACGGTTATTCCGATTATACTTATGTTTATCATAAATTATGCGGTTTTGTCATCTAAATTAAAGATTTCACCGCTCCAGTTTTTGCGCAGGGAACTTTCAAAGAAAACAAGAAAGAAAGCTATAAGGTTAAATACAAAAATACCGTTTATGCACAGATTCAGATTGAGAGTGGTATTTCAAAATGTTTCAAATTATATAACATTATTTGTTGGCATACTGTTTGCCGCAATGATTGTTATATTCAGTCTTATGTTTGGACCGCTTATTGATGATTATTCAGAACTGGTGGGAAAGAGTACGATAGCAGATTACCAGTATATTTTGAAAGCACCGGTTGAAACAAAAGAATCCGGAGCTGAAAAATATTGTGTGGAGAGTCTTAAAACTCTTCCGGGAAAATATATGGAAGATGAGATAACAATATATGGAATATCAGATGACAGTACATATATTGATGCTAATATCCCTGATGGCAAAGTTTATGTATCAAATGGATATATGGACAAATTTGGAGTAAAGAACGGTGATAAAATCGAATTAAAAGACCCGTACAGCAACAAAACATATAAATTTGAAGTTGCAGGTTCATATACATATGATGCGGTAATATCAGTATTTATGAACAGGGATATGTTTATTAAGACTTTTGACAAGGATGATGATTATTACAGCGGATATTTCAGCAATAAAAAATTAACAGATATAGATGACGATTATATAGCGAGTATTATAACGGTAAAAGATTTGAGAAAAGTATCAACACAGATGAAAGTGTCAATGGGCAGTTTCATGGATATGGTTAAATATTTCGGAGTTATAATGTTTATTCTTCTGATGTACCTTTTGTCAAAGCAGATTATCGAAAAAAACAGCAATTCGATAGCGCTTACGAAAATTCTCGGATATTCGGATATGGAGATAGGTGGACTTTATATTATAACTACATTTGTGGTTGTAGTTATCTCGCTTCTCTTAGCAATCCCAATAGTAAACATTTTCCTGCATGAAATGTTTACATCGTATCTGTATACTCAGATGACGGGATATGTTCCGTATATCATATCAAACAGTTGTTATGTGAAGATGTTTATTATGGGTGTACTCAGTTATCTTGTGGTTTGTGTTATTCAAATGGCAAAAATAAGAAAGATACCAAAGAGCGATGCGCTTAAAAACGTGGAGTAAATATTAATTCTGTGATTTGATTTTTAAATATATTGCATGAAGAAATAGATATTTGTTACTTGAAAAATTAGATTTACCAAATGAGAAGGGTAATGTATAATACATTAGGATAATAATATATAAGAAAATTTAGAAGGGAACAGACAATATTATGAGAAAAAAAGTTTTAGTTGCACAGTCAGGTGGACCTACAGTTGCTATCAATGCTTCTCTTGCAGGAGTTATTGCAGGGATTACGCAGTCAGGAGAGTATGAAGTGTTTGGGGCTTCCAATGGCATTATGGGTGTGTTGGACGAGAGTTTTATTAATCTTTCAGAGTTTCAGGAGGATGTAAGAAACGGAAAAGAAAGTGTTTCAGAAATCAAAGTTTCGCAGCCGGATGGGACTTTTGATACATGGAGTCCGAAATCAATGATTGACAGACTTGCCATTACTCCGTCAATGTATTTGGGCTCATGCCGTTATAAGCTTCCGTCTGTTGAAGAGGGGGCAGAAGTCTACGAAAAGATTTTTTCTATACTGGATAAAAATGACATTGGTATGTTTTTCTATATTGGAGGAAATGATTCAATGGATACTGTCAACAAGCTGTCAACGTATGGAAGGAGTATAGATTCGGATATACGGTTTGCAGGTGTTCCAAAGTCTATTGACAATGACCTTCCTGTTACGGATCATACTCCGGGATACGGCTCAGCGGCTAAATATATTGCTGCGTCTATGGCAGAAATGGCACATGATGTAAAAATTTATGATATACCGTGTGTGACGATTGTTGAACTTATGGGAAGAAATGCGGGCTGGCTTACGGCGGCAGCAGCTCTTGCAAGAAATGAATTTAATGAAATGCCACAGCTTGTATATCTTCCTGAGGTTGATTTTGACAAAGAAAGATTTATGGAAGATGTGAAAAAGGAACTCAAAAAATCTAATTGTGTGATGGTTGCTGTTTCAGAGGGAATACATGACAGAGAAGGAAATTATATAAGTGCGGGAACATCAGATGTGTTTGGGCACAATCAATTGGGAGGAGCAGCAAAAGCACTTGAAATTCTGGTGAAAGACAAAATTGGTATTAAATGCAGGAGCGTTGAAATAAATATTATGCAGCGTTGTGCAGCACATGTGGCATCGGCTACAGACATCAGGGAAGCTTTTGAACTTGGTGTTTCAGCGGCAAAGTATGCGGCTGCAGGCAATTCAGGCTTTATTCCCGTTTTAAAGAGGGTATCAGAGAAGCCATATAGATATGATATAGAATATATAGAGCTTGGATGTATCGCAAATATAGAAAAGAAAGTGCCGGTTGAGTGGATAAATAAAGAACAAAATGATGTTACAAAAGAAATCACAGATTATATAAAACCACTTATAAGAGGTGAGATAGAAGTTTCTTATAAAGACGGTATCCCCGATTATTTGTGGCAGCCAGGCAAAATGTCATAAAAGTGCTGATGTATGATAAGCCACGGTTTGACGATACCGTATATGTTTGATACACTTGAGATATGATGAAAAGCAGATGGCAATGAAGCGTTGATTAGATAAAGGGAAGATATATGAAATTAGAAGGGTATTATTCGTCCGGAGAGTTTGCAAAGAAAGCTCATGTGACTAAAAAGACAATAAGATATTACGATGAACATAATATATTAAAACCATCTTTTGTCAGTGACAGCGGTGCAAGGTTTTATTCGGATGAGGATTTTGCAAGGCTGCAGCAGATTTTGTTTTTAAAATATCTCGGTTTTTCACTTGCAGACATAAAGGAAATGACAGTGAGGAATTCTGATAAACATTTTTTCTCTGAATCACTTCATATGCAGCTTGGACTTATTGAAGAAAAAATTGAACAGATGGAGCTTATAAAAACAGCACTTTTAGATGCCGCAAAAGCTGTAGATGAGGAAAAAAATGTTGACTGGAGTAAGATGATGCAGCTTGTCAATGTCAATGAGATGGAGCACAAGCTTAAAGTACAATATCAAAACTCATCGAATATTTCTGCGAGAATAAATCTCCACGAAGAATTTTCAAAAAATAAACAGGGATGGTTTCCGTGGCTTTTTGAACAGTGCGATATTAAAGCAGGGGAGAGCATACTTGAGCTTGGATGTGGAGATGCCTCGCTGTGGAGCATGAACAGGCACAGGATTATTAATGATATAAATGTTATATTATCGGACATTTCGGATGGAATGATAAGAGATGTAAGGCGTTCAATGAAAGATGCAGGAAACAGTTTTTCGTTTGAAGTTATGGATGCACATCACATAAATGCGCCGGATGAAAGCTTTAATCTTGTTATTGCAAATCACGTATTATTTTATTGTGAAGATCTTAAAAAAGTCTTTGAGGAGATAAAGCGTGTTTTAAAACCGGGCGGGAGGATTATATGCAGCACATATGGCAGTGGGCATATGAAAGAGATTAGTATGCTTGTAAAGGATTTTGATAGCAGAATTGTTTTGTCGGCAGACAGACTGTATGAAAAATTTGGAAAACAAAACGGAGGCATTCTGCTCTGTGAATATTTTGATGACGTTTTATGGTCTGAATACGAGGACAGCCTTGAGGTGACAAAACCGGAGGCACTTATATCGTATGTTCTTTCGTGCCACGGAAACCAGAATCGTTTTATAGTTGACAGATACAGTGATTTTGTTGCATTTGTTAAGAAAAAGACAAAGGATGGCTTTACGGTGACAAAAGAAGCAGGTGTTTTTAAGGCGGTTAAGAGAAATAAAATATAAAAAATAAAAAAAGTGCTTGCAGGTGCCCTTAGGGCACCTTTTATAATGTAATTACAGTAGAAAGATATGGAATATTATTACGAATGGAGGATTAGTAATATGAAAGGTATTATTTTAGCGGGCGGTTCGGGAACACGTCTTTATCCGCTTACAAGAGTAACAAGTAAACAGCTTTTGCCGATATATGACAAGCCTATGATATATTATCCTATGTCAGTGCTTATGAATGCGGGTATAAGAGATATACTTATTATCTCGACACCTCAGGATACACCTAGATTTAAGGAACTTTTGGGAGATGGCCATCAGTTTGGCGTAAATCTTTCCTATGAGGTGCAGCCAAGTCCTGACGGACTTGCACAGGCATTTATAATCGGAGCGGAGTTTATCGGTGATGACAATGTTGCCATGGTGCTTGGAGACAATATTTTTGCAGGACACGGATTAAAGAAACGTCTCAATGAAGCTGTTAAAAATGCAGAGAACGGAAAAGGTGCAACAGTTTTCGGATATTATGTCGATGACCCGGAAAGATTTGGTATTGTAGAATTTGACAAGAGCGGAAAGGCTGTTTCTATTGAGGAAAAGCCGGAGAAGCCTAAGAGCAATTATTGCGTTACGGGTCTTTATTTCTATGACAATAAAGTTGTGGAGTATGCTAAGAACCTCAAGCCGTCAGCAAGAGGGGAACTTGAGATTACCGACCTTAACCGTATTTATCTCGAAAAGGGAAATTTAAATGTTGAACTTTTGGGACAAGGATTTACATGGCTTGATACAGGTACACATGAAAGCCTTGTAGAAGCGACAAATTTCGTTAAAACAGTTGAACAGCATCAGCACAGAAAGATAGCGTGCCTGGAAGAAATAGCGTATCTAAACGGATGGATTTCTAAAGAGGACGTTTTGGAAGTATACGAAATAATGAAGAAAAACCAGTACGGCCAGTATCTCAAAGATGTGCTCGATGGAAAATATCAGGAGAATTTGTACTAGAGTGACCGAGCAGAAGCGAGGGAGCAATGCTTTTTGACTTTCGGTCAAGAAGAGACAATTTTAGAAATAGTTTATGGAGGAACAAAATAAAATGAATATTATAGTTACAGGTGGAGCAGGATTTATAGGAAGCAACTTTGTTTTTCATATGTTAAATAAATATCCGGATTACCGTATAATCTGTCTTGATTGTCTGACTTATGCAGGAAATCTTTCAACACTTGCACCGGTTATGGATAATCCAAATTTCAGATTTGTAAAAGAGGATATTACAAATCGTGAGGCTGTTTATAAATTATTTGAGGAAGAAAAGCCTGACATAGTAGTAAATTTTGCAGCAGAGAGCCATGTTGACCGTTCTATCGAAGACCCTGAGGTTTTCCTTCGCACAAATATTATGGGAACTGCAGTGCTTATGGATGCATGCCGCAAATATGGAATTAAGAGATACCATCAGGTATCGACAGATGAAGTTTACGGAGATCTTCCGTTAGACAGACCTGATCTTTTCTTTACAGAGGAAACACCTATTCACACAAGCAGCCCATACAGTTCATCTAAGGCTTCGGCAGACCTTTTGGTACTTGCTTACCATAGAACATACGGACTTCCGGTGACAATAAGCCGCTGTTCAAACAACTATGGTCCATATCATTTTCCTGAGAAGCTTATACCGCTTATGATTGCAAATGCGCTTAATGATAAGCCGCTTCCTGTATATGGAACAGGTGAGAATGTGCGTGACTGGCTTTATGTTGAGGATCATTGCCGTGCTATCGACCTTATCATCCACAACGGAAGAGTTGGTGAGGTTTACAATGTCGGCGGACACAATGAGATGACAAATATTGACATAGTTAAGATTATCTGTAAGGAGCTTGGAAAGCCTGAGAGTCTTATCACATATGTTGCAGACCGTAAGGGGCATGATATGCGTTATGCAATTGACCCTACAAAAATTCACAACGAACTTGGATGGCTTCCTGAGACAAAGTTTGCAGATGGTATAAAGAAAACAATAAAGTGGTATCTTGACAATAAGGAATGGTGGGAGACTATCATTTCAGGAGAGTATCAGAACTATTATGAAAAAATGTATGGAAACAGAAAGTAGTACTCTGTGATATTGAAATTATAAAATTTGATATATGCGCAGCAGACAGTGCGGGAATGGAGTGTAAACATGAAAGTTTTGGTTACGGGAGTTGGCGGCCAGCTTGGTTTTGATGTTATGAACGAGCTTGCAAAGCGTGGTTATGAAGGAGTTGGAAGTGATATTTTGAAAGAGGCTGCATCTATTGATGCACCGTATGTTCAGATGGATATAACAGATGGAGAGGCTGTCCTTAAAAACATCAAAGAAATTAAACCTGATGCAGTAATTCACTGTGCAGCGTGGACAGCTGTTGATGCTGCGGAAGATGAAGATAAGCAGGACAAAGTGTATAAGATAAATTCAGAGGGAACAGAAAATATAGCGAAAGCATGCAAAGAGATAGATGTTCCTATGATGTATACAAGTACTGATTATGTGTTTGACGGTCAGGGAGAAAAGCCGTGGGAGCCTGACTGTAAAGATTATAAGCCTTTAAACGTTTACGGAGATTCAAAACTTAAAGGGGAACTTGCCGTATCGGACATTTTAGATAAATATTTTATAGTAAGAATTGCCTGGGTATTTGGAAAGAACGGTTCAAACTTTATAAAGACTATGCTTAATGTTGCAAAGACTCACGATAAACTTACTGTTGTAAATGACCAGATAGGAACTCCGACATACACATTTGATCTTGCAAGACTTCTTGTCGATATGATAGAAACTGACAGGTACGGATATTATCATGCAACAAATGAGGGCGGTTATATAAGCTGGTATGATTTTGCTAAAGAGATATTCAGACAGGCTGTAGAACTTGGAAGAGATGAATACAGTGAACAAAATGTTCAGGTTAGTCCTGTTACAACGAAAGAGTATGGCGTTTCAAAAGCGGCGAGACCGTTTAACAGCAGACTCGACAAGAAAAAACTTATCGACAATGGGTTTAAGCCACTACCTTCATGGCAGGATGCAGTTGGACGTTATCTTAAAGATATTGAGTTTTAAAGCGAAAGGAGAATACGATGCCGGTATTTGATTTTAACAGTGTACCCGATGAAGAAAAGAAAAATGCGGTGTGCACATATGAGACATTTATGTCGAATGAGGAAAGTGCCACACCGGAAAAACCGATATTGGTTATTGACAACAAAAATAAACAGTGGAGCCATCATTCATATGGAATGTTTACAAACCCGATAAAACGTACAACATTTGAATTTAATGAGGATGATGGAGTTGAAGTTTCAGATATTTTAAAGGTTGATGCGAGATTCGTAAGTCTGCTTAAATGGCTTGGAGAGAGCCATATAAATGTGAGACTTTCAGGTGAAAATACCGATGCCGGATATGCGGTTTATAAGATTAGCGAAGTTGCACACGGCAACACTTCAAAATTGTCCGCGGAGGATGGTTTCCTTCAATATATGATAGAGAGACTTTTTGCGAGTGACGCACCTACGAAGATTTCGGATGATGAAGAAGATGATGAGAGTGGAGATGGAATGAAGCTCACAAGTCTTCAGAGTATTACTGACTTTATAAACTGTGCTGGTGCAACACTTCCTGATAACATCAGGCTTTGGGCAAGAAGAAATCTTGCGGTAGCAAAGTCACATGAAGTGTCTCCGGAAGAAAGACGCCATGCACAGAGAGCATTGTCTATTATGATGAACATAAAATGGAAGAGCAATTATTTTGAGACGATAGATATTGTTGAGGCAAGAAAGATACTTGATGAAGAACTCTATGGAATGGATAGAGTAAAACAGCGCATTATAGAGACTATAGTACAGATAAATCGTACTCATACACTTCCAGCGTATGGAATATTGCTTGTAGGGCCGGCAGGAACAGGTAAATCACAGATTGCATATGCCGTTGCAAGAATACTTAAACTTCCATGGACAACACTTGACATGAGTTCAATAAGTGATCCTGAGCAGCTTACGGGAAGTTCAAGAATATATTCAAATGCAAAATCCGGCATAATTATAGATGCATTTGAAATGGCAGGAGAGTCAAATCTTGTATTTATAATAAATGAGCTTGACAAAGCTACGTCAAATAAGGGACATGGAAATCCGGCAGATGTACTTCTTACACTTCTTGACAATATAGGATTTACTGACAATTACATAGAGTGTATGGTTCCGACAGTAGGTGTTTATCCTATAGCAACAGCAAATGACAAGTCAAAGATAAGCGCACCGCTTATGTCGAGATTTGCGGTTATAGATATCCCTGATTACACGAAAGAAGAAAAACAGGTTATCTTCAAGAACTTCTGTATGCCTAAAGTTCTTAAGAGAATGGGTATGAAAAATGAGGAATGTATCGTCACTCCTGAGGCAGTTGCAGCAGTAGTTGATAAATTCTCAAATACAACAGGAATACGTGACCTTGAACAGGCAGCAGAACATATTGCGGCAAACACGCTTTACCAGATTGAGGTGGACAAGGTTGAGAGCGTTACTGTTACAAAAGAGATGGTTGACGGACTGTTTTAGGTTGTTTTAATATAAGACTGTGCAGAAATATAGAATTTGGATTTAGAGTTGTTATGTTTCTGTGTGGTCTTATTTTTGTTGGAAAAAGTTTTATTGACGAGAATTAAATTTATTATATATGGAAGGAATGTTATTAGATTGAAAAGCAGAAATATATTGATAGCAGAGGATGATGTAAATATAAACAATCTGCTCAAAGAGGCTCTTGAGCGTGATGGGTATGTGTGCAGACAGGCATTTTCGGGAACAGAAGCGGTACTGCTTCTTGAGAGGGATGATGTATCGCTTATATTGCTTGACCTTATGCTTCCGGGGATGACGGGAGAAGAGGTGCTGGCGAAAATAAGAGAAAACAGTGATATGCCTGTTATTGTGCTTACGGCGAAAGATGGGATGGATGAAAAGCTTGAACTTTTGCGAAACGGTGCTGATGATTATATCACAAAACCTTTTAATATAGATGAGGTGGCAGCAAGGGTAAAGATACAGCTTAGGCATGCGGGACATGAAAAAGAGGATGAAAAGATAAAACTTGACGGATTTGAACTGGATATAAAAACATACCAGATATGGATAGAAGGAGAGGAACTTAAAAAGCTTACAAGGCAGGAATTTGAGATTTTAAGACTTCTTGCACAAAATCCCAAAAGAGTATTTAGCAAAGAAGCAATTTTTACATATGCATGGCAGGAAGAATATATGGGAGAGACAAAAACACTCGACGTACATATAAGCAACATACGCAAAAAAATTAAAAATATAACAGACAAAGAGTATATTCAGACGGTTTGGGGGATTGGATACCGCTTTGCGGACGGAAAATAAATATCTTTACTAAATCTTTACTTTTTCTTAGCGTTTTATTATGAAATGATATTTAAAATAAGTTTTGTAAGATAAAAACGAGTCCTGATGAAGAATTTTACAGGATTATATGACAGGCTGTAGGAATGGGAGTTAGCAGCCGGAAAGGATTATTATGAGTGAGATTTTGTTAGAAACCCATGCATTGACGAAACAGTTTCGCAGGCACAAAGCTGTTTCAGAAATAGATATGCATATAAAGAGGGGAGCAATTTATGGCTTTATCGGAAGAAACGGTGCAGGAAAGACAACTTTTTTGAAAATGATAAGCGGTCTTACAGCTCCGTCATCCGGAGATTATTCATTGTTTGGGTATTCAGGAAAGGATTTATCGAAGGTGAGGTCAAGAGTAGGATGCCTTATTGAGGAACCGGGACTTTACAAGAATATGTCGGCATTTGACAATATGATGATAAAGGCAAAGATGTTTGGCATAAATGACAAAAAATACGTTTTGGGACTGCTTGATGAGGTGGGACTTTCAGATGTCGGGAGGAAAAAGACAAAGAATTTTTCTCTCGGTATGAAACAGAGACTTGGCATAGCACTTGCGATGGTTGGAAATCCTGATTTTCTTGTGCTTGATGAGCCGATAAACGGACTTGACCCGCAGGGAATAGTGGAAGTGAGGGATATGCTTGTAGGTCTTGCCAAGGAAAGAAATATTACAATACTTATATCGAGTCATATTTTAGAGGAACTTTCAAAGGTCTGCACAGATTTTGGGATAATACACAAGGGAAAACTTTTACAGGAGCTTTCGCAGGAACAGTTAATGCAGCAGTGCAGTAAGAGAATCGAGATAGTGCTTGATGAGCCTAAAAGAGCACTTGTCACACTTGATGAAATAGGAGTTCACAATTATGAGGTGGTTGACAAGTCGCATATTTATATTTATGAAAGGTTTGAGGAAAGTGCTTATATAAATGAAAGGCTTGTAAACTCGGGAGTATGCCCGAGAGAGATTAAGGTAAATCAGGAAGAGCTTGAAAGTTATTTTTTGAATATGACAGCAGATTAAATCAATTATTTGTTTATGAGTGCGTATAAAAGGAGAATAAAGTTTATGTTGAATATTATAAAGATGGATTTGTATAAGATGATTAAAATGAAATCATTTTATGTGGTAACTATAATTGCAATGGCGTTTGGTATTATTATGGCAATGAATCTGATGCCTGAAACATCAGATACAAATACAAGCAGTAATAAGACGGTGGTAGAAAGCACAGATAAGAACAGTGCTTCAGATTCGGAAGATAATTCAGAAGTAAAAATAGGAGTTCAGATTGACACTACCGGTATAAAAAATACTACGCCGAATGCAGTATATGTATACGGAAAATTATTGTCATCAGGAATTTATCTGCTTTTTAGTGTAATATTTGTGATGATATTTGTATCAAGCGAAAACAAAAACGGATATATTAAAAACATAGGTGGTCAGGTAAGACACCGCAGGCAGCTATTTATTTCAAAAATGGCGGTTATAGGGATTTATACGGTTTTATTTGATTTGATTATGTTTTTGGTTGAGGCGGTTGTGTGGATGATATGCACGAAAAAAATAAGTCTGGGAGCGGGAAGTTTTGATGGATATATAAGTTTTATTGTTTTTCAGGTGTTACTTCAATATGCATTTTTGATGGTATGTGCTACAATTGAGACTGTGATAAAAAACAGGGTTTTTGGCATGACGGCAGCAGTGTGCCTGTCAATTGGAGTGGGACCGTTTATCTGCATGGCAATTGATATCGGAGTGCATAAACTTACAGGGTTCACTGTTGAGATTGAAAAATATCTTATTACTACAAAAATAAACAGTCTTGTTCCGAGTGAAAGCATGTCGCAGCTGTTAAATCTTACTATGTTTGTGATTGTTTATCTTGTCATTGCGGCAGCAGCCGGTATAATCAGTACGGAAAAGAGAGATATGGTGTGATGAAGGAGTTTTTGCTTTAAGATTTCAGGAATGAAAGCTGATTGATTAAAATAAAGTCACATATGGAATATGATATAGTATTATGCAAGGGTCAAAATACCTTTTGACCCCAACATCATGGCAGATGACTATAGTTATATTTCGTGTGTGGCTTTATGGCGTTGTCGGGAAGGAGATGATTTTTGGGTGAAAGAGTGTATCATTGCATTTCTTGCAATAATGTTTGTTATAGTCACGTATCTTTATTTTAAATTAAGAAGCCAGATAAAAGACATTACAGAGCAGATAGAGTTTATTGAAAAAAATCAAAGTAATGCGCTGGTGACGTCACAGATAGAGATTGGAGGTCTGAAAGACCTTAAAGATGTCCTAAATAAATTGTTTGAGAAACATAGGGCAGAGAGGGTTGTATGGAAGAAGAGAGAAAATGAAATTGCTGATATTTATACAAATTTATCACATGATATAAGAACACCGCTTACATCACTTGACGGATATTTCCAATTGTTGTCGGAGTCTGATGACAAGGAGAAGAATAAACGGTATATTACTATAATTCAAGAGAGAATTAAAGCACTCAGGGACATGTTGGAGGAATTATTTACATTTACAAAATTGGAAAATAAGACTTATAATATTAAATTGTATAAATGTGATTTGAATGAGATTGTCAGGGAAACACTATTTTCATATTATGAAGAGTGGGAAATGAAAAAGATTGTTCCAACTTTGAAATTGACAGATGAATCACTTTATTTTTATGGAAACGAGCAGGTTATGCACCGTATTTTACAGAATGTTATAAAAAATGTATTGGAACACGGAGAGAAAAAAGTTGAAATCAGTTTATATGCTTCTCCTGATAAAATATCTCTCACAATACAAAATGAGGTACTAAATCCTGGTGAGATTGACATAAACCGTATTTTTGAGAAGTTTTATAAAGCTGATGCAGCAAGGAGTAAAACTTCTACCGGACTTGGAATGGCTATCGCAAAAGAGATGACAGAGTGCATGGGAGGAAAAATTTCTGCATCACTTCATGATAATATTTTTATAGTCAATATTGAATTTAAAAAGGCTTAAGGGGGATTTTACAGTGGGTTTTGAAAGTTCGGACAAATATAAACAAAATGATACCGGACATATCTATATAGCAATAGATTTAAAATCGTTTTATGCATCGGTTGAATGTGTGGAGAGAGGACTTGACCCACTCACGACAAATCTTGTGGTTGCGGATGAGTCGAGGACTGAAAAAACGATATGTCTTGCTGTGTCACCTTCATTGAAAGCGTATGGCATTTCGGGAAGAGCGAGACTTTTTGAGGTGGTGCAGAAAGCAAATGAAATAAAAGCTGCTACCGGCAAAAAAATAGACTATATTGTAGCAAAGCCAAGAATGGCTTATTATATGGAGTACAGCACAAAAATTTATAATATATATCTTAGATATATAGCTCCCGAAGACATACATGTGTATTCTGTGGATGAGGTATTTATAGATGTGACATCTTATCTTAAAACATATGAGAAAACGCCAAGAGAACTTGCAATGATGCTTATAATGGATGTTTTAAAGGAAACCGGTATTACTGCAACGGCAGGAATCGGGACAAATCTTTACCTTTGCAAAGTTGCAATGGATATTGTTGCAAAGCATATAAAACCTGATAAGGACGGAGTGAGAATTGCGGAACTCAATGAGATAAGCTATAGAAGAATATTGTGGGGACATAAACCGATTACTGACTTCTGGAGAATCGGCAGGGGATATGCGAAAAGACTTGCTGGGTGCGGTATTTATACAATGGGTGATGTTGCAAGGTGTTCAATCGGAAAAGCGGGGGATTTTTATAATGAAGAGCTGCTTTATAAATTGTTTGGGATAAACGCAGAGCTTCTTATCGACCATGCATGGGGATATGAGCCGTGTACCATTGCCGACATAAAGGCATATAAACCGGAAAACAACAGCATAAGTTCGGGACAGGTGCTCACATGCCCGTATGATGCAAAAAAGGCAAAACTTGTGGTTATGGAAATGACGGATATGCTTGTATTAGACCTTGTGGAAAAGGGACTTGTGACCGACCAGATGGTTCTTACGGTGGGTTACGATATAGAAAATCTTAAAAATTCCGAGATAAGAAAAAAATATAAAGGAGAATATACTTTTGACAGATACGGACGGAAGATTCCAAAACATGCACATGGAACAATAAATCTAAAAAAAATGACTTCATCTACAAAAATAATAATGGAAAATGTCGCAAAACTCTATGATGAGATTGTAAACAGCGAACTTCTTGTGAGAAGAATGAATGTAGTTGCAAATCATGTTACAAGGCAGGAAGATGTGGTCGAAAAGAAAGAATTTGAACAGCTTGACCTTTTTACGGATTATGGCGAGCTTGAAAAGCAGAAGCAGAAAGAAAAAGATATGCTTGCTAAAGAGAAAAGGCTGCAGAAAGCTATGATAGATGTGAAGAAAAAGTATGGAAAAAATGCTATATTAAAAGGCATGAACCTCGAAGAAGGTGCAACAGCAATGGAGAGAAACAGACAGATTGGAGGGCACAGGGCATAATGCTTGAAAATGATGACTGGAAAAAGTATCAGGATATAATAGATATGGAGAGACCTGTATCGAAAAAACATAAGCCTATGAGTCTGCATGACAGAGCGGCACAGTTCGCATCTTTTGCGGCACTTAAAGGTTATGATGAGGCGGTGAGAAAGAAGGCATTAGAGGTCGAAGAAAATTATAATTCTGAGATATAGAAAACAAGAATTAAATGCAGGGGGACAAGATAAAGGATGAAGAAATCTTATTTTAGATTAAGCGGAGTGCTGTTATTTTTATTATGTATTGCCATGCTTACAGCTTGTCAAAACAGCGATAAAAACAAGAAAGTATCTAAAGATATATTTGCGATGGATACATATATGACGGTGACGGCGTATGGTAAAAATGCTGAAAATGGCGTAAATAAAGCGGTGGATGAGATAAACAGGCTTGAGACGGTGCTTAGTGCCGAAAAACAAGAAAGTGATATATATAAACTTAATGAAACAGGGAGCGGTACACTCTCTACAGACACAAAAAACATTGTTTCTAAGGCACTTGAGATAAATAAAACGACAAATGGAGCATTTGATATAAGTATATATCCTCTTATGGTAAAGTGGGGTTTTACAACACAGAAATATAATGTGCCGTCAAAAAATGAGATTTCTAAACTGCTCAAAGATGTAGACTCATCTAAAATAATATTTGATGAAAAAAGCGGCAATATAAAACTTAAAGAGAATATGAAAATAGACCTTGGCGGTATTGCAAAGGGATATACTTCGAGCCGCGTTATGCAGATTTTTAAGGAGTGCGGTGTGACATCAGGCCTTGTGTCACTTGGCGGAAATGTTCAGGCACTTGGTACAAAAACTGACGGAACAGCATGGCAGATAGCAATTGAAAATCCTGACAAATCATCGGATTATATAGGTGTTGTGTCAGTAAAAGACAAAGCGGTCATAACATCAGGAGGGTATGAAAGATATTTTGAAAAGAACGGAAAAACATATCATCATATATTAGATCCTGAAACCGGGTATCCGGCAGAATCAGGGCTTAAAAGCGTGACGATAGTAAGTGATGACGGAACGCTTGCAGATGCATTGTCAACGTCTTTATTCGTGATGGGAAAAGAAAAAGCACTTGATTACTGGCGTGAACATAAAAATGAATTTGACACTGTACTTGTGGAGGATAATGGTGACATTACAATTACAGGTGGTCTAGAGAAAATATTTAAATCAAATTTTAAATTTGACACTGTAAAATGAAAGAGCAAATAAAAATAAGGAATAACATATAAAAAAGAAAGTGAGATAAAAATGGCAGCAGCAACGGAAGGAACATTCTGGGATAAAAGATACGGAAGAAATTTTTTAAAGATAACAGCTTTACTTACAATGCTTATCGACCATATAGGCTGTGTATTTCTGATGGAGAGGGGCGATGTAATATATAAAGCGTTCAGGGCGGTGGGAAGAATATCGTTTCCAATAATCTGTTTTATGTTGGTGGAGGGATTTATACATACACACAGCAGAAAGAAGTATATGATTAATCTTTTGATATTTTCAATAATATCAGAGATACCATATGATTTGGCATTTGGACATAAACTGATAGATGTAAGTGAGCAGAATGTAATGTGGACATTATTGCTTGGTGTGATAATGATGTGTTTTATAGAAAAGTTTGAGTATAGTTTTACGGCAAAAATGACAGTTGTTCTGATTGCAGGATTTGTCGCGGTCTTATTGAAAACAGACTATAGTATATGGGGCATATTATCCATAGCGATATTTTATATGCAGAGATATGACAGAAAAAATGCATTGCTTTTAACATGCTTTTTAATGTTTGCACAGGGGAAAATGCAGTCTTTTGGAGTTCTGGCAATACCGTTTATAATGGCGTATGACGGAACAAAAAATGATGTAAAGATGCCTAAGTATTTCTTTTATGCATTTTATCCGGTACATATACTTGCGCTGTGGGGAATATCGTTGTTAGCATGATGAAATGGAGCAGGTTTGGTGTTATCGGTCATATATTTTTGCAATGAAACTCAAAAAAACACTTGACAAGCATGAAAAACACATGTATGATAAATGAGATGCCGCTTAACGAGGCTCCTTGAAGATGACTTTAGTCACGCCAAAGTTAGCGAGTAATGATAAATAGGAGGTGCGATTATGTACGCAATTATTGCAACAGGTGGAAAGCAGTACAAAGTATCCGAAGGTGATATCATTAACGTAGAAAAACTTGCTGTTTCCGCAGGAGAGACAGTTACTTTTGATCAGGTTGTTGCTGTAAATGATGGAACTATGAAGGCTGGAGACGATGTAGCAAACGCAACAGTTACAGCTTCTGTAGTTAAGGAAGGCCGCGCAAAGAAGGTTATCGTTTACAGATATAAGAGAAAATCTGGATATCATAAGAAAAACGGTCACAGACAGTCTTTCACACAGGTAAAGATTGAGAAAATCAACGCTTAGTTGATGAAAAGGTGACAGTATATGATAGATGTGACATTATTTCAGAATGATAGTGGAGACTATATCGGTTTTCGTATGACCGGACATGCTGAGTATGCTGAGTATGGCAGTGATATAGTGTGTGCGGCAGTTTCCGTACTCGTTATAAATGCCATGAACAGTGTCGAAAAATTCACGGATGATGAGTTTGAAGGTGCGGTTCATGAAGAAAAAGATGTGGTTTCATTTGATATAAAATCTGAAAAGGTTAGCAAATCTGCTAAACTGTTACTTGATTCGCTTGTACTTGGTCTTGAAGGCATACAGGCGGAATACGGAAAAAAGTATATTAAGATTAGAAAAAAGAGAAAGCAGGAGGTGTAAGGCTATGTTAAACATGAACCTTCAGTTATTTGCTCATAAAAAGGGAATGGGTTCTACAAAGAACGGTAGAGACTCAGAGTCAAAGAGACTTGGAGCAAAGAGAGCAGACGGTCAGTTTGTACTTGCAGGTAACATTATCTACAGACAGCGTGGAACAAAGATTCTTCCAGGTGTAAATGTAGGTCGTGGTGGCGATGATACATTGTTTGCATTGGTTGACGGTGTTGTTCGTTTTGAGAGAAAAGGTAGAGACAAGAAGCAGGCTTCAGTATATCCTGTAGAAGCTAAATAGTCTATAATCGGTCTATACCGGTTTTACCGGAAACTGATAAACCTATACAAAAAGAGGCTGTCTATGACAGTCTCTTTTTGTATAGAATTGCAATTGTTTATAAATTATCTGATTTAGAAAGAAGGTGGAATGATGTTTGCTGATAGCGCCAAAATATATATTCGTTCCGGAAAAGGTGGGGACGGACATGTGAGTTTCAGACGAGAGCTTTATGTTGCGGCAGGAGGACCTGACGGAGGTGACGGCGGCCGTGGCGGCGATGTTATTTTTCAGGTGGATAAAGGGATAAATACTTTAAATGATTTCAGACACCGCAGAAAGTTCTGTGCCGGAGACGGTGAGCAGGGCGGAAGAAGAAGATGCCACGGTGCTGACGGAGAAGATATTATTCTTAAAGTACCTGAGGGAACTGTTATAAAAGAGGCAAGTACGGGAAAAGTTATCGTTGATATGTCTTTTGGGTGCGAACGTGAGGTTGTGTTAAAGGGCGGTCGTGGCGGAAAAGGTAATATGAACTATGCTACTCCGACAATGCAGGTGCCAAAATATGCCCAGCCTGGAAAACCGGCGAGAGAGCTTGAGGTTATACTTGAACTTAAAACTATTGCAGATGTTGGACTTGTGGGATTTCCAAATGTAGGAAAATCAACATTTCTCTCAAGAGTAAGCAATGCAAAGCCAAAAATCGCAAATTATCATTTCACTACATTACAGCCTATTCTGGGTGTTGTAGACCTTGAGGGGGCAGATGGCTTTGTTATTGCAGATATACCGGGACTTATTGAGGGTGCAGCAGACGGTATCGGTCTTGGCGATGAATTTTTAAAACACATCGAGAGAACAAAGGTGTTCATCCATATGGTAGATGCGGCTTCAACTGAGGGAAGAGATCCTCTCAATGATATAAATGTAATAAATAATGAGCTTGCGAGGTACAATGATGACCTTATAAAAAGACCGCAGGTTATAGCTGCAAATAAATGTGATGTGTTTTACGGAACAGAGGAAGATACAGTAATTTCTCTTTTGAAAGAAGAGTTTGAGCCAAAGGGAATAAAAGTATTTCCTATTTCCGCAGTAAGCGGTAAAGGGGTAAAGGAACTTCTCTATTATGTGAAATCGCTTCTTGATGAGATGCCTGATGAACCGACAGTATTTGAAAAAGAATTTTCATTTGATGAGATGGAATTTGAGGATGAGCCATATACAGTAACTTATGATGAAAAAAATAAGGTTTACAATGTTGAGGGTCCTCGTATAGAAAAAATGCTCGGATATACGAATCTTGACTCGGAAAAAGGTTTTCAGTTCTTCCAGAAATTCCTTAAGACAAGCGGAATACTTGAGGATCTTGAAGCTATGGGCATTGAAGAGGGAGATACAGTTGCAATGTATGACCTTCAGTTTGATTATTACAAATAATCAGGAAAACAGGTGTGAGACATACTGAGGTGGCATGTGAAAGAGTGGTTATTAGAAGTTGTTGTTTGTCTTATTGCTGCGGCCCTGCTTATGATAATTCATGAGCTGTTTAAGGCCATTGTCTATATGATTGTCAGAGGACATAAGCAGGGTGGCAATATAGATAAAAAGGGCATTTGGAAAATATTCAGATATATTGACCCATTGGGGCTTATTTTAGCCGTAACCTGTTATGTACCGGTTTCAAAGCCATATATGTTTCGTATAAGGGACAGAAAAACAAATATTATTATCGGACTCAGTGGTTTTTTCGTACTCATAATAATATTTTTTTCTTCAATTTTTATGATGCATTATATGTATGGAGCCTCGGACAGTATTGTTGATATAATTAACCTTAAATACGGCTGGTTTCAAAAAGCCAAGATATTGTTTTTGCAATATATACAAATGCTGTGTTTTGATTATTTTGTTGTGAATCTGTTTCCGGTATCGACATTTGATATGGGGCTTGTGGTTGCGGGAGCATCACCGCAGAATTATCTCGGGATAATAAAAGCGGACAGTTCCATAAAGCTTATATTGATGCTTGTATTTATTCTTAATTTGATAAATATGGTTTATCTAAGGCTTGTAACATATTTGCCGTTTTAATCGGAAACAGGTGGAAAGGTTGGAGAATGAGCAGTATATCCGTGAAATTAGAGGCGTTCGACGGACCACTTGATCTGTTGCTGCACCTGATAGAGAAAAACAAGATAGATATTTTTGATATACCTATCGCAGAAATCACAAGACAGTATATGGAAATTATTTCAAAAACCGAAACAACGGATATGGATGTAATGAGTGATTTTCTTGTTATGGCGGCAACGCTGTTGAAAATCAAATCAAAAATGCTTCTTCCGGTACAGGTTGATGAGGCGGGCGAAGAGGTGGACCCAAGGGCTGAGCTTGTTGAGAGACTTCTTGAATATAAGACATTTAAATATGCATCGTATGAACTTAAAGACCTTCAGATAGATGCGGAAAAGATGATGTATAAAAAGCCGACTGTTCCAAAAGATATTGCTGATTATAAGGAGACGATAGATGTATCGGAATTACTTGGTGATATTACATTGTCAAAACTTCAGAGCATTTTTAACAGTGTTATGAAAAAGCAGATTGATAAGATAGATCCTATAAGAAGCAGATTTGGACAGATAAAGAAAGAGACTGTCAGTTTGCAGGACAGAATGATTTATATTGAGGAATATGCGATGCGTCACGGACATTTCAGCTTTAGAAGCATGCTTGAATCTAAACCGGGAAAAACTATGGTGATAGTGACATTCCTCGGGATTCTTGAACTTATGAAAGTAGGAAAAATTCTTATTGTTCAGGAAAATATATTTGATGATATTTTGATTACATATAATAAGCTGGCACCTGATATGGAATATGAACCGTCAAGTGCTGACTGACAAATCTATGGGAGGCTTGCGAATGGGTACGGATATGACTCTGCCGGAATTAGAGGCGAATATCGAAGCAATATTGTTTGTTATGGGCGAGGCGGTTGAACTTGAAAGAATCGCCATAGCAACGCAGCAGGATGAGGAAACATGCAGGAAAGTTATACATAATATGATGGATAATTATGCTGATGATAACAGGGGAATACAGATTATTGAGCTTGACGGTGCGTTTCAGATGTGCTCAAAGGCATCTGCCTATGACACGCTTGTAAGAATTGCGCATGTTCCTAAAAAGCATGTACTTACTGATGTACTGCTGGAAACTTTATCAATAATTGCATATAAACAGCCGGTTACAAAAATGGAGATAGAACATATCCGAGGTGTGAAAAGTGACCATGCGGTAAATAAACTTGTGGAGTATAATCTTGTCTGTGAAGCGGGAAGGCTGGATGCTCCGGGTAAACCTATCCAGTTTGCAACAACTGAGGAATTTTTGAGGAATTTTGGAATTGACTCACTTGAAAATCTGCCGGTTGTAAAGCCTGAAAAGATTGAGGATTTCAAGATAGAAGCAGAGGATGAGGTTCAGTTAAGGCTTGATCTTGAGCAGTGATAAATAAAAAAATTAAGAAGATATAAACTGTCTCCTTAATTTTTTTTGATTGAAGAATTATTTTTCTTTTGACCCAGTGTGTCATCTACAATGTTTTCGATTATTGTTTTTTTGACCCATACATCAAAACTTAACATACAGATAAATGCAAAGTTTGATAAAACCTTTTTTTCGTCCGCATCACTTACCTCAGAGTACATTTCGTTTGATTTTTTGAGTTTTCTTATTATGTCTTTTAGCTGGGAATCAATATTGCCTAATTCAAGATTAACAATCTCGGAATATATTTCTTCCATATCCTTTGAACCGTTGCCCTCAAAAAATAAATTGCTGATGGGTTCAAGGATGTCTTTTATATCACTTATCGCCAGAAAATTCTTAAAATAGTATATATATATAAGTAAACACATATGCTCTTTAGAATATTTCTTTTTTTGTGGTGGTGGGATAAGCTTGTTTTTTGTATAGTTGTTTATCATGGTCTTTGTGAGAATTTTATCGTCATCAAATCTTTTTGATGACGCCAGATGTTCGTCCATAAAGGTAGTAACCTGATCCATGTAAAGGTCTATGTTTGGAATATCCTCAGGTTTTATAAAGTCTATATTTTGTATACTGCGTATAAGATCCAGTATCTCACGGTTATATTTTTCACGCATTGTAATCCTCGTTTCTAAGCTTACTGCTTTGATTGTGATTATAGTTAATTATATAGTATTTAATGCTTTACCGCAAGTAACAAAAACGGCAGACGGGCATACATATATAATAATGTTGTTATCAGTGTGACATTATTGATATATCGGAGGTGTCCGTACTATGAAAAAATATAGGCATGTCAAAAAGACTTCGACAAAGCCGGAGGTAAGAGAGCCGATAATATCAAGAAGATTATCGGATAAATTTGACATCCCGGAGGATATTATAGCAAAAGCACCTGTTATTTTAGGTTATGGAAATCACAGATTATGTATAGAAAATTACAGAAGTATCATAGAATATACGGAGGAACTTATCAAGGTGCAGACAAAACAGCAGAAAATATACATAAGAGGGAATAAACTTTTGATAGCATATTTCAGAGAAGATGAAATGTGCGTACTTGGTAACATAGATTCGATAGAATATCATAGATAGAGGACTTGTGATGCATGGAAAAAAGCGTAGGAATGGAGAATGGAATGGTACATAAAATAACTGGCTGGATATTTGGATATCTGATGGTTTATCTGGAGCATGAAGGAGCCGGCAGATTTATAAACCTATGTAGAAACAACGGTATAGAAATATGGAATATAAGGGCAGATGAAGAAAAGAAAATATTATGGTTTAACATAGGCTTTCGCAATTTTTGGAGAATACATCACATTGCTGTAAAATGTCATGTTTTTCCGAGGGTTTACAAAAGATACGGTCTGCCTTTTTTGATTGAGAGAAGCAAAAAAAACTTAAATTTCGTGCTGGGTGTGATTTCTTTTTTTACAATGCTTTTTTTTCTTTCGAGCAGAATTTGGGGAATAGAGGTTGCCGGACAGAACTATTACACAAAAGAAAATATTATCTCGTATCTGGATACGGAAAATATTTATGGAGGAATGTGCAGCGGCAGGGCAGATTGCAAAAAAATTGAGAAAAACATACGAAAAAATTATGATAAAATAGGCTGGGTTTCAGTTAATAGGAGTGGCAGCAGGCTTGTTGTAAATGTGCGTGAGATGTCAAAAGACGATATAGAAAAAAGAGGAAAACCGGCAAATCTTGTAGCATCTGATGACGGAAAGGTGGTGTCCATTGTTACAAGTGCAGGGGTTGCAAAAGTAAAGACGGGGAAGAAAGTAAAGGCGGGCAGGGTCTTAATATCGGGGGTTGTTCCGATAGTCGGAGACAATGATGAGATAATAAGAAAGTCGAGAGTGAAAGCGGAGGGAATTGTAGTTTTAGAGAGTCGTGAAATGTTTTACGGCATGCAGAAGAAAAGACAGAAAAGGAAAGTATATACAGGACGAACAAAGGAAATTTATAAAATTTCAGCATTTGGAAAAGAGTTTTTTATACATAATCCTTTAAATGATTTGGAAACTTCAAAAAAATGTGCTATACTCTATGAAGGTGGGTGCGTATGCCCATTTTTGTCAAAAAGATTTCCGATATCAGTATGGAAAATAACGTATAAAAAGTACGAGTATGTTTATGTAAATTGCAGCTTAGACGAAGCAAGACAGTGTATGAAAGATGAGTATACTGACTATATTAGAAAAAAAGAGAAAAAAGGTTACAAACTTGTCAAAACCGATTTTTCTGTTTCAGAACAGGGAGATTGTTACAAAGCATCAGGTAATATAACATGGCAGAAAAAACAGACGCATTATGAGAAAATAAAGAAAGTAAAACAAAAAAGGAATAATAAATATGGCAATAATGGAAACAGTTCTGGAAATACCGGCTGAACATGAGAAAAATATATTCGGAAGTTTTGATGCGAATATCAAAAAAATAGAGAGAAGTCTTAATGTTACGATGGTTGCGAGAGACGGGAATATTAAACTTGTCGGAGATGCGTCAGGTGTCAAACAGGCGGAAAGCATTCTCACGGAGTTACTTGAACTGTCAAAAAGAGGAAATACAATAACAGAGCAAAATGTGAATTATATTTTGTCTCTGGCAGTTGAACACAGAGAAGGGGAAGTAGTTGAACTTGATTCTGATATAGTTTGCAGGACAATTCAGGGTAAACCGATTAAACCAAAGACTTCAGGACAGAAAAATTATATTGATTTAATCCGCAAAAAAATGATAGTTTTCGGAATAGGGCCTGCGGGAACAGGAAAAACATATCTTGCAATGGCGATGGCTATTGAAGCTTTTAAAAGAGATGAAGTCAATAAAATAATTCTTACAAGACCTGCGATAGAAGCAGGAGAAAAACTTGGATTTTTGCCGGGAGACCTTCAAAGTAAGGTAGACCCTTATTTGAGGCCTCTTTATGATGCACTGTATCAGATAATGGGCGCAGAGAGTTACCTTAGAAATGTCGAGAAAGGGCTTATTGAAGTTGCACCGTTAGCGTATATGAGAGGAAGAACGCTTGACAATTCTTTCATAATACTTGATGAGGCACAGAATACAACACCGGCACAGATGAAAATGTTTTTGACAAGAATCGGATTTGGTTCAAAAGTTATAGTGACGGGTGACCTGACACAGAAAGATTTGCCGGGAACGACCAAATCAGGACTTGAACAGGCTCTTGAAGTGCTTGGAAAGGTTGAGGACATTGGCTTTGCATATCTTACAAATAAAGATGTGGTAAGACATCCTTTAGTTCAAAAAATTGTTACGGCATATGATGATTATGAGAAAAAAATTGAAAGAAGAAAAAGGGTAAATGAATCAAAAGAAAATGAAAAGAGAAAAAAATGAAATAAATAGAGCCAGAAATTTTTCGATTGTTATTTATATCATTTTAATTTTAGGTGCTGTTGCTATCGGCTTTGTTAGAGACTACAGCATTGTGAAAAATATGGTGAATATTGTGACAGCAGTGGTGTGCGGTATTCTTGTACAATGTTTTTACACTCACAGCGGAGGAAAATATATCAGGGAACTTCATTCTGAAATTTTATGTTTTTTCGGTTTAGCAATAACAATTGTTTTGATTTTTTTGTACGGCTATGAATTTGTAGGAGGTTTATGGCTTATATCCGTTGCTGTTATTTCTGTTATCGACGGCATGAAACACGGAATGATATTTTATTTTCTGAGTATGGTTCAGTACGTGTTATATGCAACAGATTATATTCAAAGCAGCAAAAAAATATTGTACTATCTGGTTTTGGGAGCAGTTGTTGTTTTGATTTTTGCGGAGAACAGCATTAAAGAACTTTTATATTCAACTATTGCAATGATTGCTCTCTCAGCAGTGCTTCTTATAATACAGTTCGGTTTTGATGTTACACTGCTTAAAGAAAACAAAACATATTTGATAATACAGATTATGTCCTCATTCGTTATAGCGTTTACGGCATTTTTTGTGAGATATATGTTTGAACAGTTTGGAAAAATCAAATGCCTTTGTGTTGAAGATACTGAAAAAATGAGTAATCTTTTAGAGTCAGATTATGAGCTTATAAGAAGATTACAGGCATTTTCGGCGAATTTATTTATTCATTCTATGAGAGTCAGCGTGATGTCGATGAGAGTTTCACAGAAGATGGGATATAATAGTCTGCTTGCCAAGGCAGGCGGAATGTATCATGAAATCGGAAGAATAAAGAAAGAAGAAAATTATGTTGAAGCGACAAATGATATAGCATATGCGTATGATTTTCCAAAATGTCTTACCGATCTTATACTGCAGGTCTGTGATAAGGATGAAAAGCCTGAGAGCAGGGAGGCAATGGTGGTTATGCTTTCTGACAGCATAGTATCTATGATAGAATATTTTGAAAAAAATACAGATAAAAGCAGACCGTCAAAAGAAAAGCTTATTGAAAGTGTTTTTGCAAACAGGCAGAAAAAAGGAAATTTTGACAATTGTGATATAAGCGAAAAAGAAATTGAAGGCATAAAAGAGACATATAAAAACATAAATATGGATTTTTAACGGATAATTTTAATATAGGAGGATGTAATGACTATACTGATGGAAAATGAGCAGGAGCTTGATTTGGGATTTGATTATGAGAAAGTGTTAAAACTCGTCATAGAGAAAGCTCTTGAACAGGAAAAATGTCCTTATGAATGTGAGGTTAATATGACATTTACGGACAATGAAGGTATCAGAAATATAAACAGGGAATTCAGGGAACTGGATGTTCCGACAGATGTACTTTCGTTTCCGATGGTTGATTATGATTCACCGGCAGATTATGACATTCTTGAGAGTGACGATGCACTTGCGATGTACTTTAATCCTGAAAGTGGTGAACTTCTGCTTGGCGATATAGTTATATCCGTTGAGAGGGCTATGGAACAGGCAGAGACATACGGTCACACGCTCAAAAGGGAGATTTGTTTCCTTACGGCTCACAGTATGCTTCATCTTCTTGGATATGACCACATGGAGGATGAAGAAAGAATTGTTATGGAGAAAAAACAGGAAGAAATACTTGATGCACTTGGGATAAAAAGAGACTAATAAAGGGGATAAAAGCGACTATGGAAACTAGTAAACAAAATAAGGCCGCCAGTGGTTTTTTAAAACAGGGAAGTATTCTTGCTGCAGCGTCAATACTTGTAAGAATCATAGGAATGATATATCGTATTCCGATGGCGAATATTATCGGAGATGAGGGAAACGGTGTTTATTCGGCTGCATTTGAAATTTATAATATTCTTCTGATAATTTCATCATACGGAATGCCAATGGCTGTTTCAAAGATGGTTTCGGCAAAGATATCTCAAAAACGATATAAAAGTGCATATAAGATATTTAAATGCTCAATGCTTTTGTCTGTGTTCACAGGTGGAATAGCAGCATTGTTTGTATATTTTGGTGCGGATTGGCTTGAAGCAAAGTTCTTTGCAAAATACAGTGGAATTGCTATTCCATTGAGAGTTTTGGCACCAACAATATTTATTGTTGCGGTTATGGGTGTTTTCAGGGGACTTTTTCAGGGACACCGTACCATGCTTCCGACAGCAATATCCCAGATATTTGAACAGATAGTAAATGCATTTGTCAGTGTTGGAGCAGCATATTTCTTTATGCGTGCCCACAGTGCTTCACCTGAACTTTCGGCGTGGGGGGCCGCAGGAGGAACTCTTGGTACATGTTTTGGTGCAGTGACTGCATTGCTCATACTTATGATAATATATACGGTTTACCGTCCAGTGATAAAGAAACAGGCACGCAGAGACAAATTATCGGCAAAAGAATCTTTAGGATATACTTATAAGCTTATTATAATGACTGTTCTGCCTATTATATTGAGCCAGACCGTATATCAGCTAAGCGGTATAATAGATGTAACTTTATTTAACAATGTAATGGGAGCTATTGGTAAGACAGATAAAGAAGTAAAAACACTTCAGGGAATATACAGCACAAAGTACAGGCTTTTAGTGAGTGTTCCTATAGCTGTTTCGACGGCGATAGCATCTTCTATGATTCCAAATCTTGTTACATCTGTTGCGGCGGGTGATATGCGTGACGCTAAAAAGAAAGTTGACATGGCAGTTAAATTTAATATGATAATTGCTTTTCCATCATCAATGGGACTTGCAGTGCTTGCAGAGCCTATAATAAGACTTTTATTCCCAACGTCAGATTATAAAACGGGCGGTGCGATGCTTATGATTGGTTCGTCCTGCGTAATATTTTATGCGTTGTCAACTGTTACAAGCGGAGTTCTGCAAAGTATCGACAAGATGGCATTGCCTGTAATACATTCACTCGTGTCACTTATTGTGCATATTGTTTTTGTTTTCGTGCTTTTAAAATGGACAAATCTTGGTGTATATGCACTTGTACTCGGAAATGTCACATATCCGCTTCTTGTATGTTTTATGAATGGCAGGTCGGTTTCAAAACATATGAAGTACAAGCAGGAGTACACCAAAACTTTTTGTGTGCCTTTACTGGCATCATTTATAATGGGGATCGTAACGTTTATAGTGTATAAATTGTTTTTCGTGCTTACAAGCAGGATATATGTTGCAATATGCCCAGCGGTTATAGCAGCGGTGGCAGTATACTTTGCACTTGTACTCAAACTGCACGGGTTAAGCAGAAAAGAATTATATGAGTTTCCTATGGGAAGAAGAATGGCAGGGATTGCTGATAAGTTTCATTTGTTAAGATAGATTGAGTGAAAGGCGGGTGGCGTGTTATGAGAAAAATAACAAGAGAGGCGATAAAACAATATGCGTCTTCTGTTAAAGTTTACTATAGAGGAATGCGTTACTATGCTGCTCATGCCGTTTCTAACGTTACATGGAATGACAGTATAAAGCAGTATAAAGGGATTGTAAAAGGAAGCAATCAGTATATAGTTACTGTTCAGGTTGAAGAAGATGGAAATATGATATATTCATGTAACTGTCCTTCGCATGTTAAATTATCGGGAGCATGTAAACATGTTATTGCAATGATGCTTTTTATCGCAGACTATCAGCAGAGGGAAGATGCGAAAGTTAATTTAAAAGGAGAAGACAGAGTTGCGTACAATGTTGTAGAGTATTTTAGAAAAAGAGAATACAACCATTTGACTCCAAATTATTTTCGACTGAAATTAAATATATCAATTCCGGAATTTTTGAAAAGTAAAAATTCGAGGGCTTATGTTAGTTTTGAAGCCGGTGAACATAAAATGTATAAGGTTTCAAATACAAAAAAATTTATAAATGACTATTATAATGAAGAGACAATAGAACTTGGCAAAGAGTTTCATTTTGTTCCGGGAGAGAGTGCATTTGAGGAAAATTCTGCCAGAATTCTTGACTATATCATGGATATATATGAAATTCAGGAGACACTCGGAAAATCATATTATTCAAATTTGTTTAAAAGACAGGAACTTGTGCTGTCAAAAAAAATGCTGCAAAAACTGCTTGATTTATCAGAAAATATTGAGTGCGACATAAATATATACGGAAAAGAATTTAAGGACATAAGAATAGAAAAGGGAAATCCTGACCTTTCGATAGAAATGATTTTGAAAGATAATGCACTGTCATTAAAAAAGATAGGCGAAAATAAACTTATCTCACTTTGTGAGGATGGAAGCATTCTTTTTTACAACAATACATTATATATGCCGCAAAAGGATTTCATAAGCTGTCTTTTGCCGTTTTATTTGCCACTTTTTATGCAGAATGGTAATGAGATTGAGTTTAGAAATGAAAATAAGAACAGTTTTGTGGAAAAAGTACTTCCTATATTAAAGAAGCAGATGGATGTACATGTTCCTGATGAAATTAAAAATATGTATATAGTTGAGCCACTTGTGCCTAAACTTTATCTTGACATATACCAGAGCAGGAAAAAAATATCCATAACTGCGATTATAAAATTTCAATATGGTGATTGTACCATAAATCCGCTGAAAAATGATTATTCGGGAAAATATATACTTGTCCGTGATAAAGAGGAGGAGGAACGCCTTACAAGGGTGTTGTATGATCTGAATTTTAAGATAAGTGACAATGCCTTTCTTCTGAAAAATGAGGATGACATTTTTAATATGATGACTGGCAAAAGACATGTTCTCACAGATAACTTTGAAGTATTTTACTCTAAAGAATATAAAAATATAAATGTCAAAAAGATTGGGCATATGTCAGCGAATATAAGGCTTAATACGGATATAAATCTTCTTGAGATGGATATGGACTATGCACAGATACCGAAAGACGAGCTGGAAGACTTTTTTAGAGCAATACATTTAAAAAAGAAATATTACAGACTTAAGAGCGGTGCATTTATAAGTCTTGAAGATGAAAAGCAGAAAAAAACGCTTGAATGGCTTATTGAGAACAGTGTACAAAATGATTCGGGAGTGCTGAAATTTGAGGAAAATGCAGCAATTTATATCGATGAGATAATGCCGGGCGGAAGTTTTGTTACAAGGGATGAGGGATTTGACAGATTACTTGATGATATAAAGAAACCGGAGATAAGTGAGTACCCTGTTCCTGAAAATATTAAAGCAAAGATGAGAAAATATCAGGTGGTCGGATACAGATGGCTTAAAAATCTTGCAAGATACAGCATGGGTGGAATTCTAGCTGATGATATGGGTCTTGGAAAGACTTTGCAGACTATCGTATATATATGTTCGCAGCCTGAAAGCAAGTCGCTTATAGTCTGCCCGACCTCACTGACATACAACTGGCAGGAAGAATTTGAAAAATTTGCACCTCATATAAGAACAAGAATTATATCAGGTGACCCGGATGAAAGAAAAAGACTTATATGTGAAGACAGACAGGATTACGATGTGTGGATTACAACATACCCTCTAATAAGAAAGGATATGGATTTTTTTAAAGAAATAAAATATGACAATATGTTTATTGACGAGGCACAGTTTATAAAAAATCCTGCGTCTCTCGGTGCAAAAGCGGTTAAGTCTGTTGTGGCGGCGCACAGATTTGCACTTACGGGAACTCCTATAGAAAATACTTTATCTGAATTGTGGTCTATTTTTGATTTTATAATGCCTGGATTTCTTATGAAGTATTCAAAGTTTTCAGATTATTATGAAAAGCAGATACTTAAAGAAAAAAATGAGACTAAGATGGAAGAACTCAAAAAGAGAATCCAGCCGTTTATACTTAGAAGAATGAAAAAGGATGTATTGAAAGATCTGCCTGATAAGATAGAGACAAAGAGAATATCAGAAATGACGGCAAAACAGAAAAAGATATATCTCTCATATCTTTCAAGGATACAAAGTGAAATACGCGATAACAGCGAGATACAAAGCGGAAAGGAAAGAATACAGGTCCTTGCCGCACTTACAAGACTGCGTCAGATATGCTGTCATCCGGGAACTTTTATTGAAAATTATCATGGTGGCAGCGGAAAACTGGAGCTTCTTATGGAGCAGCTTCCGGACATATTGGATGGAGGCCACAGCGTTATTGTATTTTCGCAATTTACGTCAATGCTTTCGATAATTGCGGATGAATTAAGAAAAAATGATATACCGTATTTCTATCTTGTCGGAGCTACAAAGCCGGAGGAGAGAAAAAGGTACGTTAAGGAATTTAATCAGGGAGAAGTGAAAGTATTCCTGATTTCACTTAAAGCCGGCGGAACAGGACTTAACCTGACAGGAGCAGACACCGTTATACATTTTGACCCTTGGTGGAATCCGGCGGTAGAGGAACAGGCTACTGACAGGGCATACCGCATAGGACAGAAGCGCAAGGTACAGGTTATAAAGTATGTAATGAAAGATTCGATTGAAGAAAAAATCTATGAATTGCAAAAACGAAAGAAAATGTTGTCCGACTCAGTCATTGAAGCGGATGAATTATTTGTAAATAATTTGACTAAAGATGAAATATTGGAGTTGTTCAAATAAGAAAAAAACTATTGCAATGTAAGAAATGTTGTGATATTATATTGACTGTTGTTTGTGAGTAGAGATATTCCTCTGTTACGGTTGTAGGATTACACATAAGTATTAAGAATGTCAAAATAATTAAGGAGGTCACAAAATGAACAATATTATTAAAGAAATTGAAGATGCACAGTTAAAAGCAGAAGTAGCAGACTTTAGAGTAGGTGATACTGTTAAAGTTTATGCTAAGGTTATTGAAGGCTCAAGAGAGCGTATCCAGGTATTCGAGGGTACAGTACTTAAAAGACAGAACGGTGGAGCAAGAGAGACATTTACAGTTAGAAAGTTCTCTAACGGTGTAGGTGTAGAGAAGACTTGGCCTGTTCACTCACCAATCATTGATAAGATTGAGATAGTTCGCAGAGGTAAGGCAAGACGTGCTAAGTTATTCTATCTCCGTGACAGAGTTGGTAAGGCTGCTAAGGTTAAAGAAATCGTTAAATAATTTTTGCGTAAGCATCTTATTAAGATTAAGGACTTATTCCGTATTTGTGGAATAAGTCCTTTTCACTTTTTGATTAAAAATCTTTTACTTAAAAAAACAAAAAAGACAACTCAAAAGAAAGAGAAGTCTTTTGAGTTGTCTTTTATTATTCCGAATGCGGAAAATGGGACTTGAACCCACACGTCGTTGCCGACACATGAACCTGAATCATGCCTGTCTGCCAATTCCAGCACTTCCGCATATGTTAATAAAACACTAGACAATAATACCAGCTAATGCAGTGAATGTCAATTAAAAAATAAAAAATATATTGAAAAAGTAAAAAAAAGCAAAATTCAAAGACTTATCACATTTGCAGTCTTGACTTATATTTTTTTTTCGATAGAATAGAAGATAGCGTTTTATCACATATATTAGTGATTTGTGCGTATAGAATACATTTGGAGGAGCAACAATGAATTCAGCAAAGAAAATAATGAATCAGCAGAATAGTGACAGTGAAAAAAAATCAAATACTGTAGCTAAGGCTGCGACAAGCAAAACAAGATTAGGAAAAAGTTCTGGCAGAAATGTCAAGGCAATTGTATGGAGTGCCATCTGTATAGTTTTAGTACTTGTACTTTGTATTGGTGTTGGCATACAGCAGTTCAAGCCACAGGTGGCTTTTTCAGTTAACGGAACCAAGATAACAATGGATGATATGATGTATCCGATTTATGTCAAAGAGTCAACTTATCTTCCATATGATGAAATGTATCAGGCATATATGGGAACTTCTGTGTGGGAGTCAACTTATCAGGGAAGTGACAAAAATGTACCATCAGGAATATCAAACAAGATAGGTATAAAGCAGGAAGTGTTAGATGAAGAAGAAGCATATGAGGTTCTTTATCAGGAAGCAAAAAAATCAAATTATAAACTTAGCTCAGATGAAAAGAAAAAAGTTGAAGAGTATGTTACACAGGCAGGAAAAGGTTTAACATGGATGCAGAAACTTCGTCTCAGCATGTCTAAGAAAAATCTTACAAAGAGATTTGAAAAGACAGTTCTTGCTGATAGATTTAAATCTGACAAGCAGAATGAATTAAATAAAGAAGTTGACAAAGATTCAGTTATTAAAAAGGTTTCTAAGAAAGATTACCGTGAGTATGATATTCAGTATTATGCTGTACCGCTCTCAAAGACAGACAGCAAAGGAAATACTAAAAAGGTTTCAGCTGCTAAGAAGAAATCATATGAAACTGAAATTAAAAATCTTGCAAAGAAAGCAGCATCAGCAAAAGATTTCACAAAGCTTATCGGAAGCAAGGACAAGACAGATATTACTTATAACAAAGCAGAATTTACTGAGAAAGACGGATGGTCATATCTTTCAACAGCCAATTTAAAGAAAGTTAAGGCTATGAAGAACGGCACAATTTCACAGGTATTTCTTGATGAAGAAGCAGGATACTATGTATTTGTGAAGATGATTGATAACAACTCAACAGCAAGTTATCAGAAAGCATGTGATTCGGCAGTTACATCTGCACAGACAGAGAAATATGATAAATGGTATGAAGAGCTTAAAGGAACATACAAAATAAATGTTAATGCAAGTGTTTGGAATGATGTCACAATAGGAACAATGACAACAGAAATAGTAACAGCAGATGATTTACAGAAGATGAGCAAAAAGTCTTCTTCATCAAAGAAGTCATCATCAAGTAAATCTTCATCATCTTCTTCTGAAAAGTCATCGTCATCAAGTGAGTCATCATCAAGCAGCAGCTCAAGTAGTTCAAGCAACACATCAAAATAACAGCAGGAACAGGAAGAAAAAGGAAATGGAGGCACCGCAATGGGAAGTGTAAGAAGGATTTATGTTGAAAAGAAACAGCCATATGCAGTACATGCAAAAGAACTCAAAGAGGAAGTAAAGCGCTATCTTGGTATAAAGAGTATTACAAATGTCAGAGTGCTTATTCGTTATGATGTTGAAAATCTTAGTGAAGCAACTTACAAACAGGCTCTTGGAACAGTATTTTCAGAACCGCCTGTTGACAACTGCTATGAAAATGAATTTGAAAAAGCTGACGGAAGTTTTGTTTTTTCGGTTGAGTATCTTCCGGGACAGTTTGATCAGAGAGCAGATTCGGCAGAGCAGTGTGTTAAACTTTTAAATGAAAAGGAAAATCCGGTCATACGTTCTGCGACAACGTATATTTTTGAAGGAGAGATTTCCAAACAGGACGAGGATAGGATTAAGGAATACTGTATTAACCCTGTAGATTCAAGAGAAGCTTTGGAAAATATTCCTGATACACTTGTACAGGAATTTGATGAGCCGGCAGATGTTGCTGTATTTGATGGCTTTAGAGATATGTCAGAAGATGAACTGAAAAAATTATATGAGTCTCTTAATCTTGCGATGACATTTAAGGATTTTCTTCATATTCAGAATTATTTTAAGAGCGAAGAAAACAGAGATCCTTCTGTGACAGAAATCCGTGTACTTGATACATATTGGTCTGACCATTGCCGCCATACGACATTCCAGACAGAGCTTAAAAATGTCAAATTTGAGGACGGATATTATAATGCACCTATTGAGGCATCATATGAAATGTATGAAGATGCGAGAAAGGAACTTTTTAAGGACAGACCTGACAAATATGTCTCACTCATGGATATTGCACTTATGGGTATGCGTAAACTTAAAGCTGACGGAAAACTTGATGATATGGAAGAGTCAGATGAGATTAATGCATGTTCAATAGTAGTTCCTGTTGAGATTGACGGAAAGACAGAAGAATGGCTTATATTCTTTAAGAATGAAACACATAATCATCCTACAGAGATTGAGCCTTTTGGTGGCGCAGCGACATGTCTTGGCGGTGCTATCCGAGATCCACTTTCAGGTCGTGGTTATGTATATCAGGCAATGCGTGTGACAGGTGCTGCTGACCCTACAGTATCGATGAAAGATACACTTTCAGGAAAACTTCCGCAGCGTAAGATTGTAACAGGTGCCGCAAAGGGATACAGCTCATACGGAAACCAGATAGGACTTGCTACAGGTCTTGTAAATGAGATATATCATCCGAATTATGTTGCAAAGAGAATGGAGATTGGTGCTGTTATGGGTGCTGCTCCAAGACGCAACGTAATCCGTGAAAATTCCGATCCGGGAGATATTATTATTCTTCTCGGAGGCCGTACAGGACGTGACGGTATCGGTGGTGCGACAGGTTCATCAAAAGCTCATACTACAAAATCAATTGATGTATGCGGCGCTGAGGTTCAGAAAGGTAATGCACCTACAGAGAGAAAAATACAGCGTCTTTTCAGAAGAGAAGAAGTTAGTTCAATCATAAAGAAATGTAACGATTTTGGTGCAGGCGGAGTTTCTGTAGCTATTGGAGAACTTGCAGACGGACTTAGGGTAAATCTTGACAAAGTTCCGAAAAAATATGCAGGTCTTGACGGAACAGAACTTGCAATTTCAGAGTCTCAGGAACGTATGGCTGTTGTTGTTGACAGCAAAGATGTAGACAAGATGCTTAAGTTTGCTGAGGAGGAGAACCTTGAAGCAGTAGCGGTAGCAGAGGTCACAAAAGAGCCTAGACTTGTTCTTTCATGGAGAGATAAAGTTATTGTTGACCTTTCAAGAGCATTTCTTGATACCAACGGTGCACATCAGGAAACAGATGTAGTTGTCACAATGCCTGATGAAAAAGCAAACTATTTTGAAGAAAAAAAAGATACTAAAGATATAAAGAAAGCATGGCTTGACACATTATCAGATTTAAATGTCTGCTCACAGAAGGGTCTTGTAGAGATGTTTGACAGTTCTATCGGTGCAGCAAGCGTATATATGCCATACGGTGGTAAATACCAGCTTACACCTACTCAGTCAATGGTTGCAAAACTTCCGATGTCTGAGGGTAAATGTGATACAGTCACTATGATGAGTTACGGACTTGACCCTTATCTTGCAAGCTGGAGTCCATATCATGGTTCTGTATATGCAGTCATCTCATCTGTAGCAAAAATCGTTGCAGCAGGTGGAGACTACAGTAAGATAAGATTTACATTCCAGGAGTACTTTAGAAGACTCGGAGAAGATCCAAAGCGCTGGGGCGAGCCTATGGCAGCACTCTTAGGTGCATATGATGCACAGATAAAGCTTGGTCTTCCTTCAATTGGCGGTAAAGACAGTATGTCAGGTTCATTTAACGATATAGACGTACCTCCTACACTTTGTTCATTTGCAGTTGATATTGCCAAGACAGGAGATATTGTTTCGCCTGAACTTAAGAAAGCTGGAAATGTTTTAGTAAAATTTGATATAGAAAAAGACAAATATTCACTTCCTGTATATGAGCAGCTTATGTCACTCTATTCAAAGATTACAGATATGATAAAATCAAAAATTATTGTTTCTGCATATGCAGTAGGTTTTGGTGGTATCTGTGAAGCTGTCAGCAAGATGGCATTTGGTAACGGATTTGGTGTAAAAGTTGAAGAAAGTCTTGACAGTGATGAATTATTTGCCAAAGATTACGGCTCTATCATAGCAGAAGTATCAGCGGATGATCTTGATAAGATTAGTGCAGAATATAAGAAGATTGCAGTTGTAACTGACGATGCTGAATTTGTATATGGAGATACAAAGATTTCCATGAAAGAAGCACTTGAGAACTGGACAGGCAGACTTGAGAGTGTATTTCCTACACGTTCAGATGTTGAGCAGACTAAACTCGAGGATAAGCTTTTTGATGCAAAGACTGTTTATACTGCAAAGAACAAAGTTGCAAGACCTAAGGTATTTATACCTGTATTCCCTGGTACAAACTGTGAATATGACACAACGAAAGCATTTGAACTTGCGGGTGCGGATGTAGAAACGGTCGTATTTAAGAACATGACGGAGAGCCAGATTGTAGAATCTGTAAATGCATTTGAGAAAGCAATCAGGGATTCTCAGATACTTATGTTCTCAGGCGGATTTAGCGCAGGTGATGAGCCTGACGGTTCAGCTAAGTTTATCGCATCAATCTTTAGAAATCCAAAGATTATGGATGCAGTACATGAACTTTTACAGAAGAGAGACGGACTTGCACTCGGTATCTGTAACGGATTCCAGGCGCTTATTAAACTTGGACTTGTACCGTTTGGTGAGATTAAACCTCAGACAGCAGATGCACCTACACTTACTACAAACAGTATAGGACGTCATATATCTAAGTCAGTATATACAAAGGTAGTAACAAACAAGTCACCATGGCTTATGAAAGCAGAACTTGGCGGAGTATACGCAATACCTGCATCACATGGCGAGGGACGTTTTGTAGCACCTAAGAATGTGATAGATGATTTGTTTGCAAACGGTCAGGTTGCAACAAGATATGTAGACCTTAACGGAGTACCTACAATGGATGAGGATTACAATCCAAATGGCTCATATGCAGCTATAGAAGGAATCACAAGTCCTGATGGAAGAGTGCTCGGTAAGATGGCTCATTCAGAGAGAATCGGTGACAGTGTTGCTATAAATATTGTTGGAAACCAGAATCAGCACATATTTGAATCAGGTGTTTCATATTTTAAATAAAAAAATTAAAAAAAAGTGTTGACAAATACTAAAGTATAATGTAATATATATCTTGCTTGCGGCGAACGGCTCGCAGGCAAGAGAATGCACGAGTGGCTCAGTGGTGGAGT